>Ga0272448_1000036_pt1 | contig 184640 bp, 134 predicted proteins | sample YNPCB0191_FD_202220 | JGI IMG/M metagenome (GOLD analysis project Ga0272448, IMG submission 202220) | Hot spring sediment microbial communities from Yellowstone National Park, WY, United States - YNP-CB-019-1 | ecosystem: Environmental > Aquatic > Thermal springs > Hot (42-90C) > Sediment... | reverse complement strand
TCATTGAAGTGCCGGTCATGCTGTCGGTCTGCTCGGTGTGCAACCGTACGCGGCACTGGTTCCCGGCGGCGCGGCCGGCGTCGTAGGGGCTGTTTGTTCCCGCGGTGCGGTAGGCGCCATCGGCTGCCGGAACGCGACCGGGCTAACCAAGATTTCGCACAGGAGCAATGACATGATCGCCGAGGTGATTCTGGCAGGACTGAGCGCCCTGAAGGATTACATCGCCACGCACGTGTTGACGTGCCTGGTCCCCGCCTTCCTGCTGGCCGGAGGAATCGTCACCTTCGTCAGCCGGGAAGTCATCTTGGATTACCTCGGCGAGCAGGCCAGCAAGCTCAAGAGCTTCCCGCTGGCTGCGGCTGCCAGCTTCTTTGTGGCGGCCTGCTCGTGCACCGTGATTCCGGTGGCCAGTGGGCTGTATTACGGCGGCGCCGGCATCGGCGTGGCCTTCATCGTGCTCTGGGTGGCGCCGGCCACTAACATTCTGGCGCTGGTCTACACGGGAAGCATCCTGGGCGGCGGCATGGTCGTTTCACGTATCGCCGCAGCGCTGGTGATGGCGTTTGCCGTGGGCGCGGTGATGACCGCGGTTTTCCGCAGCGCAGCCCGCCCGCAGGACCCACCTGCCGCTACGGCGGTTCGGGGGCCGATCGTCGTCGGCGAGCGGCTGATTCTGCTCGGGCTGGTTCTGGTATCGCTGCTGGCGCCCAACTATGTGGTCCGCACCGGCACCTACGCCTATAAGGTGCTGGTGTGGGCGGTGCTGACTGGGCTAGTGGCGGTTTACGCCGCTCGCACCGTGCCGCGTGAGCAGATTCGAGCTTGGCTCCGAGAGACCTGGTGGTTCGTGCGAATCATTTTCCCGCTGCTGCTGGCCGGGGTGTTCGTGGTGGGAGTCATCGGGAAGCTGCTGCCTGAGAGTTGGATCCGCACATGGCTGGGCGGCAACGGCTTGCAAGCTTCGTTTCTGGCCACCATGATCGGGGCTGTCAGTTACTTCGCTACCATGACCGAGGCGCCTTTCGTAGACACGCTCATGAAGCTTGGCATGGGGCCGGGGCCGGCGCTGGCTCTGCTGCTTACCGGCCCCGGACTGAGCCTGCCCAATTGGCTGGCCATCGCGCGCGTGTTCGGCGCTTGGAAATCGGTGGTCTACGTGACTACGATTATGGTTCTGGGTACGCTGGTGGGATGGTTTTTCGGCAATTTCATTCTGGTGAGGTGAACGTATGAAGATTCAGATCGCCGGCCCTGGCTGCCCGCGGTGCCAGGCCACCGAGCAGAATGTAATCAACGCCTGCGCGGCGCTGGATCTGGCGGCGGATATCTCGCACATCTACGACGTCAAGCAGTACGCCGCGCTGGGCGTGCGCATGACGCCGGCGGTAATCGTGGACGGCAAAGTGGTGAGTTCCGGCCGGGTCCCCACGGTGGAGGAATTGAAGAAGCTGCTTAAGCCCCAGGACTGAAACCGGGCTGCAACCGGGCCTGGAGCGCATGCCGGATCAGTCTCTGGCCGCCGGGCTCCTCCAGTGTCCGTTACTGCCCCCGAGCCCTCAGGCGGATACGTTGGTGAACTCCACACCCAGCTTTCGCAAGGCGTATCCGGTCTCCTTCAAGTAACTGCCGTAGGAAGTCATCCAGTGGAAGCCGCGCATCTGGCTGACAAGCTTATCCAGATCGCCCTTCACTGAGACGTCCACCTGGCTGCGGCAGATGTGCAGAAAAGGATTGTCCACCACCTGGCCCTCAAAGCCCAGCCAGTGACGGAAGTTGAAATCCGGGATGAGATTTGTGACCGCCGCGCCCTTGCGCATCTCGACCTTGGGCGCTGCGCCGTAGTCGGATTCGAAATGCGTCAGGATACGCACCGGCTCAGCCGTGCGGCCGTCCATCTTGCGCGGCGCCGTGCAGTGGGCGATGGTCACCACGCCGTCGTGCGGCCAGGTGGGATCATTCAAGAACACCGGCTTGCCGGAAATGTAATGCAGCAGGATGCCCGAAGGGATCACCACGAAATCCGACTCGCAAAAGGCCATGTAGCCTTCGTCGTTGAGGATTGACAGCGGCAGGCAGGCGGTGGTCTCTGAGATGGGCATAATCGTGCCCATGCAGTGGTTGATGGTTATGGCGTCGGTGCGAGCCTCATCCAGCAGATCGCGGAAGACCTCAGTGAGCACGAAGGCGTTAAGGACGAACTGCTTGTCGGTCTCCAGGCGCACGCCTCGCTGCCCGAGATATTGCTCGGCCGCGCCGTGGGCCCGCTTGATCAGCGCCTGATCGGCGCGGGCGCGCTTGATCCGCTCACCGAGATCCGGGTAGGACACGGTCTGTATGTCGAGTTGGAAAACCTGCCGGGAACGGTCCGGCGCAAGTTTGCCGCCCGCGCCCCAGCCGCTCGGACCGCCGACCGCCACGATGCGCTTGCCGAGCGTGTTCTTCAGCCCGCTCAGCGCGCGCAACCGCCAGAGCAATTCGGCATGATTATCCACCACCACATCGTGCACGTCCATGTTGGCCTGGCCGTACTCATCCACGGTCTTGCGCAGGAAACGCGGGTGCGCGATTTCGTACCACAGATAGACCGGGCCCGAGCGATGCCGCACGAACATCAGGTTCCACCTGCGCTGCGCCGCCAAAGCTTCCAGAGCGCCCAGCGGCCCGCCGGCGGCGTACATGATTGGCACGTCGTAGCCTCCCTTGGCTATGGCGGCGGCCTGCTCGGTGCTGGTAGCGGTGGCGAGCGGCAGCACCTGGAGGGGGAACTCCGCCTGGCGCGCCATTTGGGACAGCTCCCCGCCGATGCGTTCCTTTTCCTGAGCCACGTCCTGTTCGCTTAGCAGTCCGCCCCAGGGTCGCCAGCTCGTGGCCTCCCGGCGCTTGGAGAGCGAGTAGATCAACACGGGCTGGACAGTGAGGCCCAGCCGAATCGGGGCCTGACGCACAGGTTCGGCGGCCGTTAGGTTCCGGACGCTTGCCGCCGAGGCGGCCAGCGGGGCGCCGGCGAAGGTCGTCAGAAACTGGCGGCGGCTGGCGGCCGCGCAACCTTGACAACTGCTAGCGATCGGGCAGTGCATGGGCGGTCCTCCTATTTTCTGAGTCCGGACTCGGATTATCGCACGAAGCAGAGCCGCTGCGCCGCAGGCGCCCGGCCGCACGCAGGGCGTTTACAGCTTCAGGCGCGCCTCCAACTTCTCGCCTGAACGCATCATCTCCTCCCAGCTCACCAAGCGCTCGCCGTAAGCCGCCATCCGGCCCAGGATGGCGGTCAGGTTGCTTTCCACGCTTTCCTCGACGTTGTTCAAGTACTTGCCCGTGCGTAGGCTTTCGACGAAGCTCCTCACATTGGCTATGGCGCCCTGGCGGAAGGTGTCGTCTTTCTCGACTCCCGGCCACGGATTGTCGCCCGCGATTCGCAGGTAGCCTCCGTAGTGCGTGTCCACGGTCCCCGCCGTGCCGTAGAAGCGGATGCACATATCGTGGAAGCCCTTCAGGAACTGGTTAGAGCTGAAGTCCACCCGCACCTGATCCGGATACCAGAACAACACCAGGAAATGATCCCAGCAATCGCCCACGTCGGTACGGGCCTTGCGCCCGCCGGTGCCGTAAGCCTTCAGAGGATGCGTGCGCGTGTACCAGTTGGCCACGTCCAGCACGTGGATATGTTGCTCGACGATGATGTCGCCGGAGAGGACTTTGTCGAAGGTCCAGTCGCGCAGGCGCGCTTCATCGGGCGGCATGCCGGGCTTGGATTGCGGGCGCAGCCGTCCGGTGTGATAGTAGACGTGGCCCATCACCAGCGCGCCTATGGCCCCATTGTGAACGCGCGCGGCGGCCTCTTGAAACGCGGGCTGGGCGCGGGTTTGAAAGTCTACCAGGAAGCTCAGTTTGCCCCTGGCGCGCCTGCCGGCTTCGCGTATCCGCAGGCATCCCGGCACGTCCACGGCCAGGGGCTTGGCGATAAAGACGTGCTTGCCGGCGGCCACCGCAGCCTCGGCTTGCTCAGGGTGGAAGTAAGGGGGGCTTTCGATCACCACCGCATCCAGCCTTGAGCCGACCAGATCGCGGTACCCTTCCAGGCCACGGTAAAGACGCGGGCCGCTGAGCTTCAGTTTCTGTTGAATGCCTTCCAAGCGATCCTGGAAAGGATCGTGCAGCGCCACGATGCGCGCGCCGGCATACTCCTGAAAGAAACCCCCTATGTAATTGCCGCGGCCGCCGCAACCGACGATGCCGATCTCCACCGCTGAGTTGGCCTGGGATCCGAAGACCGTCTCGGGCTTGAGCACCAGCAGGCCGGCGGCGCCCAGCAAGCCGCGTCTGGATTGGTCGGACATGCATGACCTCCGCCGCAGCATTGTATCGCAGCCAAGCCGGCCGAGGGCGCCCTCAAAGCTTGAAGAAAATCTTCCGCCGGTACAGCCAGTAGCACAGATACCACATCACGGCCAGCACGGTGCAGGACTGGGCCACCGGCGCGAACTGGCCGAGCCACTCATAGCGCAGCGTGAACACTCCCACGGCGCGATCCAGCCAGCCGCGCAGCACCATGTCCAGCGAGTAAATAAAAATCGGGTTGGCCCCCACGACAATCAAGGGAAAGGTCCAGCGGCGATATCCTTTGACCTCGACCGCCCAGTAGAAAAACAGCAACATAAGCAAGACCCAGCCGCCGCTGTAAAGCGTGAAAGAGCTGGTGCAGATGCGCTTGATTATGGGATTCCAGGGGTGTATCGCCAGCCCTAGCGCCAGGCAGCCCGCGGCCCACAGGGCGAGAATCCGCATGGTTTGCGAGTGCGGTTTCCGGCTGCGCAGAAGCTGGCCGGCCCACACGCCGAATAGCGTGGTGACTGTGCTGGTGATGAAGTTGATGGTGGCCCAATAGCCGCGGTTCACGCTGCCGAATACCCAAGTGTCAATCAGCGCCCCGATGTTGGTGGTCTTCGACATGAATGGTCCCTCGGTTCCCGGAAAGGCCACGAACAAGGCCCAGTGCCCGACCAGGATCAAAGCGGCGATCAGAGCCTGCCAGCGAAACTTCAGTTGCATGATCAGATAGCACAAGAAATAGGTGATGCCGATTTGGGCCAGCACGTTGATGAGCTGGAAGTGCAGCTTGCCGCGCGAAATGGACATCAGGATCTGGCTCATCAAAATAAGCCGCAGGCTGCGCGCCACCACATGCCGGAAAATCTGAGCCTTGCTAGCGCCTTGCTCGATGCGGCGCGCCAGGGCGAAAGGCATGGCCGCCCCCACGATGAACATGAAGGCCGGCTGGATCAGATCCCAGAAGGCGATCCATTCCCAATCCATGTGCTCGAACTGGGCGGCCAAGCCGCCGTAAGCGGGATTGCGTTCGGCGAGCGCCGCCAGGCCGAAGCCTGCCGAGACCAACATCACCATGATGAAGCCGCGGAAGGCGTCCAGCGCCAGGTTGCGGTGGGCGAGGAAGACCTCGGGCCGGCCGGGCGCCGATGCGGCGGCCGTGGATCCGGTTGGTTGCATGGTCTCAGAGCATAACACAGGCGTGCCTGGAAGGATGCTAAAGACCCCAGGAGTGCTGGCCGATTTGTTTAAGCGTGGGGCCGGTGGCCTACCTCAACAATGCAGCCGAAGGGTGGCCGCGGGCCCCGGGCGTGACCGATGCGGTGCGGGAAGTCTTGGACCGGCCGCCGGAAGGCGCGGGGCGCAGTTCGGCCGACGAAGAGGACCTCATCGCCGAGACGCGCCGGAGTGTGGCCGCATGGTTACAGGTGAGTGACCCGACTCGCATTGTGTTTGCCGGCAGCGCCACCCTGGCCCTTAACCTAGGCATCCTTGGGCTTCCACCCGAGCGCTTCTCTCACGTGCTCACCACGGTGACCGAGCACAATTCGGTGTTGCGCCCGATTCACGACGCGGTGGCTCGCTATCAGGGGCGACTGAGCCTGGTGGGCCTGGACCAGGCCGGGGTTCTGGATGAGGAATCCTTTCTGCGCGCCTTGGAGGGGCGGCCCACGCTGGTGGCGGTAAACCACGTCTCGAACGTGACCGGGCAGATCAATCCTGTTGAATCTTTGCTGGCGAAAGCGCGCCAGGCGGGCGCACTTACTTTGCTGGACGCTTCGCAGAGTGTGAGCTATCTGAGCCTGCGTCCCGAGCAATGGGGCGTGGACCTGATGGCCTTTGGCGGCCAAAAGGGATTGCACGGGCCGGCGGGGGTGGGCGTGCTCTACGTTAGCCCCCGCGTGGAACTGAGGCCCGTGTACAGCGGGGGGACCGGCGTGCAGAGCGATTTGCTGCACCAGCCGCCGGCGATGCCTTTGCGGTTGGAAGCAGGCACCGCCAATACCGTGGGGTTAGCCGGGCTGCGGGCGGCCCTGCGGTGGCGTCAATCCGCAGCAGAGAGTTTCGCGCGCCGGGCGGCGGAAATGGCTGTGCGACTTGAGCAAGGACTCTCCGGCATCTCGGGCGTGCGGCGCTTCGGCCCTGGCGGGCCACGCCTGGGAGTAATTTCGTTCCGCATCACGGGCTGGGATCCTACTGAGGCGGCGTGGGTGCTGCGGCGCAGCTTCGGGGTGGTCTCTCGAGCCGGCTTGCACTGCGCGCCCCTGATGCACAAGGCTTTGGGCACGGCGCCTGAGGGTACGATCCGCTTCAGCGTGTCGGGATTCACCACTGAGGAAGAGGTGGAGCACGCCCTGGAGGCTGTCCGGCGGATGGCGCGATGAAGCCCGTGCGCAAGGAATTGCTGGAGGGTTGTCTGCCCTCGGCGCCGGAGTACCGCTACGTACTTTCCGAGCCGTGGACCGCAGAGCTGATCGCCGCTCTGCGAAGGCTCGGACAACTGGACTACTACGCCGATTTCCCTCGCCCTTTTTTTCGCCTGCGGATGGCCAACGGCGTCCAGATGAAGGGCATCGAGGGAGAGCCGCTCTGCCGGGTGCTGTTCCCCGGCGAGGCGGCCGGCAAGATCGAGGAGTTTGAAGCGGAACTGGCCTGCCTGGCGGGCCGGACCGCGCACTAAGCAAGGAGGCCTGAATGGGAGTAGCTTTGCAGAAGCTCTACGATTTCGTAGGGCGCGAAGGCGGCACGGTTCTTCGCATGCGGCTCGCCATGAAGACGGGTCTGTCATCGGAGAAGGCCGCCACGACGCCCGATACACCCGAGTTGCTGGAGAAATTCCGGCAAGCGGTGCGTGAGATTACCGGAAAGGAGCCGCCGCAATAAGGGGGGTATGCGATGAAGCAGATCGAATTCGAACGTGCTTTCGATCCACGCCGTTGCCGTCACCTGCTCGAGGGACGGGTCTCGGTGCTGCACTGCCACCACTACAGCACCCTGTACACACAGTTGGCCGACGATTGCTCGCTGCTGGATGCGCGCAGCCTGCTGGCGCGGGTGGCGGCGGACACTTTTCACGGCGTACTGACTGAGTTGCAGCGCAAGCGCGGCCTGCTAGCGGTTGCCGACCGCATCGCAGCCGCCGAGCAGTACTACGCCTTCGCCGGCTTGGGGCGGCTCAAGGTCACGGTTGCCGGACCGGAGTCCGGCGAAGCGGTGCTGGAACGCTCTCACATTGATGAAGGCTGGATCCGGAAGTGGGGCCGGCGGGATCGTCCGGTGAACTTCATCACCCAGGGTTTCCTGGCCGCTGCTTTCGCCGCGGCTTTCGACGGGCGCCCCGAGCAATACGCTGTGAAGGAACTCAGCAGCATTGTTTGCGGGCAGCAGTCTTCGCGCTTCCAAGTGGCCCGCCTGTAAGGAGGATTGCACCATGGCTATAGATCGCAAACGGATCATTGATTCGCTATCGAAGGTTACCGTCTCCGGGGACGAGAACGGCCTGATCCCGGTCTTTGGCGTACTGGTCAACCAATTGCCGGCGGACTTCTGGAACGCTTTTGCACACCGGCTGACGCACCTGGTTGAGCCGGACATGCTTGAGGCGGCCGAAGTGCTGCTGGTCAACGCCGCGCACGAGTGCGGCTACCACACCGGCTACGGCATCATCACCTCCGAAGAGTGGAACAGCGTGGTGGCGCCGATGGTCGAGAAAGTCCCCGAGGACATTTTGCACGGCGCCGTGGCGGTGCTGGCGGCCTGGGGTTGGGCCAATGCCGAAGTGGTGGAGTTGGCGCCGGGCGAACACATGGTAGTGCGGGCCTACGACTACTACGAGGCTGACCCGGTCTGCTACGGACGGGCCTCGCGCCCGCAGGCATACATGCTGCGGGGCGTCTGCGCGGCCTTCATGGATCTGGCCTACGGCGGGCCTTACGATCCTACCGGCAAGAAAGGACTGCGAACGTTCACCTGCATCCAGACCAAAGGCGTGGAATGCGGCGATCCTTACGGTGAGTTCGTGGTCACGCGCGCCGGCGCCTGAGCGGATGAACAGGAAGCGGAGGGGACGCCGTCGGCGGCGAGCCCCTCCAGCCGCACCAAGCCCAACATCAATTGCCGGGGCAGGTGGTAGTTGTCCTGACGGTCGCCGGGCGGCTGAAAGCGGATGCGCCGGTCGGCGAAGAGGATGTATGTGGGATAGCCCAACCGGGCCAACGAAAACTTCTCCTGGATGGTTTGCTCGGCCAGGTGCAAGTAGCGCGCCGCCCAACCTGCCCCGGTTCGCAACAGGATCATCAACGTGGCGAGAACTACCTCGTTCAGCGGCCAGAGAGCCTTCAAGTAGTTGTACTCACCGACCGCCCGAAAGCTGAAGTCCGTCCCGGGCAGTTTCTCCTCCGGCCAGGCGTAGCCGCCTTGGTCCACATTGACCCAGTAAGCCAGCCCGCCGTAAATGTGATCCCAGCCCACTTCCAGGTGTCGGCGGACGCGCTCCGCACAAAGCTGCCAGAGCCGTTCGTCAGCCCTGCGCTCGGCCTCATCCATCACCATCCATAACGTCTCGATGCTGTGGCCGAGCTGGCACTTGGTTTCTTCCCCTGGCAGACGGCTGAAATCGAATGCCAGCAGCTCGTTGTTCAGGCCGATCTCCGGATTGTAGTGCCGTTCGATGACGGCGTGTACCGCTTCATCCGCCATCTGCTCCAGCTCGGGCTGCGGCCGGCGGCGCAGCATCTGGGTGGCGATGCGCAGATTCATCATCCACAGAGCTTGCGGCCGCGGGCCGAAGGCGGGGTCGTGAATGCGCCGCCAAAGCCGCCGCAGCAGGGCGAGCGCGGTCTCCAGGGCCTGTTCATCGCCGGCCGCCCAAGCGTATTCCTGTAGCCCTTCTGCCGCGAAATACATCCCGTAGAGATCGCCCCGCACCGGCCCGAGCACGTGGCCCTCGCGCGTAAAATACTCAGCCCAGGAGCCGTCCGGCTGCGGCGCGTGCGCAAGCAGGAATTCCTTGGTGCGGCGGGCGACTTCCAGATAGCGCGGGTCGCGCCTCAGATGGTTGTAAAGGAAACTCCAAACCCACAAGCCGCGCCCCTGAAACCAGGAGAACTTCTGGGTGCCCACGAGCGAGCCGTCATAGCTCAGGCGGTGGAAGAAGCCGCCGTGTTCGCGGTCAATGCCGCAGTCCTCCCAGAAAGGCAGCAGGCGGTCAGACAGCTCGCTGCGCCAGCGCCCGCGCAGCGCGTCGAGGTTGACGTTATGAAGGCGCACCGGTAGGATCCGGCCTCAAGGCTGGGGCGGCGCAGCCGGCTGAGCGGCCTTGGGTCCCACGATCCTTTCGATCTCAGCCAGTTGCTTGCGGACCAGTTCGGCTTCCTCCGGGTTGGCGGCGTGCGGCAGGTAAGCCCGCAGCAGCTCGGCCGCCCCGGTGTAATCCTGCTTGTTGGCCAGGATGATCCCCAGCAGGTGTTTCATCTTGGGGACGCGGTTCTGCGAGTCCAGTTTCAGGCCTTCGCGCACGCTACGCTCGGCTTCATCAAAATTGCGCAGGTTGAAATTGGCCACCGAGTTGAAAAAGTAAGCCTGGGGAAAGTCGAAAGGGTCCAGACGGAGCAGGCGCGCGGTAGTGTCAGCCACATCCTGCCAGTTGCGCTCTTGCGCCGAGAGCATGGCCAACTGGAGGTAAGGCTTCATAAACTTGGCGTCTGCGGCCAGAGACTTACCGTAAGCTTCGCGGGCCTGATCCTTGTTGTTCTGTTGCTGATGGATAACACCCAGCTCGTACCACGCCGCAGCGTACTGCGGATAAAGTTGGACCGCCTTCTCGAACTGCTTGCGGGCCTCGTCAAACTTCCTCTTGCGCGCAGCCTCGAGGCCTTTTTCGTAAGCCTTCTTGGCGTCCTTGGGAGCCGCCAGAGTGGTAGCGCTGATGGTGGTGCCCTCGACGTGTCCCAGCCGGCGCAAGACAATGGTGCCGACGTCCGGGTTATCCATCAGGCGGCGTCCCGCCAAAGGCACGATGTCGGAGCGGTAGCCGGGCAGAGAGGCGCGCAGTTCGCAGGCTACCAGGTCACGTTCACTGAAGGTCCGATTCCTCCCAAACGGGTTACGGGAAGATCCCGCGGGATCGCCGGGGAAATCGTAGGCCGAACTGGTGCTGGCGTCGGCGATCAGCGAGGTGTTCTGGCCGAGCTGAAAGCTGAAGCGGCCCTTGGAATCCGTGTAAGCCTCCGGGCGGGGCTGGCCGCCGCAAACGCGCTCTATGACGACCGGCTCCGGAGGCGCAGTGCCGTCCTCCAGCACCACCTTGCCGGAGAGGAAGACGGGGCGCTGAATCTCAGGAAACGGCTGTTGGGTCTGGCGGCCAAAGTCCGGCTCGACCTGCGGCTGGCGCGGCATCGGCGTAGGTGTGGGCGTCGGGATGCTCGGCGTCCGGCCGCCGGGCTCCGGCGAGGGTGAGGGTGAGGGCGCAGGCTGCGGCGCCTGGGGCGGCGGGGCAGGCTGTTGCGGCTCCTGGGCTAGGGCCGGCGCCAGGGACCCTGCGGCTAGCAGCGCCAGTGCGATCAGCGGGGACTTGCGGTGCGTCATGGGCACCCCTCCAGTCGGAAACGTTTCCCTCATTATGGCACAGGCCGGCCTCACATAAACGCAGGTTCCCCAGCCTACGCTAAAATCAACACTTAAAGGTGAACTAGTGCAAGCCCAGCCCTGCGGCGTGATTGCCGTCTACCCGGGTTCCTTCGACCCGATCACCAACGGCCACTTGGACCTGATCGAGCGGGGCGCCCGGCTGTTCGAGCGGCTGATCGTAGCGATCCTGCGCAACGAAGCCAAGAGGCCGCTGTTCACGGTCGAGGAGCGCCTGGAAATGGCCCGCGCGGTGTTGAGCGGCTACCCCGGCGTCGAGGTGGACAGTTTCGGCGGATTGCTGGTGGAATACGCTGCCGCCAGGGGCGCCAGCGTCATCTTACGGGGCATTCGCGCCATCTCCGATTACGAGTACGAGCTTCAGATGGCCTTGATGAACCGGCGCCTGGCGCCCGGGATCGAAACCGTTTTTCTTATGGCCGGGGAGGCCTACTCCTTTATCAGCGCGCGGTTGGTGAAGGAGGTGATCGCTCTGGGCGGCGACGTATCAGGGTTGGTGCCGCCGCTGGTCGAGGAGCGCTTGCGCTGCCGCTTGGCAGGCGGGAAATGAGAGAAGCGATGCCTGTGGATACGCTGCTTTCAGAGCGTGTGGCCCGCATAAGGATGTCCGAAACCATGGAGGTGGCCGCCGAGGCAGGACGCCTGCGCAGCCAGGGTGTGGACGTGGTGGACTTCGGTGCGGGCGAGCCGGACTTCCCCACGCCGGAACACATCAAAGAGGCTGCGGTTCGCGCCATCCAAGAGAACTTCACCCGCTACACGCCCGCCGCCGGGGTCTGGGAGCTGCGCCAGGCGGTCTGTGAGCGCCACGCCGCCGATTTCGGAAGTCGCTATCGGGCGGCCGAGTGCTTGATCACCGCCGGGGGCAAACAGGCGGTCTTCCATTTCACCCAGGCCTTGGTCAATCCGGGAGACGAAGTTATCATCCCCACGCCCTACTGGGTCACCTACCGGGACGCGGTTCGCTACGCCGGCGGACGCCCGGTCTTCGTATCCACCGATGAAGCCGCCGGTTTTGCTCTCACTGCCGAGCGCCTCGAGCCTTTGGTGGGGCCGCGCACCCGCCTGCTGATCCTGAATTTCCCGAACAATCCCAGCGGTGCGGTGCTCGATCGGGGGCAGGCAAGGCGGATCCTGGAACTGGCGGCCGCGCGCGGCTTCTACATTCTGGCTGACGAATGTTACGGCCGTCTGGTTTATAGCCAGGAGTTATTCTCGCTGGCTTCGCTGCCAGGCGCCACCGACCGGTTGCTGATAGCGGGCTCTTTGTCGAAGGCCTACGCCATGACGGGTTGGCGCATCGGATACGGCCTGGGGCCGGAACCGGTCATCGAAGCTTGCATCCGGCTACAGAGCCACTCCACGTCAAATCCCAATTCGATCGCCCAAATGGCCGCTATGCAGGCCTTGCGCGGCCCGCAGGATTGCGTCGCGGCGATGCTGGCCGAGTACCGCCGCCGGCGCGATTTCGTCATCGCCAGGCTACGGCGCATGCCCGGAATCTCGGTCCACCTGCCCGAGGGGGCTTTTTACGCTTTCCCCAACCTCGGCGAATTGCTCGGGCGTGACGGCATCCAAACCAGCACACAGTTCGCGCGGCGCCTGCTCGCGGAAGCGCGTGTCGCCGTGGTGCCTGGTGAAGCCTTCGGCTCCCGCCAGCACGTGCGGATTTCCTTTGCCACTTCAATGGGTGAGCTGGAGCGGGGTTTGGACCGCCTGCATAAGTTCGTCGAACGACTGTGGGCATGAGTCTGGCTCCTTTTCGTCTGCTGCCGTACTTCGACCGCAGGCCGTGGGGGCGTCTGAACCTGGAGCCTTGGTTCCCCCCGGCCTCCGAGCCGATCGGCGAAGTCTGGTTTCACGAGCGCAACCAGTCCAGTTGCGGGCAAACGCTAGAGGAGCTGATCCGGCGCCACGGCCGGGCGTTGCTCGGCTCGCGCGCAGCGACGCCGGTCTTTCCGATCCTGAGCAAACTCATCTTCACCGCTGAGCGGCTTTCAATCCAGGTCCACCCGGACGATGACTACGCCCGGCGGCATGAAAACCAGTGGGGCAAGATCGAGATGTGGTATGTGTTGCGTGCCGAGCCGGGCGCCAGGCTGGCTATGGGATTGCGTGAGCCGGTCGGCAAGAAGCGGTTCGTTGAAGCCGCCCGCAACGGGGAAATCGAGCGGCTCGTGAACTGGATTGAAGTTCACCCCGGCCAGGTGTTCGTCATCTATCCCGGAACCGTACACGCCTTGGGCGCCGGTGTGGTGCTGGCTGAAATCCAGCAGAACTCCGACCTGACCTATCGCATTTACGATTATGGGCGCCCGCGCCCGCTGCACCTGGAACAAGCCGTAGAGGTGGCCTCTCTGGGACCTTATCCGGGATGCCCGGCCCCGGTGGATCTCGGAGAGGGCCGTAAGCTTTTGGCTCGCACCAACTACTTCGCCACCGAACTGCTTGAAATCACGCGGTCCTGGCGGCTCCCCCAGGACCAAGAGAGCTTCCAGCTCCTGCTGGTGCTGGAGGGCTGCGGACGGCTCGGGAGCCAAGCTTGCCGGGCCGGCGAGTGCTGGTTCGTTCCTGCCGCCTCGCCACCGTTTGAGCTGGAGGCTGAGCAACCGCTGCGGCTGCTGCGCAGCTACCTGCCGGAGCCGTTGTTACTATAGGAGATCGGCTGCGCCGGCGGTGGGCCCGCCCGCGGCAGCCGACCTCCGGCGTGCTACATTCGATGGTTCAGGGACCTTCCGCCATGATCACGCGACGCAGCATGCTGACCTGCGCCTGGCCCGCCTTCGCCCAGCGCCGTCGCGCTGCGGCTGCCCCGCCCAACATCGTCCTGATCCTCGCGGACGATTTGGGCGCCTGGATGCTCGGCTGTTACGGCAACAAGGAAATCCGCACGCCCAATATCGACCTGCTGGCGCGCTCCGGCACCCGCTTCGTCAACAGCTTCGTTTGCACACCCATCTGCTCGGCCAGCCGCGCCACTTTGTTCACGGGACGCCTGCCCCGCCAACATGGCATCCATTGCTTCCTTACCGACAATCCGGTTGAGAACCCGCCGCAAGGTCAGAAAGCTCCCCCGCCCTCCTTCGCCAAGGAAATAATGCTGTCCGATATCCTGGCGGCGCGCGGCTACCGCTGCGCCTATCTGGGAAAGTGGCATATGGGCGACGATCAGAAGCCCGGGCGCGGATACCAATTCACCTACACTCTCATGCCGGGCGCGCGCCGTTATCAGGATCCTTTGATGAGCCTGAACGGGGAGCCGGTCCAGGAAAAAGGCTACCTTGCCGAGTTACTCACGCGCAAAGCCTGCGAGTTTATTGAACAGCAGAAGCCAGGGGAACCATTTTTCCTGGCCATCGGGCACCTCAACCCCCACACCCCTTACAACGGGCACCCCGAGAAATACTACCGCCTGTACGAAGCTACGAATTTTGAAACCATAGGTTGGCAGCCGCCCGCCGCCAATGCGCTCCGGGAAAAGGAATATTTGAAGGATATAGTCGGCAACATACGCCGCTGCGCTGCGGCCATAACGGCACTGGATGATCAGATACCGCCTTTGCTAAACGCGCTGGATCGCCGCGGGTTGCGCGACAACACTCTGGTCGTTTTCACCGCCGATAACGGTTTCTTGCTCGGCCGCCACGGTTTGTGGAGTAAGGGACTGGCCTCGGACCCCATAAACATGTATGAGGAAGTGATGGCCGTGCCCATGATCTGGAACTGGCCGGGGAAGGTGCCGCCCATGGCTGCGCGACCGGAGTTGGTCAGCTTTTATGATTTTCTTCCCACTATCTGCGACTTAGTAGGAGTTGAGGCGCCGCAAGATCGTAACCTGTGCGGTCGTAGTTACTGGCCGCTGGCCGGCGGTCGCTTGCGAGACCTGAAAGATCCCTGGCGTAATCTGGTGTTCGGTCACTTCCGTAACACCGAGATGGTTCGTGACGGTCGCTACAAGCTGGTCTTGCGGGACGGCGGCGAGGGTCCTGGCGAGTTGTACGACTTGCGCCAGGATCCCATGGAGCGCGTAAACCAGTACGACAACCCCGAGTTCGTCACCGTAAGGGAGGCGCTCACTCGCCGGCTGGAGCAATGGCGGCGCCAATACTCTTGACGGGCCGGTAAGGAGCATGAACGATGTCTCGGCGCCTTGCAGTTCTGGCCTTGCTCGGGCTGGTTTTGCCGGCCGCAGAATTGCCCGGCCTGCGCGCGCCGGTGCGCGTCGTCTGGGACTCCAGCGGCATCCCTCACATCTTCGCGGAAAACGATGCCGATGCCGCCGCCGTGCTGGGTTACCTGCACGCCCGCGATCGCTTTTTCCAGATGGATCTGCTGCGCCGCCAGGCTGGCGGAACCGCGGCGGAGCTGCTTGGTCCCGGCGCGCTGGAGGCCGACATCCGCGCCCGGACGCTCGGGCTTCGCCGTGCGGCTGCGGCTTCGCTGGCCGTGCACGAACCCGCGGTGACAGCCTTGCTGGAAGCCTATGCGCGCGGCGTCAACGCTTGGCTGGGCGACGGGCGAAACCCATTACCGCCCGAGTACCGGAGACTGGAGCTGAGCCGGGCAGCCGTCCCCCAGTGGAGCCCGACCGACAGCCTTACTGTGGCCAAGGCCCTAGCCTTTCAGCTTTCCTTTGACGCCGAGCTGGACATCGCCCTGACGCTCGGGCTGGCCGCCGCCGAACAGGCCGGCCGGAACGCCGGCTTTGATGGAACAGCGCTGTTCATCGAGGATTTGATGCGCAGCGCACCGTTTGATCCCACTGTCTCGATTCCCAGTTTGCTGCCTGCGCGGCCTTCTCGCATACGGCCGCGGCCGGAGCTGGCCGGACGCGCGCCGCGCCTGACCGAGCACTTGCGCCCGGAAACGCTTGAGCTGGCCAGGCGCTGGCTGGAGCAGTCCGCACGCAACCCGCTATTCGAGGGCACCCTCGGCAAACCTGCCGCCAGCAACTGGTGGGTGTTGAGCGGACGCCTGACCGCAACCGGTTTCCCGATGTTGGCCAGCGACCCGCACCTCAGCTTGAGCACGCCGCCCATCTGGTACGAGGCTCATCTCATCGTCTCAGCCGATCCGGCGCGCGGCGCGATGAACGTTGCCGGCGTCACCTTGCCGGGGACGCCCGGCGTCGTCCTCGGGTGCAATCAGCGTTTGTGTTGGGGCGCCACCATGAATCCCTTGGACGTGACCGACGTGTACCAGGAGCGTCTCATAGTGGACTTCAGCACGCTCACGCCGGTGGCCACCATTTTCGAAGACCGCGCCGAGCCCGTCACCGTCGTCACGCAACGCTATCGCGTCAACCGCCCGGGCAGCGGGGCTGAGGACGATCTGGTCCAGGCCAATGTCGGTCCCTTCGAGGGCGGGCTTACGATCATCGTGCCCAGACGCAACAACGGCCCGATCATCTCCGCCGAGGTGCGCGGTCTGTTCACCGTGACCGGACTAAGCGTGCAGTACGCCGGATGGGGACCCACCCGCGAGCCCCAGGCGCTGCTGGAGTTCGCTCGCGCCGGCAACGTGGTTGAGTTCTGGGACGCTTTGCGCTGGTTCAGCTTCGGCTCGCAAAACTGGGCCTGCGCGGACGCCGACGGCAACATCGCCTACTTCACCAGCGGGGAGTTGCCTCTGCGCGAGGATCTGGAAACCCTGGGAAGCGCCGACGGAGCCCCACCATATATGATTCGCGACGGCACGCATCGCTTCCGTCACGAGTGGCTGCCGGTTAAGAACCCGCAGCCCGGACAGGCGTTGCCCTTTGAAATCCTGCCGCGCCAGGAAATGCCCCACGTATTCAACCCGCCCGAGGGTTTCATCGCCAACGCTAATAACGATCCCGTCGGCCTCACGCTGGACAACGACCCGCTGGGACGCCGGCGCGCCACCGGCGGCGTCTACTATCTGAGCCCGGGCTATGACGGCGGCTTCCGCATCGGGCGAATCGTCGGCTTGATCCGGGACATGATACGCCGCGCCGAGCCCATGACCCTGAGCACGATGGCAAGCATCCAGGCTAACCATCAGATGCTGGACGCGGAGTTTTTTGTTCCCTACATTGTGCGGGCCCTGGAAGCAGCTCGGCGCCCGGGGGCGCCCGCCGCCCTGGCCGATCTGGCGCGGGACCGAGAGGTCTGCGAAGCCGTCGAACGCCTGCGTGCTTGGGACTTCTCCACGCCCACCGGCATCCGCGAGGGTTATGATCCGGGCGACGATCCACAAGCCCTGCCTGAGCCTTCCCACCTCGAAGTGCAAAACAGCATCGCCGCGACCATCTACAGCGTGTGGCGCGGGCAGTTCGTAGCCCTGACGATTGACGCCGCGCTGGAGCGCCTGGGCCTCAGCGACCTGCGCCCTCCCGGCGATCAGACGCTGGCCGCGCTGCGGCGCCTGCTCGAAAACTTTCCCGCCATGCGCGGCCGCGGCAGCTCCGGCGTGGACTTTTTCGCAGCGCCGGAGGCCGACACGCCGGAAGCCGCGCGCGATCTGCTTATACTTCGCGCCCTGCGTAAAGCGCTTGACCGGCTTGCCGGGGACGGCTTCGCCGCCGCCTTCTCCCGCTCGCGCAATCAGGATGATTACCGATGGGGAAAGCTGCATCGCGTCGTATTCCGGCATGTCCTGGGCGGCGAGTTCAACATCCCGCCGGCCGGCGGCGTTCCCTCACTGGGACCTTCCCTGCCAGGTCTGGCCCGCTCCGGCGGTTTTCAAGTGGTGGACGCCTCCAGTCACTCGGTGCGGGCGGACTCGGCCGCAGACTTCAGTTTCGGAGGCGGGCCGTCGCGGCGCTTCGTCGGCGAAGTAAGCCCCGCCGGGGTGCTGGCCTTCCAATCGGTCCCAGGCGATCAGTCCGGGACTATCAATGGCGGCCTGGGCGTGCAACGTCTGAAGCGCTGGCTGACGAACTCCTATCACCGCCTGCCGATGTCGGCCGGCGAAGTCGAACAGGACCGCGCACGCCAGGAACAGTTCACACCGCCGGCCAGTTGAGCGCCAGGAGTTGAATCCGGCGGTGGGTGAAATCACCCAGGCTGGATATAATGAAGGTGGGCGCGCCGAATGTCTAAGCTTCTTCCAGAATGGCGAAGCGCCGGACTGCTGGAAACGGTCTTCGATCAACTACCTGAGGCCCTGATCCTCTACGACCGGAAGCTGGTCGTCACCGGAGTTAACCGGGCCGCCGAGCGCCTTGTGGGTTTGACCGCTTCGGAAATGATTGGGCGCCCGTGCCGCGAGATCTTTCGCTGCACCGACTGCCAGAGCAATTGCGGCTTGCTCGAAGGCTTGGACCAGCCGGGCGCGCTGCCCCACGGCACCGTCCGTTTACACACTGAGGACGGCAGGGAAAGGCTGGTGCTGATTCGCACCAGCCCCTTGCTGGATGAGGCGGGGAGCCCGGAAGGCGCGGTGGCCACGGTTAAGGACGTCACCGACGAGATGACGCCCATCAAGCGCGAGGTGATCGCGGAGTCAGCCGCCATGCGGGAGGTGATCAGCTTCGTGCGCAAGGTGGCGCTTAGCGAGGCGGCCACCATTCTGCTGGAAGGTGAGAACGGCACGGGCAAGGATTTGATCGCCAAGACGCTGCATTATGAAAGCGCCAGGCAGGCCGAACCCTTTATCGCCATCAATTGCGCCGCCATCCCGGAGACCTTGCTGGAAAGCGAGTTGTTCGGCTACGAGAAGGGCGCCTTCACCGACGCCAGGGCGCAAAAGCGCGGCTTGTTCGAGCTGGCCGATCGGGGCACCTTGTTTCTGGACGAGATCGGCGAGATTCCGCTGACGCTTCAGGCCAAGCTGCTGCGCGTGCTGGAGGAACAGAGCTTTCGCCGGCTGGGCGGACTTAAGGACATCCGGGTGGACGTGCGTTTCATTGCCGCCACCAATAAGAACTTGCGCGAGGCGGTGCGCGAGGGCGCCTTCCGGCAGGACCTCTATTTCCGCCTGAACGTGATCCAGATCTACATCCCACCGCTGCGCGAGCGCCGCGAAGACATAATGCCGCTGGTGGAATTCTTCATCGAGCACTACAACCGCAAGTTCAAGCGGCATATCGAGGGGGTCACTGCGGAGGCCAAGCATTTATTGGTCGGGCATGACTGGCCCGGCAACGTCCGCGAGCTGCGCAACGCCATTGAACGCGCGATGATTCTGGAGGAGGGCTCGCGCATCACCCCGGCGAGTCTGCCCATCTCGCTGGGGAAAACCGACGCTCGCCAGGCGGCCGCGATCGAGATTCCCGATGAGGGCCTTTCGCTCGTTGAAAACGAGCGGCAATTGCTTTTGCGCGCGCTGGAGAAGACCAACGGCAATCAAACCCAGGCCGCCCGCCTTCTGCACATCACCCGCGACACGCTGCGCTACAAGATGAAGAAATACAACCTGCGCTGAGGCGCCCGCCGGGCTGCATTCACCACGGCAGAGCTTTTGCCGGGAACCCGCCCGGCGCCGAGCCGGCCCCCCTTGTTGACACGCCGGGGCGCCAGATTAGAATAGTGGTTGACTTAGTCTTTATGGAGCCTGTCTGCCGTCATCCCAGGACGGAAGTGATAGCACGACGGGACGGGGTGGACTACTTCCGCTGCCTGGACTGCCAGCAAATACTCGAAGACGAAGACCTGGAGCCTACACCGGCGCTTGAGGACGAAGAGGCAACGCGCTGAGAGCCCCGCCGCTTATCAGTGGGTGGTACCGCTTAACAGCTCCGCTACTTTAGGGGCCAGCTCTTCGTAGCTGATTTCACCCGGGTGGTACAGGCGCACCAGACCCTGCCGGTCCACCAACACCAACGTGGGCGTAGTGCTGGCCCCATAGGTCTTGAAATTCTCCTCGCTGAGCGGTACCGGGACATCGCGCAGCGCGCCGTAGGCCTCGCGACGAACTTGCTCGATGTAAGCCCGTTCCTCATCAGGCGCCGCCTCTTTGCCGCGGGCCACGTAGCCGTAACGCTGCGTAGGAGCGATCAACAGCAGGCCGCGGCTGCCGTACTCGGCCTGGAGTCGCGCCAGGGCCGGAACCTGCGCCTTGCAATCCGGACACCAGTGCGCCCAGAAAAACAGCAGCACCACCCGCTCCTTCCATTCCGCCTGCGCCGGGGGCTTCGGCCCCAGCCACGCATCAAGCTCGAGCCGGGGCGCGGGCTTGCCTGCCAGACTCAGCAGGTTGATGTTCTTCTGGATGCGAGTGCGGATCGAAGTGTTCCGCCAAGCGGCCAGCTCCTGTTCAAGAAACCGCAAGGCCTCGCCGCGCTCACTCTGTGTCGCCACAACCTGCGCGTGGACCTCTATGGCCGCCCCCAAAGCAACCGCCAAGTGGCGCTCGTCATCCAGCTTGCGGCCCTTCAGCATCTCCAGGGCCAACCGGCGCGTCTCGGCTGCATGCTCATCGGCCTCCGCATAGCGTTTCGCCGCCAGCGCCCCACGGGCCAGCCAGGAGAGCGCCTCCAGCATTTCCGGCGTCACGCCTTGCGCGGCGCGATACTCGGCGATCAGTTTGCTTGCGGCTTGAAGATCGTTGCGCGCGATAGCGGCGCGCACCTCCTGGATGATAGCCGCCCCGGCGCCCAGCGCCACCAGCAACAGCCAGCCAATTACTCGAGTTGCCATTTTCTTTTCAAGATGTCAGCCTGCCGCGATTCGCTTCAGCAATTCGCGCGTGAACCCCAGGCTGGCCTCCAGATCCTCACGCTCGCGCTCGGCGGCGGCTTCCTTGCTTAGCGCCGGCGGCGCCGGACGCGGGCTGCCATTCTCGGCCAAGGCCAGGAAGCGCGCGAACTCCCAGGCCGGCGTCGCGCGGTAGGCGTCCCAGAACTTGGGATCGTGATAAGCAAATACTCGCGGGCCGGTGACGATGACTTCCAGCGACAGCGTCTTGCCCGGGCAGCGCTCGACATACTTGCGCACCCACTCCTCGATCCGCACGTTGCCTTCGCCCATCCTCACCCAGGCCACGGCCGCTCCTTGCGGAACGCGCCACACGGCGCTGTCGCGCAGGTGGCTGGTGAGCACGTAGGGCGCCAGGATTTCCAACGTCAGGTGCGGATCCTCGATCGCCCACAGTGGATTGCCCGAATCCAGGCACACACCCACGAAATCCAGCCCCGCCTGCTCCACCAGAGCCTTCAGCTCGCGGGCCTGCATGTCGCCGGCGTGATTCTCCACTGCTATCTTGATCCCCGCGTCCAGGACCTGCGAGCGCACCTTCTTGAGCACGCGCACGGTGTTCTCGATATGGGCTTCAATTCCCGGCGGCACGGCCCGATCCGCCATTCCGCCCAGCACCACGCGCGCAATCGGCGAACCCAACAGGCGCGCGGCGCGGATCAGCCGGGCAAGCTGCTCGGCAGCGGCGCCTTGCGAGGCGTCAAACATCTTCGAGCTGGGGCAGATCGAGCGCATGCCCACTTCAAGCTGCACGCCGAGCTGCCTGGCCCGCTCGCCTACCCGCCGCAGGTGGTCCTCCTCGAGTGATCCCAGGAAGCGCGGCTCGCTGAAGTGCACCACTTCGACCTGCCGCCGCGCGCAGTAATCCAGCAGTTCGAAAGCGTTCCAACCTTGGGAACGCAGGCTGAACAAGTCCACGCCCAGCTTCACGCTCGCTCGCTGCGCACGCAATGAGGCCGCCCCGGCCACAGTGGTCAGGAATTCACGGCGCCGCATCGCCTCAGCCCCTCAGTTGTTCGGCCAGCCAAAGGATGTAGCGGGTGTTGCGCCGCCGCACCTCACGCACCAGTTCCGGGGGCAGCTCGTCGAGCTTCTCCTTAAAGAACCGCCGGTCGCCGTCGGGCGCTTCCACGTCCCGGCTGCCCACCATGTTACCGAGCCAGAAAACCAGAAACAGGTTTCCGTCCACGCGCCCGCGATCGGGGTCCCCCAAATAGCTGCCCCGGCCCATCTCCAGGTAACGCGCCGCCAGTCCGCTTTCATCTCCGAAGGCGCCGGAGGCTGCAAAGCGGTTGCAACGCGCGACCATGCGCTCATAAAGCTCGCGCCAATAAGAACCCGGCGGCTGCTGGCTCAGCACGTCGAACAGTTGCAGTTGAAGTTCACCCGAGATCTTGTAGTTCACGCGCCCTGCCGTGGCCCGGCCTATTTGTCGCAGCACCTCGGCCTGTTTGCCGCTGCCGGAGTGAATACTCAAAGTGGCGTTGAAATAGCGCGCCACTGCGGCCAGTTCGGCCACTCGCGCTCCCAATTCCTCCAAGGGGCGGCCGCCGAATTCGCGCTCCACGCGTGGGATCAGCTCCGGCCACATCTTCTTGGCCGCGTACTCCATCAGCCCCACACCGGTGTCGGGGCCGCTCCGCAGGTGGGAGGGATACGCCTGGCGCTTCTTGAATCCCAGATTGGGCGGCACGAGCTGCGCCGGTCGCCCGCGGACCTTTAACCAGTGCATGTAAAACAGCAATTCCTCGGGCGTGGTCAAGGTTTCTGCTTCGTCCAGCGAGGGCTCAAAATCGAAGGCCCGGCTTAAGCCCTCGCCGGCCTTCACTTCGCGGATCCAGTCGTACAGCTCTTCGTTGAGTCTCAGACTGGGACCGAACTTGACCGCCAGCCTGCGGATCTGGTCCGGGCTTAACTGGTAAGTCCGATCCCCGGCTTGGAAAGGCCGGGAGAATTCCGCCAGTATCCAGCCGCGCTCCTGCGGATTGAACAGGCTGTCGAAGCGTTCCGCCACCACGTTGTCGCTCCAGGCTTCGGGGTGGCGCCGGTCCGCGCGCAGCTCAAAGAGCCGTGAAGTGTCCGTCGTGAACTTGGTGTAGGCGGCCGCCTGGCGGATGGCTTCCTTGCCGGCTTGCACCGAGCGCGCAATTTCCTCAGGTGTTGATCCGGTGATGATGATGTGATCGGCTTCGGCGGTGTAACCTTCGCGCCAGCCCGCCCGGATGGCCGCCCACAACCCGGCATGATACAGGTGCCGGATGCTCACCCGGGTATGCCCGGCGGCGGTCGGATTCTCGCCGTCGCGGCGGGCGAGATCATCCTCAGTGGTCATCTCGCGAGTGGCGGAAAGCTGTGGCGTGGAGGCCAGATTCAACCCGGTGTTCTTAAGAATCGCGCGATAAGCCTCAAAGATCGCCGGCAGGCTGATCTCCGGATGGCGATTGCCGGCTGCTATGGCCGCCCGCGCGCCCTGGGGGCGCGGCAGCAAAGCTGGATCCACCTGCCGGGCGAAGGTAGTGAGAGCGTCGTAGTCACCGGAAGCAAAACTAACTGCGCTGATGACCAGCTCCACCCCGGAGGCCGCGCGCTGCCGCATTATCAGCCGGCCTTGCGGAAACAGCCCGCTGGCGGGCGTGGCTCCGGGAGCGATGCGCAACAGCAGCGGCTGAGGCCTTCCGCCCGCCAGCCCGTCCACTGCAATGTAATAAGCGGAGCGGTGGATGGGGTCGCGGGCCAGCGAGCCAGGGAAAACCTCCAGGCTGCCGAGTCGCAACGGCGCCAGGCGGGCGGCTAGGCGGCTGCGCAGTTCGTCGGTCAACTCGCGGCCCTCCGCGTGCTCGAAAATCGTCTCGCCCAGGACGGAAGCCTCCTTGGCGCTGAGCGGTAAATCAAGGGGAGTTGCAGTCACGTCGGACCTCGCCTATAGCTTGAGATTCTTCAAGTATTCGCGAAAAGGGCCGCCGAGGTCCGCCCGTCGCAAGGCGAACTCTACGGTGGCTTTCAAGAAACCTAACTTGTCGCCCGCGTCATAGCGGGTTCCTTCAAAACAATATCCGTAAAGGGGCCCGTGCTCGAGCAAACGCCGCAAGCCGTCGGTGAGCTGGATTTCGCCCAACGCGCCCGGTTCAGCCTGCTCGATGGCCGGGAAGATTTCCGGCGTCAGCACGTAGCGGCCGATGATGGCCAGTCGGGAGGGAGCCTCTTCGCGCCGGGGCTTCTCTATCAGGTTGCGTATGCGATACAGCCGGTCGCGGCAGCCGTTGAACTCGACCGGCTCGGCATCCACGATCCCGTAGCTGGAGATGCTCTCCTCAGGCACTTCCATCAAGGCCAGCACCGGAGCGCCAAACCGCTCCCACACATCCAGCAACTGGCGCAAGGCAGGGCGCTCAGCTTCGATCACGTCGTCGGAGAGCACCACTGCAAACGGTTCATCTCCCACCAGCTCGCGGGCCCGCAACACCGCGTGACCCAGGCCCAGCGCCTCGCGCTGCCGCACGTAGGCCACTTCGATCATGTCTGAGATCTGGCGGACCGCCGCCAGCAGTTCCAGCCGCTGCCGCGATTCCAGCAGGTGCTCCAGCTCGAAGCTCACGTCGAAGTGATCCTCGATGGCGGTCTTGCCTCGCCCGGTGACGATCAGGATGTGGCGGATGCCCGAGCGCACGGCTTCTTCGACGCCGTATTGTATTAGGGGCTTATCCACCAGCGGCAGCATCTCCTTGGGCTGAGCCTTGGTGGCGGGCAAAAAACGCGTCCCCAGACCGGCCGCCGGGAACACGGCCTTCCTAACTTTGCGAAACATCAGTGCAACCGGGACCTCCTCATGGCGACGGCGCGGCCTCATCCGTGCCGCGCAGAATCCGAACTATGATTATAGGGAGATCGCCCGCGGGGCCGGGGCCTGGCGATGTTCGACAAGCTGAAGCTTACCCTGGAAATGATCAAGTTCGAGCACTCGGTGTTCGCCCTGCCGTTCGCGCTCACCGGCGCCCTGCTGGCGATCCGCGATGCCGGCCTGGATGCGCAAACCGCCGCCGTCAAGCTGCTCTGGATCGTGGTGGCCATGGTGGGCGCTCGCTCGGCCGCCATGACCTTCAATCGCATCGCGGATGCCGCCGGCGACGCGCGCAACCCGCGCACCGCATCACGCCACCTGCCCGCAGGACGCCTTTCACCTCGCTTCGCCTGGGGATTCCTCATCGTCTCAGCGGCCCTGTTCCTCGCCGCGGCGCGCGCGCTGAATCCGCTGTGCTTCCGGCTGGCCCCGCTGGCGCTGGCCTTGGTGCTCGGCTATTCCTTCACGAAGCGCTTCACTTCGCTCTCGCACTTGGTGCTGGGCCTTTGCCTGGGCCTCGCCCCGACCGCCGCCTGGATCGCGGTCCAGGGCGCCCTGGAGCCGCGAATCCTCTGGCTCACCGCGGCCGTCACTTTCTGGACCGCGGGCTTCGATATCATCTACGCCTGCCAGGATTACGACTTCGACCGGCGCGAGGGATTCTTCAGCCTGCCGGCCAGGCTCGGCATCGCCCGGGCGCTTTGGGCGGCGCGCGGACTGCATTTGCTGATGGTCGTGTGCCTGCTCGCAGTAGCTCGCAGCTTCCGCCTGGGGCCGCTGAGTCTGGCCGGCATAGCGGCGATCGCCGCCTTGCTGGTCTACGAACACCGGCTGGTGAAGCCGAACGATCTGAGCCGCGTCAACGCGGCTTTCTTCACCGTCAACGGTTACGTCAGCGTGCTATTCTTCCTGTTTTGGGCCGCCGACCTGCTGGTTTTGGGCGCCGGCTTTTGAGTCATGCCTGTGATTATTGAAGACGCCTGCTTGCTGCCGATTCTCGGCAAGCTCGCAGAAGGCCGGCGGCTGGACGCTGAAGACGGATTGACGCTTTATCGCAGCCCGGACCTGCTGGCCTTGGGCTACATGGCCAATCTGGTGCGCGAGCGGCTGCATGGCAACGTCACCTACTTCAACGTCAACCGGCACATCAACCCTACCGACGTGTGCGTAGCCAGTTGCCGGCTGTGCGCCTTCGGCAAGAGGCCGCGCGATCCGCGGGCTTATACTCTGTCGCTTGAGCAGGTGTGGGAGATCGCCGCCCGCGGGGTCCAGGAGGGCGCAACCGAGTTCCACATCGTGGGCGGCCTGCATCCGCAGCTCAGCCTGGAGTGGTACTGCCAGATGCTGCGCGGCCTCAAGCAGCGCTTCCCCCAGGTACATCTGAAGGCCCTGACGCTAGTAGAGATCGCCTGGCTGGCGAAGCGCAGCCGGCTTTCCCTGGAGCAGACCCTGGCCCGTCTGATAGAGTCCGGCGTGGATTCCCTGCCGGGCGGCGGGGCGGAGATTTTTTCGGAGCGCGTCCGGCGCATCATCTGCGACCACAAGATCTCGGCTGATGAATGGCTGCAAGCGGCGCGCACCGCGCACCGCATGGGCCTGCGCTCCAATTGCACCATGCTTTACGGCCACATAGAGACGGACGAGGACCGCGTAGATCACCTGCTGCGCTTGCGCGCGCTTCAGGACGAAACCGGCGGGTTCATGGCCTTCGTACCGCTGGCTTTTCATCCGGAGAATACCGCCCTGCGCGCTCTGGCCCCGCCCACCGGCTTCGACGATTTGCGGACTGTGGCGGTCTCGCGCCTGCTGCTGGACAACATCCCGCACATAAAAGCCTACTGGGTCAGCCTGACCCCGAAGGTGGCCCAGATCGCCCAGCGTTTCGGCGCCGACGATCTGGACGGCACGGTGGTGGAAGAGAAGATCTATCACGACGCCGGCGCGGTAAGCTCGCAGGCGCTGCGGCGCGAGGAGCTGTTGCAGCTCATCCGCGAGGCGGGCCGCGAGCCCATCGAGCGCGACACGCTTTACCGGCCGGTAGGCGGCAGTGAGACGGCGATTACGCTCACGGTCTGAAGGCCGCCGGGCGCGGATGAGTCACTTGCCCGCCGGCATCCACCTCAGGCCGAGCGCATGCGCTTGGCGAGGATACCGAGCAGTATCAACCCCGCGCCCAGCAGAGTGTAAGTCGTAGGTTCCGGTACAGGCTCCGCTACGGCGGAAACGATGTTCACTCGCAGGCCGGTGGGGTTCGAGCCGTTGCAGCCCGGACAATTCCAGTTGTTCACCACGAAGTCCAGGGTGTTTACGCCCGGCTGGAAGCCGCCGCTCAGGCTGAAGTTATGGAGGCTGCGGTACGACTGTTCGTAACTGAGCTCAACTCCGGTGAAGACGCCGTTCAGCCAGATCTGGGCGCTGTTGTCCGAGGACCACTGTCCGGCGATGTTCGCCGTTGCCGGATTGAAGCCGGTCAGATCGAAAGTTGTGCGGAACGTATACAGACCTACGGCGTCGGTTTGGGCATTCGCCGTGCGCGAGATCCAGCGAGAGCTGCCGTCATTGGCGACCCATGGCGGGATCGGAAATCCGTCGGTGACAACCACATAAAGGGGCAGAGAGCCGTAAGGGCTGGCCGCCAGCCAATAATACGGGTCTATGGTTCCCTCGCCGGAGGTTCCCGTGCTGTAGAGACCGGGGATGGGGATCGGCGTGGCGCTTAACATCGCCGCACCCAGCAACAGCCAGATAACTACCGAAACTGACCTATACTTCTTCATTGATTTGTCCTCTGATTTAAATTGTCCGGCTGAGGAGCGACTTTGGGTATTGGCCAAACGGTTTGTGAGTTCTGGTACCCGGCGACGGCGCGTCGCCCGAAGACAGCCTCGCCGGCGGCTGGCGCACTGGCGCGAGCGGTTTTCCAGTATAATCAGGCGCATGGGACGCATCGCTATCCTTACCCTGATGCTGAGCGCAGGTGTGTGGTCCGTGGCCGCCGGTCAGGCGCCGTCCACGCAGCCGGCCCGCGAACCCGGACTCTACGCCACCCTCCATACGACCATGGGCGACATCACGGTCAAGCTCTTCGAGAACGAGTCCCCCATTACGGTCAAGAACTTCGTGGACCTGGCGCGCGGGCGCAAGGCCTGGATTGATCCCAAGACCGGCCAGAAGGTCCTCCGTCCCCTTTACAACGGCGTGACGTTCCACCGCGTCATCCCGGGCTTCATGATCCAGGGTGGTGATCCCACCGGCACCGGCGCATACAACCCGGGCTTCACGATAAAGGATGAGTTCCATCCCTCGCTCAAGTTCAACGTCCCCGGAAGACTGGCCATGGCCAATGCAGGCCCGAACACGGGCAACTGCCAGTTCTTCATCACCGAAGTGCCCACGCCGCATCTGAACGGCGCCCACACGATTTTCGGCCAGGTGGTGGAGGGTCAGGATTTGGTCGGCAAGATTGCCCGGGTGCCCCGAGACGCCAACGACAAGCCGCGCACGCCGGTGCGAATCAACACCATCACGTTCCAGCGCGAGGGACCCGCGCCCCCGAACGATCCGCTGGCGCCGCCGAAGCCCGCCGCCAAGAAGGCCGCCGGCGCCAAAGCGCCGAAGTAGAGACGCTACTGCTCGGCGCCGCTTTCGCCCAGCGGGATCTCGAAGTAAAACAGCTCGCGCCCGCTGGAAGCCTCTCGCAGACCCGTCACATACAGGGTGGCGCCGTTGCGATACGGGGCTTGAAAATAGAAAAAGCCGCTGGCGGTCTGCTTGGGCGGCAGTACTCGCGCTGCGAATGCCCGGCCCTCAATCTCCCAGGCGTCCAGCGGGTTCTTGCGGCGGGACAGCCTCGGACGCCCGCCGGGGATGGGGCCGGTGACCATACCCGGCCGCTCTGGGCCCCGAATGTAGCGCACTTCCTGGGCGGGAGTGGCTTCCACACGACGCCTGTCCGCAGTGAGGTACTCAACCCGCATGCGATCCAAGGCCAGCGTCTGGTTGCCGGCGTTCTCCATAATGACCAGCACCGGCAGGACGCCGTAGCGATAGGGGTTCAGCTTGCCGAAAGCGGTCCGGGTTTGCTCCTCCGTGGTGTAGGCCCGGGCCGCGACCGTCACCTGCTGGATGGTCTGCCGGTTGGGATAATCGGTAATTGCGCCCGGGTTGAACTTGGGCTGGTCCTTGGCGAGGGCCAGCAGAGCCAGGAGCAGAACGCAATTGCGCATCCGTGTCATAACGTTCTTCTACCGACTGCTTCAGGCAGCGGCGCTTCCCCTGGTCCTAGTCTATCTTGCTGCGCGCATCCTTAAAGATCAGCGCTATTGGCGCCGTCTGGGCGAGCGCTTCGGCCGGCTGCCTCAGTCATACCGCCAGACGGCCCCCGGGGCGGTCTGGTTACACGCCGTATCGGTAGGGGAGGTCCTTTCATCAATTGAGCTGGTACGCCGCCTGCGCGCCCAATTGCCTTATGCGCCGTTGTTTGTTTCCGTCGCCACGCTGGCCGGTCGCGCCCTGGCCGAAGAGAAGCTGCGCGAGCTGGCCGAGGGAATCTTCTATGCCCCCCTGGATTACTGTTTCGCCCTGCGCGCCGTGCTGCGCCGGTTAAGGCCGCGGGTCCTGGTAGTGCTCGAGACCGAAATCTGGCCCAATCTGTGGCGCGAAACCAAACGCGCCGGTTGCGCTCTGCTGCTCATCAACGGCCGCATTTCCGACCGCGCCTGGCCGCGTTACCGCCGCTTGCGCTGGTTCTTCAGCCCGTTGCTGGCGTTGCCGGACGCCATACTGGCGCAGAATGAGCTCAGCTTGCGCCGCTATCGGGAGCTCGGCGCGCCGGAACACAGCTCGCAGGTCGGCGGCAACCTCAAGTACGATTTCGACCCCAACCGCACCGCAATTGCGGAACCGGTGCGCCGCATGCTGGAGCAACTGGGCCCGGCTGAAATCTGGATCGCCGCCAGCACCATGCCGCCGGCCGAGGCTGGCGATCCGGACGAAGACCAGGTGGTGATCTCGGCCTTCCAGCGTCTGGCTCGGAGCCACCCGCGTTTGTTGCTGATTCTGGCGCCGCGTCGCCCGGAGCGCTTCGACGCCGCCGCCCAACAGCTAGAGAGTGCAGGCGTGCGCTTCATCAGGCGCTCGACGCTTGAGGCGGAGCGGGATCTGGCGCTGCCCGGCGTGCTGTTGCTCGATACGATCGGCGAGCTAGCCGGATTGTTTGCCGTGGCGGACGTCGTCTTCATGGGCGGAACCCTGGCGCGGCGCGGCGGACACAACATCCTGGAGCCGGCCGCCTTCGGCCGTGCCGTCATTGTCGGCCCGCATATGGAAAACTTCCCCACGGTTATGGAAGCATTCCATAAGGCGGGGGCAGCCTTTGAGATCGCCACGCCGGAGCAACTGGCGCCCGCCGTCGAGACGCTTCTGGCCGATCTGGCCAACCGGCGCGAACTCGCCGAGCGGGCGCGCCGCGCCGCAGCCGCCGAGCAGGGAGCCACCCAGACCGCCTTGCGCGAGATCACGGCCCGCTATTGTGAGGCGCTGCCGCGCTATCGCTGCCCGTGGCCGCTCCAGGGGATACTGTGGCTGCTCAGCCGAATCTGGATGGCCGGCGGCCGGTTGAAGCAGCGCTTGGACCGCGCCCGCCGCTCGGAGCTGGCAACCCCGGTCGTCAGCGTGGGCGCTTTAAGCATGGGCGGCGCGGGCAAAACGCCCTTCACCTTGTGGCTGGCGCAGCGCCTGGGAGAGCAAGGGCGTCGGCCCGCCATCTTGATGCGCGGCTACCGGCGAGCATTGCCCGAGGCGGCGACGTTACTTGATCCCGGAACCCCGTCATCTCCGGCGCGCACCGGCGACGAGGCTCAAATCTACTTGCGCGCCGGCTTCGCCGTCGGCGTTGGCGCCGATCGCGCGACCACCGGCCGCCGCATGGAGGCCGCCTTTCGACCCGATGCGTTCTTGCTCGATGACGGTTTCCAGCATCGGCGGCTCGCGCGCGACCTGGACATAGTGCTGGTTGACGGGTTGATCCCCGCGGACGAGCTGTTTCCGCTGGGTCGCCTGCGCGAGCCGATGCGGGCACTGGCCCGGGCCGACTTCATCGTAATCACGCGCGCAGAAACCCTGCCCGAGCTTGGCGCGCTCAGCAACCTGATCAGGCGCTTCAACTCCCGTGCGCCGGTGCTCGCGGCACGCTTGAAGCCTGAGGCCTGGGTCAGCACCGACGGCCGGCGCTGGCCCGCGGACTCGCCGCCGTTTGCCCGCCCGGCGGCTTTCTGTGGTCTGGCTCAGCCGGCCTCTTTCTGGCGAACCCTGGCCGCCCTGAACTTGCGCCCGGTCTGGCGTCAAAGCTTCCCGGATCATCACCGTTACCGCGCGGCCGAACTGCGGGCGCTTGGCGAGGCCGCGCGTCGGGGCCAGGCGGATTGCTTGTTGACAACCGAAAAGGACCTGATGAATCTGGGCCCCGGCTGGCAGGCATGCTTGGAAGGCCCGCCCCTGTATTGGTTGAAGACCCGCCTGGAGGTGCAAGACCAAGAGGTATTGCTTGCGGCCGTGGAGGCGCTGCTGGGCAGGGCCGGCCGGGCGTTGCCGGATTGACCGAACCCCTCACTGTCCGATACACTTTGAAATGCTGCGCATAATGGCTCTCGGGCCAAGCCACAGCTTGTCAGCGCATTTCTCACAAGGGAGGTTATCCGGTGTCGGAGGCGCGCCGCTACATTTTCACTTCGGAGTCGGTCACTGAGGGGCATCCGGACAAAATCGCCGACCAGATCTCTGACTGCGTGCTGGATGCGGTGATGGCGGAGGATCCCAGCGGACGGGTGGCCTGCGAGGTCCTGGTGACCACCGGCGTCTGCGTGGTGGCGGGTGAAATAACCACAGAGGCTCACTTGGACATTCCCAAGCTGGCGCGGGAAACCATCCGCGACATCGGCTATACGGACGCTTCCTACGGCTTCGACTGGCAGACCTGCGGCATCATCAACATGGTGCAGCGGCAATCGCCTGATATCGCCATGGGTGTGGACACCGGCGGCGCCGGCGACCAGGGTCTGATGTTCGGCTACGCTTGCGATGAGACCCCCGAGTTGATGCCCCTGCCGATCATGATGGCCCACAAGCTGGTGCGGCGCCTCAGCGAGGTGCGCCGTGCGGGCATCCTGGATTTCCTGCGTCCCGACGGAAAGAGCCAGGTCTCGGTGGAGTACGTGGACGGCACGCCCAGGCGGATCACCGCGGTGGTGGTCTCGACGCAGCACAGCGACCGGATTTCCATCGAGGATCTGCGCGAGCAGGTGCGCCGGCACGTCATTGATCCCGTCATACCCCAGGCGATGGTGGACAGACAGACGCAGTACCACATCAATCCCACCGGGCGGTTTGTTATCGGCGGACCGCACGGCGACACCGGCCTGACCGGGCGCAAGATCATCGTAGACACTTACGGCGGCGTGGGGCGTCACGGCGGCGGCTGCTTCTCTGGAAAGGACCCCACCAAAGTGGACCGCTCGGCTTGCTACATGGCCCGCTATATCGCCAAGAATATCGTGGCTGCGGGCCTGGCGCGCCGCTGCGAGGTGCAACTGGCCTACGCCATTGGCGTGGCCGAGCCCGTGTCGGTGTCGGTCAACACCTTGGAGACCGGCACGCTGCCCGACACACGCATCGTTGAGTTGATCCGCGAATACTTCCCCCTGACTCCCAAAGGCATGATCGAGCACTTGAAGCTGCGTCGTCCGATTTACCGCCGCACGGCGGCTTTCGGTCACTTCGGCCGCACCGAGGACACCTTCACCTGGGAAGCCACCGACAAGGCGGCCGCGCTGCGCAAGGCGGCCGGCTCGCGTGCGGCCACCACAGTCTGAGCGGCGCCGGAGCGAGGAGCAATGTCTAACAACCCGCAAAGTTCCGCATCTTGTGACGTAAAGGATCTGGCGCTGGCAGACATCGGCCGGCGGCGCATCGAATGGGCGTTCCAGTCCATGCCGGTGCTCCAGCAGATCCGCAAACAATTCATCAAGACCCAACCGCTGGCGGGCGTGCGTATCGCCGCCTGCCTGCACGTCACCACCGAAACCGCCAATCTGATGGTGGTCCTGCGCGACGGCGGCGCCTCGCCGGTGCTGTGCGCTTCCAATCCGCTTTCCACCCAGGACGACGTGGCGGCGGCGCTGGTGCGCGACTACAACATCCCGGTGTTCGCCATAAAAGGCGAATCCAACGAAGTCTACTACTCCCACATCGCAGCGGCCATCGAGCACCGGCCGCAGGTCACCATGGACGACGGTTGTGATTTGGTGACCACCCTGCACACCCGGCGCCAGGATCTGCTGGATGGCGTAATGGGCGGCACCGAGGAGACCACCACCGGCGTAATCCGGCTGCGCGCCATGGCCAAGGACGGCGTGCTGCGCTACCCGGTTATCGCCGTCAACGACGCCATGACCAAGCATCTGTTCGACAACCGCTACGGCACCGGGCAGAGCACCGTGGACGGCATCATCCGGGCAACCAACATTCTAATGGCCGGGATCAATTTCGTAGTCGCCGGCTATGGCTGGTGCGGGCGGGGCGTCGCCATGCGGGCGCGCGGCATGGGCGCCAACGTGATCATATGCGAGGTGGATCCCATCAAGGCTTTGGAGGCCCTGATGGACGGCTACCGCGTGATGTCAATGCTGGAGGCGGCCGAGATCGGCGACGTCTTCGTCACGCTGACCGGCAACAAGAACGTCATCGGCCGCGAACACTTCGAGCGGCTGAAGAACGGCGCGATCCTGGCCAACTCCGGGCACTTCAACGTGGAAATTGATTTGGAGGCCCTGGATCGTATGGCTTCCAGCCGGCGACCGGTGCGCGAGTTCGTCGAGGAGTATGCGCTGCGTGACGGGCGCCGCGTCTACGTGCTGGGCGAAGGCAGGCTGATCAACCTGGCCGCCGCTGAGGGCCATCCCGCTTCGGTGATGGACATGAGTTTCGCTAATCAGGCGCTGGCGGTCGAGTACCTGATCGAGAACCACGCCCGCTTGGAGAAACGCGTCTATGCCGTGCCGGAGGAGCTCGACAAGCGTGTGGCCCGCATGAAACTGGAAGCCATGGGCGTCAAGATAGACCGACTGACCCCCGAGCAGGAGCGCTATTTGGCGACCTGGTCGGAAGGGACCTGATCACAGGCCGCGCCGGCTCTATTGTTTACGAGGTGAGAAGTTGGCTGAAGCCCAACAAATCCGCAAGACGCTGGAAATCTCGGTCCCTACCGAGGAGGTGGCCCAGGCCAGAGAGCGCGCCGTCGCCAAGATCCAAAAGAAGGTTCACCTGCGCGGCTTCCGCCCAGGCAAGGCGCCCACCAGCTTGATTGAACGGCTCTACGCCGACGAAATCCGGCATGAGGTCCTGAACGAGCTGGTTCCCAAGCACCTGTTCAAACGGGCCGAAGAGGAAGGCCTGGTTATAGTCGGCACGCCCGATGTCCGCGATGTGCATCTACAGCCTGGCGATCCGCTGCGCTTCACGGCGGAGTTCGAGATACAGCCCCAGTTTGAGCTGCTGGAATACAAGGGCATTCGGATCCCCTACCAGGATCCGGAAGTCACCGATGAGGACGTGGCCCACAGACTCGAGCAGATTCGTAACCAGAAAGCCGAGTTCGTCAGCCTGGAGCCGCGGCCTGCGGCCGACGGCGATTACGCGGTGGTGGCTCTGGAGAGCCTGAGCGGGGCTGATCCGCCCATCCGCCAGGACGAGCTGACGCTGGAACTCGGCGGCAGCGAGACCCTGGAGGCCTTCACCGAGAACCTGCGCGGCATGTCCCCGGGAGAGGAGAGGGTGTTCGAGGTCCACTACCCGGAGGACTACGGCCAGCGGCGTCTGGCCGGCAAGACCGTGCGTTTTCGCGCTCGCCTGAAGGGGCTGCGCCGCAAGGAGCTGCCGGAGCTTAACGACGAGTTCGCTCAGGACCTGGGTGATTACCTCAACCTGGAGGAGCTGCGCGAGGCGGTGCGCCGCTCGCTTTTTGCGGAGCGTCAGGCCCTGGCCCGCCACGAGGCCCAGGAGAAGCTGGTGGACCGGCTGGTTGAGATGCACGATTTCCCGGTCCCGGAAACCTACATAGAGCGCCAGATCGAATATCAACTCCAGCGCTATCTTCAGGGGCTGGCCGCCGAGGGCGTGGATGTAACCAAGCTGAAGATCGACTGGGATCGGCTGAAGGCTTCCCAGCGCGAGCGCGCCGTACGCGAAGTGAAAGCCTCCCTGCTGCTGGATAAGATCGCCGAGCGAGAGGCCATCTACGCCACGCAGGACGAAGTTGACCGAGAGGTGCAGCGCATCGCCCGGCAGGAGCGCGAGCCGGTGGCCGCGGTCCGCCTGCGGCTGGAAAAGGAAGACGGCTTGCGCCGCATAGCCTCCCGTATCCGCACCGAAAAGACGCTGGCATTTCTGTTCGAGCACGCCACCAAGGTCGCTGAATGAGAACCAAGGGCCGGAATCCGGAGCCTGAGATCTCATCCGCCGCAAGGACGACCGACAAACGCCCTTGTCCAGTCCATCGCCAGCGGCCGGCCTAGCCCGAACGTCTCGGCGACTCGACTAACGCCGGTGCGCCTGACCGACTGGCCGGGGGGCCGCGCCGTACTGTACAATAGGCCCAGTGGCGTGAGCCGGGTATCATAGGCGACGCCAACCCCAGTTGTGGGCCAACACACAAACCGTAAGCGAACATCGGGCGGGAGTAACAACATGCGTGGTTCCCTGAGAACCTGGATAGCACTTCTGGCGCTGGGCGGCCTGGGGCTGAGCATTTCGGCTCAGCAACCCGCGCCCGAGCAAGTGCAGCCGGTAAAGCCGGCGGCTGAGCCGGCCAAGGAGGCCCTGGCGGAAGCAGCCCCCGCCGCCGTGGATCCTAGAACATACGTGATCGGCACCGACGATGTGCTGCTGATACGGGTTTGGCGTGAACCGGAGCACTCCGGGTTGGTGACCGTCCGACCGGACGGAAAGATCACGCTGCCGCTGATCGGCGACATTCAGGCCGGCGGGCTGACGCCGGAGAAGCTGGACGCCGAGGTGACCCGGGCGCTGTCGAAGTACATAAACGACCCGGACGTGATCGTCTCGGTCCAGGCCGTGCGGAGCAAGCGCTACTACGTAACCGGGGAGGTAAACAGGCCCGGCGCCTATCCGCTGGCCGCGCCCGTGACGGTGCTGGAGGCGCTAACCCTGGCCGGGGGTTTTCGGGACTTTGCCAACAAGAAGAACATCACAATCCTGCGCGGCAACCAGCGTTTCAAGTTCAACTACAACGACGTCGTCAAAGGCAAGAACCCCGGGCAGAACATCACGTTGCAACACGGGGACTACATAATAGTGCCTTGAGGCCGCAGCGATCCTAACAGTGCGCACGGCCGATAAGAAGATAAGGGGAAACGGATGCAACCGGTCTCAGAGACTCCATTGACCGCCAGGCGGCCCCTGGATGTGGAAGATTACATTGACATGATGCGCCGGCACAAGAGCTGGCTGGCGGGCCCCACCTTTGCCGGGATTGTGATTGCGGTCGTGGTAGCCTTCCTGTGGCCGGACACCTATGTGTCGGTGGCGACCATCCAGGTTACGCCACCCCAGGTGCCTGACCGCCTGGTGCCCTCCAACGTGAACATGGAGATGGCACAGCGAATCAACGCGATGGCCTCCAATATCCTCAGCCGCCCGACGCTGACTAACATCATCCAGACTTATGGATTGTACCCGCGGGAGCGCAGCCGAAGGCCGATGGAGGACATCATCGAGACCATGCGCACGCGTGACATTCGCATCAGCCCGGTAAAAGGCATGTCCGGTTCGGCCCGAGCCCGCACTGACGTCTCTGCGTTCACCGTATCTTTTGCCTACGAAAACCGCATGCTGGCCCAGAAGGTGACGGCGGATCTGGCCGGCCGCTTTATCGAGGAAAACATCCGCACGCGTTCCAGCCAGTCCGTGCAGGCCACCGAGTTCCTGAAGGATCAGGTCCAACAGGCCCAGAAAGAGCTCAACGAGCTGGAGAACAAACTCACCGCCTTTCGCATCCGCTATGCCGGGCGACTGCCCGATCAACTGGAGCACAATCTGAGCGCAATCCGCGCTTTCGAAACCCAGCTCTCGGGCGTAAACGAAGCCATCAGCCGCATCGGGCAGGAGAAGCTGCTGCTGGAGTCGCAGATTCGCATATTGAAGGACCAGGCGGCAGCTCTGACGACCCAACCGGATAGCGCCGGCCCGCGGTCGGAAAACCTGCGGCTGGCCGAGCTTGACAGGCAGATCCTAGCTCTGGAAACCTCGCTCAGCGGGCTGCGCGAGCGTTATCGGGAAAGCCATCCGGACGTGCAGCGGCTACAAGCCCAACTGGCGGGCCTGCGAAAGGCCCGCGAGAGCCTGCTCGCCAAGGAGCCGGACCCCCCCAAGCCGGAGGCCGCCAAGCGGCGACTCACCGCCGAACAGCTACAAGCGCTGCGCGCCGCAGAGGCCGGCATCGCGCGTCTGGAAAGCCAGATCCAAGCCAAGAATCTGGAGCTGGAGAACCGCATCAAGGAACAAGAGCACTTGCAGAGCCTCCTTAAGCAGTATCAGGGACGTATCGAAAGCAGTCCGTTGGTCGAAAGGGAGTACGCGGAGCTGACTCGCAATCATCAGTTGGCCAAGGCGCGCTACGAAGACTTGAGGCAAAAGGCCTCGGCCTCTGAGATGGCCACCGATCTGGTTAATCGCGGGCAGGGTGACAGGCTGGAACTCTTGGAGCCGGCCTCTCTGCCTGAGCGCCCCGCCAAGCCGAACCGGCTCATGATAATCGGAGTGGGCTTGGGTGTGGGTCTGATGGCGGGCGTCTTCGCCGTGGGCGCGCAGGAAATGAAGGACACCTCGCTGAAGAACCTCAAGGACGTCCGGGCTTACACCAAGCTGGCAGTTTTGGGAACCATCCCGCTGCTGGAGAGCGATCTGGTGGTGCGGCGCAAGCGAAGACTGGCCTGGCTGGCTTGGTCGGCAGCCTCGATTCTGGGAGTGGCGGCGATGGCCGGATCAGTATTTTACTACTACGCCTCACGCGTGTAGCTTGACGGCGCCGGAAACGGAGATGAAATGAGCAGGGTTCATGATGCATTGCGGCGGGCCGAACAGATGGGGGCCCTTTCGCCCCCACCCGCCTCGGGAGCTGCCGCCGGCTCTCCCATACAGATGATCGAAGGCATGGAGCTGGCTCCCGCCGGAGACTGGCTGGAGCATGTGGAAGAGGTGCCCTTTCAACCTGCGCCCGAAGCATTGCTGATAGACCTTTCCCGCCCTCAGGAAGCACCCAGCGAGGAGTTCCGCAGCTTGCGGACCAAGTTGAACCACTTGCAGAACCTCCAGCCTTTGCATACCTTGGTGGTGACCAGCGCGTCTCCCGCCGAAGGCAAGTCTTTTGTGGCTTCGAATCTAGCCCTTACCGAGGCGCAATTGAGCGGCAATCGCACCCTGCTGGCGGACTTTGATTTTCGGCGCCCGGTCATCCATAGTCTCTTTCAGGTTCCGCGGAGTCCGGGCGTTACCGACTATTTGCTGGGAAACGCCCCGCTGGAGAAGGTCGTCAAGCGGATCAGCGGGACCAATCTGTTTTTGATGACAGCCGGCACCAGCGTCAAGAATCCATTGGAACTGCTGAATCTGCGCCAGGTGCGAACACTACTGCGCGAGCTGCCCAAGTTGTTCAACTGGGTGATTCTTGACAGCCCACCGCTGCTTTTCTCCGCCGACGCCAACCTGATGGGCACCTTCACCGACGGCACGATCCTGGTCGTGCGCATCGGGCAAACCACCATCGACACGGTGGCCCGCGCCATGCAATCCCTGTGCGAGAACAACGTGATCGGCGTGGTGGTTAACGGAGCGCGCGCGGGCGAGCTGTACAGCAAGTACACCTACTATTACTCCAGCTACCGCTATCGGGAGCACGAGCAAGAAAGCGAGGCTGAAAGCAAGCCGCCGGAATCGCAGCCCGCGGCCGGCGCCTGAGCACCGGCCGCCGGTGAGCGCTTCATCGCTTGATAATCGGCCTCAGCGGACGGACATAGATGTTGCGAAAAGCGACCGGTCCGTGATCGCCTTGGAGCATGATCGGATTCAGCGGCGCTTCCGGTATCGGCATGTGAGCGCGGGTAGGGCCATCCACCTCGACGTCTTCCTGGACCGACAGGCCGTTGTGCAGCACGCGTACGAACCGGGCATTCTCAAGCTTGCGGCCCTCAGCATCAAAACGCGGTGCGCGGAACCAGATCCGGAAGGATTGCCACTCACCAGGCCGCCGGCTGGCATTGCGCGAGGGCGGCGAGCCGCCGACGCCCTTGCCGTCAATCCAGCGGTGGTAAATCGCTCCGCAGTCGGAGGTCTTCATCGGCTCCCAAGAGCCCCAACTATCGAAGATCTGCACTTCGTAGAGACCGTGCAGATAGATGCCGGAGTTGGAGCCCTTGGCCAGCATGAACTCCAGGTATAGCTCCACGTCGCCGAATTTCTCATCGGTCACCAGATTTACCGTGCGACCGTTGGGCCCGTTCAGAAGCCGGTCCCCGGGGAGCGGCACAGCGAACAACCGGGTGGGGCCAAGCAGCCGCTCCCAGCGCACGCCGCGGGTGGTGAGCCATTCGTTCTTTAGCTTGTCGTCTTGAGGATGCCAGCCGGCGAGATCCCGCCCGTTGAACAGCGGCTTCCAGCCTTCCTCCAACAGGAACGGCGGATCGCCGTGGTCCTCGCCGTCGTTGAGTTCAGGCAGTTTCTGGGAGGTCAGTGGGAGCGCCACCGCCGCCAGCAAGGCCGAAGCGAAACAGAGCCTGCGCATGGCAATATTCTGACCCACACCGGAGGCGGTCTCAAGCGGGTGCGCGCTCAGACTCAGGTCTCTGACTCTCTCTTGAAAACAGGCGGTCAGGCTATACTGTCCGGCAGGCTCTTACAGTGCCACAGATATAATCAGCCTTTGCGCTGCCACCGGCCCCATTAGCCTGGCGCATCCCGCCCATTTCCATACTTCCGGGCGCCGGCCCACTGGTATCACTCCGTTGTGTGCAAGAAATCGGGCACGGCACAAGAGTAGGCAAAAATGTCTCCCCGTTCATAATGCGGACGGGCACGCTTGGCGCCCGAAGTCCCACCCCAGGCCGCCTGTGACAGCGGCCGGGGGTGGGACTTCCGCTCAGAACTCGAAGCGGGCCGAAATTTCCAGCGTGCGCGCGCCGGCGCCTTCGCCCGAGAGCGTCGAGGTGATGCGGGCTACCGAGCCGGCGCTGGAAATGTTACTGGCCGGGTTGGCGAAGTTCGGGTGATTGGCCAGATTCTGGAAAACGCCCATCAGACGGACGCTGCGGCTCTCGCCGATGGGGAAGCGCTTGGCCAGCCCGCCGCTCCAGACCGCCATGCCCGGCCCCTGGAGAATGAAGGGCGCCGAGGTGCCGAAGCGGCCGGCGTTTCTGGGCGGAGGCACAAAGGCCGCAACGTCGAACCAGCGGTCAATCCGGCGCTGGTCGGGAGGGAAATTGCCGTCGGCGATCCGGTCGGGCCGGAACGTGCTCTGGCGCGTGGTTCCGTTCGTGTTGGCCGGATCGTAGCCGGAGAACGCCGGGCTGAAGAAGTAGCCGCTCTGGAACAGGAGGATGCCCGAGAGGTCCCATCCTCCCGCCAGCAGATCCAGAACGCGGGGGAGCCGATTCAGCAAGGGGCGCCCGCGGCCCAGCGGAAGTTCATAGACCCAGAGGGTCAGCCAGCGCAGCGGGCGGGTGAACTCGGCGTTGGAGTACTCGCGCTTGCGGTCGTAACTGTTCTCGATCAGCGAGCCGACCTCGCCGCCGTCGCCGCCGTCGGTCAGACTCCGGCTCCAGGAAAAGCTCGACTGTAGGGTGAGACCGCCGCTCAAGCGCCGGTCGAACTCCGCCTGGAAGGAGTGGAACTTGGCGGTCTGCCCGTTCACCCGGGCGAAAATCGTGTTCCACAGCGGGAACGGCGCGCGCGACTTCTCGAAGGGGACGACGGAAGGAAGCGGCTGGTTGTAGTCCATCTGGTAGACGACCTTCACCGACTGCGAGCCGATGTAACTGAGGCGGACGCCGGTGTTGGGCAGGATTTCCCGCTCGACGGTCAGGTGCCATTGCGACGTGTAAGGGTTGCGCATGTCAATCTGCACTGCCGTGCGAAAGTCGGCCACCCCGGTGATGATGGTGTCCGGAAAAGCGCGCGGGAATTGCAGATAGGGTACGCCGCCGGTCACTCGGTTGCTGAAGGTCTCCGTGGAGGCGGTGTGAATGTTTCGCGTCGAGCCAAACACCGAGCCGATCAGGTCGTTGATGAACAGGCCGAAGCCGCCGCGCACCACCGTCCGGTTGTCGCGGAAGGGGCGGAAGGCGAAGCCGATGCGCGGGGCGAAGTTGTTGAGGTCCTTCTTGCGCAGCGCCTCGGGAATTTTCGCCTGCGACGCCGTGATGATGGGCGTGTTGCCGATGGTGGCGCGGAACACCGGCTCGGTCAGGTCAATCCCCTTGGTCGGCACGATCACGCTCCCGGTCGCCGGGTCGAAGGTCGAAATGCAGCCGAAGCGGTCCCGGAACGGGGGATGGTATTCATAACGCAAGCCGTAGTTGAACGTGACGCGCGGAGTCACCTTCCAGTCGTCCTGCCAGAAAAAGTTCCAGTTGCGGGTGAATCCCTCGGCCCGGCGCCGGGCGACGATGCGCTGCGTTGTGGCCGGCACCCCCAGCAGGAAATCGCCGTAGGCGTTGCCGGTGAAGGTGTTCTGGAAGGTGAAGTTCCCGAACATGCCGGCCCCGCTGACGTTGGTGATGTTGGTGACCCGCAGCAGGCGAACGCTGGCGCCCCACTTCATGGTGTGAGCGCCCCGGATGTAGATCATGCGTTCCTGGTATTCGGTGGTCCCGCTGAACTCGTTGTCGAAGGCCGCCTGCGAGAGCGTGGTGAAACCGGTGATGGAGATCTGCGGAAACCCGGGGCGATCCGGCAGGTCCGGATGGAGGCCCTCGATGCCGAGCTGCTTGATGATCGTCGGCCCGTGGAAGGGCCCCTCGATGCGCCGCCATTGCCGCGCAAAGCCCGCCCGAAACTCGTTGATCAGCCCGGGCGTGAGCGTGTAACTGTCCGAAAGGACAAGCATGCGCACGTGGGGCGTCTCCCGGCTGGGGCCGATGGTGGGAAGCGCGAAATTGACCCTGCCGTCCTTCAGATTCTTGAAACTGAAGCGAGAGTAGGCGAAGTGCTTGGGCGAGAAGTAATGGTCCAGCCGGATATCGAATTGGTCCGACTTGACCCGCGCCGGAAACGAGCCGCGGAAGTTGGCCGACAGCAGCGTGGGTGGACCGTAGTTGGGTTCCGGATAGAACTGCTGGAGCTTCAACGAGGTGGGATTCAACCGGCTGGCCGGAATGCGGTTGCCCGGGAAGGGCGCTCCGTTCAAGTCGCGCAAGGTCAGGCCGCTGACCTGGGAGAAATCCCCTTGGCGCATCAGCAGGCTGGGAACGTTCGGCGAGAGGACCGCCTTGGCCGTGTTCCGGTTCCCTTCGTAGTCCAGGAAAAAGAACGTGCGGTCCCGGCCCTTGTAGCCGGGCAGCATCACCGGCCCGCCCAGGCTCCCCCCGAAAGTATGAGCGACCTTGAAGGGAACCGAGGTGGCGAAGAAGTTGCGGGCGTCGAAGGCGCCGTTCTGGTGATACTCGAACAGGCTGCCGTGAAACTGATTGTCGCCCGATTTCGAGATCGTGTCCACGTTCGCCGCGCCCTGGAACTCGGCGCCGCTGGAGACCGCGCTGATCCGGATTTCCCGCACGCTCTCGGCGGAGGGGAAGGCATCCGTCAGCACGTCGTGGTTGCGCATCCCCAGCGTCGAGATGCCGTCCACCGCGATCTCGTTCTGCGCCTGCCGGCTGCCCGCGATGGAGAAATTATTCGCGCTGGAGCCGCGGATCTGGACGCCCGGAGAGAGCGCAATGAAGCTGATCAGGCTGGTGTTGGCGGCCCGGAACGCCACCGGCAGACTGAGAATCTCCCGTTGCGCCCGCGCATCGTCAATGGTGGCGGTGTCGGTCGCGATGACCGGCGAACCGGCGCTCACCGTGACCTCGGCCTGCGTCTGACCCACCTCCAGCCGGGCGTCAATGCGCACCACCTGGCGCGCGTTCAGCTCCGCGCCGCCGTGCACGAAGCGTTTGAATCCCGCCGCCTCGACCACCACCTCGTAGGTGCCCGGGTTCAGATTGTGAACTTCATAGTTGCCGAGATCGTTGGTCCGGGTCTCGAACACCGTGTTTTGACCTACGTTCCGGACCTTGACCGAGGCTTGCGGCACTACCGCCCCGGTCGGATCCCGAACTGTGCCTTGCAAGGTGGCTAGCGTAGATTGCGCCTGGAGCGCGCAACTGAACAGCAGCGCGCCTGCCAACGTGTGAAAAAAACGCATTCTCCTCCTCCTGGGCCGGAATTCTTGTCGTTGGTCCGGCTTCGCGCCAGCATATTCGCAGTTCGGCCCGGAATCAATACCCCCAAAGGTGGGGGCTGTCCGCCGCCTGGCAGTCCTCTCGCGATGACTTGCTCCGCAGCCGCCCGCGGCCCAGCGCCGGCCACGCCGGCTGTGCTGCTTGCTCAGTTGACTCGCTCGAAGACGATATGGACTGCCGGAGGCCCTTTCAGCCGTCCAGCAACACGCGGTAGCGGCCCGCCGCCGGCAAGTCACACAAAAAGGCGACGAAGTGCGGGCCCAGCAGGTCATCTCCCTCACCCTCCAGAACGAAATAGCGCACGCGGCCCTCCGGGAGTTCCTCGGTACGTCGGCCGATGGTGGCTTTGTGCATCGAGAAGGCGTGTACGGGTTGGTTCCGGCCGGGGACGAAGACGATCCGCTTGGGATCGCTGACCGCACGCTGGGCCGCCGGAGCCAGCTCCGGCAGCCCCGCGGGCCGACTCAGGCAATAAGTGACGGGAGCGTAGTCGGCCTGGTAGTGGTTGTCGGTGGGGCCGTGCTCCACCACCAAGCGGATGGAGCGCTCGAACACGTAGGCGTCGCTCAGAAAAAACCGGTAGCCGCCGGTGCGCCCGTGCCCGCGAGCTTCAGACCACCGTCTCGCGCGGCGCGTGGATCTGTTGGAGGCTCCAGACGCGGATCGGGTCGCGACGGCGCGAAATCAGGGCCTCGGCCGCGGCGCGCGCGGCGCTCATGGTGGTGATGCAGGGGATGCGGTAGGCGAGCGCGGTGCGGCGGATGGCCTTCTCATCCGAGAACGAGTGGGCTCCGGCAGGGGTGTAGATCACCAACTGAATGGAGCCGGCCTTCATCAGATCCACCCCGTTGGGTCGGCCTTCGTTCACTTTGAATACCGTCCGGCATTCCAGCCCCGCGGCGCGCAGGGCGGCCGATGTCCCGCGCGTGGCGGTAAGGGCGAAGCCCAGCGCGGCCAGGCTGCGCGCGACCTCGACGGCCTGCGGCTTGTCGCGATCGTTCACGCTAATGAAGACAGCACCCTTGTCCGGCAGCGGCGTGCCTGCGCTCAGTTGCGCTTTGGCGAAAGCCTCCCCGAAGTTCTCGCCCACCCCCATCACTTCGCCGGTAGAGCGCATCTCCGGTCCCAGCGCCGGATCCACACCCGGGAATTTGCTGAAGGGGAAGACGGGCGATTTGACGAAGAACTGTGGCACCGCCAGCACGCCGGAGCTCCGCCCCCCCGTCAGGTGGGTGAAATCCTTCAAGCGCCCGCCCAGCATGAGGCCAACCGCAACTTTGGCCAGCGGAACCCCGGTGGCCTTGCTCACGTAGGGCACGGTGCGCGAGGCGCGCGGATTAACCTCCAGCACATACACCGTGCCGTTCTTGATGGCGTACTGCACGTTCATCAGGCCCACCACGCGCAGCTCGCGCGCCAGGCGCACGGTGTAGTCTTCGATAGTCTTCAGTTGTTCGCGCCCGATTGAGATCGCGGGTAGCACACAGGAGGAGTCCCCGGAATGCACGCCGGCTTCCTCGATGTGCTCCATGATGCCGGCGATCAGGACGTCTTCGCCGTCCGACAGCGCATCCACGTCCACCTCGATCGCTTCCTCCAGGAAACGATCAATCAACACCGGACGCTCCTGACTGAAGACCACCGCCTCGCGCATGTAGCGCCGCACGGTCTCTTCGTCGTAGGCGATCACCATGGCCCGCCCGCCCAACACATAGCTGGGGCGCACCAGCACCGGAAAGCCGATTCTGCGGGCAATGGCGCAGGCTTGCTCGACGCTGGTGGCCGAGCCGTTGGGCGGCGAGGGAATCCCCAGGCGGTCCAGTAGCGCGCCGAACAGCTTGCGGTCCTCGGCCAAGTCAATGGATTCCGGATCGGTGCCGATGATAGGCACGCCGGCGCGCTTCAGCGGGAGCGCCAAGGTCAGCGGCGTCTGCCCGCCGAACTGCACGATCACGCCGTCCGGGCGCTCGGTGTCGTAAATGTTGAGCACCTCTTCCAGCGTCAGCGGCTCGAAGTAGAGCCGATCGCTGGTGTCGTAGTCGGTCGAGACCGTCTCGGGATTGCAGTTGACCATGATCGACTCGACGCCGAACTCGCGCAAGGCGAAAGAGGCGTGGCAACAGCAATAATCGAACTCGATGCCCTGCCCGATGCGGTTAGGTCCGGCGCCTAGGATCATGACCTTGCGGCGTCGGCCGGGCTCGGCCTCGCACTCGCTTTCATAGCTGGAGTAAAGATAGGGCGTGAAGCTTTCAAACTCGGCGGCGCAAGTATCCACGCGGTTGAACACCGCTCGGATGCCCATATCCAGGCGCCGCCGCCGGACGCTCAGTTCGTCGGTATGCCATAGGCGCGCCAGCGTACGGTCACTCAAGCCGTCGCGCTTGGCCTGCCGCATCTTGGCGCGCGTTACCGTATCCAGGGTCTCACCGGCCAACTCGGCTTCCAGCTCGACCGCCTGGCGCACCTGCTCCAGAAACCAGGGGTCAATAGCGGTCAGCTCGTAGACCTGCTCGACGGTGTAGCCCTTCCGGAAGGCGAAGCGCAGATAGTTCAATCGGTCGGGATTCGGCGTGATGAGTCGTTGCCTGATGAGCGCTTCATCGTAAACTTCCGCCGACGCCGCGCGCCCGGTCTCCAGGCTGCGCATGGCTTTGGCCAGCGCCTGCTTGAAGGTGCGGCCGATGGCCATCACCTCGCCGACGGATTTCATCTGCGTGCCCAGGACCGGCTCCGAGCCGGGGAACTTCTCGAACTGCCAGCGCGGAATTTTCACCACTACGTAGTCAATGGTGGGCTCGAAGCAGGCCGGCGTCTTGCGGGTGATGTCGTTGGGAATCTCGTCCAGGCGATAGCCTACGGCGAGCTTAGCGGCGATCTTGGCGATGGGGAAACCGGTAGCTTTCGAAGCCAGCGCCGAGCTGCGAGAAACGCGCGGGTTCATCTCGATGATGACCATGCGCCCGGTGCGCGGATCAATGGCAAACTGCACGTTGGAGCCGCCCGTGTCTACCCCGATCTCGCGCAGGCAGGCCAGGGCGGCGTCGCGCATCATCTGGTATTCACGATCCGTGAGAGTCTGCGCCGGGGCCACGGTGATCGAATCGCCCGTGTGTACTCCCATGGGATCGAAGTTCTCGATCGAGCAGATAACGATGGCGTTGTCAGCCAGATCGCGCATCACCTCCAGCTCGAATTCCTTCCAGCCGAGCACGCTCTCCTCGATCAGCACTTCGTGCACCGGCGAGATGTCGAGGCCGCGTTCGAGCAGCTCGACCAAGTCCTCGCGGTTGTAAGCGATGCCGCCGCCGGTGCCGCCCAGCGTGAAGCTGGGACGCAGGATCAGGGGGTAGCCGATGCGGGCGGCGAACTCCAGGCCGTCTTCCAGGTTGTTGACGAGCTGGGACTGCGGCACCTCGAGCCCGATCTTGCGCATGGCGTCCTTGAAAAGCAGCCGGTCTTCGGCCTTCTTGATCGCCTCCAGCTTCGCGCCGATCAGCTCGACCCCGTAGCGCTCGAGCACGCCGGCTTCAGCCAACTCCACCGCCAGGTTGAGCCCCGTCTGGCCGCCCACGGTGGAAAGCAGCGCGTCCGGGCGCTCGCGCTCGATGATCTTCTCCAGAAACGGCAGGCTGAGCGGCTCAACGTAGGTGCGGTCGGCCAGCTCGGGATCGGTCATAATCGTGGCCGGGTTGGAGTTGACTAGGATGACCTCGTAACCGTCGGCTTTGAGCGCCTTGCAGGCCTGGGTGCCGGAGTAGTCAAACTCGCAGGCTTGCCCGATCACGATAGGACCGGAGCCGATAATCAGGATGCGGTGCACATCGTTGCGGCGCGGCATCCGGCTGTCACACCTCCCGCCGTCGGCGCGCGCCGAATTCCTCCATCAGGCGCGTGAAGTCTTCAAACAGATAGAGGGAATCGTGCGGGCCAGGAGCCGCCTCCGGGTGATATTGCACCGAGAAGACCGGCTCGCGGCGATGACGGAATCCTTCCAGGGTTTGGTCGTTAAGGTTGATGTGCGTCAGCTCCACGTCGGAGGGGTTAAGCGAATCCGGATCCACGGCGAAACCGTGATTATGCGAAGTGATCTCGACGCGCCCGGTCAAGCGATTCAGCACCGGGTGATTGGCGCCGCGATGCCCGAACTTGAGCTTGTAAGTCTTGCCGCCAAATGCCAGGCCCAGCAACTGATGGCCCAGGCAGATGCCGAACATTGGCAGCCGACCGATCAGACGCCGGATGTTTGCCACCTGGCGCTGGAGCGGCTCGGGATCGCCCGGACCGTTTGAAAGAAACACTCCGTCGGGCTTCATTGCCAGCACGTCTTCCGCGGGGGTGAGCGAGGGGATCACGGTCACGCGGCATCCGACGTGTACGAGGCGGCGGAGAATGTTGCGCTTCATGCCGAAGTCGTAGGCCACTACGTGGAAGCGTGGCTCGGCGGCCGGTCCGACCTGCTCGGAAGGAGAACACGGCACGACCCCGCGCTCCCAGTGGTAGCTTTGCGGCGTCGAAACACCCGTGGCCAGATCAAGGCCGGCCATCGAGGGGATGCGCCGGGCCTTCTCAACCAGCGCCTGCGTATCCGCAGGCTGAGCCGACAGCACGCCCCGCATCACGCCGCGCGTGCGCAGGTGACGCACCAGCGCGCGGGCATCAACCCCGCTCAGCACCGGGATGCCGTGCCGGCTCAGGAACCAGCGGGCCTCCTCTTCGGCGCGCCAGTTGCTGGCCAGGGGCGAGAACTCCCGCACCACCAGGCCCTCGATATAAGGACGGGCGGCCTCGATGTCTTCCTGGTTAGCCCCGTAATTGCCTATCTGGGGATAGGTCAGCACCACTATCTGGCCGGCGTAGGAGGGGTCGGTGAAGATCTCCTGGTAGCCGGTGATGGCGGTATTGAAGACCACCTCGCCGCAGCGCTCCACGGGCGCACCAAAACTGGTGCCCTCGAAGACCGTGCCGTCCTCCAGGGCGAGGATCGCTGTGTCCAATCGAGGAATCCTCCCGCCGGGTGGGGTGTAATTCCTATTTGAGCATGTCCCAGGCCGCAGCTTCAACCACCGGGTTGTATACTGTTGCTGGCTATGACTCGCCGGCTCTTTTTGCGCGCTTCAGCGGCGGCGCCGCTAGTTAAGCTGCGGGCGGCTCCCGCCCCCCCAAACTTTGTGTTGATTCTGGCGGACGATCTGGGCTGGTCGGATACCACGCCCTACGGCGCAGATCTGCACGAAACGCCCAATCTGGAACGGCTGGCGCGAGAGGGTGTGCGTTTCACGCGCGCCTACGCCGCCTCGCCGGTCTGCTCGCCTACGCGGGCGTCCATACAGACCGGGAAGTACCCGGCCCGATTGCGCATTACTATCTGGCGCGAAGCAGCATTGCGGCCGCCGACGCGGCGGCGGGTCATTACGCCGCCGGTCGAGGCGAACCTGCCGCACCGGGAGGTGACCATCGCCGAGGTGTTGCGCCAAGCAGGTTACTTCACCATACACATCGGCAAGTGGCATTTGGGAGACGCCGAACATTACCCGGAAACCCAGGGCTATGACGTAAACACCGGCGGGACAGTCTGGGGCGCGCCGGCCACTTACTTCTGGCCGTATCGCGGCCCGTTCGGACAGGAGGGCGAGTACCGGTACGTCCCCGGCTTGCACGGAGGCCGCCCCGGGGAGTATCTGACCGACCGGCTGACCGAGGAGGCGATCAAAATGATTGACGCCGCGGGCAGTCGGCCGTTCTTCCTTAATCTCTGCTACCACACGGTACACACACCGATCGAGGGCAAACCGGGGCTGGTGGAGCGTTACAACGCGCGCCTGGCGCCGGGCTTGCATCACCAGAACGCCACTTACGCCGCGATGGTCCACAGCCTGGACGAGAATGTGGGGCGACTGCTGAAACACTTGGATGCGCGCGGGCTGGCTGCCAATACGGTGGTGATTTTCACCTCCGACAACGGCGGCTACATCAACGAATACCGTGGCCGGCGAGTGACCGATAATTACCCGTTGCGCTCCGGGAAAGGGTCGCTATACGAGGGCGGCATTCGCGTGCCGCTGATCGTGCGGGCCCCGGGCGGCGCTGCCGGCCGTGCGTCCCATGAGCCCGTCTGCTCGATTGATTTCTACCCCACCATGCTGGAACTGGCGGGCCTTACCGGGGACGCCAGGCACAACGCCGAGGTGGACGGCGTCAGCTTTGCGTCGCTGTTACGGCAACCGGAGGGCAGACTCGCGCGCGATGAACTTTACTTCCACTACCCGCACTACTACGCCACCACCACGCCGGTGAGCGCGATACTTAGGCGCGAAGGTGCGCGGCAGTGGAAGCTGCTCCAGTACTTCGAGGACCGGTCGCTGGAGCTATACGATCTGGCCGGCGACCCGGGCGAATCGCGGAACCTGGCGGCAGAGTTTCCGCAGGTGGCTGAGCGACTGCGTGCGCGGCTGGAGGCCTGGTGGAAACAAACCGGGGCGCCGCTGCCCACGCCGAACCCGGAGCAGAAAGGAGGCGCCGAATGACGCGGCGTTGTTTTCTCAGCGCCTGCGCAGCCGTACGTCTGGCCGCGCGGCGGCCGAACATTGTTTTCATACTGGCGGACGACCACCGTTATGATTTCGCCGGCGCATTAGGTCATCCCTGGCTGAAGACGCCCAACCTGGATCGGCTTGTCCGTGATGGGGTGCACTTCTGCAACGCCTTCGTTACTACCTCGCTGTGCTCACCGAGCCGGGCCTCGATCTTGACCGGGCTTTACATGCACGCCCACCGGGTGGTGGACAACTTCACGCCGCTCGATCCGAAGTTGCCCACGTTTCCCTCGCTCTTACAAGGGGCGGGTTATCGCACGGGGTTCGTCGGTAAGTGGCATATGGGAGGGGAAAGCGATGAGCCGCGGCCAGGGTTCGACCATTGGGTGTCATTCCTTGGCCAGGGCCAGTACTTTGATCCGACGCTGAACGTCAACGGCCGGCGTGAGGTTCAAAGCGGCTATATCACCGATATCCTTACCGAGCGCGCGCTGTCGTTTGTGGCGGCCAACCGGGAGCGCCCATTCATGCTGTACCTCTCGCACAAGGCGGTACACTTCCCCTTCGAACCGGCCCCGCGCCACCGGAACCTGTACGAAAACCTGCCGGTCCCGCGACCAAAGTCCATGAATTACCTGGAGGAGGATTACGCCCAACGGCCTGAATGGGTGAGGCGGCGGCGCTACGCCCGACAGGGGGTGGACGGCCTGTTCGGCCACGCCATGAGCTTCGATGACGCCTACCGGGGCTACTGCCGCTCCCTGGCGGCGGTGGACGAAAGCACCGGGCGTTTGCTCGATGAACTCGAGCGGCTCCGCATGTTGGAAAACACCTTGGTGTTTTATATGGGCGACAACGGCTACATGTGGGGTGAACACGGATTGCTCGACAAGCGGGCCATGTATGAGCCTTCGATTCGTGTGCCGCTGATCGCTCACGGGCCGGGATGGTTTAAGCCCGGCCCCTTAAAGCAGATGGTTCTAAACCTGGACCTGGCGCCGACCTTTCTCGAGGCCGCCGGTATCAGAACTCCGCCGGGGATGCACGGGCGCTCCCTATGGCCGCTTCTCACAGGCGGGGATCCCGCATGGCGCACCGATTTCCTGTACGAGTACGAGTGGGAATACGACTATCCTTACACTCCTACACTGACCGGCCTGCGGACCGAGCGTTATAGTTACTGCCAGACCTATGGGGCTTGGGATTTGGACGAGCTTTACGACATCCAAAGCGACCCGGATCAGATGAAGAACCTGCTCGGCGCAGTGCGCGTCAGGCTCCAACGCGGACGCCTGGTCGAGCAGATTCGCGATCCGGACCTCCGGCGACTGGTAGATGCGCTACAGGCGCGAATGGCGCAAATCCTCGCCGAGACCGGGGGAGATCCTAGGCGCGCAGGGCGGCCGCCGGCGGGGCTGGCGCAAGCCCTCTGAGTTCATTGAACTCGCGCCCCGGGTTAACCTTGCACGGCAGAGTACTTTACGCGGTAGGGATCGGACGCTCCGCGGCCCTATCCGTCGGCGCGCGCGTTCACGATGATCGCATAAATCCGGTCCAAGTCTTCCGCCGAGTAATACTCGATCTCTATCCGGCCCCGTTGCTCGCCTCGGGGAACCAGCCGCACCCGCGTGCCGAGGACCCTCTCCAGCTCCTCTACCGCCGCTTTCAGATTCGGATCCTCAGCAGCCCCATCAACCGCTTCGGGCTCACGCGGGCGCGTGAGGCGCTGCACCAGCCGCTCCACTTGCCGCACCGATAGCCCTTGCGCGCTGGCCTTCTCCGCGACTTGGCGTTGCAACTCGGGAGTCGGCAAGCCCAGTACCGCCCGCGCGTGTCCCATCGACAAGCGGTGCTCCGCCACCAGTTGCTGAACGTCCGGCGGCAGCTTCAGCAGGCGCAGCATGTTGGAGATAGTGCTGCGGTCCTTCCCGGTGCGCTTGGCAATTTCCTCCTGACTCAGACCCAGCTCCCGCGTCAGTCGGTCAAAGGCCCGCGCCACCTCCAATGGGTTGAGATCGTCGCGCTGGATGTTTTCGACCAGGGTTATCTCCAGCAACCGATCATCCGGTACCTCTTGGATAATCACCGGCACCTCAGCCAGGCCGGCTAGCTTTGCTGCCCGCCAGCGGCGCTCTCCCGCCACCAACTGGAAACGCGCACCCTGCGGGCGCACCAGCAGCGGCTGAAGGATACCGTGTTCCTTTACCGAGGCCGCTAGTTCCTGAAGCCGCTCAGCAGGAAAGCCTGTGCGCGGTTGCACCGGATTCGGATCAATGGAATCGATCGGCAGGCGCGACGGCTGACCAACGGCGACAGGCGCGGCTTGCGGCGCCGGTCTGGACGGAAGCAGAGAGGTCAATCCCCTACCGAGGGCCCGGCGCGGATTGCCCGTGGGCTTGCTCATTCTGCAAAATCTCCTTCGCCAGCTTTATGTAGGATTCAGCTCCCCGCGACCGTATGTCGTAGACCAGGATCGGCTGCCCGTAGCTAGGCGCTTCCGCCAAGCGAATACTTCTCGGAATGACCGTCCGAAAGACTTCGTCCCCGAAGAACTCTCGCAGATCCTGGGCGACCTGCCGTGTCAGGTTGGTGCGGTCGTCGTACATGGTGAGCAGAATTCCTTCAATCACCAAGGGGTGGCCGAAGGCGTCTCGGACGCGGTCTATCGTGTCCATCAGTTCCGATATGCCCTCCAAGGCGAAAAACTCACATTGAATGGGTATGAGCACCGAATCGGCCGCAACCAAGGCGTTTAGCGTCAGCAAGTCCAGGGCGGGGGGGCAATCAATTAGAACGTAATCGTAAGCGCCCCGCACAGGCGCCAGGCACTGCGCCAAGCGGAACTCTCGCCGGTCAGCATCCACGAGCTCCAAGGTCGCGCCTACCAAGTCCTTGTCGGCCGGCACTATGTACAACCCGTCGAAGCCTGTCTCAACAACGGCACTGGCTAGGTCGGCCTCCCCGAGCAGTGCGTCGTAGAGCGTAGCCATGCCTGTGCGCTTTGCAACTCCCAGCCCGGTTGTCGAATTACCCTGCGGATCCGTGTCTACCACCAGCACTCGCAGGTCGTTAGCGGCTAGTGACGCGCCCAGGTTTATGGCGGTGGTCGTCTTGCCGACGCCGCCCTTTTGGTTGGCGATTGCAATCACCTTTCCCACAATTGCTCCTCAGAGGCAGCACGGCCGCGTTGCTCGATGTACGGCGGCCTTGCCAAGTTTCCTGCACGGCAGTCGCAAACATAGCAATCCTATCACGGCAGGGCTGGGGTGGTCATCCAGCAAGCGCCGAGCGCAGCTCCAGCGCGTTTCACGTGGAACATCACGGACCGGGCAGAATCTCTCCAAGAACCACTGCGCGCCCCTGGGCCCAAGGTACCGCTATCGGCGCTCCCCACCTCACCACCTTCTTCGCACCGGCCTTCACCTGGTTCCCAACCCCGCGCACAGCGCCTACCCTTGTCAGCAGGCCAACTCGCGATCCGACCAACGCCGCCACCCGCACAGCCACCTCCGGCCTCACGGCGCGCGCCACTACCCAGTCGAAAGGCCCCGCCAACTCCTCCGCCCTCCCGAAATACACGCAAACGTTCGCCCAATCGCGCGTCGCTTCCCGCAAGAAAGCGGCCTTGCGGTGCCGAGCTTCGGCCAGCACTACCTCGCAATCGGTTCTCGCCGCCGCGATCCCGATCCCAGGGAACCCCGCCCCGGATCCCACGTCCAAGATCCTCAACCGCCCTTCGGGCAATTGCCGAGCCAAGAACAACGACTCAGCGTAATGCCGCCTCACCGCCTCTCGCCAGTCGCCAAACTTCGCCAAGTTAACTACACGGCGCCACCGCTCCAGCAAACGATAGTGCCCGTACAGCAGCTCCGCCTGCCGCTCGCTGACCACGACCCCTCCCCCCAGGGTTGCCGACAGCACAGCGCGAAACTCCCCGAGTTCGACCTCGCTATGCACTCCCGCGTCCCGCCGTCATTCCGCAGGCGAATTGGCGGAAGCCAGTGGGAGTCGAACCCACCCGAGACGCCTCGAGGGCGCCTCACGCCGGGTTTGAAGCCCGGGCCCGGCACCGGCCAAGACTGGCTTCCGCAACCTCCCCCTCCCCGCAGGCCACCCCTCCCTAGGCCAGCGCCTGCTCCAAACCCGCAATGATGTCCTCGACGGCCTCGATGCCGACCGACAGCCGCACCAAGTTCTCTCGAATACCCATGCGCTCGCGCTGACTGAGTGCCAGTTCCCGGTGCGAGCTCATCACGGGGTACATGATCATCGTGTGCACGTCCCCGAGCGAAGTGGCAGGCAAGATCACCCTCAACCGGTCGAAAAACCGGCCAACCTCCTTGGCGCCGGCCCCCCGCACTTCGAAGCTGACAATGGCCCCGTACAACCCCCCGGTAAACAGTCTCTGCACACTCTCCACGTCCGGATGTGCCCGGTCGCCAGGAAAGTGCACCCGCTCGACCCGCACATGCGCCCCAAGGCGCCGCGCAACCTCCCGCGCGTTCGCGCATTGCCGCTCCACCCGCAAAGCCAGCGTCCTCACGCCCCGCATAGTCAAGTAGCTCTCGAACGGACCCATCAGCGGCCCGCAAACACGACCCACCGCGCGCAGCGTCTGAAGGTGGGCGCCGTCGCATACCACCAATCCGCCCAGCACATCGCCATGCCCGGCAAGGTACTTGGTCGCGCTGTGTACCACAATCTGGGCACCCAACTCCAAAGGCCGCACCAACAACGGCGTCGCAAACGTGTTGTCAACCACCAAGGCGGCACCCGCCTGCCGGCTCAGCGCGGCAATCCGGTCCACCGGAGCCACCCGCAGCAAAGGGTTGGATACCGTCTCGACCAGCACGCACCCGGGCTTGTGTTCGGCGATCGCACGCTCAAACGCCGCCAAGTCGCACGCGTCTGCAAAACGCGTCACGACGCCATAAGCCCCGAGCACGCTCGTCAGCAGGCTGACGGTCGCCCCGTACAAGGCCTCGGCCGCCAATACGCGCTTCCGCCGCTCCGCCAGCGCAACCATAACAGCCGTCTGAAGAGCGCTCATACCGGAGGAGCACGCCAGCGCTCCGGCTCCGTTCTCCAGCGCCGCGATCAGCTCTTCCAAGGCGGCGTTAGTGGGGTTGCCGTAACGCCCGTAGCAATAGCCCGCCTCCTCGCCGGCAAACACCCCCTCCAGTTGCTCCAGGCGCTCGTAGAAGTAACTGGCGGCGGTGTAGATAGGCGTGACGACCGGGACAAACCCTCCGGCCTTCCCGCGTCGGCCCGCGTGCACCGCCTTGGTCCGGATATCCATTAACTTTACCGTTAACGCCGCTTCCAGCGCGTCCCCTCGCGGCCGTCCTCCAGGATTATCCCCCGCTGCAAAAGCTCATCCCGTATACGGTCTGCCCGCGCGAAATCTCGTATCCGGCGCGCCTGATCGCGCTCTGCTATCAGCGCCTGAACCTCAGGCTCCGAAATCTCTCTCTGCCCCGACGGGCTCAACACGTCAAAGATGGCGTCCATGCGCGACAACAACTCCAGCGCCAGGGCGACGTTACCCTGCCGGAATTCTCCGGCGTCCATTGCCGTGTTAGCCTCCCGGAGAAACTCGAAGACGGCTCCCAAGGCGGCTGCCGTGTTCAAGTCGTCATCCAGGGCTTCTTCGAACTCAGCTACCGCCCGCCGACTACGGTCTGCAATCTTCTCACTATGCCCCTCGAAAAACTTCTCGCTATCCAGCCGCAGTTTGAAATTCCGCAGCCGCTCTATCGCCGTAGCCGCTGCCTGCAACCCCTCAAACGTAAAGTTCAGTTGCCTGCGGTACGGTACCGAGGCCAGAAGGTACCGCACGGCCTCCGCCGGGTATCCTCGGCCGAGCACGTCGCGCAGGGTGTAGAAGTTCCCCAAAGACTTCGACATGGTTTGCCCGCCGACGATCAAGTGCTCCGCGTGCAGCCAAAAGCGCGCGAACGGCCTCCCGGTGAGCGCCTCTGATTGGGCGATCTCGTTCTCGTGGTGCGGAAAGATCAGGTCTATACCGCCGGCGTGAATGTCCAGCGTAGGCCCAAGGTACTCCATGGCCATCGTCGAACACTCGATGTGCCAGCCCGGCCGGCCGGGTCCGATCTCGGTCTCCCAGAACGGCTCACCGGGTTTCGGGGCCTTCCACAAGGCGAAATCGCGCGCATCGTCCTTGTCGTAGCGGTCGCTATCTACTCGGGATTCCGCGCGCAGTTCACCAAAATCAATGTGTGAAAGCTTGCCGTAACCCGGGAACCTTGCGATGCGGAAGTAGATCGAGCCGCCGCTTTCGTAAGTGAAACCCTTGCGCCCCAGTTCCCTTATGTCGCGAGCCATCTGGCCGATGTGCTCGGTGGCGCGCACCAGCCGCTCGGGCCTTTCCAAGCGCAGCGCCGCGGCGTCATCCAAGAAGGCCTGTGTATAGATCGCGGTGTACTCTTCCAGGGACTTGCCCGCCGCCAGCGCCTCCTTGATGATGCGGTCGTCCACGTCGGTGATGTTCATGACGTGGTCCAACTTGTAGCAGCGATAGCGCAGCCAGCGTCTGAGTATGTCAATGAAGGTGAACGTCCGCAGGTTCCCGATGTGGACGTAGTTCCAGACCGTGGGGCCGCAGGTGTACATGCGAACCGTTCGGCCCTCCAGCGGTGAAAACTCCTCCACGCGGCGGCTCAGTGTGTTGAAGAAGCGCAGCGACATGCGGGCCTTGCCTAACTATCCTATCAACCCGCGACCGCCTCACGCGATCCGGGCCCTACTATTGCCGCGCATTCCGCCCGCCTCTCCAACCGGCAGCCTCCAGCGACTCGCGGGCGGCACAAACGGTGTTCACATGGATTCTCACGGTATCCTCAAGATCCACCGCGTATCCGCCGGCCAAGGTTACGAATGTTGCGGCGCCATAACGCAGCGCTGTCTCTATGACCAGCCGATCACGCGCCTTCAAGCCCGCGACCGTCAGCGCCAGTCCCCCAAGCTGATCCCCCTCGTAGGGATCAGCTCCCGCAATATAGGCGACCAGTTCCGGTCGGACCCGATCCAGCGCCCCCATGTAAGTTGCGCGGAGGCGCTCCAGGTACTCCTCGTCGCCCGTGCCGTCCGGCAGGTTTATGTCTACGTCCGACGGCGGCTTGACAGCAGGGTAGTTCCTGTACTGGTGGATGGACAAAGTAAACACGGAAGGATCGTGCCGGAAGATGTGGGCCGTGCCGTTGCCCTGGTGGACGTCGCAATCCACAACCATGACCCGTCGGACTTCCCCGTCCCGTTGCAGCCTCCGGATGGCCACCGCGACGTCATGGATGGCGCAAAAGCCCTCCCCGTGGTCCGGAAAAGCGTGGTGAAAGCCCCCGCTCAAGTTCACGGCCACCCCGTCCTGCAAGCAAAGCCGCCCGGCCAGCAGGCTCCCGCCCGCGGCGAGCAAAAAACCTTCAACCATCTGCCGGGAGTAAGGAATCTCCAAGCGCAGAATCTCGTGAAACCCCAACTTCCCAGCCTTCAACCGCCCGACCCAATCCGCCTCGTGGACCAGCAGCAGGTCCGCGTCAGAGACCGGCTCGGGCTCGATAAAATCCTCCGGCCCGGCCACCCGTTCTTCCAGCAGCCGTTCCCGCACCAGCCGATACTTTTCCGACGGGAACACATGATTGCCCAAATTCAGATCGTACCCAGGATGATAGACCAGCCTAAAGCCCAGCATGGGCCTGTGCCTCAGCCTCCTGCCTGCCTTCGCTGAGCGGCTTGGACCGCCGTGATGATCGCCGCGTGCACCAGATCCTCAATCGAGCAGCCTCGCGAGACGATGTTTGCCGGCCGGCTGAGGCCCTGCAACAGGACCGCCAGTAACGCTCCGCCACCCAGACGCTCGACCAGCTTGTAGCCGATGTTGGCCGAGTTCAGATCCGGAAATATCAGCGTGTTAGCGCGCCCGGCCACCAGCGAACCGGGCGCTTTCGAGCGCCCCACCGCCGGCTCAAGGGCGGCATCCGCTTGCAGCTCCCCGTCGACTTGAAGTTCAGGGCAACGCGCCCGGATGTAGCGGAGGGCCTCCACGACCTTGTCCACCTCCTTGTGCCTCGCGCTACCCTTGGTCGAAAACGACAGCAATGCAACCAGTGGCTCGGCTTCCAGCACCACCCGCGCCGTCTCAGCCGCCGCGATAGCGATCTCGGCCAGCTCGGCAGCCGTGGGCTGGATGATGATGGCGGCATCGCTGAACACCAGCAGCCCCTCGTGGCCGTAAGCGGAATCCCGCACCGCCATGATGTGCGCGCTCGACACCCATCGCGAGCCCGGACGCATTTCAATGGCATGCAAAATGGCGCGCACCGATTCCCCGGTGGTGTGCACGGCGCTGCACACCTCGCCGTCGGCGTCACCGGCGGCTACCATCAAGGCGCCGAAATGAAGCCGATCGGCGGCCAGCTCGCGGGCGTCCATCTCCGACAGCCCACGAGACCGCCGCCGCTCCCACAACAAGCGCCCATACTTGTCCAGCAGCGGCGAGGCGGTCGGATCAACGAACCGGACCCCTGCCGGCGCCTGCGCGGAGGGCCGCCCGATCAGCACCGGCTCCACCAAGTCCTCCCCGGCCAACTGCGCGGCAGCCCCCAGCACACGCGGGTCGTCACCTTCCGGAAAAACGATGCGCGGCCTGCGGCCGCTGGTGCGCAGCCGCTCGCGCTGTCGCGCCAGAAAACTCACGGCCGAGCGGGGCAGAGGCATAGAAGCATCCTATTGTAGTCGCAAGCCGTGCTGCGCGGGCTGAAGGTACCGTTCCCGACGCCTATCGGCGCCGCCGGCTTGGAGCTCTGACACCCGCCGGTGCTAAGGTGTTTTCATGTCCCTTAACCAAGCCATCCTCTGGTTGATGGCAGCGGGCATCATAGTCGGTGCGGCGGATCGCCTGATCGGCAATCGGTTCGGCCTCGGTGAGAAGTTCGAGGAAGGCTTCCAGGCGATGGGGCCGCTGGCCCTGGGCATGGTCGGCATAATTACGCTGGCGCCCGTCATCGCGACAACCCTGGGTCCCCTGATCCTGCCGCTGTTTGAGAAGATCCGCGCCGATCCCGCCATGTTCGCCACCATCCTGGCCAATGACATGGGAGGCTATCCGCTTGCCATGCAACTGGCGCGGAATCAGCAGGCGGGCCTTTACGCGGGCTTGATCGTGTCCTCAATGCTGGGATGCACGCTGGTGTTCTCGGTCCCGGTCGGCTTGGGTCTGATCGCATACCAAGACCGGCCCTTCTTCGTAAAGGGCTTGCTGATCGGCCTTATCACCATACCCTTTGGCAGCATCGCCGGCGGGCTGGCGGCACGATTTGACCTCGGCATGATCCTGCTCAACAGCCTCCCCATCCTGCTGCTTTCGATCTTGCTGATCGTGGGACTGATCTTCATTCCGGAAACGATGATCAGAGGAGCGCTGATGTTTGGCCGCTTCATAGTGATGGTGATCACCGTGGGACTGGCCGCCGCCGCCTTCCAGGAGGTCACCAAGAAAGTGCTCATCCCGGGGATGGCCCCCATCATGGAAGGCATCGTCGTCACCGGACAGATTGCCGTAGTGCTGTTGGGCACCTTCCCGATCCTGGCGATATTCATCAGAACTCTGGAGAAGCCGCTGACGCGCCTGGGGCGAATGCTGGGCATGGATTCAACCGGCGCCGCCGGCATGGTGATCACTTTAGCCAACAGCATTCCGGTTTATAAGCTAATGAAGGACATGAATCCCCGCGGCAAGGTCATCAATGTCGCCTGGCTGGTGCCGGCCACCGCCGCGCTGGGCGACCACCTCGGCTTCACCGCAGGCGTGAAACCGGAGATGATCACGGCGGTGGTGGTTGGAAAGCTCACCGCCGGGGCGCTGGCGGTCTTGCTGTGCCTGTGGCTGTCCAGAGACCTGAGCCGCGAGATGGCGCGCAGTGAAGCCATGGCGCGCGCCGCGGTTGGCTAGCAGATTCCACAATGTCGAAAGCCTACTATCTGGGAGTGGACCAGGGGACCACCGGAACCACGACCCTGGTTCTGGACGAGCACTGGAACCTTTGCGGAAGCGCTTACCGGGAACACACGCAGTATTACCCGGCGCCCGGATGGGTGGAACACGATCCGGAGGAGATCTGGCACAAGACCCGGGAGGCGATCGCCGCGGCGCTGGCTGCGGCGCGCCTGCATGCCCGCGAAATCCGGGCCCTGGGCCTGGCCAACCAAGGCGAAACATGCCTGGTCTGGGACAAGACCACGGGCCGTCCGATCTATAACGCTATAGTGTGGCAAGATCGGCGGACCTCGGCGGCCGCCGAGAGCCTGAAGGCGGCTCACGAGCAGATGATCAGCCAGAAGACCGGACTGCCGGTGGACGCCTATTTTTCCGGGTTGAAGACCCAATGGATCCTGGATCATGTCCCGGAGGCTCGGCGGCGGGCCGAGCGAGGCGAGCTGATGGCCGGCACGCTGGACACCTACCTGCTTTGGAAAATGACCGGCGGCCAGTTGAGATTGACAGACCCCTCCACCGCCTCCCGGACCATGCTGTTCAACATTCACACCGGCCAGTGGGATGAGCAACTGCTGGGCTTGTTGAACGTACCGTGCTCGGTACTGGCAGAGGTCAGCGACACCGCCGGCCGGCTGGGATACACGTGCCCGGAGAGTTTTTTCGATGCGCGCGTTCCCATCGGCGCCAGCGTAGTGGACCAGCCGGCGGCGCTGTTCGGCCAAGCGTGCTTGCAAAAGGGGTCCCTGAAGACCACCTACGGCACGGGGTGCTTCATGCTGATGAACACGGGCGAAGCTCCCGTGAGATCGCCGAACGGGCTGGTGACCACGGTGGCGTGGCGCCTGAGTGGGAAAACCACCTACGCGCTGGACGGCGGTGTCTACATCGCGGGGGCCGCCGTGCAATGGCTCAGAGACGGGTTGGGAATCATCGGCAGCGCGGCGGAAAGCGAGGCGCTGGCGGCTGCGGTTCCCGACACCGGCGGTGTGTACTTCGTCCCCGCCTTCGTCGGGCTGGCGGCGCCGTATTGGGATCAGTACGCCAGAGGCATGATCATTGGCATCACCGGGGGGACCCGCCGCGCGCACATTGTCCGGGCGACGCTGGAGGCCATCGCCTTTCAGGTGCGCGAGAATTTGGACGTGATGCGGCAGGATTCCGGCATGGCCATCGAGGTCATGCGCGCCGACGGCGGCGCGGCCGCCAACGAGTTCCTGATGCAGTTTCAGGCGGACATTCTGGGCGTGCCGGTGGATGTACCGGTCATCCACGAGACCACCGCCCTAGGGGCGGCCTACCTGGCGGCGCTGGGGGTGGGCGACTTCCACCGCCCCGAGGAACTCGGCGAAAACTGGAAACGCCGCCGCAGATACGAGCCCGCCATCTCGGAAGACGCCAGAGAGGCGCTGTTGGCCGGATGGAAGCGGGCTGTGGCGCGCTGCCGGCAGTGGGCGGAGTCGTAGCGGGGCGCGCAGATTCTCATCGGGCGGCCCTGACCGACCTCAAGTAACGCGCCACGCAGGCGGCGACACGCAGGCCGTTCCGGTAGCACCATTCGGCCCCGTGATTGCCACCCAAGATGTTGCCGGCCGCAAACCAGCCGGGTTCCGACAACTGATAGCTGGAATTGACCACCGGCCGACGGGAGCGAAGCTCAACCCGCAAGCCGGCCATTAAAGCCAGCTCGCTGCTGGGGGTCAGCTCACCGGAAATCAGGAGCCGGTCGCAACGCAGTTGCCTGCCGTCCGGCAGCCCGATCGCGGACACGGATCGCCTGCCCGCCACGCGGACCTCGTGCGCGTGATAATAACTCGGCTTGGCCCAGCGGCGGAAGTAAATCCTGGCGGGCAGGCTGCACTGAGGACCGCGAGATCTGTCTACTATGGCGGCCTCCGCCGCCGCTGCGGCCTTCAGCTTTGCGGACAGGGCGTAGGCGATCAAGTCGGATCCCAAGATCACCGGGCTCTCGGCAGACGGAAGGGTGCTTTTAGCGGCCAGCTCCAGCAGGTTCTTGGTGAACAAGACGCGGCCGGGCCGAGAACCCGTTATATAGGCCCGTTCCGCGGGCGTCCTCTCGCGGGCTCCCGAAGCCAGCACCACGGCCTCCGCCAGCAAGTCCAGCTTCCCTCGCATGGGGCTGACCAGGCTGATCCTTTTCTCGCGCGGGAAGATCTCAATCACCTGGCTCTCCAACCAGACTTCCACGCCCGCTGCCGGCAGCTTGCCGGCCAGGCGCTCGGCTAACTGCTCGCCGAACAATACGCGCCCGCGGGTCCACAGCAGGAAGGTGGGAACATCGCCGGATTCCTTCCGGTACAAGGCGGGCACTCCTCCCACGCTTTGACGCCGTTCGGCAACAACGACACGCCCGACGCCGCGCCTGGCCAGTCCGACCGCCACGCCAACGCCGGCCGGCCCGGCGCCGATGACCACCACCGCAGCACGCTCGCCAGGGTTCATGCGGCCGCCACCAACTCGCTGCCCGGACCGTTCTTGGTGAGCTGCCCGAGCGGTATGCCAAGGTGAGCGGAGATGATCTCCGCTACGTGTATCTGACACTCAAACCCTTGGCACCTTCCCATTTGCGCTCGCGTCCGGCGCTTTACGGCATCCAGAGTTCGCGGCTTAAGAGGGGAATTCAACGCATCTATGATTTCTGCGCGCGAGACGCACTCGCAAGAACAGACAATCCGGCCGTAATCCGGTCGGCGCCGGAGGATTTCGGCATTCTCGTAGGGCCTGGACCACCATCCGGGCCAGCTCGACTCGGGCCGGCCCTCCAGCGCGTCCGGCTTGGGATCGAGTTTTAGGCCACAATGCGCGGCCAGGCCCTCCAGTAAGTACTCGGCTAGCGCAGGCGAGCAAGTAAGGCCGGTAGAACGGATTCCGGTGACGGTGACCATTCCAGGATGCCCGTCGTTATAGCGGATGAGGTAGCTTCCCTGCGCGCAGTTGCAGCGGGCGCCCGCGTAGGCGGCGATCACCGGCTGGTTCTGCAAACCGGGCAAAAGGCGCAACGCCCCTGAGATAACGGCCTGGAGTCCCTCGCTGGTGGTGTCGGTGTCGTCGGGGGCGCCCAGTGGAAGATCCTCGGCCGTGGGCCCGGCGAGCAAGTTGCCGAATATGGTGGGAGTCACCAGGATTCCCTTGGTCTGAGGCGTGGGGACCGGCAACAAAATGCGCCTGAGCAGTCCACGACTGTACTTACCGAAGACCAGGAACTGGCCGCGGCGCGGGTTGATGTCGAACGGACCGCCCCCGTAACAATCCGCCAGCGCCCGGCTGCCCAGACCGGCCGCATTTACCAGGATGCGCGCGGCGATGCGCTTGTCGGTGGAGCTCACCAGGGTCTTTACGGGAGCTTCGGGATTCTCCACCCCGACGATTTCCAGGCCCAGCAAAACATCCACGCCGTTGGCCAGGGCGACTTCGGCGAAGGCAATCGGGGCCGCGAAGGGATCCACGATCGCCTCTCTGGGGACCAGCAGGCCGCCACGCACGCCATCGGGTGCGTTGGGCTCCAGCTCCTTAACCTCGGCAGGCGCCAGCAGCCTGACATCCTCGACGCCGTTGCTCAGAGACTTCTTGTAGATATCGGCAAGCTGTGCGCCCTGTGCGTCATCGAGGGCCAGCAACAAAGCGCCGCAAGGATCAAACGGGACTTTCAGTTTCTGCGCCAGGGCGGGCCACTGGGAAGAGGCCGCGGTGACAAGTCTGGATTCCAGAGTGCCCGGGGTCGCGTCGAAACCGGTGTGAATGATGGCGCTGTTGCCCTTGCTCGTACCTTCGCCTACGTCGTAATGCTTCTCGATCAGCACCACTCTCAACCGGCACTGGGAGAGCCTGAAGGCCAGGGCGCACCCGACGACGCCGGCGCCGACGATGGCCACGTCGTAAGGCTCACGAGCGAGTTGGGCCGAGTTCTGTAATCTCAACTCCGGTTCGCAACCCTGGCCGGGCCAGTCGTAGAGCAGCTTACCCTTGGCAACCATGATGGTTATGTCCGCCCAATCCGCCGCGGACCATTCCAGCAATTGTTGATCACTTGTGCAGCCTTGGTCAAGCACAAGCCTGGCCAAACCGCCCGCGTGCCTATGGCCGCATCAGGGCTTGACCAACGAGCCGTCAATGACGCGCACCGTGGTCCAATTGTCGCGCGGAGGCGGGGGCTCCAGAGGCCACTTGGCGGCCAAGTCCTCGCGGATGTCAATGCCCAGTCCCGGGGCATCGCTGCCGTAGAGATAGCCGCCCTTAATCTGCGCCGTGCCCGGCAGCATTTCGTGGACCAGCGGCGGGAAGTGGTTCTCCTCCTGGATGCCGAAGCTGGGTGTGGTCAGGTCCACGTGATAACTTGCGAGCTGATTTACGGGGTCGTTGTCGCCGCCTTCCTGGAATGCGGTGCGAACGCCGAAAGCCTCGCAGAGCGTCGCGGTTTTCCTGGCGGCGGTGATTCCGCCGGTTTGCGAGAGCCGGCAACGCACGAAATCAATCAAGCGCTCGGCAATGAGCGGCTGCCACTCAAGCGGATGAGTGAACAGCTCGCCCATGGCCAGCGGGGTGGTGCAGGTCTGGCGAACCAGGCGGAACCAGGCAATTTGCTCGGGCGGCAGCAGGTCTTCCAGGAAGAACAGGCGGTAGGGCTCCATGCGCTTGGCGAATTCCAAAGCTTTGGTGGGCGTCAGGTGCTCGTGAACGTCGTGCAGCAGTTTGACTTCCTCGCCCAGCTTGGAGCGCAAGTGCTCGAACAGCCTGGTAATGGTGTGGCCGTACTGGTCCTCGTCGAAGGCCGGCCCGCTAAAGCCCTCCTGGGGGCGGCTGCCCTGGCCGGGCGCAATGAAGCCACCGCCGCCGTATCCGCCCATTTGCGCGCGCACGTGGCGAAAGCCTTGCGCGACGAACTTCCGCACGTTGTCCTCAACCTCGCGGAAATCGCGGCCGTCGGCGTGAGCGTAAAGCGGGACGGCATCGCGCACTTTGCCGCCCAGCAACTGGTAAAGCGGCATTCCCGCCCGCTTGCCCTTAATGTCCCAAAGGGCCACATCCAGGGCGCTCAGGACGTTGTTGTGGACGGCGCTGTTACGCCAGTACCCCCGGACGTTGGTTAACTGCCAGAGGTCTTCTATCCGGTCGGCGCTCTTGCCTGTCCACCACGGCCCGAAGTGTTTTTCGAGCGCGGCGATGACCGCGAAGGCGGAGTTGACGTTGCTGGCTGATCCCAGCCCGTAAAGGCCCGGCTCGTTAGTCAGAATCTTGAGGAAGACCCACTGGTAGCGCCCGCCGGCGCTGGTGGCGATCACCTTGACTTGTTCGATTCTGAGCGGCGGCAAGCCGCGCGTGCGTTGCGCATAAAGCTCGGCGGCCGGAAGCATGGCCAGAGTCCTCAGAAAATCCCGGCGATGCATGGCGATCTCCTGACTCCGACCTGTATAGCACGAAGGGCGCGCTCCCCGTACCCAAGCGATGACCCGCTAAGAGTGCGGGCCGGCCGGGCGCCAGGCGCGATTGCTCAGGCGAACTTCCAGCCCTTGCGGAATTTCGGTTTCAAATAGCGGTTAGCTTCTTGGTTGTTGGTGATGCGCATGCGGCGCGCGTCCCACTCCAGTGGGCCCTCGACCATCATGGCGATCACGCCCAGCAGCATCCACTGAACGAAGGGACCGGCGACGCTGAAGTCGGAACAGGCCGGCGCGCCGCCTTTGCAGGCCCGGATCCAGTCCCGGTAGTGGCCGGGGGAACGCGTCAACAGAGGCGAGGGCAGCTTGTAATCTTTCATTCTGGCCGCCGGGACCAGGCGCGTGCCCTCGCCATAGCAACCGGTGGTCAGCATGCCCTTATCGCCGATGAAGAGGCTGCCGTTGGCATTCTTGTCGCCCAGCACCTCATCAGCCGGGACACCTTCAAACTGCGGGCGTTCAACCAGGCCGTCGTACCAGAAGATCTTCACCGGGGGCATGGCGCCGCGGGCGGGGAAATCAAAACGGATTACGGTACGCGCCGGGAATGTGTACCGGCCTATGCCCTCCTTCTTGATGCACTCCACTCTGGTGGGGGCGGTTAGGCGCAAGGCCATGTTAGCCGCGCCCAGGATGTGGCAGGCCATATCGCCGATGGCGCCGGCTCCGAAATCCGGGAAGCCGCGCCAGTTGTGCGGCACATAAGCCGGGCTGTAGGGCCGCTTCTCGGCTACGCCGAGCCACACGTCCCAATCCAGCGTTTCAGGAACCGGTTCCTGCTTCGGTATTACGTCCGGTCCCTGCGGCCAGAACTTGATGGGGCGATCGGTCCAGGCGTGCACCTCGGTGACGTTGCCGATGTCGCCCGCCCAGATGATCTCACAGCACTGGCGGGTGCCTTCGGTGGAGTAGCCTTGGTTGCCCATCTGGGTGGCTACGCGGTAGCGAGCGGCAGCCTCAGTCAACATGCGGGCTTCCCAAACCGTCCTGGTAAGCGGCTTCTGGCAGTAGACGTGCTTGCCCCGCTCGATGGCCCACATGGCGGCCATGCCGTGCATATGATCGGGGCAGGAGACCAGCACGGCGTCAATCTCTTTGCCCTGCTTGTCGAACATGCGGCGGAAGTCTTTGTACTTGGGAACGCTGGGGAATTTCTCAAAGGTGGGCGCAGCGCGTTTCTCGTCCGGGTCGGCCAGCGCCACGATGTTCTCACCGGCGCAACCGGCGATGTCGCTGCGGCCTTTGCCGCCGGCGCCGATGGCTGCGATGTTCAGCTTCTGGTTGGGAGACTTGTAGCCCAAGCGTCGCAGCGAGGCGACGCTGGAAAAGCCGCCCGGCGGAACCAGCCCGCCGAGCAGGCTGCCGAAGAAGAAGTGCCGTCTGGTAACTCCGTCGCTCCGCATACCAAGCAGGTGATTATACCGCGGCCCTCAGAACCGCTGAGTCTCTATCGGCTCGGCTGCGTTATGCTTGGGGCTCATGCAGTTGGTGGTGATCGGCGGCGTGGCGGCGGGCATGAGCGCGGCGGCGCGCGCCCGCCGGCTGGACCCGAATCTGCAAATTATCGTGCTCGAGAGGGGCACACAGGTCTCGTGGGCGGCCTGCGGGCTGCCGTTTTATTTGAGCGGGCGGGTAGGTAAGCTCGAGGATTTGATCTTGCACACGCCGGAGTACTTCGAGCGGGAACGCAACATCCGGGTCCGCACAGGCGCGGAGGTAACTGCAATCCAGCCCGCTCGCCGCCAGGTGGTGCTGCGGGGCGGCGAGCGGTTGAGCTACGACCGGTTGGTGATCGCCATCGGAGCGCGGCCCGGGCGCAGCATTCCGGGCGCCGATCTGCCACATGTGTTCACCCTGCACTGCTTGGAGGACGGGCGGCGGATTCGCGAATTCATCGAGCAGCGACGGCCGCGGTGCGCCGCGGTGATCGGCGGCGGCTATATAGGACTAGAGGCGGCCGACGCGTTGGCCGAACGTGGCCTTCCGGTCACCCTCTTCGAGGCCGGCCCCGACGTGCTGGGCCGGCAGGACCGCGAGCTGACCACCCGCATAAGCCGGCACCTGGCCTCACATGGCGTCGAGCTACGCCTGAACACGCCAGTGGGCGAGATCCGGCCGGAAGCCGTGGCAGGCGTCTCGGCCGAGCTGGTCATCCTGGCTCTCGGCGTGCAACCCAATGTGGAACTGGCGCTGGAAGCCGGAGTGGAGCTTGGCCCCACGGGCGCCATTCGCGTCAACGAGCGCATGGAGACGAACCTGGCGGGAGTGTATGCCGCCGGCGACTGCGCCGAGACCACGCACCTGGTCACCGGCAGCCCGGTCTATCTCCCCCTGGGGACCACGGCGAACAAGATGGGGCGCGTGGCGGGGGCCAATGCTGCGGGCGGGCGCGAGAAATTCGCGGGCGTGGTGGGCACGATGATAATCGCGCTGCGCGGGCTGGCGGTGGGCGTCACCGGACTTTCCCTAGCGCAGGCGCGCAAAGAAGGGTTTGACCCGGTCGCGGCCCGCATCGAAGCACCCGATCGCTCGCGGTATCTGGGCAGCCGGCCGACAACGGTTGAGCTGGTAGCGGATCGGCGCAGCGGGCGGCTGCTGGGCGGCAGCGTCATGGGCGAGCGCGGCGTCGCGGGCCGCATCAACGTGATCGCCGCGGCTCTAACGGCAGGCCTGCCGCTGGAGCAGTTCGCGCAGCTTGATCTGGCGTACACCCCGCCGCTGGCGCCCGTCTGGGACCCGTTGCTGGCGGCGGCGCAGCAACTGCGCAAGGCGCTGACTTGAGCACCGCTCATCGCGCGCCGGCAAGCTGCTAGACTGAAGGCGATGGGTTCCTGGAAAGCTCGCCGCCTGCTGGCGGCCGGTGATGCGGCACCCGAATTCGAGTTGCGCGAGCTGGGCGGAAGCAGCTTTCGTTTGAAGGAGGCCTTGGCGCGCGGCCCGGTGGTTCTGGGGTTTTTCAAAGTGGACTGCCCCATTTGTCAGTTCACCTTTCCGTTTCTGGAACGCCTGCACCAAGCCGGCCGAGCAGTCCAGTTCTACGGGGTGTCCCAGGACGGCCCGCGGGATACGGAAAGCTTCAATCGGTCCTACGGCGTGACGTTTCCAACCTTGCTCGATGAGGCCCGGCAAGGTTACCCGGTAAGCAACGCCTTCGGGATTTCCGTAGTGCCCACGGTTTTCTTGATTGAAACGGACGGCAGGATTTCCTGGGCCATGGAAAGTTTCTCGAAGAAGGACCTGGAGGCGCTGGGGACGCGGGTCGGGGCGGCGCCGTTCCAGCCGGGCGAGCGGGTGCCGGATTATCGCCCGGGTTGAGGCTCCAAGAACTAGGCTCCCGGCGGGAGCCTCACGGTATCGGGGGGAAGGATATGCCTGAGCTGAAGCAGGTTTTGGATTCTGCGGCCGCCATCGCCCAGGGCATGCGGGTCACCCTAAAGGAAATGTTTTCACCCACGGTCACCGAGGTGTACCCGGACGAGCCCCCACGTTTCCAGGAGCGTTACCGCGGGCGGCACGTTCTGGAACGCGATGAGAACGGTCTGGAGAAGTGCGTAGCGTGTTTCTTGTGCGCGGCCGCTTGTCCGGCCAATTGCATTTACATAGAGGCCGCAGAGAACACCGATCAAGTCCGCATAAGCGGCGGCGAGCGTTACGCAAAGGTTTATAACATTGATTATTCACGCTGCATCTTCTGCGGCTACTGCGTGGAGGCCTGCCCGACCGACGCCATCACCCACGGCCACGGCTTTGAACTGGCCAGCTACAACACCTCCACGCTGATCTATCGCAAAGAGCAACTCTTGCGTCCGTGGCCAGAGAAAGCCGAGTGCGCTGAGGCCGCAATCCAAGCGGCCAACCGCTGAAGGCGCGGCGCTGCGGTCGCATTCCAGTTCCTGCTGTGCTAGATTCCATGCATGCGACTAGCAGCATTTCTGCCGGTGTTTGGAATCATTTGGGGACAGGTCCCGCCTCCGCTCCAACAACCCTGGGAAGGCGTGCCTGAAGCCTACCGCAAGCTTCCCATAGGAAAATTGCGCATCCCCGCCACGCTGGATGAGTGGCAGCGCCAGCGCGAGCAAGTTCGCTCGATCGTGCTGGCATGCCTGGGGGAGCGTCCCCCGCGTCCGAAGCCGTTAAGTGTCCGCACGCTCTGGCGAGAGCGCAAGGAGGGCTACGCGGTCGAGAAATTCGTTTTTTCCAACGGGGTAGACTCGGAAGTTCCCGGCTACCTGGCGGTGCCTGAGGGCCGCCCGGGGCGCATGCCGGCGGTATTGGCCATGCACGGCCACGGCAGCAGCAAGGAGGACATTTTCGGCTACCGCGCTTCCTCACAGGATGTGGCAGGCTTGCTGGCGCGGCGCGGCTACGTGGTCATGGCGATTGACAATTACTTTGCCGGAGAGCGGCGGGGAACCGGGCCGGCCGGCGAGCTGGAGCGCATGGAGCGCGGCTCGGATCAGGAAATGTCGCTGTTCAAGCTGAACCTCTGGTTGGGGCGCACGCTTTGGGGCATGATGCTGCGCGATGAGCAGATTGCTCTGGACTATCTGGCCTCCCGGCCGGAGGTGGATCCCAAGCGGATAGCAGCTCAGGGCATGAGCATGGGCAGTACGCGTTCCTGGTGGCTCGGCGCGATTGACGAGCGCATACGGGCGGTCGTAGCAGTGGCGTGTTTCACACGCTATGAAGACCTGATCGCCATCCGGGCTCTGCGGGCCCACGGTATCTACTACTTCGTGCCGGGCATCTTGAAGCATTTCGACAGCGAGGGCATCATGGCCCTGCTGCCGCCCAGGCCTTTGCTGGCGCTCACCGGCGATCGCGATTTGGGCTCGCCGCCGGAAGGAATGAAGAAGCTCGAGCAGATTTTGGCCCGCTTCTACCGGCTATACGGGAAGCCCGAACAATTTCGCAGCATCATTTATCCAGAAACCGGGCACGTGTACACGGACCAGATGAAGCAGCAGATGTTGGAGTGGTTTGACAAGTACCTGTAAACGGAAGGCGCGGCAGCCCGGAACAAGAAAAGGGGCGCGCCGGAGCGCGCCCCTTTTCGCCGCGTCAAAATGAATTGACCCTGAATTGATACTGTCTTGGTCCCCTTCTCATCGGGGCTACGCTCAGGATAGCACTGGGTGGTGAAGGCCGGCAACGGGGCCGGCGTTCGCATACGAGCCTCGGATCCCCGGTGGGGCGCTGGCCGAGGCGGTCCGGCGGGAGGCTTCTTGACTACCCCCGGGAGCGCACCGAGGAAGCGCCGAGCGCGGGGGCGGCCGCCGCCTGCTGCCAATGTGCTTCACGCCCCAGTTGCTCCGCCAGTTCCGCAGCCGAGGTCAAGCGCAGGTCGCAAACCAGCGCCCGCCCGTCTAGCCAGCGAGCAGACACTTGCGACGCCAGCTCCCGCCGGACGATCCAAACCATCGGGCCGGCCCACTCCGCAACCAAGGCGTCAAGCGGCCGAGCCCAACCTTCACCGGACAGCTCGAGGGGTCCCACCTCGTCAACTATCACGACATCCGCTCCCGCCTGACGCAGCCGGTCCAGCCGCAACGCCTCCCGCCCCAGACGCAGACCGTCGGCCAAGAAGTGAAACGGCCCACATGCCGGTCCCTCGAGTTCCCCGCGCCGACACAGAGCCTGGCGCCGGCCGTCTATAAGGTCCACCACATCGAACCCGTCGCGCCGGCCGTCACGCCAGAGGCCGGGCGCCAGGATGCCGCCCACGACGCAGCCCTGCTTGCGAAGGCCATCCGCCAGCTCGGCGGCGCGCGTGGTCTTGCCTTCACCAGGGTCGCCCACCAGCAGCCGCACCACAGCGCCGAGCCTTGCATTGTTTTGGTATTCGGACACCCAGCGATCCATGTAGCGCAACAGTTCGGCCAACACCACGCCGGGTCTTCTAAGCGATCCGCGCTGCTGCGAGACGGCTGCGGCAAAAGTAGGCAACGCCGCGAAGGCCACCGAAAGCGCCTGGAACACTCCTGCCGCTCCCCTGCGTGTGAACCATGCCAGCACCTTCGGGTTGCGCAGCTCCACGCTGACGGCGGCAAAGCCTGAGCTGATCAGCCATGCGCGCAGCGCCATGCGAGCGCCCGCCGCAAGGCCGTCCCAGCTCAACCTTCCTGCGCCGTTCTCTAAATTCCCTAAGGCCAAGCCGGATATCAGCATCAACAGCGCCACCTGCACCCACATCTTGGCTCTTGCCAGACGATGAAAAACCCGGCGATACCGCAACCCGGCCCATAATGTGAAAGCCGTCACGTAGGCAAGACCCACCGGCAGGGCGGTTGCGTTCAACAGCGCCACGCCCGCCGAGAGCGCGGCCAGATTGAACAGCCCGAGCGGCAGACAGAAGCGCTGTCCGGGGTCTAAGGTGAAGCCTCGCCATGAGGATTGTCCTGCGGGCAGAGGCGCTGCGGCGTCTGCCGTCGGCGTCCGGAAAGCGTTCCCACCCACGCGGATCGCCAGCACCGCGGCAACGGCGCCCATAAGCAGGTCCAAAGCCAGCACCGCAGCCAGCAATCCCGCCGGGCTAATCCCCGGCAGGCTTAGGGACCCTGCCGCCACCTCGCACAGCCTGACGTACAACCTAACGATGTCAGGCCCGAAGGTGATGATGAGTCCGGCGACCTTCTGCGCCAAACACCAGGCAACGGCCAGCGCCCCTCCCACCAGGTATCCCAACACTGAAGCGCCAAGCAGGCGGGTGGTCGCTTCCAACAACAGGCTCTCAGCGACAATCCCGATCATCGGCCCCAGGATCACGGCCCCCGGCGAGATGGACTTCATGAGCGCGCATATCAGTCCTGCGCGCCAGAACAGGCCCCGCTCTGCGTACAGCTTGTGCGCACCAACCAGCAACGCTACGCCGAAAGCCGCAAGCAGGCTGCCGGCCATGGGGACCCTGACCGCGTGCAGAAAGCCGCCCACGATGATTTCGACCGACGCCCACAAGCTGCCTACAACCGCGGCTCTCAGCCACAGCCCGGTCACCGGCCCGCCCTCGCTGCTGTATCTCATCGCCGTTCACCTGAAAAGCGGTAGCGCAAACTCAGGAAGCAGCTTCTGCCCTCTTCCGGGAAGCCCTCATCAAGAAAGTAGTTGCGGTCACCCACATTACGCATTCCGGCCCGTAGTTCCACTGCTCGGCCCAGGGGAATGGCGGCATTCCAACCGAGCAGCGCGAACCCTTTCAGCCTCACATAGCGACCGCCCTCGCTAAGATCCCAACGGCTTGCCGACACACTGGCCTCCCCCGTGAACATTATGTCCGCCGGCAGACGAGCGCCCACTGAGCCGAAAAACGCGTGACGCGGCGATTGGATTAACGCTACGGCGGGATCGGAAAGATTCTGCCGATTCAAGAAGGCATAGCTGGCGCGCGCCCACAAGGGCCTAGCAGGCGTGCTCTTGATGCTGAATTCCCCGCCGAGGTGTCGGCTGCGGCCCAGGTTCCGGATCTGGTACAGGCCCGGCGCCAACGCGTAACTCTGCATCAGGCCCGAGACCTCGGAATCGAAGGCCGCCACTTCCACCAACGTCCGCCGGCCGAGGGGCCGGGAAAGGGCCGCCTCGAAACTGCTGGCGCGCTCTTCCGCCAGGCTGGGATTCGGGATTGATCTGCCCATCCGGTACGAGTAACGGTCTTTCATGGTCGGCAGCCTGGTCTTTCTGGCGAAGTTCAACCTGAGCTGGGCAATCTCGGATACCGCCCAAGTTATGCCGACCTGGGGACCGAACGCCCAGAGGCTGCCGGTGGGAAAAGGCACCACCAGTCCGCTGCGGAAATCGTCCGCACGCAACACGCCTAACCGATCAACGCCCAGCCCGACGGCGACCCGCAAGGAGGGAGTCAGAGAAATCTCGTCTTCCAGGCCTAGCGAGAGCGTCTGAGAGTGGAACTTACGCGCCGGCTCTCCGAGGTTGTGCTCCTGGTGGACATCGTCCTTGAAAAAGAACGCGCCCGTGAAGGAATTGCCGCCACGGGCGCCCGTCCCCAGTTCCACGGTGGCGCCGCGGGCGGAGTCCGAGGTAAGGCTGATGAACGAGCCGGGCTTATTCATCGTGGAGTAAGCCGCGTCGTCGTAGCTGTTCAGGCGGCTGGTGGAGCGGTCATAATAAGCGCGCAGGCGAAAATGGCCCTGACCTGCCAGCCGTCGCCTGGCGATTTGATAAAGCGTGTCCTTGCCAAGAGCAGGCCACCGCCAGTAACGCACCCGCACTGCGGCATCATCACCGGCGTAAGGAGGCTGACCTTTGCGCGTGGATTGCCGCAGGTAGCCCAGCACGTACTCCTGATCTTCCCGCGGCGTGAAGCCGATCTTGAAATGCCCCTGGCCATCCCGGCGGTCGGAGTTCAACCTCTCCAGCGTCGGTTGCAGCGCGTTGACAGTGAAGCCGCTCGACAGCGGGAAGTGATCGCGACCGAGGCCCGCACCCCCAGCCTGCACATACCATGTTCTGAGGCGCGCGCCCAAGCTGGCGAATCCGCTGATGGTTCTCCCGGACGCCCAGCCGGCGCCGAACTCCCCATAGTGAGGCGCGGCGGGCTTCCGGCTGATCAGGTTGACGGCGCCGCCCAGCGCGTTCGGGCCGTACAGCGGAGAGCTGAAACCCTTGGCGATTTGCACCTCCGCAATCTCGTGAGCCGCCAGGCGATCCAAATCGGCGTAGCCTTCGTAAGGCGCATAGATCGGAATCCCGTCCAAGTACACAGGTATCTGCCGCATCTCGAAGCCGCGTATGTAGACCACCCCCTCGCTCCGACTGCCGACCCTGTAGGCCGCCACGGCCGGAGCCATGGCCAGCACATCAGTGACGGCGGCACGAGCGTGCCTCTCGATGTCGGTGGAATCCAGAACCGAAGCGCCCAGCGCCTGCGGCGCCTCCGCGGTCACTGTAACCTCTACCCGGCCCAGTTGAAACGGGCCGGTGGGCTTCAACCTCATGAGCTGTTCGACCAGGTTGGTCAAGGCTTCGATCTCGGCCTCCAACCCAGGGGGATCTGCGAGCTCCGCCGCAGGCGGCACCTGGGAGATGGAAGGCTGCGGATGGGCCACCAGCCAGCGCGACACCGAACTGCGCAGTGCGGCGGTTTGCCGGCGCACGCGATCCAGCGCGGCTTGGTCAGCGGGCTTTACCGAGGCCAGCTCCGCCCTCAGAGTCTGCAAGCGGAGCAGCCACTCGATCAAGGGCGTGCCTTGCTGGCCGGCCGCGGGCAGCGCAGCAAGCAGCGCGATCAGGATCAGACCCCGGGTCCACATCGCTCGGCTGGCAAGTAATATACCTGAAATCGGCGAACGCGAGGGCATGCCCGCCGCGCCTTCTCACCGGTTCAACCGAAGCGTGATCTTCTGAACCGCAGGACCGAACCGACGCGTCCCGCCACCCTCGCTGACAATCTGGAGCAGGCGGGCAGGGTCTCGCACGCGCACTCCCGATAATAGCGTCACGCCGCGCCCAGCGAACACATCCGGCACCATAGGTGTCGAAGGACCCAGCACGACGACCTCCCGGGCCCTATCCAGACAACTTAGCAAACCGTCAATGGTCCGGTTGATCACGGCGGTTCCGGAAATGACAACCACGTCACACTCGGGCAACAACAAGGAAGCCGCCCAGTCCGGATGCACGTCCGGCTCCTCAAGCGGATGTCGTTCAAAGATGTGCAGCCTGGCGTCGCGCTGCCGGAAGTAGTTCATCAAGGGCCGAAAATAGCCCACCATGCCCACGACGTCACCCGGGGCGACCCGGATCGCCTCGGTGATGTCGGCTTCAGCAGCTTCCGCCGGCGGCTGGGCAACCGCGTTGAGCGTGGCCACGCCCACCGCGGCGCTGGCGGCATCAGGGGTTCTCACCCAGGCGGCCAGCTCCGCGGCGGGCCGCCCGGCGAGGGTGCCCGCCTCGCGCACTGCGGTGGATCCTTCGCACGCCTCCTGGCGAAAGGTATATGCCAACCCGCAGCCGTCGTCGTCCAAGCGCACTGCTGTGTACGCCAGGCCGACGCGAACATCCACCACCCGCCGCTGCTGCGCCCTGCCGGCCAGCCGTTCCCAGAGTTCATCCAGGATCACGACCGGCACCCTAAGGAAGTCGCTTAAAGCACAGGAACCAGTCCACGCAACGGACGTCTTTGCCCGCGTCCTTCATGCGCTGTTCGGCTGTGCCGCAAGATCCCGGCGGGGGCAGGATCACTTCTTCGCCCGGCTGCCAGTTGGCAGGCGTTGCCACCCCATGAGCATCGGAAGTCTGAAGGGCGATCAACAGACGCTTGATCTCCTGCATGTTCCTTCCCGCCGACAGCGGGTAGTACAGAATAGCCCGGATCTTGCCCTTGGGATCTATCAAGAAGACCGCGCGAACGGCCTGCGTGGTGCTGGCGGCGGGCTGTAGCATCCCGTACTTGCGCGAGACCTCCATGGTGAGATCCGAGATCACGGGAAAGCTGACCTCGACACCCTTCATCCCCCGGAACTCAATCTTCTCTTTGATGGTCCGCAGCCAAGCGATGTGGCTGTAGGTGCTGTCAATGGAAAGGCCCAGCAATTCGCAATTCAATGCGCGGAACTCTTGCTGCATCGAAGCGAAGGTCATGAATTCGGTAGTGCACACCGGAGTGAAATCCGCCGGGTGGCTAAAGAAGATCACCCACTTACCTTTGAAATCATCAGGGAACTTGATGTGCCCCTGAGTGGTCTCAGCCTCGAAAGCCGGGGCGTCCTCGCCGATCAACGGCAGCCGATTCGTCATATCCGACATGTGGCATCCTCCTCAGAGTTAAGCAAGCTAACGGCTTCAAAACGACCGCCATCGTGCTAGCACCTATACTACCAAGCTCTAATCCCCGAGGACGTGGCGCGATAGGCGCAGCCGACCGCTAGCCGCCGTTCATCGAGACGGCGAGGACTAAGTCAACCCGAGCAGGCGTGCGGCGTTGTCGTGATAAACCTTGCGCAGGATGCTCTCGGGCAAGCCCAGGCCGTAAATCTTCCAGCGGCCCTGCGGCGGGATGCGCGCCGGCGCATAGTCGAAGTACTCGTCTTCGGTCTCCAGGAACCGATAGTAGATCTCGTAAAGCTGGTCGCAGAAGATCTGCTGGGGATACTCAACGCCGTGGGGCACGGCGTCGGTGCCGAACAGGATACGGTCCTGGTATTTGTCGAAGAAGCGCCGCGCGGTGCGGGGCTGGCGCCCGAGTTCTCCGATGCGCGCCCCGAACTCCACCCACATGTTCGGATACCGATCCATCCACTCGGAAACCGTCCCCAGATCTTCGGAGACCGCCATATGCAAGCAGATGAACTGCGTGCGCGGGTGGCGGGCGATGACGCGGTTGCGCGCCTGATGCAATTCGGCGCTGGAGGGGAAATCCTTGCCGTAAAAAGACCAGTCCGGATGCGCGTGCAGCTCCTCCCAGCGTTCGTTGAAGCGGTCAATCGGCAGGAAGAAAGCCTCCGGGTCCGCAGTGTGTATGGCGACCGGCATCTTAAGCGAGCCGGCGGCCTCCCACATGAGGTCGAACCGCCGGTCGTCTACTTTGATGAGCGGTCCTGTGGTGACCTGCTCGCGCAGGTATAGCCCCAGGGTCTTCAGGATCTTCAGTCCTCGGGCCCCGGCCTTGTGCGCGCGCTCTATTTCCTCAGCCTGTAGCCGAGGGTAATTCGGATCCCCCACACGATTCCACCATGGCTCGGTGAACACCAAGAAGCGGTCCGGATAAGGTTTGTGCCAGTGGCGAATCACCTGCTCCAGCACTTCGCCTCTGCCGCCCGTGAAATTCACCAGCATGCGGAGATTTTTGCGCTCCATCACCGGCAGGATTTCCTCCGGCTTGGCCGGGAACTCCGGTCCGCCCTCCTTTCCCGGTCCAGGCGACCAGGAAAGATGGGTGTGGATGTCAATCACCGGAAACCGCGGCCTGGGGACCTTTGTTTCCTCAACCCGCAACATGCTGCGCGGTTCGAAGTCGCTGAGCGCCAAGTCCGTTCGCGCCGTGCCCTGAGCCCGCTCGCTGCTGCCGAATTGGGCGCCCGCACCGGTCATCGCCGCCAGTCCTATCCATGTCCGCCGATTCATCGTTGAACCTCCTGTTTGTTAAGGTGCTCAACAGCCAGGGCCTTCCAGCGCGCCAGCTCGGCTGAAGGTTTCGAGGGCTCGCTGGCCAACTCGACGACCGCGTTCGCCGCCTTTCGCCACAGTGCCTCGGCCTCTTGCCGTTTGCCGGCCGCCTCCAGCTCCTGCGCGGCGCAGACCCATTCCCTCACCGTCTCGTCCACCGGCGGCCGGCCCACTCCCAGGTTGCGAGGGTACTCCGCAGCACGCAGGATGGCGCGCGCAGCCTCTTCGTGCCGTCCGGCTTTCTGGTGCTCCCGGGCCACGCCCCAGTAGGCCCTGCGGTATAGCGCCAGCGTGGAGGTTTCACCCTCGCCGGTGATAAACTGCGCGCCCTCCAGCAGCCGTGCGGCATCGGCAAAGCGTTCCGCGTCCAAGTAGGCGGCGGCCAGCGCCTGGATCACAGATGAGCGCCCGCGCACGACGGGCGGCGCCCCCTCCAGCAACTCAATACGACGCCGATTGGCCTTGAGGCGGGCCAGCACCCGATCCAGCTCCAGGTACAGGCGATGCTCTTCAGGCCACAGCTCGATGGCCCGGCGATAGGCGGCTTCGGCCTCTTGATCCCGGCCAAGGCTCGCCAGCGCCTGAGCGAGGTTGCGCTGAGCCAGAGCATTCGACGGATCCAGGCGAACCGCATCCCGCCAGGCCGCGAGGGCCTCCTCAATGCGGTTGTTCGCCGCCAGGGCATTGCCCAAAAAATAGGCGGCCCGCCCATCAGCCGGACGCGCCTTGCGCGCGGCTTCAAGCAGCGCGATTTCCTCGACGCGGTGCGGAAACACATAAAGCAGGGCGCCGCGCGAGGCCTGCTCATAGCGTCCCAGCGCGTAAGCCAGCATCGGATGATCGCGATGCTGCCGCAGTCCCTGCTGCAACGCTTCTTCGGCTTCCCGCTTGCGCCCGCAAGCCAGGTAGTCGAAGGCCAGCTCCAGAACCGAATCCGGCTCCCGGGCCAACAGGCGCCACAGTTCATCACGCGCTTGGCGGGACTGCTCAGCGGCCCCGGCCCCCGCCAGGATGCGCACCATCTCGCTCAGGGCCAGGTAATCCACGGGGATCTCGGCGACGACGGCTTCGATGCGGGCGCGAGCTTGCTCCAGGCGGCCGGTGAGCCGCTCGGCCATGGCCAGCAGCGTGCGAGCCTTGAGGTCCCGAGGATCCAGCAGAACGGCCTGTCCCAGGTGAACGAGAGCCTCATCGAAGTTTTCCGCCGCCAGCGCCATTTCGCCTAACACGTAGCGCGCCACCGACTCCCGATAACCGGAGCGCACGCAGAACCACAACTGGTTGGCGGCCTCAGACAGCCGGCCCTGGGCGCGTCGCACCAGCCCCAGGTAATACCGGGCCTCCGGCGAGTCCGGGTTCCGCCGCAAGGCAGCGGTCAAGTGCTCGGCCGCTTTTTCGTACTCGCCGGTACGGTAGAAGCTGAGCCCCAAAGCGGTGTGCGCGGGCGTGAAACCGGGATCGCGCTCTAAAGCCCGCCGCCAAGCAGCGCGCGCTTCCAGCTCTCTGCTGCTGCGGTCGGCGGCGACCCCCTCCATATACGCCTGCTCGGCGCTTCCGGCAACCGGGGGATCCGCGGGAGGCGGCTCAGCGGGACGAAATTCCGGGTTGCCATCCACCGCAGCGTCGCTGGCGTAGCTGAGTAGTTCGCGCCCGTCGGCCGCCAGCAGGCGAAACTTGATGGGATCGCCTGCGGGCGCCTCCAGTTGATCCAGCCAAGCAGTCGCCGGATCCAGCGTAAGGCGGCGCGAGGCGAGCCGCCGCCCGCCCGCCTCCACTAGCAACTCCGCATTTTCCAACCGGCGGTTGACGTTGAGGCCGATTCGCAAACGCCCGGCTTCGCGCGTCAGCCGCAGCGCGGCCTCACGATTTGCTTCCACGAACGGACCGCCGAGCTTGTTGACCGGATACCAGTAATGCGTGAAGTGCTCGACGCGGTGGGGGCTCAGAAATTCGTGCCGCATCTGGGTTTCGTACCGGCCGGCTTGGAACTCGACGTATTGACCGTCCCGGTCGGTGAGCTTCTCGACCCAGATCTGGCCGCTGTCCGCCGTGCCCCAGGTCCAGGTCTTCTTTCCCGGAACTTCACGGTAATCGGCGACGTGCACGACCCCCCTGTCGGATCGCTCATAGTAAATCCCCATGAAATCACGGAAGCTGTTGCGCGCGAACAGCGACAGAGCGTTGGGCACCGAGCGGTACGCGCCGAGGTCCACCCCGCGGTGGATCGGAAAGCTGAACACCGGCCAGAAGACGTGCGGGTAGGCCTCCCGCATCGGGTAGACGAAGCGCAGGTCGTCGGCGGCCGGGGCGGCGGCGGTAGCCCAGAACCAGTAACGTCCGGGGACTTCACGGCGGTTGTTCAGACGCACCTCGGTCTCTACTACCTTGATGCCGGGACGCAGGCGAATCGCGACCGCCCACTGCATCCGCTGGATGCGCTCGGTGTCGCCCACCACGACTACGGCCGCGCCGTCCGGCTCGGTGCGCATCACATAGTCCACCGGCGAGACGGTGGTGACCGTGTGACCGTCGGGGAAGTTCCACTCAATCCCACCGGAGATCCAAGCGCCCCGAATGCCTACCATGGCGTACTTGACGACGTGGTTGGTGTACAGCACGTCGCGCCCGGCGGTCTTGTCGTAAATGGCGTACAGATGCCCTCCCAACTCGGGCAGCACAGTGACCTTCAGGTATTCGTTCTCAAGCAAGACGGCTTGGTAGGTCTTTTCGACGCGCCGGTTGGTCAGGGCATCCAGCATTGCGTAAGGATACACAGGACGTGCGCGGCGAGCGTGAGCGAAGGCGGGCAGCGGATCCGGCGGCCCCAACTCGTAGGTCGGGATGATCAGGGGCTGTTGCCAGACGCGGGCCGGCTCGGCAGCCAGCGGCAGGGCGAGCAGGGCAAACAGCCAGGGGTGCGCAGACATACCGCAGTGATCTTACCAAGGATGGCAGGGTGTTGTGCGGCACTGGTTGGAGCGGGAGACGGGACTCGAACCCGCGACATCGACCTTGGCAAGGTCGCACTCTACCACCTGAGTTACTCCCGCATACAGCCCCATTGTCGCTCTGCGCTTCGCGGCTTGTCAATTGCTGACGAGGCTTGCAAGGCCCCTGTACACGCTTAGCGTCCCTTGAGTTGCTCGCCGAGCCGGCCCGAGTCGACAATCCGCGCCAAAAACGTTCCGGGTGCTTCAGGCCAGTTCATTGATCTCAAAGGAGATCTCGGTCCGGTTTTTTTGGCGGCCGTGCCGTGCTTCTGTGCTAGACTGTCGCTTCCGGACCGCCCTAGCGGGTCAGCTCGACTGGGGCGTTGGTTCCGTCTGGGCTAAGATCCCGACAGGCAAGAGAATGGCGTGATTTTCCACAGCACAGGAAATCTTGTGGAAATCACCAGTTGAGGGTGTGCACGGACATTGGCGATGAACATCTGGGAGGCCGTCAAGCAGCGGCTGGCTGTTGAAATCAGCCGAGAGAGCTACCAGAACTGGTTCGCGAGGACTCGCCTGGGTTCGCACCACGGGGACCAGATTTGGGTTCATGTCCCCAGCGACGCTGCTAAGGACTATATCGAACAGGAGTACGGCAGACTGATTCTCAGGGTGGTCGAAGAATTAGGACTGCCGCTGCGGCGCATCAACTATGAAGTCAATGACGCCGAAGGCCACGGCGAATCCACCCAGAGCTCCGGGCCACGGGAACCATACCCGCACAACGATGACCCGCCTTTGAACCCTCGCCTCACCTTCGATACCTTCGTTGTCGGCTCCTGCAACCAGTTCGCGCACGCGGCTGCGAAGGCGGTGGCTGCGCGGCCCGCTCGCGCCTACAATCCGCTGTTCATCTACGGAGGGGTGGGCTTGGGGAAGACGCATCTGATGCACGCTTTGGGACACGCCCTACTCAGCAGCCACCCCGGCATCCGGGTGGTCTATACCTCCAGCGAGCGTTTCATGAATGACATGATCTGCTGCATACGCCAGCAGCGCATGCCGGCCTTTCGGCAGAACTACCGCGCCACTGACGTGCTGCTGGTTGACGACGTGCACATCTTGGGAGGTAAGGAAGCTACTCAGGAAGAATTCTTCCACACCTTCAACGAGCTTTACGAGCGCGAAAAGCAGATCGTCATCTCCAGCGATTCACCTCCGAAAGAGATCCCCGGCCTCGTTGAGAGGCTACGTTCGCGCTTCGAGTGGGGACTCATGGTGGATCTCCAGCCGCCGGATTTGGAGACCAAGATGGCCATTCTTGACAAGAAGGCCGAGGCTGAGGGCATTCAACTGCCTGAGGATGTCAGGATCCTCATCGCCACCAAGACCCGATCGAACGTCCGAGAGCTCGAGGGCGCCTTAATACGCCTGGCTGCGTATGCATCTCTGACGGGCAGCCCCATTACGCTCCAGATGGCGCAGCAAGCCCTGAGGAACCTGCTGCCGAACAGCGACCGACACATCACGATCGAGAGCATCATAAGGGCCGTTGCAGCCAAGTTTGAATTACAGCCTGCGCAGCTCAAGGCCCGCTCCAACGCACGGCATATCACGTACCCGCGCCAGATAGCCATTTACCTGGCCAAGGAGCTCACACAAGCGTCACTGCCCGAGATAGGACGCGCGTTCGGCGGCAAGCACCACACCACAGTCCTGCACTGCATCCACAAGATTGAGAGCCTGCGACAAAAGGATCCCAATTTAAACAGGCTCATCCACAGCCTAACGGACTCATTGCATTGAGGTTCCGTAGTTTTCCACAGGACCCCCGAAAGCAGGTGCACGCACCCAGCGACTTCAAGGACAGGGGCGCCGGTCCAAGCACGCCGGCCGCAGCGAGAATCCACCGTTCCTCGACATGCTAAGGCCCAAATTTTGCTACAATTTAGAAAGGTTTCCACATCTTGAGCCGCACTACGAATACGGTTGTTCTTTGCTATCTTAAGAAGGCAATCAGCAGATACCGCCGCACACGGAGCCATAGATGGAGTTCAAGATCAAGACGACCGAACTAGTCAGGGAGCTGAACTTGGTGCAGGGTGTAGTCGAGAAGCGCACCACCATCCCTATCTTGTCGAACGTGCTGATCGAAGCCGAAGCCGGCCGCGTTGTGTTGACCGCTACGGATCTGGAGCTTGGGATCCGCTCGGTCTGTACTGCGGAGGTCATCAGGGAAGGCGCCGGCACGCTGCCGGCGCGCCGGCTGCTTGACTATGTGAGGCTGCTTCCCGATGTGGAGGTCAGCTTCAAGCTGCTGGAGAACCAGTGGGCGGCGGTGAGCTGTGGTCGTGCGAGGACGAAGATTGCCGGAATGTCGCGGGAGAGCTTTCCGGAGCTGCCTGCAATGCCGGGTCCGACGGCGGAGATCCCGCTTGATGTGCTGCTGGGGATGATCAACAGGACAGGCTTCGCCATTTCGCCTGAGGAATCGCGGTTCACATTGAATGGCGCGCTTTTAGTACTCAGGGAGGGTGGTGCGGTGATGGTCGCCACCGATGGGCACAGGCTTGCGCATGTGGAAGCGGATATGAGCGTCGCCGGCCTGAGGGGAACTCAACGCGTCCTGGTTCCGAAGAAGGCGATGGTGGAGCTGGTGAGGCTGGGCCACGAGGCGGCAGTTAAGGCTGTTCAGTTCAGCAGTGATGAGAATCACCTGTATTTCCAATTCGGCGAGAGGGTACTGATCGCGCGCAAGCTCACCGGGAGCTTTCCCGACTACGAGCGTGTGCTGCCGAAAGAGGCCAAGATAGTGGTCACGGTGAACCGTGAGGAGGTGCGGGCGGCAATCGAGCGGGTCTCCAAGTTCGCCGACGAGCGTTCGCACGCTATTCGCATCCAGCTCAATCCCGGAGAAATATCCTTCTACTCCTCGACCTCTGAGGCGGGTGAGAGCGAGGAGGCGGTGCCGGCCGATTACGACGGTGCCGCGTTTGAGATAGGTTTTAACGCCGGCTACATCCTGGATTTCCTCCGGGCCACCTCCGGCACAAACGTACTGCTGCGCCTGAAGGACTCACACAGCGCAGCGGAGATGCGACCCGCAGATGAGGAGGCACCATACCGGTACCGCTACGTGCTGATGCCTATGAGGATCTAGCCGGACACGAGATCAGACCATGGCCAGTGAAGTGATCACCAGCAAAGCAGCCGGCGCCGAGCAAGCGGAGGTCTACGACGCCAGCCGAATTAAGGTTTTGGAAGGCCTGGAGGCGGTCAGGCTGCGCCCGGCAATGTATATCGGATCCACCAGGGAAGCGGGCCTTCACCACTTGGTCTATGAGGTGGTGGACAACTCTGTGGATGAGGCCTTGGCGGGTCACTGCACTGAGATCCAGGTGACCATCCATATAGACAACTCCATCACGGTGGTTGATAACGGCCGGGGCATACCCGTGGACATCCATCCGGAAGAGAAGGTGTCGGCGGCGGAAGTCGTTATGACGAAGTTGCACGCCGGAGGCAAGTTCGACACCCAAAGCTACAAGGTGTCCGGGGGTTTGCACGGCGTGGGCGTCAGTGTAGTCAACGCTCTGTCGGAGTCGCTGGAGCTGGAGATCTGGCGAGACGGCTATACCTGGGAACAAGAGTATGAGCGTGGAGTGCCCAAGGCCCCTCTCCAGAAGCGGGGCAAGGCCGGACGCAAGACCGGGACGAAGATTACCTTCAAGCCCGATCCGACCATCCTGGAGGTCACGGAGTTTAACTTTGATACCCTGGCCCAGCGCCTGCGCGAGCTGGCGTTCCTCAATAAAGGCCTGCGGATCACTCTGACCGATGAGCGCGTGGAGCCGCCCAAAGTCCACGAGTTTCATTACAGCGGCGGAATTGCCGAATTCATCAAGCATCTGAATCGCGGCAAGACCGTGCTGCACGAGCGCCCCATTCACTTCGAAGGCACGCGGGAACTGCCGGGCGGCGGCCAACTGACCATAGACGTGGCGCTGCAATACAATGACGGCTACACGGAGAATGTCTTCAGCTTCGCCAATAACATCAACACCGTAGACGGCGGCACCCACCTGACGGGCTTCCGCAGCGCGCTGACGCGCACCATCAATGCCTATGGGCAGCAAGCCGGCCTTTTCAAGGACGTCAAGGAGAACCTGAGCGGCGACGACGTGCGTGAGGGACTGACGGCGGTCATCAGCGTGAAACTGCCGCAGCCGCAGTTCGAGGGTCAGACCAAGAGCAAGCTGAACAGCGACATCGGCGGCTACGTCACGCAGTTCGTCAACGAGAAGCTGGGCGAGTACTTCGACAAGAACCCGGCTGTGATGCGCCGCATTGTGAGCAAGGCCATTGAAGCCGCCCGCGCGCGCGAAGCGGCGCGGAAGGCGCGCGAGATCATCCGCCGCAAAGGGGCGCTGGACGCCGCCGGCCTGCCCGGAAAACTCGCCGACTGCCAGGAGAAGGACCCCAAGCGTGCCGAGCTGTTCATCGTGGAGGGGGAGTCGGCCGGGGGCACGGCGAAAATGGGTCGGGACCGGCGGACCCAGGCCATCCTGCCGCTCAAGGGCAAGATCCTCAACGTCATGAAAGCTCGGCAGGACAAGATGCTGAGCCACGAAGAAATCCGCGCTATGGTGACGGCCATCGGCGCGGGCATCGGAAACGAAGATTTCGACATCAGCAAGCTGCGCTATCACAAGATCATCATCATGACCGACGCCGACGTGGACGGCTCGCACATCCGCACGCTGCTGCTGACGTTCTTCTTCCGCCAGATGCAAGAGCTGATCACGCACTCTCACGTCTATGTGGCTCAGCCGCCGCTGTACCGCATCCGCAAGGGCAAGAAGGATTACTACATCAAGGACGAGAAGGAATTCCTGCGCGAGATATTGCGCCGGGCCACGGAGAACTTGGCCGTGGAGATCGGCGCGGAAGGCGGCGAAGGAGCCGTGCGGCTGGAGGGCGGCGAGCTCAGGAACTTCCTTACCGTGCTGGACGAATACCGCCACATGTTCGAGAGGCTGGAGCGCCGCCTGCGCGATGTGCGCGCCGTGCGAGCCATCGCCGATCCGGCGCTGTCTCTGGATCAGAAGTCCGACTTCACCGTGCAGCGCAATCTGGAGCTGCTGCGGGAGCGGCTGGAGGCGGCGGGCCTGCCGGCCGAGTTGCGTTGCGATGAGGAGCACTCCACCTGGGCGGCGGTGTTCCGGGACGCCACACAAGCGGAAAGGGTGATCGGCGTGGAGCTTGCCACTCTGCCGGAATTCCGCCGGCTGCGCGTGCTGGCCCGCCAGGTGGCCCGGTACAACCGCCCGCCATTCCTGGTCGTAAAGGATTCCAGTCGCGAGAGCCTACCGGACTGGGAGCAGTTGCTGAGCTTCGTCAAGGCCGAGGGTATGCGCGATGCCCAGATCCAGCGTTACAAGGGATTGGGCGAGATGAACGCTGAGCAGCTCTGGGAGACGACGATGAATCCGGAAACCCGCACGCTGTTGGAGGTGAGGCTGGAGGACGCCGTAGAGGCCGAGGAAATCTTCTCCACCCTCATGGGCGAGGATGTGGAAAGTCGGCGGCGATTCATCGAGGAGAACGCCCTGGACGTGCGTAACCTGGACGTGTAGGCGGCGAGTGGGAAGGCGGGTGAGGCCGGCCGCAGACGCGGCCGGCCTGTGAAGTTCGCCCTCAGGCGGTTTGCAGCAGCGGGGCCCTCACCGGCATGTGGCCAGTGAGGTGCGCCGGAGGGAGGCTGGCCAGGGCGGGGCTGGGAGGCCGGGTGCGCACCGTCCCATGGAAGTATTCGTCCAGCGGCCACAGCCCGTAGGGTTGCAGCTCGCGGAAGACGCGGCCGAGCTTTTGCTCAATTCGATAGACGCAGTGGAAAAAGCTTCCCCGGTCCAAACCCAGCCGGCGGCAGCACAACTTCCAGTCCGCGCCCAGCAGGAAGTGGTACTTGAAGACTTTATATTCAAATTCGTCCAGCGTTCGCCGGCTGACCAGGATGAAATCGGCCACGTACTCCTCGTCTTTGCGGCTCCAGGTCATGCGGCGTTCCCGCCCGGAGACGCGCTCTAAGGAGACTTGGCTCATATATTTCTCCTTGGTGGCGCAATAGCGAAACCGCGCGTAGCAAGCGCGGAAAATCTCTCGCAGGACGCAGTTGCAAGGGTTGGACCGGCCCCTGCGGTTAGTGCGCAATCCCAATCCGTGGCATTGCGTGCAGTTGTTCTTCGCCAGCGCGATGGTGTCAGAACGGGTCCATTCCATGGTGTCCAAATGTCCTCCAGGGGATCCCTCCCGGTCGAGGCCGCGCGGCCTCGCGCCCCGCGCATGCGCGCCTGAGAAGCTACCGTGCTGTAGCCCTCGGGGGAGGAGCATACAAACCTGTTCTCAGAAAATACACCTGCCGGGGGAAGCGTCAACGGGGGCGCAGGCGGCCGCCGGGCAATGAACGAATATTCACCGTAAGCCGGCTGTAAGGGGCTGATATTTCGGGCACGAAAATGCGAAAATTTCAAATCATTTACAATTAATTCTGTTTAATTGCGCGAGAAAATTACTTTCTTGCGAGACCTATTTCTCCGGGAAATAGAGAACCGCCATCATGTACTTCGACGAGCTCAACCGGCGGCTGATCCAGTATCTGCAATCCCGATTGCAATGCGGGGAGCTGACTGAGCGCCGCCTGGCGCGCATGGCGGGGCTGTCCCAGCCTCACTTGCACAACGTGCTTAAAGGGGTGCGGAGGCTGTCCAACGAGCTGGCCGACCAGATCCTGCGCCAACTGCGCATCAGCCTGCTCGACCTGCTCACCCCGGAAGAGCGGGCGCCCCGCCCCAGCCTCTGGCCGCCTTTGCCTGCCTCCCAGGCGGCTCAGCTTCGTCGCGGGCGAGACTGAGCTACCTCCTCATAGACCTCCAGCACCCGGCGGGCGGTGACATCCCAGTGGAAGCGCCGTGCCTGCTGCATGCCCTTGCGGACCAGCTCGCGCCGCAAGCTCTCGTTCAATAGCGCTTCGCGGAGGCCCCTGGCGATATCGAAAACGTTTTCGGGATTTACCAAGACCGCAGCGTCGCCGGTCACCTCCGGCAGCGAACTGACATTGGAAGTGACTACCGGGGTCCCGCAGGCCATGGCCTCCAAGGGCGGCAGCCCGAAGCCTTCGTACAGCGACGGGAAAGCGAAAACTGCGGCCGACTGGTAGAAAACTCGGAGGGTCTCAAAGGGCAGGAAGCCCAGGAAGCGGACCACGTGTTCGACGCGGGTCTTTATTACTGCGTGGCGCACCGCCGGGTAGCGAACGATTTCATCGCCGATGATAATCAGCCGGAGGTCCCGGTAGACCGGGTGATTTTCCAGGTCGCCGCGCACCACGGCGAAGGCCTCCACCAGTCGGGGGACGTTCTTTTGAGGGCGAATCGCGCCGGCGTACAGGACGTAGGGGTAGTTTACCTGATACCGCTCCAGCACGCGCCGGCGATCCGCGCGCGCCGACTCGCACTGTTGCGCGCTCTCGTCCAGGAAGCGGGGGTCCGGGGCGTCATAGATCTGGCGGATCCGCTCCGGGGGAACCCCCAGCACGTTTTCCACGTCGCGCCGGGTGGCCCCGGAGACGGCAATGACGCGGGCCGCGCGCATCAGGCCGCGGCGGAGCTGGTAAAGCCGGAAGGCCGGGCGGCGCTCGGCAGGTTGGGGGAACAGCAGGCTGCTGATGTCGTGGATGGTAACTACATATGGCCGGGGCATGAGCCAGGGGACCACATTTAGCGGCAGATGGAACAGATCGGCAGAGAATTGTCGCAGGAACAGAGGAAACGACACTTGGTTCGCCAGACTTGTGTCCGGCCGCCGGTAAAGCACGGTAAGGAAGTTTGCGGGCAGCCCCGCCAGCTCTTCGGCGCCCTCCGGCGCCGCCACCAGCACGTAGCGGTTTACGGGGTCCACCCGCGCCAGGGCGTGGACCAGGTTGCGGATGTAGCTGCCGATGCCGAAATCCCGTAATCGCCGGGCGTCAATTACGATCTTCAGTGGCATGGCTAGCGCCAGCTTGGTCCAGTCGCCGGCTCAGGGCGCCCCGGCCGCGGCCATCTTCCAGGCGTACAACGGGAAACGGTCTGTGAGTCGGCGGACTCTGCGCCGGACCTCCGCGCGCGCGTCTTCGCTATCCAAGCGGCTGAGCACCGCAGCGATCATGTCCGCCACCTCTTGCATCTCGGCCTCGCGAAAACCTCGGGTGGTGACCGCCGGCGAGCCCAGACGGATGCCGCTGGGGTTCAGCGGCGGGTTCTGGTCGAACGGGATGGTGTTCTTGTTGACCGTGATGTAGGCGGCGTCCAAGGCTTGCTCGGCTTCTTTGCCGCGGATGCCTCGGCAGAAGACGTCCACCAGCAGCAAGTGGGTGTCCGTGCCGCCGGAGACCACGCGGAAACCTGCCTGCTGAAGCCCCTCGGCCAAGGCCCGGGCGTTGGCCAGCACCTGCTGCTGGTACGCTGCAAACTCCGGGGTCATGGCTTGCTTCAGGCATACCGCCTTGGCCGCAATCACGTGGACCAGCGGGCCGCCCTGCACTCCCGGGAAGACCGTCTTGTCAATGGCTTGTGCATACTGCTGGCGGCAGAGGATCAGTCCCGAGCGCGGCCCGCGCAGTGTCTTGTGAGTAGTCGAGGTAACGATATCCGCCCACTGGCAGGGATTGGGGTGCAAGCCCGCCGCCACCAGGCCCGCAAAGTGCGCCATGTCCACCAGCAGGATGGCGCCCACCGAGTCGGCGATCTGACGGAACCGCGCGAAGTCCAGCACCCGCGGATAGGCGCTGCCGCCGGCGATGATCATCTTGGGCTTATGCTCATCGGCGAGTCGGGCCAGCTCGTCGTAGTCAATTTGCTCGTCGTCCCGGCGCACGCCGTAAGGGATGACCCGGTAGGTCTTGCCGGAGAAATTCAGGTGATGGCCGTGCGTCAGGTGGCCGCCGTGGGAGAGATTCATCCCCAGGATGGTGTCTCCCGGCGAGAGGACCGCGGCGTAGGCGGCCATGTTGGCTTGTGAGCCGGCGTGCGGCTGGACGTTGGCGTGTTCGGCTCCGAACAGCTTCTTGGCGCGCTCGCGAGCCAGATTCTCGACCACGTCCACATACTCGCAGCCGCCGTAATAACGCCGGCCCGGGTAGCCTTCCGCGTACTTGTTGGTGAAGACGCTGGCGGTCGCCTCTAGGACCGCTTCGGAGGTAAAGTTCTCGCTGGCGATCAGCTCAAGCCTGGAATTCTGTCGGCGCAGCTCCTGGCGGATGGCCTCGTGAACTTCCGGGTCCACTTCCGCCAGCGGACGCGCCAGGCGCTCTTGCTCGTTCATGGGCAGGCGGCCTCCTCCAGGGCGATGATTTTTCCCACGCGGCGAGCGTGGCGCCCGCCCTCGAACGGCGTCGTCAGGAATACTTCCAGCAAAGCTTCGGCCGCCTCCGGATCAATGAAGCGCGCACCGAAGCTGATCACATTAGCGTCGTTGTGCGCGCGACTAAGGCGGACCTGTTCAGGCCAGACCGCTGGGGCGGCGCGCACGCCGCGGACCTTGTTGGCGGCAATCAGCATGCCGACGCCGGTCCAGCAGACCAGCACCCCTCGCTCCGCCTTCCCAGCGGCCACATCCTCCGCCACGCGAGCGGCGAAATCGGGGTAATCGCAGGATTGCTGGGAATCAGTCCCTTGGTCCAGCACTTCGTGGCCCTGCGCGGCCAGCCACTGCCGGAGTCGCTCTTTCAAGAGGAATCCAGCGTGGTCCGCGCCGATCGAGATTTTCATGGGGGTAGTGCTTCATTCTAACATGCTAAGATTTATGATTTGTCCCGGCCTCGCGCCGGCTGCGTGAGGCCTCGCCCTGCGCCGCCCTCCGTCAGGCGCTCGCTCGGACAGCCACATGTATTGGAGCCAACTGTTCATTCCCACCCTGCGGGAGGATCCCGCGGAGGCGGAAGTCGTCTCGCACAAGCTGCTGGTGCGTGCCGGCTACATCCGCCAGCTCGCCGCCGGCATTTACAGCTATCTGTTTTTGGCGCAACGCTCGCTGAACAAGATCATCCGCATTGTGCGCCGGGAGATGGACGCCATCGGAGCCCAGGAAATGTTGTTGCCTGCGCTGCACCCGGCCGAGCTCTGGCAGGAGTCCGGGCGCTGGGAGATCATGGGGCACGACATGTTCCGCCTGAAGGACCGCGGGGAGCGCGACCTGTGCCTGGGCATGACGCACGAAGAGGTGATGACCGCCATCGCCCGCGGCGAGTTGCGCAGCTACAAGCAACTGCCCCAGATCTGGTACCAGATCCAGACCAAGTTCCGGGACGAACCGCGGCCGCGCTCAGGTCTCATCCGCGTGCGCCAGTTCCTCATGAAGGATTCTTACAGCTTCGATCTGGATGCCGCCGGGCTGGACTCGGCCTATGAGAAACACTACCGCGCCTACTGCCGGATATTCCAGCGTTGCGGGCTTAAGTTCGTGGCCGTAGAGGCGCATTCAGGGGCCATGGGCGGCAGCCAGTCGCATGAGTTCATGGTGCGTTCGGAGGCCGGCGAGGACTGGGTGGTGTTGTGCGCCAAATGCGGCTACGCCGCCAACCTGGAGAAGGCGGTCTCGGCGGCCGGTGAGCCGCTGGCCGAGGATCCGACAGGCGATTTGGAGCCGGAACCGTTTCCCACTCCGGGTGTGAAGACGATTGCCGAGGTGTCGGAGTTCACCGGGCTGCCGGAGACCTCTCAGATCAAGACCCTGGTGCTGGTGGCCGAGGGTGAGCCGGTGCTGGTGCTGCTGCGCGGGGATCATCAGTTGAGCGAAACCAAGCTGAGCGAGGCGCTGGGCGGGCGGGCCATCCGGCCGGCGCACCCTGACGAGATGCGCGAGTGGCTTGGGGCGGACGCCGGCTCGCTAGGGCCGGTGGGCGTGCGCAACCTGCCAATTTTGGCGGATGTGGCGCTGCGCGGCCGGCGCAACATGATATGCGGGGCCAACCGCAACGACTACCATTTGCGGTACGTAACGCCGGAAGAAGACTTCCAGGCGCAGTATCACGACTTGCGCCAAGCGGCAGCCGGAGATCGCTGTGTGAGCTGCGGAGGGCCGCTGGAGCTGGGGCGAGCCATCGAGATCGGGCACATTTTCAAGCTGGGCTACAAGTATTCCCAGTCCATGGGGCTGCGGGTCAGCGGGCCGCAGGGCGAGCAAATAACCCCTATCATGGGTTCCTACGGAATCGGCATCGAGCGCATCTTGTCTTCCGCCGTGGAGCTTTACTCGGACGAAGACGGCATGGCCTTGCCGGTCTCCATCGCGCCTTTCGAAGCCCTGATTACGCCGGTCAACAACTCCGACCCCGTACAGATGGCAGCGGCTCGTGGGATTTATGAAGAGGCGCGCCAACGGGGACTCGACGTGCTGCTGGACGATCGCGATGAACGTCCGGGGGTGAAATTCAAGGACGCAGACCTGATCGGCGTCCCTTATCGTGTGACGGTGGGCAAGAAACTGGCCGCAGGCAAGGTAGAGCTGATCGAGCGGCGTACGCGGCAGAGCGCGGAGTTGGACCCGGGCGAAGCAGCGGCCGCGCTGGCGGCGCGCATCAACCAGGCTTACCGGCAACTGGAGCCCGAGGATTAGTCCGATGGGAGCTTCGCCGGACTGGGCCGAGATTCGCGCGGAATTCCCAGCGCTCCGCCGCTGGACTTACCTGAACACGGCGACCTTCGGCCAGGTGCCCCGTTGCGCGGTCCAGGCGGTAGCGCTGCATTTCGCTCGGCGCGACGCGCTGGCCTGCTCGGACTTTCTCGCCTGGTTTGACGACGCCGACCGTATTCGGGCGCTGGTGGCGCGCCTGATCAACGCCTCGCCGGCCGACATCGCCTTCATACCCAACGCGGCCACGGCGCTCGGCCTGCTGCTGGGCGGGCTGGACTGGCGTCCCGGCGACCGCATCGTAACCCTGGAAAGCGAGTTTCCCAACTCGATATACCACCCGGCTTTGCTGTCTTGCCACGGCATCGAATTTATCGAAGTCCCCTGGGAGGGTTTCTGGGAGGCGGTCACGCCCAACACCCGGCTGGTGGTGGTGAGCGAAGTCAACTACATCACCGGCTTTCGCGTGCCGTTGCGGGATGCGGCTCCCGAGTTGCGCCGGCGCGGCGTCCTGCTGTTTGTGGATGGCACGCAGAGCGCGGGGGCCTTGCGATTCGACGCTCGCCAGGTGGCGCCGGACATGTATGCGGTGCACGGCTACAAGTGGCTGCTGGCGCCGAACGGGGCGGGGTTCATGTATGTCCATCCGGAACTGCGCGAGCGCTTGATGCCCAACGTAATCGGCTGGCGCAGCCACCAGAACTGGCGCCAGGTGGATAACCTGCATCACGGTGCGCCGGTGTTCCCCGCGGAGGCCGAGAAATATGAAGGCGGGATGCTGACCTTCGCGGTTCTCTACGCCATGGAGGCTTCCCTGCGACTGATTCTGGAGATCGGTGTGGAGAACATAGAGCGGCGGGTGTTGGAGCTGGCTGGGAAAGTGCGCGACGTAGCCCGAAAGTTGGGGGCGCAATTGTTAAGCGACGACTCGCCGCATTATGATTCCCCGGTAGTGGCGGCGCGCTTTGCGCAACGGCCGGCGGCCGAGCTGGCGCGCGAGCTGGCCCGGCGTCACGTACTGGTTTCGGCGCGGCACGACTTTCTGCGCATCTCGCCGCATTTCTACAACAACGAAGAGGACATAGCGCGCCTGGAGCAAGAACTTTCTTGCCTGTTGTGAGCGCCGCAATCAGCTCAGAAAGTACGTGCGATACAGCGTGTCGCGGCGGCGCGGCGTGAAGCCTGCCTCGCGGATGATGCGGCGCAGATCTTCTTCGGTGGCCCGATTGTGTATGCCGGCGGCGGCTACCACGTTTTCCTCCAGCATTACGCTGCCGACGTCGTTGGCGCCAAAGCGCAGCGCGATCTGACAGACTTTGAGCCCCTGCGTGACCCAGGAGGCTTGAATGTTGGGGATGTTCTCCAGGTACAGCCGCGAGACCGCCACGGTTTTCAAGTAGTCCACCGCGCTGGCCGGGCGGCGGATCTGCCGTCCCAAGGCGGTGTTTTCCGGCTGAAAAGTCCAGGGGATGAAGGCCGTGAAGCCGCCGGTTTCCTCCTGTAGCCGGCCGATGGCGCGCAGATGATTGAGGCGATGCTGAAAGGTCTCCCCGCAGCCGAACATCATGGTGGCGGTTGTCGGCACGCCCAGCCGGTGGGCCACGCGGTGCACCTCGAGCCACTCGCTGGTGGAGCATTTCAAGCGGCTGATGCGGCGGCGGACCTCGTCGTCCAGGATTTCGGCGCCGCCGCCGGGAATGGAGTCCAGACCGGCGTCGCGCAACCGGGCGATGGTGTCGGCCAGTGAGAGCCCGCTGAGCCGGGCGATGTTGAGTATCTCGGGAGCCGAGAAGCAATGGAGATGTACGGCGAAGCGCTGCTTGATCGAGCGGAGCAGGTCCTCGTAGTACTCGATGCCTAGTTCCGGATGCAGGCCGCCCTGCATCAGAACTCCTGTACCGCCCAGCGCGATGGTCTCGCGGATTTTCTCGAAGATGGTCTGTTTCGACAACACATAGGCTTCGGGGTGAGAGAGGGGGCGGTAAAAGGCGCAGAAGGTGCAGTATTCCGTGCAGACGTTGGTGTAGTTGATGTTACGGTCAACGATGTATGTGACCACGCCCTCCGGGTGCAGGCGGCGGCGCAGGGCGTCGGCCGCCATGCCCAGCCCGAGTAAGTCCGGCGCGGCGAACAGTTCCAGGGTCTGGCGATCAGTGAGCATCTCCGCCTGCGGCGCGCAGGCGCCGCGCGCGCGCCAGGAACGCCTGCAACCCGCGGTACTCCTCCTCTCCCAGCTCGTTGACCATCAAATGAGTGAGGTATTCGCGCGCCAGGGCCTCGGAAATGCCGCGTGGGGCGGCCTCCTGCGCGATGATATCCTCCAGGTGTGCGCGCCCGAAGCGGCAGGAATCCCGAAAGGCGGCGGCAAGCTCGGGCGTCAGGCGTCCGGGTCTTGCGGCCCAGACCGCGAACACCATAGGCAGCCCGGCCAGCGCATGCCATTCCGCGCCCAGATCGAGGACCAGGTAGGGCAAGGCGGCGGTATCCAGTCTGAGCGCCGGATCCCCTATGATCACGGCGGCATCGGCCGCCTGGAGCATCGAGGGTAGCTCCGGCGGCAGGCTGATGCGGCGCGGGCGCACTCGGTAACGCTCGGCGAGGATGATTTCGGCCAGCACGACGGAGGTGCGGGAGCTGGAATCGGCCGCCAGCGTTTGAATGCGGTGGGGAGCAACCTTCGAGATCAGCAGGATGCTGCGTATGGGGCCGCGCGAGGCGATGCCCGCGCCGGGAAGGATTTCCAGGCCCAGGCGCTCCAGCTCCGCCGAGGGCACTATGCCGACATCGGCACGTCCGTCGGCCAGCCTGTCGGCGCACTCGGAGGGGAGGCTGAAGCTCAGCTCAAACAGACCGCGTTGCGCACCGTGCAGCATGCCCCATACCAGCGGGACCGTATTCAGGTAGCTCACTGCGCACACACGCAATCGGGGTTGTCCCAGGTACGCGCCGCTCAACAGTTCAGTCTAACACCGGCATCGTAAGGCTTGTTTCGCTGGTACACTGGAAACTACCGGAAGCGAGGGCCTATGGAGAGCGGAGCCAGAAAATCGTTCGGGAGGTTGTTGGTTGTGCTGTGCGGGGCGGTCGCCGCCGGCGTCGCTGCCGCGCAGACGGTGTTTTTTCCGTTGCCTGCCAGGGTGGTCGGGCATTCCTCTTTGACGCCCAAATCTCAATCGCCCAACCTCGTGGAGGGCAGGGAGCTGTACTCTCCGCAGGCTGCCGCGTTGGATTTCTCAACTTCGCCGCCCGCCCTGTATGTGGCCGACACCGCGAACCATCGTGTGCTGGGCTGGCGCAACGCCGCCGGCTTCGGCAACGGAGCATACGCGGATATAGTGATCGGGCAGGTGGATCGCTTGACGACCTCGGCGGCGACCACGCGTACCGGTCTGAACCAGCCCACCGGCTTGGCGGTGGATGCGCAGGGCAACCTTTACGTAGCGGACGCCGGCAATAATCGCATTCTGCGTTTCCCCAAACCGTTTGAGCAGCTTGATCAGGGCCGCGCTCCCATCGAGGCTGACATGGTGATCGGGCAGGCGGACTTCACTTCGAACCGGGCCAACCGGGGTGGTTCGCCGGCGGCGAACACGGTCGCCCTTAGCACCACATCGGGAACTTTCAGGACAGGAATGGGCTTCGACGCCGCGGGGAACCTGTGGTTTTCCGACGCCGCCAACAGTCGCGTGCTGCGTTATCCGGCGGACGCCCTCCGGCAGGCCTCGGGAGGGGTGGCGGCGGACTTGGCGTTAGGCCAGCCGGACTTGACCTCTAACACGGCTCTGGCTGTTTCCAGCACCAATCGCTTGGTGAAGACCGGCATGCGGTATCCCTCTGGGTTGGCTTTCGACTCCGCCGGCCGCTTGTATGTCGCCGACGGCCTCAGCCGCGTGCTGGTGTTCGCGCCGCCTTTCTCCACCGGAATGGCGGCCGCTCGCCTGATGGGCATCGTAGTCCAGCAGCAAGGGCAGCCGGCGCCCGCGCCGGTGAACGATACGGGTTTTGCCAGTCCCGAGGGCGTGGTGATAATCGGACCTAACCCGGCGGTTGTAGACCGGGAGATGCACCGCATATTGGTTTTCGACCGCTTCGAGGACTGGCCTGCGGAGAGCGCCTCACGCATCTCTCCGGCGGCGCGCTCCGTGATCGGCCAAACGGACATGTCCACCGCCCGGGCCGCGGCGGGCGCTAGCGGACTGAACACGCCCGTGCATGCGGTTTTCTCCGGGTCGGAGCTGTTCATAGTGGATTCGGGCAACCACCGTGTGGTGGTGTGGCCGCAGCCTTTCAGCAGCGCCGCGCGCGTGCTGGGTCAGCTTTCCCTGGACTACAATGCCGCCAACCTTATAGAAGGGCGCGAGCTGTTCCTGACGCCTGCGGCCATCGGCCCGGTCTCGGGAACTGTTGCGCTGGACACAACCTCGATGCCGCCCCGGCTTTATGTCGCCGACACCTTCAACAACCGGATCCTGGGTTTCCGCGACGCTCTGCGGGTAAAACCCGGGGATTTCGCCGATATCATCATCGGCCAGCCCGACCGTTTCCGCTCCACGATCAACTACCCGAGCGGCGACACGCGCCTGACCACGCGCGCGAGCCTGTTCTGGCCGACGGGGCTGGCGGTAGATTCTAGCGGGAATCTTTGGGTGGCCGACAGCGGCAACAACCGGGTGCTGCGCTTCCCGAAACCCAACTTTGATCAGCCGCAGACCATGCCCGAGGCCAACTTGGTACTGGGGCAGCCTGATTTCTTCACTAACCCGCGCTCGACGGATCCCACCCGCCGCACCATGTCTCTGCCTTACGGGCTGGCTTTCACTCCCGAAGGACACCTGCTGGTGTCCGATGCCGCGCACAATCGCGTGCTGCTTTTCCGCAAGCCGGCGGCCGGGGACTTCACCAACGGCATGGACGCCAGCGCTAAGTTCGGCCAGCCGGACTTCACTTCAGCCTCTTCCGGGACCGCCGAGAATCGTTTCAGCACTCCGCGGGGCATTTCGGTGGACACTTCAGGCCGTCTGTATGTGACCGACGCCGGTAACAGCCGGGTCCTGATCTTCAGCAATGCGGCGGCCGTCGGCGCCGACGATGATCCGCGCCCGGCGACCACGCTTCTGTACTCCACCGGCACCACGCGCCTTCGATCGCCATACGCGGTTGCCGTCAGCCCGATTACGGGCGAGATCTGGGTGGCGGAGCTGGGCGCCAGCCGCTTGCTGCGTTATCCGGAGTACGGTTTCCTGCCGGCGGCCAATTATGCGGCGAATCTGGCCTTCAGCGTCGGCGGCCCGCTGGCGGTGGCTCTGGACGCCCATGGCAACCCGGTGGTGGCCGAAGCACTGAATCGGGTGGCCATGTACTATCCCGGCGTGGTCGGCGTCAATGCCGCCAACTTTCTGGACCGTCCCGTCGCTCCGGGCACCTATGTAGCGCTCTACCCTGCCGGAGGACAGTTCGCTTTCTCCGAGACGCGGGTCTTCGACCAGGAGCCTAACCCCATCCCGATGCCCAGGCGGCTGGCGGACATCGAGGTCCTGGTGAACGATCAGCCGGTTCCTTTGCACTTTGTCTCGCCCGGCCAGATCAACTTTCTGATGCCTATGAATGCGCCGAGCTCGGGTACGGTCAATGTGCTGGTCCAGCGGCCTTCCACGGGCCAGATATTCGGCTATGGACGGATCGAGATGGCCGTGGCCTCGCCAGGCTTGTTCACCGCCAACGCCTCCGGCTCCGGCCAGCTCGCCGCGTTGAACCAAGACAACACCGTCAATGGGGCGGGAAACGCCGCCGCACGGGGTTCGGTGGTGCAGCTTTTCGCCACCGGGGCAGGCTTCATCCCGGGCGCGCCGCCGGACGGTGATACCCCGGGCGGGCAGCAGATCCTGACGCCCGAGAAACCGCGGGTGTTCATCGGTACGGACTTCGTGCCCGACTCAGACGTGCTGTACTCCGGCATGGCGCCCGGTCTGATCGGCGTCTGGCAGATCAACTTCCGCATTCCGGACCGCGTTGCGCCGGGCAGCTCCGTGCTGGTTTACGTGCAATACAAGGACGTGGCGAGTATGACGCCGCAGCGCCGCGGCACTATCGCAGTTAAGTGAAGTGGAGCTGCCAGAAGAGCTGACGGCTGAGGGCTACGAGGAAGTCCCCTATCCCGGCTCTCCATATCCGGAGACGCATCCGGATCGGCTGGCCACCATAGCCACCCTGCTGGGACTCGATCCCGCGCCGCCAGAGCGCTGCCGCGTGCTCGAGTTGGGCTGCGGAGACGCCGGCAATCTCATACCGATGGCTTCCCTGTTGCGCGATAGCCGCTTTGTGGGGGTGGACCTCTCCGGACGAGCCGTCGCCCGGGCCGGCGCTCAGATCGCGAGCCTGGGCCTTGAGAACGTGGAGGTGCGTCGGCTGGATCTGCTCGAAATTGGTGAGGATATCGGGCGGTTCGATTACCTGTTTCTTTGACATGCGCATCCCGCCTCTGCCGCCGTTAAGCGCCGCGATTTTCGCCGAGGTTCTCGACGACCCGATCCTCAGTGAGCAGTACCTGGACTTTTTGCGTTGCCGGTGTTTCCGCCGCAGCCTGCTCTGCCACCGCGAAGCGGCGCTGGACCGCACGATCGCGCCGGAGCGCCTGTTGAGAATGTACGCGGCCTCAGCGTTCGCCCCCGACCCGGACGCCGATCTTTGCGCCGAAGGGCCCGTCGAGTTCTGCGGCCCGCAGGGCAGGAAGGCAGTGGCCGACCATCCGCTCACTAAGGCGGCCCTGAGCGAGCTCGCCGACGTGTGGCCCGCGGAGCTGCCATTCGCGGAATTGCTGGCGCGGGTCCGCAGCCGCCTGGGCGGCGCCGGCGCGGAGCCCTGGGTGGCTACCTTACGCCATACTGCCGTGCGCCCGGAGGGGCCGGTGGAGAGACGTCTGCTCGTCCTGCTGGGCGGCACGCGCGACCGCCCGGCTCTGCTCAGGGATCTTGGGGAGCCGGACCTCACGCCGGAGCGCTTGCAGCAGAACCTGGTTCGACTCGCCCGGCTCGGGCTGCTGGTGTGTTAGAATCAGGCCGGAAACGGTACGGAGGCGCCAACATGTCCTCACTTCATTCCGATACGCGACGATCCTTCCTGAAAACAGGCGCGGCGGCTGCCGCCGGTGTGACCGCGGCCCGGCCGGCTGCTGAGAAGCTTGCTCTTTCGGGAGGTCCCAAGGCCGTCAGCTTCCCGGCGGATCAGCATGCCGCCCTGACCAAGTGGCCCCGTTACGGTCCTGCGGAAAAGGAAGCGCTGCACCGCCTGATTGACAGTGGGCGCTTTTATGAAGAGGCGCCCTTGTTGGAGAAGGAGTGGAAGGAATACACCAAGATCCCGTACTGCAAGACCCACATGAACGGCACCAGCGCGCTGACCTCGATGTTCTTTGCGCTGGATCTGCCGCCGGGCAGCGAGATCCTGGTGCCCTCCTACACCTTTTTCGCCACCTGCCTTTCGATGCGTTTCTTCGGCTCAGTCCCGATATTCGTGGACATCAACCCGCGCACGGCCACTTTCGATCTGGATGACGCCAAGCGCAAGCTGACGCCGCGCACGAAGGCGCTGGTGGTGATGCATTCCTGGGGTCTGCCCTGCGAGATGGACAAGATCGCGGACTTCGCCAAAGAGAAGGGTCTTATCTTGTGCGAAGACGCCGCCCATGCTCACGGTGCCGAGATGCAAGGCGAGAAGATCGGCGCATGGGGCGCGATGGGGATCTTCAGCTTCCAGACCAGCAAGGTCTTGCCGTCGGTCGAGGGCGGCATGGGGATGTATCAGACGCGGGAGTATTACGAGCGTGCGGCGGCTTTCGGCCATTACGAGGATCCGCCGAAGTTCCCCAAGGATAGCCCTTATCGCAAGTATGTGGAGACCGGCTTCGGCCAGAAGTATCGCATGCATCCGTTCGCGGCTGCGGTAGCGCGGCAGCAGTTGCGCAGCCTGGACGAGCGCAACGCGCTGGTGCACGCCAACGTGCGGCGTCTGAACGACCGGCTGCTACAGTTGCCCGGGATATCCGAACCCTACTGCCGTCCGGACCAGAAACGGGCCTATTACTACGCCAACATGCTGTTTTTGGACGAGGCCAAGGCGGGCTTCACGCGCGACGCGCTGGTGAAGGCGCTCAAAGCCGAGGGCGTGCGGGCCACCGTGTGGGTTTATCCCGAGCAGCACAAGTGCGCGATTTACTCGGAAGCGAAATGGTGGCACCACCCGCCGGTGATTCCCGAGCGTATGCCAGGTTCCGAGCAAGTCAACAAGACGCACTTCTTCTTGCCGCTGTTTTACGGGGAAGCGCCGGAGCTGATTGAGCAGTACGTAAAGGCCTTCGAGAAGATTTGGGCGCACCGCGCGGAGCTGGCGCGCGTCTGAGTTGATCGGGCGCCGTCGGCCTCACTCAGGCCTCGCGCAGCCCACACATAGAGGCTTGCGAGTTGCGGCTTCAATAACCCCAATCCTTGCTTGACCGCCGCAGGGCGCTCCTGCTAGAATCCGCTCAGCGATGGCGGCCGCGATGGCGGGGGCCGCGGCGAAATCGCTTAGTCAGTGCGAGGTTCGAGCCACGGTTGAGGGAGGGTGAATCATGCACAGAGCAATTCCCAGCGGCCGCAACGTGCTGCTGTTTTCCGCGTTGATCCTGAGCGCCGCGGGCGCCGCCCGCGCCCAGGTGCTCTACGGAACCCTGGTGGGCAGCGTCACCGACGCCACCGGCGGCGCCATACCCAACGCCGCCGTCAAGGTCACCAACGAGGGCACCGGCCAGCAGTGGAACACGGCGACCAACCCGGCGGGCGTCTATTCGGTCTCCACTGTTCCGCCGGGAACTTACGAAGTAGCGATCACCGCCCAGGGCTTTCGCACCTTCACCCGGCGCAACGTGGCGCTGCCAGCCAACGCCACCGTGCGCGTCAACGCCGTCCTGGAGATCGGACAGGTGACCGAATCGGTCGAGGTCAGCGCGGCGGCCGCCGCCCTGCAAACCGACACCATGGACGTGCGCAACGAGCTGCCCGCGGGCGATCTCCAGAACATGCCCGTGCCCGTCACGCGCAATTTCCAGAACCTGCTGGTCACCGTCCCGGGCATCAGCCCGCCCCAGAACGCCCACTCGCTTTCCGCCAATCCGTCGCGCTCGTTGATGATGAACGCCAACGGCACCACCGCTCAGTCGGTGGCGGTGCGGGTGGACGGCGCCACCACCTGGAATTCCTGGCTGCCGCACGTGGGCGGCTACGTGCCGGCCCTGGAGGCCATCGAGAACGTCAACGTGCAGACCAGCAGCTACGAAGCCGAGCTCGGCTACGCCGGGGGCGCGGCCGTCAACGTGCAAATCAAGAGCGGCACCAACGAATTCCACGGCTCCGGTTTCTGGTATCACAACAACCAGCACCTGAAGGCCCGGCCTTACTTTCTCCCCGCCGACCGCGGCAAGGAGAAACGCATCCTGAACCAATTCGGCGGCACCTTCGGCGGACCCATCCGCCGCAACAAACTGTTCTTCTTCGCCTCCTACGAAGGCACACCCGACCGCCAGTCCAGTTTCCAGTTGGGCAGCGTCCCCACCGCCCCGATGCGCACCGGCGACTTCTCGCAAGCCGCCCGCCCCATCTACGACCCGCTCACCGGCAACCCCGACGGCTCCGGCCGCCAGCCCTTCGCCGACAACCGGCTCCCCGCCAGCCGCATCAGCCCCATCATCAAGAAACTGGTGGATCTGACGCCTCTGCCCAACACGGGCGATCCCGCGCGCCTGGGCAACAACTATTACGCCAGCGGTTCTTTCCTTTATGACCGCCACGTGCTGGACACCAAGTTCACCGCCCAAGCGACCGAAAAACTCAACCTGAGCGCGCGGGTGAGCTGGCTGGACTGGCACTTCGATAATCCCCCCATGTTCGGCCCCCTGGGCGGCCCGGGGATCGAGAGCCGCGGCTCCTACGACGGCAAGGGAATCGGCGATACCGTCAGCATGACTTACTCGGCCGTCTATACGCTCACGCCCGCCCTGGTGCTGGACGGTTACTTCGGCTACACCGTAATTGATAACGGCGTGGAGAACATCCGGCTGGATGAAAACCTGGGCCGGGATTTCCTGGGCATCCCCGGAACCAACGGTCCCAACCGCTACTACGGCGGCTGGCCCGGTTTCTCGGTCCCCGGCTTCAGCGCCGTGGGCCGGGCCAACAACAACGCTCCCTGGACCCTGCGCCTTCCCCAGGCTCAATACGTGGCCAGCCTGGCCTGGGTGCGCGGAACGCACAATCTGCGCTTCGGCTGGGATGCTCTCTGGATGGGCCTGGACGGCATGGAGCCGGCCGGGCATCCGGGCTGGTTCTACTTCACCCGCGAGGTCACCGGAACCACCGGCGTGCCCGTGACGGACTACAACAGCTACGCCTCGTTCCTGCTCGGCCTGCCCAACAGCACCGAAAGGCGCCTGCGCGCCGAGATGGGCACCGTGCGCACCTGGGCCCACAGCTTCTACGCCCGTGATAAGTGGCAGGTTACTCCCAAGCTTACCGCTTCCTTCGGCCTGCGCTGGGATTACTTTGGCGTGCCCAACCGCCTGGGCGGGCGTTCCTTGGAGATTTACGACTTCGAAACCAATAAACTGAACGTCTGCGGCTACGGCGGGCTGGCCAAGAACTGCGGCTTCAGCATGGGCAAGAAGTACTTTGCGCCGCGCCTGGGTCTGGCTTACCGTCCTACCGACACATTCGTGGTCCGGGCTGGCTACGGCATTTCCTGGGATCCGATCAATATCGGGCGCAATCCCTTGCAAACCTATCCCATTTTGAGCACCGCAACCTTCCCCGCGCCCAACTCCTACCGCTACGTCAGCGAAATCGCCCAGGGCATTCCCAGCGTCTCGCCGGTGGATTACTCGAGCGGCGTCATCAGCGTCCCGCTGACCGTCTCGATGGAACTGGCGGATCCGAAATTCCGGCGCAGTTACATTCAGGCCTGGAATCTGATGTTGCAAAAGGATCTGGGCGGCGGCTGGATCGCCGAGGCCGGCTACGTCGGCAACCGCCAGATCCGCCTCCAGAACCGCTGGAACGCCAACTACGGCTTTATCGGCGGCGGCACCGCCGGGCGCGTCCTGGCCCGCAAGTTCGGCCGCACGGCCGACACCCTGTTCTTCTCGGCCACCGGCGGCTTCCATAGCTGGTACGACTCGTTGCAGAGCACTCTGGAACGGCGCTTTTCCGGCGGTTACATGCTCCGGCTCTCCTACACCTGGTCCAAGGCGCTCGGGCCGCGCGGCAACGAGAACGGCGTGGACGGCTACACCAATAACAATCCGCTGTACTGGCCGCTGATCGCCAAGGTGCCTCGCAGCTTCGATCGCACGCACAATTTCAACGCCGCCTTCGCCTTCGAACTGCCCTTCGGACGGGGCAAGCGCTGGGTTTCTCAAGGCGCGCCCGCCCGCCTGCTGGGCGGCTGGCAGCTCACCGGATTGTTCACCGCTTACACCGGCGGGCCCTTCAGCGTCACCGCGCCCGACGCCTCTTTGAACGCCCCCGCCAACGGCCAGACCGCCGACCTGATCAAACCCCAGGTCGAGATCTACGGCAAGCGGGAGCGCTGGTTCGACACCACGGCCTACGCCCCGGTGCTCCAGCCTCGCTTCGGCACCGCGGGCTGGGATCAGTTGCGCGGCCCCGGGCTGGTCAACTTCGACGCCGGCGTCTTCCGCTCCTTCCGCATTTCCGAACGCGTCGGCGCGCAGTTCCGGGCCGAGACGTTCAACCTCTCCAACACGCCGCACTTCGCCAATCCCACCGGCGACGTCAGCTCCGCCCGATTCGGCGAGATCACGGGCATCATGAACACCGGTCGGGAGGGCATTGACGAACGAGTCTTCCGCTTCGCCTTGCGCCTGAGCTTCTGATGAAGGACGCTCCAGTGATTGGGTAGGGAACGCCGCCGAGCCCCTCCTACTCCGCGCTGCGAACGCAGCGGAAACCGACAGTAGGATCACGCCAGCGCGCAGGCGCAGGCGTCCACTGGTGCAAGACGACTTCGGCCAGCTTGCTGGTCCATGCGCCGCCGCGTGTCGCGCACCAGGGTTCCTCGGGGCCGGGCGGCGGCTCCAGCAGTTTGGCGAAGCGGGCCACGGCCTCCGGGGTCGGCGTCACGCCAGCGTCCACCATCTCGGCCACATTGCCGGTCATGTTGAGTGCGCCGAAGGGGCTGGCGCCGCTCTTGAAGGAATCCACCGGCATGGCGGCGTGAACCATCAAGCTACGGTTGTCGCTAACGTTGGCGCGTTCAGGATCGGGTTGATCTCCCCAGGGGTACAGACGCCCGTCGGCGCCGCGCGCAGCCTTTTCCCACTCCTGCGGCGTCGGCAAGCGCTTCTTAGCCCAGGCGGCGAACTTGCGGGCCTCCTCAAAGCTGATGTCCGCCACGGGATAGTTCAAACGGGCTTCGGAGTAGCCTGAGGGCAGTTGAACGCCTGTCGCGCGGCAGAATTGCGCGTAAGCCCGGTAGCTCACCTCGGTGCGATCTATGTAAAAGGCCGGCGCAGAAACCTTCTGCTTGTCGGGACCGAACAGGAATTCCCCCGCCGGCACCAGAACCATTTCTCCGGTCGGGGTTGAGATCACCGGCGGCAGCGCCTTAGCCTGGGGCGCAACCTTAGGGTGAGACGGCCAGACGGATACCGCGACCACGATCAAGGCTACAGCGAACAAGCCGGCGACCGCCATCCAGCGGATGCGCTGAGGCACCGCGGCCAGCTTGGCGGCCGCCCTCCGCCCCAAGCCCGCGGCCCCGCGCCGCGCCTCAGAAGCCAGGCAGGCCAACCGCGACAGCGCGCCGGTCACCACGCTTGCACGGGAGGGATGCTCCACCCGTTCGAGAATCCGCTCCAGCTCTTCGCGAACCGCGGCGAAGCTTGCCGGGCGATCGGCCGGGGATTTGGCGGTGCAGCGCGTCACCAGATCACAGAGCGGAGCCGGCAGGCCCAGCATGCGCATGGGAGACAGATCCAGCGGCTTGCGCAAGATCTCAAAGAAGATTCGCTCGACGGTGTCGCCTTTGACGGGCTTGACGCCGGTGAGCAGCTCGAACAGCAGGATCCCGAAGGCGTAAACGTCCACCGAGGGCGTCAGTTTCTGTCCCATCACCTGCTCGGGGGCCATGTAATGCGGAGTGCCCAGGGTGAAGCCGGCCCGGGTGATGGAAAGATCTTCGGTTTTGGCAATGCCGAAGTCCATCAGCTTGACCTTGCCCTCGGGGTTGATGTGGATGTTGTCCGGCTTGATGTCGCGATGGATGATGCCCTGGGCGTGGATACACTCCATGGCGCGGGCTATCTGAATAGCAATGCGCAATCGCTGCGGCAGGTCGCCTGTGCGCCCTTGTTCAATTGCCGTGCGCAGGCTCTGCCCGCGCAGGAATTCCATTACCATGTAGGGGCGGCCCTGCTCCTCGCCGAAGTCGTAAATGGCGATGATGTTTTCGTGCGCAACGTTGCGGGCCATACGCGCTTCCCGCAGGAAGCGGGCCCGGGCTTCGGGGTCTTTGTTGGCGGCGTCGCCCAGTATCTTCAGAGCCACCGTGCCGCCGATCAGTGTGTCGCGCGCCCGGTAAACATGCGACATTCCTCCGCCGAGGAATTCCTCCAGCTCGTACTTGCCGATGCGGGCCGGCAGCGGGAGTATATCCATCAGCGCGCCACCTCGACGACGCAGTTCCAACCTGCAAAGTAGCCTTTGCGGAAGATCGGCGGGGCTCCCAGCATGTCCAGGTCGAAGCGGACGGACACCGGCTGGCCGGACGCCGTGGTCACCAAGCGCCCCGCTTGCCCCGTACGCAACGTCCACTCCAGGGTGTAGACTGAGCCGGAGACCTGAGCCTTCTCTTCCCCGTCGGCAAAGAAGTCAAAGGCCGCCCACAAGCCATCATAGCGCGGCCACTGGAAAGGTTCGCCCCCGAACCTCACGGTCAAGCGCACGCCGCCGGGCTGTGCGCCCGGCCAGGTGAACTGCTGAGCGGCGGCCTGCCCGGGGCCGACGGATAGCGTCTGCCCGTCTATGGTCAGGTTGATGGCCTGGTTCTGCCCCGTCAGATTCGCCCGCAGCGAATAGGTCAAACGTGGTTGCGATCCGCCTTTGTAAACCGCGTCGCTGAAAGCCGCCGCACGGTTGAAGAAACCAAGAAAGGCGGGCGTAACGGTCATCCCGCCGCCGGGTTTGCCGACCCAGTGGGTGCCTTCCTTAACGATCAAGTTCTGGAGGCTCTCGGTATGGAACTTCCACAAAGCTCCGTCCGGCGGCCGGAACATGCGGTTGACGTCTTCCAGCGTGGCCTGCACCGTGGCTTTGGGGTTGAATGGATAGCGCGACATCAGCTCCCGGAACTGGCCGCAAAGAGCCTGGGCCTTGGCCCGCAGCTCAGCCGGCCCCATGCCCCGCAGCAGGGCCTCCAGGTACGTAATGGGATCCTCCATCAGAGTCCGGGTCTTCACATCTACCTGGCCTTGGGGATCGGGGCGGAATCCCAGGGCGATCTGGCGGGTGACGCCGCGCGCTTCGGTGGCCTTGGCCAGCGTTTGTTGTGTTGCGGATTGATCAGCCGGCCCGGTCGGGCTGGCTAGGACCGCCTCCAGGCTGGTCTGGAGATTCATCAGCGCCGTCATGTAGGGCTGGTTCGAAGGTTGGATGAACATCCCTTGAACGGACGGCGGCACCAGCAGTTGGGGCGGCTGGAAGCTTTCCGATATCTCGGGCGTCACCGAGGTGTGCTGGGACACCAGCCAAAACAGAGCCAGCAACGGGGCTTGGTTGCCCGCCAGCATGCCCAGCTTGCGAGCCGCGTCTCTTAGATCGGCGTAGCGCGCCACCGAGGTGGCCCTCAGGAAATCGCGCCATTGTGCAAGGTAGTCGTTGCGATACATCTCGCGCAACTCACGCTCGAGCGTCGCAAGGTCGGTGGGCGAGGCCGCCTGCTTGCCGAGCACCCACTCCTCCCCGCCGAAGTAGCGGGGAACATTCTTGAGCGCCTCCTGCATCGTCGCCCAGCCCGCCTTGGTGAAGGCTCCGGGCACCTCTCGGTTGTTGATGATGACCTGGGAGAAGCCCGGGAATTGGCGGTTGTAGTTCACCGGCGGATTCTTGGCGGAGGCCTCCGCCAACATCAGGCGATAGACGCGCTCCTTAGCTCCGAACTGCGCCAGATACCGGCGCGCGCGCTCCACCGCCGACATGTCCGCCTGTGAAGAAAAGGGATTCTCCAGGCGCAACTCTTCGCTGTAAAAGTCAAATTGCCGCTGCGCCAGCGGCCCGCGCTCGGCGCCGATTTCCCAGCCTGCCGACCACTGGTTGAACAGCACAGGCGACAAGAAAGCCCGCGTGCTCTTGTCGTGGTGCGAAGTCGTAATCAGGTAGGCCTTCAGGGCGTCGTAGGTGGGACCATACTGGTCGTTGGGTCCCGGCGCCGGCGACAGTCCGGCCAAATGTTGTAGCAAGCCGCGTTGCGCCTTGGCGAACAAGAGCTGATGGAAGCGGGTGAAATACAGCCGCCGGACGGTTGGGTTCAGCTCGCTGCCCACATACAGCCCCCAGCGCAACCTCAGCGGCGGTCCTTCGCGCTCGTAGTGCGCCAGGGTCTCGACGGTCCGGCGCAGGCTTTCCAACCTCTGCAATGCATCCACAGATGGTATGTCTCCGGCCGCTCCCGCCGGGCCGATGCCGCGCGCGGCCGCCAAGGCTTCTCGCTCCAGGGCCCGGTTGCCGAAGTAGGACACGATCAGGCCGACTGAAGCCAGCAAGAACAGCCCGGCTGCGGTCCCCAGGGCGATGCGCCGCCATAAGCTGGCCCGCAGGCTGGCGGCGCTGGCCCCCATGGCGGCGCGATCCTGGAGGATCACGCTGTGAAACAGATGGCTCAGGAACAGCCATTGCGGCGCGCGTCGTCCGCCCGTGGGCAAGGCGGGCGCGGGCTGCTGGGGCGCTTGGGGCAAAGGATGCACGGCTCCGGCGCGAAACATGCCGGTGGCGCCGCTGGCCCCGGAAGGCGTAACGCGTTCGGGTCCTCGGGGGACAGCCGGCGCAGGCGCTGCTTCTTGAACCATGATGGCGCGCACCCCGGAAAAGTAGAATCCGCGCAGGAACGGGTTCACGCGAAGCTGGCTGGGCCGACACAGGTCCACCAGGAACTGAACCGCCAGTTGGCGGAGTTTGGCGAACTCCCGTGGGAATTCGTAAGCGCCCGGGATTTTTTCCGGGTCGTTCTCGCGGGGCAGGAAGTCCAGGCGGCGATCGCAGAGGGTGTGGAAGAGCTGGTTGAAGGCCGCTGTGAGGCGCTGGGCTTGTCGCTCGGCGTAGACGCCTGCGCCGGCCTGGCCGTCCATCGGCAATGTTACTCCGAAGACTTGGCCGGCTTCCTCATTGCTCAGGTTGCGGACGAACTCTGCGAAGAAGTTGACTCGGTCGGCCTTGGTGAACAGCACATAAACGGGGAAACTGATCCCCAGAGTCTGTGAGATCTCTCCCAGCCGGGCCTGGAGGCGGCGTGCCAAGGCGGCCAGGCTGTCGGCAGCTCCGGGACGCAACAGGTGCTCAGAATCCACCAGGACCAGGGCGGCGCGCGGGGCCTGTTGGCCCTTCCCAGCCACCGCCAAGCGTCCGGGCGCGAGCCTGCGCAACAGACCCAGCCAGCGAGGCGTGTCGGCCAGCAGCCGCCCGCCGACCTCCACAAACAGGGTCTGGGCGGCGAACCAAATGTTGACCGACCGGGTGGGCACTATCGCGGTTTCTTGATAAACCTGACCGGCCAGTAACTCGGGATCCAGACCCGAGTGCACCATGGTGGTGGTCTTCGTCGAGCCGGGGTCGCCCACCAACAAGATCGCCGGAAGATTGGCGACCTTTGCACCGCGTCCCAGCCCGGCGGCGCCGAGCCGGGTTTCGGCCTCGCGGATAAGAACGTCAATCTCGTCACTGCCGCCGGCGTCCGAGGCGCCAGGGGCCTGATTAGCCGCAGCAGCCTCTTTTCGCTTCCGGCCGAACCACAACAGTGCGGCGACCGCCAGCACTACCAGCACCGCGAGGCCGCCGCGCAGCACCCAGAGGTCCATGGCCGGCAGGCCGAGCCATGAAGGCACGAACCACGCCAGCAGCGAGCCAAGCGTCAGGGTTCCGCCCGCCAGTATGTACCAAACGTCTCGCAGCATCAGCGCACCCCCTGAGAGGCCAGGACGGCCAGCTCCGAGGCTCCCGAGCTCAACAGCAGTTTCGAGACCGTGAAGAGGACCGCCATCAACAGGAATCCCCCGGCGGCGGCCCAGCACAGGCGCCGCACCCAGGGATCGCTGATGCTTTGATGCAGAGCTTCGGCCGGCGGAGCCCAAGCCGGTGACAGCGCGGTCGTAGTCTGGCGGATACGGCGAATTTTCTCAGCCGTCGCCTGCATCAGCGAGCGCAGCTCAGCCCGCCCACCCGCGCCGTAGCGCCCGGCGAAACCCAGCAGCAGGCACAGGTAGTAGACTTCCAGCAGGTCCGCCAACTGTTGCGAGTCCTTCAGCCCCAACAGCGCTTGAAGATTCTGGAAGAAGATCTCACCCGCCACGTGGTGACCGAACAGTTCCTCTTGCAAGGGCTTTCGCGGCCACTGCGCGAAGACCGGATTGCGTGTGGCCAGGATGGTCTCGTCCAGCAGGGCGACCACCGCGAAGATCGCCAGGTTCACATCATCAGCTGAGTAGCCTCGCACGCGCGCCTGCTGATCAACCTGGCGCAGCGCCTCGCGCATCTGGGCGCGGAAGACCTCGGCGTCTGGGACCGCCTGGCGGCCGGACCGCAGCCGGACGATTACTGTCAGGATCTCCTGGAAGAGGAAGGCCAAATTATCCGGCCGGCGTTCCGAGCCGGCATCCGGCGGACGCATTGCGGGCCCGACCGGCGGCGGCGCTCCCGTCATCAACTCCCTCCTTAAAGCTCACCCGCGTTTGGACAGCCCGAACACGCCGGCCGGGCCGCGCTCACGCGTTTCAGGATTCCAGAATTACCAGCAACTCCAACTCCGGGTCAGGCAGCTCGCCCGGCACATAAACGCCCACCTGGCGCGTCTTCACCATATGATCCCAGCAAGGGCCGGCACGATTAAGGCTGAAATACTGCCACTCCAGCTTGGCCGAGATCGCCGTAGGCGGAACCGGCAGATGCGTCATGGCCAATCCGGGCAGGGCCCGCTTGACCAGTTCCGGCACGAATTGCTGGGAGCAGATCTTCACGAGCACCGGCGTCTTGGAAATCAGTTCCGCCTCGCCGATTCGGCAGCGGATCCCGAAGATCCAACGTGAGGGACCCAGACAGCGCGTGTCGGTGATGTCGCCGAAATAAAAATACCTGGCCGCCTGCTTGAGCGGTATCGTTAGAGTGCGAGAGGGGACCATGGCCTCCAGGTGGAAGCGGATGTGTCGGTCCAGCTCGCTGAAGCACTCATCCAGGTGCAGATGATCGTAAAGCGGCAGCGTGCGCGGGTGGCTTTCCAACCCGAACGTGCACAGCGCGCCGCCCAGGCGCGCCATTTCGACAAACAGGTGTTCGGGATGGCCGCGGCGCGAATGGTATATGTGACGCAGGGGCGCCAAGGCGGAATTGATGGCGTGCAGGAACCAGAAGGCGGCCACTTCCTGAGAGGAATAACCTGCGGCCAGGCCCGCTTGCGTGCGCAGGCCGCCGGTCAACGTGGCGCTCTTGACTTCCAGGATTTCCACCAGGCGGCGCAGGATCAAGCTCAGCCGCTCGCTGGCGCTGATGTCCAGGCAAGGGGGGATGAATTCCGGATCGTAGACGAAGTGGCCGGCGCCGTCGCGCATCACGCGCGCCAGCGGCAGCGTGATCCAGTCCTCGGTGGACTCAGTGTCCACCAGCAAGCGGATATTCTTGCGCCCCAGGCGCACGGTCTTCTCATCGCGGCCGGTATTGTCGTCCGGCAGCAGGCGTGCCTCCGCCAGATAGCGCACCGGTTCGCCGTTCTGCTGCTCCGCCGGCAAGCAGTTCAAGCCGTCGGGACGGCGCGGGGGCACCGCCAGCATTACCAGCAGTCGCTCCCGGGTAGGCGGAAACAGTTCCGCGATGTTGCGCGCGGGCGGCAAGGGGTCGCTGTCAGGCATCTCGAAGGCCAGACCGTCGGGGAAGATGCCGCGGGCATGGAGTACCGAGACGGTTCCATTCAGCAGGGCTTCACTGTCCAGGCTGTAGCCGCACAAGCCCCAGGGTTCGAACCACAAGGCCGAGGCGGCGAACTGTATGGTGTCTTCAAAGTACAGGTTCTGCGCCTGGAAGTGGTGAGGTCCGAGGTACATTCCCTCGGACCAGACGACCCGCGACAGGTTTCTCATATTTCACCGCCGCATCCGGGAGTGATCAGAATTGGCAACCGTCACAAATTAATCGGCAATTTCTGCGAATGCTACCAGAGGTATTATAGTCGGCCCGACCGCGGAATGCCAGCGAACTCGTTTGACAACAGCGGCTTCAGAGCTTCCGCGGGATAGGGGTTGGCGGACTGAAGGCCGGGCAGCCCTATAGCCCCGAGGGCTGCGGCGGGGCCGCGGAAGCCAGGCGGGTCCTCGCCGGCAGACTTAGAAGGTCTTGACCCTTGCTTGAATGCACTCAAACGCCATAGCTAGGATCTGTCCCGCGATGCACTCCAAGAGGTGTCAAAGCTTCGGGCTTGGGGCTAGAAGCGCAACCGCACCTGCGCCTGTATGAACCGGTTACGCGTGTTGGTCTGGGAGGTCACCCGCCCGAAGTCGGTCGAGTAAGGACTGGTGTTGGGCGCCTCAAACTGCGTGCGATTGGCCAGGTTCAGCGCGTCAACGCGGAACTGTAGCGAGAGGCTTTCCTTCAAAACGAACTCCCGCTGCAAGTTGGCGTTCCACTGGTTGGCCCCGTCGGCGCGCAATCCAGGCACACGCGTGGGGAACACGCGGCGATGATAGGCGGCCGGGCCGCGCGAGGCTTGCCGTTCGAAGCCGTCAGTATTGAACCAGCGATCCAGCGTGCGCACTCCGGTCTTAATGTCCTCCAGGTTGCCGTAGTAGAAGAGATTGCCCCAGTCCAGCAGCGGCCCGGGCTGGTATTCGTAAGTGGCTGCAACCTGGAAACCGCCGACCAGGTGGCTCAGCCATCCGCGGTTAAGCAAGGCGCGCTTCCTGCCAAAAGGCAACTGACATATGCCGGTGGCCGCCAAGCGATGCGGTCGGCCGTCGTTGCTCTGGCGCCAGGAAGGCAGGGGATCGAATTCATTGTGAAAATAGTCGGCTTCCCGCAGGCGCAGGGCGGTATAGGCGAGGTTGAGGTCGAAGCCGTGGGCGAATCTGCGCTGGAAGGTGACTTCCAAGCTGTCGGTGCGTGCCTTCCCCAGCGCAGCGGTGGCCACGGTAAGGCCGTTCATGTGCGGGTAGGGCCTTAGCAACTGGTGCTTGCGGATAGTGCGGCTGGTAAAGAAGCCCTGCGCGGACATGTCCTGGTAAACCAAAGGCTGGGTTGTTCTCAGGTCGGCGAAGTTGCCGAGGTAAAAAGGATTGGTTACGTTGGCGTTCAGGTTGTTGGCGATTTCGTTGTTGCGCACCAAGCCGTCGGCCCAGAACCGCTCTGGCAGCGACGAGAGGGTCCGGCTCAGGGGGACGCGATCGGAGCGCGTGCCCGCGTAGGCCGCCTCGATGGCGATGTTGTCGCCGAACTGCCGCTGCATCCCGAACCGCCACCGCTGCTGGCGCGCATGCTTATACTCAAAGTCGTTGTAATTCCAGCCGCGTCCGGCGCGCGCCATCACGCCCAAGCGATCGCGGGTGGGTTCATCGAAGCGCCCGCCGTCCGGGCGAACCGGGAAGGGATCCGCCATGGGCGGGATGCCGCGGCGCGGGTCGCCGGCCAGCCACGTCAGGCCATAGTCGGTGGTGATGACGGTGGAAGTCGTCCGGCTGAAGCCGGTCTGGTCAGGGGCTATGTTGAGCACGTTGAGCGTGTCGTGAAACAGACCGTAGCCGCCACGGATGACGGTGCGGGAGCTGAGCTGATAGGCGGCGGCCAATCGCGGCAGCCACATAAGCTCGTTTTGCCACAGCCGGCGACCTCGGGCGCCTGCGTACACCGAACCGCCTTGCAGCAAGAACTGCGCCGGCGCCAGCTCCGGCACCGGGCTGCGCGCGTAGGCCGCCTGCGCGGCGTCGCTGATGGGCAGCTTGGGCTGTGGATCAAAATAGGCCAGCGCCCGATTGTAGCGCTCCGTGGGCCCCAGCTCGTACTCCAGACGAAGGCCAATATTGAGGGAAAGCTTCGGGCTCAAGCGCCAGTTATCCTGTCCGTACCAGGCGTAATAAGGGTTGAACATGGCGTAGGTGTCCGTGGTGGCGACGCTGGCGCTGGAAGGCAGGCCCATCAGGAAAGCGGCCCAACTGTGCGCCAGATTGCCTGCCGGCGTGAAGGTATCGTCGTTGCGGCGGGTGTAAAAGTTGCTGAAGCTGAAATTCCCGCTCGTGTTGCGGTCCGGGCCGCCGGTGCGGAACTGCCCGCGATGGTCGAAGCCGCCCTTGAAAGTATGAGCGCCGCGGATGTGCGTCAGATCAGCCTTGAAAGTGAGGGTGCGGTAGTTAATCTTGCTCGGGTAGTTGCGGCTGATGGTCTCATAACCGTCGAAACTCATTTGAGGCAGGATGTGCTGGTCGCCGGCCTTCTCATCCAGGTATTTGGGCAGGCCGACGTCGGAGGGCTTGAACTGGAGCGGAACCACCGGCCGGCTTCCCTCTTGGTAATTGTTGGCCGAGGCAGCCAGGTCGAGCACTGTGCTCGAGGAGGCGGTCCAAACCCAGTCCAGGGTGCCGCCCAGATTAGTCCGCGTCTGGCGGGCTGACTGCAATCCTTTCATGGTTGTGTAAGTCCAGTCGTTGGCCTCATTGATCCAGTCGTTGTAGGTCCAGCGCGCAAAGAAGCGGTGTTGCCCGGAGGCGTGAAAGTCAATGCGGCTGCCGTAAGCCACGTAGTCACGGACCAGGGGGGAGATGTTGAGGAAATTGTTGAGCGGCTCCCGGCGCGGGTCGGGATCGTTGTTTGGAACAGGCAGGAGCTTGACGTAGAAGTCGCGGGCAGGATTGACGATGCGCGAGGCCGGCAGGGTATTGCCCGGTATCGGATCGCGGGTGTAATGCCCAGGCCGGGCGGGATCCGGGCGAACTGACAGGGGATCGTAGAGTTGATAGCGCACGGCGTCCACCAGCAGGTGCCGCGAGAAGTCACCTTTGCGGTCATCCATGGTAGGGACGGTCTTGTTCAGGCGGGTGGGCAAATCAGCCACCTTGTCTTTATTGCCCTGATAGTGAACGAAAAAGAACAGGCGGTTGCGGCCATCGAAAACCTTAGGTATGCGGACGGGGCCGCCCAGCGTGGCCGCGTAATTGTTCGAGCGGCCCGACTCTTGTTTGGGTTCGCGGCGCAAGCGCTCGGCTTCGGCTAAATCCCCGCGCGCCTCCGCTTCGGCGATTCGCCGGTAGTAAAGCTGCTTGGTGAAAAAGGACAAGGCGTGCCAGCGCTGCTGCCAGTGCTGCTCGGTCAGGGTGCCGTGAAAGCGGTTGGTGCCGGCGCGGGTCATCATGGTGACCTGAAGGCCTACGGCGTGGCCGGCGGAGGCGTCGAAATTCGAGGCCTCGACTTTCATTTCCTGGACGGTGTCCGCGTGCGGCAAATAGGCGCTGCGCCGGCCGGCGCCGTTGTTGGGCACGCCGTCAATGGCCCACTCGTTGCCGCCCACGCGCCCGCCAAGCCAGTATTCGGAAGCGCCCACGTTGGAATGCGGCCCGAGGTAGTCGTTGACCCCGCTGGTCTGCACGCCCGGCGTCAACTTGACCAGCACCATGGTGTTATTGGCCACCACCGGCAGATCCATCACGTTGCGGTTGTCCACGACCCGCCCGGAGCTGGCCGTGCTGGTATCCAGCAGCGGCGCCTCCGCCGTGACGGAGACCGACTCGGTCATGGCGCCCAGTTCCAGCGTCAGATTGATTTCCACGCGCGCGTTTAACGGCAGGATGACCCCGCTGCGCACCGTCCGCTTGAAGCCGGCGTATTCGGCCGTGAGACGGTAGTTGCCGGGCAACAGAAAGTTCGCCTCGTGGTAACCGGTGGAGTTGGTCGTCAGGCGCAACGCGGTGCCGGTGTCCATGTTCTCCACCGTCACCGACGCCCCAGCCACGGGCGCGCCGGAAGGATCAAGCACGCGCCCGAAGATCACACCGCGAGTCTCCTGAGCCGGCAGGATGGCAGGAACTAGCAACAAGACAGGCAAACATCTCCTCGCTTTCATGGCCACTCACCTCTCCCATTCCAGCAGATGCAACCTACTGCCGATCTTCTGCGCTTTCGGCAGTCCGGCCTCCGCCGCAGCGCGGCGCGGACCGGCGATCGTGCTTGCGGGTCGGTTGGCTTGCGCTCCGCTCGAATCGCGCGCTCCTCACTTTCTCTGGTTCAACTGGTTCCAGGGAACAACGCCGCAGCGACGCGCCCAGTGCTCGTACTTTTCGCTCAATTCACGCACTCTTTCCGGATACCGGTCGGCGAGGTCCTCCATCTCAGTGCGGTCGGCTTCCAGGTCGTAAAGCTCCCAGCCGCCTGGGTGCCGCGAGACCAGCTTCCATTTACCTTGGCGCACCGCGCAGTTGCCCTCGTGTTCCCAAAACAGCGCTTCGTGCCCCGGGCGTTCGCCGCCGCGGAAAATGGGCAGCAGACTCCGGCCCTCCAGCGGCAGAATCGGACGGCCTTGGTGCGTTTCGGGATGCTGGACGCCGGCGGCGTCCAGACAGGTCGCCATCACGTCTATGACGTGGCCGACCTGATGTACGATGCGCCCGCCCCGGCCGATGACGGCCGGCCAGCGGGCTATGAACGGGGTGGCGATCCCGCCCTCGTGCACCCAGTGCTTGTACAACCGGAACGGGGTGTTGGAGGCGTTGGCCCACGGCAGACCGTAGCTCATGAAAGAATCCGGGCCGCCCGGGGGAACGCCCGGCGCGCCGCGGTCCACTTCCTCGGCGCAGCCTCCGTTGTCCGCCAGAAACATAACTAAGGTGTTATGTTCGGCTCCGAGCTCGCGCAGTTTGGCCAGAATGCGGCCGACGCCTTGGTCCATGCGGTCTATCTGAGCGGCGTAGACCGCCATCTTCAGGTCGCGGGCCTGCTTGTCGGAGACATCCTGCCAGGCGGGAGCGGCCGGATCGCGCGGCGTGAGGGGCCAGCGCTTGTCAACGATCCCCATCTCGATTTGGCGCGCGTGACGTTGCCGGCGCAGGGCGTCCCACCCGTGCATGTAGCGGCCCCTGTACTTGGCGATCTCTTCCGGCGGGGCGTGCAAGGGCCAATGCGGCGCGGTATAGGCGACGTAGAGGAAGAAAGGCTCCGGCCCGCGCCCGAATTCGTCCAGGAACTTCAGAGCGTGCTCGGTGATGGCGTCGGTGATGTAGAAACCCTGAGCGGGGGGAGTGTACGGCTTATCGTCGAGCGCCATCTTGCGTCCCGGATCCAGGCGGTAGTAGTTGGTGGCGCCGCTGATAAGACTGAAGGAGCGCTGAAAGCCCCGGTCGCACGGCCAATGCGGGCGATCTTCGCCCACGTGCCACTTGCCGCTCATTAGGGTCCGGTAGCCGGCCGGACGCAGCGCCTCGGCTATGGTCACGCAGCGGTCGTTCAAGTAGCCTTGGTAAGCAGGAAAGCCGCGGTTGTTGACCATATGCCCTACACCGGTCTGGTGGTTATACAACCCGGTAAGCAGGGCAGCCCGCGTGGGGCAGCAGCGCGCCGTATTATAGAACTGCGTGAAGCGTACGCCGTGCGCGGCAAGACCGTCCAGATTAGGGGTCGAGATCTCCGAGCCGTAACAGCCCAGGTCGGAGAAACCCATGTCGTCGGCCATGATCAACAAGATGTTGGGGCGTTTGATTGAGGCAACGGCGGGCAGCGCCGAGGCGCCCGCCAGCCGCAGGAAATCGCGGCGGTTCATCGTGCTCACCTCCTGACACCCCCGTGGCATCGGTTTCGGGGCTGCGGCACAGCGCCAATATACACCCTGGCCAGCGAGCATCGTCAAGCTCAACAGCACGCTTTGCCGTGCGGCGGTCTTCTGTGCTGTCGGCGGCGAACCGCTGCGCCGCGGCCGGTGCACAGCGCTGCGGCGGCGCCCTTGAACCCGCGGCTTCAAGGGTGCCATTATAGGGGCAGGCGAAGCGGGGCTTGATCGGATGAGCTTCACCGAGAAATACGAGCTTCTGGATCTGATCGCGGAGAACGAGACCCGCACGTATCTGGCTCGCGAGCGCGCCACGGTAAGAATGGTGATGGTTCACCAGCTCCTGGCGGGACCTAACCGGATCGGCTTGCTGGAGATGGTGCTGCGCGCACGGATGGTCCCGGCTCTGGCGGGCCGGGTTCAAATCCTGGATTTGGGTGAGCACGAGGGCACGCCCTTTGTGGTCACCGAGATCATTCCGGGCTTCCGAACCCTGCGCGAGTGGCTACAGGCTGAACTGGCTTACGGCGCGCGGGCCCAGGAGGGCAAGCAAGGCGCTGCGTCCAAGGCGCCGCCAACCTCCCCGGCCGTAAGCGAGGCGGTGCGGCCCTCTGCGCCCCAGACAGTCCCCGCGGGTTCCTTTCCGGCGCCCCCAGCGCCGGTTGGGCGGGAGCCGGCGCGTGAGCCGGGCGAGTTCACGCAACTGTTCCGCGTCGTGATGCACGAGATTCGCCCTTCAGGCGGTCCGGCTCCCCAAAGGCCCGAACCACCGGCGCTTGGAACGCCCGCCGAGACTGCGGCACGACCGGAGGCAGTCCCAGGGCCGCAGCAAGCGAGTCCCCCGCAGCCGCCTCCAGCGCAGCCTGCTCATGAGCCGGGTGAGTTCACGCGCATGTTTCAGTCCGGCTGGACGGCTCCTGCCCCTCCGTCCCACAGCGCTCCTGCTAGCCAGGCCCAGGAACCGGCCCGCCAGCCCGGCGAGTTCACGCGGATGTTTCAGCAGGGACTTCCGGCATCGCCGCCGCCGGCCCCGGCCGTTCCCGGGCCTTCGCCTGTGCCGCCGCCGCTGCCCGCGAGCGGCCCGGAGCCCGGCGAGTTCACCCGGATGTTTCAGCAGGGACTTCCGGCATCGCCGCCGGCCCCGGCCGTTCCTGGGCCTTCGCCTGTGCCGCCGCCGCTGCCCGCGAGCGGCCCGGAGCCCGGCGAGTTCACCCGGATGTTTCAATCGCCGCTAGCTCCTGCACCACTGGAGCCTCCGGCTGCGCCGGTGCGGCCTTTAGGCTCGGGCGGCATGCCCGCGCCGGCTTCCCCGGGGCCAGGTCCGGCCTGGGGGCCGCCGTCCGCCGGTCTGAGCGGTGGTCCCCAACCTTCGCCTGGCGCGGGTGAGTTTACTCGGATCTTCGGTTCGCCGGGCTCGCGCGAGCAGACCGCTCCGCCCCCCTCCTTCGCCGGGCCGACTGCCGGAGGAGCCACGCAATTGTTCGCTTCGCCCGCCGCGCCGCCCCCTGCGCCGGCACCCGGAGTCGGCGGACCTGGCGAGTTCACGCGCATTGTGAGCGCGCCGCCGCCGGAGGCCGCAGCGCCGGCAGCGTCGGCCCAAGCCGCTGCGAGGGCCCCGGTCCGCCGGTCGTCTTCGCCTTACCTGCCGCTTTATCTGATCCTGGGGGCGGTCCTACTGCTCGCCGTGCTGCTGGTGCTGTACTTCGCGCTGCGCCACTGAAAGCCTGAGGGGTCAAGCGGCTTCAGGCAGCAGGATGATCAGTTCCAGTTGCGGGTTGGGGAAGTCTCCGGGCACGTACGCAGCCAGGTTGCGCGCCCGGCAGATAGCCTCCCAGGCGCCTCCGGATTGGTTGAGGCTGAAGTACTGATAGTTGAGCTTGATCGGGATTGAACCCGGAGGCACGGGCGTATGCAGGAGCTTTACGCCGGGCAGGGCCTGACGCACCAAGTGCTCGATGTGCGTGGCCGAGCAGACTTTGATCAGCAGCGGGGCCTTGGAGATCAGCTCACCCTCGTTCATCTCGGCTTGTATGGCCAGGTACATGCGGGTGTTAGTGAGGTATTTTTCTTCGGCCAGCGCGGTAGCGTAGATCGAGGGTTCCACCAGTTTCAGGGGCAGGGAGACGAAGTTGGCGGGAACTACGGTTTCCAGCAGGAACCGAAGTTTCTCGTCCAGTTCGGTGAAGCAGCGCCCCAAATCATCGTGGTCGTAGGCGGGCAAATCGCGCGGCTGGATCTTCAGGGAAAAGGTGGTCAGCGCGCCGGCGAGCGAGGTCATGGCGTGGAAGAGGGATTCGGGATGACCTCTGCGGGTGTCGAAAAGGTGGCGCAGCAACGGGAAGTGGGAGTTGATGGTGTACAGAAGCCAGAAGTTGGCGATGTCGGAGGAGGTGAAATCGGCCAGGGTCTGGTTTTTCTGCCGGCGAGTGCCGGAAAGCATGGCGCTGCGGGCAGCCAGGATTTCTATCAGGCGGCGCAAGATGGACATCAAGTAGTCGCTGGCGGCGATGTCGAGCAAGGGAGGCACGAAGCGGGCGTCAAGTTCGAAGGCGCCCGCTTGGGTGCGCCGCACGCGGGCGATGCGGAGTGCGGTAGCGCCTTGACGGACTTCTGATTCGGTGAGCAAGCGGAAGTTTTTCCGGGCGATCTGTATGGGACGTTCGGTGCGATCCCAGTTCTCGTCGCGCACGACGGCGACTTCCGCCAGGAATCGTGTGTCCGCGGTTGGGGGCGTGGCTGTCACGTTAAGCCCTCGTTCGCGGTAGGCCGGGATGGCAAGGTAAACGTCCACTGCCTCGGGGTCGCCCTCGAAGTGCTGGGTCAATGCCTTCGGCGGCGGGGCGGGGTCGGAGTCCGGGATGTCGAAGGGCAGTCCGTCAGGCAGAATGCCTTCGGCCAGTGACAGGGCGAATTGCCCGGCTTGCAGAGCTTCTTGATCAACATAGAGACGCCGGAGGCCCCAAGGGCGAAAGTTCAAGGCTTCCAAGCGAAATTGGAGAATGCTCTCCAGGAACAGATCCTGTGCTTGCAGGTGTTGGGGCGTCAGGAAAGTGCCTTTAGACCAGATTACAGGCTGGAGACGCCGCATAGCGATTCCAAACTAGCAGGAACTGAGTCCAGAAAGCAAAGGCGCCTCCACCGCAAGGACTAAAGTTTTCCCCTGAAGCTCCGATAGCAGACCAGCGGTTTGGCATGTGGTTACCGTTACTCCGTTCGCAGTGCGGCGCTCTGGATTCGCGGCGCTCCGGCGTGGCTGCCGGGGAGCTTCTCAAACTGCTGGTGGAGCATCTGCCGGCGGTAATTTGGACCACGGACCGTGGCCTGCGTTTCACCTCCAGTTTCGGGCGCGCCCTGGAGGACTTAGGGCTACGGCCGGGTGAGCTGGTAGGTTTGAGCCTATCGGATTACTTCCAGACCACCGACCCGGACTACCCGCTCATCGCGGCGCATCGCCGTGCGCTGGAGGGTGAACGGGCCGCGCTGTGGTTCCCGTGGAACGAGCGCATCTTCCAAGCACACCTGGAGCCGCTGCCAGGAGGTGGCAGGCAGATCCGCGGCGTGTTGGGCCTGGCTGTGGATGTGACCGAGCAAGAGTGCGCCGAACGCGAACGGCTGGCCAGCGAGCAGCGCTACCGGCGATTGTTCGAGGACGCCCTGGACGTGATCTTCACCTTGGACTTGCGGGGCAACTTCACTTCGCTGAACAGAGCCGCCGAGCGGGTGAGCGGGTACAAGCGCAGTGAGTTGCTGGGTGCGAGCGTAAACCGGCTGTTGGAGCCTGAGGCTGCCCGGTATGTGGCGGAAAGGATCCAGCGCGCCCTCGGAGGAGAAACGACCGCAGAGTTCGAGCTGCCGATTTTGACTAAAGATGGGCGGCGCGTTTTTCTCGATGTCAGCGCGAGGCTACAATTCGTGAACGGCCGCCCGGCCGGAGTCCAAGGGATCGCGCGCGACATCACCGAGCGCAAGCGCCTGGAGGAGCAAGTGCGCCAGACGCAAAGGCTGGAGGCGATCGGGGAACTGGCAGGCGGGGTGGCTCACGACTTCAACAACCTGCTTTCAGCCATTTTGGGTTACGCCGACTTGCTCAAGGCCAACTCTAAGTCCGGCGAGCTGGTGTATGAGGCGGCCGGGGTGATACAGAATGCCGGCGAACGGGCGCAGCAGTTGTCCGCCCGGTTGCTAGGATATGCACGCCGGGGGAAAAGCCAGCATACCGCGGTGGACGTCCATGCCTTGCTGGACGAGCTGCTTGCTTTATTGGAGCGCACTCTTCCGAAGGACATTACGCTGGTGAAGAGCTTTGGTTGCCCGCAAGCCACCGTCATGGGCGACCCGGGCCAGCTCCAGCAGGTGTTCATGAACCTGGCCCTGAACGCCCGCGACGCCATGCCTCAGGGCGGGACGCTAAGCTTGCTGACCGAGCTGGTGGAGCTGGATACGGAAACGTTCCGCCTGCTAGGTGCGGCGGGGCCCGGCCCGCACGTCAAGATTTCTGTCAGCGACACCGGCGTCGGTATTGCACCCGAAATCCTACCGCGGCTGTTCGAGCCTTTCTTCACGACCAAGGGGCGCTCCGGTGGCACGGGCATGGGGCTGGCGATGGTTTACGGCATTGTGAAGAACCACGGTGGCGCCGTTGAGGTCCACAGCCAGCCTAGCCGTGGGGCGACGTTCGCCGTGTACCTGCCCTCCGCTCCGGTTTTGCCCTTGCCGGCGCGCCAGGCCACACAAGCTCCGGCACGCGGAACAGGCTGCGTGCTGGTGGTTGACGACGAGGAGACGGTCGGGCGGGCGACCACGCGGATGCTGGAATTTATGGGGTATCAGGCGGTCTGGGCGGGCGACTCGCAAGAAGCTGTCGAGATCTTGCGGTCGGCGCCGGATGGCTTCGACATCGTTTTGCTGGACTTATTGATGCCCGGGCTGACAGGTCAGGACTGCTACGAAGCCATGAAGGCTGTCCGTCCGGATCTGCGGGTCATCGTCACAAGCGGGTACGTGGAGGACGGAGCCGCCCAGCGCCTACTGGACATGGGCGCCGCCGCCTTCCTGCCAAAGCCGTTTCACCTCACCCAGCTTTCGGCCGTTTTGCAGCAGGTGCTCGGGAACTGAAACGGCCAGAGGGGCGCCTGGCTCAGACGCGGCCTGGCGCCAGCGTGCCCCAACCTGGTGTGCCATAATGTGCCACCGGGGGGTGTTAGTCTCATGATACGCGGCGTTGTTGCGTGCTGCGCGGCGCTCCTGAACCTGGGTGCTGTCGCAGCCTATTCACAGGTAATCAGCGGGACGCTGAGCGGTACGGTACGTGACCCGGCCGGCTCGGTGATCCCGAACGCGCAAGTCATCCTGACCAATCAGGCCACCGGGGTAGCGCAGAAATCAGCCACCAACGAGGCGGGCCTGTTCGTGTTCTCCAGCGTGCTGCCCGGCACCTACACGCTGGAAATCTCGGCCGGCGGCTTCCGGGCCTATCAGGTGCGCGACATCACTCTCACCGCCAATGAACGGCGCTCCTTGGGCGACGTCACGCTCCAGGTGGGCCAGCTTACCGAGCGCGTCGAGGTGGTGGCCGAAGTCACTCCCGTGCAAGTCGCCTCCAGCGAGCGCGCCGGGCTGGTCAGCGGCGAGCAGGTCATCAACCTGGCCATCAAGGGCCGGGACTTCCTGGGTCTGCTCTCCACGCTGCCGGGCGTGGTGGACACGCGCGCCGGCGCCCGTGAGGTCGTCATGACCGGCAACGTCCTCCAGGGCTTGCACATCAATGGAGGCCGCGAGACCTCAATGATGTACGCCCTGGACGGCATCTCGGCGGTTGACACCGGATCGAACACCAGCGTTCACAACGAGCCCAACATGGACGCCATCAGCGAGGTCAAGGTGCTGACCTCGAACTACCAGGCCGAATACGGGCGCAACAGCGCGGGCACCATCAACGTGATCATCAAGAGCGGCACCCGCGACTTCCACGGCAGCGCTTACTGGTACTACCGCCACGAGACGCTCAACGCCAACGGCTTCTTCCAGAACCGCACCGGGACCGCCAAGCCGCTCTACCGCTTCAACAGCGGGGGCTACTCGATCGGCGGCCCGTTCTATATTCCGGGCAAGTTCAACACCAACCGGGACAAGCTGTTCTTCTTCTTCTCCCAGGAGTACGTGCGCCGTCGCCTGTATCCAGGCGTGCGCTTCGTCACCACGCCTACGGCGCTCCAGCGTAACGGCGATTTCTCCGACACCCGCGACCTGAACGGGGCGCTGATCGCCATCCGCGATCCGCTCACCGCGCAGCCGTTCCCCGGCAACGTCATCCCCAAGGCGCGCATCAACAGCCTGGGGCAGGCGATCCTGAACTTCTACCCTCTGCCCAATTACACCGAGACCGATCCGGCGTTGCGATACGCGCGCAACTACCGCTCGAACGTCAGCGGGCGCAATCCGCGCCGCCAGGACGTCTACCGCGTGGACTACAGCATCACGCCTACGCTGAGCATGTACGTGCGCGGCATCACCGACCACGATCACGAGTACTGGCCCTACGGCTCCTGGGTGTCGGGCGACCTGAATTTCGATTTGACCGAGACCTTCCGGCCGCAGCGCGGCCGCGGCGGCGTCCTCAACCTGACCAAGCTGTTCGGTCCCTCGACGGTGAACGAGTTCACCATGGGCGCCACCACCCGCGGGCAGACCTTCAACCCGGTGGACAAGAGCAAGGTGGCGCGCAGCCGCATGGGCAATATCGGCCAGTGGTATCCGGCCTCCAACGAATCGGGCGCCATCCCCAATGTGACCTTCGGCGGGGTGCCCAACTACATCAACTGCTCGCTGGGCAACATTCCCTATACCAACGAGAATCCGGTGTTCACCTTCGCGGATAACTTGAGCAAGGTCGTCGGCCGCCACACCCTGAAGTTCGGGCTGTACATCGAGCGGATGCGCAAGGACGAGGTGGGAGGACCCAACACGCGCGGCGCCTTCAGCTTCGGGCGCAACGTGAACAACCCCTTCGACGCCAACTACGCCTTCGCCAACGCCATCCTCGGTAACTTCGAGAGCTATTCGGAGGGCACCTTCCGGCCTTACTCGCATTACCGCTACACCCAGGTCGAATGGTACGCGCAGAATTCCTGGAAGGCGACCCGGCGGCTGACCTTCGAGTTAGGCCTCCGCTTCTACAATGCGCCCTCGGCCCACGACGAGCGTTTCGCCATCACCACCTTCGATCCGTCCCGCTACGATTCCAAGAGCGTGGCGGCCCTCATCTGGCCGGGACGCAACGCCGCCGGCCAGCGCGTAGGCGTGGACCTGCGCAGCGGCCGGACTTACCCTGTCCCCTACATCGGCCTGTTCGTGCCGGGCTCGGGCAACGACGCGCCGGGCATGGTGGTGGGCGGCAAGGGCTACAACCCCAAGCTGTACGACACGCCCCGGGTGGCCGTCGGCCCGCGTTTCGGCTTCGCCTGGGATCCGCGCGGCGACGGCAAGATGGCGGTGCGTGGCGGCTTCGGCATCTTCTATGACCGGCCGCAGGGCAACGTGTACTCGGGCACCAACGGCCAGCCGCCCGTGGCCTACACGCCCACCTTGTATTTCGGGAACCTGGACACGTTCCTGCAAGCCCAGGGCGCCGTGGGGCCCTCGAGCGTCAACGCGCCGCAAGTAGGGCGCCAGCCTTTGCCCCGCGTCATGAATTACAGCTTCGGCATCCAGCGCGAGATCGGATTCCAGACCGTGGTGGACGCCGCCTACGTGGGCAGCGTCGGCCGGCACCTGCTGTATGTGCGCAACATCAACGCCATCCCGATGTATTCGCGCTTCGATCCGGCCAATCTCGACCGCACCACCAACAGTCCGCTGCCGGATAACTTCTTCCGGCCTTACCTGGGCATGAGCACCATCAACCTGCGCGGCTTCGGCGCCACCTCCAGCTACAACTCGCTGCAAGTGACTGCCAACCGGCGCATGGCGCGCGGCCTCCAGTTCGGCGTCTCCTACACCTACTCGAAGACTCTCGGCGTGGGAGCAGGCGACTTCGACGGGGTCAGCCCTTACTTCTCCATGCGCCAGCGCAACTACGGCTTGCTCAGCTACGACGTGCCGCACGTGCTGAGCATCAACTACACCTGGAGCCTGCCCAATCCCTGGCGGGACAACAAGCCCCTCAACCTGCTCTTGGGCCATTGGCAGATCTCCGGCATCACGTCGTTCCTCTCGGGCACGCCCTTCACGCCGGGCTTCTCGACCACCGATTCGGTGGACCTGACCGGCTCCAACGAGGGCGCGCGCATCACGGTGCTGGGCGATCCGCGCCTGCCCAAGAGCGAGCGCACCTTCTACCGCAACTTCAAGACCGAGATGTTCGCCCGCACCCCGGCGCGCGACTTCGGCAACGCGGGCATCGGCCTGCTGCGCGGCCCGGGCGTCAACAACTGGGATATCGCTGTCTCCAAGCGCGTGCCGGTAGCCGGCGAGCAGCGCTACTTCCAGTTCCGGGCAGAATTCTACAACGCCTGGAACCACACCCAGTTCTCGGGCGTTGACAGCGGCGCGCGTTTCAACCCGCAGGGCCAGCAGATCAACGCCAACTTCGGGGCCTACTCGAGCGCGCGCGATCCGCGTCGCATCCAGCTTTCGTTGCGCTTCATGTTCTAAGACGCGCGAATGATCCACGCGATGCCGCTGGGGGCGCCGGCGGGCAAGGCTCAGCGTTCCGCCGCGGGCGCTGCGGTGAGGCTCACCAGAGCCCGCGCCGGCAACTCAAGATTGAGTTTGCCGGCGGCCGAGCGTCCCGCGGCGCTCTCTGTGTAATGAGCAGTCTCAGTGGTCGCCACCTGTCGCCAGTCGGCTTCCGGCAGGCCCTCTAACGTAGCGCTGCGCGCCGCACCGAGATTCAGGATATGCAAGGCGTAACGATTGCCGGCCCGAAAGGCGGTGATGAGGACCTCGGGCTGGTCTGAGCGTGTTTCAAGGGCCTCTGCCTTCTGCGGCGTCAGATCCGTGAAGTGTTTCATCAGCCAGAAGCGAGCAGTGGGCTCGACTCTGCCTCCCTCGGTGAGGCGGACCAAACTGTAATCGTTGGTGAACTGCCAGTACTGCGTGCCTTGGGGCCGGGCGTGGATGAGGATCTCTTGCGTAATCTGGGCCTCGCGAAGGCCGTAATGGAAACTCTGCCAGGCGCGGGTGTAATAAGCGGCGGCGTCCACGCCCAACTCGGTGACCAGCAGGGGCAACCCGAGCCATTCGGCTACGTCGCCCCAAGCCTGGTATTGCGCGGCGGTGGCGCCGCCCCAGGAGTGAAAGGCCACCGCCCCCACGTACCGGAGGGCCTCCGGGTCGGCGGCGGCCGCCAACACGTAATTGTGCGTGTCACGCGGACCGGTAGCGTCGCCCAGTAACATCTTGGTTTTGAGCCCGAGTTTCTGAAAGTACGCTCCGAAGCGCTTTATGGCTTTTGTGTGCTCCTCGGGATCGAAACCTACGTACACGCCGATGTTGGCTTCGTTAAAGGAGAACAAGTCAGGCTCGACGCCGTAGTTCTGCTTGGCATAAAGCAGGTAACTGCCGACAAGGTTCAAAAGCTGATCCCATTTCTCGGGGTCAATACGGCGGAAGTGCGCGCGGCGGGGTTTTTCGTAAGGATCGGTGTAAAATCGCTCGGGCAGCCACCAGATGCTGATCACGTAAGGGATGCCAAGTTTGTGGAAGCGCTGCATCATTTCAAGATCGGCGCGCAGGGCGGGGCCGGGGTTGTCGCGCTCCCGATCCCACTGGAGCAATTTCATTTCCGTGCGCGCCCAGGCGACCTTGAGGTTCTGAATGGTATAAGCGGCGGCCGGCGACTGGTTGCTCCAGCAGTAATTGCCGCCGAAACCGTCGAAACGGTAGCGGATCTTTGAAGGATCCACCGACAAGCGGACCGGGGCCGTCTGAGGCGGCGAGCCTGCGAGCTGTAGACGGACGTAAAGCGAGGCCGCCGCGCCCGCGTCCAGAGAGCCGCTGGCCAGCGCCACGCGGAGCTGGCAACTGCGACCGCGGGCGTCCCAGCGATCCACCAGCGCCACCAGACGCGGGCCGTTGAATGAGACGTCCAGCAGGCGGGCGCCGGCCGGATCGCTGATCCGCAGCGCGGCCGCTTGGCCTCGATAGAAGGCGCCGTCGGGAGGTTTCAGGGGGGTGATCGGTCGCTCGGTCTGGCCTTGCGGACCTACTCTACCTCCCAGGAAAACGGACCGCGGCAAGTCCAGCACCCATTCTGTGGCGTCCAACTCCAGGCGCGTCGTTGCGGTTACGGTTACCGAGTAAGTCAGGCCGCCGGCGTCTTCCGATGATTTCAGCTCGAACCGGCCTTGGCCTTCGTCGGGTAGCTCGAACGTGCCCGACCATGCCATTTGATCACCGTCGCGACGCAGCGGGCGCTGCGGCGAGCGCACTTGCAGAGGAATGCGCCGGGCGGTGGGCAGAACGCCCACCAAACTGGAGGTCACCGGCAAATCGGGTCCGTCCGACAGCAGGGCGATGATGCGACCCAAACTGTCGTAGGCGGCTTTCTCCAGCGGGGCGGCCGCCAGGGCCGCTCCGGCCAGAAAGAACAGGAGCCTAAGGATAAGCATATTCTCACCTCGGGCAGAGTATCAGAGCGGTTTCCACAGCTCGATCGGCGCGTGGGCCGCGGCGCTGAACGGCAGAGGCACGCGGCAGCCGGTGCGCGCAGACTCGTAGGCGGCCAGCAGGATTTCCAGCACCGCCCGGCCGTCTTCGCCCGTCTCCGAAGGAGTGCGGTCGCAAGCCACGCAATCCAGGAAGTGCTCGAACTCCTGCGGAAAGCCGTAATTCCAAATCTCTTCAAACATAGTGAATGACCAACCTCGCGTAAGGCCGGCTTTTTCGACCGCGTAGCCGTAGCCGCGCTCGCTGTAAGTCAGGATGGAACTGCCCCGCAGTAAATCCGCGTAAGCTACTCCCTCCGTGCCGTAAACCTCTGCGCGGTCGTCCATGCCGCCCGGTTTGGCCCAGCTCTCCTCGGCCAGCGCGGTGACGCCGCCCGCAAAGTTTATAATCAGCAAGCTGTGATCGTCGCCGCCGGTCCGCTGTTTATGGACGTAAGTGTCCATCTGAGCGTAGACGTCCAGTGCGGCGGGTTTGCCCAGCATCCAGCGGAAGAACTCGACGGCGTGGCAACCCATGTCGAAGCTTACGCCGCCGCCGGAACGGCGCACGTCCCAGAACCAGTCCGCATGCGGGCCGCTGTGTTTTTCGCTTTGTTTGAGGAAGTAGATGCGGCCGAGCGCGCCTTCCTCCACGAGCTGCTTGAGCCGCACGTACTTGGGCGCAAAGCAGAGCTCTTCGGCGTACATTAGCTTGACGCGCGCTTGGCGGCAGGCCTCGATCATGCGGTCGGCCTGCTGTAAGTTGAGAGCCAGCGGCTTCTCGCAGATCACGTGTTTGCCTGCCGCGGCGGCATCCAGCGTGGCCTGGCAGTGCAGGCCGTTGGGAAGGCCCAGGACAACCACGTCCAGCTCTTTCATTTCCAGCATCTGCCGGTAGTCGGAGAACCAGCTCGGGATGCGGTGGCGAGCGGCGAACTCGCCGGCGCGGTGGGGCGACGAGACCGCGATGATTTCCGCCGCCGGAATTCGTCTAAGCGCTTCGCAGTGGATCGCGCTGGCGAACCCGGAACCTATCAAACCTACGCGGACCTTTTGCATGCATCCTCCTGACTGATGATGGGAGCCGCTCAGCAGGCAAGAGCGACTTTCCCAGCGCGCATTCTACCCTCGGTAGAGCGCGCCCGCCAAACCGCCGGTCGCGAGCACGCTCAGCGTCAGTCCGAGCCACAAGATGGCCGGCTCAAATCGCATTCGTATGCGGCGCCGTCCGGCCGGTATCGCCAGGCCGCGGAAGGCGACGTTGGTCAGCAGCAGCTCGGCCGGCCGATCGTCAATCCAGGCCCGCCATCCCGGATAGTAGCTCTCCGATGTTACTAGAAAAGCCGGCGCGGGAGCCTCAGTTTCCAGTAAAATTTCGCGCAGCTCGTAAGCCAGCACGCGCACCTGGCCCGCCGCGCCCGGGCTTGAAACCGACGGCAAATGACCTTCGACAATCGCCTCCTTGCGGGGATCGAATTCTGGGGAGCGCAGCGCAGACAGGGCCGCCTGCTTGTCAGGCGCACGGTGCAGGCGTCCGACCAGGAAGAAGCGGGGCAGCACGCGACGGTTTTCGTATATCTGATGCCCCGGCAAGTCGGCCACGCGAATCCAATCGGGATGCTCAAGCGCGGGCTGAGCAGTCGGCGCCCATGAAATCAGGTAGCGCACGTTCAGCAGATCCGGCAGCCGGGAGTCCAGGTCCGCAAGCTCCCAATAGCGCAGCCACGGCTGGCCTCGGCCGAACAGCCGCCGCACGTCCAGGATGCGCGCCTGCGCCAGGGGATCGTTGCCGCCGGCGGTGGGGATGCCGATCATGGGCGCGCTGTTTGCCCAACGCATCGAGTCGCGGTAGCTTTCCAAGCGGGCCGGCGGATTGGTCTGATTGACCAAAGCCCGGACGCGCTCCAGAGTTTCGGCGCTGCCTTCAAATTCGGCCAGTGACACGGCCGGCTCATCCTGGATTCGGAAAGTATTCATGATGCGGCTCGAGCCGGCCGCGATCAGATCCACGGCAGCCAGCACCACCAGTGCTATTGGGAAAGCGGCCCTTCGCCCCGTCAGCAGCCGCTCGGACCCCAGCGCCGCCAGGGCCGCCATCGCAAGTTGGAAGGCGACCATTGCGAACTCCGCATAAAGCGGCGAACGGAGCGCGGCAGGGAGCCAGAGAAAAACCGTGCGTCCTACAGGTGTGCTCTCGCCCAGCATCCACAGGGCTGCCCCCATAGCTGCCAGCGCCAGCGGCGTACGGTAGCGCGAGGGAGAGCCGATCAACCCGATCAGAGCGCAACCCAGGCCTGCAAGCCCGCAATACAGATACAAGAACGTCGGATTCCAGGGGAGCTTGTAGCGGCTTAGATCGAAGATCTGATGGTGATTGGGGATTACCAGCGAAACCAGCGCCACCAGCGGAACGCCGCCACCGGTGCCGGCGAACTGACCACGGGAATATGCGGTGGAAAGACGCGCCAGCTCGAGCGCCGGAAGCAATTGGACGCTGCTTAGAAGGCCGGCCCAAATCGTCGCCGCTGCGGTCCACAAGACCAGGCGCGGCGGGGCGCGCCGCAGAACAGCGAGAAGGCAGGCCAGCCCCAGTGAGGAAGCGAAAACCACGGTGGTGACCGCCGGGAAGCCGGCCAGAAAAGACATCGCCAGCGCCAGCGTCAAACCCGCCAGCCATCGCCAGCGAAAACCCTTGCTCAGCTCGATGACGCCGAGCCAGGCCAGCGGCAACCATGCGCCGGCGCAAACTGCGCCCAGGTGCTGGACTTGGGAGCTGAAGTAGCCTCCGAGCTGGAACACGGTGCCGCCCAGCAGGGCAGCGCCGCGCCCCATGCCCATCCGTCGCAGCAGCCAGAACGCCAGCAGGCCCGCCAGAAAGACGTGAAGAACCACCTGCCATTCCAGAAACTCCAGCAGCCGGCACCCGCCCGTCAGGTTACTCAAAGTCAGAAAAATCCACGCCGGCGGGTAAGCGAACTGCGTCTGGAGATTCGCGTAAAACGGCATCCCGCAGTAAGTGTACGGGTCCCACAGGGGCAGCTCGGCGGCCCTCAGACAACGGGCCATGAACTCTGCCAGCGGCAAATGATAATCGCGAAGGTCCCAGGGTATTGTCCAGGCGCGGGAAAACAGCACTCGCCGGTGAAACAAGAACACCTCGGCCAGCAGCACAGCCGACGCCAGAAAGCCCGACCAGGGGCCTACCGAATTTCTATCTTGCCCAGATGGTGCCACCCGTCGGGGTCCCTTCCCTCAATGGCCAGCTTTATAGCCGGCTGTCGCGTATTTGGGTCCACCAAAGAGATACTGAGTTCATACTCACCAGGCGGCAGTTCTGCGGGAAGAAAAACGGCATCGTCGTAGATAATATCGCCGGGCAGCCAATCCCGGATGTCCGCTTCGGTGAGTAAGATTTCGTCGTGCCGAGGGTTGTGCAGGCGCAGCGCGACGGGAAAACGCCGATAGCATGGTGCAACGCCTTTGTTTTCCCACCAGGAGGTGAATTCCAGCTTGCCGTGCGGTCGGACCTGGGCCGGATAACTGAACTTGCGAAGCACGAACCGGTAACCCATCCGTTTCAGCCAGCGATTCACTTGCGGCCACCACTCCGGCGGCACGGGGGAAGATTTGGCGTTAAACGAGGATATGTGCCACTTCAGCGATTGATCAATGATGTAGTCAATGTCCCAGCCCTGATTTTTCCAATGCCCCATCACCCAGCAAGCTTCGAATGTTACGGGTGCGCGCTTCCAGGCATCCTGCATGCCGAAATTTACGATTCCCTGCGGGTAGTAATCGAGCATGTGATTCCAGGTGGGGCTGAAGCCGCCCATGTCGCCCAGGCAGTCTACTCTCCAACCGACGGCGCGCTGTGAGATGCCGTATCGGTTGGTCTTCTCATCGGTAAGCAGCATCACCAGCGGCGTTTTGCGGAAGGCCTCAAGGTAGGCGTCAACCAAGGCCCGGCGAGTGGCGTCGCTGAGCAAGGCGGAGCCGGCGCCCTCGCCCCAGGCCCCCACGATCGCCATGTCAACGCTTTCCAAATCCGGGTGCCCGTCATAACGGCGGCCCACGGCGCGGATCATGTTGCCGAAGTGCAGCACGTAGCGCGGATCTTCGGGATTGGTGCGCCACTTCTTCTCAGGTAGCTTGCCGGTTTCATCCCCAAGCATGGCCCGGTACCACTCGGGTACGTCGTTGTCGGCGGCCGTGCCGTAAGGAGCGATCCGCAGCAACAAGGTCTGACGGCGCTGATGCGCTGTCAGCAGCGCCTTGTCGAGCAATTCCCAGTTGTAACGGCCGCGTTCGGGCTCGATGAATTTCCAGTAGATACGGAAATAGGCCAACGAGGTCAGGGGATAGTCTCTGTTCTCCAGTCGGCCCTTGAATTCCTGGTAAATGATCGGGTAACCCTCGGTCCACTTCAGGTCGGGGTTCAACTCGTCTCCGTTGAAGCGCTGGAAAGTCATGAAGCCGATCCCAGGGTTGACAAGCACCTCGTCGGTCTCCTTTGGCCGCACGGTGATGACGCGCTGAGCGTCCAGTGGTTCAAGAAACAGGCAGGCGAACGCGAAAACTAACCAGCAACGATTGTGCATAGGCGTCATTATTCTACGCGCGGGCGGCCGTCCTCCGCCAGAGCGAGTGTGCCGCCACGCCGCTAACCACGACCAGCAGGCCGAAAAGGATGAACTGCCAGCCTGAGGTGGCGAATACGTAGAGCCAGCCGGCCAAGGCGGCCAGGGCGGGCAGCGGATAAAGCGGGATGCGAAAGGGGCGCGCCAGGTCTGGGCGGCGCCTGCGGATATAGTGCAGAGCCGCGATCTGGCCGACGAACTGGATCAGAATGCGCGCCGTCAGCAACGCCTTCAATACGGTCTCAAGCTCCAGCATACTGGCGGCTATGGCCAGCCCGCCGATGACCAGCAAAGAAACGTGCGGGAACTTGCCTTTCTTGTGCAGCCGAGCGAAGGGCCGAAAGAAATTCCCGTCCAGCGCCGCGGCATAAGGTATGCGGCTGTAGCCCAGGGTAAGTGCGAACACAGAGGCAAAAGCGCACCACAGGATCAACAAAGTCACCAGGGAGCCGGCGCGGCCGCCGTAAAGCCGGTCAATGAATTCCGCGACAATGAAGCGCGAATGAATCGCTTCCCGCCAGGGCACCACGGCGATTACCGAGAGGGTCATCAACGTGTAAATGGCAGCCACCGCAAGGACCGAATAGAGGATCGCCCGAGGAATCACACGTTCTGGGTTTCGCACCTCACCGCCTACGTAGCAGATGTCGTAGTAACCCAGAAAGCAGTACATGGCGATCAGCATGGCGCCGCCCAGGCCGAGCAAGAAGCCGGTGGTGAAAGTGAATGCGCCCGGGGGATAATCGAAGGCCAGCCCTGCGTTGAAGTTCGCCAAGCCGCTGAGGATGATCCAGGCCACCGTCAACAGCATGCCGGCCCACAGCACCACAGTCAACCGGCCCACCGCCGTGATGCCGCGGTAAAGCAGCGCCACTACGAATACTCCCAGTCCAACCGAGACCCAGCGCATTTCAGTTGGTCCCATCCCCGGAAAGAAGTACGCCACATACTGGCCGAAGCCGATGAAGCCTGAAGCTATCTCCAGCGGGCCGCTCCAGATGAACTGCCAGATAAACAGGAAAGGCAGCAGCAGCCCTAAACGACCGGCGCGGAATGCCTCCCGTAAATACAGGTAAGTGCCGCCGGCGCCCGGTAGAGCAGCCGCCAGTTCGCTCCAGATGAGGCCGTCGCACACCGCCAGGAGGGTGCCCAACAGCCAGCCCAACATAGCCTGCGGGCCGCCCATCGTGGCCAGCATCGCCGGAATGGTGATGAACGGGCCGATGCCCACCATGTTGCTCATGTTCAGCGCGGTGGCCTGAAGCAAGCCGAAGCCCCGCACCAGTTCTTCGCGAGATTGCGTGTGCTCACCCGGCATGGATTCGATCAGGCTATCATTTTCCGTGGAATTCCGTGAGCCGGGAGGTGATCCCTTGAGGGTCCTATTGCTGGCGACGCTGCCGCTCCTGCCGCTGGGGGCGGCAGAGCGTCTGCTGCTTGATCAGAACTGGCGGCTGCAATCCTCCGCCAAGGTGCGCGAAAAAGGCGAAGTGCTTTCCAGGGTCGGTTATCTCGCGGCAGGCTGGTATCCGGTGCGTGTTCCGACCACAGTGCTGGCGGCGCTGGTGGAGAATCGCGTCTACCCTGACCCTTACTACGGTTTGAATTTGAAGCTGATTCCGGGCTTCAAGGAGGGCCGCTGGCTGGTTATGCCGGAGAACAGCCCGTTTCGCCCTCCCTGGTGGTTTCGCACGGAATTCGACTTGCCGCCGACTTACAAAGGGAAGCATCTGCGTTTGAATTTGGACGGCATTAACTACCAGGCTAATGTGTGGGTCAACGGCAAAAAGATCGCTGATGCCCGGGACCTCATCGGGATGTTCCGCCGGTTCGAACTTCCGATGGACGGGCACGTGCGCCCCGGCAGCAACTGTCTGGCCGTGGAAATCATCCCGCCGGGCTTGCTTGCCAACCGCACTTATGGCACCAAGCAGATACAAGCCACGACCGGCTGGGACGATCACAACCCTCAGCCTCCGGATATGAATATGGGGATCTGGCGGGAAGTCTACCTCACGGCCAGCGGTCCGATCATCATTCGCCATCCCTACGTGGCTTCTAAAGTCAAACTGTCCTCGCCGGCGGCCGCGGAACTGAGAGTTTCCGCCGAGCTCAGCAATCTCAGCGAACGGGAGATAGTTGGGGAACTGCGCGGAGAAATTGAGAATATCCGGTTCAGCCAGCTTGTGCGACTGGGCCCGAAAGAAGCGCGCACCGTGGTCTTCACGGCTGATCGCTTTGCCCAGCTCCGCATCCGCCGACCGCGTCTGTGGTGGCCGCACCCGGTGGGAACGCAGGAGCTCTACCGCTTGCGACTGTCCGTGCTGGCGGCGGGACAGATCTCTGACTCGACTGAGGTGCGCTTCGGCATCCGGGACGCGACCACTTATCTGAACGAGGAAGGCTGGCGGCAGTACACAATCAACGGCCGCAGGATCCTGATACGCGGCGGCGCCTGGATGAGCGCTGACATGTTGCTGCGCTTGGATAGGCGCAGATACGAAGCCCTGATCCGCTATGCGCGCGAGGCCAATCTTAACATGCTGCGCTCGGAAGGCTTCTCCATTCGCGAGACTGACGAGTTCTACGACCTGTGCGATGAATACGGCGTCATGGTGACCCAGCAGTTGTTCGGGCGCAGCATTCCGGACGAGGCCCTGGCCATCGCCTGCGTCAAGGACACCATTCTGCGGATACGCAACCATCCCAGCCTGGTGCACTTTCTGGGGCACGACGAGACATTTCCTACGCCTTCCCTGGATAAGGCCTACCGCGAGCTGATTGCGCAGTACACTCCCGAGCGCAGCTACCAGCCGCACTCGGGCGCCTTCGACGTCAAGGATCGTTTCCAGACCGGCGGCACGCGCACCGGCACGCGCCAGCTTTGGACTTACGCCACGCCCTCGCACTACTACCGCAACAAGGAATCCGGGGCCTGGGGCTTTGCGCAATCCGGCGGCATCGGCGCCGGCGTGGCGCCGCTGGAAAGCATGCGCCGGATGCTGCCGGAAAGGGACCTCTGGCCGCCCTGGACGGAAGCCTGGTCCTTCCACACCGTCATCCAAGGCGGGCGTTATTACGACGCTTTTCTGAAGGCCATGGCGGCGCGCTACGGAGCGCCCAGGGACATCCGGGATTTCACCATGAAGGCGCAGGCGATGAACTACGAAAGTGCGCGCGGCATGTATGAAGCTTACGCCCGCAACAAGTATTCCGCTACCGGCATTACGGCCTGGAAGTACAATGCGGCCTGGCCGGCCTCGCCCACCTGGCAGTACATTGACTGGTATCTGATGGCCGGGGGCGCCTATTACGGCGCCAAGAAAGCCTGCGAGCCTTTGCACGTGCAGTACTCTTACGACGACCACTCGGTGTGGGTCGTTAACAGCTTCTACCGAGAGTTTCGCGGCCTTGAAGTGCAGGCGCAGGTCTTCGATCTGGACTTAAAGCCCAGAGCGGCGCAGCGTGTCACGGTGGATGTGGGCGCAGACGGCAAAACGCGCGCGTTCATTTTGAAGTGGCCGCCGGAGCTCAGTCGTACCTTCTTCCTGAGCCTCAAGCTGAAGGATGCTTCCGGTCGTGTAGTCTCGGATAACTTCTATTGGCTCTCCACCGAACCCGAGGTGCCCGGGGGCCAAGGATCCCGGCAAGGAGTCTTTTACATAGATTCGGAATCTCATCCGGACTACACTGCTTTGGACCGCTTGCCGGCTGCGCCGCTGAACGTGCGCTTTGAATTCCGGCAGGAGGGCGCGGAAACCGCAGGCCGGGCGGTGGTCGAGAACCCGAGCTCCGGTCTGGCGTTTCTGGTTCACCTGGCCGTTCGCAAGGGCGAGGACGGCGAGGAAGTGACGCCTTGCTACTGGGAGGATAATTACTTCTCGCTACTGCCTGGCGAAAGGCGTGAGCTCTCTGTGCGTTTTCCCAGCGCGGAGCTGGGCGGCGCGCGACCGGTGCTTCGGGCGGCGAGCTGGCCGGAGATCGGCCGGACTCCCGGCCGCTAGAAAAGCAGCTTCAGGCCCAATTGAATGGTGCGCGGCCACTGGGTTTCGGCGGTGACCGTGCCGAACGCGGTACTGGACGGCGTAGTATTAGGAGCGGCGAACTGCGTGTGGTTGAAGGCGTTGATGAACTCGGCGCGGAACTGCAATTGGAGGTTCTCACGTATCGCGGTGTTCTTGATGATCGAGAGATCCCAGTTGTTCATGCCGTCGCCGCGGATGCCCGAAAACCGGGAGGGCAATGTGCGGATGTTCGAGCCGAGTTGCTTGCGCGAATCACGCTCGAAACCGGCGTCCACGTTAAACCAGCGATCAATTGTGCGCCGGCTGTTGGGCAGCGGGATATCCTTGAGGTTTCCGAAGAAAATCGCGTTCCCGAAGCCCAGCGCCGGTCCGCTCTGCCCCTGATAGATCCCTTGCGCCTGCCAGCCGCTGATCAAACGGCTGAGCACCGGGCTGAGCTGGGCGCCCCAGCGCTTGCCGCGACCGAAGGGCAGCTCCCAAAGCCCGCTGACCACGATGCGGTGCGTGCGATCCTGATCGGAGATGACCCGCTCAGGGACCGGGTCAGTCTCGTTAAGGTAGCCGGTGGCTTCCATGAACTTTGACCAGGTCCAGGAAAGCGAGAAAGTGTAGTTCTGGGCGAACCGTTTTTCAAAGCGGGATTGGAGCGAATGGTACCAGGAGTAACCTTGGTTACAATTGGCCGAGACACTGGTGAAATGCGGATACGGCCGCAGTAACTGGGAGCGCGACACGTTTACGCCCGCCAGGGAGGTCTTGGGCAGCAGGGGGTAAAACGGATTGCGCACCTGAGCCGCCAAATAGTCAATAGTGGCTTGGTCTCGTACGGGTGAGGTGCTGAGGTACCGTCTGGGAACCGGATCGTACTGCCGCCCGATGCGTATCTTCGTACCGCGATTGCCGACGTAGGCCACTTCGATTACCGACTGCATGGGCAACTCGCGTTGAATTCCAAACTGCCAGCGCTGCATGTAAGGAGCGATCAAGTTTTCTTCAAAGTAACTGATGCCCTGTCCGAGGTAAGTCGCCAGGCCCAGTCCGGCGCCGACCGGACGATCGAAGCCGCCGGGAAACGGATTGGTCAAATTGGCTATGAAAGTCTGCCCGTTGTCGAGCGAGGCGACAAAGTCGGTGTTGCGATTGAAACCCGCCTGATTGACGTGCTGCCGGGTGATGCCCAAAGGATCGAAAAAGACGCCGTAGCCGGTGCGCACGACAGTCTTGGGATTGAGCGCGTAGGCCAGGCCCAGACGTGGCATGAGATTGTTCCTGTCGGTTCGCCACAGGGCGCGCGGCAGACCGCCCACTCCGGCGAAGGTCAAGCCGCCCTGCACGCGGAACTGCGCGGGCGGAATCTCCGGGATGGGATTCAGAGCGTAATTAGCCTTGGCTTGCGGCTCGATGGGGCTGGGTGAGGCGGCGTCGAAGCCGCGCACGCTGCGGTTGAAGCGCTCGGTCAGCGGTTGCTCGAGCTCGTAGCGCAGGCCCAGGCTCAGCGTGATTCGGGAGGTCAGCTTCCAGTCGTCCTGCCAGTACAGCGACCAGGTCTTGGACTGTTCGGCGTAGGAATCGTTTATGGGGAAGTAGCCGCCGTCAGGCAGGCCGAGCAAGAAACTGGCCAGGCTCTGGCCCATGGGCGCCGAGGGAGAGGTATCCAGCGGGCCGCGGGTCCAGGTGGTTCCGAAGTCGAAAGCGCCCGAAGACTGGCCCAGGTTGAAGGCATTCTCGCGATAAACGCGATAGCCCAAACCGAAACGCATGGTATGGGCGCGCACCATAGCAGTGAAATTGGCCGCCAGGTCATGGATGTCGTTGTACCGAAAATTGTGGGTGCCGTCGCCCAGGACCGCGTAGCCGCTGATGTTAATGTAAGGGAGCTTCACGCCGCGCGCCTCGGCCTGGCGAATCTGCTCGATAAACGTCGAGGCGAAACCCAGCCCTGCCAGGTCCCAACCCATCTGTAGCGGGCGAGTGCCTTCGATGAACCGCGTGTAACTGTAACGCGTATTCAGCAGGAACTGCGGGCTGAACAGGTGCACGTCGTCAAGAGCCAGACCGCGGTTCTTGCGGAAGAAATCGTTCCCTTGTCCGTCGTTGAATCGGCGATCGTATTGCTGGCGGCGATCGTTCAGGTTGCCGCGCACGAAAAAGCGGTGTTTCTCACCCAAATTGTGATCAATGCGAAAGACGTGATTGTAGTACTTATCCCATTCCGGGCCGGGCGTGGTCCAGTTGTTTCGCCCGTCTGCGGTGCCCTGCTGGTTGGGCGCTTCCCACAGCTCAGCGATCTTGCGCGCCACCGGGTTGAGACGGTTGGCGGGGATGACGTTGCCGGGCAGCGGATCGCGGCGGAAACGGCCGCCGGCCTCAGGGCGAATGGTGGAGGGATCGTATATCTGATATTGCGGCCCGATGGCCAGCAACTCCGAGAAGTCGCCGGTCTTCTGGCGCGCGGTGGGAACGGCGGTGGTGTAAGTGCCGCGCGGGTCTGAGTCGTGAATGCCCTCGTAGCCGTACATCCAGAAAGTGCGGTTGCGACCGTCGAAAAGCTTGGGAATGTAGACCGGCCCGCTGGCCGAGCCGCCCCAGCGATTCTGACGGATGACCGCCTTGGGCAAGCCGGCTTTGTTTGAAAAGAACTTGTTGGCGTTCAGCTTGGGGTTCTGCAAGAAGTGATAGGCCTGCCCGTGGAAGGCGTTAGTCCCCGCCTTGAGGCTGACGTTGATCGCCGCGCCCGGCGTGAAGCCGTAACTGGCGTCGAAGGTCGCGGTCTGGATCTTGAACTCTTCAACCACCCCGGGCGGCGGCACGTAAGCCACGTTGCTGCGCTGGATATTGGGGGCTCCGTCCATCATGAACTCGTTGGAGCCGGTGCGCGTACCGTTGATTGCGATGGAGGAAGGCGATCCCACGTCGAAGGGTCTGGTCCAGCCGCCGGTGGTCAGGTTGAGCACGCCGGGAGCGAGGCTGGAGAGCATGATAGGGTTGCCGTCCTTCAGGGGCAGCTCCAGGATCCGGCGGTTATCAACCACCTGCCCCATGGAGGCGGTCGAGGTATCCACCAGCGGGGCGTCGCTGACCACCCGAACGGTCTCGGTGGTGGAACCCACCTCCAGCGTCACGTTCAGGGTGACTTTGTCATTGACCTGCACCGAGATGCCTTCCTGAACGAACTTCTTGAAGCCCGGCATCTCGACGCTCACGTTGTAAACGCCGGGGATCAGGAACGGCAGTACATAATCGCCGCTCTGGTTGGTGGCGGCGGTGGTTCGGACGTTGGTCGCGGTGTTTACGGCTTGCACCGTGACGCCGACTACCACGGCGCCGGACTGGTCCACCACGCGGCCCAGAATCTGCCCGCGAGTCTCCTGAGGCGCGACGGGCAGCGCAGAAAGCAGTAACGCTGCGATCATCAATCGAACACGCATGGATCCTCCTGTTGCCTGCCTGTTGCTTATCATGGCAGTCCGTTTCAAACGCCCCCTGCCACGTTCATACCGTGGCCGTGATGTCGTGCAGTCTACAAAAGGCACGGAGTTGTGCGGCGTGGTCTCCGTACCACATAGACAGATGTTCGCCCTTTAGCTGAATCGGATCCACGTCCTGGTCCAGCCTGATTTGCACGTTGGTTCGACAGCCTCCGGCAGGGGGGCTGGCCGGGCAACCCACGATTACGCCGCTATAGATGACCATTTCCGGGCGCTGGAGGCGGCTTTGGTAGTTGGCGATGGTGACCTTCTGCCCCGTCGAAAACAGCACTTGAGGCACGCATCCCCAGCCCGCCTCGGCGTGACTGCGCAATGCGTAAGGTTCCCGCCGGCCCTCCGGTCCTTGCATCCGGCAGGGACTTGTACAGTGAGCCCCGAAATAGAGCTTGCTTGCTGTGTCCGCCGAAGGGTTGTGCTGGAAGGCCGGCCTGTCAAACAAGTACTCGACCAGCATCAGGGTAAGTGTGGCATCCAGGTCGGCTTGACAGCCCGCCGGGATTCCTTCGTCACGCAGATCCATGAAACCCATGCAGGGCGGCACGTGCTTGCGCGGGTGGCGCAGGCCCGGCAAACAGTTCATCATCACCGCATCGGCCCTTTCGCGCCGGATGATTTCCTTCAGCACCGCATAACACTTGGCCGCCTCGTAGGCGTCCTGCTCGGCGGGCTCGACCAGGCGCACCGCCTCCCGCAAGTAGCGCTGCGCCCGTTCGCTGATTTCATCGCTGCGGCCTGTTCTAGCGAAGAGTTCGTAAAAGTCAGTGAGCGGCACCTGTTGGATGCGCGTGTTGAAATGGGGCACGCGCGATTCACGGCGGGCCTCGCCACTGAGGTTCAGAATCGTGCTTTCCGCCATTCGCCTGCGCGCCTGGATGAACTTCATCGCCTCGCGCAGCGCGGCAAGATTCTCAAAGGAGTGGATCAGGTGGAGCTTGGGGCGGGCGGCCGCTTCACGGAGCTGCTGATTCAGCAAGACCCCGATGGGGGTGAAGACGATGGTCGGCAGTCCGGTTTGATCTGCGATGAGGAGCACATTCTCGATGTGGCTCTTCTTGAGAGGGATCAGCAGCAACCCGTCTGGTCGTGAGGCCTCCACCGCCTTGAGGAACCGGCCGGCGTCTTCTTTGCTGTCCAGAGGAACCGGTTCGACGTCCAGGCGCAGGTTCAACTCCGCCGCCATACGCGCGGCCTCTGCCGAGTATTGCTTCTGCCGGCCCTCGGCGTCGAAACCGCTGCCGGGCCAGCTATAGTAGCCCTCTTCACGCAGCCTCGCGGTCGGCGGATAAGTGAATGCCGCCTTTATGTAGCCCACCGGTTCAGCGGCGCCACGGGCGGCGATTCGGGCGGGCCTGGTTTGTGAAGACAAGGGCGGCGAGAAGGCGCCGCCACAGACGATGCGCGCAAGATCGCGCCGGTTCATTCCGGCCTCCCTGACAAAGGACATCCGGGCGGGCCTCAACTCGGCTCGCCCAAGAAATACTACCACCTTCCACAAATTGGGTCAACAGACCGAATTGCGCCGCAGCACGCTGCTGCGCCGCGCCGTCAGTATCTCACTTTGTCCGTCTTGCGTTCCCAGTGCTCGAACACCGGAAGCGCTTCCCGGCGCATGATCTGTATGAGCGGAATGCGGCGCCGATCGGGCGGGCGCCGGAATTCCTCGTAGATGAGAGCATCATCGAAGCCGGCCCGGGCGGCATCCTGGCGTGTCAGGGCGTAGTAAACGCGCGCTGGCCGCGCCCAGTAAACGGCACCCAGGCACATTGGGCAAGGCTCGCCTGTCGAGTAGATCTCGCAGCCGGTCAACTGGAAACTGCCCAGAGCCCGGCACGCTTCGCGGATGGCCACAATCTCGGCGTGGGCAGTGGGATCGTTAGTGGAGGTCACCAGGTTGACGCCCGCGGCGATGATGCGGCCGTCGCGCACCACCACTGCGGCGAACGGACCGCCGCGCCCGGCGCACACGTTGTCCAGCGCCAGCTCGATGGCCCTCTGCATGAAGGGATTGTTCACGGTTGCCACTCAAAGTAGGATGCATAGCCGCCGCCCATGTTGCGGGCCATCCACAGGCGATATTCGCGGCCGGCGGTGCGGGTCACTTCACGCCTGGCGAGCGGCTCGATGTTGGAATAAACCAAGACCGCTGCGGCGCCCTCGCCCGTGCTTCCGAAGCAGACTACTTCATCGCGGAAATCGCCCGCCAGATCCGCGACCATGGGGCAGCCGCCCTCGCCCGGATTAGGTCCGGGCCGCGTCAGGATTGTCTTGCCGTCGAAGCTTCCGAGTTCGCGGCCGCTGGCGCGCATGAGCTCACGCACCCGACCGCCGCTCCAGTTAACCGGCCGCCAGCCGGGCGGGAAGGGATTAAGCAGGACCTTGCCGTCGGCGGAGAAAAGGACTTGGTCTTTGGCTTCATGGCCGTCGCGGTTGGCCAGCAGTTCAAGACCGGGCGATCCCTCCCAGATATCGGAGGCCCAGCCGAGGTGCCCATGCACCCAGCGCGGATCGTCCTCGCGGTTGACCTTCCAGATCAGTTTGCCGCTGGAAGCGTCCACCAGATAGACCCCGGCGTGCGTGCCGCTTTCCACCACGTAGTAGACCTGCCGCGTCTTCAAGCCGGGCAGGATGTGCTTGACCGACACTATGTCCGGATGCCCGCGGTAGAGCGCCCAGCGGAGTTTTCCGTCCGGGTTCAGCAGCATAGTGCCGTTGAAGACTTCGTCGCGCCCGTCGCCGTCCACGTCCGCGATGTCAATGTGGTGTGAGCCGCTGCCGTTAGTCTCCGCGAGGCTCTGATAAGTCCAAAGCTTTTCCAGGCGGGCGTTGTAGGCATCCAAGATTTCGTTTTCGTAGAGGCCGGTCTGGGTGATGATGGCCGGGGTCTTGCCGTCCAGATAGGCCACCGACATGTGGATCCGAGTGGAGGAGCGTGAGAAGTCGGACACCATGGGCGTCCAGGGCGTCTTGCGAAGCAGGCGCCCGCTCATGCCTTCCAAAATGGCCAGATAAGTCTGATCTCCCTCTTGAAGCCGGCAGATGACCTCCGCCTTGCCGTCGTCATCCATGTCCCAAACCACTACCGGAACGTTATTTGCGTTGCCGAAGCAGTGATCGTGCCGTACCAGCGGCCTGCGCCACAGGCTGCGCCCGTAACTGGTGAAGGCTTCCAGTTCGACCGGCACGCCCGGATCGCGTGACATCTCGTGGATGCCGTTGTCCAGGCGCAAGACGGCGTCCAGCACGCCGTCACCATCCAGGTCGCCGAAGACCGGCAAGAATCCGCCCTTCTGCACGGTGGGCTGAAAGACCGCGATCAAACCGCTGCGCGCGTGCGTGGGGTCTACGGCGGCCCATTCCGACGGCGGTCCTTCGGCGCCGCCGGGCGCAATCGCGCGGACCCGATAATAGAGGCGCGAGGCCGCGGGCGGCCTGCGGTCCACGAAGTTCGTAGAGTCATGCACCGGCTCTGTGGTAATTCGCTCGCCGGCCACATCGCGCCTCGTGCTGCGATACACGTGAAAGCTGGCGTCCGGCGCGTCCTGTGGCAGCAATTGCCAGCCCAAGTAGACCGCGCCCTCCCCTGCGGGCTGCGCGATGAGCCGGCGCGGCAGGCGGCGGAAGTGAGTCGCGCCCGTTGGTTCGCGCACCAGGCGGAAACCCAGGTCCGGATGGCGGATGCCGGCGGAGGCGCCGCCGCGAACGCCGCAGCGCAGGTAATACTCGCCGCGCGCCCAGGACCCGCCGGCGATGGCGCCCTCCTCGGTTTCAGGAACTTCGATGCGGTACTTGAATCTGGCGGTCGCCGGATCCGGGTAACTGTCCACCATCTGCCAGACGTTGCCGGCCATGTCGTAGAGGCCCCAAGCGTTGGGAGGATAGCTTTTTACGGGTTTCAAGTGCCTGCGCCAGTCGGCAAAGCCGCGGTCTCCTCTGGGATCGTAGTTGGCGCGACCTTCCGGCTTGGCGTCGCCCCAGGGATAACGTGCGTCGGGCAGACCCCCTCGTGCGGCGTACTCGAATTCCGCCACCGTCGGCAGGCGGTACAGCCGGCCTTGTTTGCCTGACAGCCAGCGCGCGTAGGCCCAGGCGTCGCTGCGGTTGACGAAAATTACCGGGTGATTTTCGAACCCCGCGGGAATTCGCCCGTTCTCCCAATGAAGCGGGGCCGGGTGGCGGGTCTCCTCCACGAATGCCTTGTACTGGGCGTTGGTGACCGGGTGGATGGCCATTTCGAAGTCATCCACCCGGAGCATCGGTTGGCCCGGCCTGAGCAGGCCGCCCCGAATCAACACGTAGTCCTGCGCAGCCGCGGATGCGGCGAGCATGGCGAGCAGAGTTATGGCGCGCATGTCGGTCTTCCGTTTCATGATTGTAGAACGGTCCTTGGCCGCCTGGCCCTCGCGAGACGCCGGAGGGCCAGCGAGTTGCCGGCAGGCTTTCTTATAATGAAAGAACTGATCTTGTAGCGGCGGTGCGCGGGGCGCTGTTGGTGCGCGCGCATCGACCGCATGCAGTTCGGCCTTGAATCATGTTCGAGAGCCTTTCGGAAAAGCTCCAGCGGATCTTCAAGAATCTGCGCGGGGAAGGCAAGTTGACGGCCGCCAATATGGAGGCCGCCCTGCGCGAGATTCGCATCGCGCTGCTGGAAGCCGATGTCCACTTCCGGGTGGTCAAGCAGTTCATCGAGGAGATACGGCGCAAGGCGCTGGGTGAAGAGGTGCTTACCGCGCTCTCTCCGGCGCAGCAGGTGGTCAAGATCGTCCGCGACGAGATGGTGAAGATGCTGGGCAGTCACCATGCCCGCCTGCGGTTCTCTGGCGATCCGCCTACCGTCATGCTGCTGGTGGGCTTGCAAGGCTCGGGCAAGACCACCACCACCGGGAAACTGGCCCGCATGCTGAGCAAGGAGGGTCACAGCCCGCTGATGGTCTCAGTGGACGTCTACCGGCCCGCGGCGCGCGAGCAGCTCAGCGTGATCGGCCGGGAGGTCCGGCTGCCGGTCTATGAGGGCGCGGCAAGCGATCCTTTGGAGCTGGCGCGAGCGGCGCGGCGGGAAGCGACCCTGAGCGGGCGCGACGTGCTGCTGGTGGATACCGCCGGGCGCTTGCACATAGACGACCAACTGATGGCCGAGCTGGTCCAGCTCAAGCAACTGCTGGCGCCCACCGAGATCCTGTTCGTGGCCGACGCCATGACCGGCCAGGACGCAGTGCGCTCGGCCGAGGAGTTCCACAAGCGTTTGGGCATCACCGGGGTAATTCTGACCAAGATGGACGGCGACGCGCGCGGTGGCGCGGCTCTTTCCATCCGCAGCGTGACCGGTCAGCCGATCAAGCTGGTGGGCGTGGGCGAGCGCTTCGATGCCTTGGAGGCCTTCCATCCAGACCGCATCGCCTCTCGCATCCTGGGCATGGGCGACGTGCTCTCGATCATTGAAAAGGTCGAGCAAACCATGGACCAGCGCAAGGCCGAAGAGATGCAGCGCAAGCTGATCGAAAACGAGTTCACGCTGGAGGACTTTCGCGATCAGCTCCGGCAGTTGCGCAAGCTCGGCCCGCTGGAGTCGCTGCTCTCGATGATGCCTCAGATCGGTCCGTTCAAAGGGCTGAAGAACGTCGAGGTGGATGAAAAGGAAATCACGCGCGTGGTGGCGATCATTGACTCCATGACGCCGCAGGAACGGGCCAATCATATGATCATCAACGGCTCGCGGCGGCGGCGCATCGCGCGGGGCAGCGGGACCACGGTGCAGGATGTCAACCAGTTGCTGAAGCAGTACGCCCAGATGCGGAAGATGATGAAGAGCTTTTCCGGCGGCTTGTTGGGCAAGCGGCTGGGCAAGATGAAATGGCCGCCGTTTGCGGGCCTCCAACCCCCGATGTAAGGCCCTTAGGGCGGTCCGGGGCGCCGGAGGCTGCGACGGAGCGGATGAGGAACTGAGAGTTATGTTGACGATTAGACTGGCGCGGTTCGGCGCTAAGAGGAAGCCGACTTACCGCGTGGTGGTGATTGAGAAAGAACGGGCGCGTGACAGTCGCGCCGTTGAGGTCGTAGGACATTACAACCCTCGCACCGAGCCGGCCACGGTGCAGTTGAACTACGAGCGCATTGAGCACTGGCGCCGGCACGGTGCGCAGCTTTCCGAGACGGTGGCCCGTTTGCTGGCGCGGCACCCGGCGCCGGCCGATCAACCCGCCGCCTGAGCTCTGGCCGGGAACCGGCGCACGGTCCGGTAATGTTATCATTTAGGCAGGGTACAGGAGGCTCAGGGGATGAGCGGGATGAAGCAGTTAGTGGAAGATATTGCGAAGGCTCTGGTCGACATCCCCGACCAAGTGTCCGTGCGCGAGGTTCAGGGTGAGCAGGTCACGGTGCTGGAGCTCAAGGTGGCTCCGAGCGACTTGGGCAAGGTGATCGGCAAGCAAGGCCGCACCGCCCGTTCGATCCGCACCATCCTCGGGGCGGCCGGCATGAAGCTGAACCGCCGGTTTACTCTGGAGATCCTGGAGTAGCTTCACCGGAGCCCCACGGGAAGCTCTGGAGCCGGAGCCCAACTCCGTCTGCCCGGTTCCTGGAGGCTGCGATCTGAAACCGCCGGATGAGCAGTGGGTGGCAATCGCCTCGGTGGTTCGCCCTTGGGGCAGCCGCGGAGAGGTGATAGCCGAGCCCCATACCAGCCGAGCGGAGCGCTTCCAGGAGCTAAGGCGGGTATACCTTTTGCGGCAAGCGGAGGACAGCCCGTCCGGTGCGGCTGAGATCGAATGGGCGCGCCGACATCGTGGGCGCGTGATCCTGAAGTTCCGCGGGGTGGAGGACATAGGCCGGGCGCGAGCCTTGGCCGGCACTACGGTTTGCATCCCCCAGCAGGAGCGGCCGCCGGCGCCGCCTGGCGAGTACTACCACGCCGACTTGTTGGGTTGCGAGGTCCTGGAGCGGAAATCAGGCAGGCGGCTGGGCTTGGTAACGGGCTGGCTGGAGGCTGGCGGCCCGGGCCTGTTGGAGGTCACTGGCGAGGAGGCGGACCAGGAGCTTCTGATTCCCTTCGCCCGTTCGGTATGCGTGGAGATCAACGTTGCCGCCCGGCGCATATTGGTGGATCTGCCGGAAGGGCTTGAAGAGTTGAACCGGCCATGATCTTTCATGTGCTGACGATATTCCCGGAGTTCTTCCGCGGTCCGTTGGATTGCGGCATTGTGGCACGGGCGCGCCAGGCCGGGCGCCTGGAGATCCGCATCCACAACCTGAGGGATTGGACGCGGGACCGTCACCGAACCGTGGATGACAGGCCGTTTGGCGGCGGAGAGGGCATGGTGCTGAAGCCGGGGCCGATCTTTGAAGCCGTCGAGTGCATCTTCCCCGAGCGGCAAGCCGGCCGGCGGGTGGTGCTGTTGTCGGCGCAGGGCCGGCTGTTCAACCAGAGCATTGCCCGGGAGCTGACCAAATGGCAGGAGCTGCTTCTGATTTGCGGGCGCTACGAGGGCGTGGACGAGCGCGTGGCCGAGCATCTGGCCGATGAGGAACTTTCCGTGGGTGATTACGTGCTGAGCGGGGGAGAACTGGCGGCCGCCATCGTGATTGACGCTGTGGCGCGGCTGCTGCCGGGAGTACTAGGCAACCAGGCCTCGGCGCTGGCGGAGTCCTTCAGCGGAGAGGGGCCGGAACTCGGTATCCTAGATTATCCGCAGTATACTCGCCCGGCGGATTTCCGGGGTTGGAAGGTCCCCGAGGTTCTGTTGAGCGGGCACCACGCCGAGATCCGGCGCTGGCGCGAAAAGGCGGCGCGGGAGAAGACGGCGCGCTTGCGGCCCGATCTGTTGAGGCGGGAGCCGTCAGGCGGCTTGCCGGCCGAGGGCGTCGCGGGCGGAGCACCGGAGGCTGAGCAGGCCTCCGATTTGCTGAGAGCAGGGAAGAGATTATGACGAACCCGTTGTTGGCGAAATTCATGAGCAAGCACAAGCGCACCGACGTGCCGGAGTTTCGTCCCGGCGACACTGTGCGCGTGCATGTGAAGATCAAGGAGGGCGACAAAGAACGCCTCCAGGCTTTCGAGGGTACCGTGATCGCCCGCAAGAACACCGGCCTGGGCGAGGCCATCACCGTGCGGAAGGTCAGCTTCGGCCACGGCGTGGAGCGCATATTCCCTCTGAACGCTCCGGTGATTGACCATATTGATGTGGTGCGGACCGGCAGAGCGCGCCGGGCCAAGTTGTATTACTTGCGGGGCTTGAAGGGCAAGTGGGCGCGGCTTAAAGAACGGGAGTAGCTTGCGCGTGCGGGACGATCGCCGCTGCCTGGGCAGCTTCGAGCGCGAGCTGCACGCCCGGGGTTTCCTTCATGTGGCCGGCGCGGACGAGGCCGGTCGGGGCTCGCTGTTCGGCCCGGTTTACGCCGCGGCGGTGATTCTGGATCCGCACCGGCCCGTAGCCGGCCTGCGCGACAGCAAGCAACTGAGTCCGGAGCAGCGGGAGGAGCTGGCCGAGCTGATCCGCCTCCGTGCGGTGGCCTGGTCCGTGGCCTCGGTGGATGCGTTCGTCATTGATTCCATAAACATCCTGGAGGCCTCCCGTCTGGCGATGCAGCGGGCAGTGGAGCAGCTCCCGGTGCGGCCGGATTTCCTGTTGCTGGATGCGGTGAGCTTGGATCTGCCGGTTCCTCAAAGCGTGCTGATTCATGGCGACGAGCGTTGCCAGGCGATCGCCGCCGCCTCGATTTTGGCCAAAGTCAGCCGGGACGCCGCCATGCGGGAGTGGGACCGCGTCTACCCTCAGTATGGCCTGGCGCGCCACAAAGGCTATCCCGCCCCGGAGCATCTGGACGCCCTGGCAGCTTTCGGTCCCAGCCCGCACCATCGCTTCAGTTATCGCCCGGTGCGCGAGGTTTGCACGCGTCCGTTGCGGGCGTGGTTGCTCTCGCGCGAGGATGGGTACCGTTTCTGGGAGCCGGGGAACCTCGGGTGAGCGGCCCGCCGGATCCCGTCTCTGTAGAACAACCCGCAGGCTCACAGCCGGCGGCAACTTCTGGCAGGCAACGGCGCCGGGTGCGCCTGTTCGGCGGCTTGGTGATGGTGGCAGCCGGTTTTCTCGCCGGCCTCGTGCTGCTCATCTACCCGTGGCTACAGTGGTGGGACGACAATCTGTTTTCCGCCTGGCTGCCTTTGTGGAACAGCGGCTACCTGCGCGGGGCGGTAGCCGGATTGGGGGCGGTGAATCTGGCCTTGTCGCTGTCCTCAATGATGCGCATCCGCCGGCGCTGAGCGGTTGTAAATCGTTCCGCGCCTGTGTCGGCGATTTGCACGAGCCGCCCGCCCAGTGGTAAATAACATGTGTTGATCCTCCGATATGCCGCGGGGTGGATACCCTCTCCCGCGGCGTAGCCCCCTGGCGATGAGCGCACCTGTTCCGACTTGGATGATAGAGGCTGTCGGCCTCAGCAAGTTCTATGGGGACTTCGCCGCCATCCGCGACGTGACTTTCTCAGTGCCGCAGGGGCAGGTGGCGGCCTTCCTGGGCCCGAACGGCGCGGGCAAGTCCACCACCATGAAGATTTTGACCGGATATCTGGCGCCCAGCGCTGGGCAGGCGCGCATCGCCGGCTTGGACGTCGGATCCGATCGCATCGCGGCCGCCGAAAGGCTCGGTTACTTGCCCGAAAACGGCCCGCTGTATCCGGAGATGACTCCGCTTGGCCTGCTGAGATTCTTCGGGCGTGCTCGCGGATTGAGCGGCGCGCGCCTGCGTGCGCGGATTGAGGAGGTGGTGGCCCAATGCGCGCTGGAGCCTGTGCTGGAGAAGAGCATCCGCAAGCTTTCCAGAGGCTACCGGCAACGCGTCGGCATGGCCCAGGTGCTGTTGCACCAGCCTGACGTCCTGATCATGGACGAGCCCACCAGCGGACTAGACCCCAATCAGGTCCGGGAGGTGCGGCGCCTGATACGCGAGTTGGGTCGCACGAAGACCGTCCTGCTTTCCACGCACATTTTGCAGGAGGTGGAGGCCATGGCGGACCGCGTGATTTTCATTGATCGCGGGCGCATCGTCTTCGACGGGACCCCTGAGCAGATGAAGGACGGTCACGGCTCACTGGAAGAGGCGTTCCACGCTCTGAGTCAGGAGGGAGGTCCGGGGAGGCAGAAGTGCGAAGCCGCCGCCGAGTAATAGGCGCCGTCCTGCTGCGCGAGCTGGGCAGCTATTTCGGGACTCCCACCGGCTACGTCTTCATCACCCTGTTTGTTTTTGTGAGCGCGGCGGCGGCTTTCTGGCAGGAGCGCTTTTTCGCCGCCAACCTGGCCAATCTGGATGAGCTCAACCGCTTCTTTCCCTACCTGCTGGTGCTGTTGATTCCAGCCATCAGCATGGGTCTGTGGGCGGAAGAGAAGCGACAAGGCACCGAGGAGCTGCTGCTGACGCTTCCGGCCACCGATCTGGAAGTGGTGTTGGGCAAGTACCTGGCGGGCCTGGCGATCTACACCGTCGCCCTGGCGTTCTCCCTCAGCCACTTGGTGGTGCTCTGCTGGCTTGGCGATCCGGACCCGGGCCTGATGGCCGCCACCTACCTAGGTTACTGGCTGATGGGAGCGGCCCTGCTGGGTTTGAGCATGCTGGCTTCCCAACTCACCGACAACCTGACAGTGGCGTTTATCCTGGGGGCGGCCTTCTGCGCCGTGCCGGTGTTCGCGGCGCGCGCCGGCGTGATCCTGAGCGGTGCGAGTGCACGGCTCGTGGAGAGGCTTTCGCTGGTAGAACAGTTCCGCGATCTTGCCGAAGGCGTCCTGACTTTGCGGGCGCTGGTCTACTTCCTCGGCTTTGTGCTGGCCACGCTCTACTTGAACGTGGTTTTGCTCGGCAGGCGCGGCTGGCTGACCGGCCCTAAGTCCCCGCGCATGCGCCTGCACGTAAGCTTGCGCGCTTTAGCGCTGACGGTAATAGCGGCCAGCGCGACGCTGGTGGCCGGCAACGTGCGGTTGCGACTGGACTTGACCGCCGAGCAGCTGCACTCGCTGGCGCCGGACACGCGCGCCCTGCTGGCCGGCCTGTCGCTGCGGCGTCCGGTATTCATCGAGGCCTACCTGAGCCCCGATGTGCCGCGCAGCTACATGGAAGTGCGCAACAACCTGGTGGCCATGCTGCGCGAGTTCGACGCCGTGGGCGGCGAGGCCCTGCATGTGAGGATCATCGAGACTTTGAAGTATTCCCCCGAGGCCCGGGAAGCCCTCCAGCGCTACGGCATCCGGCCCTATCGCGTACCGGCAGGCGAGGAGAGCGCCCGGACGGTGAACGAAATCTTCATGGGCCTGGCCTTCCGTTCGGGCGACGAGGAGTTTGTAATTCCGTTCTTTGACCGCGGCCTGCCGGTGGAGTACGAGCTCATGCGGTCGGTGCGCGTGGTCTCGCGCGCGCAGCGCAAGCGCGTGGGCGTGCTGGAGACGCGCGCCAGGCTGTTCGGCGGTTTTGATTTTCAGAGCCGGGTTCAGACCAACGAGTGGTCCATAGTGGCGGAGCTGCGCAAACAGTACGAGGTGGTGCGGGTCACCGCCGATGCCGATTACCCGGAGAACCTAGATGCGCTGGTGGCCGCGCTGCCCTCTACTCTGAGCCAGCCTGAAGTGGACCGCCTGACGGCCTACGTTCGACGCGGCAAGCCGGTGCTGGTGTTGGTGGATCCCATGCCGGCGTTCGATCTGAATCTGGCGCCGCAGGAGATCCCGCCGGCCGGCTCCATCACCGCTGCTGCCGCCTCCCCGCCGCGCGCCAATGTGCAGGCCCTGATGGAGGCGTTGGGGGTTTCCTGGCAGCCGAACCGCATCGCGTGGGATAACTACAACCCTCACCCGCAACTGAAGACCCTGCCAAAAGAGTTCGTCTTCGTGGGCCGGGACGGCTTCAATCCCAAGGATCCGGTCAGCGCCGGGCTTCAGGAAGTGGTCTTGCTCTACCCAGGTGTCCTGCGCAGCCGGGGAACCATACAGTTCACTCCGTTGCTTGAGAGCAGCGGTGAATCCGGCCTGGTGCGCTGGGAGGACCTGGTCCAGCGTACTCTGTTCGGCGTCACGATCAACCAGAACCTTCCCCACAACCCCGCGGGCGTGCGTCAGGTGCTGGCGGCGCGCCTGCGCGGACAGACGCTGGCTTCCAGGATCAACGCCATCGTCATCGCCGACGTGGACCTGATGGGGGAACAGTTCTTCGAGCTGCGCCGGCGCGGTTTGGAGCAACTCAATTTCGACAACGTGACCTTCCTGCTGAACGCCGTGGATGATCTGGCCGGAGACCCCTCTTTCATCGCTTTGCGCAAACGGCGCCCGCGGCACCGCACGCTGGAGGCGGTTGAGGCGCGCACCCGCGTTTACGAGGCTCAGCGCTTGCGGGAGACGCAGGCGGCCGAAGCCGTCGCCGAGCAGCGCTTGAGGGAAGCGCAGGCTCGTCTGGACCGGGCGGTGCGGGAAATCGAACAGCGGACGGATCTGGACGATCAGACCCGGCGCATCATGATCGCCAACGTCCAGTCGGTAGAAAACCGGCGTCTTCAGGTGGCTCGCGCCAACATCGAGGACGAAAAGCAGCGCCAGATAGAGAACAGCCGGGCCGAGATGGAAAACGCCATCCGCCGTATCCAGAACGCCATCAAGCTGGCGGCCGTGGCCCTGCCGCCGGTGCCGGCATTTCTGCTGTTCCTGCTGATTTCGGTCCGCAAGCTCCGGCGGGAGCGAATGCGTGTGCCTGCCGACCGGCTGATGCCACCCGCACCGGAGGGCCCGGGCGAATGAGGGAGGGACTGAAGACGGTCGGCTTCCTGGCGGCGGCGCTGCTGATGGCGGTGCTGGCTGCCATTACGCAGCCGGAGCGCGCCACGCCGGAGATCTTAAGCGATCAGGGGCAGGCTTTCTACCCGCAGTTCAGGGATCCGGCGGCGGTGCGGGCAATCGAGGTTATTGATTACGACGAGGCCACCGCCACGGCGCGCCCGCTCAAAATCGAATACCGCCGCGGGCGCTGGGTCGTGGCGTCGCACCACAACTACCCGGTGGAGCTGGGCGACCGGCTGGCGCGCAACGCCGCAGGCTTGGTGGATCTTCGCAAGGACCTTGTCCGTTCGGATTCCGCGCAAGACCACGCGCAGTTCGGGGTGATTGATCCGCTGGACGCCAAGGTCGGCACCCTTACCGGGCGCGGCAAGCGTGTCACCTTGCGTGATGCGCGAGGTGAAGTCCTGGCGGATTACATCTTCGGCAAGCCGGTCGAGGGCAAGCCGGGCTATCGCTATCTGCGCGTGCCGGGCGGCAAGCGGACCTACGCGGTAAGGACCGACGCCGATCCATCAGCGCGCTTTGCGGATTGGGTGGACGCCGATTTGCTACGCATCGCTTCGGGCGCCATCCGCCGCATAGTCTTACAGAATTACTCGATCGACGAGAGCTTCGGCCGCATCGCCAGTTCCGAGACCCTGACTCTGACGCGACAAGACGGCGGTTGGAGCGCGGGCGGCGGAAGGCTGAACATGAATGCCGTCAACCGGCTGCTCGGCGCGCTGGATGGCCTGCGGATTGTGGACGTGCGTCCCAAGCCCCCGGCGCTGGCCGCCGACCTGCGCCAGGGTCAGATCAGGCTCTCTTTGGAAAGCGCGCTTTCCCTGCGCCAGTGCGGCTTTTTCCTCACTCCGCAAGGGCGGTTGCTGGCCAAGGAAGGCGAGATGGCGGTGGAAACCGCCGACGGCCTGGCTTATACGCTGCGCTTCGGCGAGGTGGCAGCGGCTGCCGGCGAAATCCGCGCTCCCGGCGGGCAAGGTGAGAACCGCTACCTGTTGGTGACCGTCGCTTACGATGCGGCCCGCGCCGCACGTTACGGCGGCGATGGAGCAAACGGCGAGCGCCGGGCACGAGAACTGAGTCAGCGCTTTGCGGATTGGTATTACGTCATTAGCGGCGCCGACTTTCAGAAGCTGCGCCTGAAGCGTTCCGACGCTCTGGCCGGAGAGGGGTCCGCCTCACAGAATCAGCCGCAGCCCTAACTGGAAAACTCTGCCGTCGTTCAGGGTGTTCGTGATCCGCCCGAAGGAAGGCGAGGACAGATTCCGCTGTGGTTCGTCGAACTGCGGATGATTGGCAAGGTTGTAAACCTCGGCGCGCAACCGCAAAGTCCATTCGCGCCCGCCGTTCCAACGCCATTGCTTGCTAAGGGCGGCGTTCAAATTGGCGATGCCGTCCTTGCGGAAGGTGTTGCGTCCCAGGTTGCCCCTCCGCTCGCCCGGCCGGATGTAGCCGAAGCGATCCCGCCGGAGAATGCCGGTGGAGGTGTTAGGATCGTCCACCGTGCGCCCGAGGATTGAGGGATCCAGGATGTGCGGGCGATCGCTGGGACCGCCGTCCACGTTGCCGAAGCCGGGGGCGTCCGAGCCGACGTAAAGCGTGAAGGGCGTGCCGGATTTCACCAGCGCCGCCGCGGAGACTTCCCAGCCGCCGAACAGCCATGTCAGCCTGCGCCCGGCGGCCGCCGGGGAAGGCAGCTCCCAGGCCGCGTGCAACTCGAGCGAGTGGGGCCCGTCGAAGTTGCTCAGCCCCCGGCGGTCGCGTAGCTGTTCGTACTGCCACTGGCTGCGGCCTTTAAGAATGTCGGCGTTGGCCGCAGTGCCTGAATAATCCACGCCCTCGTCAATAGCCTTGCTGAAGGTGTAGCGCACGCCGCCCGTAAAGCCCCGCTCGACAGGCAAGTCCAGCGCGAGCTGGGCGGCGTCCAGATAAGCGATCCCGGCGTTGACCACTTGTTTGATCTCGTAATAGCGCGGATCGGGGCGCCGCTGATCCACGGTGGCGGTGCTCAGCGGGATGCCGGCTACCGGCTCGGCGCGGTTCATTATAAAGCTGTTCAGCAGCTTGATCGAGCGGCTGCCCATGTATGCCAGCCGCAGCAGGGCTCGGCCCCGCAGGCGCCGCTCGAAGCCCAGGTTGTACTGGTGAGCGTAAGGAGCCACCAGATCCGGCGCCAGCAGGGTGGGAGAGGACCGGCCGTTGGGGTCGTGCAGATCCAGGCCGCGCAGCGGGTCCAGGGGATCCGGGTTTTGCACCTGGACGTAGAGCACATGCGGGAGGTTGTTTCGGATCTGCTGATAGGTGACCGGCAGGATCTCACCGAACGACACCGAGTAGGCCGTCCGCAGGATCCAATCGGCGGTGAGGCGCCAGGCGATTCCCAGTCGCGGACTGAAGTTGTTGCAGTCGCAGGCGTAGGGAATGCGGTTCAGACCGTGCACCTCTCGCGGCCTGCTCAGCGCGTTATAACGCAGGCCAAAGTAAATCTGTAGGCGCGGGCCGGGACTCCACTTATCGCCGAAGAAAGCGTTCGTTCGCCAATTGCGAAAACCGCGCGCCAGCTCGCCCAGAGTAACTTCATAACTGGAAGGCGCGCCCAACCGAAAATTCTCCAGCGCCGTACGTCCGAAGTTATTAGTGAACTGGTAATAACCCCGCTGGTTGTTGCTTTCTACGCCGTTCAATTGCACGCGCGTCAGCTCTCCGCCAAAGCTCAGGCCGTGACGTCCTCCGTCGGCTTGCCGGCTGGCCAGCGCCGCCCAGCGGAAACTGTTTTCGGCGCGGTTGATAGGAAACATGCTGTCCGGACCCAACTCCTCGATCTGGAAACCCAACCGGATGCGGGGACCGACTGCCCGGGGTTCCGGCCGCAGCCACGAACGCGTCCGTTGGAAAGCGAAACCTAAAGCGGCTTCCGAAGCGGCTGACGGCGTCCAGCGCCAGGTGAGCTGCGTGCGATGAGCGTGGATGTCCGTGTCCGGATTCTGTCCGGCTACCAACTGAAACGCAGCCTCGCGGTGCCGGCTCAAGGCGTGGGAGGCGATCAGCCGGCCTGTAGCGCCAAGCCGGCGATCCAGACGCAGATCCGCGTCGGTCTCGTCAATCCGTTGCGGAGCGTTGGTGTTCAGAGCGCGCGGGTCGAAGTCCGGGCGATTAGGCAAATCCGCGGGGTAGGCGGCCAGCCAGCGGCTGATCAGCGCACGCAGGGCGGGGTCCTTGGCGAGCGGCGTGCGTTCCTCGGCCAGGGGGACGAGCACGTTGCCGTTCACCATCCCCCGAATTTTGCGCTGACCGGCGCTGGCGCTCACCTGGCCCAGCAGGCCCGCCGGACCGCCGGCGCGCCAGCCGTAGAAATTGCGCCGGGAGGGTTTGACCGGTCCGGCCTGAAAAAACGTGCGCGCGTTGAAGACGCTGTTCTGGTGGTCATGGTAGAGCTCGGCGTGCCAGTCCGGCGCGGCGCGCCTGGGGGCCAGCAGGGGCAGCTCGGCGGCAGGCCGGCCGTGGTCCGCGGCGTAGTAGTTCGTTTGGGCGGAAACCTCGCTCAAGAAGGTGAGGTTGGCGCCCAGGCGTATGTTGGCCTCCTTGATCGCGTCGTTGTCTATGCGGTGGACCTGGACGTTCTCGTTGCGCTGGGCGGCGGCGGCCAGGCGCGGACCGGAGGGCGGCTGGGGCGAGGCGACAGGCTTCGGGGTTTGCGCCGGAGCGCACAGCACCGCGGCCAGCCAGGCGGACAGGGAGGCGCGAGACATCGCTCAGAAGCAATCATTCTAGCAGGCTGCTTGCGGCCGCCGCGCTCCCGGGGGCGCTTGACGGGACGCGGCCTGGTGTGAGATTATTCATCATAGTGAATAAAAATTCAATGGAGGCCACCATGGCCGCAAAGGCCGTCGCCAAAATCGCCATGCGGCGCTTCGCCTGGGACCTGGATCTCAACCAGGACGAACTCTGCCAGTTGCTGGACCTCACCGCCGAATTGAAGCGCTCGCCCGGCCTGTACACGCACTCTCTGGAAGGCCGCTACCTCAGTCTGCTGTTTGAGAAACCCTCCCTGCGCACCCGGCTCACCTTCGAGCTGGCCATCAAGCAGTTGGGCGGCGATGCCGTCTTCTCCAACGGCCCCATCGCTGAGCGCGAGCCTCTCAAGGACGTGGCTCGCAACCTGGATCGCTGGACGCACGGCATCGTGGCCCGCGTCTTCTCCCAGCAGACCATAGAGGATCTGGCCCGCTGGTCGGGCGTCCCGGTGATCAACGCCCTCAGCGATCGCTATCATCCCTGCCAGGCCCTGGCCGACGTCTTCACTTTGAGAGAGCATTTCGGGGAGTTGCGAGGCTTGAGGCTGGCCTTCGTGGGCGACGGCAATAACGTGGCCCATTCGCTGATGCTTACAGCCACCCGGCTGGGCGTCCGCTTGACCGTAGCCACGCCGCCAGCTTACGCTCCGGACCGTGAGATCGCCGCCACCGCCGCTGCTCTGGCGGCCGCTTGCGGCTCCGAACTGACGATCACGACTGATCCCGCCGTCGCCCTGGACGGCGCGGATGCGGTTTACACCGACGTATGGACCAGCATGGGCTTCGAGCAGGAAGCGGGCGAGCGGCGCCGCGTCTTTCAGCCCTACCAGGTCAACGCGGCGCTGTTCGAACAGGCGCGGCCCGACGCCATCTTCCTTCACTGCCTGCCCGCCAAGCGGGGCGAGGAGGTGACCGACGAAGTGATCGAGTCGCCGCGCTCGCTGGTCTTCCAGCAGGCCGAAAACCGGCTGCACACTCAGAAGGCTCTGCTGCTTATGATGCTGGAGTGAAGCCTCCGGCGGCGGCTGCCTGATAGAATTCCTAAGTTATGGACAAACCCAAGAAAGTAGCCCTGGCATACTCCGGCGGGCTGGACACCTCGGTGATCATCCCCTGGCTCCGCGAAAACTACGGCTGCCAGGTGGTGGCGGTCTGCGGCAACATCGGGCAAGGCGACGAGGAACTGGTCGGCCTGGAGGAGAAGGCGCGACGAACGGGCGCCGCCGAAGTGTACGTCGAGGATCTTCGCGAGGAATTCGTCACCCAGTATCTATGGCGAATGGTGCGCTCGGGGGCGGTTTACGAGCACAAGTACTTGCTGGGGACTTCGATTGCACGGCCGCTGCTGGCTAAAAAGCAGGTGGAAATCGCGCTGAAGACCGGTTGCGACGCCCTGGCGCACGGCTGCACGGGCAAGGGCAACGACCAGGTGCGCTTCGAGGTGGCCTACAAGGCCCTGGCGCCGCAGCTTCGCGTTATCGCCCCGTGGCGTGAATGGGAGATTCGCTCGCGCGAGGACGCATTGGCCTACGCCGCGCGGCACAATGTGCCGGTGGCGGCCACGGCGACCAAGATTTACAGCCGGGACCGTAACATCTGGCATATCTCGCACGAGGGCGGCCCCCTGGAGGATCCGGCCAATCCGGCGCCTGAAGATGTCTGGATGATCACGCGCAGCCCGCGCGAGGCTCCCGATGATCCCGCCGAGGTGAGCATCGGTTTTGAAGCCGGCGTGCCGGTCTCGGTCAACGGACGGGCCACGCCGGCGGTGAGCTTGCTGGAGACGCTCAATCGGATCGGCGGAGAACACGGCATCGGCCGCGTGGATCTGGTTGAGAACCGCTTCGTGGGGATGAAGTCCAGAGGGTGCTATGAGACCCCGGGCGGCACGCTCATTACTGCGGCCTACCGCGAGCTGGAGGCCCTGACGCTGGACCGCAACTTGCTGCACTACAAGCAGAGGCTGGCGCTGGATTACGCGGAGCTGGTTTACAACGGCTTCTGGTTCACGCCTCTGCGCGAAGCGCTGGACGGTTTCTTCGACGTGGCGGCACGGGACGTGACTGGCGAAGTCACGCTGCGTCTGCACAAGGGCACGCTCGAGCCGGTCGCACGCCGCTCGCCGCGTTCACTGTACTCGCTGGACATCGCCAGCTTCACCATGGGTGCGGGCTACGATCAAAAGGACGCCGAGGGCTTCATAAACCTAATCGGGCTGCCGGTGCGGGTGCGCGCGGCTCTCGGGGTCAAGTGAGGCCGGCGCATGAAACTCTGGGGCGGCCGCTTTGAACGCCCGCCGTCGGAAGTCTTTGAGCGCTTCTCGGGCTCGCTGGCCTTCGACCGCCGCCTTCTGGAGGCCGATATTCGCGGCTCCCAGGCCTGGGCGCGCGCGCTTTGCGAGGTCGGCGTCCTCACCGTAGGCGAACGGGAAGCGATCATCAGGGCGTTAGAGGACATCCGCGCCGAAGCCTCGCAGCCGGAGTTCTTCCGCGACGCCCAAGATGAGGACGTTCACACGCTGGTGATCCGCAAACTGCGCGAGCGCGCGGGCCCGGTGGGGGAAAAGATTCACACCGGGCGCAGCCGCAATGAGCAAATCTCCCTCGATGTGCGCCTCTGGCTGCGCGATCAGATTGACGAAGCACGCGGGCGCATCACGGAGCTGGCCGCCGCCCTGTTGGATCTGGCGCGCGCCTTCCCGAACGCCGTGATCCCCGGCTATACCCACCTGCGCCGCGCCCAGGCGGTGCTGTGGCCGCATTACTTGCTGGCCTATTTTGAAATGCTGGCGCGCGACTGGGAACGCCTCACTCAGGCGCGCGCTCGCACGAATCTGTTGCCCCTGGGCGCCGGAGCGCTGGCGGGTAGCGGTTTTCCGATCCCGCGCGAAGCGCTGGCGCGCGAGCTGGGTTTCGACGGCATCACTCTTAACAGCATGGATACGGCTGCGGACCGGGACTTCATCCTGGATTTTCTTTACGCCGCCGCCCTCACCATGCTCCACTTGAGCCGGCTGGCCGAAGATTGGATTCTTTACTCCAGCGAGGAGTTCGACTGGCTGGAGCTCGGCGACGAAGTGACCAGCGGCTCCAGCCTGATGCCGCAAAAGAAGAACCCGGATTCGCTGGAGCTGATCCGCGGCAAGTGCGGGCGGGTGCTGGGCTGCTTCGTATCATTGTTCGTGACCCTGAAGGGGCTGCCCATGACGTACAACCGCGACATGCAGGAGGACAAACCTCCGCTGTTTGAGGCCGCCGAGCAGTTGCTGGGATCGCTGGAGATGGCCGCCACGGTGGCGCGTTCGGCGCGGTTGAAGCCGGAGCGCGCGGCGGCAGCGGTGGAGGACAGTTGGGTGGTGGCCACGGACCTGGCCGAGGCTCTGGCGCGGGCCGGCGTGCCGTTTCATCGCGCGCACCAGTTGGTCGGGCGGCTGGTGCTCGAAAGCCAGCGGCAGGCTCGCAAGCCCGCAGACTGGACGCCCGAGGCACTGGCTGCTTTCGCTTCCGAATTCACGCCCGAGATGGCGCGGCTGCTATCTCCCAGTGAAGGGATGAAGAATCGCCAGCTTACCGGCGGTACGGGCCCGGAGGCAGTGGGCCGCGCTCTGCAAGCAGCCTATTGCCGCCTGGAGGCGATGCGCGCCGCATCGGCCCGCTCATGAACAAGACTCTCCGCCAGGGGCAGATCCTGCGGCTGATCCGCTCGCAGGCCATACATACGCAGGAGGAGCTGGCCCGCCACCTTCAACGGTTAGGCATTTCCGTCACGCAGGTTACGCTGTCGCGCGACATCCGCGAGCTAGGCTTGGTCAAGACTCCGCAGGGTTACCGGCAGCTCACGCCCGGCGCGGCCGGGCCCGGCCTGGCTCAGCTAGCCGCCGAGTTCCTGCACGACGTGCGCACGGCGCAGAACCTGGTGGTGCTGAAAACATCGCCCGGGCACGCCAACACGGTGGCGGTGGCGCTGGATCGTGAGGAGTGGCCGGAGATCGTAGGCACGGTAGCGGGCGACGACACGATCCTGGTGGTCGCTCCCAGCGCCCGCACGGCCCGCGCCGTGCGCAGCAAGCTGATGAAACTTATCGGAGGAACCGCATGATCACACGCCGCTCATTCGCCGGCGGGCTGGTCGGCGCGACCCTGGCGCCGCCCGAGCTGCCGTTGGTGGATTATCACGTGCATCTTGACGAGCGCATCACGCTGGATAAAGCCCTGGAAATCTCACGTCAGCGCGGCGTGCGCTTCGGCATCGTCGAGCACGCCGGCCGCCCGGAGCTGGGCTACCGCGGCATGCTGTCGCGCGATGAGGATCTGCGCCGTTATCTGAACATGCTGGCCGGCAAACCCGTCTACCGGGGCATTCAGGCCGAAGGGCTGGACTGGATGGGGTGCTTCTCCCCAGGGCTGATTGCGGAGCTGGATTACGTGCTCACGGACGCGCTCACCGTGCCCCAGCGGGTGTTTCGCGGCCAGGGCGGTGAGGAACCGTTGATCAAACTGTGGACGCCCGCGGCCAAGCTGATCGAGGACCCGGAAGGCTTCATGGACCGCTACGCGGATTTTCACGTGGAGATCATGCGGCGCGAACCCATTGACATCCTGGCCAATCCCACCTTCCTGCCCGCGGCGATCGAAAAGGATCATGCTACGCTTTGGACGCGGCCGCGCATGGAGAAGATCATCGAAGCCGCCGTGCGCTACCAGGTCGCCATAGAGATCAACTCCCGCTACCGGCTACCCACTGAGGAATTCTTGAAGCTGGCGCGCAAGGCGGGCGTGAAGTTCTCATTTGGTTCGAACATTCACGGCCCGGATGTGGGCCGCCTTGATTATTGCCTCGAGATCGCCGGCAAGCTGGGACTCGGCCCGCGCGATCTGTTCAAGCCCGCACCGGCGGGCGCCAAGCCGATCCAGCGGCGCGCGTGGGGCTGAACCCGGCGGCGCATTACTGCTTCTTAAGCGCCGGGTTCTTAAGCGCCGGGCCGAAGTAGGGGTAGCGATCCCAGCGGTCGTCGTCCACGGTGGCGCGCGGATCACCCGTTTCCTTCATCCAGCGCTCCAGGCGCGCGCGCAGGCGCTGTTGCACGGCGGCGTATTCGGCGCGCCCGGCCACATTGTTGATCTGGTGCGGGTCCTTGCGCAGGTCGTAGAGCTCCTCCGCGGGACGCTTGGCGAAGCACAGCTCGAAAAACCGCCTGTATTGCGGCTCGTCGCGGCGCGCCAGGATAAACTGCTTGGTCGGGCCGTCGTCGCAGTCTCCGAACGGGCCGACGGAGTGGTACGGCTCGGGATCGCCAGCGGGCCAGCGATCCGGGCGGAAATTACGAACGTAAAGAAACTGGCGAGTGCGCAAGGCGCGTATCGGATAGCTCAGATCGCCCCGCCGCACGTTGGCGTGGCGCTCGCGCTCGAGAAATACCTCGTTGCGCAGGCCGGGCTTCTCGGCGCCGGTGAGCAGCCCGAGTAAGCTGCGCCCGGTCATCTCGGGCAACGATTTTAGCCCCGCCGCTTCCAGGAAGGTGGGCGCCAGGTCTGCGAGGTTCACGAAGTCTTCTAGCGTCCGGCCGCGCTTGACGCGCGCCGGCCAGCGCACGGCGAAGGGCTGGCGGGTTCCGGCATCGTAAAGGTTGGCTTTAGAGCGCGGGAAGGGCCAGCCGTTGTCGCCGGTGATGAGGACCAGCGTGTTAGCGCTGCGCCCGGTCTTGTCCAGCAGCTCGAGCAGCTCCCCCACCTCGCGATCGAAGCGTTGGACCTCGAAGTAGTAATCCAGAATGTCTCTGCGGATCTCCGGCGCATCCGGCCAAAAGGGCGGTACCCTGACGTGCTCCGCCCTCATGCCGGCCTTCAGGCCGGAGTCGGGTTCGTAAGGACGGTGCGGATCGTGGCTGCCGAACCAGAAGCAGAACGGCTGATCGGCGGGAATGCCTTTGAGGAACTCGGCGAAGCTGTTAAACTGCGCGCCCGCAGGGTTGCAGTTGCGCCCGCCGGCCTTGAAGTCGCCGGGTCCCCAGCCCTTGCGCGTGAAGCCGACGACGTATCCGGCCCGCTCGAGCAGCTCGGTGTAGACCGGGAATCTGGCGGGCAGGAATCCCCAGAGATTGCCGCCTTCCGCCAGCCGGTGGGGCGCCTGGCCGGTCAGGATGGCGGCGCGGGAGGGCGTGCAGGAGGGCGCCGCGCTGAAGGCGTGGGTGAACAGGACACCCTCGCGCGCCACGCGATCGAACGCAGGCGTGCGCACCACCGGGTCACCGTAGATGGAAGCGTGGGGCCAAGCCCAGTCGTCGGCGATGCAAAGCAGGATGTTGGGCGGCGCTTCGCGTGCCGCGGCATGGAGGCGCCTGAGGCCCGCGGCGCCGGTGGCAAGAAAGTGTCGGCGGTTCATGGCTGTTTCCTCAAAGCAGCCGCCTCTGCCGGCCCGTAGGGCGGGCGGCCGAGCGGCTCGATGGTCCAGTCGCCCGGGGCCAGCGGGATGCCAGCGATCAACTCCGAGCCCAGATAAATGCGCTCGTTCCCCGTGGTCGGGCGCACGCGATACAGCGTGTTCTCATCCACCGTGTAGTACTCGGGGAATTCGTTCAGCCGCACGTAATTCCGCGGCAAATTGATCACCCGGCGGTGCCGCGCAAAATCAAACTGGATGCGGCCCTGCCAGCCTGCCCGCGCTTCCAGGCTCAAATACAGACGCGCTCCTTCGCGTACGGCGCCCAGTCTCAAGCCTGGAACCCAGCGGTCCGGACGGCAGCCCTGGCTCTTGAGGTCCATGTAAAGCAGCAGCGTGCGGTTGAAGTTCCCTTCGCCGTACCAATGCTCGATCAAGCCGGAAGGCTGCTGCATCGCGGCCATAACCTGGATCTCGGATTCGATCCAGTCTAAAGCTTCCGGCACAGGCTCGCGCGCCGCCAGGTAAATGGCGCCTTCGATAGAGTCGGCGTAGCCGTCGAAGGAGCCGTTTTCCCAATTATAACTGCGGTACTTAGGCAAGTTAGCCAGTACGCGGCGCACGGCATCGCGATACCGGGTTTCGCCGGTTACTTGATAAAAGGCATAAATCGCGCCGTACACGTATCCCCAATTATCCGAAAGGCCGGAATTTACGGGCTTGAGAGTCGCTGCGTCCACTACGTTGTATAGCATGCCGTCGCCGTTGGCGGACTCCAGGATGCGGTCCAGCATGCGCGCGATCGCGGGCCGGTAACGCGCCGCTCGCGGCGTATGGTAGTCCTGCTCCAGCGCGTAGAGCAGCGTCAGGCCTACTACGGTCTCATTGCCGTGGTCGCGCAGGCGAAGCTGCCCGTCGCCGGTGTGCTTTTCGAAGTCCCATTTCGAGCTGGGGACGCCGTGATTGCCCGGCAGGACTTCCTCTATGTAGGCGTCGCCGATGCGCCGCGCCCACTCCAGAAACCGCGGGTCCCCGGTCATGGGGCCCAGCCGAACCAGGGCCTGAAGGAAGTCGCCGTTGAGCTCGGCGTCGGAGGCCGGCAGATTGCCGAAGCGGGAGGGAACGGGCGCCCGATTCATGGCGTCCGCTATCATGTCCACCATGCGATAGAACCAAGCTGTACGCCCCAGCCTCTCGGTCACTGCCAGCAGGCCGTCCTTGGCGTACTCGCCGGCGCCGAACAGGCTGGGCGGTCCTAACTCCCCGCTAACCAGATTCAAGTTCGCGGGGATGGACTCCTGGGCAGTGGTGTAGCGGACCTCGTTGCGCAGCATTTCCAGCATGCGGCCGTAAAAGAGGTCCGGGTCGGTCAAATGTGCGGTGAGTATGAGGTAAGGGTACAGGTCCGCTCCGGAATTGTGGGGAGTATAGAGACGTGTCGTGTTGCCCGGCTTCAGACCGCGCGAACCGCCGGGCAACCTGTCGGGCAGCAGGAGGGTGCGCGCGTCGGCGAACTTGAGCCAAGCGTGCAGAACGCGCTGAATCGCGGCGGCCGAAGACTCCCAGCGGCGCGCGTTCTCTCGCGCGCGGGCAAAGGGCGCCGGCTGGGCGGCGGACAGCGCGGCCAGGGCCAGAGTTGGAATAATAATTCGGGCCATCATGCGAATACCGTTCAGAGTCACTATAGCAGAGGCCTTGCTGGCGGCAGCATTATCAGCCGCTTCGCTGGCAGACGGCTTTCGCCATCCGCCGCGCGAGTACTCTTTGATGCCTTACTGGTATTGGAACGGGCGGGTCACACCCGAGCAAACACGTCGCCAGATCGAGGCGATGATGGCCCAGGGCGTCTTTCAAGCGGTTGCATTTCCCTGGGACGGAATGCATCCGGAGTATCTCTCCGAGGATTATTGGAAGCAGGTGGGCGCGGCCCTGGAAATCGCCCGCCGACTCGGTTTCACGCTCAACTTCGCCGATGAGCTGAACTGGCCCAGCGGGCACGCCTGGCGGCCGCAGGGCGGCCCGGAGTTAAGCCGCGTGCTCGAGCGTCGCCCGGAGTTCCGCATGCGGCGCCTGGATTTCCAAGAGCATGTTGTTGAAGGGCCGCGGCGCTGGCGCCTGAGACCCAAGCCGCCTGCGAGCTTCGCGGTGGCGGGCTTCGAAGAGGCTGACGGCCGGCTCCGTGCAGATACGCTACAGGTGCTTGAGCCGCGCGACGGCGAGTTCGGTTGGGAGGTCCCGCCGGGCCGCTGGCTGATCACGCTGTACCGCGTGACGCCCGCCGTAGGCGCGCACAACACGCGCGTGGATCTGCTGAATCCGGACGCGGTGCGCCTCTATTTGGATCTGGTCTACGGAGAGTTCGCGCGGCGATTCCCGGAGCACTTGGGGCGCACGCTCAAGTTGACCATCGCCGATCACGAGGGCGCCTACGGCGTCCCCATCGCCTGGACGCCGCGCCTGTTTGAAGAATTCCGGCGGCGAAGGGGTTACGATTTGCGGCCAATGCTTCCCTTGCTTACTCGCGAAGCCGAGCAGACCGCGGCATCACGCAAGTTGCGCATGGACTACCTGGACCTGGTTTCCGAGCTGTACGCCGAAGCGTTCACCGGCCAGGTGGCCCAGTGGTGCCGCCGCCACCGCCTCGGTCACGCAACTTCGCTTTACGAGGAGCAGCTCTGGATCCAGGTCAGCCTTGCGGGAGACATGTTCCGGCATTGGCGTACGGGAAGCTTCGTGATGATAGACGCGCTGCTGGAGCGCGCCCGCATGCCTTTGGATTTCAAGGAGGCGGCCTCGGTCGCGCATCTGGAAGGTGTGCCGCTAGTGGTCGAGAATCAGGGCTTGCATGGGCATGAGTCTTTCTTGAGTCCCGAGAAAATGCGCTTGGGCACTAACATGTGCCTGCTCTGGGGCGCCAACTTACTGGTCCCCTACTTCGATTACGACGCCGATAAGACGATTTGGCCGCCGCAGTGGTTCTTGGGCCAGCCTTTCTGGAGATACTTTCGCCTTTACGCCGACTACGTACGTCGCGCGCAGTACATGAATGCTCAGGGCAGGCACGTGGCGCCGGTAGCCGTGTACTATCCGCTGGAGACCGCTTTCACCCACGCAGCCCCTTTGTTCGCGCCGCGCCGGCGGGAGTTGTACTGGGGCAATTTTATGGATCAGGTGCAGAATTTCTACGGCGCGCTCCAGCTCGAGTTGGCGCGACAGGGTTGGGACTACCACATTTTGGATCGGCATTACCTGCGCCGCGCCGTTATTTCAGACCGCCTGCTGCGCATTGCAGATGAGGAGTTCGGCGTGCTCATCCTGCCGCCCATGAGCGATATTGATGCGGGCGCGGCGGCCAGAATTGCGGCGTTCGCTCGCGCCGGCGGTGAGGTGCTCGCCCTGGGTGAGCAACCGGAGGCTCTGGCGGACGCGCCGCTGCGCCGGTTTGCCGTACGCCCGCACAAGGCTTTCATGGATCGGCTGGATTACGTGCGCCCGACCGTCGTGCCGGAAGACATTCGGCAAGACCTGCGTCCGCTGTTGGCGGCTCTGCGCGCGGTCATGCCGCCGCCGGTCGAGATCCTTAAGGGCGATGGCGGAGGAATCTACTTCTCGCGGCGGCGCAGCCGGGAGGCGGAATGGTTCTGGGCGGTCAACGACAGCGAGCGCGAGCGCGAGGTGCGCATCCGCCTGCCAGCCGCCGGGCCTTGGGAAAAATGGGATGCCGAGACCGGCGGGCGTTGCGCGCTAGGGGCCGGCCCGGAGCTGACGCTCCGCTTCGGGCCCTGGGACGCCTACTTTCTGGTGCGACATCAGGAGGCGCCCGCCCCGCCCTGCGCCTCGGGCGATGCTCGCGTCGCGCTGACGCTTCGGGAAAGCGGCTGGCGCTTCACGCCCGAGGCGGATCGCCTCCTGGTGCCCTACGCGGCGCCCGAGGGTGGCGAAGAGCCGGTGTGGCTGGCGCCCGAACGGCTGGGCAACCGGCGCTGGTGGCTGATCGGGCCGTTCCCATACGACGACCATTTGGGTTTCTTCCGCAAATATCCGCCGGAAAAACGCGTTCGCCTCGGGGCAACTTATCAAGGCGCTTGGGAACGCGTGCGGTGGAAGTGGGTCGTCTCTCCCAGCTACCGCGTAGTTCCCGGTGAGGCGCTGGGCCTGGGCGGTGAGCGGGCTTTCGGCATTTACTACGCCTACGCGAACGTCTACTCGCCGGCGGCACGGCGCGCACGGATTGTCACGGCCTTTGCCGACAGCCTGCGCCTGTGGTGGAACGGGCGCGAAGTGCTGAGCGTTCATCGGCATCCCAAGTGGCTGCTGCTGCGTGAGGCGTGGGCGGAGTCTGCGGTGGTGGAGATGACACGCGGTTGGAACCGCTTGTTGGTGAAGATCGGTCCTAGCCTGATGGTTCCCACCGCCTTTATGCTGCGCCTCACCGACGAGAACGGCGCCCCGTTGCGGGACGTGGTGTTCGCGGCGCAAGAGAAACTGCCGCCGGTGCGCGTGGAGCGGCAGCGGCTGCGCGTGGAAATACCCCCGGGCGCGGTTGCAGTCGAGCGCGAGGGACGCTGGGAAGCCCTGCCCAGCACCGACAGCCTGATTCTGGAAATCGAGGGAGAACCGCCGGAGCGTCCGGTAGCGTTCATGACCGGCCCGGTGGAGTTCAGTCTTGCCTCATGGAGCCATTCGGCGTTGCGGCATTACTCCGGCGCAGCGCTTTATGAAACCGAATTTGACCTGTCCGAAGATTTGCTCGGCGAGCGGCTGGCGCTGGATTTGGGCGAGGTCGGGGTGACGGCGGAGGCCTGGCTGAATGGCGCGCCGTTGGGCGTGCGCGCGTGGCGGCCCTTCCGTTTTGAGATCACAGGGTTGGTGCGCAAACACAACCTGCTGCGCGTGCGCGTGGCCAACTCCGATGCCGGATGGCAGGCGCAGGGGGACACTATTTACCCGCCGGGAAGCTGGGGACTCAGGTTCGTAACGGAACGCGATCGGCTCGCACGGCTGCGCCCAAACGGCCTGGAAGGTCCCGTGCGGATCATGATTCTGGAGTAAGCGCCGGCAGTTCGACAAACGAGGCCCTGGCGCCGCCGTGACGGATCGTATTGCGGGCCTTCACCCGTCGCGTCCAGGAATTAATTGCTTCGCCGGTGTTGGGGTTAGGCTCGAACTTAGGATAGTTACTGGAAGAAACATCCAAGCGGATACGATGACCGCGGGCGAAGAGATTGCAAGTGGATCCCAGCTCAATCACCAGGCGGTAAGTTTCGCCCGGCTTAAGCAGCGCCACCTTGTCGAAGCCGTTGCGGTAGCGCGCGCGGATCTGCCCGTCTGCCAGAATCAACGCGTAACCGTCCGGGTAAACGTCCACCAGCTTGGCCGTGAAGTCGGTGTCGGGAGCGTCCGAGCAGACCCAGAGCACGGCCCGGACCTTGCCGGTGACTTCCAGGGGCGCCTCCAGCGGCGCGCTTGAGTAGCTCAGCACGTCGGGGCGACCATTCAGCGGTTCGGCATCCTTGCAGCCCGGGACTTTGAAAGAGCAGACTTGATTCTGCGCGCAGGGCGGCGTCCCGGGAATGCCGTAGCGTCCGCCGATGGTGGGGACGGGGTTGTCGGGATCGAAAAGGAAAGTGCGAGACGTCTGGGCCGCGCCGGCCTCAGCGCGCAAGGATCCGTCGGCGTGCAAGTAGTACCTGATCGCCCGCGCGCCCTCCGGCGGCCAGGTTCGCGCGGTCCGCCACACGCCGCCATGCTCGAGCCTCCCGGCGGGGTTTCGTGTGCCCGGTCCGCCGCCCATGCGAAAGATGCGGACGGGCTCGGGCCCGATCACGGCGAACGGTCTTCCCTTCAGCCAGTGATTGAACCAGTCCAGCATCAGGGCGCGCTGGTCTATCGCGGCCGCCGGACCGAAGTAGACGTCGCCGCACTCAGCGGCTCCCACGCCGTGCGGCCAGGGGCCCATGATCAATCTAGTGGAACTCTTGTGCAGGCGTGCCAGAGCCGCAAAGTTCTCCAACACTCCTTCGGCGAAGTAGTCGTACCAGCCGCTCATCAGCAGGATTGGCACGTCTTTAATGTCGCGATGATAGCCGGCAATGTAAAAACCCCTCTGGCGCCAGGCTTCATCGAACTCGGGATGCGCCAGCAGATCTTCGTACATGCGGGCGTAGGACGGCAAGGACTGAAATGTCTCCAGACGCTTACGGGGGTGAGAAACGAGCCATTCGGCCGGGCTCTTCAGGATCGCCTCCAAGGCCGCCGTTGAAGAGCCTGCCTCCGGGCTGGTGGCCGCCGCGCGCAGAAGCCATGCAGGCCAGCCGAGGTTAGGTGTTCCGCCGGGATAGGCATATTCCTTATAGAAATTGGCCCCGCCCACCACGGCGAACATCGCCGCCAGGTGCGGCGGCCGGTACATGGCGGCGTGGTACTGATCCCAGGCCAGGTAGGAAGCACCCGCCGTTCCGACCTTCCCGTCAGACCAGGGCTGCGCCGCCGCCCACTCTATGGTGTCGTAACCATCCAGGCCCTCGTTGACAAAGGCGTAGAACTTGCCTTCCGAAGCGAAGCGCCCCCGGCAATCCTGAGCCAGCACTACGTAGCCGTGGCGGGCGAAGAAAGCGGCGTCCTTGGCGAGGCCGCTCTTGTTATAGGGCGTGCGATAAAGCAGCACCGGGAAACGAGCCTCAACCGGTCGGCCTCCGCGCGCCGGCCGGTAAACGTCGGTGGCCAGCCGGACGCCGTCGCGCATCGCAACCATCACCGTGCTGAGGTGGTGGGAATCGAACTCGGGCTGGGGGGCCGCCCAAAGCCAACCGGTCAGGCCGAGCAGGACCAGTGCGCCACGTAACGACATGTTTCGCAGTGTAGCTTCAAACGGATCCTGTTGAGGGAGCGGCGCATGGCGGGCTATGATTGGGAGTTCCTGTGCTTGCTCGCCGGCGCACAGGCATTGAGGAGAACCGTAGGCCGTGATGCTGCAAGCTCTCGCTAACCCCGCCTGCGTCGTATGCGGGCCTGAGAATCCGCACGGACTGCAATTGCGATTCGAAAGACTTGAGGACGGTGTCGTCGCCGCTGACTGGAGTCCCACCGCGCAGTGGGAAGGCTTCAAAGGCATCATACACGGCGGCATCGTCTCGACCGTGCTCGACGAGGCCATGTCGCACGCAGTCAGCGCCCGCGGCTGGCCTGCGCTGACCTGCGAGCTGCGCGTGCGTCTGCGGCGGCACGTCTCGCCGGGTCAATCCTTGCGTGTGCGCGCCTGGGTAGTCGAACGCCAGCGGCGCAAGATCCTTACCGAGGCCGCGCTTATTGCGCCGGGCGGCGAAGAACACGCGCACGCCTGGGCCACCTTTCTCGCTCTGCCGGAAGCGGACGGCGCATCAACGTAGCCAGCCGGCCCGGGGCATTAGGGGGCGCCCGCGGCCGGCGGGCGCACAAGCGGTTCAGGCCTTGTTTCTACTTGCGGTAATACGCGGCGTTGATTCCGGCGAACTCGGCCTTGTCGGGCGGCAGTTCTTCCAGCACAAAGATGGAGTTGGTGGGGCAGACTGGAACGCACGCGCCGCAATCAATGCATTCCTCGGGATTGATGTAAAGCTGGGGGACCGAGTCCAGATCCGCCTCATCCTGCTTGGGGTGGATGCAGTCCACCGGGCAGGCATCCACGCAAGCCATGTCCTTGGTGCAAGTGTCAATGATCACGTACGCCATAGAATTGGTTTTCTCCTGCTTGACTCATCAGCCGCCGGGCCGCAAAGCACCCCGGCCGCGGCCAGACTATAAGATTCCAGTTTCGCTCAAATCGGTGTCGCTCGGCCAGTGGGCTGCGGGCGCGGCGGAGACCGGCTCCGCCGCGGACCTCATCATCGCCCGTGGCTGCGCAATGCTACCCTATGGACCATGCGACTCCTCGGTTTTGCTTGCGCCCTGTCGGTGGCAACAGCGAGCGCTGCCCAGTCAACCCGCCTGCTGGCGGATCTGAACTGGATGGAAATTCGCGAGCTGGTGCCGGGCAAGATTCAGACCGTGCTGCTTCCCACCGGCACATTGGAGGCCCATGGCGCCATCAACAACGGCGCCGACATCCTTGCTCCGGTGGCTCTGGCCCGCGCTATGGCCCCGCGCGTGAACGCCTTGGTCGCGCCCGCCATCCCTTACGGCGTCACGGGCGCCCTGGACGCTTACGCCGGCGGTTTCTCGGTCGGCGAGGCGGCATACCGCGCCTACGCTGGGGACGTGCTGGCGGGCCTGGCCCGCTGCGGCTTCCGCAACCTGATAGTGGTGAACGGCCACGGCGGGCCGCAGACCGCAATCCTGAACGAGTTAGCGGAGAGCGTTGGGCGCAACCACCGCGTCCGCACCTTGGTGACCAACTGGTGGGCGCATTGTTCAGACCTGACGCTGAAAATCTTCGGCGAGGACGGCGGGCACGCAGGCTGGAACGAGACGGCCTTCATCCAGGCCATTGACCCCAAGCTGGTCCACCCGGAGCGGTACAACGACCGCCTGGCGATGCCGCGGCCTGCGGAAGGCACTTGGTCGGCCTATCCATTCCCGGCCACGATTATTCTCTACAAGCCGGGCCAGGGCTACGTGCGCTTCGATCAGGCCAAAGCTAAGGCTTACTTCGACGCCGTGGTAGACAGGATGACCGCTCTGGTGCAGGAGGTCATCGCTCGGTGGGATCAGGCCGGCGTCCTGCAATGACCGAGCGTTCCAATTCCAGCAGGTAGCGTTTCAGCTCCGTGCCGCCGCCGTAGCCTCCCAGGCTCCCGTCGGCTTGAATCACGCGATGGCACGGGATGACGATGGCAATCGGATTGGCCCCATTGGCCGCCCCGACCGCCCGCGCCGCCTTCTCCCAGCCTATGGCGCGCGCCACCTCGCCGTAGCTGCGCGTCTCCCCGTAAGGGATCTGGCGCAATGCCTGCCAGACGCGCATCTGGAAGTCCGAGCCCGCGGGCGCCAGCGGCAGATCAAACTCGCGCCGGCGGCCGGTGAAGTACTCCTGCAATTGCTGAATGGCCTTCGTAACCAGCGGATGTCGGGGCGCCGCCTCGCCCTCCGAGCCGAAGCGCCGCTTCAATTCCGCTCGCAGTCCCGGCTCGTCGAGCTGGGTGGTGATGCGCACGACGGCGCGGTCCACCACTACGGCAATGGGCCGGCCGGTAAGCATCCGGAACCAAGCGTAATAGAAAGGCATGCCGTCACAGCTTCCAGCAAATCAGCTTCGGTTCGGTCATCTCTTCTATAGCATACTTGGGTCCTTCCCGCCCGGTTCCGCTCAGCTTCACCCCCCCGTACGGCATTTGATCCACGCGGTATTGCGGAATCTCATTAATCATGACGCCGCCCACGTGCAGCCTGCGAGCGGCTGCGAAGGCCTTATGTATGTCGCGGGTGTAGACGCCGGCCTGAAGGCCGTACTCGGACCCATTCACCAGCTCTATGGCCTCTTCAAAGCTCTCGAAGGTGTTGATCCCCACAACCGGTCCGAACGCCTCGCGGCAGCAGAGGCGCACGTGTGGGGGGACATCCACCAGGACCGCGGGCTCGATGGTAGCGCCTCGCCGCTTGCCGCCGCTCAACAGCCGTGCGCCGGCCTGGAGGGCCTCGGCGATCCATTCCTCGATCCGCCGGGCCTCCTGCTCGGTGATCAAGGAGCTGATGTCGGTGGAAGGATCGTGCGGATGGCCGATCTTCAAAGCGCGCGCCCCTGCGATGAAGCGCTCCAGGAACGCGTCGCGTATGCGCCGGTGAACGTAGATGCGCTGGATGGAAATGCAAACCTGGCCGGAATGCGCGAAGCTGCCGGGAACGGCCCGCGCCGCGGCTTCTTCCACCGCCCCGTCTTCATCCACGATCAGCGCTGAGTTGTTGCCCAGCTCCAGTGTGACGCGCTTCATGCCTGCCAGGCTGCGGATGCGCGCGCCTACCTCCGGACTGCCGGTGAAAGTGACCATCGCCACATCCGGATGGGTGCTGAGCATCTCGCCGATGGCTCCGCCCGGGCCGGTGATCACGTTGAGCGCGCCGCGCGGCAGGCCGCACTCTGCGAAGATCTCCGCTATCAGTAACGCGCTTATGGGCGTGGTGGAGGCCGGCTTGTGCACCACAGTATTGCCCGCCGCCAGCGCCGGGGCGATCTTGTGCATTGAGAGGTTCAGCGGGAAGTTGAAGGGTGTTATGGCGGCGATCACTCCCAGCGGTTCGCGCACGGTTATGGCCCAGTGACCCTTGCCCGCGGGCGCCGCCTCCATCGGCACGACCTCGCCGTGCAGCCGGTGCGCCTCCTCGGCGGAGAACAACACGGTCTGCGAGGCTCGGTCCACCTCCACCCGGGCTTCCTTGATGGGCTTGCCGCTTTCTGAGCTCACCGCCAGGGCCAGCTCTTCACTTCGCTCGAGCAGCCGGTGATAGACCCTGTGCAATAAATCGGCGCGCTCGGCCGGCGTCATCTCGCGCATCAGCGGAGTCGCAGTCTTGGCCGCGGCCACCGCCGCCTGTACCTGCTCGCCTGTCGCCAGGAATATTTCGCCCACGGGCGATCCGTCGTAAGGGAGACGCACTTGCTGGCGCTGGTCCGTCTTGACGCGCTCGCCGCCGATATACATTGGATGTTCCATAGGCTTTCGTGATATGTAGAATACCGCAGCCGGCCGCCAGGCTCCTGACGGGCGTTGCCGGGAGCTGACACGAACCGGGCAACGACGGCGAGCCTACATCGGAACGCTGCCTCAGGTTATCCTGGGAACCCAGCGGAGGTTCTCGATGCGATCCGCCAGCTTGCTGCTTGCCGCCGTTTGCTTGGCCGCTCCCGCGGCGCCTTCCTTGCACGAGGCCTTTCGCCGGCCGCCTGACGAGGCTCGAGTCATGGTGCGCTGGTGGTGGTTCGGGCCCGCCGTCACCAAGGCCGGCCTGGAACGCGAAATGAAGCTCATGCAGGAAGGCGGATTCGGCGGCTTCGAAGTGCAGCCCGTCTACCCGCTCACACTGGACGATCCCGCACGCGGGCTGGTCAATCTTCGCTATCTTTCGCCCGAGTTCCTCGACGCCGTGCGCTTCACCGCCCAGACCGCTCGCCGGCTGGGGCTGCGCATGGACATGACCCTGGGCAGCGGCTGGCCTTTCGGCGGGCCCCACATCTCGATCCAGCAGGCCGCCGGCCGGCTGCGCACCGAGCGACTACGTGCGGAACCCGGCGCCCGTGCGCTACTGCTGCCGACGCTCAAGCCGGGGGAACGCCTCGTGGCTGCCTTTCTGACGCCCGCGGCCAAAGCGCCTGAGCGCCCGGAAATGCTAGCGGTGGTGGATGACGGCCGCCCCCGCGTCAGTTTTCCGGCTTCAACGGAAGCGCGCTCAGTGCTGGTGTTTATCGCCGGGCATACCGGGCAGGCGGTCAAGCGCGCGGCTTTCGGTGCGGAGGGACTGGTGCACGATCATTACAACCGAGCGGCGCTGGCCACGCACCTTAAGGCGGTCGGCGACAAACTCATCCAGGCCGGCGACGGCCTCATCCGCGCGGTCTTCTGCGACAGCCTGGAGGTATTCGGCTCCGATTGGACGCCCGCCATGCCGGATGAGTTCCGCCGCCGTCGCGGATATGACTTGCTGCCGCACTTGCCGGAGCTGCTTGGGGATGCGACTGCGGGCGCAGCCGAGGTGCGCCACGATTTCGGCCAGACGCTCACCGAGCTTTTCGACGACGAGTTCATGGCGCCTCTTGAGCAATGGTGCCGCCGGAACGGCGTTAGGCTGCGCGTGCAAGCTTACGGCACACCGCCCGCTTCGATGTCAAGCTACGCTCACGTGGACATACCGGAAGGCGAGGGCGCGCACTGGAACTCGTTCTCGACCACTCGCTGGGCATCCTCTGCCGCGCACTGGCTGGGGCGTCCGGTGGCGTCTTCGGAGACCTGGACCTGGATACATTCGCCGGTATTCCGCGCCACGCCGCTGGACTTCAAAGGGGAGGCCGACCAGCACTTTCTGGAGGGGGTCACCCAGCTAATCGGTCACGGCTGGCCGTACTCGCCGGAAGCGGTGGGCAAGCCGGGCTGGCGGTTTTACGCCGCCGGTGTCATGAACGACCAAAACCCCTGGTGGCACGTAATGCGGGACCTGAACGATTATCTGGCGCGTGTCTCCTTCATGCTGCGCCAAGGCGAGCCGGTGAACGACGTAGCGCTCTACGCACCGTATCACGACGCTTGGGCAAGCTTCACCCTGGGACGCGTCTCGCTGTCTCAAGCGGTGGGCGCAAGGCTCTCCGGCCCGCTGATTCCGCGCTTGCTGGAAGCCGGTTACAACTTCGATCTGGTGGATGATCGCGTCATCACCGAGTTGGCCAGGGTCGAAAAGGGCCGCCTCGCCGTCGCTCGCCACGGTTACTCAATCGTTCTGCTGCCGAACGTCGAGCGGATCCCTGCGGCGACCTTGCGGCGCTTGCGCGAGTTCGTTCGTGCGGGCGGCATCCTGGTGGCCACCGGTCGCCTGCCGGCGTCCGCTCCGGGTCTGGTCAACCGCGAGGCTGAAACGCGCGAGATTGCGGCGCTGGTCCGCGAGCTGTTCCAAGGACCGGAGCCGCGGGCGCATTTCATCGCCGATGAAGGCGTCGAGTTAGGACGAGCGCTGGCGCGCCTGAAACGGCCGGATGTCGTCTTCAGCCCTGCCTCGGACGTTCTGGGCTTCGTGCATCGCAGCACGCCTTCGGCGGAGATCTACTTCTTGGCGAATACCGGCAACCGTGCGGTCAGCGTTAAGGCGGATTTTCGCGTAGCTGGCCGTCGCCCTGAGTGGTGGGACCCCTTTACGGGAGAAGTAACTGTGGCGACGAGCGAGGCGCGGACCGCTTCGGGGACCGTGGTGGCTTTGGATCTTGAACCCTACGGCTCGCGCTTGCTGGTGTTCCCCTCCAGTCCGACGCCCGGCGCCAAGGCTGCGCTCCAGCGCCCGACTCCGATTCTGCTGCCCATAGACCTCAGCAGTGACTGGGAAGTGAGCTTCGAGCAGACCGGCCGCCGGGTCAGAATGGAAACCTTGCGCTCTTGGACGGAAGATCCGGCCACGCGCCATTACTCAGGGCGGGCCACTTACCGCAAGTCTTTCCGCTTGGCTGAAGAATTCCTTATGAAGGACGTCCGGTTGAAGCTCGACTTGGGGCAGGCCAAGCCGCTGCAACCCGGGCGGGCGCGCGCTTACCGGACCTGGCTTGAGCCGCCTGTGCGCGAGGCTGCGGAAGTCTTCGTTAATGGCAAGCGCGCGGGCAGCCTGTGGCGCCCGCCGTATGAAATGGACATAAGCGGCCTGCTGCGTCCCGGCGAGAACCGCTTGGAAATCATTGTCTCCAACCTAATGATCAACCGGATGGCGGGCGAGCCGCTGCCCGACTACACGGCGCTGAAGGCCCGCTACGGCGAGCGGTTCCAACCGCAAGACTTGGAGAACCTCCAGCCGCTGCCTTCCGGCTTACTGGGGCCGGTGAGGCTGGTGCCGTACTGAGGCAGGCGGGTTGCGGGCTTTGCAGGTATGTCATAAGCTTGATCTGTGGCCATTAACGTTATCGAGCAGAGCCTAGCAGCCGCCCCGCTTCGCAAAGGCTCCGTCCGCTCACAAGTCTTGGGGTTGCTGCGTGAGGCCATCCTTTCCGGTAAGCTCAAGCCGGGCGACCAGATCCGTGAGGCCCACTTGGCTCGCGCCCTGCAAGTCAGTCAGGCCACTGTTCGCGAAGCCCTGTTGCAACTGGAACACGCCGGCTTGGTTGTTCGCACCCCCAACCGCTCAACCGTAGTCACCCGGCTCACGCGCGAGGAAGTTCAAGAGAGGGTGCAACTGCGCGTCCTGTTGGAAGGGGTGGCGGCGGTCGCTGCCGCCCAGCGCATGCGCGAGGAGGACTTTGCTGCTCTCGCGGACCGGCTGGCTGATATACACAGGGCCTTGGAACGCGACGTCTACCTGGACTATGTCTCTGCGGACTTGAACTTTCATCGCCTGATCTGGGAGATGTCCGGCAACAAGACCCTCTGTCGGGTGCTGGAGCTGATTGCGGTGCCGATGTTCGCTTACTTGACCATTCTTCGGAGCCGTCGCTTCACTAATCTGGCCGCCAAGGTTCATTCCCACGACCCGATTCTTCAAGCCATGCGCTCGCGTAATCCGGAGGCGATCCGGGAGGCTTTCACGCAGCACCTGGAGGGGTCTTACCGGCATTTTGATGAGGTCGCCGCTTCGGCGGGAACGGCCCCGAACGCGACCGGCGCCTACTGACATGAAACGCGCAGAATTCCTGCTGAGTCTGGCCGCAGCCGCGGCGCCGGGTGTCCGCAGCGAAACCCGACCTTTACGGAAGATCGAGGACATCGTAGTTTACCGCGATGAACTGTTCTACGCAGCCTTCCCTTCGATCGTCCGCCGGCCCGACGGCGAATTGCTGGTGGCGTTTCGCCGCGCTCCCGAGCGCCGCAAGTTCGGTGAAAAGAGCACTACCCACGCCGATCCAAACAGCCAGCTCGTGCTGGTGCGTTCGCGTGACGGCGGGCGAAGCTGGAGCCGTGAGCCGGAACTGATCTACGCGCATCCCTTCGGGGGCTTGCAGGATCCCTGCATGGTTCAGTTGCGCGACGGCTCGATCGTCTGCGCCAGCTACGCTTGGCTGCGTTTGTTTCTGAACCGCGTCGATAAGCTCCGCGCCGAAATCCGGCACGGCGAGTTCCTATTCCTAGGAGGACTTCTACTGCGCTCCGAAGACGGCGCGCGCTCCTGGCAGGGCCCTTTCCTACCTCCTCCCATGCCCGAGCCGGACGCCGTGGATCCGTGGGGCCGGGTCTTGCCCCTGTTCAATCGCGGGGCGATGTGCGAAGGCCGGGACGGGCGCCTGTACTGGATCGTTCGCTGCTTCCGGCTGGGCCGACGCCCGGACGATTTGCACTTGTTGATCTCCGAGGATCGCGGCGGGAGCTGGCGCTATTCGTGCGTGGCGGCCAGTGACCAGAAGGTCTCCTTCTCGGAAACCTCGCTGATCCAAACTCCGGCCGGGGACCTTGTGGGCTTCGTCCGCACCATGAACCTGGACAACCACACGGTGGTGATCCGCTCGCGCGATGGTGGCAGGAGTTTCGAGCCCTGGCAGGATGCCGGCTTTCAAGGATCGCCGCACCACGCCTTGCGCTTGCCCGACGGCCGGGTCTGGCTGGTTTACGGTTACCGGCACCCGCCTTACGGCATCCGCGCTCGCATTCTGAATCCCGAGTGCACGGACTTCGCCACCGCGCCCGAGATCGTGTTACGGGACGACGGCGGAAACGCTGACATCGGCTACCCGTGGTCGGCTTTGCTGCCGGACACACGAGTGCTGACGGTCTACTACTTCAACCTGGCCGATGGGCCGCGCTTCATCGCGGGCACGATCTGCGGGTAGTTGTCGGGAACCGGAAGGCAGCCGGGTGGTGCCCGCCGAGTCGGTTGGAAGTGGGTTGACTGTGAGGTGCGAAAAGGGTAGGATGGCTCCTTAGCGATAACGATAGCGCTCGGAGCCGCCATGACTCTCAGATACCCACTTTGCATCACCGCCTGGCTCACTGTCGCCGGCTTGCTTGCACAGACACCCTCCGGCCAGATCGCCGGCCGCGTCCTGGATCAAACCCAAAGCGCCGTTCCAGAGGCCGTCGTCAGGGCCATCGCTTTGGACACCAATGTCGTCACCAGGACCGCCAGCAATCCGCAGGGCAACTTCGAGCTGCGTAACTTGGTCCCCGGCCTGTACCGGCTCGAGGTTGAGAAGACCGGCTTCAAGCGATTCGTGCGCACGCAGATTGAGGTCCGGGTCGGTGACGTCATCAACCTGGAGATAGTCCTGGATGTGGGCGCGCCCACCGAGAGCGTGACGGTGACCGCGGAGGCTCCCTTGCTTGAGTCCGCCAACGCCAGCGTGGGTCAGGTGATTGACAATCGGCGGATCCTGGATATGCCCACCCCGGGAAGCAGCGTCGTCTATCTCATCCAGATGACACCGGGCGTGGTCGTCACTACTTCGCCTACCAACCTCTGGCCTCCCGACGCGCTAGGCAGCGCCAGCGGAACTTCGATCGCAGGCAGCGGCGGCAGCACCACTGAGTTCGCCATGGACGGCACTCCCCTGATGACCCGTGCAGGCGGCTTCACTTTGAATCCGCCGCCCGAGATGGTGCAAGAGTTCCGCGTGCAAGCCGCTGCCTACGACGCCTCGATAGGCCGCTTCGCCGGCGGTTACGTCAACATGGTCATGAAGAACGGAACCAACCAGGTGCACGGCAGCGCGGTCTTCCAGAACTTGAGTCGCGGCCTCATGGCGCACGACTTCTTCACCAACCGTTACATCTACGACACGCGCACCGGCCCGATCACGCCCGAGAAGATCGAACAGGCCTGGCCCCCACAGCGGATCCTCCGCTACCGTGGCAACATTGGAGGCCCGGTGTGGCTGCCGGGAATCTACGACGGCAGGAACCGGACGTTTTGGATGTTCGGCGGCGACGGTGTGGATCGCCAGCGCGCCTCGCGGGGGTCCTACACGGTTCCCACGCCCAAGCAGCGCGAGGGTGACTTTTCCGAGTTGCTGGCCGTCGGACCGCAGTACCAGATCTATGACCCCAGCACCATTGCTGCCGCCGGAGCCGGGCGCTTCAGCAGGCAGCCTTTCCCAGGCAACATAATTCCCGCTTCCCGTATTGACCCCATCGCCAAGAAGCTTCTGAGCTACTACCCGCTCCCTAACACACCGGGCAATCGGGACGGCACCCTGAATTACACCGACCCCAACATGGCGGACTCGCCATACAAGGGCTTCTTGGGGCGCTTCGATCATGCCGTTAGCGACCAACATCGCTTCTTTATCTCCTTCAACCTCGCCTACACCGACCCGGTCAGTGATCGCTACTTCCACAACGATGCCACCGGGACGGTTCGCCGTCGCCGCCAGCGCGGTTTGACCTTCGACGACTCCCTGGTGCTCCGGCCTGACATGGTCCTGAATCTGCGTTACGGCGTGAATCGCTTCGTGGACCAGACCTTCCCGCCCAGCATTGGCTTTGACCTGGCTGCGCTGGGCTTGGCGCCCTCGCTCGTCAGCCGGCTCGACCGCACCCTGACCACCCTGCCCCAAATCTCCGTCACCGGCCACACTGGCATCGGGGGCGGCTCGGGCAGCCTGCCGGCCACGACTTATCACAACGGGTTCGTGCAACTCAGCCACTTGCGCGGCAACCACAGCCTCAAGGTCGGCGGCGAACTGCGGCGGATGCTCGAGAACGTCTACAGTTTTGGCAACGTTTCACCCGCGTACAGCTTTGACACCACCTGGACTCGAGGCCCCTTGGACAACTCACCCGCTGCCCCGATCGGGCAGGGATTGGCTTCCCTGCTGCTGGGACTTCCCACAGGCGGCGGCATTGACCGTAACGCCTCGACCGCCGAGAGTTCTACTTACTACGCCCTATTCCTTCAGGATGACTGGAAGCTCACGCGCAAGCTCACCTTGAACGCCGGACTGCGCTGGGAGTACGACACCCCGGCCGTTGAGCGCTTCGACAGGAGCAGCCGAGGCTTTGACTTTGTCACGGCCAACCCGATCGAGCCCGCTGCACGGGCGGCCTATGCCGCCGCGCCTATAGCGGAGATTCCGGCCGCCGCCTTCCGCACTACGGGCGGGCTGCTGTTTGCCGGAGTGGCAGGGACGCCACGCGGCCTTTACGAGCCGGACCGCAACAATTTCAATCCGCGTGTGGGCCTGGCTTATCAGTTAGCCGCCACAAGCGTACTGCGCGCGGGCTTCGGTGTGTTCTTCACGCCGCTCGGCTCGGATCGTGTCAACGCCGGCCAGCAGGGATTCAGCCGGCGCACGACTCTGGTGCCCAGCCTTGACAACGGACTGAGCTTCCGCGCCACCCTTGCGAATCCCTTCCCGGACGGCATCCTGGAGCCGCTGGGCGCTTCGCTCGGGCTACGCACTTTCCTGGGGCAGTCGGTTTCCTTCATTTCGCCCGGTCTGAAGTCAGGGTACATGCAACGCTGGACCCTCAACCTCCAGCAGGAACTGCCTCACCGGGTACTGGTGGACGTGGGTTACCTGGGCAACAGGGCGGTCGGCTTGCCGTTCTCGTTTGCTTACGACGCCGTGCCCCCGCAGTACCTCAGCAGGAGTCCCCTGCGGGACGACTGGGCCATCAACTATTACAGTCAGGCTGTAACAAACCCGTTCTACGGCATTGCCGATTTTGTCGGCACCAGCCTTCAAAGTCGCACGGTGGCGCGTTCTCAATTGCTTCGCCCGTTCCCCCAGTTCACGGGAGTCAATGCCGACACCAACAACGGGTTTTCCTGGTATCACTCGCTCCAGCTCAGGGCCGAGAAAAGGTTCAGCCAGGGTTACACGTTTCAGGCCAGTTATACCTGGTCAAAGTTCATGGAGGCCGTGGATAAGCTGAACGACAGCGACGCCTATCCGCACCGGGTTATCTCCAGCCTGGACCGTACGCACTCGCTGGCCGTAACCGGCGTTTACGAACTTCCCTTCGGTCGCGGCAAGCGCTGGCTGGCGTCCGGCCGGTGGCTGGATCAGGCGGTGGGCGGCTGGTCCGTACAGGTCATGTTTCAGGGCGCCAGCGGGCGGCCCCTGGCCTGGGGCAACGTCCTGTTCATCGGAGACGTGCGCAACATTCCGCTGCCGGGATCGCAGCGCACCGTGGAGCGCTGGTTTAACACTGAAGCGGGTTTCGAGCGCGATTCACGCCGCCAGCTTTCCTTTAACCTCCGCACCTTTCCGCTACGGTTGAGCGGCGTGCGCGGCGACGGCATCAACAACTGGAACATCTCGGTGTTCAAAAACTTTAGGTTGGGCGAAAGATTCGCGTTGCAGTTCCGGGCCGAGGCCGTGGACGCCTTCAACCACCCGATGTTTGCCGACCCGAACACCACCCCGACCAGCGGAGCCTTCGGGCAGGTAACCACGCTGGGCTCGGGCAACACCCAGCGGCGCATCACCCTGGGGGGCAAGCTCACTTGGTAATGGTAGGGGCGCAGCTCGCCTCAATCTGGCGGCGGATGTCTCGCTCCAGAAAGAAAAAGTAACTGATCAGCAGCAGCGCGCTGGCCAGCACGAACAGCGCACCCACGGCCGCGAAAACGCCCGCCAGCCCAAGGTCCGCTTTCAACCAGCCGGTAAGCATTACGCCTGCGCCGCCTGCCAGGCAGGCGCCCGTGTTCATGAAACCGATGGCGGTCGAACGCAAGCGGGGCTCCACCACATCGCACAGCACAGGATTCTCGTTCGATTGGCCGAGCCCGCGGAAAAATGAAAAGCAGAATATGCCCGTGCTGGCCAGTGCAAAACCCGGCCGGCCCCCAAACACCAACAGGAAAGGCGCTGCCGCCAGGTAGCTTGAGCTCTGTAGCAGGACGCGGTAGCGCGTTCGCCGGCGGGCCAGGCGGTCCGAGAGCACTCCGCCGGAAGCGATGCCCAATGTAGTAGCGGCCTGTAGCATGAAGGTCCCCGCAAATCCAGCCGAGGCCAGTGAGAGGCCGAACGCCTCCCGGTAGAACAGTGGCAGCCAGTTCAGGAAAATCCAAACCCCTACCCCGGCCAGCATTGCCTTGCCGAGCAACAACAGGTACGAGGGAATGCGGCTCAACTTACGTAAGCTTTCCGCTACCGGCGTGCGGGCGCCGCCCGGCGAGCGAATTAGCTGAGCTCCCGTTCCTGAGCGCAGCACAAGCCAGGCCAGGGGAGCGAAGGCCAATCCCGCCAGTCCCAGCAACAAGAATCCCGGGCGCCATCCAAAGTGGTCGCCGAGGTATCCGGCCAAGGTCCCGCCGCCGACCAGGCCCATGTTGAGCCCGACCGAGTGGATGCTCATGGCCGTCGCTCGCGTCTGAGTCCCGTGGTAGTCCGCCAGCAGCGCGGTGGCTGCCGGAAGGTACAGCGATTCGGCCGCCCCCAGCGCGGTGCGTAGCAGAATCAGTTGCCAGAGCGTTGAGGCGAAGCCGGTCACCAGCGCGATCAAACTCCAGGCTGCCAGGCTGAGCACCACCAGGCGCGTGCGTGAGAATCGGTCCGCGAGCATGCCGGCCAGCGGCGAGCACAGTGCGTAACTCCACAAGAACGCCGATCCCAAGCCGGCCAAGGCGACGTCGGAAAGAGCCAGTTCGCTGCGCAGCAGCGGGAAGACTGCGGAGATGGCCGCCCGATCCGCGTAGTTGATGGCGGCGGCCATTGCCAGCACCCCCGCCACCAACCACTTGTGGAGGCTCCCGGCGGGCCCGGCCTCAATCCGTCCGGAACAGGGCAGCCGCTTCACGCCTCAGGCTCCCCGACCCGATCCGGCAAACCCTCGGCCTGCATGAACTCTTGCACCTTCCGCAATCGCTCGAGACTGGGCGGCTCTTCCAACTGCGCCATGTAACTGCGACAGATCCCCATTCGCTCCAACACCATTTTGATCGCCTGAAGTCGCAGCGTGGTGGATTCATTCGGGCGCGCCTCAAGCAAGCTCCATACGCGCATCAGACGCTGGATGCGGGAATTCAGGTGCTTGAGGCGCTCGACATCACCCGCGCGCGCCGCTTCCCATGCGCCGACCATGACCTCAGGCGCGAAGTTGGCAATGGCCGGCACCGCCCCCTTGGCGCCGAATAACAGGCTGGGCACGGTTAACAGTTCGTTGCCGTGAAGGTAAGCGAAGTCTTCCCGGTCCCTCAGGCGACCAAGCAGATCGAGCGTGCGCGCCATGTCCGCCACGGTGTCCTTGATGCCGGCGATATTGGGATGATCGGCCAGGCGCTCGACAGTCTCCGGCTCGAGATTGTTGTTCGTGCGGAAGGGCATGTTATAGATGAGCAACGGCACGGGCCCGGCCTCCGCGATCGCACTGAAGAAGCGTACCAATTCGGTTTGCGAACAGCGAAAGTAAAAGGGCGGTAACGCAGCCACCGCATTGGCGCCCGCCCGGGCGGCCCACCGCGTTTCTTCGCGTATGTCTTCCAGGCAATTGCCGGAAACCCCCACGCAGACCGGTACCCGGCCTGCCGCAGCGCGTATCACCGCCGAGACCATGCGCTGCTTCTTGCGGGCGTTCAAGGAGACGAATTCCCCGCTGGAGCCCAGCGCAAACAGGCCGTGGACCCCCGCGTCAATCAAGAATGCGACCAGGCGTTCTACCGCCGGCTCATCAACCTCACCCGCCTCATTGAACGGCGTGATGAGGGGGACGACGATCCCTCGTATTGGAGCGTGATCTGGCTTCATGGATAAACTCGAATCTCGAACAGTCGTGCATATGGATCCCCGTTGGTCTTGAGGATCTCGACCCGCAAGCGGCCGGAGACGGCAGGCTGCGGCAAGCGATGTACGCGAAGCCGCTGATAGTTGCCCCGCACTTGCAGACTTCCGTTGTCCCAGACCAGCCGGTAATCGGCGATGGTCTCCGGCTGTGGGCCCCGGAGCATCTTGCGGTTGTACAGCTCGCTCATGGTGAGCGTCAGCTCGCGCTGGAATCCGGTATCGAAAGTCAGCCGCACCTCGGAAAACCTCTTCTTACTGGGCCATCGCAGCTCTATCCAGGCGGGGAGGCCGTCGGAGACCCACTGATTGTTGCTGTCAGGCAGCGCGGGATGAAGATCGCGGCGAGTGCTTCGGGTGATTCCGTTCAGCACAGCGGCGGCCGGGCATCCAGGCTGTTCACCGGAGGCCGTCACCAGCGCGGCGCGCGCCAGGTCGGACGGGTCTTCGTTCCGAGCGCCGAGCAGAAAGGCGTCCTGCTTCAGTAGGGTCTGCTGGATCTCGCCGAGCGCTTCTGGCGATTGCAGATCCACGAGATGCCTGATCCCTTGGAGGTGTCCCACGTTTAGTTGAAGGCTGGCGATGAACGGCTGGATCCATCTTACGCTACTTTCTCTTTCTTCGCCGCACCACTTTCACGGCCCAGGATCGCTGCCAGTGCCCACAACTCCCGGTGACCATCGATGCGGCGGAAATGCTTCTCGGTGAGCAGCCAGGCGGAAGCCGCCCAACGCTCCGCCATGTCCGCATCCCGCCAGCGGCACACATTGCGTGTCCTCTTCCGGACGCCGCTATGCGGGCTTTCGATCAGGTTCGTCGTCGCCAGACACTTGTGC
>Ga0272448_1000035_pt1 | contig 188116 bp, 162 predicted proteins | sample YNPCB0191_FD_202220 | JGI IMG/M metagenome (GOLD analysis project Ga0272448, IMG submission 202220) | Hot spring sediment microbial communities from Yellowstone National Park, WY, United States - YNP-CB-019-1 | ecosystem: Environmental > Aquatic > Thermal springs > Hot (42-90C) > Sediment... | reverse complement strand
AAACCGCCGACATTGGCTTGTAGAGTAGTCATGGACCTCCTCCTGTGTGGCCGATGAGTGTGCCCGAACACATGCTCTATCGGCATGAGGAGGTCCGCCTGTTAGTGGCTTAAGTCAGCGCCATTCGTGAATGCCCCCGGAATCGGCGTCCCTCGATCTCGGGATGTCCACAGGCCTTTTGATCGCAACCCGCCACGGGAGGTCCGTTGCGCGATGCGCCCCCGGCGCGTAGACTCCGGGGCACTCGGGCCGACGGGGGAGGGTTGATGTCGTTGGGCGCGCCGCGCGAGCACCAGGCAGTGGATTCCCTGACAGGTCTTCCTCTGAGGGGGGCGTTCCTGGCCTCTGTGGAGCGGGCGCTCGCGGCGATCGGAGCCCGCTCGTCCGCTGGCGCGCTGATCTACGCGGATATCGACGGCCTAGCCGCGATCAACGCGGCGCTGGGGCGGCAGGCGGGCGACGCGGTGCTCGTGGAGTTCGCGAAGGCGCTCGTCGCGGCGCTCGGCCAGGGGGCCCTCGTGGCGCGCGACTCTGGGGACGCCTTCGCCGTGTTCCTCGGCGACGCGGAACTCCTCTTCGCGAAGATGGCGGCCGGCGAGGCCCAGAACTGCGCCGCGGTAGCGGGCGGTGCAGTGGGGCGCGCTATCACCGCGAGCGTGGGCCTCGCGATGTTCCCCGCCGACGGCCGCGACGCCTGGTCTCTGCTCTCGGCCGCCTCGCGCGCCTGCCGCGCGGCCAGAAGGAAGGGCGGCGGCTCTGTCGCCCTCGCCGCAGGACTCGCGTCCCCGGAGGGGCCGGAGCTAGTCCTCGAGCGCTTGGGCAGCCAGGTCTTCCCGGGCCGCCAGAAGGAGCTCGAGGCCTTCCGCGCCAGGCTCGAGTCTTGCAGGAAGAGCACGGGCTACCTCTTCATCCGCGGGGAGGCCGGGATCGGCAAGACGCGGCTGCTCCGCGAGCTGCGCGCGGCGGCCCGGGGGCAGAAGCTCTCCTGCGCACTGGAGTCCTGCCGGCCGTCCGACCTCATGCGCCCCTACGCGCCGCTCGTCCGGGCCCTGGCGGCCTACGCCGACGAGACGCTCGAGTCGCGGGAGGCGCTCCTGCGCGGAAGGTCGCCGCAAGAGGTCGACGACCTCGTGCCGCTCTTCGAGCGCTGCGGGGTGCCCATATGGCCCGGCCACGCGGAGCGGGAGGGCGCAGCCGCGGCGAAGGCGACCGCCACCTACGCGGCCAGGGGCCTCGTGGGGCTCCTGGAGTCCATGGCGCGCAGGGGGCCAGTCGTACTCCTCTTCGACTGCGTGAACTGGATCGACCGGGCCAGCCTGGAGCTCTTCGGACTCGCGGCGCGCGAGCGGGCCTTCGGGCTCCTCGTCTGCGGGGCGGTGAACGAGCGCGAGCTGAGGGACGAGTCCGGCTCTCCGAGGCCCGCCGCGGAGCTCTGCGAAATGCGCGGGGAACTCCCCAACGTGTGGGAGCTCCGCCCGAGGAGGCTCACCCTGGAGGAGGCCGAACTCGTGACCGAATCCATCCTCGGCGGCGCGCCGAGGGCGGAGGGGTTCGGCAGGGCGCTCTACGGCCTGAGCGCGGGGAATCCGCTCTTCCATGAAGGTATCTTAAGGCTCCAGGCGATGCGCATGGAGGCGGCTGAGAAGAGCGGGAGGCAGGGAGGCGAGCTCTCCGTGAGCCCGGCGGGCATTCCGCGGACGCTCGACGCCCTGCTGGACGCCACGCTGACCGAGCTCGGGCGAGACATCTCGGAGGCGGCTGCGGCGATCGCCGCGGCGGGGAGACCGGTGGGGGTGGACGAGCTCGCCCTGGCGCTCGGCCGGACCGAGGGCGAGACAACGTACTTCGTGGACGAACTCGCCAGGCTCGGGCTGCTGGAGGAGGCCCCGCCGGGGTCGGGCCTCTTCACGCTCGCGAGCACCAGGCTCGGAGAGCGGGCGATCTCGCTCGCGCAGGCCGACTTCCTCGACGTCGTCCACTCCTGCTACGCCGACGCCGCGAAGGACATCGACCCCGCGGAGGAGGCATACCACAGGCGTTTCTCGCCGGACGAATCGCAGCGCGCGCGCGCCGAGGCCGCCGCCGCCCAGGCCGCGGCCGTCTTCTGGCGCGGCCCGGAAGGCACGCAGGAAGAGCAGAGGCAGGTGCGCGCGAGGCCCGAGCCCAGCACGCAAGGCCTCTCTCCCGAGGGGCAGTCCGCCCTCGGGCGCTTCCTCGACGCCTTCGCGAAGGCGATCGAGCGCGCGGGCGCGAGCCCCGACCTGGACCCGGCGGCGCTGCCCTCCACCGAGGAACTGCTCGCTGCGTTCGAGGAGGTCGTGCGGGGCATCGGCACGCTCACGATATCGGCCCGGGAGAGCGCCCTGAGGGTGAACGGCGCCAGTGTCCAGCCGGCGGCCCTCGCGTCGACCAGCGGCGCCTGGGAGGCCGCCGGCCTACTCGGCGAGGCCATGAGACGGAGCGGCATCGCAGTGCTCTCGATCGCGGCGGACGCCAGGCTCGACGACATAGCCGCGATCCTGCCGCCCCTGGCCGGCGTCTCGCCCCCTTCGGACTGGACGCGCTTCCTCGACGAGAGGCGCATCGATCGGATCGGCATCGTGCCGGGCGTGTTCCCGAAACGCTCGGGTCCGAGACAGCCGGCCGCATCGACGCGGCGGATCGTCCGCTTCGACGAGTCCGGCGGGGCGGCCGCCGAGGGCGCAGAGGTTCGAGAGCAAGCTCGGCCCGGCCCACAAGGGCCCGCGACAGGCCCAGATACCGCGCCCTGCGCGCCGACGCCCGCGAAGCCTCCCGAACCTGCCGCGAGCGGGGGCGGCGCGGCGGCCGCCGCCGCGGAGCCTCCTCGTGGCCTGGACTCCCTCGGTCCCGAGAAGATCGTTCAGATCGAGGGCATCCCGCCCGGGGCCGAACCGATACGATTCCGGGACGATTCTGACGCCCGGCGCCTCCTCGAGGCGCTCGACCGCCTCCTCGACGAGAACGAGCGCGCCTCGGTCGCCGCGGCGGTCTGGAGGGTGCTCGCCGCCTTCGAGCTGGAAGAGGGGGAACCGCGCAGGCGCCTCGTCTCGTTTCTCGAGGAACTCGAGCCGCGCATCTGGCGCACCAGGCTCGTCGAGGCCTACAAGCCCCTGGAGGACACGCTAGCCCGGCAGCTCAGGCACGAGAAGGCGCCCGATCTGCTCGTCCTGCTAGCCCGCTCCGCGGCGCGCGCCATGTACGCCTTCCTGCGCGCGGGCGAGTATGCGAGAGTAGAGAGGCTCGGCCGCATACTCTCCTCGCTCGGCGCGAAGGATCAGCCGGCCGAGCGGGCCGCGGCCTGCGCCGAAGCGTTCTCCGCCCTCGCGAAGACCGACTTCTTCGACATCGTCCTGTCGGACCTCGCCTCGGAGTCGCCGGAGCGGTCCGAAGGAGCGCTCGGCGCGCTCAAGCAGATCGCCCGGGCGGTACAGGACAGGCTCGTGGACATACTGCGCACCTCGGCCGACTACCGCGTGCGGCGGTGCGCCGCCGAGGCCCTGGCCGCGGCCGGGGAAGAGGCCGGTGTCGCGGCGATCGCCATCCTCGGGCCCACGACGAGCGAAGAAGAGTACGAACGCATCGTGTCCGTCGTGGACGCCCTGGGCCTGGAGGCCGAGATCGCAGAGGAGGAGGTCATCCAGGCGATCAACCACGCCTCTGAGCGTGTCAGGCGCGCGGGGGTCTCCGTGGCCTCGAGGCTCCCGTCGGCCTCGATCCTGGGCATACTCCAGAGGGCTATCAACGCCGGCGGCGCCCTGGGCGCGCTCCGGGCCATGGAGGCGGTGGCCGAGCTCCGGCTCGTCGACGCCCTGCCGGTGGTCCAGAAGCAGATCGTGGACTCCCAGGACGCCACCGTCATCGAGGCGGCGGTGCGCGCGATCGGGAGGATGGCCGGCTGCCCCGATACTCCGATCCTGCGCGCGGTGAGGCTGCTCGGCACCGCCCTGAATAGGCTTCCTCAGCTCGCCGACAAGGAAGAGGCGGAGCGCGCGACGCTCACGGCGCTATGGGCGGCCTCGCAGTACCGGATACCGGAGGCGAGCGCGCTCCTCGAATCTGCGAAGGCCCATCCGTCGCGTAAGGTATCGGCCTTCGCCGCGAGGATGCTGGGGGTGCTCGGCCCGGCCGATCCCCGCCCTGGCGCGAAGGGCTGAGCGCCGCGCCGATATCCGCAGAACTCCAGGGGGCGCTCGACGTCTATCTTCTCGGAAGCCGCTCTGCCGGATGGGGCGTGGCGAAGGGGGTTCCCTGTGGGCCGAAGTACCGGCGGCGAGGTCGTCCGCATCTGTGTGGCGATCGCGGCGATCGCGGCGGGTAACAGCCGCTCCGCGCCCGGCGGCGACATGAGGGGAGGCGAGTCGGCCGCCGGCAGGCCGCTCGCGGCCCTGCGCCCCGCAGGATGCGCGGCCTTTCCGTTCACCGACTCCCCTCTCGCAGATCCGATGCTTGCCGAGCTCGCAGGCGCGACCGGCCGTCGGTTCTCGGCGCTCGACGCGGGCGCTTTCCGAGTGATCGCGCAGGGCCCGCCCGAACGCGCGAGGGAGGTCGTCCAGCGCACGGCCGGCCCCGTGCGCTCGGCGCTGCTCGCACAGTTCCTCGAGAAGGAGCCCGCGCGCGGGATCAGGCTCGTCCTCTTCTCCGACGACGAGACCACCGGCCGCGCGACCCTCGAGCGAGTCCTGGGGCTCGGGTTCCCGTGACCGGTGCGCCGGTTCCACGCCTCAGGCGGACGCACAAGTCGCGCCCGACCGTTGCGCCCGCCCCGCGGGACGTTTAGCATCCGGCACAGACGAGTCGCGCGCGTCGCGGACGCGGCGAGAGGGAGCATCGGCGCTGCTCGGAGGTGGCCGGAGTGAAACGCTCGTATTTCCGCCCGAACGTGGACAAGATGGCCCCTTACGCGCCGGGCGAACAGCCGGGCCCGGGCGAGAAGGTCATCAAGCTCAACACGAACGAGAACCCGTACCCTCCGTCGAGCATGGTGCTGGAGGCCGTCCGCCGCTCGGCGGAGGAGTCCTTGAGACTCTACCCGGACCCGGAGTCGCGCAGGCTGCGCGAGGCCGCCTCCGGGGCCTACGGGTTCCCGGCCGACTGGATCATGGCCGGCAACGGCTCCGACGAACTCCTGTGCATGCTCGTCAGGGCCTTCGTGCCGGAGGGGGGCCTGGTCGCGTATCCGGTGCCGACGTACAGCCTCTACCGGACGCTCGTGCAGGCCCAGGGCGCGAAGGCGAGGGAGCTCCGGTGGGGCCGGGACTGGTCGCTTCCGAAAGGCCTCGCCCGGCGCGGGACGCGGCTAGTCTTCCTCGCGAGGCCGAACTCCCCCTCCGGCACCTGCGTCCCGAAGGAGGAGGTGCGGGCGCTCGCGAGGAGTCTCGACGGCGTCCTCTGCATCGACGAGGCCTACGCCGAGTTCTCGGACGACGACTGCCTGGACCTGGTGCGCGAGAGCGAGAACGTCATCGTGCTCAGGACGCTTTCCAAGTCCTTCTCGCTCGCCGGCGCGAGGGTGGGTTTCGCCTTCGCGCGGCCTCGCGTGCTCGAGGGCCTGCGCAAGGTCAAGGACTCCTACAACCTGAGCCGCATGGCCCAGGCCGCGGGCGCCGCCGCGCTCCAGGACCTCGCCTGGATGCGCGAAAACGTGGAACGCGTCCGGCGGACGCGCGCCCGCCTGACGGAGCGGCTGCGCCGGCTAGGCCTCGCGGTGCCGGATTCCCAGTCGAACTTCGTGTTCGCCCGCGCGGGCGAGCGCGCGAAGGAGCTCTGCGCGGAGCTCCGGTCGCGCGGAATACTTGTTAGGTATTTCGACGAGCCCGGCGCGCGCGATTCGATCAGGATCAGCGTCGGCACCGACGCGGAGGTGGACGCGCTCCTCGCGGCGCTCGGGGAGCTTCTAGGGTGCGCCTGCGGATCCGAGGCGGGGTCGGGTGGCCGTCCGGCCCGCTAGACCGGAGGGATCATGAGCCGCAGCGGAAGCATCGCACGGAAGACCAAGGAGACCGAGGTCTCCTGCCGCCTCGAGCTCGACGGCTCGGGCGAGGCGAGCGTCTCGACGGGCTCGGGCTTCCTAGACCACATGCTGGACCTCCTCGCTCGCCACGCGCTCTTCGATCTCCGGCTCGAGTCGAAGGGCGACCTGGCCGTCGACCTGCACCACACCGCGGAGGACGTCGCGATCGTGCTCGGCCAGGCCTTCAAGACCGCGCTCTCCGACAAGACCGGCATCAGGCGCTACGGCTTCGCGGCCGTCCCCATGGACGAGGCCCTCGCCGAGGCGAGCGTGGACATCTCGGGCAGGGGGCGGCTGGAGCTCGCGGGCGTAGTCCCGGAGGGGGCCCCCATCTCGCCGACCCTCCTCGAGGGGTTTTTCACGGCCTTCGCGTCGAACGCCGCCGTCACGCTCCACGTGGAGGCGAGGCGCGGGCGGGACCCGCATCACGTCGTCGAGGCGGTGTTCAAGGCGGTCGCGAGGGCCCTCAGGGCGGCCGTCGAGCTCGATCCGCGCGAGCGTTCCCTGCCGAGCACGAAGGGCCTCCTCTGAGCCGCTGAACGCCTTTCCGCAGCTTGAGGGCCGCCAGCCCGCGCGATACCATTCGCGTTCGTGCGGGGCCGAGGGCGTGCGTCAGGGACGGGAGGGACGCGGGCATGAAGAGGGCGATCGCGGCGGCGTGTCTTGCCGTGTGCGCGGCGCTGTGGGCCTCCGCGGCGGGCGCGCAGGGGCTGAAGCTCGGCCTCAACATCTCGGACTTCGAGGGCGACGATGCCGGCGACTGGGATACGAAGCTGGGCTTCTCTGTCGGCGCCTTCATGGTCCGCGGCCTCGGCCACGGCCTGGACCTCCAGACGGAGCTCCTCTACACGACGAAGGGCGCGAAGGTGAGCGGCACCTTCATGGGCCAGGATTACGAGACGGTCGTGGAGCTCGCCTACCTCGAGCTCCCGCTCCTCCTCCGGGTCTCCTCGCGGACGGCATCGGGCAAACTCGGCCTCCTGGTCGGACCGTTCGTCGGGCTGAACGTCTCCGCCGACAGCACCACGACGGTAGCCGGGCATTCCGACACCACCAGCATCGAGGACGACACGACGGATCTCGAGGCGGGGCTCGTCTTCGCCCTCGCCTTCGAGGGCCGGGGCGTGTCCGGCGAGCTCAGGTACACGCTCGGCCTCACCACGATCGACGAGGACGGCGACACCGACGTCACGAACACGGTGCTGTCCATGATGGTCGGCTTCACATTCTAGCGAGGCCGCGCGGCACGAGGGGAGCGTCATCTTGCGCGATGCGCACGTCCTTCTCGGGGTCTCCGGAGGCATCGCGTGCTACAAGGCGGCGGAGCTCGCGCGGCTCTTCAGGCGCGAGGGCGCGGCGGTCCGCGTCGTGATGACGCGGCACGCCGCCGAGTTCGTCACGCCGCTCACGTTCGAGGCCCTGACCGGGCATCCCGCGGCGCTCGAGATGTTCGCCCCGCGGTCGGAGAACGCCGCCGACCACGTGGAGCTCGCCCGCTGGGCGCAGGTCTTCGTCGTGGCGCCGGCCACGGCCGATATCATCGCGAAGCTCGCGCTCGGTCTCGCCGACGACCTGCTTTCGACGACCGCGCTCGCCTGCGAGTCGCCGCTCCTCGTCGCGCCGGCCATGAACTCGCGGATGTGGCGCCACCCGGCCGTCCAGGCGAACGTCGCCACGCTCCGCTCCCGCGGGGCGACGGTCGTCGGTCCGGCGGAGGGCGAGCTCGCCTGCGGCGAGTCTGGCCCCGGCCGGATGGCCGAGCCCGGGGAGATCCTCGCCGCGGCGCGAGGGCTCCTCGCCAGGTGAGCCAGGAAGGCTCGCGGAGCGCGCAGCGTGGCGTCCGCCGCGTCGTCCCGTCATTCGCGTTGGACGTAGACGCCAGGCCATTCTACCATCATGCGACATGGGACGCTCTTCGCCACCGCGGCCAGGTTGCCGCAGAAGACCGAGGAAGGGCCCGCCCTCGGCGGCCGCGTTCGACGCCCTCGTAGCCAGGGCCCTGGCGTCGGTGCCTGAGCAATTCAGGCGATGCCTGGAGGGGGTCCTCGTGACCTGGGAGGAGCGGCCCTCGCGCGCGCTCGCGAGGGAAATGGGGCTCGAGCCGGGCGAGAGTCTCTACGGTGTATACGAAGGGACCCCGCTCACCGAGCGGACGCACGACGGCCCTGTCGCCCCCGACCGTATCGTCATCTTCAGGGCGCCGCTCCTCGAGGACTTCGGCGACGACGAGGCGGAGATCGTCAGGCAGATAAGGCTCACCGTGCTCCACGAGATCGGCCACCATTTCGGTCTGGGCGAGGCCGAGATGGCCGATCTCGAGGAGGATTGATCGGGCGCGGCCCGGAGGCCGCGGCGTCGTCCGCGGCGGGGTCCTGCGTCGGAAGGGAACGCGCGCGTGGCCGAAGGCCGGATCCGGCCGGGGTTCGACGCTGAAGACCCGGACGGCCCTACGCCCCCGGCAGGGGCGCGGCCCGCGCACGGTCCCGGGGCCGCCGGTCCCGTCCGCCCCGCCAGGCTGCCCCCGGCGGTGATCGGCTTCCTGCTGCCGAACTTCCTGGGGTTCCTGGCGTTCACGCTTTTCCCGGTTCTCTTCTCGCTCTGCATGGCCTTCACCAACTGGACGCTCAAGCCGGCGGTGGGGCTCGAGTTCGTGGGCCTCAGGAACTTCGGCGACCTCCTGGGTGCGAGGGCCGTCGGGGAAGGGAACGCGGCCCTGTGGTTCGGCTACGCCCTGTTCGCCGTGCTCCTGGTCGGGGGCGTCGTGGGGACGCTCTGGGCCAATGTGGCGGCCTGGCCGGGCTCCAAGGCGGGCGGACTGGCACTCGCGGCCCTCGGCGCGACGACGCTCGTCGTCGCGTTCGCGTCGGCGGCGCACCACAGCGTCGTCATCGCGGGGCTGGTGGCCGCGATCGCCGGGGCGGCCGCGGCCCGGCGGGAGGAGGGCGACTGGCGTCCGGGCCTCGGGACGGTCCCGGCGGTCGCGCTCTGGCTCGCGGCCTCCGGGCTCTGGCTTCTGCACGGGGCCATGTGGAGGTCGTACGAGCCCGCCGACGGCAGGTTCTGGCTCTACCTCTACAACACGGTCTACTTGATGATGGGGCTTCCGTTTTCCGTCGCGGGGTCGCTCGCCCTGGCGCTCCTTCTGAACGCCGAGCTGCCGCTCGGCGACTCGCAGCGGCGGCGCTCGCGCCTCCTTCCTCCGCGGCTCGCATGGGCGCTCGTGTGCCTGGCGTGCGGCGGGGTCACGATGCTCGTCGTCTGGGGGCTGGGCAGGCCGAACCTGGCCCTCCTGGGCGGGCTCTTCTGGCTGGCCGCGGCGCTCGGGATAGGGCTCGGCGTGGTGGCCTTCAGGACGATGTACTACCTCCCGACCTTCACCGCGGGCGTGGCCCTCATGATCCTCTGGAAGGCCCTCTACAACCCCCAGACGGGCCCCATCAACGCGGCGCTCTCGGCCGTCTTCGGGGCGCTCGGGATCGACGCGAAGCCGCCGCTCTGGCTCTCGAGCGTCACCTGGGCGAAGCCGGCGCTGATCATCATGGGAATCTGGACGGCGATCGGCGGGACGAACATGCTTCTCTACCTCGCTGCGCTCAGCAACGTCCCCAGGGATCTGCTCGACGCGGCCGAGGTGGACGGCGCGGGCGCGTGGGCGCGCTTCCGACACGTCTACTGGCCGCAGCTCGCGCCGACGACCTTCTTCATCGCGGTCATGTCGATCATCGGCGGCCTGCAGGGCGGCTTCGAGCAGGCCCGCGTGATGACCGGCGGAGGCCCCGCGGGGGCCACGACGACCCTGAGCTACTACATCTACAACAAGGCCTTCGAAGAGCTGGAGCTGGGCTACGCTGCGGCCGTCTCCTGGGTGCTCTTCGCGATCATCTTCGTGGCGACGGCCATCAACTGGCGCTTCGGCCGGGAACTCGAGGTGGAGCCGTGACCGGCAAGAGGACAGCCAAGCTCGCGGCGAGGCTCGCCGTCCTGAGCGCCCTGGGCGTGATGATCTCCGCCCCGTTCGTGTGGATGATCGCGGCCTCGTTCAAGCCTCGGCGCGAGGTCGAGGACACGCGCATACTTCCCAGGGAACCGACCGCGAAGAACTATCCTGTCGTCCTGGACATCGTCCCGGACCCCGTGACGAAGAAATACCTGGGAATGCGATTCGGGCGCTGGTATTTCAACAGCCTTCTCGTGGCGACGGGCGTCACTCTCTTCCAGGTCCTGACGAGCGCGATGGCGGCGTACGCCTTCTCGCGTCTCAGGTGGAGAGGGCGCGACACCGTCTTCATCCTGTACCTGGCGACGATGATGATCCCCGGCGTCGTCACGATGATCCCGAACTTCCAGATGATGGTCTGGTTCCGGTTCCTGAACACCTATCACGGCCTGATAATACCCGCCGCGTTCAGCGCCTTCGGGACCTTCCTCCTGAGGCAGTTCATGCTGTCGATATCGCCTTCGCTAGACGAGGCCGCCATGATCGACGGCGCGGGCCACTGGCGGATCTTCTGGGATGTGGTGATGCCGCTCGCCCGCCCGGGGCTGATAGCGCTCTCGATCGTCACGTTCCTGGGGGCGTATCAATCGTTCTTCTGGCCTCTCATCATGCTGAACGAAGACCAGTTCTTCCCGATGTCCGTCGGGATGCTGGCGCTCGACTCGAGCTACGGACTCCAGACGGAGCTCATCATGGCCGCGACCGTGATGAACGTGGTGCCGTTGGTGATTCTCTTCGCCGTCTTCCAGAAGTTCCTCGTCAAGGGCCTGCAGCTAGGGGGCGTGAAGGGGTAGTCCAACCATGAGGGCGGTCTTCGGCGGGGCGCTCGCGGCCTTCGCTGTGATGTACCTCGTGGCGGAGCTGACGCTCTCGCGCGGGGTCCCGGAGGGAGTCGTCAGGATCCGCTGGTCCACGGACCCCAACCCGGCCCGCACGATCCAGACCAGGCTTTTCTCCGAGCTCAACCCCGGCGTGGAGGTCGTCGTCGACCCGGGCTCGCAGCAGAAGCTCATCGTCCAGTGCGCCACCGGCACCGGGCCCGACGTCATCGACCTCTACGGGATCGAGCACATGAGAAGCTGCGCCGAGGCGGGGATACTGCTCGACCTCACGCCCTACGCCAGGGAGATGGGCTTCGCGCCCGAGAACACCTATCCCGCGATCAGGGATGGGCTCCTCGTGGACGGGAAGCAGTACCGCTTCCCGTGCAACGTCTGGGCGAACTGCGTCATCTACAACAAGAAGGTGTTCGACGACCACGGGGTGAGCTATCCCAGGAAGGGCTGGACTTACGACGACTTCATCGAGATCGGCAGGCGCTTCAAGACCACCCCCTCGAAGAGCGGCGAGAAGCACCTGGCCGTCGCCAACTACTATAACGTCTGGTTCTTCCAGGACCTCCTGATCGGCTGCGGCGGCAGGCAGTTCACGCCGGACGGCCTGCGCTCGGCCTTCGACTCGGAGGAGGCCATCCGCGCGATGCGGATGTATCACGACCTGATGTACGTGCACGGCGTACTGACCCCGCCGTCGGAGGCCGCAGCGCTCTCCAGCCAGGGCGGCTGGGGCGCGGGGGGGCTCAACTGGTTTTCCGCCGGCAGGGCGGCGATGATATTCATCGGGCGGTGGTACATCGTGCAGGTCCCCAACTGGCCGAACCTCAAGGGGTGCCTCGGTGCGGTCCAGCTCCCGCGCGTGGGAGAGCGGCCGTCCGCCGGCCAGTGCGGGAGCCGCGCCGCGGGCATAAACGTGAAGAGCCCTCACAGGCGCGAGGCGCTCAAGTTCCTCCAGTACCTGGCCAGCCCGGCATACAGTCGGCTCATCGTCGCCGATGGCGACTCCATGCCGCCGAACCCGGAGCTGGCCCGAAGCGGCCAGGACCTCGTGAACGAGGCCGTGGACGACCCCGAGTTCCACGAGCCCTTCGTCGAGGCCTTGAAGAGCGCACGTCCCCTCGACTACAGCCCCTACATCGACGCCTCGCTCGTCCAGAGGTGGTTGAGCGAGCGGATCGGCCAGGTGGAAAACAAGCTCGTCTCGCCCGAAGAGGCGATGCGCTCGCTCGCGGCGGAGATCAACGAGAAGATCCGCCAGAACATCGAGCGCAGGCCCGACCTGCAGGCCCTCTCCTCGCGCCGATAGATGGCCGCCCGCGCGGGCGGACCCATCGTCGCCGCGGGTGGCACTTCCCCTGGTGCTTGGCGGGGCGCGCAGCCGGACGTCGGCCATCGGGCGCCCTACACGGGGGGGGAGGCAACCGTCGGGTCGCCGCGAAGGAGCGGACGGGCTTATTCAGCCCTTTTCTAGGCTTGACCCTGTGCCGATATAGGTAGTAGGGTTAAAGGGGCGCCTGCCAGGGCCGGGAATCCGCCTAATGGGGGGGCGGCCTTCGGCGTCCTCCTCCGGGGAGGGGTATGAACGTGCGCAGAGCGCTCGCCGTCCTCGGCGCGCTGGCCTTTGCAGGCTGCGTGCGGGACCAGGCGTACCAGGCCAGCCGCATGGCCGCGTCCATTCGCGATTACGCCCGTCACCAGTCGGAGCTCGCGCCGTATCTCGCCGACGAGTTCGTGCGTTATGTCACCTACCAGGGCGAGCTGGCCAGGAGGCTCGGCGAGGACCTGCGCAGCTACGCCCGCGCTCAGGCGGCCAAGCCCGCGGAGCTCATGGGTTGCATCAACCGCTACGTGAAGCACGAGCGCGAGGTCGCGGAGGCGTTCCAGCGCGACTTCATGGCCTATGCCCGCCACCAGGCGGAGGTAGCCAGGTACATCAACGAGGGCATGACGCGGTACTTCCGCAACGAGGCCGAGCGCGTCGCCGAACTCAGCCAGGACATCCGCGAGTACGCCCGGCACCAGGCGGAGCTGCCCAGGCATCTCGTCGCCTCGTTCGAACGCTTCTGGAGCGTGCAGAGGGAGTCGGCGCGGGAGCTCGCCGCCTGCCTCAGGGACTACGCCCGCCACCAGGCCGAACTGCCCAGGTATATGGCGGAGGACGTCTCGCGCTATGTCGCGTCCGAGAGGGAGCACGCCGCAGAGATCGCGGGTTCGGTCCGCGACTACGCGCGGCATCAGGCCGAGGTTGTCGCCCAGGCGGAGGCCGCGATAGCCCGCTACGTCCAGACCCAGCGCGAGGCAGTGGCCTCGCTCGGCGAGGACATCCGGGCCTTCGGTCGCCACCAGGCGGAGCTCCCGGCGCAGGTCCGCGACGACATCCTGAGGTATATCGCGAGCGAGACCGCGCATGCCGCAGAGCTCGGCGGGGATGTCAGGGAGTATGCGCGCCATCAGGCCGAGCTTGTCCCGATCCTGAGGAGCGACCTCAGACGGTACTGGGAGAACGAGGCGGCTCGGGCCGGCCGCGTGGGCGAGGACTTGAGAGAATACGCGCGGGCCCAGACCGAACGCGCGGGACGCCTGCGCGAGGACTTCGTCCGCTACTGGCGCTCGGAGGCCGAGCGGACGGCCGAGCTGGGGCGGGACGTCGCCGCGTACGGCCGCCACGCCGCCGAGCAGCTCGAGCAGACGCGCCGCAACATCGTCGAGACGTCCTTCGAGGAGCCTGTTCAATCGCACTGAGTCCTCGCGACCTGCCGCGTGCCGCCCCGCGAGCCAGCCGCCCGGAGCGCGAGCTGGCGAAGAAGGCGCCCCAGCTCGCTGCGCTCTTGGAGCAGGTCCGCAGGGGGCTCCGCTCGAAGGAGCTCTTGCGCGCCCTGGGTGCGGCCTGCGCCGCGGCGCTCGCCGGGTTCGCCCTGCTCGTCGCGGCCGATTGGCTCCTCGAACTCTCCGCGGAGGCCAGGACCGCCGCGATCGTCTGCGTCGGCCTCGTCACGGCCGGCGTCTTCCTCCGGCGGATCGCGCGCGCGACATGGGCCGGGATCGGCCCGCTGTACCTCGCGGCGCAGATCGAGCGGTTCTACCCGGCCTTTCAAAACAGGCTGATCGCCGCCGTCGAGATCGCGCTCTCGGGCGGTGAGAGCTCCGGGAGCGAGGACCTCGTCATCAGACAGGCCGCGGAGATCGCCTCCGGGGTCGACCCGCGGAAAGTGATCTCCGCCGAGCTCGAGCGCAGCTCGGTCGGCAGGTGGCTCGTGGGCTCGCTCGGGGGACTAGTGGCGCTCGCGCTCGTCATGGGCGAGGCCTTTCCTGCGGGCGCGGTCAGGTGCCTGTTCCCCGGGACGGAGGCCTCCCCGCTCCCGCCCGCGTTCCTCAGGATCGAGCCCGGCGACGTGCGCCTGAGGGAAAGCGAGCCGCTCGTCGTGCGCGCCCTCCTCGCCGGAGACGCCCCGGATGCCGTGAGCCTGGAGCTGGAGATGGGGGGCGTATCGCGCTCGATACCGATGAAGCGGTCGCTCGGGGAGAGGGTCTGGACCGGTTCCGTCGGCGGGCTCGAGGTCTCGGGCACCTATCGACTCAGGGCCGAGTTCCACGGGCGGCGGGAGCCGCTCGTCAGCTCGGCGTACAGGTTCAGGCTCGCGAAAGTCCCTGCGGCGAAAGAGATCCGGGTCGCCTACGAGTACCCCGCCTACACCCGCCGACCGCCGCGGAGGCAGGAAGGCGGGGAGATCGACGCGATCGTCGGCACGAGGGCGACGATCGAGCTCGTCCCCTCCGCGCCGCTCAAGAGCGCGGAGCTCGTGGTCTCCGGCGGCGAAAGGCTGGCGATGGCGACTCACGGCGCTGCGTGGCGCGGAGAGCTCGTCGTCTCGCGTTCCGGCTCGTACCGGGTCGAGATGGTAACCGAAGAGCTCGTAAGCGGTTCGACCGACGAGTTCCCCATCGTGGCGCGACCCGACGGCCCGCCTTCGTGCGACGCGGTCACGCCGGAGCGCCAGCCCGAGGAGGCGCTCTCGCGCGGCGTGATTTTCAGCCTCCGCGCCGCGGACGACGTAGGGGTCGAGGAGTTCGTCCTGGTCGTCAGGCGCCGGGAGGCCGAACCGGGACCGGGCGAGGTCCCGGCTCGCGTCGTGAGCATCCCGGTCCCAGGGTTCGTGCCACCCGCGACGGACTTCCGGACGGAGGTCGCCATTCCCCCTCAGGTGCTGCCGCTCGAGCCCGGGGCGACCTACTCCTACTACGTCCGCGCGGCCGACGGGAGGCCCCCGGAGAGGCAACTCGCGAGGTCCGACGAGCGCACGTTCCTCGTCCCCAGGCCCGAGGACGCGAGCCCCCTCCTCTCGCGCGCCGGCTCGCGCAAGCGGAGGCCACCCCTCCTCGAGCCGCCCGAACCGCCCGGCGAGACCCAGGAGCCGCTCGGGCCGCAAGGGGCCTCAGGATCGCGAGGGGCGGAGGCGCCGTCGAGGGGCCTAGCTGGGCTCTCGGACAACCAGGAGCGGCCATCGCCCTCGCCGCCGGCTGGCGGCCCCCCCCCGGCCGGCAGGCCGTCGCGCTACGCATCGGCGAGCGGCCTCCGAGACGAGTCCGCCGCGCAGGGAGATCACCGGGAACGGAGAGAAGGTCGGGACGGGGGCGCCGGGAGGCCTGAGCTCCCGGGCCAGGGCGCGCCGCGCGGCGCGGGCACGGCCGGCGGCGGGCAGGCTTCGCAGGGCGGAGGATCCGGCGCGGCCGGCGGCGGGCAGGCGTCGCAGGGCGGCGGGTCCGGCGGTACCGGGAGCACGCAGCCGAAGACCCGCCGCGAGGCGCCCGACGCCACGGGTCGTGGCGAGCCTGGCGGCGGCGCGCCGAAGGCCGGTCTTTCGGAACAGGTGCCACGCGACGGCGGCATGCCCACCGGGCGCGAGACGGGCACCGGCCCCCCCATGCCCGAGACCGTGGACGAAGCCGCCGTGGCGGACCTCACCACTGCGGCAGCCGAAGCCCGGCCGCTCGGCAGTTCCGGGGGCGCTCCGGGCCGCGGCTCCGCCTCCCGCTCGGCTGGCGGGCGCGATCTGGGAGCGGGTCTCGCGCGCGCGAGGCCGGCCCTCGCCGGGCGGGACAGGATCGTCATCCCGAAGGACGAGATCCCGCCCCCCGAAGCGGTCGTCTCGCGCCCGGTGAGTCGCACCTACAGGGCACTCGTCGCCGAGTACTTCAGGAGGCTCAAGGAGCTCAGCGCCGGGGATTGACGGATACCGGGCACGGGGAGCTCGCGCCGGCGGGGGAACGCCGCGCGCGGGGCCTCAGGGTTCGGGGAGCCGGCAGAGCCTTTCGAAGGCGCGGCAGATCGCGTCGATATTCTCCAGCGGGACATCCGGCGCGCACTCCGCGACGAGCATGAGCCCGCCTTCCTTCGAGCCGAGCGCATCCAGGGCCTCGCCTATATGATCCTCTATCTGAGATGGCGTGGCGAAGGGGAACATCTGCCTGTCCAGGTCCAGGTTGATCGCGACCCTGCCCTTCGCGACCTCCCTGAGGCCCGCCAGCCCGTTCGCCCGGACCTGGGGATTCAGCACGCGGACGCCGGCCTCGACGAGGTCCGGGATGATCTCGAGTATATGCCCGTCCGAGTGCAGGTACACGGGCACGCCCTTCGCCCGGCAGGGCGCGAGCATCGCCATGTAGGACGGCTTGACGAACTCGCGCCACATCGCCGGGCTGATGGGGAGCGACGTCTGCATACCCAGGTCCTCGCCCAGGTAGACGAACTCGGCCCCGAGCTCGACTGTCTTGGCGATGACCTTGGTGTTGTAGTCTTCGACGATCTTGGCGAGACGCCCCAGGCGCGCGTCGCCCGCAGCCATGTCGAGCATCAGGTTCTCGAAGCCGCGCAGGTAGTAGAGCCTCATGAAGAAGAAGCCGTGCGGGAGCGGCCCAGCGCCGGCGATACCCCCTTCGGCCCTGGCCCTCTCGAACGACCGACGGAGCTCTTCCCAGTCGGGCCTCGGGCCGAAGAGGTCGTCCCTCATGGGGTCTGGCGGGCGCCAGGACTCGAACGCCGACCAATCCTCGAGCGGATGCCGTATCACCTGGCTGTCCATGCCGCGCTCGATGTTCCGCCAGACGGCGCCCCAGCAGTCGGTGTGGTCACCCAGTTCGTATAGCGGCGACCAGGTCTCGTCGAAGTTTTTGGAGCCCTTCCTGTAGCCGGGAAACACCCTGGGATGGGCGAGCACCAGCTCCTCCAGGCGCTCCCTGTGCTTCATCCACGTAGCGGGTAGGAGGGAGACCGAGCAGGGCACCCACTCCGGCCCGTCGAACTGGACGGCCCTCAGGTAGTTGGCCGCAATGCGGTTCCTGCCTTCGTAGCTGAGCATCGGGCGCCCCTCCTCGTTTGATGGCGGCCGGAGCCGGCGCGCTCACTTCGCCATGACGCGGGCGAGCTGGAAGAGCGCCGGGTCGATCGGCTTCGTCCGGCCCACGACGTCGTCGTAGGGCGTCGCGACGACCTCGTTCCTGAGGAGCCCCACGAGCCGACCCGCCGAGCCCTGAGCGAGCTGTTCCACAGCCGCCGCGCCGAGCCTCGTGCCGAGTAGCCTGTCGAAGGCCCCGGGCGCGCCGCCTCTCTGGACGTAGCCGAGTTTCGTCACGCGGAGGGCGAAGCCGATCTCCGGCTCGTGTTCGCGGAAGTACCTGTCGAGCGCGTCGGCGTTGTTGGTCGCGCCCTCCGCTACGACGACTATCGCGTGCGTCTTGCCCCGCTCGTACGCGCTTCTCAGCTCCTGGGCCACGGCCTCGCTCGTCGTCTCGAACTCGGGGATCACGACGGCCTCGGCGCCGCCGGCGATCCCGGTGACCAGGGCGAGGTACCCGCACTTCCTCCCCATCGTCTCCACGAGGAACGCCCTGTGATGCGAGGCCGCCGTGGTCTTCAGGCGGTCGATCGCCTCGAGGGCCACGTCGAGGGCGGTGTCCACGCCCAGCGTGGGCTCACTCCCGACGAGATCGTTGTCGATGGTCGACGCGACGCCCACCACGGGAAAGCCGTCCCGCCAGAGCTCCGCGGCCCCGGTCTGCGAACCGTTCCCGCCGATCACGACGAGGGCGTCGACGCCCCCGTGGCGCAGGCGCGAGATTGCCCGCTCCCTGACCGCCTTCTCGGCGAACTCGGGCAGCCGCGCGCTCCCCAGCATCGTGCCGCCGAGCTGGATGATCCCGCTCACGTCGCGGCGGCCCAGGGGCCTCATGCGGCCCTCGACGAGGCCCTTGTACCCGTCCTCGACGCCCAGGACCTCGAAGCCGTGCTCGACACCCGAGCGGACGACCGCGCGGATCGCGGCGTTCATCCCGGGGGCGTCTCCGCCGCTCGTGAGGACGGCTATTCGCTTCATGACTACCTCGCTCTCAAAGCGCGGAGCCCCCCGCGCGGCGGGGCCTCACTCCTCTAGGCGCACCAGGTCCTCGTAGGTCTCGCGCCTGCGCGCGAGGGTCGCGCGCGAGCCGTCGACCAGCACCTCCGCAGCGCGCGGGCGGGCGTTGTAGTTCGAGCTCATAGAGAAACCGTAGGCGCCCGCCGAGAACACCGCGAGCACGTCGCCGCGCGAGACCTCCGGGAGCAGGACGTCCTTGCCCAGGAAGTCCGCCGTTTCGCAGATCGGGCCGACTACATCCGCCGGCTCGAGCTTCGCGGAGCGCGACGCCTCTCCGCCGCGCGCGGGGGGCGGAGAGTCGGCGCGGACCGGCCATATCGCGTGCACGGCCCCGTAGAGCGCCGGGCGGATGAGGTCGTTCATCCCGGCGTCCACGATGACGAATCTCCTGCGGCGCGTCTTCTTCACGTAGGTCACCCTGCAGAGGAGGATCCCGGAGTTCCCGACGATGAACCTCCCGGGTTCCAGGACGAGCCTCGCGCGGGCCTTCCGGACGAGCGGCGCGAGTGCCCTCGCGAACTCCGCCGCCGGGATCGCGTGCGAGCCTGAGTAGTTGATCCCGAAACCTCCGCCTATGTCCAGGTGCCCGAGCGGCGCCCGGTCCGAGCGCGCGCCGAAGAGCGGCAGCACCCGTTCGAGCGCCCTGACATAGGGCTCGACCTCGACGATCTGGCTGCCTATGTGCACGTGGAGGCCGTCGAGAATCACAGGAGCGTACCGCTCGCAGTCCTGGAGCACCCTGGCCACGGTGTCCGGCTCGAGGCCGAACTTGACCTCCGCAGTGCCGGTCGTGATGTGGGCATGGGTGTGCGCCTCGACGTCGGGGTTCACGCGGAGCGCGGCCCTGGGCCGGGCCCCGAGCGCGCGCGCGCGCGCCGCGAGGTTCTCCAGCTCCGGGAGGCTCTCGACGGTGAAAAGCCTTATCCCCGCCCGCAATGCCTCGTCGAGCTCGGCGTCGGTCTTGCCGACCCCGGCGAAGACGATCCTGTCGGCGGGTGCCCCGGCGCGGAGCGCCCTGTAGAGCTCGCCCCCCGAGACCACATCGAAACCGCTCCCCACCTCGCGGAGCGTCCTCAGGACGGCGAGATTGGCGTTCGCCTTCACCGAGTAGCAGACGAGCGGGTCGAACTCGCCGAACGCCTCCGCGACCCTGCGGAAATGATGGAGCAGCGACCCCTTGCTGTAGACATAGAGCGGCGTGCCGAACTCTTCGGCCAACCGACGCGCTGAGACGCCCTCTGCGAAGAGCTCGCCCTGCCTGTATTCGAAGAGATCCACGTCCCTACCTCCGGTCCGGGGCGCCGACGGCGCGTCGCGAGCGTCAGCCCAGCTCCTTGATCATCGCGTGCTCGCCGCAGTCCGGAAACTTGGGGCAGTTTATGCAGTCCATCCAGACCTTCTGCGGCAGGCGGTTCTTGGGGACGCCGCGGAAGCCCAGCTTCTTAAAGAACCTCGGGATGTAGGTGAGCACCAGCACCCTCTTCAACCCCAGCAGTATCGCCTGGCTGACCAGGCTCTCCACGATCCTCGTCCCGATCCCCATGCGCTGATGGGATTCATCCACGGCGACCGAGCATATCTCGCCTACGTCCTCCCAGAGGATCCTGAGCGCGCCGACGCCGACGATCGCGCCGTCCTCCTCCTCGACGACGAAGTCGCGCACCGTCTCGTAGAGCCTCGAGCGCGAGCGCGGCAGCATGAGCCCGCGCTCCGCGAAGTGCGTGACCAGGGAGTGGATCGCCGGCACGTCCGTCACTCGCGCCTGCCTGAGCACGGGGAGCGTCCCTTATCGGAAGCTTGCGCGGCCGCATGCCACGCGCGCCGAAGCGTACAGCCTGCGGTGCGCGAGATCAACGCACTGCGCGCCGAGGTCGTCCCGCCGAAATCACGCCGACGGGGCAGGTCCGGCCGACCCCTTTTCGGAAGGCTCGGAGCCCCCGCCCGCGGCCGACGCGCCCGTGGGCTGGCGCGCCTCCGCCTTCTTGTAGAGCTCGCGCCTCGGCCGGAAGGGCTCGGGGGAGGCACCCCGCCGCCTGCGCTTCTCGCGCGGGGTGACGTCGGCCTCGACGAGCTCGATGAGCGCCATCGGCGTCCCGTCCCCAAGCCTGAAGCCGGCGGGGACGCGGAAGTCCGCGATCCTGTCCGACCTCGCGGGCCTGATGGCCTCCGCCAGGCGGATGATCCTGGTGTAGCCGCCCGGACGGTCCTTGAAGCGAGGCCCGATCGTCCTGAAGAGCTTGGCCACCGCGGGCTTCGAACGCAGGAACGCCAGGGCCAGCCGCCTGGCGTGGAGCGTTCCCTTCTTCCCGAGCGTGATCATCTTCTCCGCCCACGGGCGGATCAGTTTCGCCTTGGCGACGGTAGTCCGTATGCGCTCGTAGCGCAGGAGGCTCGCCACCATGTTGCTGACCATGGCCCTGGCATGCGCCGAGGTCCTCTTGAGATGCTTGTTCGCCCTGCGATGCCGCACGGTCTCAGCTACCTTCCTACTCGGACGACAACATGCCGAGGCTGAGGCCTATCTCGGCCAGTTTCTTCTTCACCTCGCGCAGAGATGTCTTGCCGAAGTTCCTGAGCTTCAGGAGTTCCGTCTCGCTGCGCTTGACGAGATCGTCCAGGGTCTTGATCCCCTCGGACTCCAGGCAGTGTGCCGCTCGACTGGAGAGCTCGAGCACCGCTATCGTCTGGGACAGCTTCTCCCTGAGCTCGCGCGCACGCGCCTCGGCCGGCGTCTCGACGACCGCCTTGATCGGCTCGGGCTGCGGGACCTCCCGGCCTAGTTCGGCGTACTTCACGAACGGATTCAGATGTTTCCGGAGGATCATGCTCGCCTCTGTCAGCGCGTCCTCGGGGCTCACCACTCCGTTGGTCCATATCTCGAGCGTGAGTCTATCGTAGTCGGTGCGCTGGCCGACCCTGGCGTTTTCGGTCGTATACCGCACCCGCCTGACCGGACTGAACGAAGCGTCCATCGGGATCGTCCCGAGCGGCTGCTCGCCGGCCGCAGCGGCCAGCTCCTCGGCCGTGCGGTAGCCCCTCCCGCGGCGGACACCGAGCTCGGCCTTGAGCGTCCCGTTCCCGGTGAGCTCGCAGATCTGGAGTTCCGGGTTCACGATCTCGACCCGCTCGTTGACCTGGATGTCGCGAGCGAGGACGGGCCCCTCGCCGCTCTTCTCGATCTTGAGCACCTGTTCCTCGTCGGCATCCGTCTTAACGAGGAGCTGCTTGAGATTGAGAACGACCTCGGTGATATCTTGCCGGCAGCCCGGGATCGCCGTGAATTCGTGCGGGACGCCGTCGATCCTCACCCATGTCACTGCGGCACCCTCCAGGCTCGAGAGGAGCACTCGTCTCAGCGAGTTGCCGATAGTGTGGCCGTATCCCCTCTCGAAGGGTTCGGCAATGAACTTGCCATAGGTGGCAGTCAGCGTCTCGCGGTCTGCAACGACCCGGGTCGGAAGCTCGAACCCCCGCCAGCGAATCCTCATCCCGCGTGCCTCCCTACTGTAGTCCGCTCCGAATGGTGCGACGATCGCCTTCCCCGGCCCGGCCCGCCGTACCGCCCTCGGGCCGTCAGAACCCCCGCCCCCGCGTGTGCGACGGCCCCGGGCGTTGCCCAAGCCCCGCGGCGGCGCCTCCGCCAGGGCTCGTCAGCGCGAGCAAAACTCCACGATCAGCTGCTCCTGAACCGGCAGCGAGATCTCCTCGCGCGTGGGGTTGGCGAGCACCTTCACTCGAACCGCCTCCGGTTCGACCTGCAACCAGCTCGGCACGGAGCGCCCACGACGGGCCAGCCGCGCCTTCACACGTTCGAGGTTCTTCTTCTTGTCCCGTATCCCGATCAGGTCGCCGGGCTTGCACAGGAACGATGGCACATCGACCTTCTTCCCGTTGACGGTCACGTGCCCGTGAGCGACGAGCTGCCGGCCCTCCCCCCGCGAGATCGCGAAGCCCGCCCTGCACACCACGTTGTCGAGCCGTCGCTCGAGCATCGACAGCAGGTTCTCGCCGGTGTTTCCCGGCAGCCGCTCCGCCTCGGCGAAGAAGCGACGGAACTGGCGCTCGCGCACGCCGTAGAACCGCTTCGCCTTCTGCTTCTCGCGGAGCTGGAGGGCGTAGTCGGAGACCTTGCCCCGGCGCCAGGTGTGCATGCCTGGCGGATAGTCGCGCTTGACGAAGGAGCACTTGGCCGACTCGCAGCGCTCCCCTTTCAGGAAGAGCTTCATGCCCTCGCGCCGGCACAGCCGGCACTTCGGACCGATGGTGCCAGGCATCTACCCTTGCCTCCCCGACGCCGTCCCGCCGGACCTTGTGCGGCCCCGCTCTTCCCCGCGCCCTCGAGGCTCGGCGCGCCGAGCGGTGCCGCGCGGATATTTGCAGTTCGGCGCCTCTAGACCCGCCTGCGCTTCGGCGGCCTGCAACCGTCGTGCGGAAGCGGCGTCACATCCTCGATGGCCTTGACCTGGAGCCCCGCGGCCTGGAGTCCCCTGATGGCGCTCTCCCGGCCCGAGCCAGGCCCTTTGATCCTGACCTCGATCTCCTTGAGTCCCAGCTTCTGCGCCTTCTCCGCGCAGGCCTCGGCCGTCCTCTGGGCCGCGAAGGGGGTGCCCTTGCGCGCCCCCTTGAACCCCACCGTGCCGGCAGAGGCCCAGCACAGGGTATCTCCGTTCATGTCCGTGACCGTGATATAGGTGTTGTTGAAACTCGCGCAGATGTGCGCGATCCCCTTCGTAGCGGTCTTCTTGACCTTCTTCTTGTACGTCCTGGCCATGCGTCGCGCTCCCTCGCCGAGCCCCTCGCCGCGCGGGACCCTATCCCTTGTGCGCCGCCTTCACGCTCTTCTTGCCGGCCACTGTCTTCTTCTTGCCCTTGCGAGTCCTGGCGTTCGTGCGCGTCCTCTGCCCCCGCACCGGCAGGCCCTTGATATGCCTGATGCCCCTGTAGCAGCCGATCTTCTTGAGCCGCGCTATGTCCTGCATGACCCTGCGGCGGAGCTGGCCCTCCACCTCGTAACCCTTGTCGATCGTGGCGGAGATCCGCGAGAGCTCGTCCTCGGTGAGCTCGCGGGCCCTGGTGTCGGGGTTCACGCCGGCCTCCTCCAGTATCCGCCTGGCGAGAGTGGGACCGATGCCGTGAATGTACTGGATCGCCACCTCGATCCTCTTCTCTGTCGGAATGTCCACGCCTGCGATTCGCGGCATGCGACTCCTCCCACTATCCTGCGCCTTCCCGGCGCCCCGCTATCTCCTCGCCGCCCGCGCGACCCCGAGACAGGGCGCTAGCCCTGGCGCTGCTTGTGACGCGGGTTCCTCTTGCAGATGACCCGCACCCTGCCCTTGCGGCGGACGATCTTGCAGTGTTCGCAGCGCCGCTTGACAGAGGCCGTTATCTTCATGGCTCTGTCCTCCTCGTCCCGCGGGTCACTTCTGCGGCCCGCGGTGGATGATCCGCCCTCTCGCGAGGTCGTATGGCGACATCTCCACCGTGACCAGATCTCCCGGGAGTATGCGAATGAAGTTAACCCTCATCTTGCCGCATACCCTGGCGAGCACCTTGTGCCCGCCCTGGATCTCAACCCTGAACATGGCGTTGGGGAGCGCCTCCTTCACGATCCCCTCGACGCGGATCGGCTCTTCCTTCGGCATCCCGTTCCAGCACCTCCCGACCGCGCAGACGAGTCAGAGCGCAGTCAGCACCTCGACGCCGTCCTCGACTACCGCGACGGTATGCTCGAAGTGAGCCGAGCGCCGCCCGTCCTTCGTCACCACCGTCCAGCCGTCGTTGAGTTTCGTCACCTTCCATGTGCCGGCGTTCACCATCGGTTCGATCGCCAGCACCAGACCCGGCTGCAGCGCCGTGCCCGGCCGCGCTCCTCCGGGGCCGACGAAGTTCGGCACCTGCGGCGGCTCGTGCAGGTGCTCTCCGACGCCGTGCCCGACGAAATCTCGCACGACCGAGAATCCGTTCGACTCGGCGCACTCCTGGATCGCCCGCGACGCCTCGACGAGGTCCGCCCCCGGCCTGATCGCCGCCACTGCGCGCCGGAGGCACTCCCTGGTCACCTCCAGGAGCCGCCTCGATTCATCGTCGATCTGGCCCACGGCGAACGTCTCCGCTGCGTCCCCGATGTAACCGTTCAGGCGCACACCCACGTCCACGCTCACTATGTCGCCCTCGACGAGCTTCCTCGGCCCGGGAATGCCGTGCACGACCTCCTCGTTCACCGAGGTGCATATCGACGCAGGAAAACCCGCCTCAGCGGGGAAGACGGGTTCCGCACCGCTCTCTTTGATCATCGCGTCGGCCACCCAGCAGAGCTGTGCGGTCGTCACCCCGGGGGCGATGCACCCATATATCTCTCGAAGAATAGCCGCCGCAAGCCTCCCCGCCTCGCGGATGCGCCCGATCTCCCGCTTGGACCTGTAGATGATCCCCACGCGAGCGGTCGACCACCCCTTCACCCGCCACGCTTCCCGCCGCGACCTGGGGACTGCCCATCGCCGGCCTTTCCTCCGGCGCAGGCCGCGCGCACCCCGCCCTTGCCCTCCTCCGGACGGAGCGCCGCGAGCACTTTATCGCCGACCTCCTTGGGGCTGCCGGAGGCGTCTATCTCCACGAGAAGCCCCAGACTCCTATAGCGTTCCACGAGGGCCGCCGTCTGCCGTTCGTAGGCGGCCAACCGCTGCCTGACGGTGTCGGGCCTGTCGTCGTCCCTCAGGACGAGCGCGGTCCCGCAACGGTCGCAGACGCCCTCCCTCTTGGGCGGCATGAATCTGACGTGATACGCCGCCCCGCACGAGGGGTTCGGGCAGACCCGCCTGCCGGAGAGTCTCTCCACCACGATTTCGGGGCTGACCCTCAGGTACAGCACCCGGTCGACCGCCCGCCCGGCGCGACCGTCGAAGGCCTTCTCCAGAGCCTCCGCCTGGGCGACGGTCCTGGGGAATCCATCCAGCAGCCAGCCCGGTCCGCCATCCTCGGAGCGCAGGCGCTCCGAGACTATTCCGACGACCACATCGTCGGGGACGAGCTCCCCGCGGTCCATGAACGCCTTCGCCCTGAGTCCGAGCTCGGTGCCAGAGGCCACGGCCGCGCGCAGCATATCCCCGGTCGAGACGTGCCGGAGGCCGAATGCGTCCTTAATGGTCTGCGCCTGCGTCCCCTTGCCCGAGCCAGGCGCCCCCAGGAGAACGACGTTCACGTTCGCCTCCGCCATCCGGCCGCCCTAGCGGCGGCCCCTGATGCGGCCTCCCTTGAGGAAACCCTCGTAGGCCTGCATCATCATGTAGCTCTCTATCCGTTGAACGACGTCAAGAGCGACGCCGACCGTTATCAGGAGGCTAGTCCCGCCGAAGAAGCTCGCGATATCCGGGTCCACCTTCAGGCTCGACGCGATGATCTCCGGCGCCACGGCGATCAGTGCCACGATCACCGCGCCGGCCAGGGTCACCCGGTTCATGATCTTCTCGAGGTACTCCGCGGTCTTGCGGCCCGGCCGGATGCCCGGGATGAACGCCCCATACTGCTTGAACTGGTTCGCCTGCTCGGCGGGGTTGAAGACTATGGCCGTGTAGAAGTACGAAAAGAACACGATCATCCCCATGTAGAGCGTCACGTAGAAGAACTTCCACGGGACGAAGTAGCTCATCGCCTCCTGCACGTACCTGTTCGGCACGTTGGAGAAGATGCCCGGCAGCATCAGGACCGACTGCGCGAAGATGATCGCGATGACCCCGGCCATGTTCACCCTCAGGGGGAGGTAGCTCTTCTGGCTGAAGCCCTCGCGGGTTCGCCTCGCGTGGCTCATGGGCACGCGGCGCTGGGCCTGCGTGATGAGCACGACCGCCACCACCATGAAGACGAAGAGCGCGATCAAAAGCCCCACGCGCTCCGGCCCCAACACCGCCGGGTCGCCGCTCCCCAGGGTCCAGGTGAATCGCTTCGCCACGTTCGCTATCGCAGCCGGCATGCGCGAGAGGATGTTGACCATGATGATCAGCGACTGCCCGTTCCCGAGGCCGAACTCGTCGATCTGTTCGCCCATCCACATCAGGAACATCGTGCCTGCGGTCATGGCCGTCATCGCGAGGAGCGTGAAGCGCCATCGCTCGCCGACTATGAGCTCCGAGCCGGCCAGCCAGTTCGTCATGAGCACCGACTGGATCATGCACAGGAGCACCGTCGCGTAGCGCGTGTACTGGTTGATGCGTCTCCTGCCGCTCTCGCCCTCGCGCGCGATCCTCTCGAGGGCGGGGACCACCGCGACGAGCATCTGGAATATGATCGCCGCCGAGATGTATGGCATGATCCCGAGCGCGAGCACGCTCGCCCTGTACATCGCGCCGCCCGAAAAGATGTCCGCGAGGACCATCACGCGGCCCATCGCACCGCTCGACGCGCCTCTCACGAGTTCGCTTATCTTCGCCAGGTCCACGCCTGGGAGCGGGATGAAGGAGCCCACGCGGCAGAGCGCCAAGAGCCCCAGGGTGATCAGGAACTTCCGCCTGAGGTCCGGTATCCTGGCGATGTTGGCAAAGGCCTTGAACATCAGATCACCTCAGCGCGCCCACCTGAGGCCTGGATCTTCTCGATCGCCGACTTGGAGAAGCGGTGCGCACGCACTACGAGCGCCTTCTCCACCGAGCCGCCGCCGAGCACCTTGACGGGACCGTCCCCGGAGACGAGCCCCCTGGACCGGAGCTCGTCGGGGCCCACCGTGGCACCCGCGTCGAAACCGGCCAGGTCGCCGACGTTCACGATCTCGTATTCGGAGCTGAACGGCGCATTCGTGAAGCCGCGCTTCGGGAGCCTCCTGAACAGCGGCATCTGCCCGCCCTGGCGGGTGAGCCGGTTCTTCCACCCCTGTCGCGCGGTCGCGCCGCGCCAGCCCCGCCCGGCCGACTTCCCGTGGCCCGAACCCGGACCGCGGCCGATCCTCTTCGGGCGCTTGCGCGGGCGGCCCGACTTCCTGAATACGTCTTCGAGATTCAAGCGACACCTCCTGCGAGTTGCGCCTCTGGCCTCTTGCGTGCGAGCGAGACGCCGCGGAGCTTTTCGACCTCCTGACGCGTACGGATGCGCATCAGTCCGTCGAAGGTCGCCTTGACCATGTTCTTGGCATTGTTCGAGCCGTAGCACTTGGTCAGGAGGTCCTTCAGGCCCAGGCAGTCCGCGACCGCCCTCACCGCGGCGCCGGCGATCACCCCCGTGCCGGGCGCCGCTGGGATGAGCTTCACCCTGGAGGCATCCGAGTGGCCCCAGACCTCGTGCGGTACGGTCCGCTTGAAGTCGAACTTGATCAGGCGCTTCTTGGCCTCCTTGATCGCCTTCTCTATGGCCATCGGGACCTCGCGCGCCTTGCCGTACCCCCAGCCGACGACGCCGGTGCCGGTACCCACTACGACGAGCGCCGCGAAGTTGAAGCGCTTGCCCCCTTTGACAACGGTGGTGCAGCGCCAGATGTCCACGACCCGTTCCTCGAGCTCGAGGCCGGTCGGGTCCACGTACCTCTGCGGCTGAAGCATGCCACCTCCGACCCCCGCGCGGGCCAGCTCAGAACTTGAGCCCGGCCTCCCGCGCGGCGTCTGCGAGCGCCTTCACCCTCCCGTGAAACCTGTAACCGTTCCGGTCGAAGGCGACCAGGGTGATGTTCGCCGCCTTCGCCTTCTCGCCGAGCAGCCGCCCAACCATAGCCGCAGCCTGCTTGTTCCCGCCACTCGCGAGCTTGCCGCGCAGCTCCTTGGAGAGAGTACTCGCGGCAACCAGGGTGCGGCCAGTCGTGTCATCTATGATCTGCGCATAGATGTGCTTCAGGCTCCGATAGACGCTCAGGCGGGGCCTCTCCGGGACCCCGAACACGCGCTTGCGGACGCGCATCTTGCGCCGCTCGCGTCTGGATGCCTTCACCTGTGTGATCATGGCGCATCTCCGCGTTACGGACGCCGGACCTACGTGGCCGCCGCGCCGAAGGTCTTCCCTACGAGCTTCCTGACGTACTCCCCGCGGTACCTGATGCCCTTGCCCTTGTACACGTCAGGCTTCTTCACGCGGCGGACCGCCGCGGCGAACTGTCCGACGAGCTCCTTGTCGCAACCGGAGACCGAGACCTCGGCCTCGACTCCCGCGCGACTGCCCTTCCTGACCTCGACCTTGAGCCCGGGCGGGATCGGGAGCTCGTAGGGCACCGCGAAGCCGACGTGCAGCTTCAGCACGCCACCCTGCACCTCGGCCTTATACCCGATGCCCATGATCTCCAGCACCTTCGTGAACCCCTGGCTCACGCCCTCGACCATGCCCGCTATGAGCGCCCGCCAGAGCCCATGCTGCTCGCGGCCGACCCTGTCATCTCGGGTCCTGGTGACCAGGACGGACTTCGCCGCCTGGTTCACTTCCACCTTCACGGGTCCGGTCACAGTCCGTTCGAGGACGCCCTTCGGCCCTTTGACGCGAACGGTGCCATCCTCCACTTTGACATCGACCCCCGCCGGGATGGCGACCGGTTTCCTGCCTATGCGCGACATCGCCCGACCCCTTCATCACCGCCCGCGGTGCGGCGTCACCAGACGCGGCAAAGGGCCTCCCCGCCGACGTTCGCCTCGCGCGCCTCGCGGTCGCTGAGGACCCCCTTGGGGGTCGATACGACGGCGATCCCGAGACCTCTCAGGACCGGCCTGAGCTTCTTCACCCCGAGGTACACGCGACGGCCAGGCTTGCTCACCCGCTCTATGTGGGTGATCACCCTCTCGCCCGTGGGCCCGTACTTGAGCCTGATGCGTATGTCATTCTGAACCCGCCGTTGCACTATCTCGAAGCCCTCGATGTAGCCCTCGCGCTTGAGCACCTCGACGATGCCCAGCTTGACCTTGCTCGACGGGACGAGCACCTCGCTCTTGCCGCTGCGCACGGCGTTGCGGATCCGCGTGAGCATGTCGGCTATCGGATCGGTGAGCATCGTGTTCCCCTCTACCAAGAGGCCTTGCGAACGCCCGGTATCTCGCCCCTGTGGGCGAGCTCCCTGAAGCACATCCGGCAGAGGCGGAACTTCCTGTAGTAGCCGCGCGGGCGGCCACACATTTCGCAACGGTTCCTGTGACGCACGGCGAACTTGGGTTGCCGCCGCGACTTGACCTCCAGACACAACCGAGACATGCGACCCTCCTGACGACCCCGCGGATTCTCCACCGCCGGAACCGCCCCACTCCGGGCGTTCCGGCACCCGACCCCCTAGCCCTGCCTGAACGGGAAGCCCAGCTCGGCGAGCAGCGCCCTGGCCTCCTCGTCCGTCTTCGCGGTGGTCACGATCGTCACGTCGAGCCCCTGCACGAACTCGACCTTATCCGCCTCGATCTCGGGGAAGACCGTCTGCTCGGCGATCCCCATCGAGTAGTTCCCGCGCCCGTCGAACGCGCGCGGAGACATCCCGCGGAAGTCTCGGATGCGCGGGATGGCGACGTTCACGAGCCTGTCGAAGAACTCGTACATCTTCCGCCCGCGGAGCGTCGAGCGGGCGCCGATCTTGTACCCCTTCCGGAGCCGCCAGGTGCTGACTGCCTTCTTGGCCTTGGTCGGGACGGCTCTTTGCCCCCCGATCATCGTCAGGTCCTCGATGGCGGTCTCAAGGGCCCTCGGGTTCTCCATGGCCTTCCCGACGCCCATGTTCAGGCAGATCTTCTCGAGACGAGGGACCGCGAGGCGATTCGGGTACCCGAACCGCTCCATGAGCTGCGGAACCACCGTATTCCTGTAATACTCGAGCAAGCGCGCCATGATGCTGTCCTCGCTCATATCACCTCGCCGCAGCGACGGCAAAGGCGAGCTCGCTTACCATCCGGCGCCGTGCCGAGGCGCACGCGAACGGGCCTGTCGCACTTCCGGCAGACGAGCATCACGTTGGACACCGGGATCGGCGCCTCGCGTTCGACGAAGCCGCCCCTGATCCCTTTGGCCGGATTCGGCCGGACGGTCTTCTTGACGATCCGCACACCCTCGACGATCACCCGGCCCTTGCGAGGCAACACCTTTCGTACTCGGCCACGCTCGCCTCTGGGGTTCGCCCCCTGCGCGCCCTCGGGCGGGGCCGTGCGCCTGCCCGACTCCGCCCCGCGGATGACCTGCACCTCGTCACCTTTCTTTATGAGCAGTTTGGCCACGTCAGACCACCTCCGGGGCCAGAGAGACGATCTTCATGAAATTCTTGGCCCTGAGTTCCCTGGCGACGGGACCGAAGATGCGCGTCCCTCGCGGGTTTCCCTGGTTGTCCAGGAGGACGAGCGCGTTCGTGTCGAACCGGACGAGCGACCCGTCCGGCCTCCGGACCGGGTGCTTGGTGCGCACGATCACGCCGCGGGCGACATCCCCGGGCTTTATCTCGCCCCCGGGGATCGCCTTCTTGATGCTCACGACGATCACGTCGCCCACGCTCGCGTAGCGGCGCCTGGTCCCGCCCAGGACTTTGATGCACATCGCCTGCCGCGCGCCGGTATTATCGGCCACGTCGAGATAGGTCTGCATCTGGATCAAGGCATCTTCTCCCGCCGGCTAGACCGCGGCCCGCTGCACGATCCGAACCAGCCTCCAACGCTTCTGCTTGCTGAGGGGCCTCGTCTCCATGATCTCGACCGTGTCCCCCTCGCGGGCCTCGTTTTTCTCGTCATGGACATGGCAACGGGTGGTCCTGTAGACGTACTTGCCGTACTTCTCATGACGCACCAGCCGGCGCAGCTCGACCGTGATGGTCTTTTCCGCCTTGTCGCTCACCACTACGCCCGTCTCGCACCGACGTCTGCCGCGTTCCGGCATGTCGACCATCTCCTCGAGCGATCGCTCCTAACTGGATCTCCCAGGCATCGGGAGATCCGCAGGCGGCGCTACTGCGGGGCTCCGGCCCCCGCCTTCGCCGCCGCCACGGCACGTTTCAAGTCCCATCCGTTCGAGTCGAGGCTGGCCCGAGCCGCCGCCTCGTTCACGCCCGCACGCTCGGCCACGAGTTCCACGGCACGCAGGAGCGTCTTCAACCTGGCTATGTCCCGCCTCATGCTGCGGGCCTCGTGGGGGTTAACACCCTCCCCCGAGGCGATCCTCAGCTTGTGTCTGAAGAGCCTGTCCTGAGTCTCCGCAAGGAGTTCTCGCAGCCTGCCCGTCGACTCCTCGCGCAACGCCTTCACCTTGAGCGCCATCGCGCATCCCCGCTGCGGGCTAGACGGCCCGCCGCCCTATCATCCTGACCTTCACACAGAGCTTGGCGGCCTGGCGGCGGAAGACCTCCTTCGCCACGGTCTCCGGCACGCCGCCCAGCTCGAAGAGCACGGCCCCCGGTTTCACCACGGAGGTCCAGAACTCGACCTCGCCCTTGCCCTTTCCCATGCGCGTCTCCAGGGGTTTCGCCGTCACGGACTTGTGGGGGAATATCCTTATCCAGAGCTTCCCCTGGTTCCCGAGATAGCGGTTCGCAGCCACGCGGGCGGCCTCGATCTCCTGCGCCGTGACCCATCCGCGCTCCAGGGCCTGCAGGCCGTACTCGCCGAACGAGACGCAGTTCCCGCTCGTGGCGAACCCGCGTATCCTGCCGCGCTGCGATTTCCTGTACTTAACCCGCTTTGGCATCAGCGGCACGGCTTGCCTCCTTGGGTTCCTTCTGCTCGCGGATGGGGCCCTTGTAGAGCCACACCTTGACCCCGATCTTGCCGTAGGTGGTCTGCGCCTCGGCGAAACCGTAGTCGATGTCTGCGTTCAGGTTGTGGAGCGGTAGCTTCCCCTCGACGTATCGCTCGCGGCGGGACATGTCCGCCCCGCCAAGCCGCCCGGAGCACGCGATCTTGACGCCAAGGGCGCCGGCGTGTCGCGCGGCCTCGACCGCCCTGTGCATCGCCCGCCTGAACGAGACCCTCTTCACGAGCTGCCCCGCCACCCCCTCGGCGACGAGCTGAGCGCTCGCGTCGGGGTTCGGGATCTCCCGGATGTTTATCACGACCTTCTTGCCGGTCAGCCGCTGCACGTCCTCGCGGAGCCGGTCGATCTCGGCGTGTTTGCGGCCGATGACGAGCCCCGGGCGCGCCGCGTGCAAAAGCAGACGGACCTCGTCGCCGGTCCGCTCGATCTCTGTCCTCGCGACACCAGCCAGGCGCAGCCGCTTCCTGACGAACTCCCGGATCTTCGCGTCCTCGACCACCAGGGAGCCGAAGCGCGATTTCTCGGCGAACCACCTGGACTGCCACCCGCGGGTGATCCCTACCCTGAATCCGTAAGGATGAACCTTCTGGCCCATTCCGTCTCCCGTTCCCGGCCGGCGCTACTCCCTCGGCCGGAGCACTATCTCGATGTGCCCTCGTCGCCTCAGGATGGGCCGCGCCCTGCCGTGCGGCCCCGCCTTCCATCTCTTGATGTGCGGGGCACCGTCCGCGAAGGCCTCGGCGACGACGAGGTCCTGCACGTCGGCCCCGGCGGCCTCCGCGTTGGACATCGCGGAGAGGAGGACGCGGTCGACGTAGAGGGCCGCGCGCTTCTTCGTGAACCGCAGGACCTCTCGCGCCTCGCCCACGTCGAGGCCCCTGATCAGGTCGATCACGCGCCTGATCTTGAAGACTGACATCCGACAGTTCCGATGCGCCGCCCTGAACTCCTGCGGCCCCTCGGTCCGGTCTCCTGTCGCCATATTGCCTGCCGCCCTCGCCTCCCCGGGGCTACTTCTTGGTCGCCTCTTCGGCCGCGACCTTCGATCCCGCGCCGCCGTGGGCGCGGAAGATCCGAGTCATGGAGAACTCGCCCAATCTGTGCCCCACCATCTCTTCGGTCACGAAGACCTTGATGAACGTCCTGCCGTTGTGGACGTTGAAAGTATGGCCCACGAAGTCCGGCACGATGGTGGACGCGCGGGACCATGTCTTGATCGGTTCCCGCGAGCCGCTCACCTTCTGCTTCTGCACCTTCGCGAGCAACTTGGGGTCGACGAACGGTCCCTTCTTGGTCGAACGACTCACGGTCAGCTCCTCTTGCGGCCGCGGACGATGAACGGGGTCGACACCGCCCTGGGACTCCTGGTCTTGCCGCCCTTGGCCGGGACGCCGGACGGGCTCTCCGGCCTGTGCCCCTTCGACCGCTTCTTCCCGCCGCCCATCGGGTGATCGACCGGATTTCGCGCCATCCCGCGGTTGTGTGGACGGATGCCGAGCCACCTGCTCCGCCCGGCCTTGCCGATCGCCACCAGTCTATGGTCGGCGTTCCCGACCTGACCGATCGTGGCCCTGCACTCCGCCAGGATCATGCGTACCTCGCCGGAGGGGAGCTGCACGTGGGCGTATCTGCCCTCCCGCGCCATGAGCCGCGCGAACACGCCGGCGCTCCTGGCGAGCGCGCCGCCCTCACCGGGTCTCAGCTCCACGTTGCAGATCAGGGAGCCGATGGGTATGTGCGACAGAGGCAGGCAGTTCCCCACGTCTGGGTCTGCGGCCGGTCCGTTCATGACCGTGCGCCCGACCTTCAGACCCTCCGGGCAAAGTATGTACCGCTTCTCGCCGTCGGCGTACTGTACGAGCGCTATTCGCGCCGAACGATTCGGGTCGTATTCGATGGCTACCACCTTGCCGGGGATGCCGTCCTTGTCCCTCCGGCGCGTATCGATCACTCGGTACCTGCGGCGATGCCCGCCGCCGCGGTAGCGCACCGTCACACGGCCGTGCGCGTTCCTGCCACCCCTCTCGCGGAGGCTCTCCAGAAGAGAGCGCTCCGGGGGTTTCTTCGTCAGATCCGAGAAATCCGCCACTGACGCCGCGCGGCGCCCCGGCGACGTGGGCTTGTATTTCCTTACGGGCACGCTGCCCCCTCAGAGCGATCCGGCGCGGTCGAACGGATAGAGCCTGAACCGCGCGACGCCCTTAATGTCAGCCCCCCGCACGGGCCCGAAGGCCCTGCTGTCCCTGCTCCGCGGCCGGTTGTCCCCGAGGACGAAATAGCTGCCCTCGGGCACCAAGACCGGACCGTACCACGACTCGTCCGGCTCGAAATGGAACGGCTGCTCGACCACCCGCCCGTCTATGCGAAGCTGGCCCCCGCGGAGCTCGACGGTCTCTCCGGGGAGGCCGACCACGCGCTTCACGTAGTCCACTCCCGGCGTGTCCCGGCAGCCGAACACGACGATGTCGAACCTCCGGATCGCGCGCCAGTGGTGGCAAAATTTGTCCACCACCAGGCGATCCCCCGGTTCGAGGCTCGGATCCATCGAGTGGCCCGAGACCACCGAGACCTGGAACACAAAGAGCCAGAGCGCCGCCGCCAGGACGGACGCCTCGAGCGCTACCCTGACAATCCCCAGACCACGCCAGAGCCAGACGACCGCGCCCCGCCGCCGCGCCCGCTCCGGCGGGACGCCCTCCAAGTTCAGTACAGCTCGATCGTCTGGCCCGCTGCCAGACGGACGACCGCTTTCTTCCATCCCCGCGTATACCCTAAACGCAAACCGCGCCGCTTCGGCTTCGGGCGGACCTTCTGCGTGTTGACGGCCAGCACCTTCACCTTGAAGAGCTGCTCCACCGCCCTCCTGATATCGAGCTTGTTGGCGCGCGGATGCACCTCGAAAGTATAAAGCCTGATCGGCGCCTCGCCCTTCTTCTTGCGGCCCGCGGCGTTGTCAATGAGCCTGTGACTCTTCTCGGTCATGACCGGCCGCAGTATGACGCTGTAGGGATCGCTCACCGCAGTATCTCCGGCAGTTGGTCGACCACATCGCGCGCAAGCACCAGGCGCCTGCACGCGAGCACTTCGAGGGCGTTCAAATCCCTGGCGACCATCACGCGCAGACGCGGCACGTTTCGCGACGATTTCCAGAAGGCCTCGTTCGGCTTGGCTAGGGCTATGAGAGAGCCGCCGGGGAGCCCCAGGGCCTTGAGCATCGAGGCGACGCGCTTCGTCCGCGGGGTCTCGAACTCGGGCGGCTCTATCACTGTCACCTGCTTGTCGATAAGCTTGGAGAGGAGGGCCGAGCGAAGGGCCTCTCGCCGCATCGACCTCGTCAGATGCTGGCGGTAGTCGCGCGGCTTCGGAGGATGGGCGACTCCCCCGCCGACCCAGATCGGCGAGCGCCTGTCTCCGTGCCGCGCCCGGCCCGTGTGCTTTTGCGCCCAGGGTTTCTTGTTGCTGCCGGCGCATTCGGCCTTCGTCTTGGCCGAGGAGGTCCCCTGGCGGCGGTTGGCCATGTAGGCCACTGCCACCTGATGGAGCAGACGCGGACGCACCTTGTCTCCGAGGATCGCCTCGTCGATCCTCACGGAACCGGTCACCTCGCCCTTCTCATTGTGTACCTGCAGCTCGATCATGGCGCCCCGCAGAAGGTGCGAAAACACTCCCCTATTCGGTTCGCGGGCGACTTCCGCGCCCGCCAAGCCCGAACTCCTCGCGCGTCTTTCCTATTGGTTGGAAAAGGCAGGCCTTACGGCCGACCCCGCGCGCACAAGGGACAGTATGTTAGCGAGCCCGTGCCCGGGAGTCAAACAACTTTTTCTCCTTTTTCTCGCGCTGGTCCTGTCAACACGGCTGCATCCCAGGGTCAGGGTACACGCGTTGCGGCGAGTCCGCCCTTGTCGAGGGCGATCCTCGCCCGCCCTGGCCGCGCCGCGTGCCCTCCGGCGCGCAAGAAGCGCCCCCAGGTCGTACAGGCAGGGCGCCGTCAAGCCGCGGCCCGCGGAGGCGACATTCCCGGACTCCACTGGAGGGACACAGGTGTGCACCCTCTCTCGGTGCTGCTCGCGCATTCCACAGCGGAACCGGCGTATGTCGGGTCTCGGCGCGGCGCCCGACCGGTCAGACGAAGAGCTCCATGGCCGCTACCAGGAGCGAATAGCCCGCGAGAAACGCGCCCGCCGAGACGGACGCCCCTAGCGAGCCCGCGAGCAACCCCGGCAGTGCGAGCGACGAGCCCGCCGCGAGGCCTGCGAGCGCGATGCCGAGCGCGACCGGGTTGGCGCGCCTGCGCCTGCCCAGCTCGGCCATGCGCCGCCTGAGCCGGACGAAGACGACGAGCTCCCTCGCGAGCTTCGCCGCGCCCACGGCGAAGAGCGCGAGGAGAGAACCGGTCAGGTGCGGCCCGAACGCTGCGAGCGTCCCGCCGGCGATGAGCAGTCCCGCCGCCAGGCGCACCTGACCGCCGGACGCCGCGACCCTGAAGCGGTACGACCTGAGCTGCGTCCCCAGGACGAAGGCGAGGATCGCCCCGACGCCCAGGGCCGGGGCGAGGCCGTCGCGCAGCGCGAGCTCGACAGCGAGGACCGCGATGGCGACGTCGGCGGCGACCGCCCAGGCCGCGTCGGGAAGCGACTCCATCACACTCCCGGCGCCGAGCCCCCCGAGAGTATCGAAACGGCCTCCCGGCCCCTCCTGCGCCCCGTCGCGGCCTTCCATTCCCGCCGGCGAATCGACTCCCATGTCGAGTCCCCTAGCAGGTCCGAGCGGGGACATCCTGCGGGGAACGAGCGGCGCCCCCGTCTCCGGCCCCGCGCTCGACGACCCGGAAGCCCAGGGCCCCGAGGACCGGCCCGACCGGCAGGGCGTCCGGTCCTAGCTCCACGCTCCACCTCGCGAACTCGCGGCGGACCGGATAATCCCGACGCAGCCGATCGAATAGCGCCGCGCGCTCGTCCTCGGAGCCCGCCCGCATGCACTCGCGGAGGCGCCGGTCGTCGGCTTCGATGTCGTACGAGACGCGCACCGCGTCGAGCGCGCGCGGGCGTTCGAGCCTCGTGACGAGCTCTTCCTGGGGCACGAGCCCCGCGGGCCATTCGGGCCGGACGCCCAGGAACGCGCAGGCCGCCTCGTAGATCATCCTGGTCCCGGCGAGCTTGCCGTCGAAGGAATAGCCCGCGATGTGTGGTGTCGCGAGCGCCGCGAGCTCGACGAGCCCGGGGTCGAGCCGCGGCTCGTTCTCCCACACGTCGAGCACGAGCGGCCCGAGCCGTCCGCTTCTCGCGTAGCGCGCGAGCGCCTCGCCGTCGGCCACGGCGCCGCGCGAGGTGTTCAGGAGCACCGCCCCGCGCTTGAGCGCATCGAGGAAGCGCTCGTCGACCATGTGCCAGGTCGGATACGGGCCCGAGCGCTCGAGCGGCACGTGCAGCGTCACGACGTCCGACGACTCGAGGATCTCGCGGAGCGGGACGAACTCCCGCGGGGCGCCGGGGCCGAGAGCGCCCAGGGCGCGCACTCCCTCCGAGCGCTCGAGCGGGGGGTCGTGCACGAGAGGAGTCATCCCGAGCGCGAGAGCGACTTTCACCACGCGCGAGCCGACGTTCCCGACGCCTATGACGCCGATCCTCGCCCCGCTCAGCGAGAGCGCCCCGCGCTCCTCCAGGACGAGGAGCGCCGCGCAGACGTACTCGGCCACGCTCTGCGCGTTCGAGCCCGGCGCGGCGGCGAAGGCGATCCCGCGCGCGCGCAGGGCGTCCAGGTCCACGTGGTCGGTACCGATCGTGGCCGAACCGACGAAGCGCACGCGCGAGCCCTCCAGGAAAGCCTCGTCGATCCTGGTCACGGACCTCACGAGGAGCATCTCGGCGTCGCGGAGCTCGCGCGGCACGAGCCGCCTTCCGGGTAGGGTCCTCACCTCCCCGAGCCGCGAGAATACCTCGCGCACGAAAGGTATGTTCTCGTCCGCTACGATGAGCATCGCTGGAGCCGCCATGGCCGGACCTTGCCGGCGGGTACGGACGCGGAGCCGCCCCGCGGGCTCGCCCGGGCGAGGCGGGTCAGTCGCCGCCCTTCGGGGCTTCGCTCGCCCCGGGCTCCTCGCCGGGGACGTGGGCGTGCACGCCTTCGGCTCCCCTCCCGCAGGACGGGCAGACCCGCGCGGAGGGACCGGCCTCCGGTCGCGCTTCGAGCCAACAGATGTGCTCGCGCTCGCCGTCGAGTTTCCCGAGGCACCTCGGACATATCCGGACCGCGCTGACGCGCTCGGGCGCGCCTACGGGCTCCCCTGCGGCGTTGAGGGCGAGGCACCCGGCGCACAGGAACAGCGCACAACAGCCGGCCGCCAGGGCCGGCGAACGTCGGCGGCGCAGGGGGCTCATCCCCGCTTCGCCCGCCCGGCCCGCTCGCGCTCGGCGGGCGTCGTGCCGAGCACTGCGTCGATCTCCCTGTAGACCTTCGTGCGCCACTCCTCCTCCTCGGTCGCGGTCAGGTTGTAGAAGCGGACGTAGACCCTGTTCGCCGAGGCGAGTTTCACGCTCACGAACACGGGCTTGCGGGCGATGTCGAGCTTGCCGCAGATGATCGCGCCCTCGCGCTCGCCGGTCACCTGGACGCCGAGCCTGTCGAGTGCCTTCTTGCTGGCGGAGTAGATCGCGCTCGAGGAGCCCGAGAAGCGCCTGAAGACCTGCTCCTGGAGCGGCATCTCCTCCTCCGGCGCGACGGCCGGCGCGCCGCAGCCGGCGGCGAGCGCCAGCATCGCCGAGAACCGCACCGCCGCGAGCCATCGAGACTCAGCCATGGACCGCCCCTTTCGACTCAGAAATGCACCTTGCCGATCTTGAGCTCCAGGTCTCTCTCGAACGCCGACATCAGGACCGCCGTGGCTATCGAGTAGAGCTTGTTCTCCGCGGAGTCCGAGCGGCTCGTGAGGACCACGGGCGCCGCGGCCCCCACGACGACCCCCGCCATCCTGCCGCCCGTCAGGTGTGTGAAGGCCTTGGCCAGGATGTTCCCGGCCTCGATGCTCGGCACGAGCAGGATGTCCGCCTTCCCGGCGACCTCGCTCCTGATGCCCTTCACCTCGGCGGCGAGCTCGCTCAGGGCGTTGTCGAGGGCGAGCGGCCCGTCGATCAGACAGCCCGGCGAGAACTGCCTCCGCTCGCACATCTTGGCGAGGGCGCAGGCCTCGACCGTGGCGGGCATCTTGGGGTTCACGAGCTCGACAGCGGCGAGCACGGCCGCGCGCGGGCGCACGATGCCGAACATCCCGGCCAGGTGCACGGCGTTGAGGAGGATGTCGGCCTTGGTCACGAGGTCCGGCGCTATGTTCATCGCGCCGTCGGTCACGAAGACGAGCCTGCCCAGGACCTTCGTAGCCTCCCAGATGAAGACGTGGCTCATGACGGAGCCGGTCCTGAGCCCGACCTCCCTATCGAGCACCGCGCGCAGGAAGTCGTCGGTGTGGAGGTGGCCCTTCATGATGACGTGGCAGTCGCCCTTGTGCACGAGCTCGACCGCCCTGCGCGCCGCCTCGACCACCTTCGGGACGTGGACGATGCGCGACTGGTCGACCGCGTAGGAGGCCTCCTCGGCCGCCTTGAGGATGCGCTCGCGGTCGCCGACAAGGACCGGCTCCACGAGGCCCCGCGCCTCGGCGTCGCGCACCGCCTCGAGCACGAAGCGATGCTCCGGCACCGCGACGGAAAGCCGGCGCTTGGGGAAGCCGGCGACGGCCTCGAAGATGTCTTCGAAGCGCGCGATCTGCCTCGCGTGCTTCTCGATGATCATCGTCCGGGCGCCCTTGACCATGCGGCGCGTCCTCCGGCCCGGAGGCCGTCTTTTCGAAGGCTCGACAATGGTATGCCGCGAGTCGGACCGGTCAAGCCGAAAAGGCGGGGCGGATGGCCGCCGGTCCGGCAGGGGCGGACGCGGCTTCCTCGACGCGCTCCTCGGTCCTTGCCATTGCCCTGACTCGAGATCGCCCGGCCTTGACGTCGGATCGCTCAGCGATAACATCCCGAACGAAGGGCCGCGCACGGCCCTGCCGTGGAGGCCTATGCCCGCGAGCTCGCTCCTCCCAGACGACGGCCGGCCGCTCCACGTACGCATCAAGGAGTGGATGCTGCGGCAAATAGAGACGTATCCCCTGGACGCGCAGCTCCCCTCCGACCGGGTGCTCGCCAGGCAGCTCGGGGCGTCGTTCCTGACCGTGAACAAGGTCATGGTGGAGCTCGCCCGCGAGGGCTACGTGGTCCGGCGCCCGGGCCGCGGGACGTTCCTAGCCTCGCGCGAGCGTCGGGTCCTGAGCGGGGCGGAGTCGCGCTCCCCGGGCGAGGTCGTCTTCGCGCACCCGGCCTATTTCTCCTACGGCTTCTGGACGCGGGTGAGGCTCGCCGAGGAGCTAGCGCTCAAGAAGGGCCTCGGTTTCGTCGAGTTCAAGATGAACCGGGACACCACCTACGACGGACTGATCGAGACCGTCCGCTCCCGCGACCGGGTGCGTGGGGTGCTCGTGCTGCCCGTGCCGGGCTCGGTCACGGACCAGGTCGCCTCCGCGCTCGACGGGCTCGGCGTGCCGGTCGTGGTGCTGGCGCTGTGCGACTGGGGACCGCCCAGGGGCAATCTCTACCAGGTGGCCGCCGACTTCTTCGCGGACGGGCATCTCAAGATCCGCCACCTCGCCGAGCGCGGGCACCGCTCCATCGGCTACGTCAGGAACGAGCCCGACTCCCCCGAGCGCGCGTTCGTGTGGCGCGGCATGCGGCAGGCCCTGCGCGACTGCGGCCTGCCGCTCGGGTCGATCAAGCGGACGGCCGCCCCCACCAGGCCCTGGGAGGACGCGACGGAGGCGGGTCGCCGCCTCGCCAGGGAGTTCCTGGCCAGGCACAAGGTCACGGCGCTCGCCTTCGACTCCCTGGCCGGCGCGGTCGGGGCGATGCGCGCGCTCTGGGACATGGGCCTGCGCGTCCCCGAGGACGTGAGTCTGATCGCCACCGGCGACGGGCAGAACCGCGAGGAATACATGACCCCGCCGCTCACGACGGTGTGCTCCGACGCCGCGGCGGAGATCGCCGCCGCGTTCGACATCATCCTGGGCGTGAGCAGACCGGGCGACCACAGGACGCTGATAAAAGTGTCGCTCGTCGAGCGTATGAGCGTCGCCACACTCGGCGAAGCCCGGCGCGGCGCGGTCGCGCCGAGGGCGACGGCGGCACGAAGGGAGGATAGCACATGACGTCGGACCCCCAGGCCCAGCTCAAGGCCATCGTCAAGAGACACGAGTTCCTCGTCGGGATAGACTCCGACGGCTGCGCGTTCGACACGATGGAGATCAAGCACAAGGAATGCTTCATCCCGAACATCATCGAGTACTGGGAGCTGCAGAGCGTCTCGAAGTACGCCCGCGAGGCGGCCGAGTTCGTGAACCTGTACTCCAGGTGGCGCGGCGAGAACAGGTTCCCCGCGCTCGTCAGGGTCTTCGACCTCCTGGCGGAGCGGGAGGAGGTCCGCAGGCGGAAGGCCAAGATACCGGAGGCGAAGAGCCTGCGCGACTGGATCGCCCGCGAGACGAAGCTCGGCAATCCCGCGCTAGAGGCCGAGGTCGCCCGCACCGGCGACCCTGTGCTCAAGCGGACGCTCGAGTGGTCGAAGGCGGTGAACGCCACGGTAGCGAGGATGGTGCACGGTGTGCCTCCCTTCCCCTTCGTCCGCGAGGCCCTGGAGAAGCTCTCGAGCAGGGCGGACATACTCGTCGTCTCCGCGACGCCCGGCGAGGCCCTCGCGCGCGAGTGGGCCGAGCACGATATCGCGCGCTACGCGGCGGTCATCGCCGGACAGGAGATGGGCTCGAAGAAGGAGCACCTGGCGCTCGCGCTCGCCGGGCGCTGGGAGCCCTCGCGCGTCCTGATGATCGGCGACGCGATCGGCGACCTGAAGGCCGCGAAGGCGAACTCGGCGCTCTTCTATCCGATCCTGCCCGGCCGCGAGGAGGAGTCCTGGGAGCTCTTCGTCCGGGAGGCCTGCGACCGGTTCTTCTCCGGGAAGTATGCCGGCGGATACGAGGCGGGTCTCGTGGCCGAGTTCGAGAAGCTCCTCCCCGAGACGCCACCCTGGAAGAAGAAGTAGCGGCCCGCGCGGCGGCATGCATCATCGGACCTGTGCGGCGAGACCGCTCTGTCGGCCCGGAGTTCGGCCGATCGTTCCGACGTCCTTCCCGGAGCCCCTGGACCCGGAGAAAGGGACTTGCGACGCCCTCGGGCTGTTGTAACATCCGCGGAAGTCGGCCGGGGAGGGGCATAGCCCCCTTCGTGCGTGGCCTCGGACGCGCTGGCGCCGGCCGTCCTCGGGCGGCCACAGGCCACCCTAGCTCAACGGCAGAGCAGCGCATTCGTAATGCGCAGGTTCCGGGTCCGAATCCCGGGGGTGGCTCCAGACCAGGCTGCGAGGCCGGCCGCGCCGGGGGCCTGACGCGCAGTCGCAAGGGGTCATCCGGTGGGCAGGGCGGATCGCTACGTCCTAACCGGGTTCGGCCTGACGCTCTTCTTCACGCTCGCGCTCATCGCGGTCCTGTTCGTGGTGGCCGACGCCTTTCAGAACCTCGACGAGTTCGTCCTGCACCTCCGGCGCTCGGGCGCCTGGGGGGGCCTGGGGCTCCTGGGCCGCTATTATGCGGCGAAGTTCCTCGTGTCGGTGGGCTCGTTCGGCGAGATCGCCGCCGTGGCGCCGGCGGTCGTCTTCGCGGCCTCCATGGCGCGCTCGAACGAGTTCGTAGCGGTTCTGGCGGCCGGGAGGAGCCTCCCGCGCGCTGTGCTGCCGGTCTTCGCAGGCTGCGCGGCGGTGGGGGCGGCGGCCTTCTGCCTCAGGACCGCGGCGGGGCCGACCCTCGTGAGGAGCGAGAACGCCTCCGCGCGCGTGATCTTCGACCGGGCGAAGACGATGGGCGGGGCGCTCTCCGTCCAGGGGCGCTCGGGCGCCACGTCGTGCGCCCTCTCGGTGGAGGAATACGACCCGGCCTCGCGCAGGGCGCGGGGCTTCCGGGCGTGTCTGGTGGAGCCGACGGCGCCGTTCGTCGACATCCGCGCCGCGTCGGCCGAATGGGACTCCTCGCGCGGCGCCTGGGTCTTCTCGCCGGCGGCGAAGAAATGGAGCTATCCCGTTTCGGCCGGAGGCCCTGCCGTCGAGGAGCTGGCGGAGTTCCCCACGTGCCTGGGCCCGGACCTCCTCGAGGCCGAGGAGATGGGGCCGGGCGTGCTCTCGACCGGGGCGCTCTTCCGCGAGCGGTCCCGGCCGGAACTCGCAGCGGCGCTGCACGAACGGCTGGCCCTGCTCCTCTCGCCCGTGGCGCTCGCCCTCGCGGCGGTGCCGTTCGTCCTGACGACGGACCGCTCGCGCGTGTTCACGGGAGTGGCAGTCGCCGCGCTCGTGATCGCGCTGTACGAGGTGGTCGCGCGCTCATTCGTCGCGGCGGTGGCCTCCGGGCACCTGCCGGCACTCGTGGGCGCTTGGCTTCCACCGGTCGCCTTCGGCGCGGCGGGGGCGCTCGGACTGAAGAGGATCGGGACGTGAGGCCCTCCGCGCGCGTGGGAGTCTCCTGAGACTGTCCGCAGCGGAGGTATGGCAGCGAGCGCCGAGACGGTGCGCTGAGCCTTCCGCCCGCGCGTGTCGAGGCTAGCCGCCAACGGAGAGAGCTGACTCGAACGGCCCGGCCGCCGACCTCTCGCGGTTCACCAGGTCATGAAGAGCGATACGAACGCGCCGTCCATCGTCAGGTCGAGCCTGTCCCGGTCGACGTTGAGGAGGGCCTCGTAGCGCCTGTAGCCCGCCGAGATCGCCACGCGCAGGCTGGAGTCCACGAACCACCGGATCCCCGCCGAGGTGTCGTACACGGAGCCGGTGACGTTGTTGAGCGGCATCCAGTCCAGGTCCATCCCCTCGATGCTGAAGAAGTAGAGCAACCTCTGCGAGTAGTAGGCGATCTTCCATCCGAAGACGATCATCGGCGCCGTGCCGCTGAGGCTGGCGCGGGAGTCGGCGTCGCGCGACGTTATCGCGAAGGCCAGGCTGTGTATGCCCAGGAGCCCCCCGGTCTGCTCGTTCTGTCCGCCGCTCGGCTCCTCGTAGGTGAACTTGAACAGGGAGAGATCGGTCTCGGTGTGCGTCTGCCCTGTGAGGCTCTCGCCTGCGAAGGTGATGCCCGTGACGCCGAGATCCGCTTCGCCGCTGTAGGTGTGCTGGAGATAACCCAGGTTGAAGGCGTAGGCCCCGGTGCTGCCCCCGCGCGGCGCGGTGAACCGGAGGTTCCCGTCGAAGGTCCAGAAGGACCTCTTCCCCTCGAGGCCCCCCGTACCGACGAGGTCGAAGGAACTCTCCCCGGCGGCCTGCGCGGTGCAGTCGAGCGAGGGGGTCCACTGCCCGGCCTCGAGAGCCCCGTGGAACCTCACGCCCGCCCTGCACCCGGCGAGCGCGGCGAGGACGGCCAGGCCCGCGCATGCCCGGAAGGCTGGCCGCGCGAAGGGAGTGCGCGCACACTGCAGCATGGCTCGGCCCCCGTCCTGTTCCCGGCGCGCCGCCGGGAGGTCTGTCGCCCGATCAACGTATACACGCCACCTGCCGCCGCGGTCAAGGGCGTGCCGAGCCTCGGCAGTCGGGCGGCCGAGGCCCCTAGGGGAGAACTGAACGACCCCGTCCTCCCTGAGAAGGAATGGCGATCGGAAGACGACATGCTCAAGGGGTGGAGCCGAGTCAAGATCGGCCGCGACGTCATCGACCGAGCATATCGCGCTCGTACCGAGCGCGTCGCCGCCGCCACGCGCGACCGTGCCGGCAGGCCGCCGGATGCGAGCGCGCGGGGGTCAGGTCGCGCCGTCGCCGTCCTCCTGGACGGCGTAGCGGCGTTCGCCCGTGAACTCCGGGACGTCGGGCAGCTTCGCGGGTTCCTGCGAGGTCGTCGAGGGCTGCGCCGCCGCCATCGAGACCGTCGGCGCGGAGTCGGGGCCCGGCCTGGGGGGTCTGATGCGGATCCTCAGGTTCACCACGGGGTCCGTCTCCATGGGGATGATCTGGAGGAATCGTCTCCTCACCCGCGCCGCGACGTCGCCGCCCTTGCCTGGGATGTCCGCCCGCTCGATGAGGCCGACGTCCAGGTCGCAGACTATGGCCCTGGAGCTCCCCGCGCGCGGGATCCGGATGGAGGCCGTCGCGTCCGTCACCTCCGGGTCGTCGAGCGCGGTCCGCCTGAGGCACTCCTCGAGCGCCGAGACGTCGACGACCATCTTCCCGGCGCCGCTCTCGAACTCGATGGTCTTCCCGGCGCCCAGGCCGAAGGCCCTGAGGAGGAGCACGGCATCGGCGACCAGGAGCGCCATGCCCGAACCCGCCATGAGGACCCGGCCGGCCGCACTGGATGCGGCCTCTCCCAGGGCCTGGCCGAATCCCAGGGAGAAGCCGCCGCCCGAGGCGGCGAGGCCCACCAGGAGCGCCGCGAGCGCCCCCGTGAGGAACGCGCCCAGCACACCGAGGGCTTTTCCGGCGGAGTTCAACGCACGACCTGCCTCTCGCCACCTACCGCGCGGCGCCCGCCCGGGTCGCCGCGCTACTCCATGAGCTCCTCGTCGACAAACTTGGTATAGTGCTCGCCCTTGAGGAAGGCCGGGTGATCCAGGACGCGCCTGTGGAACGGTATCGTGCTCGGTATCCCGTCGAGTATGAACTCGTCGAGCGCCCCTCGCATCCGCCGGATCGCGTCCATGCGGTCCGCGCCGCGGACTATGAGCTTCGCGACGAGCGAGTCGTATTGCGGCGGCACCTCGTAGCCGGAGTGCACGTGCGTATCGATGCGGATGCCGTCTCCGGCCGGCGGGAAGAACGTGACGATCCGCCCCGGGCGGGGGGCGAAACCCGCGTCCGGGTCCTCGGCGTTGATTCTGCACTCGATCACGTGGCCGGTAGGGTTCACGTCCTTCTGTCTGTAGCGGAGCGGTTCGCCCGAGGCGATCCTGAGCTGCTCCTCGACTATGTCCAGCCCGGTGGCCATCTCGGTCACCGGGTGCTCCACCTGTATCCGCGAGTTGACCTCGATGAAGTAGAAGTTCAGGTCCTTGTCGACCAGGAACTCCACGGTGCCGGCGTTCACGTAGCCGGCCTCCTTCACGAGCCGCACCGCGGCGCGGCCCATCGCCTCGCGGAGTTTCGGGGTGAGCACGGGGCTGGGGGTCTCCTCGATGAGCTTCTGGTGCCGGCGCTGGACGGTGCAGTCGCGCTCGCCCAGGTAGATGACGTTGCCGTGCGCGTCGGCGAGGATTTGTATCTCCACGTGATGGGCCCGCTCGATCAGCTTCTCGATGTAGACGGCCGAGGCCCCGAAGGCGATCTGCGCCTCCGCGCGCGCGGCGGCCAGGGCGGTGACGAGGCTCGCGTCGTTGTGCACGGCGCGCATCCCGCGCCCACCGCCGCCGGCCGCGGCCTTGATCAGGACGGGGTAGCCGATCTTGTGGGCGAGTTCCAGGGCCGCCTTGTCGTCGGCCACAGGGCCGTCGGAGCCGGGCACGACAGGCACGCCCGCCTTCTTCGCCAAGGCCTTCGCCTTGACCTTGTCGCCGAGGAGCGACAGCGCCTCGACCGGCGGCCCGACGAACGCGATCTGGCACGAGCGGCAGACGTCCGCGAAGCGGGCGTTCTCGGCGAGGAAGCCGTAACCGGGGTGGATCGCCTCGACATCGGCGACCTCCGCGGCGGCGATGATCGACTCGATCTTCAGGTAGCTCCTGGCGACCTCCGGCGGGCCGATGCAGTAGCGATGATCGGCGAGCCTCAGGTACACGGCCCCGCGATCGGCCTCGGAGTAGACCGCCACGGTCTCGATGCCGAGGCGCCTGCATGTGCGAATCACCCGGAGGGCGATCTCGCCGCGATTGGCCACCAGGACCCTCGAGAACATGGCCGGGGTTCACCTGCCGATTCGTGCGCGCGGCGTCACGACCTGGCCACGAGGAAGAGCGGCTGCCCGTACTCCACGGGCTTTCCGTTCTCGACCAGGACCTTCTGGATCGTGCCGGACACCTCCGCCTTGACCTCGTTCATGACCTTCATCGCCTCGACTATGCAGACGACGGTGTCAGGCTCGACGGGGTCGCCCGGCTCGACGAACGGCTCCGCATCGGGGCTCGGCGCGCGGTAGAAACTCCCCACAATGGGCGACGTGATCACCTGGAGATTCGAATCGGCCTCGCCCGCCAGCCCCGCGGAAGAATCTCCAGCCGCGGCGGGCTGACTCCCGCGCGCAGCGCTCGGCGGCGTCGCGGCCGCAGCGGTCTGCACGAGCTCCTTCTTCCTCAGACGGATCTTCAAGTCCTGCTCGGCGACCTCGATCTCGGCTAGGTCGTGGGACTCCATCAGCTTGAGAAGCTCCTGGATCCGCCCCAGGTCCATTGTGGAACGTTCCCCCTATCGCATCCCGCGCGGGAGACTGCTCAGGACCTCCGCGCCATTTGAGCCGACGAGGACATCGTCCTCCACGCGCACCCCGCCGCGTCCAGGGATATAGACGCCGGGCTCGACCGTGACCACCATGCCTTCCCGGAGAACGTCCTCGGAGCGCGGGCCGAGCCCCGGGGCCTCGTGCACCTCCAGGCCCAGGCCGTGGCCGACCCCGTGGCCGAACTCCCGACCGAAACCGGCCTTGCGGAGGACCTCTCGCGCGGCCGCGTCGACGTCCCGCGCCCGCACGCCGGGGCCGATCCGTTCGATCGCCCTGGCCTGCGCCTCGAGCACCGCCTCGTGCGCGCGGCGAAGCCAGGCTGGAATGCTAGATACCGCCAGCGTGCGTGTCAAGTCCGAACAGTACCGCCTCCAGCGGGCGCCCCAGTCGAGGAGGAGCACCGAGCGACGAGTCGCCCGAACGAGCGGACTGGGCCTCGCGTGCGGGAGCGAAGCGCGCGCGTCCAGGGCGGCGATCACCTCGAACGAGCTCGCCGAGGCGCCGCGGTCTTCCATGTCTCGCTCGACCGCGCGCGCGACCGCGAGCTCCGCGACGCCGGGTCCGAGGAGAGCGCGCGCAGCGCCGAACGCCTCCTCGGCCAGGCGCACGGCGCGACGGATCGCCTCGACCTCGGCGGGCGACTTCACGGCACGCAGCGCCTCGACGACTGAACGCACGCCTTCCAGCTCCACGCGCCTAGGGCCGCGCCGGGAGGCGCGTAAAAGGTCGTCGCGGTCCGCCGCGGTCATGCCGCCGGACTCGTAGGCGAGCCTGCGGAGGCCCATCGCGCGGGCCTGGGCGACCGCCTCCTCGATGAGCGGCCTCGTTCGGCGCACCACGCGAAACCCGCGCGTCTCGAGCCTCGCCTGCTCCACGAAACGGAAGTCGGTCAGGAGGACCTTCCGGCGGAGGCCGACGAGCAGCGCGCTCTCGGTGCCCTCGAAACCGGACAGGTAATGGACGTTGACCTCGCGCGTGACCAGGAGCGCATCGAGGCGTCTGCGCCGGAGCTCCTCGCGGAGGAGCTCGATCCGGCGCGCGATGTCCGCGCCCAAGGCGTCAACGCCACGGGGCCTCGGGCTGGCCTCCTCAGTGCCCATCTCGCGATCTCCGCTCCCGCGATCCCGGATGCGCCCCGTAGGGACCTGCAGGACATCTACCGGCCCTGGGACCCCACGCGGGCGGCCGAGCGCCCACCGCCGACGCGACGAGGCCCTGGACAACCTACCCTACAACCGTCGCGAAGATCGTCCAGTCCGCTTTGTCTCCCCGGGAGGGGTGCCTCCTGTCGGCGACAATCGCCGGTGGAGCAACGAAAGGACCCAGCCGTGAGCGGCGGTGTAGCGGTCGTGGCCCTCGAGCTAGGCGAGAACTCCACGAGGGCTCTGGCGATAGGTCCCGGGGGCGAGCTCGTGGACGAGAGCTATGCCCCCATCATGCGGGCGACGGCCGGCTCGTCGAGGCCGAGAATCATGAGGCGTCTCTGAAAGCTCCTTCACCGACGCATGAGCTCGCCTAGCGCACGCGCGAGGGCAGGGCCCTCCACCGGCCGGCAGAGGAACCCGTGGGCGCCGACCGATATGGCGCGCTCCATCGCGCGCGGGTCGGCCTCCGCGCCGGCCGGAGCGACGAGCAGCACCGGCAGGCGCCTGGTGCCGCGCGTGGCGTGCATCTTCTCCGCGGCGAGCCACCCCATCTCGCCGAGCGAAACCAGGTCGACGACGGCCGCCGATGGCCTGGCGTCCGCGGCGCGCAGGACCGCGTCTATCGCGTTCCGGGCCCTGACCGCGGCCCAGCCCTCGGCGCACAAGACCTCGTCAACCGAGGCCGGGAACTCGCCGACCAGGAGGAGCCTCCTCGGCCCCCCGCCGCGGCGCTCGCGGAGAAAACGTTCGAGGTCCGCGCGCGCTATCCGCCAGTAGCCGTTCGGGAGCTTCGTCGCCGGCAGCCTGCGCTGATAGATCCATTGCTTGACGGCCTCGCCGGTGACCCCGAGCTCCCGGCCGGCCTGGTTGGGGGAAAGGTACTCGGCGCCCTCCGACTCCGAGGCGCGCGAGGCGGTCCCGGAAGGGGGCTCGCGTTCCGCCCTCCGGGCGCCGCGATGGACGTCCCTGCGATCTCGCGAACCGGGCACGGGGCCCCGCGCTCTCGGGTGCCGCCGTCCCCTCCCGCACGGCCCGCCCCACGGCCCGGGACTGCGCTGCTCCTCCCGTGAGGATTGAACACCGCCCGATCGGTCTTGTCAAATACCACATCGGCAAGATCGCGGCGCGCCCGGCCTTCCTTGACACCAGTATGCCCCACGATAGCATGCCTGCGACGACTGGCTGGCGGCGGCCGGGGAACGTGCGCCCCCGTGCCGCGCCCCTGTTGCGCGCGGGGAGCTGGAGCGCGGCCGCGTGAGATACCTCGTCTTCCTGAGCGGGCCGCAGAGGGGCGCCAGGGTGCGCATCGAGCGCGACGTGGTCCGGATAGGCCGCGAGCGCACGAACGACGTGGCCCTGGAAGACATCAACTCCAGCCGTCGCCACGCGGAGCTCTTCCTCCACGAGGGCGCCGTCTACATCCGCGACCTGCACAGCACAAACGGGACGTTCGTGAACGGCGCCCGCGTCGAGGAGGCGAAGCTTTCGTCCGGCGATCAGATCGAGATCGGCGACACCGTGCTCCTCTTCGAGGAGCGCGAGACGAAGAGCGTAACGCGCTCCGTAGCCTTCCAGGAAGGGACAGCCGACGAGGAGGCCCATCAGCTCAGGCTCGACCCGAGAAAGTCGCAGTACCTGAACCCCACTGAGCTCGCGGCACGGCCGGGCGCGGCGGAGAGGCTCGCGCTCGTCTACCGGTTCGTCTCGGAGATCGCCACGGTCCTCGCGCCGGCGAAGCTTTCGGAGCAGGTGCTCGAGAGCGTCTTCCGGACGGTCCGGGCCGATCGCGGTTTCCTTATGCTAGTAGAACCGGACGGGCGGCTGGAGCCGGCCGCCATGAGGCTCAGGGATCCCTCCGCCCCGGCGGGCGAGCTCAAGGTTTCCAGGCGCATGACGGAAAGGGTGCTCTCGACGGGCGAGGGGATACTCTCGAGCGACACCCTCCACGACGGCCGCTTCAAGGACAGTCAGGCCTTCACGGCGACGAGGGTGAGCTCGTTCATATGCGTCCCGCTCAAGAGCGGAGACAGGATTCTGGGTCTCCTGTACGTGGACACGGTCGGCATGACGCCTCCACTGGGCGAGGACGACCTGCAGCTCTTGACGGCCCTGGCGCTCTTCGCCGGCGCGCAGATGTCGAACGCCAGGCTCTACTCGGAGCTCCTGAACGCCGCCCGGTACACCGATAGCATACTCCGCTGTCTCCGCTCCGGCGTCATCGTGACTGACAACGACGGAATCGTGAGACAGGTGAACGAGTCCGCCTGCGAGCTCCTGGGCATGGCGGAGGGCGATCTGACAGGCAAGCGATTCGCCGCCATCGAGACGTTCGCGCCGCTCTGGCGGGTCATGGAGGAGACCCAGCGGTCCGGGATCCCCTGCGAGCGACAGGAGGTCGTGGTCACCGTGGCGGGGACTCATGTGCCGATCGGCATATCGACGTCGCTCCTGCGGGACCACGAGAACCACGTCCGCGGCGTAGTAGCCAACTTCAGGAACCTGAGCGTCATCAAGAAGCTCTCGGAGCAGGTCAGGATGTCGCAGCACCTGGCGGCCCTCGGCGAGATGGCCGCGGGGATCGCGCACGAGGTCAGGAACCCGCTCAACTCCATCCGGGGCTTCGCGCAGCTCCTGGGCGAGAGCATCCGGGAGCTCCGCGACAGCCAGAAGGCGGCCGCGGCGGCGAACTATGTCGACATAATCATCAGCGAGGTGGATCGGATGAACCAGCTCGTCCAGGACCTCCTCGACTTCTCCCGGCAGCGCGAGCTCACGATGATGGAGACCGACGCGGCGCGGCTCGTCGCCGACGTGCTGCGCGAGATGGACCCCGAGCTCTCCGGGGCGGGCGTGACGGTCGAGTCGAAGCTCGAACCGAACCTCCCGCCAGTGATGGCCAACGCGGCCAAACTCAAGCAGGTGCTCGTGAACCTCCTGAAGAACGCCCTCCAGGCCATGACGCCTCCGGTCGCCCCGCCGGAGCGGGCGAGGCGGCTCACCGTCTCAGTACGGCCCCTGGAGGAAGCCGGGCACGTGCACGCCCTGGAGTTCTCGGTCTCCGACACCGGCGTCGGAATGGACGAGAAGACCCGCTCGCGGTTGTTCGAGCCTTTCTTCACGACCCGCGAGCGGGGGACCGGGCTGGGCCTGGCGATATGCCGCAAGATCGTCGAGCAGCATGGCGGTCAGATAGAGGCGGACACGCAGCTCGGCGTCGGCACAACGATGCGGTTCACGCTGCCTGTCCGGTAGGGCGAGCCTGCCATCCCCGGGCGGGACGGGCGGCGGCGCTCACTCGGGCGGCGCCGGGATCCAGCCGGAGCCGGCCGCGAAGACGTCCGGGTACACCCCGCCGAGGCTGTCGTTCGAGCCGCGGTCCTTCTGGAAGACGCAGCCGCTCGCGTCCACGACGAAGGTGTTGATGCCGCTCTTCCTGTAGCCCGCAGGGAGCGCCGAGAGGCCGAACTCCACGGTGTAGTCGAAACTCGAGCCCCCCTCGAAACTATTGAGGTCCTCGAAGAAGTAGCCGCCGCGCGGCTTGTCAGCGCTCCCGGCGTCGGCGAACTCCCTGTCGATCAGGCCGAGGGGCACGCCCGACCGTAGCGTGTAGTACAGGTCGCGGAAATGCTCGGCATAAGTCAGCCTGCCGTCCTGATCGAAGTCCGTCTTGATGTACATGCTCTGAGCCGCCACGTAGGTGCGCATCGAGGAGATGGTGGCCGTCTCGTTCGACGCGATCTTGGACTGGAGCAGGTTGGGGATCGCCAGGGCGGCGAGGACCGCGATGACAGCAATCGCCACCAGCAGCTCGATCATGGTGAAGCCGCTTGAGCGAGACCCGCCCCGGCGATCCGTCAAATCTTGCATGATTGTCGCCCCGTTGTGCAGGTTTCGCAAACCGTGGGCCACAGGGCGGTTCTGATTTCTGCGCGTAACCTTCATCCGTTCAAGATATTGCATCATGCCTCCCCAGCCCCCCCGGCCAAGTGACAAGGAATGTCGGCGACGGGCCCGGGATAGGCCGGTTTGTGTCAGGCGCGTGCTGGGATGAGTGTGCAGCCATCTCTCCTGCCGGTCCGGTCTCCGCACGCTCTCCTGCTGGCGAGGCGGCTATCGGGCCGTTTCCGCCGCGCGCCGCCGCGCCATTTCGGGAATCGCCCGTGCCACAGGTCAGCCCAGATGGTAGAACTCCAGGCCGTTCCCCAGCATGATCGCGTCCGCCACTTCGCGCGCGGTCGCCTCGGAGAACGCCCCGGACTCGACCTTGCGCTCCAGCACCCGCCCGATCCCGAGCCGCGCCTGCGCCGCGTAGCCCACGTCGCACCAGGGGTAGATGGTATCGGCGCCGAAGGCGAAGATCTTGTTGAAGGGCACCTCGTCGAGCCACTGGTAGAGTATCCGCTCGCAGCTCGCCGGGCTCATCGTCCAGGCCCAGCACATGTCCAGATGGACGTTCGGGTAGTTCTTCGCTATCGCGCCGAGCTCCTCCGCCCAGGGCCAGGAGGCGTGGAAGATGTCGAAGCGCACCCGCCGATAGGTGTCGAAGAGCGGCAGGAGGTGTATCGCCCGCGAGCCCTCGAGCGCGCCCCAGTTCCCCGCGAGGTACCCGGTATGGACCTGCACCGGGATGTCGTCGTCGCTCGCGCGCTCGACGAAGCGGCGCAGCAGCCAGTCCGAGAGCACGCGCCCCTCGCGCGCGTTCACGGCCCCCCTGTTCTGCTGGACGCCGCCCCAGGCGAGCTTCCTGTTCCTGATCCGGTCGAAGGCGCGCTCGGCCTCGTGGCGCGTCGGGGCGCCCACGCGCAGGTCGCGGTCGTACGCGATCCCGATCTTGAACGAGGCGAGCGGGACGCTCGAGCGCAGCCTGTCCACGACGGCATCGAGCGCCCTGGCGAGCCCGTCGAGCGAGCGCGCCTCCAGGCCCGAGGCGCGTTCGAGCGCGGCGATCGGCGCGTCGTCCACGATGGAGAAGAGCGCGTCCGGCCTGAAGGCGAAGCGGTAGTAGGGCGGGTAGCGATCCGCCCTGAAGGAGAGTATACCGGGGGAGATCCAGTCGTTCTCCAGGCGTATGCCGTCCTGGATGACCCAGGGGCAGTTCGCCCTCCCCTTGACGAGCTCGTCGTAGATCTCCGGCGCCGGCCTGTCGCCGACGAGGGCGCGCAGCGCCTCGGTGATCCGGTCGAAGTTCGCCGGCCCGTACTCGAGGCCGAAGAGCTCCCGGCAGCAGAGCTCGACCGCCCTCCCGTAGCCGGTCGTCCGCACGAAGCGCCAGAGGCGCTCGATGCGCTCGCGTCCGGGTTCTTTCTCGTCGGGCCTGCCGCCCGCGGCGGTCGCGAGGTCGCCCTCCGCGTAGCCGAGGAGGCCCCGGAAGTCGAGCCCCCCGCGCCCTGCGTCGAACGAGGCGAAGTCCAGGTGATGGTCGTGGTGGCAGAAGAGCGGATGCGCGGCGACGTACTCGCGGATCGAGGAAGACACGGTTCCCTCCTCACCATAGTCCGCCGGCGGCCCGCGTGCCTAGAAGGGGCCGGCTCGGGCGCGGCGGTGGAGTCGCGTCGTCAGCCCTTCATGCCCGTCATCGCCACGCCACGGATGAACGTCTTCATCGTGGCGAAGAAGAGGACTATGAGCGGCAGGCTGAAGACCGTCGACGCCGCCATCAGGAGGTGCCAGGGCGTCCCTCCGTGCTCGGAGGCGAACGCCTGCAGCGACAGCGACAGTGTGAACTGCGAAGGGTGGTTCAAGTAGATGAGCGGCCCCATGAAGTCCTTCCAGGTCCCCAGGAACGTGAAGAGCGCCACCATCGCTATCGCCGGCCGCGAGAGCGGCACCACGACGTGCCAGAGCGTTTCGAGCTCGGAGCAGCCGTCGATCCTCGCGGCGTCCAGGAGGTCCTTCGGGAGGCCCAGGAAGAACTGCCTCAGCAGGAATATGAAGAAGGCGTTCCCGAACCAGCTCGTCACCCAGAGCGGTTTCAGGCTCCCGACCCAGCCCAGGTTCCTGTAGAGCAGGTACACGGGGATCATCACGACCGGGAACGGGATCATCATCGTGGCCAGGGTCACCGCGAAGAGCGCCGTCCGGCCCTTGAACTCGACGAAGGCGAATCCGTAGGCCACGAGCACCGACGAGACCACGGCCCCCGCCACGGTCATCGCGCAGAGGAAGAGCGTGTTCGCCAGGCTCCTCCAGAACCTCACGCGCCTGAGCGCCGCGGGGTAGTTCTGCGGGATCTCGCGGATGGTCCTCCCGATCTCCCGCTCCGGGAGGACCTCCCAGGCGCGCGAGATGTCGCCCGCGGTGGAGCCGACCTCCTTGGCATCGGTATCCTCGGGGCGCCACTCGCGGACGAGCCAGAGCGTCTCTCCGGCGGGGTCCGGCCTCACCTCGCGGACGAGCTCGGCCCGGACCGCGCGCCCCGAGCAGAGCGCCAGCACCCCCTTCTCGGGGTCGAAGCGGTTCCTGTCGTCCGCCAGGAGCTTGGTCCCCGGGGCGACCTGCGCCTCCATCCGGGCGAGCTCCTGCTTGTTAAAGACGGGGTAGCGCCTCCAGGTCTCCGGGCCGAAGGGGAGGAACATCTCCCCGGCCGCGAAGCCCTCCGCGGCGCGGACGATGTAAACGCGGTTCTCGCTCGATGGCCTCACCTCGCGCTCGAGGGTCACCGCCCGCCTCACACCGTCGATGACGGCGGTCCGGCCTATGCCGAAGAGGGCCGAGGCCACGCCCTCGGGGTATTTCATCGTCTGGTCCAGGGGCTTGAGGGACGTGGCGAACATCCAGACGAGCGGCAGGACGAAGAACGCCCCGCCCGCCGCGAGCACGAGATGCACGGGGAACGCCACGTACCAGGGGGCCTGTCTCTCTGCGCCGGCCGCCACGGTCATTTCCCTTCGTAGTAGACGTGCCCGCGCGAGATCCTCAGGGCCCCGAGCGTGAGCGCCACGATCACGAGAAAGAGCACCCAGGCCACTGCCGAGGCGTACCCCACCCGCTGGTACTGGAACGCCTGGTCGTAGACGAACATGGCGACGAAGCGGGTCTTGTCCTCGGGCCCGCCGCCGGTCATTATGTAGGGCTCGGTGAAGACCTGGAAGGTCCCGATGATCGCCATGACGGCATTGAAGAGGATCACCGGCGAGATCATCGGCAGGGTCACGTGCCAGGTCTTCTGCCACCAGTTCGCCCCGTCGATCTCGGCGGCCTCGTAGAGCTCTACGGGCACGTCCTGCAGCTTCGCCAGGTAGATCACCGCCATCTGGCCCACGCCCCACATCGACATCACGATGAGCGCCCAGAGCGCCCAGGAGGGCGCGAAGCTCACGCAGGCGGGGAGCGGGGTTCCGTCGGACAGCCATCCCGGCGAGTGGAGCTTCACCATGTCGGCGGGGAAGAGCCAGCAGGCCGCCGTGTGCAGGAAGGGCACGCCCGCGATCGCCAGACACGCTCCGGCGCCGAGCCTGAGGCGCGTCTCGGCCCTCCGGCCGAGCCCGAGCCTCCTCGCCGGCGGCCCGAACGCTACGAATGCGAGCGCGGCCGCGCAGGGCAGGGCGAGCGAGCCCAGATGGAACGGATTCCCCCGCTCGAGCGCCGCGCGCACGTCGAAGAAGAGCCCGGCCCAGGCGTCCATCGCCCCGAGGAGGCCCGAGAGGACCAGGTTCAGGAGACCGAACTTCGGGTTGAATATCCAGAGCCAGAGGATCGCGACGGCCACCGTCGGGACGAGATGGGGCAGATAGAAGATCACGCGGTAGATCGACTGCCCCCTGATCCGCGCGTTCAGGAGCATCGCCAGGGTGAGCGCGAACACCATCCCCAGCGGTATGGCGACGGCGGCGTAGATCAGCGTCACGCCCATCGCCCTGTGGAAGCTCCTGTCGCCCAGGAGCTCCGCGTAGTTGTCGAGCCCCGTGAACAGCGGATCCCGCAGCGGCGGATAGTCGCAGAAGCTGAAGTAGAACCCCGCGATGAACGGGTAGCCGATGAAGAGCCCCAGGGCCACGAGCCACGGCAGCACGAAGCCGTACCCGACGAGCGTCCTGCGGAGCTCCGCCCTCACGGCGAGGCCCCCCGGAGCGCGCGCAGGCGGTCGAGCTCCCGCTTCCTGTCGAGCTTGCGCTGGATCGTCTCGCGCACCTCGGCCAATGTGCGCTCGATCTCGGCGCGGCAGAGCTCCTCGACCTTCCGCGCGCGCGAGTCGCCATCGAGCCCCGCGAGCTCGGACTCCGGCACCGGCCAGTTCCAGATGTGCTCGAAGGCCCGCGAGAGCTCGTGCTCGTACTCCTGCCAGGCGATCATGCGCGGCAGGAGGAACGAGTGCGGCGAGGCTGCGACCGCCTCGAAGACCGGGAGCTCCAGATTCGGATGCCCCTCGCGGAAGAGGTCCGGCGGACGCAGCACCGGCATGTGCTTGCCCTGCATCCGGCAGAGGATCGCCAGGCCCCTCGTCTGGGCGTGGAGCAGGAACTTCTTCGCGGCCTCCGGGCGGGGGGACCCGCGCGGGATCGCTATGACGTCTGCGTCGAGCACCGAGCGCGGCCCCGGCACGCCCTCGGCCGTCGGGAACGGCGCCACGCCGAAATCCATGTGCGGCCGGTGCCGGCGGATGAAGTTCGGGAACCACACCCCCTGCATCTCCATCGAGACCTTGCCCTCGATGAAGGCGTTCTGGGGGGAGTCGAAGTTGCCGAACCCCGAGCGGAACCGCAGGAGCTTCTCGCGCCCGTACGTCTCGGCGTACCTCTTGACCCACAGGAGCGCGCGCACGTTGGCCGGGTGGTCCGCCGTGATCGCCCCCGTCGCAGGGTCCACGAGCTCGCCGCCGAAGTAGTATCCCCAGCTCGCGTTGAACCAGCCCGGCTCGGTCGGCAGGAACCCCATGATGCGCGGGGAACCGTCCGGCTCGAACTCGTCCAGGACCCGCGCGTAGCGGTCGAGCTCCTCTATCGTCCGCGGCGCGCGATCAGGGTCGAGACCAGCGGCGCGGAGCTCGGCGGCCTTCGCGCGGAAGTGCTCTTTGTTGTAGAAAAGCGCCACGGACATCGGCGTCGTAGGCAGGGCGTATACCTTTCCATTGTACATGCCCAGTTTCAGGTAGTTCTCCGTGTAATAACCCCTGGCGAGCCCGTGCTCCTCGAGGAAGGTGTCGAGCGGTTCGAGCGCCCCGGCCTCGGCGAAGGGCGCAACATCGTTCGCCCAGAGCCCCACGACGTCCGGGGGGTCGCCGCCGATGATGGCGAGCATCGCCTTGCGGTTCACCTGGGAGGCGTTGATGTAGTGGACGAATATCTCCCGCTGGCTGCGGTTGAAGTCGTCCACCATGGCCTGGCAGGCGTCGCGCTCGAAGCTGCCCCACTTCTCCCAGTAGGCTATGTGGACCCGGCCGTCCCAACTCGACGCGAACTCCGCGTGCCGGGCCGGGTCGAACTCCTCTAGGCTGGGCCTGGGTTCCAGGACCGCGACGAGCACGACGATCGCGATGAGGCCGCCGAGCCCGAGGTGAGCGAGCCGCATCGTCCCCCCGGCGTTCTGTACTCCCGCAGGCTACCGCGCTCGCCCCGCGCGCGCAAGGCCCCCACCCCCTTGGGTTGCATTATGAAGTTCTGGGCGCGAGCATTTCGAGGCGGACGCGCGCGATCTCCGCTGCGCCATCGCGCAGGCAGCCCATGCCGCCTGGCCCACGACTGTACCTATGATGCCCGCCTGACACGGGCCGCTATGCGACGGGCTTCGCCCTCGCGAGCGCGGCGCGAGGCTCGCCGCGGCCGCCGCCGCGACGAAAGCGGCGATCGCGCCACTTCGGAGGGCCGGCTTGCCGCCTCTAACTCCACTGGCGCACGCGACCCGATTCCCCTGGGGGACCTTCCGTCGGCGTAGAAGAAGCGCTGCCTCCTGTCGACGAAGCCGGAGGGACTCCAGAGGGTCTTTTCGTATTTCGGCGCGCGCCACGCGCATTTTTCATTCGCGCTCTCAGCGCCGGCGGGCGGCCTCGGGACACTCCGGCCGCCGCCGGAAAAGCTCCACATGCGCCTCGGATACCCAGGGATTTCTAATGCAACGCCCCCCTTGAATCAGAGTCGTTCAATTCTCCCATAGCGTACGAGGTGGCACCTCTATCGAGCTACCCCCCGATGTATCCGTCGGACTTTGATGGGAGATTGAACGACCCCGCCTTCACCGCGCACGACCTTAGACTAAATCAGCATCCAGCGGGCCCGACTTCGACCCGATCGACGCGCAGCCTGGCGGGCGCACACGGGTGGTGCGAACGAGCCTTCGCGGCAGCAGTGGCAGGATGGCGCCAACCCCCCTCTCGAGGCGAGCGGTGGGCGCCAGTCCACAAGACAACTCGTGGCCGTTCAAGGTGTTAGGGCGAGCGCCTCGCGTATGACGTCTTGGCACGCCGCGTGCGTCTCCATCCCAGGGGGGCAAGACGAGGCCGGCGGGCGGGCAGGTACCATTCCTCGGCCCCATCTTCCCCGTGGAAGCGCGCGGCGCTTGGGTCCGCGCGCCCCGCTGGCCTCGCCTGGCCCCCCCGACGCCCTGCGGCGGACGGGTCAGCCCTCGTGAGTCCGCTCCGCGCGCTCGAGCTCTTCGCGTATGGTCAGGTAGCTCTCGTAGCGTCTGGGATGGATCGAGCCCGACTCCAGGGCCGCCTTGATGGCGCAGCCCGGCTCGGCCCTGTGCGCGCATCCGTCCATCCGGCAGGAGCCGATCAGCGGGACGAACTCCGCGAAGTGCGCGTGAAGGTCGCCCGAAGCGACATCGATGATGTCGAGCTCCCTCACCCCGGGCGTGTCTATGGCCTCTATCCCCGAGGACAGACGCAGGAGCACGGCGACACTGGTCGTGTGCGCCCCCTTGCCTGTCTTCCGGTTCACGGGCCGGGCCGGGAGCGCGAGCGCCGGGTCCAGGGTATTGAGCAGCGAGCTCTTCCCTACGCCTGAGTGCCCCACCAGGACCATCCGGCCCTGGCGCAGGAGTGCCTCGAGCTCATTGAGGCCGGTGCGTTCGAGCGCGCTCGTCAGGGCCACGCGTACCCCCAGCGATGCGTAGAGGGCGCGCCAGCGCTCGAGCTCTTCGCGAGACTCGCCTTCGGCGGCGAGGTCGATCTTGTTGATGACGAGAGAGGCGGGCAGGTCCTGGCTCGATGCCGCGACGAGGAAGCGGTCCACTATCCCGGGCCTGAACTCGGGCTCGCGGATGGAAGTGACAAGAACCACCCCGTCGACGTTGGCCGCCATCACGTGGCGGAAGCGCCTGACGTGCTCGTCGCCGCGGACGAGGATGCTCCTCCTCGGGAGCCTCCGCTCTACCACGCCTTCGCGCTCGCCTAGCGGCGAGATCTCGACCAGGTCGCCCACCGCGAGGAGCGAGCGATCCTCGGAGTCAGCGGTCTCGAGCCTGCCCCTCAGCACGCAGCGGCGGACGAGATCTCCGATCCGCACGTCCGCCGACTGACCTCGGAAGGCCACGACCTCCCCGCGCTCGAGCACCGAGGCCACCGGCGGCAGTTCGTCGGGTCTGCGGGCGTGCGCCGACTTCTCGCGCGACCCGCGCGGGAGCACGCGTTCGGTGAGGGCGAAATCATCCTCGTCCTCCAGGAATCCGCCCCGCCCGTCGGCGGCCTCCGGCCGCCACCGATCGCGAAGCTTCCTGACCTGGGCTCGCGGACGTCGCTTGATAGCCGACCTCCCCGGCGTCTACGCCTTAGTAGGCGCGCTCTTCCCCTCCGCGGCGGGGCGGCCCGCGACGCTTGCCTCCTCGCGGCGGCGTTTGATCTCGTAGGCGATGGCCGCGATGAGGAGCGCCGCGAGCGCCCCCTGGCTCACCACTACCGCGATCTGCCTGGCGATCGCAGGCAGGCCTACTAGCGCCGCAAGCGCGCGAACACCCGCATCCACGAACGCCACGGGGAAGTACCGCTCGGCGTCGGAGGCCACAAGGACTAGCGCCGCCGCCGAGCCTCCCAGGCACACGGCGAGCCAACGCGCGAGCTCCGGCGCCGACTCCGCGCCCGAGACCGCTGCGGGGCTCGCGACGAAATAGAACGCGAAGGCGATGTCCGCCAGGGCCACGAGCGCCGCGACGAGCCGCAGGAGCTTCATTCCGGTCCCCCTCAGGGCTTCCCGTTCTTCGCGTCCTTCTTCCTCTCGACCGTCTTATCGCCCGCGGGTTTGGGTCCCCGCGCCATCGCTATTCGGCCGGTCCGCGCGAGCTCCTTGATCCCGTGCGGGCGAAGGAGCTCGACGAAGGCCTCGATCTTGTCCTCGGTCCCGGAGAGCTCGAGTATCAGCTCCCTCTGGCCCACGTCCACGACCTTCCCGCGGAAGAGGTCCACGAGGCCCACGATCTCGGCGCGGCGCGAGGGCGGCGCGTTCACCTTCACGAGCACGAGGTCGCGCTCGACCGCGTCCACCTCGCCCATATCATAAACGTGGACCACGTCCACGATCTTCGAGACCTGCTTGCGGATCTGTTCGAGTATCTGCTCGTCCCCGTGCGTGGCGATGGTCATCCGGCTGAAGCGGGGGTCGTCGGTGGTGCCCACCGTGAGCGAGTCGATGTTGAAGCCCCGCCCGGCGAAGAGGCCCGCCACGTGCGCGAGCACCCCCGGGCGGTTCTGGACGACGCATGCGAAAAGGCGCGTGTTCTTCTCGCCCATGGTCACACCAGCTCGAACTGATCTATCGGCGCCCCTGCGGGCACCATCGGCGTCACGTTCTCCTCGCGCTCGACGCGGAAGTCGATCAATACCGGCCGCTCGTCGGCGAAGGCCTGCCTGAGCGCCGGCTCCACCTCGTCGGGCTCGGTGACGCGGAGGCCGAGCGCGCCGTAGGCCTCCGCCAACTTCACGAAGTCGGGCACGCCGCAGATGTCGGTGTGGGAATAGCGACGCTTCCAGAAGAGCTCCTGCCACTGCCTCACCATGCCGAGGTAGCCGTTGTTGAGTATGGCCACCTTCACCGCCAGGTTGTTACAGACCGCCGTGGCGAGCTCCTGGATGTTCATCTGGATCGACCCGTCGCCGGCGATGTCGACGACCACGGCGTCGGGCCTGCCGATCTTGGCGCCTATCGCCGCCGGAAGGCCGAAACCCATCGTGCCCAGGCCCCCGGACGAGATGAACGTCCTCGGCTCGGTGAACCCGTAGAACTGCGCCGCCCACATCTGGTTCTGGCCGACCTCGGTGCACACGATCGCGCGCCCGCGGGTGAGCTCCCGGATCTTCTCCACCACGAGCTGCGGCCTGAGCTTGCCGTCGCGGCGGTAGTCGAGTGGATGCATGCGCTTCCACTCCTCTATGAGCTCCAGCCACGCAGGGCGCTCCTTCGGTTGGACGAGCGGCACCAACCTCGCGAGAACCCTCCGCGCGTCACCCACGATCGGGATGTCGACACGGATGCTCTTCGATATCGCCGAGGGGTCTATGTCGATGTGCACGATCTTCGCGTTCGGGGCGAAGGTGTCTACCTTCCCGGTGATCCGGTCGTCGAACCGCGCGCCCACGGAGACGAGCACGTCGCACTTCTGCACCGAGAGGTTCGCGTAGACCGTCCCGTGCATGCCCAGCATGTGGAGCGAGAGCGGGTCGTCCTCCGGAAACGCACCCAGGCCGAGGAGCGTCGTCGCCACGGGGATGCGCGCCTTCCGCGCGAGCTCCCTGAGTTCCGCGCTAGCGCCCGAGGCTATCACGCCGCCGCCGGCGATCACGACCGGACGCTCCGCCGAGTTGATCAGGGCGGCCGCGCGCTCGATCTGTCTGACGTTGCCCTCGTAGGTCGGGGCGTAGCCCGGGAGGTCCATCTCGATCTCGCCGGACGGGCGGGCGACGCGCGAGTTGCTCACGTCCACCGGTATGTCGATCAGGACGGGCCCCGGGCGCCCCGTCGACGCGATGTGGAACGCCTCCCTGACCACGCGGGCGAGGTCCCTCACGTCGCGCACCAGGTAGTTGTGCTTGGTGATGGGCCGCGTGATGCCCGTGGTGTCCGCCTCCTGGAAGGCATCGTTGCCTATCAGGGTGGACTTCACCTGGCCGGTGATGGCCACCATCGGGATGGAGTCCATGTACGCCGTCGCGATCCCGGTCACCAGGTTCGTCGCGCCGGGGCCGGATGTCGCTAGGCACACACCCACCTTGCCGGTCGCGCGCGCGTAACCGTCGGCGGCATGCGCCGCGCCCTGCTCGTGGCGGACGAGCACGAATCGGATCGCCCTCTCGTCGTAAAGGGCGTCGAATACGGGGATCAGCACTCCGCCCGGGTAGCCGAAGATGACCTCGACCCCCTCCGCGCGGAGGCGCTCCACAAGGAGCCTGGCGCCAGTGGTCTCGTCCTGTGAGCTCACGACATGCTCTCCATCCCGGCGTGTATGCGGACCGGGTCCGCCGCTGCGGTGGATGGCCAGTCAGCGGGGAGATTGTCATCATGTCACCCCCCAGGGGGCGGTGTCAAGTCCGGTGCCGACCCGGCCAGGGTCGTCCGATGCTCTCCCCGAAGTCGGCGATGCACGCCCGCGCGACGTCGCGGGACCGGCGCGACGATGTGCCCCTCACCGGACGCGCCGCGATCGCCTGCGACCTCACGAGGGCCCTCGGGCAACTGCTCGGAAGGGTGCCCCGGCGGCGATCGCCTGCGCTTGACCGCGACGCCGCAAACGGGATCATCCGCTCGGAGGGTGGGGACGCCTGCCCTGCTGTGGGCTTCTCGCGGGCGTCCGGCGGAGGATGCGGAGTGAAGACCATAGCCGAGATCAACGAGAAGATCAGGTCCGGCAAGGCGGTTGTCGTGGACGCCGAGACCATGGTCTCGATCGTCCGCCGGGAGGGCGCGAAGGCGGCCGCATCGAAGGTGGACGTCGTTACGACGGGCACCTTCGGCCCGATGTGCTCCTCCGGGGTGTTCCTGAACATCGGTCACACGAGGCCCAGGATCAAGATCGCCAGGGCGTGGCTGAACCGGGTGCCCGCGGGGCACGGCCTCGCAGCGGTGGACCTCTACCTCGGCGCGACAGAGCTCATCGAAGGCGACCCGGCGAACTCGATCTTCCCGGGCAGGTTCACCTACGGTGGCGCGCATGTCATCGAGGACCTCGTGCGCGGGAGACCAGTGCATCTCCGCGCGGTCTCGTACGGTACCGACTGTTACCCGGCGCGCGAGCTCGAGGCCGAGATCAGGTTGCAAGACCTGAACCAAGCGGTGCTCTGCAACCCACGGAACGCCTACCAGAACTACAACGTGGCCGTGAACAGGGACAAGAAGCGGATCATCTACACTTACATGGGCATACTGAAGCCGAACATGGGCAATGCGAACTACTGCTCGGCGGGGCAGCTCTCGCCGCTCCTCAAGGACCCCTATTACCGGACGATAGGGCTCGGGACGAGGATCTTCCTCGGCGGGACCGTCGGCTACGTCTGGTGGGAGGGCACGCAGCACAACCCCTCGGTCGCGAGGAACGAGCTCGGCATGCCTCTCGCCGCTGCCGGGACCCTGGCCGTCGCTGGCGACCTGAAGCAGATGAACGCCGATTACCTGCGCGCGGCGAGCATCACGGGCTACGGCGTGTCGCTGGCGGTCGGGATCGGCGTGGCGGTGCCGGTGCTCGACGAGGAGCTCGCCCGCACGACGGGCGCCGGCGACGACGAGATCCTCGCCCCCGTGATCGACTATTCGACTGACTACCCCTCCGGCGGGGGCGAGCCGCTCGCGCGCGTGAACTACGCCGAGCTCAAGAGCGGAAAGATTACGCTCAACGGCAAGGAGATACCCACCGCAGGTCTTTCGAGCTACGCCCGCGCGAAGAGAATCGCGCTCGAACTCAAGCAGTGGGTGGAGTCCGGCAGGTTCCTGCTGACTGAGAAGGTCGCACCGCTCCCGGGGCCGCAGGGCGGCTCGGACTTCAGGCCTTTCTCGGGCAGGGTGATCAGGATCGGGTAGCGCGACATGGCGAACGGCAAGTACGTGCTCAAGTTCCCCACGAGGCTTCTCGACATGCCGATCGCGAGCCGCCTCGTGAGCGAACACGGCCTGGTGATAAACATCCTCCGCGCCCGGGTCGAGCCGAACGAAGAGGGGATGCTCGTCGTCGAGATCACCGGCGATGCGAAGAACATACGCTCGGGCCTAGAGTTCCTGCGCGGCCTTGGCGTCGAAGTAGAACCCCTCTCGAAGGGCGTGTCGTGGCGAGAGGACCTCTGCGTGGACTGCACTGCCTGCCGCAGCATCTGCCCGACGGGCGCGCTCGCAGTCTCGCTCCCCGACATGAAAGTCCGCTTCGAGAGGGACAAGTGCATCGCCTGCGAGCTCTGCGTGCCGGCCTGCGCCTACGGGGCGATCGAGGTGGCCTTCTGACCTGCCGCACTTTGGCAGTTACGCCTATCGGGTTGACTCACAGAACCACTACCCATAGCAGGCCGCTTTCCTGGGGTTCGGATGTCGCCACCCGCCTTCCGTTCCGGCCGAGTACAGCGACTCGTACTCTGGCCCACGCTTGTTCGCGCTAATCCTCGATACCGTGAGACCCCCCCTGCGCGGGAAAGGGCCGGAGTCGCAGATGCACGCCTGTGGGACTCCGACCGCAATGCGACGGGGTTCGCCACCGCGTAACCTGCGGCGCGCGCCGCTCGACACCTGGCGCAAGAGCCGTGCCGGTGACGCCCCCGGCACGGCTCTTGCGCTCCTGGTGCCGCGCCATTCGCGAAGGCTCGGGGCCGCGCAGCATATGAAACCGGTCTCGTCGCGCGTTACGGTTGCCTCAGCCGAACCCTGGTCCAGTGCCCAACGCACGCGCGACCTCGCGGACGCCATTCCACTCCGGGGCACGGCGACTGCGCGCATGGGACGCGACTCGGGTTTCGCCTCGGTGCCCTCTGGCCTCATACCAATCCGGCAGTTCGGGCCCGGTCCTCCGGCCTCTCCGGAGATCGATAGGAACTCAGAAAGCGTCGAAGGTCGCAATGGATAGTGGTGTTCTGAGTCAACCCGATAGGCGCATTGGCAGTTCCTCGCGCTGCGAGGGCTTGTGGATTGGCGCGGACCTCGGCACTACATCCCGGCCCCTCCGAAGCGACGCGCGTGGCGGCGCTCCGCGGCGGATAGCGCACGCAGCCGGCACATCCACCGCCGACCGGCGCGCCCGCGGGGTTCCGGGTTCGAGGGCGTGCGGCCTTGACGGGCGAAAACGCCCTGGGTACAAGGCCCTCGGGGCGAGGGGCCAGGCGGCGCGAGCTTTGAAGGGCGGAGACCTGGCCGGGCGCCAGGCTCCGTGCGTTGATGGACGGAGGGACGGATGCGGTGCCCGTGTGGGCACCGTGTCCCGTGGGCCTGCGCAACGCCCGCCGCGGCCCGGTCCGGGGCCGGCATTCGGGGCGATCTGTCTTCCCGGAGGGGGGCGGCATGTCCCCCCTGCGGCAGGTACCGACACATCGAGGGCCCCTGGAACGGGCTCCTCGGAGGTCCGGCCGATGGCGGAGCCGACGGGGCGGACCGGTGCAGGCGAACCGGGGCGCATTTCGATCCTTGTCGTCGACGACGACGAATCGCACAGACGGATGCTGGAGCTTGCGCTCTCCCACAGGGGCTACGCCACCTGCGGCGCCTCGGGTGGCGCGGAGGCGGTGAAGCTCCTGCGCGAGCGCCCCTTCGACATCCTGCTCACCGACATCCACATGCCGGACGTGGACGGCGCGGCGCTCCTGGAGATAGCGCGCTCGCTCCGCCCGGGGATCGGCGTGGTGCTGATCACGGGCTTCCAGACCGAGGAGTCGGTGCTGAACGCCTTCCGCAGCGGGGCCGCCGCCTACATGCGCAAGCCGCTCAGGCTCCAGGCGCTCTTCAGAACGCTCGAGCAGGTCGCCGAGAACCTCGGCGACGCCCCGGACGAGCGGGCGCGGATCGAGCTCGGCCGCGTCCCCGAGGAGGCGGCCAGGCTGGTGGGCCTGGAGGCGGACGGCTCCGGCTGGATATCCTTCGAGGCCCCGAGTCATCGGGCGTTCGTCGACCGCTTCGCGAACCTCTGCGAGCTCCTCCTGGAGAGGGGCCTCGACACGGACACCGTCGAGGAGCTGCGCGTGGCGATCCTGGAGCTCGGCTCGAATGCGATCGAGTGGGGCCACGGATCGGACCCGAGGCTCCCCTTGCGCCTCTCGGCGAGGCTGCTCCCGGACAGGCTGGTCGTCGTGGTCGAGGACCAGGGGCCCGGCTTCCGGCCGGACAGGGTCCCGGACCCCTCGAAGGACGCGCGCGCCCTCCAGAGGGAGAGGGCCGCCTCCGGCAAGCGCCCCGGCGGCTACGGCATCGCCCTGGTGCGCGCGGTGACCGATCATCTGGTATACAACGAACGCGGGAACCTGGTGGCGATGGTCAAGCTCCTCCGCCCGAAGCCCGCGCCGGGGTGAGCGGCGGTCGCGGGGAGCTTCTCCGGGCCTTGGGGACAGTCGCATTCTGCTCGTGTGCCTCTCACCCGGATGGCTCGGTGCGCCGGCCCCGGGATGCGGGGGTTCGAGGGGGCCGGCGTCTCCGGTCGTCCGGGAGGGGAGGCGGGTGGCATGTGTCGGCCGTCGTCGTCGACCCGCGCGGGCGGGGTCGGGAGGACGATCTTTCCGGCCTCCCGTAGCGACCCCGGCAAGGGAACGGGCGCAGCCCCGGCGGCCGCGGGGCTTCGCGCCAAGGGCCGGCTGGGGCCGATCGGGGCGCTCATCGTGGGAATGGCGCTCGCAGGTCTGTGCGGGAACGCGGCCGCCGCGGCACCGGGAGGCTTCCCGGTCTTCCACGCGCGCGCGAGGGCGGGGGAACGGCTCACCGTCGTCTTCTTCGGCGCGTCGCTGACCTGGGGGGCGAACGCCTCCGACCCCAATCTGACCTCCTATCGCGCGAGGATCGCGGAGCGCCTCGAGCGCGAGTACCCCGCGGCGCATTTCAGGTTCTTCGACGCCGCGATCGGCGGCACGGGCTCCCAGCTCGGCGTCTTCAGGCTCGAGCGCGACGTGCTCGCGAGGAAGCCCGACCTCGTCTTCCTCGATTTCTCCGCGAACGACGACATCTACACGGACACCCCCGAGACCCTGGCCTCCTACGAGGCCATACTCCGGAGGCTCGTCAGCGAGGCCGGCTGCCCGGTCGTCGTCGTCATCTTCCCGTTCAAGTGGAACGTCGAACAGGGGAACACGCACGGGATGAAGCGGCGCGACGCCCACATCGCCCTCGCGCGGGCCTACGGGGTCCCTGTCGGCGACGCGATAGCCCTCTGCCAGGAGAAAGTCGCCAGGGGCGAGGTCTCCGTAGGCGCGATCTGGCCCTTCGACGGGGCCCACCCTGGGGACCTGGGCTACGCCCTCTTCGCGGAGGCCGCCTGGCGCGGCCTCGAGGACGGCATCGCGCGCGGCCTGGTCCCCTCCGTCCCGCAGAAGATGCTCCACGCCCCGACCTACACGAAGAGCGCGAGGGTTCGGCTCTCGACGCTAGGCGGCCTCCCGCGTGGCTGGAAGGTCGGAACGCCTAGCCTCACGTCCGCCTGGTTCGACGCGCTCATGAGCCGGTGGCTCGACGACGTGACGATAGCCTCCGCAGAGGGCGGCCGGGTCGAGCCGCTGAGGGTCGAGTTCCGCGGTTCGATGCTCATGATCTTCGGCGAGAAGACCCCGAGCTCGGGCAGGTACAGATTCCGGATCGACGGGGGAGCCCCCGTGGAGCGCGACGCCTCGTCGAGGCAGCTCGGCGGGAACGTCCACCTCACGGAGGTTCTCGCGCAGGGCCTCGACCCCTCGGCCGAGCACACGCTCGAGCTCGAGCCGGTCTTCGAGCGCGAGGGAGAGCGCGAGCTCCGGCTCGAGAGCATCTGCGTCGCCGGCGGGGACGGGCCCCTGGTGAGGCTCCTCGGCCCCCCGCGCGCGGGTGCGGGCGAGGGCCGCTAGCGGGCCGCTCCGGAAGGCCGCAAGCTCCTGGAAGAGAAACGACGAACTTGCCGGGATTGCGGCTTGACAAGCTGTATCCGTGCGGTAGAACCATCATGATGGGTCGCGCGTACTGTTGTCGGAGGCGCCGACAAGGGTCCGGCTGGCGCCGGGCCCGGAAGGGCCCGGAAGGAGGACGTGAGATGGGCGCGCGTAAGGGCTTCACGCTGATCGAGCTGCTCGTCGTCATCGCCATCATCGGGATCCTGGCAGGGTTGCTGTTGCCGGCCCTGGCCACGGCGAGGGAGAAGGCCCGCCGGACCAGGTGCATGTCAAACCTGAAGCAGCTCGGGGTAGCGCTGCATCTCTACAGCAGCGACATGAACGAGAAGTTCCCGTCCGTGATCCTGCCCTCGTCCCCGGACCAGGAGCGCACGGCGACGAAGGTGCAGGCGATGCAGTCTCTGGGGATCCTCTTCCCCAAGTACGTACAGGACGGGAACATCTACGGCTGCCCGAGCGCCTCGCCGGGCGCCACGATCATCCGCGAGGACCAGCTGACGCAGCCCACTGCCATGAATATGATGACTGACGCGAACACCGACTACGGTTACGACGCCGCCCACACTGCCACGCACTCGCCGAACGTTCCCGTCATGGCCGACCAAGGCGGGTCCGACCCGGCGGCGAACAGCCCCAACCACGAGGCGTCCGGCCAGAACGTGCTCTACGTGGACGGCCACGTCGAGTGGAGGACCGATGTGAACTGCGGCGTGAGCGGCGACAGCATCTACGCGGCCGGGGACAACACCAGCGGTAGAGTCACCGACAAGACGAAGTGGAGCTTCATCGTCGGCGGCGGGATCGGCCAGTAGCCCTGCACTACCTGTCTTTCTAGACCTCTGGACCGCCGGGCCCTCCGGCCCGGCGGTTTTCGTTTCTCCACTGTCCGCCGCTCCTGCGGGACTATTTCAGGCTCGCCCATGAACTCGCCTATAACTCGTGCCTCGGCCGTGACGGCGGCCGACGCCAGGCCCCCGGAAACTGCTTATCGTCACTCAACAACTGAGCTCCCTCAGCCCACAACGGGTTGGGATGCTTCCACCCCCACCGCGTTCCTGCTCAGTTCAGAAAACCCATTGCATCCTCCCATGAGGTCAGAGGGCTCCGAGTCGCGTCCCGTGCGCGAGGTCGCGAGCCTTCGCGAATGGCGCGGCACCAGGAGCGCAAGAGCCGTGCCGGGGGCGTCGCCGGCACGGCTCTTGCGCCAGGTGCCGAGCGGCACGCGCCGCAGTTACGCGGTGGCGAACCCCCTCGCATCGCGGTCGGAGTCCCACAGGCGTGCATCAGCAACTCCGGCCCTTTCCCGCGCGGAGGGCGCAGTCCGAGCCGGCGACCCGTAGCCCACCACAGGCCGGGGGCCTCTTCGTCAACCCGATAGGCATGTATTGTCAGGTGACGATATGCATTCCCCGGAATCCGGCTCGCCCGGCGTCGAGTTCGACCTCCTGGGGGCGTGGGGGCGCGTTGGCGGCGCTCGCTCGACACGGCCTCCGACGGTCGAGCCGGCCCGTCGAGTCGCCTGCCTGCCGACGCCCAGGCGCGCGGTGCTCGCGAGAGGGCCCTGGAGCGATCGGACCATCGCGGCAGTTGCGGGACCGCCTGGGACGGCGTAGGCTGAAGGGACTCCAGGTGCGGGCACGGGGGCTGCGGCCCCGGGGCATCTATGGCGGTTGTGCGTCTCGTCCTGATCTGGCATCAGCACCAGCCCATCTACACCGACCCCGCGACGGGCCAGCCGGCCATGCCGTGGGTCAGGCTCCACGCGATCAAGGACTACTGGGGCATGGCGCGCGTGCTCGAGCGCTCGGGCGCCATGCGCGCGACCATCAACCTCGTGCCGTCGCTCCTCGACCAGCTCGAGGCCTACGCCGAGGGCCGCGCGGCCGACCGCGAACTCGTGGTCGGGAGCAAGCGCACCGACGAGCTGACCGAACCAGAGATTCTCTTCCTGCTGAACAGGTTCTTCGCCGCGCAGTGGGACAACATGATCCGCCCGCACGAGCGCTACCGGGAGCTCCTGGAGATGCGGGCCCCGTGGCGCCGCACGGCCGAGGAGGCGCGCAGGCTCTTCCGGCCGGCGGACCTGCGGGACCTGGCCGTCCTCTACGATCTCGTGTGGTTCCACCCTTACCTCCGCCAGGAGGACGAGGTCGTGCGCGAGCTCTGGCGCAAGGGTTCGCGTTTCTCCGAGGAGGACAGAGCCGCGCTCCACGCCCGCGAGCGCGAGATTTTGGCGCAGGTGATCCCACTCCACGCGAAGCTCGCGCGGGAGGGAAGGCTCGAGCTCATCACCTCGCCGCAGTATCACCCGATACTCCCGCTCCTCGTCGATTTCAGTTGCGTACACGAGGCGATGCCGGAGACGCCCCTCCCGATGGGCTGGAGGCGGCTCGACGACGACGCCCGCATCCAGGTCGCGCGCGCGATCTCCGGCCACGAGCGCCGTTTCGGCTCGCGGCCGCGCGGGATGTGGCCGAGCGAGGGCTCGGTCTCCGAGGGCGTCTGCGCGCTCCTCGCTGAGCTAGGCGTCGAGTGGGCCGCGTCCGACGAGGAGGTGCTCGAGCGGAGCCTCGGCGTGCCGCTCGCTCGCTCGCAGGGCTCGCTCGGGAGGCCCGACCTCCTCTACCGCGTCTACGAGCGCACGACCTCCGCCGGGAAGCCCCTGAGGTTAGTCTTCAGGGATCACCATCTCTCCGACCTGATCGGCTTCCACTACCGCTCGTGGGACGGGCGCACCGCGGCGGCGGACCTGGTCGCGAGGATCAGGGAGATCGGCCGCAACTGGACCTATGGCGCCGAGCCGGTCGTGACGATCATACTAGACGGGGAGAACGCCTGGGAGCATTACCCGAACCAGGGCATCGAGTTCCTGGAGGCGTTCTACCGCTACGCCTCGGAGGACCCCTCGGCGATCCGCCCCATGAAGGCGTCGGACGCCATCTCGGCCGCGAGACCCGCGCCCCTCGGGAGGGTCTTCGCTGGGAGCTGGATCGACCACAACTTCGCGATCTGGGCTGGGCACGAGGAGGACAGGCTCGCCTGGGAGCGCGTCTTCCAGTGCCGCTCGGCCCTGGACGCGAAGGGCGTCCCCGCCGACTCGCCGGCGCGGGAGGAGCTCCGCATCGCCGAGGGCAGCGACTGGTACTGGTGGTTCGGCGACGACCACTCCTCCGCCGACGACGCGGCGTTCGATCGGCTCTTCCGAGCCCACGTCAAGGCCGCCTACGCGAAGGCCGGTCTCACACCGCCCCTGGAGCTCGAGGCTCCGGTCGCGCGCGAGCGCCGCACCTCCTACACCGAGCCGAGGGGGCTTCTCGCGGTCCGGCTCGACGGGCGCGTCACCGACTATTTCGAGTGGGCCCAGGCGGGAAAGGTGAGGGCCGGCGGACAGACATCGACGATGGAGTTCGCCCTGGAGGGCGCGCTGCGGCAGCTCCTCTACGGCGCCGACCTGGCGAACCTGTACATCCGCGCGGATTTCCGAACGCCCGCCCGCTCGGAGGCGATGACAGGCTCCTCGCTCCGGGTGGTAGTGGTCAGGCCGGTCGAGGAAACGTTCGTCGCCGCGCTGGGGCCGGGCGAGACGCGTCTCGTCCGCGAGCGGACGGGCGAACCGATCGGCGAGGCGGCATCCGACAAGGTGCTGGAGCTCGCCATCCCGTGGGGGGCGCTCGGCGCGTCGGCCGGCGGCGAGGCGGAGTTCTTCGTCCAGCGCGTGGACCGCGGCGGCGCGGTCGAGCGCGCGCCCCGCGAGGGGGTGGTCTCCGTCCACGTTCCCAGTAAGGAAGACGCGGACTGGGACTGGTCGGTGTAGGCCGATCAGGCCCCGGCGGGGCCAGGCCCCTGCCGCAGGCGGCGAATCATCGCCGCTCCTGCCCGACGCGCCGCGGCTATCTCGCCCGTCGCCTGAGCGCGCCCTTGCCCGCGTAGGCGGCAGACGGCCCGAGCGCCTCCTCGATCCGCAGGAGCTCGTTGTACTTGGCGATCCTGTCCGTCCGCGAGGCGGACCCCGTCTTTATCATCCCGGAGTTGGTGGCGACCACGATGTGCGAGATCGTCACGTCCTCCGTCTCGCCGGACCTGTGGCTCACGACCGCAGTATAGCCCGCGCGGTGGGCCATCTCGATCGCGTCCAGGGTCTCGGTGAGCGTGCCGATCTGGTTCACCTTGATCAGGATCGAGTTGGCGGTGCCCGTCTCGATCCCCCGCGCGAGGCGCTCCACGTTCGTGACGAATATGTCGTCGCCGACGAGCTGGATGGTGCCGCCCATGCGGTCGGTGAGCTTCTTCCAGCCGTCCCAGTCGTCCTCGGCCATGCCGTCCTCGATCGAGACTATCGGGTACTTCTTGGAAAGCGCCACGTAGTACTCGACCATCTCCTCGGGCGTGAGCGTCCGGTGCTCGCCCTTGAGGACGTATTTGCGCTGCTCGGCGTCGAAGAACTCGCTCGCCGCAGGATCCAGGCATATGGCGACCTCGTCGCCGGGTCTGCGCCCGGCCTTCTCTATCGCCTCCATGATGCACTTCAGGGCCTCCTCGTTCGAGGGCAGCGACGGCGCGAAGCCGCCCTCGTCGCCGACGGCCGTGTTCAGGCCCCGCTTCTTCAGGACGGACTTGAGCGCGTGGAACACCTCGACGCCCCAGCGGAGTCCCTCGCGGAAGCTCGGCGCGCCGAGCGGGAAGACCATGAACTCCTGGAGGTCCACGTTGGAGTCGGCGTGCTTTCCGCCGTTGAGGATGTTCATCATCGGCACGGGGAGAACGTGCGCGTTCGGCCCGCCCAGGTACCTGTAGAGCTCCAGGTTCGCCGAGGCCGCGGCCGCGCGCGCCGCGGCGAGGGACACGGCCAGAATCGCGTTCGCGCCGAGCTTGCCCTTGTTGGGCGTCCCGTCGAGCTCGATCATGCGCCGGTCGAGCCCGCGCTGGTCGGTCGCCTCGAACCCGGCGAGCGCGGGGGCGATGATCTCGTTCACGTTCTTCACGGCCTTGAGGACGCCCTTCCCCAGGTAGCGGGCCTTGTCCCCGTCGCGGAGCTCGACGGCCTCGTGCTCGCCCGTCGATGCGCCGCTCGGCACGGCCGCACGAGCGAAGCTCCGATCGTCCAGACCCACCTCCGCCTCGAGCGTTGGATTGCCACGGCTGTCCAGGATCTCCCGTGCACGCACGCTGACTATCTTCGCCATCACATGCTCCTCTCTCTCTCGACAGACGGAATGCTAGGCCGCGGTCGGCGCGTGTCAATGCGGTGCGGCGTGCCTGGCCACGACGAAGATGCCGTTCGCGCGGAGCGCCCGGAGACGGCCCTGGATCGGCCCGGTGCGGGACTCGTTGAGGAGCACCTCGCGCTCGACGCGGTAGCCCGCCCTGGCGAGTTCGCGCCTCAGGCCCCCAGGCGTGAAGAGATGCAGGAAGAGGCATTCGAGCCCGCAGTAGTCCTTCACCCACTTGTCGCCGAACTCGCGGCCAGGGAGGAACGAGCCCAGGAGGCTCCGCGCGAGCCACGCCCTGCCTTCGGAGTCGAAGAGCGAGTGCCATGCGTTGTGGACGTGGAGCACGAGCAGCCCCCCCGGCACGAGGATCCTCCGCCACTCGGAGAGCGCCTTCCGCCGCAGGCGTCTGGTCCTGACGAGACCCAGGGTGCTGAACATGCAGATCGCGGCGTCGAAGGCACCGCTCGCGAAGGGCAGCCGCGAGCAGATGTCCGCCCGGACGAGCTCCGCCCGCAGGCCTTCGCGCCGGAGCTTCACGGCGGTCTCCGCGAGCATGTGCTGCGAGAGGTCGACGCCCGTGACCTCAAGGCCCCTCCGCGCGAGCCTCACGACGTGGCGCCCAGTCCCGCAGCCCAGGTCCACCACCCGGCCGCGCGCGGGCAGGACCTCGTCGAGGAACGCGGAGTCCGTCTCGAAGAAACGCGCCAGGTACGAGTGGTACTCGTCGTAGTCGCGCGCGATCTCGGCGCTCGACGTGTACCGGAGCAGCGATGGGTCGTGGCCCGGCTCGAGTGCCAGCGGCGACCGCGTCGCGTCTTCCCCCACGCCGGTTCCCCTCCGGTATTCCGGGTCGGATCGCGAAGGCCCGCGCCATCCGGCGGCGCGAAGACGTACCTCAAGGCGTCTTGCGGATCGCGCCCAGCCTCGTGCGGGCATCGGAGGCGCGCGGGGAATCCGGATACTCCTTCGCGATGCGCTCGTAGCGCCTCACCGCCTCGGCGGTGCGGCCGAGCGAGCGCTCGATCTCCGCCGCCATGAACAGGGCCTCCGGCGCCGAGTTCGCCCGCGGGTTCACGTTCACCAGGTCGTCGAGCTGCACGAGGGCCTCCGCGGTGTTCTTCTCGAGCATCGCGGCGCGCGCGCGGAGCAGGCTCGTCTGGCCGAGGAGCTTCTCGGCCGGGAACTCCCACTCGAGCGCGTCGAGGGCCGCCCGGGCCTCCTCGACGTCCCCTCGCGCTATGGCGGCCTCGGCCGCCTGCGCGAGGACGCCCCTTCTTACCTCGGGCTCGCCCTGTATGCCGTGGATGCGGAAGCGCTCCGCGTCACGGTAGGCGGCGAGTGCCCTGTCGTAGTCGCCCTTCTTACGGAACACGTCGCCGAGCCTGATCTTGGTGATGCGGACGATGTGGTCCTCGAGCTTCCCCGCGAAGCGGCCGACGACCTTGTCGTACTCGCCCAGGGCTCCCTCCAGGTCGCCGACGTAGTAGAAGAGGAGGTCGCCTCGCTCGCGGATCACGCGGGCGACGAGGTTGGGGTTCGCGGAGAGGTGCGACTCGGCCTGGTCGAGGAGCCTCGCCGCGGCGGCCCGCGTCCGCGCGTCTTCGCGCCAGCGTTTCACGAGGAAGAGCACCGCCTCGAAGTAGGCCCTCTCTTCGACCTCCGCCGGCCGCGCTACGATGGCCCGCAGGACGAGCTCCTCATCGGCCGGCATCCCCGCCGCCTTGAAGAGAACTGCCGCGGCCTCGAGATCGGACCCCGCCATGCGCGAGAAATCGTAGGTGCGCACTATTTCGGCGTGGCGCCGGATAGGCTCCGGCGACGGGCTGGTCTGATTCTTCCAGAGCCGCTCCACGCGCAGGCGGTTCGTCACGGATTCCTGGCGGGCCCCCAGGGTCAGTTCGAGTCTCGTGCGATAGGTGCCCTCGCGCAGATAGACGTGCTCGCAGGAGCTGCCGCTCCCCGAGAGCCCGTCGCCGAAGTCCCAGCGCTGACGCCTGTCCTGCGGGGCGTCGCCGCTGCGATCGCGGAAGACGACCCTCACCGCCACCCGGTCCTCGAAGAAACACTCCCCCGCGAGTTCCGCCTCGAAATGCGGCGCCGGTCCCCCGCCGAGGCGCTCGGCGCGCAGGAAGCTCCCGCGGGCGACCGGCGCGAAGGCGCCGGGCGGGATGGGCGCGACGCGATCGTCGGAGGGCTTCTGCCAGGCGGCGACGGCTATGGTGTCTCCGCCGCCGTTCACGTGCAGGTATTCGAGCTTGTGAAGGCCCTTCTCGAGCGCCTTCCTCGCCTGGAACCGGGCGTCGGCGACCGCGCCGTGCCAGCCGGGCCAGTCCACGACCGGCGCGCCGTCCACGAGCAGGAACGAAGCGTCGTCCGAGCTCGTGCAGAAGATGTACGTGCCCGTCTCCGGGCAGACGAGCCACCCCGTGAACCTGCTCACGAACCTCTCGGAGCTCCCGAACGGGTTGTGCCCGAAGAACACGTTCGGCACGAAGTCCGCCCCCTGGGGCGCCCCCTCCGCGAGCTTGAGGACCTCCTGCATCCCGGCGAGGCTCCCGGGCGAGCCCCCGCGGTATTCGAACGTCTCCAGGAGGCAGCCGCGCCTGATCTCGAGCGCCTGCTCAGGCCGCCTGGCGCGCTCGTTCCCCATGTAGACGGCGGCGCGCCTCTCGCCCCTGAGCTCGAACGCCACGCGGCAGAGATCGTCCGAGGTGCGCTTCTCCAGTACGCGATGCGGGACCGGGGCGCCGCCGGAGACCACGCGCAGGTCCGACGCATCGGCCTTGAGGCGGCCGCCAGCCAGGAACTCCACCACGCAGACGTCGGCGCCCGGGAACCCCGTGCGGACCTGCGGGCACTCGAACCAGAGCCGGTACTCCCAGGCGGGGTTCCACCAACCGTCGCGGGACTCGCCCCCCGCGCGCGAGACTCCGGCGCAGAGCGCGAGCGTCGCGATGCCGACTGCGCAGAGGGGCTCACGCCACGCACGCATGTCGGCATCCTACGCGAAGGCGGACGGGCCGGTCAACGTCGCGGCAGGCACGCGCCCAGGGGCGCGCGTCGGTCGCGATGGCACGGCGGCTTCGAGCCTTGCGCGCGCGGCCTGGGAGCGGAGAATGGGGCCGGAGCGACCGAATGGCCGACGGAGAGCAAGCAACGGATGGCGAGGCGGAATCTATCCCGCCGCTCGTCGCCCCGCTCGGCACGAGGGCCTGGCTCAAGACGCTCGCCGCCGCGTGGATGGCGCAGCTCCTCTCGATGACGGGCTTCTCCTTCGCGATGCCTTTCCTGCCCTTCTTCCTGCGCGAGCTCGGCGTCGGAAGCGACTCGAGCCTGCGCATCTGGTCGGGGCTCGTCCTCGCCGCCCCGGCGATGACAATGGCGGTGACCGCCCCCTTCTGGGGGGTCCTCGCCGACAGAGTCGGCCGCAGGGCGATGGTTATGCGCGCCATGTTCGGCGGAGCGGTCGTCGTGGCGCTCATGGGGGCGGCCCCCTCGGCGGGGGCGCTGCTCGCGCTCAGGTTTCTCCAGGGCGCGGTGACCGGGACCGTGAGCGCCACCAACGCCCTCGTCTCGAGCGTCGCGCCGGCGGGCCGGGCGGGTCTCAGCCTCGGGCTCATGCAGACGGCGGTCTTCGCGGGCAACTCGCTGGGGCCGTACCTGGGGGGACTCTCCGCCGACAGGCTCGGCTACCCGATGACGTTCCACCTGGCCGGCTGGATGCTCCTCGCGGGCGGCGGCCTTGTCGCCGCGCTCGCCGAGGAGGGTCCGATCCGGAACGTCGCCTGCGCCCGGGCCGCGGCGCCGGGTCCGCACGGCCGGCCGGGGCTCCTGGCGGTGCTCCGGGGGCCCGGGTTCGCTGCGGCGGCGGGGCTCGTGTTCCTGATGCATTTCACCGGGATGGTCCTGGGCCCGGTCTTCCCCTTCTACGTGGAGACCCTCGTCCCCGACCACTCGTGCGTGAACACGGAGACCGGAAGGCTGCTCGCGGTCACCGCGTTTACGGCGGCCCTGGTCGCATTGCCAGCGGGGTGGCTAGCCGACAGGGTGGGCCCGAGGCCCGTGCTCGTCTTCGGGACGTGCCTGGCGGGCGCGCTCGTCGTGCCGCAAGGGTTCGTCCCGGCCCTGTGGATCCTTTTCGTCCTGCGGGCGGCCCTGGGGCTCGCGTCTGGGACGATCGGCCCCGCGATGGGCAGCTTCGTGAACCGCAGCGTGCCGCGCTCCAGCCACGGGACGGCCTTCGGGATCGTCCAGAGCGCCACGTCGATCGGCTTCGGCCTGGGGCCCCTCGCGGGCGGGGCGCTGAGCGCCTGGCTCGGCCTCAGGTCGCCTTTCGTGGCGGTGGGGGCGCTCCAGCTCGCCTTCGCGGCGACCGCATGGTTCGCCCTGGACGTTCGCCCGGACCGCACGCGCGCGGCCGGACGTTAGCACCCGCACGCGCCCTCGGTGACCTCCGCTACCGACTCGGCCGCTGCCCGCACGAGCGCGTCCAGCTCGTCGTCGGTGGAGGAGAGCGGCGGCACGAACACGAGCACGTCGCCCAGCGGGCGCATGAACATCCCGCGCCTGCGGGCCGCCAGACACACCCTGTGGCCGACGCGCTCCCGCGCCGGATACCGCTCGCGGGTCGAGCGGTCCCGCACGAGCTCCGCGCCGCCGAATAGGCCCTTCATCCTGAGTTCGCCCACGTGCGGCCGCTCCCCCAGTTCCGAAACGAGGCGCGCGATGAAGCGTTCAGAGGCGCGCCGCACGCGCTCGAGGACGCGTTCCTTTTCGAAGATGTCCAGGCTGCTGCAGGCCGCCGCGCAAGCGAGCTGGTTTCCTGTGTAGGTATGCCCGTGGTAGAACGTCTTGAACTCCTCGTACTCGCCGAGGAACGCCGAGTAGACCTCGTCGCTGACGAGAGTCGCTGCGAGCGGCAGGTAGCCGCCCGAGAGCCCCTTCGCGCAGGCGAGGATGTCCGGGGCCACGCCCTCGTGCTCGCAGCCGAACATGCGAGCCGTCCGGCCGAAACCGACGGCGACCTCGTCGGCCACGAAGAGCGCCCCGGCGGCCTTCGCCGCCCTCGCTATTCCTGCGAGCCAGCCGGGGGGCTGGAGGATCATCCCCCCGGCCGCGAGAAAGACTGGCTCGACCACCACAGCCGCAAGCTCCTCCGCGCACCCGGAGATCACGCGCTCGGCCTCCCGGAGGCAGGCCATCCCGCAGGCCGGGCGCTCGAGCCCGAGCGGGCACCTGTAGCAATACGGAACCGGTATGCGCCTGGTCTCGAAGAGGAGCGGCCTGAAGAGCGAGTGAAAGAGGTCTATGCCGCCCATGGAGACCGCGCCGACCGTGTCGCCGTGGTACGCCTCGCCCACCCCCACGAAGAGCCTCCGCCGCGGCTCGCCCTTCCTCTGCCAGTATGCGAAGGCGATCTTGATCGCGATCTCCACCGCCTCCGAGCCCGAGTCCGAGTAGAAGACGTGCCTGAGCCCCTCCGGCGCGATCGCGACCAGCCTCGCCGCGAGCTCTATCGACGGGATGTTCGCGTGGCCCAGGAGCGTCGAGTGCGCGATCTTCGCGAGCTGCTCCGAGATCGCGGCGTTCAGCTCGGGCCTGGCGTGTCCGTGCAGGTTCGCCCAGAGCGAGCTCACCGCGTCGAAGTAGCGCCTCCCGTGGACGTCGACGAGGTAGTTCCCCTCGCCCCGCTCGATCAGGAGCGGTTCGTCGTCCGGGTACGTCTTCATCTGGGTGAACGGGTGCCAGACGTGCGCGATGTCGAGCTCACGCAGCCGGCGGATCTCGTGCTCGTCCATGGTGGCGACTCCCCAGTATTCAGCGGGCCGGAGCTGCGCCGGTCCTCAGGGCGCGAACCTCCACCGCGCGCGCATCCTGAGCCCCCCGGCCTCGCGCACCCCGACGCGCGTCTGCTCGCGCAGCTCGCGGAGAAAGTCTTCGATCGCCGTCCAGAGCCCGGCGTAGTCGGTGTCGTCCCGGAGGAGCTCCGACGCCCGCGCTCCCGCGAAGCGCCTGAGCTCGACGACGTACTCGTAGGCGTTCCTGAGCGGCCTCGTGTCCGAAGGCGTCCGCCAGTCGAGCGCTAGCACCCTCGCGCCGTCGAGCGCGAGCCACGCGTCCGCGCGATCGCCCGGCGACGTCCCCTCACCGGCCAGGAAGGCCTCGAGAGCGTCGAGCGACGACGAATAGACGAGCTCGTCGCCGCGCACGGACAGGGCGGGCCTGTAGCCCTCATGCCTGCGGGCGTCCCGGATCACCATCTCGTAGGCGAGCGCGCCGCCCGGGAGCGCGTGCCTCAGGAGGTACGGATACTCGGTCGGGAGCGCGTCGCCCTCGGCGAAGACCCCCAGGCTCCGCCCGCGCAGGAGTTCCTCGAGCGTTCCGGAGAGACCTTGCGCCCCGGCCAGCCGGAAGAAAACGAACTCGGCGGGGAAGCCGCCGGACTCTGTCTCGACGCCGGGCTGCTCGGCGAGCGCGACGGCCACCTCCGCGCCGAGCCGCGAGCGGAGCGAGCCCCGGAGGAGCTCAAGTTCGTGTGCCGAGCCCCCGGGCAGGAGCCCCCGCAGGATGCCTGCCAGGCGCGCCACCGCCTCGTCCCTGCCCGGCCTGAAGCTCCACCAGAGGAAGCTCCCCGCCGGGCGCACGGCGAAGGCCTCCCCCGAGCCCGGGACGGGCACCGGCCCCGCGACGAAGCTCTCCTCGAGGAGCTCGCCCCCGCGGAGCTCGAACGACACCGCGACCCCATCCGCCGGCGCCGGGAAGGCGAGCGCCCTCGCGATGCCCTCGAGTTCGGCCCTCTCCCTGGCCGAAAGGCCCAAAGCCGACGAGATGAGCTCCCACGGCCGCTCGAGTCTCGCGCTCGCGCGGAAGCCCTCTGGCCTCGAGCCGAGCGCCGCGAGACCGAAGCGCGCGCGCGCGTCCGCCGCCTCGCCGCCCGCGAGCGCCGAGCGCACAGAGCGTCTGAGCGCCTCTTCGCTCTCCGAGGCGATGAGAAGGTCCCCCATCCGGGCCCAGGAGATCGAGCCGCCGTCCGGCCGAGCGGCCGCGCCCGCCATCGTGGCGATCAGGACGCCCTCCTCCTCGCTGAGCCGGAGCCGCCCGCGGAGGACGAACCTCCTCGCCAGGAGCTCCGCTACGCGCGCGGCCGTGTCGATCCTGAACGCGGCTATCCAGGAGGCGCGGTTCCCTTCGCGGGGGAGCGTCGCGGAGAGCCCAGCCTCCCTGCCGACGAGGTGCGAGGCCCGTGAGCGATCTAGGAGCCCGGCGCTGCTTGCCGGCTCGAGCGCCCTGGCGAGCTCCCGCCAGACCGCCGAGCTTTTGAGCGACCGCGAGACTTTTCCCTCCTTGAAGCGCGCGAAGCGCTCCGAGGACTCTAGAAGCCTCCAGAGCGAATCCGCGTCTTCCACTACCGCAAGGAGGTCTCCCGACGGCAGGGCCGAGAGGATCGGCGGGCCCTTCCCCGGCACAAGGGCGAGCAACCCCGCCCCACAGCCGCCCGCGACAGCGAGCAGTGCGAGAAGGCAGCCGAGCCTCGGGCGGCCCCGTCCGGGCAGGTCTGCGCGTGCCGATTCGGGTGGCAAGTCCGCTCCTCGGTCTCTCGGGCCGCGTGCGGCCCGGGGCCGCGCATCCTAGCCGGCAGCCCGAGACCGCTCAAGGCGGGGGCCAGGGTCATTCGGTTCTCCCTCTCGTGTCGCCGACGACGTATGCCCGAGCGACAGGCCGCAGCCTGGTCGGCTCGCACCCGTGCCGGCGCGCCGCGTCGATCATGATCGTGCGCACCAGGTTCACTGCAATGACGCGCGCCGCGATCTCCTTGCGGATGCCCTCCGGCGTCTTCGACCGCAGCACGTCAGCGCCGCAGGCCACCTTGAGCTCCCGGAACGCCGTCTCGATCCTCCAGCGCCCCGCGTACAGGCGCGCGATGCCTGACGCGGGGTACTTCGTCTGATCGAGCAGTGACGTCACGAGCCACATGAACCCGAACTCTATCGGCGTGAGGAGGTCCGCCTGTTAGTGGCTTAAGTCAGCGCCATTCGTGAATGCCCCCGGAAGCGCCCCCGGAGAAAAAAAGCCCCCGGACCGCTTCAGCGGCCCGGGGGCCTCGTGTTCGTCCCGGCAGCGACCTACTCTCCCGGGGCATATAGCCCCAGTACCATCGGCGCAGGAGGGCTTAACTACCGAGTTCGGAATGGGATCGGGTGTTTCCCCTCCGCCATGGCCACCGGGAAACTCCTTGAGATCAGCCGATATGGAACGGGCGGCGCACTCGCGCCCTCGCGCCTCGCCGAGACGCCCACCTCGGTCCGGAGCGACGAGTGGATGCGGTCAAGCGCTCGGCCGATTAGTACCGGTCAGCTCAAGCTGTCACCAGCCTTACACCTCCGGCCTATCGACGAGGTAGTCTACCTCGGGCCTAACACTCGATGAGTCGTGGAGACCTTGTCTTGGAGTGGGCTTCACGCTTAGATGCTTTCAGCGTTTATCCCTTCCGGACGTAGCTACCCAGCGGTGCCGCTAGCGCGACAGCTGGTGCACCAGGGGTCCGTCCTTCCAAGTCCTTTCGTACTAGGGAAGGCGCTCCTCAAGTCTCCTGCGCCCGCCGTAGATAGGGACCGACCTGACTCACGTCGGTCTGAACCCAACTCACGTACCGCTTTAATCGGCGAACAGCCGAACCCTTGGGACCGACTGCAGCCCCAGGATGCGATGAGTCGACATCGAGGTGCCAAACCTCGCCGTCGCTATGGACGCTTGGGCGAGATCAGCCTGTTATCCCCGGAGTACCTTTTGTCTGATGAGCGATGGCCCTTCCACACAGAACCACCGGATCACTAGGGCCCGCTTTCGCGTCTGCTCGGCGAATATGCCTCGCAGTCAAGCTCCCTTATGCCCTTGCGCTCAACGGCTGATTGCCAACCAGCCTGAGGGAACCTTTGCGCTCCTCCGTTACCTTTTAGGAGGAGACCGCCCCAGTCAAACTGCCCGGCTAGCGCTGTCCCCGGCCCGGCTTACGGCACCGGGTTAGAATCTTTACGTAGGAAGAGTGGTATTTCACCGGCGACTCCAGAGGGGCTGGCGCCCCTCCTTCAAAGTCTCCCACCTATCCTACACAACCTGCGCGAAGACCCAATGCTAGCGTACAGTAAAGGTTCACGGGGTCTTTCCGTCTACCGGCGGGTAGGTAGTATCTTCACTACCACTCAAGTTTCGCCGAGTCCGTCGTTGAGACAGGGCTCCAGTGATTACGCGATTCATGCGCGTCGGAACTTACCCGACAAGGAATTTCGCTACCTTAGGACCGTCATAGTTACGGCCGCCATTTACCAGAGCTTCGGTTCGGAGCTTCGCCCCCTTGCGGGGACTGACCCCTTCCCTTAACTTTCTGGTATCGGGCACGCGTCACTCTGTATACGTTGTCTTTCGGACTTCGCACAGAGCTGTGCTTTTGGTAAACAGTTCCCAGAGCCGATTCACTGAGGCCGCCTCGGGCTTTGGAGAGCGAGTCCCCTGACCCTACCGCGGCGATCCTTGTCCCGAAGTTACGGAACCATTTTGCCGAGTTCCTTGACGACGGTTATCTCGAGCACCTTAGGCTACTCGCCTCGCCCACCTGTGTCGGTTTAGGTACGGGCGCCCGGCAGACTCACCAGCGACGCTTTTCTCGGAAGCGTGGCATCGGCCGCCAATACGCAAGAAAGCCTTGGCATCGCGTCTCGGGGATGACGGCACCCCGGATTTCCCTAGGATGCCCCCCTAGGCGCTTGCACGGGGCCGCTACGGCCTCCGCCGGCCTAGCCTCCTCCGTCCCGCCTCTGGTGTCTTTGCCGCCTGCCGGACGGCACGGGAATATTAACCCGTTGTCCATCGGCTACGCCTCGCGGCCTCGCCTTAGGTCCCGGCTAACCCTGGGCGGATTTACCTGCCCCAGGAAACCTTGGGCTTACGGTGAGGGGGATTCCCACCCCCTTTCGCGCTACTTGTTCCGGCATTTTCACTTCCACTTCGTCCAGGAGTCCTCTCGGTCTCCCTTCGGCCTACAGTGGAACGCTCCCCTACCGCGCGCGGAGTCCACCTCCGCGCACCCGTGGCTTCGGCACCGGCCTTGATCCCCGGTCATTTTCGGCGCGGACATGCTCGACCAGTAAGCTGTTACGCACTTTTTAAATGGTGGCTGCTTCTAAGCCAACATCCTGGTTGTCCTAGCACGTCCACATCCTTTCCAACTTAGGCCGGATTCAGGGGCCTTAGCCGACGGTCTGGGCTGTTCTCCTCTCGACCACGGAGTTTATCCCCCGTAGACTGACTCCCGCGATACGGCGAGCGGCATTCGGAGTTAGATTGGGTTTGGCACGCCGGTAAGCGTCCTAGTCCATTCTGTACTCTACCTCCGCCCGCTATTACGCGAGGCTAACCCTAGAGTTATTTCGGGGAGAACAAGATATCACTGGGCTTGATTAGCCTTTCACTCCTAACCGCAGGTCATCGGGTACCTTTTCAACGGTAGGCCGTTCGGTCCTCCACGGACGGTTAGGTCCGCTTCAACCTGCCCACGGTTAGATCGCCTCAGCTTCGTGTCTACCCCATGCGACAGGATCGCGCAGTTAGCACTCGCTTTCGCTATGGCTCCGCTCCTGAGGAGCTTAGCCGAAGCCGCACAGGGTAACTCGCCGGATGATTCTGCAATAGCCACGCCGTCACCCGTTTTTCCGATCTTGCGACCGGACATCGGGCTCCGACCGCTGTGTAGGTGCACGGTTTCAGGTCTTTTCACTCCCCTTACAGGGGTGCTTTTCATCTTTCGCTCGCGCTACTCTTTCGCTATCGGTCGCCAGGTAGTACTTAGCCTTGGGAGGTGGTCCTCCTGGATTCAGACCGGATTCCACGTGCCCGGTCCTACTTGGGAACGCCGCTGGGAGAGAAGACTGCGCTTTCGCCTACGGGGCTATCACCCTCTGTGGCCCACCCTTCCAGAGTGGTTCGACTAGCGCGTCTCTTTGTGACTCTCCGGCCGGCTCCGCACCACCGACCCCGCGACGTCCCGCTACCCCGGGCGCACAACGCATGCGGGCTTCTGCATGCGCCCGGTTTGGGCTGGTCCCTTTTCGCTCGCCGCTACTGGGGGAGTCGAGGTTTTCTTTCCTTTCCTGAGCTTACTGAGATGTTTCACTTCAGCTCGTGTCGCCAACCGCGCCCTATGGATTCAGGCGCGTAGTCCGCGGTTTCCCGCGGCAGGTTGCCCCATCGGAGACCCCCGGATCAAAGCTTGTTTAGCTCCCCGGGGCTTATCGCATTTTACCGCGTCCTTTATCGCCTCCTGGCGCCAAGACATCCCCCGTGCACCCTTTCCTGCTTGACCGCAACCACTCGCTGCCCCGCGAACGCCAAGTCCTGCGCGGCAATCCGAGAGGTCGCTGCAGGCTAGCGCTCTCGTATACCTAAGGTGAACGTTCGGTCCGGCTTGAGGGACGTGAGATACGTCACCCGTTCCAATATTCGGCTGTCAAAGAACGCATGGTCGCTCGCGAAGACTGCCGGCTTGGAACCAGCAGCCTGCGACGCGCCCCGGAGGGGCATGCTTCACGAGCGAACCGACCCGCTCGGGGCCGGTCCGCCCAGGATAGCGCGTACCATGTCCTGGATGCGCGCTCAGTGGTGGAGACGACCGGATTCGAACCGGCAACCCCTAGCTTGCAAAGCTAGTGCTCTCCCTTTGAGCTACGTCCCCCGCACCCACGGTGGCCCTAGCGCAAAACCGTCGCCGCCGCGGCGTTCAAAATCGCTCGGGCAGACGCCAGCCACTGCGCGAGAACTTGGTGGGCTTGGGTGGACTCGAACCACCGGCCTCGTCCTTATCAGGGACGCGCTCTGACCAACTGAGCTACAAGCCCGACCCGCAGATGAAGTGCAACCGACCGACGCGCTTGCCGTCCCGGGATCGCTGGTCCGAGCCTCGCCCTGGGGACGAGCGCCTCCAGGAACTCGGAATAGACAGGCCAGCCTGCCGACAGGCAGACTCGACGAACGCATGCGCCGATGATTCACCGGGCAGCGCCTGTCGCTTTCGGCCCACGCGCTACCGTGCGTCATGCGCAGGAGGCTCGCGAGTATCGCCTCGCTGCCGCCCGCGACTCCGCTGCACCGGTTCCAAGGAACATCTCCTTAGAAAGGAGGTGATCCAGCCGCAGGTTCTCCTACGGCTACCTTGTTACGACTTAGCCCCAATCACCGGGTTTACCGTGGGCGCCTCCCTCCCTTGCGGGCTGGGTCAGCGACTTCAGGTCTCCCCAGCTTTCATGGCTTGACGGGCGGTGTGTACAAGGCTCAGGTACGTATTCACCGCGGCGTAGCTGATCCGCGATTACTAGCGATTCCGGCTTCATGAAGGCGGGTTGCAGCCTTCAATCCGAACTGGGACCGGCTTTCGAGATTTGCTCCCCCTCGCGGGATTGCTTCTCTCTGTACCGGCCATTGTAGCACGTTTGCAGCCCAGGACATAAGGGCCATGATGACTTGACGTCGTCCCCACCTTCCTCCGGCTTGACGCCGGCAGTCCCACTAGAGTGCCCGGCTTTACCCGATGGCAACTAGCGGCAGGGGTTTCGCTCGTTATGGGACTTAACCCGACATCTCACGACACGAGCTGACGACAGCCATGCAGCACCTATGCACGTTCCACCGGTAAGGCGTCATCCGGCTTTCGCCGGACTAATCCGTGCATTTCGAGCCCTGGTAAGGTTCTTCGCGTTGCTTCGAATTGAGCAACATGCTCCACCGCTTGTGTGAGCCCCCGTCAATTCCTTTGAGTTTCAGCCTTGCGACCGTACTCCCCAGGCGGGGCACTTAACGCTTACGCTCCGGCAGCGAAAACATCGGAGCTTCCGCTACCTAGTGCCCATCGTTTAGGGCGTGGACTACCGGGGTATCTAATCCCGTTTGCTCCCCACGCTTTCGCGTCTCAGCGTCAGAAGCCGACCAGGAAGCCGCCTTCGCCACCGGCGTTCCCCCACATATCAACGCATTTCACCGCTACACGTGGAGTTCCGCTTCCCCCTCCGGCCCTCAAGCCCAGCCGTTTGGAAGGCAATTCCCCGGTTGAGCCGGGGGCTTTCACCCCCCACAAACTGGGCCGCCTACACGCGCTCTAAGCCCAGTGACACCGAACAACGTTCGCGTCCTCTGTCTTACCGCGGCTGCTGGCACAGAGTTAGCCGGCGCTTCCTCTCATGCCTTTCTCAAGCGATGCTCCTATTCGTAGCACCGCCTTTGCTAACATGTGACAGGAGTTTACAACCCGAAGGCCTTCGTCCTCCACGCGGCGTCGCAGGGTCAGGCTTTCGCCCATTGCCCATGATTCCAAACTGCAGCCACCCGTAGGTGTCTGAGCAGTGTCTCAGTCTCAGTGTGCCCGGACAGCCTCTCAGCCCGGGTACCCGTCATAGCCTTGGTGGGCCGTCACCTCACCAACTAGCTGATGGGGAGTGGACCCCTCCAGGAGCGACAGGTCCCGAAGGATCCCCGTCTTTCCCCCCGAGGGCATGCGCCCCGGGGGCGTATGCGGTATTAGCCCCCCGTTAGGAGAGTTATCTCCCACTCCTGGGCAGGTTGTCCACCCATTACGCACCCTTTCGCCACTGTACTCCCCCGACCGAAGCCGAGGTTTCTCGTGCGACTTGCATGCCTTAGCCACGCCGCCAACGTTCGTTCTGAGCCAGGATCAAACCCTTCACTGGTGAAAGGCTTGACTGCGACTCCACGAACGTCACGTTCATGAGAGTCGTTCGTGTCACGTACGGTCTACCCCCTACTGGTGTAGGGGGGACCCACATGCGTCGTGCTTTGCCTGCCTGTCGGCAGGCCGGCCTGCCTATTCTCTTGTCAAAGAGCCTGATTCTTCCGCGTGGCCGTTCGAACTCCAACCGGCCTTCCGCGGAATTCCGCCGCATGGCGGACACCCACCCCCGGCTCTCGGAAGAGCCCAGGGCGGTTCTGCCGGGGTGCCGACCTCGGCCCCCCTGTCTCGATAGTATTAATACACGGGGCCCGGGACGTGTCAAGTAAAAAATTGGGAAGTTCTGGGTACGAGCATTTCGGGGCGGACGCGTGCGATTCCCGTTGCGCCCTTGCGCAGGCGGCCCATGCCGCCTGGCCCACGACCGCGCCTAGTTCTTTCGCCCCGGTGCCGTTCATGTGGGGCGGCAACTCCGGCTGTCTATGCTTGAGCTTCCGATGCGTGAAAAGCCCTCCCCAGTGCGCCTCTATGTCCCCCCGCCTCTCGCAGCTCTCGCGGTCTTCGCTGAAGATGTGCTTTCCCACGTCCTCTATGCGATACCAGCCGTTCTCTTTCCTGGAATACGCGGCGCCGCTCCCTCGCGTTCTCCTCCCGGAGACGTGCGCCTCCTCGTCCAGATCGACCAGTGCGAGGGCGCATCCCCCGCAGGGTTATCCGGTTCTCCCCTTGAAGTCGCCGACGCGGCCCCGGCGCTCGCTACTTCGCGTCCGAGGCGGCGGGCGGGTAGGGTCTGGAGGCCTCGGCCGCCTCCGGGAGCGACGAGCCGGCCCTCCACGCCTCGGCGCCGAACTCGTAGGCCCCGATGTCGGGCGGGCCGACCGCGGGGTCCGCGAAGGCCGGTATCTCCAGGCCTTCGTAACGGAACGGCCCGAGGACCGTCCCGGCATCTATCGCGGGCGAACCCTTGCGCAGGCGGAAATCGAAGCGCGACGCGTCGACGAAAAGCGGGTCGGTCTGCGAGCCCGGTCGCCTATCCCAATCGAGGTTCGTCAGCTTCTTGGCGCGGGCCATGCCGTCGTTGTAGGGCGAGACGTACTTCTTCGTCGAGGCGCTGTCGAGCAGATAGCAGATGTTGTTCGCGAGCACGCTCGTGGCGTTGTCGTTCGCGCCGCCCCCGATGCAGAAGGGCCCCCAACCGGTCTTCGACGTGTCGAGGCATGCTATGGTGTTATTGTACACCAGGGTGTTGTTGACGCGCTCGCCGCCCGTGCCCGTTGCCGCCCCTGCCGGGTTGTAGACGCCCTGTATGTGTATCCCCCACTCGCAGTTCCAGATCACGTTGTGATCGATGATGATGTTCTTGGAGTAGTCCGGATAGATGCCTGCGTTGATGAAGCCCTGGCTGTCGTGGCAGAAGTTGTGATCGATCCTGAGCCAACCGGAGTCCGAACCCGCCCAGTAGATGCAGCCCCCGTCCCAGTCCTGGAGCATGCAATAGCCCACGTCGTTGTGGTGTATGCGGGCCGCGAAGACGCCAGGTCGGGAGTTCCTCAGGTTCCTGGGCGTGATCCCGGACCGCCCGCAGCGAGCGATGGTGTTGTGGGCGATCTCGCAGTCCACGGCCTCCGCAGCCCCGCCGGCGTAGATGGCAGAGCAGTCGACCGCGGCGTAGTTCACATCGGCGATCACGTTGTTGATGACCTTGTGGCGCTCGCCGAGGAGCGTCACGCCGTTCCCGGCGCTGTAGCGGATCACGCTGTCGCGGAGCACGTGATCCGAGCCGCTCAGGACGATCCCCGTCGCCTGACCCCACTGCAGGAAGAAGTGACCCGAGCAGTCGGTGAAGTGGTTCAGGTACTCCGCCTTGAGCCGCTCGATGGTCACATGGGCGGACGGGGCCTTCGTGCCCTTCGGCCGCCAGGGGTAGCGGACGTTGCCTCGCTCGTCGTGGGCGACGCAGTCCCCGCCGGATGCGTTGTCGGTGGTGATCGTGCACGCGAAGAGCCTGAGGCCCCGGATGACGACGTGGCTCTTCCCCGTCAGGTCGAAGCCGAAGTCGCGGCGCTTCGCTTCCACCAGGCACCGGTTCGGGTCGCGCCCCCCCGGCGGGCGGAGATACAACACGCCGGCGCCGCGGTCGTGATACCACTCGCCATCGGAGTCGAGGAGCTTTCTCAGGCCGAAGAGATAGTAGCGCGAGCGGTCGTCGTAGACGTGAGGCTTTCCGTCCTTGCCGGAGTCGTTCCGCGACTGGATCGTGAGCCGCTTCCCTTTCTGGTCGATGACCCGGCCGGTGAACGCCCAGCTCCAGCCGCGGTAGTTCGGCTGGACGAAGATCTCTGCGCCGACGTAGTAGCCATCAGTCTGAGGGGCGAGTTCGTCGTCCTCGAAGACCGCGGTCGTCAGATTCGTGGAGGCGTCCCTGGTCTTGGACACGAACTTGCTCATCGTGGCCTTCGCTGGGTTCGACACGTCGAGGGACGTGTTCGGCCATCGGGCCAGGATCATCATCTTGCCGTCGACGAACACCTGGTCGGACTGGTTGATCGAGGACTTGAAAAAATCCGCTGGCATCGATGCGCGCCAGGTCCCGTCGGGTTCGCGCGTCCAGCCTGTGACGGGGTCAGCCCCGCTCACGATGACTTCGCCGCCGTCGCGGGCCTCGAATACCAGAGGCATCCCTTCCATTCCGGAGTTCGCGGGCCGCACGGTCTCGCGGTATGTCCCCGCGGAGATCCTGCACACATCTCCGGCGATCATGACGCCAGCGGCCCTCTGGATCGTGGCGAACGGCGTCCGGGGCGAGAGGCCGTCGTTCGCGTCTGAGCCCGCCGGCGGCGGCTCGACATAGTAGACCTTTCCTCCGGGCGGCACCGTTTCTGCCGATTCGCGCGCAGCGGCGGTGGCCTGGCGCGCCGCCGGAGGAGCGACGGCCTCCGACGATCGAGCGGCACTTGCCGCGCGCGCCGGGGCCTCGGGCGGCCTGGCGGGTGTCTCCTGACGAGCATCCGGCTGTTGGCTCGCGGGTGCGAGTCCGACGCCGGGGCGTTCCGGCCGCACCTCCGGGGGAGCTGGCCTCGCACCGGGTCGTCCCGGCCGGGCCGCAGCGGGGCCCGGCCGTTGGCAACCTGCCTGCGCAGCGACCGCCAGACACACCGCGAGGCGCGCGACGAACCACCAGTTCATGAATAGCTCCTTTCCGGCCTGCGCGGTCGCTACGCTCCCGCCGAAGACTTCGCCATCGCCGCGCGCGCCTCCCTGAGCATCTGCTCGGCGCCGGCGCGGCGAAGCTCCTCGGCCACCTGTTGCGCGAGCTCCGCGGCGCGCTCCGGGGCGTCGGAGCCTTCGGCGTAGGCGAGCTGCGCCCCCCCGGCCCCGAAGACGGCGGCGCGGAGCCGGAGCGCCCCTCCCGCGCCGACCTCCGCGAAGACCCCGAGAGGCACGTCGGCGAAGCTCCCCAGGGCCGAAACGACCGCCCTCTCCGCCCTGACGCAGGTCCAGGTGGTCTTGTGGTGGACGGCCAGGGCCGCCTTCTCGGCGAGCGATTCCCTCTCTTCCCTGACCAGGAGCCCCAGCGCTCCCTGCCCGGGCGCGGGGAGCATCTCGTCAATGGCGAGTATCTCCGCCGCGTCCTGCTCCAGGCCCATCCAGCGGAGGTCGGAGAGCGCGACGAGCCCCGCGTCCGCCTCGCCGGCCCTGACTGCCGCGACGATCGCCTCCGGGGGGGTAGCCCTCACGACCGGGACGAGGTCCGAGCGGACCCTGGGGAGCTGGCTCGAGCGGCGCAGGCCGTCCACGAGCACGCGCGTCCCGGGCCCCATCACGCGGAGGGGCATCTGGTTCCCGGTGACGGCGGCGTCCCTGGCGTCCACGCGCTGGGTCACGGCCGCGAGCTTGAGGCCCTCCGGCAGGAGCACGCCGAGCTCGTGCAGACCCAGGACACCGATGTCGGCGAGACCATCCAGGATCGCGAGCTCCAGGGGCGAGGCGAAGACCTCGCCAGAGGCGAGGCCGGAGGGGTCCGAAGGCACCGGAACCTGCGCGAGCTCGAGCCCCGAGACGAGCCGGGCGAGCTGCGTAGAGAGGGCCCTGGCCTGGACCGCACCCAGCTCGCCCTCCCGGTAGGCCACCCTGAGCTGCATCCGCAGGAGTCCTTTAGAGGCCCCATGCGGCCTCGACGCGCCCCGCGTCGCGCCGCAGGTCGCCCGACGGCTCGACCCAGATAAGATCGCCGAAGGACCTGAGCCACGTCAACTGCCTGCGCACGAAGCGCCGGGTCTCGCTCACGATGCGCTCGCGCGCCGAGTCCAGGTCGAGCTCGCCTCTCAGGTGCGCCCACAGCTCGCGGTAGCCCAAGGCGCCGGTCGCCTGGGGGGAGAGCTCGCGCCCGAGCGAAAGGAGAGCGCGCGCCTCCTCGAGCCAACCGGCCCGGAGCATCCTGTCCACGCGGGCGCGGATCCGCGCCACGAGCTCCTCCCTGGGCCGCGCTATCGCGACGAGGTGCGCCTCGAGCCACTCGCGGCGCCGGCCGAACTGCGTCTGGAGCGCGCTGATCGGCTGGCCGGTCCGCTCGTACACCTCCAGTGCCCTCACGATCCTGCGCAGGTCGTTGGGGTGGATACGAGAGGCCGCTCGCTCGTCCACCGAGGCGAGCCTCGCGTGAAGCTGCGCCGTGCCGCACTCGCGCGCCTCGGCGACGAGCCTCCGCCTGAGCTCGTAATCCGGCTCGCCGCCCTCGAACAGGCCCTCCAGGAGCGCCTTGAGGTATAGCGGCGTTCCGCCCTCGAACAGGACGCGCCTCCCGCGCGAAGCGACTTCCCTCGCGATGGCGACGGCATCGCGGACGTATTCGTGGACGGTGTAGCCTTCCCAAGGTTCGCGCAGGTCGATCAGGTGGTGGGGGACCCTGGCGCGGTCGGCCGGGGAGGGCTTGTCGGTGCCTATGTCCATGCGCCTGTATACCTTCATAGAGTCGAGGGACAGTATCTCGGCGCCCAGGCGCTCGGCGAGCACGACCCCCAGTTCGCTCTTGCCGCTCGCGGTGGGGCCGGTCAGGACGAAGACCTCGAGCTCCCGGAGGGGTGGGTCGGTTCTTCGTGCGGGCGCGTCGGCATCCGGCATGGCGGGGACGATACGCCACCCGAGGCGATCGCGCAACATGCCGCCGGGCCGGCAGGGCCATTCAATTCCACCTTGGTGGACCAAGTGAGTGTCTGGCCGTCAGGGAGGTAGTCGGGCAGGCGTCCGGCGAACGGACTTGACTTGCCCCGGACCGCAGGGTATCAGACAAGACTTGAGGGGGGCCGGCGCCCGAGCGGTTCGGGCGCGCTCACCCGGGATTCTAGACGCGACCCCCGTCCGCCGCCGGGCCCGAGGCCCTGCGCGGCACCGATGTCCGGCCCCGCGCCGGGGCCGACGAGGAACAGGGGGCGCCGCCGGGCGCTCGGAACGTGGCGGGGAGATGTCCCGCCGGCCCGGTAGGGAAGAGCGGAGATCGGATGGCAATCGTAACGGCGAGGGAACTGATCGCGGCGGGGGTGCACTACGGCCACAGCGTCAGCCGCTGGAACCCCAAGATGGCGCGGTACATCTGGGGCAGGCGGAATAAGATCCACATAATCGACATCCGCGAGACGATCCGCGGGATCGTCGAGGCCACGCATTTCCTCCGCGCGGCCGCGGCCACGGGGGGGAAGTTCCTCTTCGTCGGGACGAAGCGCCAGGCCCAGGGGGCCGTCAGGAGGGAGGCCGCCAGGACCGGCATGCACTTCGTCGCCGAGAGGTGGCTGGGCGGCACGCTCACGAACCTCCTCGCCATCAGGGGGCAGGTGAAGCGGCTGGAGGAACTCGAGGCCATGGAGCGGGACGGGCGCCTGGCCGCCAAGAACAAGAAGGAGATCGCCTCGCACAACCGCGAGAAGCGGAAGATCACTCGCAACCTGGACGGTATCCGTCACATGGACGCGCTGCCGACGGCCATGATCGTGGTGGACCCGCGCAAGGAAAAGATAGCCGTCGGCGAGGCCTTCAGGTTGCGCGTTCCGATCGTCGGCATCGTGGACACCGACTGCGATCCGGACCCCATCGACATCCCGATCCCCGCCAACGACGACGCGGTCAGGTCGATAGACCTGATACTGGGTTGCCTGGGTCGTGCGATCATCGAGGGGCGGCTGGCCGGCGGCTTCCCGGTGCCGAGGGAGCCCCAGGTTGCCGAGCCGGTGCCGGCGGGCGTCGAAACGACGAAGGCGTGAGTCCTCGCGCCGCGAGGAATCACCCGGAAGGGGACGAGAATGGCGATCAGCGCAGCGCAGGTGAAGGAGCTCAGGGAGAGCACCGGGCTCCCCATGATGGAGTGCAAGAAGGCACTGGAGGAGTCGAGCGGCGACCCGGAAAAGGCCAAGGAGATACTCAGGAAGCGGGGCCTGAAGGTCGCCGATAGGAAGGCCGGGCGGGAGACCCGCGAGGGCGTGATCGGGAGCTACGTCCACCACAACAACAAGGTCGCGGTGATGGTCGAGGTGAACTGCGAAACCGACTTCGTCGCACGGAACGAGGACTTCAAGACGTTCGTGAAGGACCTTTGCATGCACATCGCCTGGGCGAAACCGCTCGCGGTCCGTCGGGAGGAGCTGCCAGCAGAGCTCGTCGCAAAGGAGCGCGAGATCGCGGCCGCGACGCTCACGAAGGTCCCCGAGGCGAAGCGTGCCTCCGCGATCGAGGGCAAGCTCGAGAAGACGCTCTACGCGCAGAAGGTCCTCCTGGACCAGCCGTTCTGCAAGGACGAGACGCGCACCGTCGGCCAGGTGCTCAAGGACCTCATCGCCAAACTGCGGGAGAATATCACGATCCGCAGATTCGTGAGGTATGAGCTCGGCGAGTGACGCCGGGGCGGGGCCGATGAGCGACGACAGACGTCCGCCGGAGGGCCCGCGGCCCAGGTTCAAGCGGGTGCTCGTCAAGATCTCCGGCGACGCGCTCAAGGGCGAGCTGCCGCACGGCATCTCGAACGCAGCCGTGGAGGCCGTGGCCGCGGAATGCGTCGAGGTGGCGCGCCTGGGTGTCGAGCTTGCGCTCGTCGTGGGCGGCGGAAACATCGTCCGCGGCGCGGACGCCGCGGGCGGCACGCTCAAGCGGGCGACCGCCGACTACATGGGCATGCTCGCCACGATGATCAACTCCCTGGCCCTGCAGGACGCGATCGAGGCCCTCGGCCAGGAGACGCGGGTCATGAGCGCCCTGAAGGCCGAGGAGGTCGCCGAGCCCTACATCCGCAGGAAGGCCCTGAGCCACCTGGAGAAGAAGCGGATAGTCATACTAGCAGGCGGTACCGGGAACCCCTATTTCACCACGGACACCACCGCCGCCGTCCGCGCGGCGGAGATCGGGGCGGAGGCCCTCCTCAAGGCCACGAAGGTGGACGGCGTCTACGATAGAGACCCGGTCCGCCACAGGGACGCCAGGCGCTTCGACAAGCTCTCCTACATGGACTGTATCAAGGGCTCTCTGGGCGTGATGGACGCCACGGCGATCACCCACTGCATGGGCAACAGCCTCCCGATCATCGTGTTCAGTCTCAAGCAGAAGGGCAATATCCGGCGCGTCGTGATGGGAGAGCCGGTCGGGACGCTGGTCGACGCCGGACCGGGCGACGCGCCGACGGACGGGGCCGGGGCACCCCCTGGCCGCCGCGAGGCGCCAGCCCCCCGCGGCGGGCTCGAGTGATCTCGATGCGCCTGAACTCGGAGGGACGGTAACCGTGGCGAAGGAGAAGGACAAAGAGAAGGAGAAGGACAAGGAGCCGTCCACGGCGGAGCTCGAGAACATCGTGGAGGACGCCGCGCTCCGGATGATGGCAGCGGTCGACGCGCTCGACGAGCGCCTGCGCACGATCCGCACGGGGCGCGCGAGCCCTGCGCTCGTGGAGCACATCCGCGTCAAGTGCTACGGCGGGGAGTCGCCACTCAGGCAGGTCGCCGGGATCGCCGTGCCGGAGCCGAGGCTCCTGATGCTCAGGCCCTACGATCCCAGCATCATCGCGGACATCGAGAAGGCCGTGGTCGCAGCGGAGCTGGGGCTCAACCCCCAGAACGACGGCAAGGTCATCCGCATACCCATCCCGCCGCTGACCGAGGAGCGGCGCAAGGAGCTCGTGCGTATCGTCGAGCGCGAGGGCGAGACCGCCAAGGTCGCCGTGCGCAACGTGCGCCGCGACGCGAACCGCGACATCGACGCGATCCGAAAGTCCGGCCGGCGCTCCGAGGACGATTGCTTCCGCGCGCGCGAGGAGATCCAAAGGAATACCGACGAACAGGAGAAGGAGATAGACTCGCGCGTCAAGGCGAAGATCGACGAGGTCATGGCCATATAGCCGCCATATGGCCGAAGGAGGGGATATGCGGATCGGAACACCCGTCCGGGGCGCGCTCCTGGCGGGCGCGACGCTCGCGGTTGCGCTGGCCGCCTTCTCGGGCGAGCCGCCCGCTGCCCCCGGGGCCCAGGAGAGGCGGCCCGGGACGGCCGCCGCGCCGGGCCGGACCGCGGCCGCACCCGAGGCGCAGCCCCCCGTTGCGCAGCCCCCCGCGGCGCGCCTGTTCAACCTGGTGCGGACCGGCGAGATGAATGTCATCGACGAGGTCATCTACGCGCTCGCCGAGCATCGCCTCGCCGCCGACCGCGTGCAGGAAGCGGTCGCGCTTCTCGAGCGCGTGGCCTCGTCGAGCCCGGACAAGGAGGCGCGCTCGGTCTCGCGCTACAACCTGGGGCGCATCTTCGAGGAGAGGCTGCTTGATGCGGTGCGCGCCCGCACCGAGTACGCGCGCGTCTGCGGCAGGTGGGGCGGAACCGCGAGGAATCGGGTGCTCGCGCCCCTGAGGCGCGAGAGGAAATGGGCCGAGGCGATCGAGTTCCTCAGGGAATGCCTCGCGGTCGCGACAGACCCCGAAGACAAGTCGGACATCGCGAGGTCCATGCTCGCCACCATCCGCGAGAGCGGCGAACTCTCGCTGGTCGAGTCCATCCTGGAGCCGGTGACGAAGGCGATCACGTACGAGGAGGCCCAGGCGGCGGCGGAGGCGAGGCGCAGGAAGGCGGATGAGCTCCGGAGAAGCCAGGCCGAGCTCTCCCCGGGCGGTCCGGGCCGGGGTGCCGACGAGGCGGAGATCAGACCACAGGCGTCCCAGCGGGTCCAGGGCGCCGTGAAGGGACCGTTCGGCGGCCGCATAGTTCCCCCGCGCCCCGGGGAGCCCGCGAGGACGCAGCCGAGCGAGCGCCGCGCGAAGCTCGAGGCGGAGCTCCGGGAGCTCGAACAGGCGGGGTTCGAGGAGGAGGCCAAGCGAGTCCGCGAGCAACTCGAAAAGGGAGCCGGAGGAGAGCGTTTCTGATCCCCGGGTTTCTCCGTTAGATGGGGGGCCTCGCGGACGTCGTGATCATGGCCGGGAAAGGGGCACGCGAGGCTTGACAGGCCCCGGGGCGGCCGGTACATATTCTGTGGGCTCGAAAGGGGGCCTTGACATGCAGGATATCTGGTTCTGGAGGGTGATGGCCTGCGCCGCGCTCCTGGCGGCTGCGGGCTATGTCGTGTCGCGGTTCACGGAGGCGCCCGCGGTGCAGGCGCAGGGCGGAGACATCGTGGCGGTCACCGGGTGGGACGAGACGACGCACAGGCTGTATCTCGTCGACCAGGCCCGCAAGGTCGTGCTCGTCTACGGATACGGGAGCGGGAACCAGAAGTTCGATTTCACCCTCATCGCGGCGCGCTACTACGATATCGACGCGCAGGCCACGGTAGGCAGCGAGTATCCCGGCTCGCCGAAGGGATACGACATCAGGTACATGTACAACGAGCTCAAGAAGAAGGCGCCGGCGGCCGCCCCGAAGTAGCCGCGAGCTCCCCGGGGGGGCCGGTTGTCCGAGCGCTGCGCGCTAGGAGCCTGGGGAGAAACGCCCGGACGGAGCGCCGAGAGCTCGGAGGTGGGTCATGAAGTGTAGCGCGTGCGCGTTGGCCCTCTGCGTACTGATCTCGGCGCGTTTCGCAAGCGGGGACTCGGACGCCGTGATCGGCCGGGCGGTCCGGGCGGCGAGCCTCGTCGTCGAGGCGGAGTCTTCGCGGCTCCTCCGGCCCTCCTCGCGCGCACAGATGAAGGTTATCACCAGCATCAAGGGCACGCCTGCGAGCGGCCAGCTCGACGTGGATCTCCAGAAGGCGCCCGTGGGCCTCTGGCCCAGGCTCGGCGAGCGCAGGATCCTGTGCCTGGCCAGGCGCGCCGCGGATGGCGTCTACGAACTCGCGAGCTACAGCGGGAGCATCCTCGAGCCCAAGGAAGACGTGCGCCTGGCGATCGCCAGGGTGCTCTCAGCCCCGGTGCTGGCGGAGCCCGCGGCGGTCCAGCCGTCCCCCACCGCCGAGGAGCCCGTAAGTCCGGCCACCCCCGCGGCGAGCCCGCTCGCCCAGCAGGTCGCTGCGTCGGAGACCGTCCTCGTGGGCATGTTGAGCAACGTCAGGCTGGACCCCTCGGGCGCGGTGGGGACCTTCAAGGTCGAATCGGGTCTCGTGGGCTACTCCGCCTACGGTGAACCGGTGAGCGTATACTTCCCCGCCGCGAGCGGCACGCCTGAGCCGGGGCGCTATGCGCTCTTCCTGAACGGCAGGCAGATGGGCGACGGCTTCGACGTGGTCTCCGCGAAGTGGGGCGCCGTGCGCCTCGCGGACGAGGAGCAGGAGAAGAAGCTCCAGTCCGAGGTCGCTGCGGCGCTACCCCCCGGCGGCGCCAGGAAGTTCACCACGATTCAGGCGATGCTCGCCGAGTGGCAGGACTCCTGGAACAAGCGTGAGCTCGAGAGGTGCATCCGCTGCTACGCGAGCGGGAACCCGCTCCGCAGGCAGTACGAGACCGGCGGCGAGGGAAAGGCACGCCTGAAGGAGCAGATCGAAAGCTTCCCCGGGACGATCGGGATCTCCGTCCAGAAGGTGCAGATCACCAGGTCGGCCGGGGGCGCGCGCGGCGCGGAGGTCACGGTGCTCCTGACGATCTCCGCCGACGGGGTCGAGGACCGGCGCACAGCCACGATGAAGCTCGTCTGCGAGGACGGGGAGTGGCTGATCCTCGAGGAGGGGTTCTAGCCCTGCGCGGGAGTTCCGGGGACGCGATATTTCTCTCCGAGATCGCCTCGACCTGGGGCTAGCGAGCCCGCACTCGTCAGCTTCACGAACTCTGGCGACCCCAGCGGCCGGCCGGTCCGATCGTGGCGACGGAGCGAGTCCCCTCCGCCGGACGAGACTCGCTCAGCGGGTCTCCGCCCCGAAGGTCCGGGCGAACACCGTCCGCCTCCGCGAGAGCTCCTCGACGGCCGCCGCCCAGGGCAGCCCTTTGCAGGCGAGCACGTAGGCCGAGGGCTCGTCGGCGGCGTACCTCGCGCCGGGCGCGAGCTCCACGTCCAGGTTCCGCGCGGCGTCTGGGTGCTCGCCCCCGGCGGCGTCCTTCCAGAAACTGACCGAGATCTCGCGTGAGCCTGGCACGACCCCCAGGCAGGCCCCGTGACCCGCGTCGAACCAGTGCGAGGCGCGAGGCTCGTCGTCCGCGGCGCTGCCGCCGATGTTCGAGGGCAGGTAATGGTAGTACGCGCGGAGCCGCCAGCTCGACGAGTCCGTGTTCTCGATCCAGAGGAGGCGGCTCTCGAAGCCTTCCTCGCCCGGCCGGAAGACGAACCTGTACTTGGCGCGGAAGCGCATGTCGCGCCGCGCAGCGGCCTCGGGCCGCCCTGCCGCGTCGACCTGCGTTCTCGTCTCGCCGCCCGTCGTGCGCGAGGCCGTCACATCGAGGACGAGCCTCGCGGGACCCTCGCTCCTCTCGACCTTCTCGACGCGGGTCGGGCCCACCCACATGTTCTGCCCGACGTCCTGCCAGACGAGCTGCACGAACCGGCCGAGCTCGAGCCCGGCGAGCTCGATCCTGTCGAAGGCGGCGCCGCTCGCGGGGTCGTTCTTCGAAAGAAAGAGGCGGCCGCTCCTGATCTCGTAGCCGCCCGGAGTCTCGCGGAAAGCGACCGCAGGAGCGCCCCCGGCCGCGGGGGGAGCGTCCGTGTAGACCAGGAACGCCTTCGCCGTTCGCGCGGGCAGCTCGCCCGCCGCGATGGCGAGCTCGTCGAGGCCCTCGAGCCTGTCCACCTGGAAGGGAACGGGCCTGCCGCTCGAACCGTCGAAGACGGCGAGGCCGCCTCCCGCGCCTCCTTCGGTCATCTGGAGGTCGTGCATCTTGACCGAGACCACTGCGTCCCTGACGGCGCTCGCGCCGGGGTTCGCCGCGACGACGGGTACGCGCCTGGCGCGGCCGGCGGCCGGCCGGACGTGCCAGCCCGCCCCGGGGACGTAGTGGACCGCCGTGGCGAGCTTCGGCGAGACGCCCCTGTCGAGCAGGGGCTCCTCCGGCCTCGCCTCGCAGACGAAGAGGTGCGCACCCGGCCTGGACGCCGCGCGGGCGTCTCCGCTCAGTTCGCGCGAGGCGCCCGGGGCGAGTTCGAGCCTCTCCTCGCGCGGCTCGCCGTCGGTCCAGAGCTTGACCGCGCAGCCGCCGGGGGCGGCGCCCGCGTTCGAGACCACGAAGCTCCCCGGCCGCGCCGCCGGCCTCACACCGATGTCGGCGGTCCTCCTCGAGTGGATGTCGTAGACCAGGGCGTGGAGCCTCGTCGCAGCCCTCGTCAGGAGCTCGTAGGGCTCGTCGTTCACGTTCACGAGGCCGTAGTTCGAGTCCTCCGGGAAGGTGCTCGAGATGCCGAGCTCCGGCTCGTCCGCCCACATGAAGTAGTTCGAGCCCACCACGAAGGGGGTCGAGAAGAGGAGCTTCTGAAACACGGTGAACGCGAAGGCGCGCTCGACCTGAGTGGGCACGCGCTGGCCCGCGCCGTGCTTGCACGGGAGGCCCGCGTCGAGCGCCGGAAAGCTCCACTCGGTCACGATGATGGGTCGGCCGGTCTTCTCGTGCCAGCGCGCGAGGTCCTCCTCGAAGCCGTCGGCCATGACGCCCTTCTCGAGGTCCACGGTCCGGTAGAAGTTGACGCTCACCACGTCGCAGTACTTCCCGACGATGTCGGCGATGTCGGGGGCGCCCCCGGCGAAGCGGCAGCCCATGACCATGTGGTTCGGGTCGTGCCTCCTGATCGCCGCCGACGTGACCGCGAAGTATCTCTCGGCCGCCAGACGCACGAACTGACGGACGTCCTCCCGCGCGGCGTCGGTCCGCGGCTCGGGGAGTTCCGCAAGCCGGTGCAGGTCGTCGAGGCTCGCGAGCGCGGTGCCCCAGGCCGCGTTGAACGATTCCACCGAGCGATGCCTCTTCGCGAGAAGCTCTACGACGGCCCTCTTCGCCGAGTGGCCGGCGGGCTTGGCGAGCGCGTCCGCGAAGGGGCCCTTCCCCGTCCAGGCGTGCCACTCGAGCTCGTTGTCGATGAAGTAGCCGGCGAGCCAGGGATCGTCCTTCTGCGGCGCGCAGAGCCGCCTCGCCTCCTTGTCGCAGAAGCGTTCGAAGTCCGGGCTGAAGACGTTCGGAAAGCCGGTCCAGGTGGTCTTCGGCGTGATCGGGTCGCGCTCGGCGAAGCGGGTGCCCATGGAGAGGATCTCCATGTGCGGGAGGCCCCTGCGCCTGAGCGACTGGGAGCTATTCACGCCGAGCGAGTTGAAGCCCCAGTCCCGGAGGCGCGCGAGCGTCGACTCGGCCCAGTTCTCCTCGCTCCCGTATCTTTTCGCGCAGTTCCTGTGGTACGGGGCGTAGCCGAGCTTCTCGCACCAGTGGACCTGGTAGTTCGCGTGGTCGGTGCCGACGAAGAAGAAGCCGTTCCCCGCGGGGTCTATCGCCCACCAGACGCCACCGAGTTTCTCCACCCGGAAGAAACCCGTGGCCTTCGACCGGACCGAGGTCGTTCCGCGGCTCGAGTAGGGCGGGTACACCTTGGCCTCCTTCCTCGGCGGCTCGATCGCATCGATCTTCGCCGAGAACGAGCCGAACTCCGCGGCGAACCCGCCGGCCGTGAGTCCGGGGCGGCCCGAGGTCACCGCCCGCGCGTCGAAGGCGTAGCCGAGCCTCGCGCGCTGCGTGCCGTCGAGCTCGCTCACGGTGCCGGTGATGCCGCCGGGCGAGAGCTCTATCTCCACGCGGTATGTCCGGCCGTACTGCCAGGCGAAGTCCTGCCCGGCGGAGCCCGTCGGGGTGAGCCTGGTCCCCTCCTGGAACTGGGCGAGCCAGGTGCCGTCGAGCATCTCCGTGAGCTCGACGAAGTGCCTCCTGCCCTGGTCGTCCGGCGACTCGACGAGGGCCAGGTGCCAGTAGTTCGAGTCGTCCCTCCTGACGCAGACGCCGGCGATCTTCCAGCCCGAGCCGGTGGCCGCTCGGAGCGTGAGCTCGGCCCCGACCAGCACCTGCCGTCCGGCGGGAGAGTCCGCGGGCAGGGCGAAGTCCTTGGAGACCTCGGCGAAGCGGAAGCTCCCTTTCCTCGTCTCCCAGCCGAGCGAGCCGGTCTCCCAGGCCGGGGAGCCGTCGCTCCCGGTCGCGTATGAGGAGAAGTCGTCGCGGAACGAGTAGGGCCCGCCCTGCCCCGAGACGGCCGACGGCGCGGCCGCGAGCGCCGCGAGCACCCCTCCGCAGAACGTGGCGACTCGCATGAACGCCTCCTCCGCTCTCGGGCGCCTCGCGCCTGCCGGACTCGGGGGCTCCGCCGGCCGAGTCCGGATCGTGCGGCCAACTGGTCCCTTGATTCCTACAGTTGCGCGCGGAGAGGCGTCACGCGCCTCCTCAGACGCCCCGCCAGCGGCGGCTCACCCACCACCACTGGTCCGGATGGGACACGATCCACTTCTCGAAATGGGCCATGAGCGCTCGCAGGCCCGCCTCGGCGTCCGCGCGCCTGTCGCCGGTGCGCGCGAGCGGAAACTCCGGCTCGATGACGAGCCTCTGGCGCGGCCCGCGCTCCCTCAGGATGTACATGGGCACGAGCGCCGCCCCCGTCTTGAGCGCGAGCGTCACGGGTCCCATGAACGCGCCGAAGGGCCTCCCGAAGAACGGGACCTCCACGTACACGTCCCTGGACGGCTGGTCGAGCTGCATGTAGACGATGGCGTTCCTCTCCAGGGCCGCGAGGAGCCCCCGCGTGCACTCGCGCCTGGGCAGGTCGCGGATCGCGCCTATGCCGAGCCGGTAGCGCCTCAGGTAGACGAAGCGCCTGACGAGCCTGGGGTCGTGGGGGTAGCGCGTGAGGAAGTAGAATTCGTAGCCCGCCTGCGTCATCCAGATCCCGATCAGGGCGAAGTTGCCCAGGTGCACGCTCGGGGCGATCACCCCGCGCCCGCGGGCGAGCGCCCTGTCGAGGTTCTCCCGGCCCTCCACGGTCACCGTGGACAGGATGCGTCGCGTGCCGGCGTAGGCGTAACTCACGACCTCGGGCCAGTGCGAGACGCTGTCGACAGCGGCCTCGCGCACGACCCGGCGGCGCTCGCGCTCGGCGAGGGTGGGCAGCACGACCCGAGCGTTCCTCAGGGCGAGGTTCCTCCTCGAGCGCACCAGGAGCCAGAGGGCCGCGCCGACGGCCCTCCCTAGCGCGACCGCGTAGCCCGTCATGCGCGACTTGACGAGCGTCTCCGAGAGGCGCATGGCCGCCCAGCCGGCGTCGGCACCGATCCTCTTGAGCCAGTTCTTCAAGGAGTCCCCCGCGCGAGCCGTGGATCGTAGGGGCCTCGCCGCGCCAGCGCAAGGACGCCGTCCGGCGGCGGGGGCTCCGCCACGGGATCCGGGCGAGTTGCGCTAAAGCCGCGCGCGAGTCCTGACGATAGAAAGCATGCGGAGGACGGTCGCAGCGCCCTCCGGGGCCCGACTCGAGGGCCACCATAGTGCGCGAGGGGGACGGCGGGGGGGTCCCCCTCCCGTGCCACAGACGTCATATCAGAGCCAGGTTGCTCGCCCCCCGAGGCGCGCTCTAGTAGGGCCCGCGGATGCCTCCCACTCGCGGCACCGCACGGCCGCTCGAAATGGACGCGCCCCCGAGCCCTGGCACCCGTCCAGTCGCCGCCGGTCGAGTCGCCCGCCTCGGTGGGGCATTCCAGCAGATACGCCTATCGGGTTGACTCACAGAACCATTACCCATAGCAGGCCGCTTTCCTGGGGTTCGGATGTCGCCACCCGCCTTCCGTTCCGACCGAGTACAGCGACTCGTACTCTGGCCCACGCTTGTTCGCGCTAATCCTCGATACCGTGAGAAACCCCGCCTGCGGATTTCCGCGCCAGTTGTACCGGAACGCAAACTCGTTCAGATATGCCTGAAGGTGCTTGTCCGAACATGCCTATCGGGTTGACGAAGAGGCCCCCGACCTGTGGTCGCCGGCCCGGACCGCGCCCTCCGTGCGGGAAAGGGCCGGAGTTGCGGATGCACGCCTGTGGGACTCCGGGGTCCAGTGCCCAACGCACGCGCGACCTCGCGCACGGGACGCGACTCGGAGCCCTCTGGCCTCATACCAATCCGGCAGCTCAGGCCCGGTCCTCCGGCTTCTCTGGAGGTCGATAGGAACTCAGAAAGCGTCGAAGGCCGCAATGGATAGTGGTGTTCTGAGTCAACCCGATAGGCGCATCAGCAGATGGAACTGAATGACCCTGGCGTACGTCCTGATGAACCCCGCTCGCGCATGCGCCACAGCCCTCCGTGGTAGAACTGAACGACCCTGCCGAAGCGAAGGGGCGTTTGACAATCCCACCGCGATGTGGTATCTACATTATGCTAAGCGGCGCAGCATCGGGAGACGCAGCCGAAGGGGGACGCCGTGGCGGCGAGCGAGACCCACATGCCGCTTCCTGAGCGCGGCCCGGCCCGGCGCGTCGCGCTCGTCGTCGACGACGACGAGTCGATCAGGCGGCTCATCGCCTCCGCTCTCGCCCGCGCGGGCTACTCCTGCGTCGTGGCCTCCGACGGCGCCGAGGCGCTGAGCGCGGCTGCGGCCGTCCGTCCTCTCGTGGCCATACTGGACCTCATGCTCCCCGGCATGACCGGGGTCGAGCTCGCCCTGGAGATGCACAGGCGTTATCCGGAGATCGCGCTCGCGGGGATCTCGGGCTGGCCCGGCCTCTGGGACAGCACGGACCTCCGCACGCTCGGGGTCCAGAAGGTGTTCGGGAAGCCCTTCGATATGAAGGACCTGATCTCATGGGCCGCAGCCGCCGGCCGCGGGGTCGAGGCCGGGGAGTAGCCGGATGGCGGCGCTGACGGCTCCGTCTCAACCGTCCAGACCGAACTCGCGGAGCCAGCGGTCGACCTCGGCCTGGCCCTGCGGCGGGGCGGGCTTGTCGGCGGGAGGCTCGGGACGTTCGCTCCCGCGGGCGCGGGGTCTCCGAGGCAGGCGCGACTCGACGAACTCCCCGGTCCTGATGACGCTGGCGCCCGCGCGCGCGGCCCTGGAGCGCACCTCGCGGTCGGAGCTCACGACGGTGATCCCGGCTGCGTTAGCCGAGGACTCGACGATCTCGCGGATCAGGTCGTCCGCGCTCGACGGGTGAGGCGCGAAGCGCACCTCGAGTTCGCCCGGGACGCTCCCGCACGGGCCCCCCTGCGCCGGGCTCCCGTCGAATACCACAGTCACCGGCGCCGAGAGCCTCCCGGACCTGATGAGCCGGGCGAGGAGCCTCAAGAGCCCTTCGCGCGCGAGCTCGCAGCGGCCGGCGACCATGAGCTCGCGGAGCTCCGGGAACGCCCAGAGGAGGTTGTAGCCGTCGATCAGGGTCATCGGGGCCGGCGCCTCCGCGAGGGTCCGGACCCGACCGAGCGGCCGTCCGGCGAGCCCAGCCTGTGCGCCAGGCATATCGCCGCGGCGAGGGCGTCCGAGGCGTCGAGAGGCTCCGGAGCCCTCGCGCAGCCCAGGAGCGCCCCGGCCATGCACTGGACCTGTCTCTTGTGCGCGTCCCCGCGCCCGGTGACCGATTTCTTGACCTCCGAGGGCGTGAACTCCTCGACCGGGACGCCCGCGCGGGCGAGCTCGACGAGCGCGGCGCCCCGCGCCTCGCCGATCCTGAGCGAGGCGGAGGCGCTCTTGCCGAAGAAGGCGAGCTCCACGGCCGCGGCCTCGGGCCTGTACGTGCGCAGCACCCGGCGCAGGCCGTCCGCGAGGAGGGCGAGCCTCCTCGGGACGGGCTCCCGCTCGTCCGCCGTCACCGCTCCGCAGGCGACGAGCGCCATCCGGCGACCCTGGAGCTCTATCACGCCCCAGCCGGTCACCCGGCTGCCGGGATCGATCCCGATCACCCTGGTGGGGCGGGCCGCCCTGGGAGGGGACCGGCCGTCGCCGACGAGCCGCGCCACGGGGTCCGCTCCCCTCCCTTTTCCTGCCGCGCTGGCGCGCTATCCTCGGGCGAGCTCGGCGACCGCATCCTCCGAAGGGGTGAACGCCGCGTAGACGTTCTGCACGTCGTCGTGGTCCTCCAGGGCCTCCATGAGCGAAAGCATCCGCTTCTGCTTCTCCATGTCGAGCTCCACCTCCGTGTCCGCAATGAGCGTGAGCTCCGCCACCTGCGGCTTGAGTCCCGCCCCCTCGAGGGCCTGGCGGACCTTCTCGAAGTTCTCGGCCGGGCAGACCACCTCCCAGTTGGAGCCCGCCTGGGTCACGTCGTCCGCTCCGGCCTCGAGCGCGAGCTCGATGAGCCTGTCCTCCTCCACGGAGGCCTTGGGGAGCCCGAACAGGCCCTTCCTCTTGAACATCCAGGCCGTGGAGCCGGCGACGCCCATCTTGCCGCCCCGCTCCTCGAAGATGTGCCGGATCTCCGCGGCGGTGCGGTTCAGGTTGTCGGTCAGGGCCTGGACTATCATCGCGACGCCGCCGGGTCCGTAGCCCTCATAGGTGACCTCGACGAACTGCGCGTCGCCGGTTTCGCCCGAGCCCTTCTTGATCGCCCGCTCGATGTTGTCGCGGGGCACACTGAACTCCCGCGCCTTCTCGATCGCGTGCCGGAGTCGGATGTTCATGTCCGGGTCGGCCCCGCCGCGGGCGGCGACCATGATCGCCCGCGTGAGTTTGCTGAAGATCTTGCCGCGCCTCTGGTCGGCCGCGGCCTTCTTGTGCTTGATCGTGGACCAGTGCGAGTGACCACCCATGTTTCCCTCCCGGTCTTCCCGGCCGGACCTCTGCGGAGGTCTGGCCTTCGGCCCCTCGGCGGGCGCACGCACCTGCGCCGGGGCCGGATCGCCCGCGTCAAGCGCGCGCGTCGGGGACCGTGGACAGATAGGTGGCAAGGAGCAAGAGCCTCAGGCGCCTGTGCGGCTCGGCTGGGCCGCTCGGAGGCGTCGCGAACCGTTTGATGCATCCGCCCTCGCGGAGAGGCACTTCGCAGACCTCCACTCTCGGGAGCAGTGTAGCGCCGACGAACCGAGGGTCAAGTTGCCTGCGGCCGCGCCCGGGCGCGAGCTCGGGTTCCGACGGCCGTCAGCCCGGCGGCCCGGCACGGGCGGACTTCACCGCCCGGGCGAACTCGCGCGCGGCCTCCTCGATGCGCGTCGCGAGCTCGGGTGAGTCGCCGTGCTTCTCGACGAGCTCGACGAGGGCGCTCCCGACGACGACCCCGTCCGCGAGTAGCGCCGCGCGCGCAGCCTGCGCCGGCGTCGAGATCCCGAAGCCGATCACGAGCGGCGAGTCGATCCGTCGCCGGCACCGCGAGATGAACTCCTCGAGGTCCGGCGCGAGCTCTCCGCGCGCGCCGGTGACGCCCGCGACGCTCACCGCGTATACTAGCGCAGGAGACGAGAGGCCTATGAGCTCCATCCTCGACTCCGGCGTGGTGGGCGCCACGAGCGCGACGAGGTCGAGCCCGCGCGAGGCGAGCTCGCCCCGGAGAACGGCCCCCTCCTCGGGGATCAGGTCCGGTACGAGGACGCCGTCCGCCCCGACCGCCGCCGCGCGGAGCGCGAAAGGCCCGACGCCCATAGCGAGGATCGGGTTCAGGTACGTGAATATCACCGCGCGCGCGCGCAGGCCGGCCCGCTCCTCGCCGAGCGCGTCGAGCGCCGCCGGCAGGCTGGCCCCCGCCGCGAGGGCGCGCGCGCTCGCCCGCTGGATCGTGGGGCCGTCCGCGAGGGGATCGGAGAATGGCACCCCGACCTCGATGACGTCGGCCCCCGCGCGGTCGAGCGCGCGCCAGAGCTCGCGCGTGCGAGCCATCGAGGGATCGCCCGAAGTGAGATAGGGCACGAACGCCTTCTCCCCGCGCGAGCGCAAGGCTTGCATGGCATCGCCGAGTCTGCCCACGGCCGGCCTCCTCCCCGTTACGTTCCGAGCGCCTCGAGCGAGACGACAGGCTCCCGCGCGAGCGCCCGCCTGAGCGGCGCGAGCTCGCCGAGGCCGAGCGCCGCCGAGACCGCCCGGTCGAGCGACGCCCTAGCCTCGTCCGCCGCCATCTGCGGGAACGGTTCGAAACGCATCCGCCGCGCGCGGTCGAAGGCGCAGGCGAGCCCCTCTAACTGCCCACGCCCCAGCCGCCTAGGGTCAAGAACGGGCATCCGCTCGAGCGCCGGCTTCTTGAACTTCACCCATGCCCCCCGCGTCTCGACCCTCGCCGCGATGAGGAGCAGCAGGCCGAGCGTGGAGTTCAGCCACACGACGAGGGCCTTCTGGGCGCTCGCGCCGGGCGCGCCTCGGCCGAGCCGTAGCGGCCACCAGGACGAGCGCGACAGCACCCTGCCCGGCGTGCGGACCGCCGACACCCTGTGCGTATTGAGCCAGAGCCTCTCGGCGATTAGCACGTTCCCGGCGAGCGGCCAGAGGTCGGCAGCCCTGCGGAGCGGCCGCCCCCTCCTCGCCCTTCGGAGCGGCGCCAGGAACGAGTTCGGTTCCTGATAGAGGCTCGCGACCCGGCCCGAGTCGTGCCCCGAGAACGCAGGGTAGCTCGTGGGACGGACGCTCGCGCCGAAGCCGTCCTGCACGTCGCGGACGTCGGGCCCGAGCCGGCCGAGCTCCCCGAGCGGGCAGAGCGCAAGACGCACCGAGCTTGCGCCGCCCGGGAGCCGGAGCTCTCCCGTCTCAAGCGCGAGCGCCGCCCGGGAGAGCTCCGACTGCGCGAAGGCGCATGGCGCGAGCCAGCTCTCGCGCACGCGCAGCCAGCCCCACGGGACGGAGACCGTCTCGGCGAACTTGGCGCCTCCGCTCTCGCCCTCGGCGGCCTTCTGGCCCTCCGCGAGGTCGGGCGCGGGCCTCGTCAGGACGTCATACGCCACCTCGCGCGCCTCGAAGCATGTCCTCGGGTTCCGCCAGAGATTGACGGCCACAGTGCGCTCGGCGCCGTCGTGGTCCTGCGGCGGGGCCTCGGAGGGCTCGCCCGTGCGTCGGCCCCCGTCGTGCGCGGGCTCGCGAGCCGCCTCGTCGCTCCCCTTCTTCACCGCCACGAGGAGCACCTCGCTCAGGCTCGTGCTCTCGGAGAAGCCCCAGCGGCCTGGTTCATGGCTGACGACGATGAACTCCACGCGATAGCGCTCCCTCAGGAGCTCGCGCGTCTTCGACCATGCGACGCCCGAGAGGACGGCCTTCGGCAGGACGACCGCGAGGCGGCCGCCCGGCTTCACGTAGCGGTCCGCCGCGGCGACGAAGACGGCGCCGAGCCCCGCGGTCGAGCTCGCCATGACGCCGCTCGACTCGATGATTCCGGCCAGCCTCCCCTGCATCCGCCTCCTGGTCGGCGAGCCCCTGCCCGCGGAGCCGAAGAGCAGGTTTCCCCCCACGCTCCTGGCGAATGGCGGATTCATCGCGCAGAGGTCGAGCGGCGGGGGCTCGGGCCCACCGGCGACAGGGGAGCCGCCCGCCTCCGCCCCCGGGCGCGCGAGGAACTCGATGCTCCCAAGCCTGGACTCCTCGCCGCCGAGGGGCAGGGCGTACACGTGCATCTTTCCGCGCGGCACATGCGGGGCCCTCACGGCGAGGGCCGAGGCCGCCAGGTGGATCGCCGAGCCGAGTACGTCGTATCCGCGAAGCGTCTCCTCGGCGAGGACGGCGTGGAGCTTGTCGCATTCTGCGCCCTCACCGGCCGCCACGCGGGCCGAGACGTAGTTATCCAGGAGGGCATCCGCCGCGGCCATGAGGAGCGTCCCCGTCCCGCAGGCGAGGTCGGCGAGGCGGAGGCGGCCGACGGCCTCGAGGTCGCCCCAGTCCACCGCCCAGGCCTCGGGGCGCAGCGCGAGCTTGAGGAGCAGCACCGCCGCAGGTATGCTAGTGAAGTAAGTAGCCAGGTATTTCCTGTCCGCGAGAAGCTTGTGGTACACGCGGCCCATGAGGTCGTGCCTGAGCGCGACCCTCATCTGCGCGATCTCGCGCGCGGCCTGGGCCAGTCGTCCGACCGCGAGGTCCGTCGAGCGGCCGGAAGCGACCGCGAGCGCGACGGCCCTGGCCGGGCCCGAGGCCGGAACGCCCGCGCGGCCGTCGAGCTCCCCGAGGATCATGTCGCTCAGGAGCACCAACCCCCCCACGCGGGCGACGGCGAGCCTGCGCTCGTAGTCCGTTCGCCGCGCAGCGGCCGGGCCCGCCCTCGCGGGGCGACCCGGGCGGGCTCCTCCACGACCCCCTGGCAGGTCGAGCGCCTCGGCGATGCGTTCGGCGACAGCCGCCTCGGCGGCCGCCCGGCGGGCGAAGTCCGTCACAGCGTCGTCGATGATCCTGGCGGCGCGTCCCACGGCGTCATCCCTGGCGAGCATGTCGAGCGCGGAGCGGAGCGCCGCGCCGATGTCCTCGATCGTCCCCGAGCGGAAGCCGGACGGTCCGCACTCCGTGACGACGGCGAAGCGGAGCTCGTCGCGCAGAGCCTCCGCGGACCCGACCGCCCGGAGCCCGCGGGGATACACCGCCGCGACGGCGACGTGCGCGAGGCCCTGCTCGATGCGCCTCGCGGCCGAGGCGAGGACCTTCTCCTCCGCGCCGGGCCGGTCGATCTCCCCCTCGATCGCGACGCGGAGCCCCCGAAACCCCACGGACGCGCTCGGCGCGGCCCTCGACTGCGCCGGGGCGCAGCCGACCGTGCCCGACGGTGCCGAGACGAGACCGCGCTCCCGGAGCGCCTGCGCGAGACCCGCGTTCAGCAGTTCCAGCCTGTATCGGGGTTCCATGCGGTCGCGTCCGGCCGCCCTTATATGCGGGCGGAGGTCGGGGGACAAGCGCTTCGCAGGGCGGCGGCACGCGCGGGGGCGCCTTGGCCGGCGCAGGTCCGCTCCGTCTCTCCGACGGAGGCCCGGCGCCGCGCCGGTTCGTCAGGAGGCGCGCCCCGCGCGATCGTGGCGGCCGAGCCGCACATGCTGCGATGGGAACGTCCCGCGCGACCTGGACGCCTGGTGCGCCCGTGTCCAGGACATCCTGCGGGCGAGCCGTGCGAACGCCCGCTTCAGGACGCGGCGCGCGTGTCTGTCACCGCGCGCCCGCGCCGACCGCCGGCCTCGCCTCCCTGACGTCGAGGTATCTCCTGACGCTTTCGAGATCCTTGTCGCCGCGGCCGGAGAGGCAGACGAGCACGACCGCGCCGGGCGCGAGCTCCCGCGCGAGGCCCGGAAGCGCCGCCAGGGCGTGTGCCGGCTCGAGCGCCGGCAGTATGCCCTCCAGGCGCGCCAGGTGGACGAAGGCGTCGACCGCCTCGTCGTCCGTGCAGGCGCGGTACTCCGCGCGGCCGGAGTCCTTGAGGAAGCTGTGCTCCGGGCCCACGCCGGGGTAGTCGAGCCCAGCCGATATCGAATGCGCCGGCAGTATCTGGCCGGCGGCGTCCTGGAGCACGTACGAGTAGGAGCCGTGTAGGACGCCAGGCCTTCCCGCGGTCAGGGTCGCGGCGTGCTCGCCCGTTTCGAGCCCGCGGCCCGCCGCCTCGACCCCGACGAGCCGCACGGCCCTGTCGGCGAGGAACGCGCTGAAGATGCCGATGGAGTTCGACCCGCCCCCGACGCAGGCGACCACGGCGTCGGGGAGCCTACCGGCCGCCGCGAGGACCTGCTCGCGCGCCTCGAGGCCTATAACGCGCTGGAACTCTCGCACCATTCGGGGATAGGGGTGCGGCCCGGCCACCGAGCCGATGCAGTAGTGCGTCGTGCGGGAACTAGCGACCCAGTCGCGGATCGCCTCGTTCATGGCGTCCTTGAGCGTGGCGGTGCCCGACTCGACCGGCCTCACCTCCGCGCCGAGGAGCCTCATGCGTTGCACGTTCACGGCCTGGCGCGAGACGTCCTCCGTGCCCATGTAGACGGTGCATTCCAGGCCGAGGAGCGCCGCGACGGTGGCGGTCGCCACGCCGTGCTGGCCGGCGCCGGTCTCCGCGATGAAGCGCCTCCTCCCGGTCCTGAGCGCGAGCAGCCCCTGGCCGAGCGTGTTGTTGATCTTGTGCGCGCCGGTGTGCGCGAGGTCCTCGCGCTTGAGGAAGACGCGCACGCCCAGCTCCGCCGAGAGCCTCTTCGCCTCGGTGAGGGGCGTCGGCCGGCCGGCGAAGCCGAGCCACAGGCGCTCGAGTTCGTCCGCGAAGGAATCGTCCGCGAGGGCCGACTCGAACGCCGCCGTGAGCTCGTCGAGCGCCGCTATCAGGGTCTCGGGGACGAATCGCCCGCCGTACGGTCCGAAGCGGCCCGATCTGTCCGGGACGTCCCGCGCCGAGCGCACTGCCGTGCGCCAGGAGCGCAGGCCCCGGAGGCCCGACTCGACCATCCCATCGTCGGCGTTCACCGGGCCCTTCGCGGTCCGGCTCCTGCGTCTCGCGGTCTTCAACGGTGCATCCTCCCTGGTCCAGTTTGGGGACGTGCCGTTCGCTCCGTCGCTGAAAGACCGGAGGTCGCGCCTCGGCCCGGCAGTGCCGCGACGCAGGTGCGGCGTCCCGAAGGCCCCCTGGGACAGGGACCCGCTCGCAAGCGCGCCCTAGAACAACTCCTCCACGCCGCCCCCCGGCGGGGCGGGACTCGCCGCGCCGCCGGCCGGCTGGATGATCTCGAGCTTCCTCCCCTGCGCGCCCATGCGTCTGACCAGACCCTCGGCCTGGCGCAGTACGGCCTGCGCGTTCCCACGCCACTCGACATGCCCGTCGACGAAGAGCACGTTCGCGCCCTGAGAGTGATTCCCCGGGACATCGAAGGCGATTATCAGGTTTGGCGCGTCCGTCGCCTTCAGCCCCGAGACGTAGGCGTACTGCCTCTTGCCCGCCGGGCAGGACATGATCGTCGCGTCCGGCATGTACTTCGGCACGAGGTCCTGGAGCTTGGTTGGGAACTTCTCGCCGTTGTCGGACGCGTAGAGGTGGAGCGCGACGCCCACCTGCTTCAGGTTGGACATGCAGCTCGTCCGCGCGGCGCGCTCGCGCGCCGTGGCGAGCGCCGGGAGCGCGGCGCCTGCGGCCGCGCCTCCCACCAGGACCGAGCCTCCCGATATCCCTATGGGGCCCCAGCAGGTCAGGCCGACGCCGTCGGCGTCCGTCCAGCCTATCGCGACCTGCGGGCAGTCGTGCCTCGTGAGCGTCTCGGCGGACGGCAGCTTCGTCAGGTCGATCGCCCGCAACAGATCCCTGACCTGTGGCGGCGTGTCGCGGTCGGAGGCCGCGCGGTGGATGAACGGCGCGGCCATCGGAAGCATGGCGAGCGCCTGGGCGATGTCCTCGGGCCTGTTCGGCCGAGCGTACGCCACGAGGAACCCAGGCGCGACGCCGGCGCGCGCGAGCGCCTTCTGGTACTCCACCGTGGCGGCGGCGGGCGACTGCTGCCCGCCCTCGAGAATCCCGAGCACGTCGACCACGACGTCCGCGCTCGGAGAGAGGACGAGATGCGACTTCCCGAGCGCCACCGCCGGCGTCAGGCCCATCGGGGCGGATACGTACTTGATCGGCGTGCCGCCCGCGGAGAGCCTCTCCTGGAGCTGCATCCCCTGCGCCGCCGCGCCGGCCGTGGCGAGCTCGATCAGGACGTCGTAGGCCCTCCGGAACGCCGCCGGGTCCGCGAGACGCATGACCAGGGCGACCCCGGCCAGGTCCCCGAGCGGTCCCAGCCCCGCGAGCTTCGCCGGCATGCCGAAGATCGCGCCTTCCAGGCCGAGACCGTTCAGGATATCCCGCTCGATGTCGATATTGGCGGACTGCTTCACGAACTGGAGCGCGCCGTCCACGGCGCCCGCTCTCTCGGGCGCTGCGATGGCGGCGACCTTCCGCAGGAGCTCGATCGCCACCTGCGGGCGCAGGCGCCAGACGACCATGCCCCGCGTGTCCGCCGGCGCGAGCCGCAGCAACTCGTTCCTGACGGGCTTCTCGGAGAAGAGCTCGAAGAGCCCGCCCCGCGGCGCGGGGGCGTACACGAAGAGCTCCGAGCGGAAGCCGGGCTCGTCCACGGCGTCCGTGAACGAAATCGAGCGGACCGCGTCGAGCCCGAGCGCGCCGAGGACCTGCCTGGCGAGCTCCGCAGCCCTGCGCCCGCCCTCCCGCCGCACGACATCTAGCACGAGGTCCACGAGCCTCCGGAGGCTCAGGTAGCCGAAGCAATCGCGCCTCGCGCCCGCGCGCGAGATCGCCTTCAGGAAGTCGGCGTCCTCGGCCAGAGGTTTCCACTTGGGCACGCCCAGGGCCGTCGAGGCGATCTCCTGGAGGAGCTTTCCCCCGGGGCAGACGGCCGCGTAGAGCGCGTTATCGGTCAGGACGTAGCCGAGCTCGACATTGGCGGCCTTCTCGGCGACCATGCGGCCGAAGGTGAACGGGCCCAGCTCCCAGGTCTGGAGCTCGGGGCCGCCGGCCTCCTTGACCGCCCTGGATGCCCGCGCGAGGAGCCTCGCGGCAGCGGCGCGGTCTGCGACCTCCGCGAGCAGGGCGAACTCCGGGACGGGCTCCGCCTGCTCCCCTTCGGCCGGCACGGCCACGCCCACGAAGGCCAGCGCCACCTGGCCCCTGAAGGCCGACGTAACGTCGCCGAAGCTGAACTCGCCCTCCTGCTCGGCCGCCTTGAGCATGTCGGCGAGCTTGAGCAGCACCGGGTCCAGGAACGCCTTCACCTCGGGCTCGGACCAGAGCTTGTAGAGCCCGGTCTTCTTGAATCCCTCGACGGAGGCGCCCAGGTTCTCGGCCACGAGGAGGCCGAGCGTCCTCTCCGGCAGGAGCCTCGAGGCGGCCGGGGGCTCGGGCGCCGCGGCCTTCGGGCCTTCGGCCCCTCCCTGTCGCGGTTCGCCGGCGAGGAGCTCCGGCGACCGCGCGGCGCAGGCGAGCGCCACTGCCGTCAGCCAGGCCCACCAGGCCCGACCGTCGGGGAAGGCGCCCTTTGCCCGGCACAAGACGCGCACCGACCCGCTGGCGATGAGCATTCCGTCTCCTCCCGTTCCACCGGATTCACAGGGCGAGCCCCCGGGCGGCCGCCGGACCGCGGCCGCCGCGGCGAGTCGGCCGCCTCAGGCCCCTCCCCGGGCCGCTCGCCGAGCCAGCCCCGCCGCGAGGAGCATAGCGGCCAGGATCGAAGCTCCCGCGAGCGAGCGGCCGCCCGGCGGCGCGGCGCACCCTCCGCCGCCCGAGCCCTCGGACGGGTGACTGGCCCGGTCGAGCGGATCGGTCCCGGCCATCACCTCGGCCCCGTCGGTGTAGCCGTCGTCGTCGCTGTCGGAGTCGCCGACCGTCGTCCCGTAGGTGGCCTCCAGGCTGTCCGCGAGCTGGTCGCTGTCGGAGTCCGCCCCGAAGGTCACGTCTATCGTGTGATCCGCACCGACGGCCGAGAAGGTGTAGCTCAGGCAGAGCGGCGCCGCAGAGCCGTCCACCTGCACCTCCTCTACCGCGTAGCCCGAGTCGGGCGAGAAGGCGAAGGTCTGGCTCGCCCCCTCTGCGACGGTCACCGCGCCCTGGGGCGAGATCGAACCGTGCGAGCCCGCGGAGGCCGTGATCGTGTAGACGCGGACGAACTCGGCGACGAGGCTCCGGTTCGCCGTCGCCTGGAAGACGTAGCTCGCGCTCGTGCTGACCTGCCTGCCGGCCTCCGTCCATCTGACGAACCCGTAGCCGGCGGAAGGCGTGGCGGTCACCGTGACATCAGTCCCGTGGTCGTAGACGCCGCTGCCGGAGGTCGTGCCGCCTGCGGGGGGACTCGCCGAGGTGACGATCGCGTACTGCTTGATCTGGAAGTTCGCGACCAGGGTCCTGTCGGCCTCGACGACGAAGGCGTACTGGGCGGAGGCGCTGACCGGCGTCCCGTCCTCGGTCCAGGCGATGAAGTCGTACCCGGTCGCCGCTGTGGCCGTGACGGTGCAGACCGCCCCGGTCGGATACTGGCCGGCGCCCGAGGTCGTGCCGCCTGCAGCCGGCGTTGAGGAGGTGGCGATCGTGCGCAGCACGCCGAAGTTAGCCACGAGCACGCGGTCCGCCGAGACCGTAAAGGTGTAGCTCGCGCTAGTGCTCACGATGGTCGTGCCCTCTGCCCAGCAGAGGAAACCGTAGCCGGCGTTCGCCGTCGCGGTGACGGTGCAGGTGGCGCCATTAGAGTAGACCCCGCCGCCCGTGGTCGTCCCGCCGTCCTCGGGGTTCGGGACGGTGACGACGATGCGCTGGTTGCGGTCGCGGAAGAACGCCACGAGGCTGTGGTTTCCGTTCACTGTGAACGTGTAGGCGCGCTCCGTGCTCAGGATAGAGTAGTTCACGGCGTCCACCCAGGCGACGAAGTCGTACCCGGTGTACGGCGTGGCGGTGACCGTGCAGCTCGAGCCGTCGGAGTAGTAGCCGGCGCCCGTGGTCGTGCCGCTCCCCGCCGGCTGGACCGATACGACGACAAACCCCGCCCGTGCCGTCCCCCCGGCGATGAAGAGCACGGCAGCCGCGACGAGCCCTGCACGCCTCGACGTCGACATCGCCTCCCCCTCACCTGGCACTGCGGCCTTTGCTCTGCACCGTCAGAGTATGCAACCCTCGCAACGGCGTGTCAAGGCTCCGCCCGCCTGGTCCGGGGTCGCTCAATTCTCCCCTACGGGACCGGGGCGCATACGTCGACGCCACGAGAGGGAGAACCGGACGACCCTGCCGCCCGGTCCTTGACCCCGCAGCGCGGGCGGTGCGGCTTGACTCGGCGCGGGGCCCCGATTACATTCCAGCCTGGCGGATCAGGGAGCGGGGTGCCGAGCGCATGGCGGCGGAACCGATCTACCGCAGGCCGTCGTACATGGTCTTCCGCGAGGAGGAGGACGGGGCGATACTGTTCAACTCGGACGACGGCTCCGTCTATCTCCTCGAGGACGTGGGCTGGGCGCTCTATCACCACCACCTGGACAAGGGCGCCACGCGCTCGGAGATGCTCGACTCCCTCAGGACCCACTACCCGGACCAGGACCCGGCTGCCCTGGAGAGGGACCTCGACGCCTTCCTCGCGGATCTCGAAAAGAGCCGCTGCGTCGAGAAGGTGGAGAAGTGAACCCCCGAAGGCCCGTCCCGGTCGCGCCGAGGGACGTCCACGTTCTCGTCACCGCGAGATGCAACCTCGCGTGCAGGCACTGCTCGGTCTACGGCGACGGCCCCGTCCTGGGCGACCTCTCGCTCGACGACTGGCGCGCGATCTTCGCCCGACTCTCCGCCTGGAAGGTGCTCAAGCTCACGGTCTCGGGAGGCGAGCCGCTCGTGCGGGAGGACATCGCGGAGATCGTCGCCGCGATCAGGGCGCTCCCGTTCAGATTCTCGCTCAACACGAACGCGATGCTCGTCACCGACCTGATCGCGCGAGCGCTCGCGGCGGCCGCGCCGCGGCTGGACTCGGTGATGGTGAGCCTCGACGGCGCAGGTCCCCCGACACACGACGCCCAGCGCGCCCCTGGCGCGTTCGAGGCGATGGCGGAGGGAGTCGAGCGGCTCCGCCGCGCGGGCGTGCCCGTCGGCTTCTACTGCACCGTGACGAGCCTGAACGCAGGCGAGCTCGACAGGATCGCCGAGTGGGGCCTCGCGCGCGGGAGATACGTCAAGTTCAACGACCTGCTCTGCGTCGGCCGCGCCTGCGGGGATCGGACGCTCGCGCTCGAGCCCGCCGCGCGCCGCGAGGCCGCGAGGCAGGTCGCCGCGCTCGCCGAGAGGCTCGGCCCCGGCGTCACGGGGACCCTCCTCGACATGCACCGGTTCGCCCAGCGCGTGCTCTCGGGCCGCGCGCGAGAGCACCCGCAGGGCTCCCGCGGCTGCGGCGCGATGCGCGGACAGATGTCCGTCTGGCCCGACGGGCGCGTGACCCCGTGCGACAGGCTCCCGCACCTCACCGTCGGGAACGCGCTCGCGGAGGAGTTCCCCGCGATATGGCGCTCGAGCGCGGCCGAGCGCTTCAGGGCGCTGCTCGCGACGCCGCTCTCGGAGCTCGAGACCTGCCGCTCCTGCGAGTTCCTGCCCTACTGCACGGGCGGCTGCCCGGTCCTCCCGCTGCGCGAGGGCGCGCGCGTTCTGCCGCGCGACCCGGGAAGCTGCCTGAAACTCTTCGTGGGCGAGGGGGTGGCCTGTGGCTGAGCCGGGGAAGCTCCCCGCCGCAGGGGTTCCGCCGCTCGCGAGCATCTATTACAACCCCGTGGGCGTCTGCAACCTGCGCTGCAAGCACTGCTGGGTCGAGCCAGAGCTCGACTCCGGCCGCGAGGACCCCTTCGCCCAGCGCGACCGCCGCGAAGAGGAGCTCTCGCCCGCCCAGTTCTTCTCGATCGTAGACCAGGCGAAGAGGCTCGGCCTCGCCCACGTGAAGTTCACGGGCGGCGAGCCCTTCCTCAGGCGCGACACGATCGACATGATGGAGGGCGCGGCCGCGCGGAGGCTCGGGCTCACGGTCGAGACGAACGGGACGCTCCTCGACGACTCGAGTATCGCGCGCCTGGCGCGGCTCCCCCTGAACCAGGTCGCCGTGAGCCTGGACCACGTGGACCCAGTCGAGCACGACCGCTTCCGCGGCGTGCGCGGCGCGCACGAGAGGGCGCTCGCGGCGATCGGGAAGCTCGTCGGCTCGGGCCTCCGCGTGCAGATCATCATGGCCGTCACGCGGCGGAATGTCGGCGCGGCGGCCGAGATGATAGCCCTCGCCGAGTCGCTGCGCGTCGAGAGCCTGAAGCTCTGCCCCGTGAGCGCCGTCGGGCGGGGGGCCGCGATCCACGCGGCGGGCGAAGGGCTCTCGGCGCGGGAGTTCCTCGAGCTCTACAGGCGCCACGCGAGGCCCCTCGGGCCGGGGATGAGGATACACGTCGAGGTCCCGCCCGCGTTCAGGCCCCTCGCCCAGGTGAAGGCGATGAGCCTCTGCCGGATCAAAGGGCTGCTCGGGCTCCTCCCGACGGGGGACGTCTCCTACTGCGGGATCGGGATGAGCCATCCTGAGCTTGTATTCGGGAACGTCCTGAGGGATAATCTGGAGGGTATCTGGCGCGAGCATCCGCGCCTGGTCGAGATCAGGGAGGGGCTGCCGAGGAGGCTCGGGGGCGTCTGCGGCAGGTGCATCCTCAGGGCGCAGTGCCTGGGCGTCTGCCGGATACACGCCTACGTCCTCAAGGGCGACCTCTTCGCGGCGAACGAGTTCTGCGAGGAGGCCGAGGCGCAGGGGTTCCACCCGCGCTCGCGGGTCGTCGAGCGCGAACCGGCGCTCTCCGCGCGCGAGTGACGAAGGGGGCGGACGATGGAGTTCCCGAAGGAGTACAAGGCGCCGAGGGTGCAGAACTTGTCTGCCAGCACGCAGGTGGCTTGGGGAGGCTGTTCGGGTGGGAGCAGCCCTGACTCCCCTGATTGCGCCAACGGTTCCTCTACCGGCGGATATCCCTGCCTGTGGGGAGCATCTGCGTCATCATCGTGCGTTACGGGACCAACTCCAACATCGTGCAGTCTTGGTATCAGTCCCTAGCAGCGGAATCCGATGCGCCTCCCTGCCTATCGTGTGGCCTGTTGCCTGACTCGTTCTTGTGGCGCTTCTGGTATGGTTTTCCACGCTGCGGGCTGCGTCAGGAACGGTCGAGCCTACCTTTTCTTGGCGCCGGACGGCGGAGGCAAAAGCACGCTGGCGGATCTCTGCGACCGCGCCGAGATACCAGTGCTTGCCGATGAAGGTGCGCTTGTGGTGGAGAGTGGCGACAGGTTTCTCCTTTGCCCGTTCGTCCGGCAGGCTAGGAACCGCAACGAACGAGGATGGTCCGATCGCCGTGCGGCGCTCTCGGGCGCGTTCTTCCTGCGCAAGGCGGAGAGCGCCGCGGCGGAGCGTCTGGGTGGCACAAGGGCTGCGGCCGTGTGCGTGCGGGAGTCATTGGTGCACGGGTTCAAAGAGGCCTCGCCCGAAGAACGATACGTCGTCCTCGACCGCCTGATCCGCTTCTTCCGCGCCGTCCCCGCATACATCCTCTACTTCAGGAAGGACAACTCCTTCTGGAAGGTGATCGACGAGCTAGAGGAGCGCGAGGCCCGTCGCGGGACGAGCTGAGCGCGAGGCGCGCGACGCGATGATCAGAAGCGGCGAAAGGCTCATCTTCTACGCCGGCGGCTCCATGTGGCCGACGTTCCGGCCCGGCGACCGCCTGGTCCTCGAGGAGTGCGACGCGCGGAGCCTCAGGCCCGGCGAGGTCGTCGTCTTCAGAGGGCGCACATCCGAGCCCGCCGAGTGCGCCGAAGGCTCGTTTCCGCACGCGATGCCGGGGCGCACGCCGAGGCTCGTCTGCCACAGGGTCCTTTCGGTGCGCGAAGAGGGCGGGTGCGTCTTCGTGAGGACGCAGGGCGACGCCTCGCGCGGTCCCGACCCCGACTGGCCCGCCGAGCGCCTCGTCGGCCGCGTGGTCGAGCTCCTCCCCGCGAAGGGCCGCAGACGCAGACTCCGGGCGCAGCCCTTCCTGGGCTGGCGGATGCGCCACAGGCTGAGCCTGCGCAGGCTCGCGCGGGCGCTCGCGCGGAGGCTCGCGCGGGTCTTCTGAGTGCAGGGTCATTCAATTCTCCCCTGCGGGGCCGGGGCGCATGCGTCGGCGAAGCGCGCGAGGGGCCCCTCGGCGCGGCCATGGATGCGAGAAGCCGGGAGGCCATCGCGGGGCTCTGGACGCTCGCGAATGGCGCGATACCAGAAGCACGCCGTGCCGGGGACGCCGCCGGCACGGCTTTCGCGGCGAGCCTCGCGCCGCGCGCGCGACGGCGAAGCGACCCTGCTTCTGAGCGCGCGCCGCTTGCGTGCGGGCCGCGCCCGCCGCAGAATGATCCCCGCCATGCAAGTGATCTGTAGCTGCGGCAAGAAACTCTTCTTCGGCGAGGATCCCAACGAGGAGCAGGTCTGCGACCGCTGCGGCCAGAAGGTCCGGGCATCGGGCCCTGTCGCGGACCGGCGGAAGGACCGCCCGGGCGCGAAGGGCGGCACGAGGACGCCGCTCCCCGCCCGCGCGGGCGAGCCGCAGGGGTTCGAGACGGCGCTCAGGCGTTCCCCCGTCCCCAGGCCCGGCGAGGACACCGGGGACCTCCTCCCCGGCCGGATAGCGAGCGAGCACCGCCGCTCGAGACTGGGCTGCGTCCTGGTGCCGGTGTTTCTCGCTGGGGCCGCCGTGGGCGCGGACTTCCTCCTGCGCCCGCCGGGAGCGCTCCCGTGCGGCCACAAGGGCAAGGCCGACTACCTCTTCGGCCTCGTCCCCGGCCACAGTTGCCCAGGCCTCGAGGCGCTGAGATATCTCGACCGCGTGCGCCGGAGGGCGCTCTTGCAAACCGAGGAGCTGCCGAGGTCGTTCCGGGAACTCGTCGGGGGGAAGGAGGAGCTCGCCCCGCCGACGCAGACGCCCTACACGTTCGATATCGCCGACGACGGCGCGCTCGTCGCGGACCCGATAGACGGCAGCCCAGGGCTCTCCCACTACCGCCTGGAGCGCGAGGGCACTGTTAGATGCGAAGAGTCGGAGCGCGCGGGCCCCTCGAGCCTCCAGACGGGCTCCTTCTGAGGACTCGGAACATGGACCGCCTCTGGGCCCCCTGGCGGATGGAGTTCATCAGGGCCGCGAAGGGCCCCGGCTGCTTCCTCTGCGAGGCGGTCGCGGCCCCGGTCTCGGAGGACCGGCGGAACTTACTGCTCCTCCGCTCTGGGCCCGCCTTCGTGATCATGAACAGGTTCCCCTACAACAACGGGCACCTGATGGTCGCGCCGACGCGACACGAGGGGCGTCTGGAGGCGTTGCGCGAGGAAGAGCTCGCGGAGCTCGTGCGCCTGGCCAGGCTCTCGGTGCGCGCGCTCTCCGCGGAGATGCGCGCGGAGGGGTTCAACATCGGCCTCAACCTGGGCAGGGCGGCCGGGGCGGGGGTCGCCGACCACCTGCACCTGCACGTGGTCCCGCGCTGGTTGGGCGACACGAACTTCATGCCCGTGATCGCCGACTGCCACGTGATCCCGCAGGCGCTCGACGAGCTATACGGGAGGCTCGCGCCCGTCTTCGAGCGCCTCCGAACGGAGCGACCCACATGAGGCCGCGGTTCGAGCGGCTCGAGGACGGCCTCGCCCCCTGGGCCGCGCGCGAGCGCGACTCGCGCGGCAGGCGATACCCCGAGCCGGAGCACGAGTTCCGCAGCCCCTACCAGCGGGACCGCGACAGGATCGTCCACTCCACGGCGTTCAGGCGGCTGGAGTACAAGACCCAGGTCTTCGTCAACCACGAGGGCGACTACTACCGCACGCGGCTCACGCACACCCTGGAGGTCTCGCAGATCGCGCGCACGATCGCGCGGGCCCTGGGCCTGAACGAGGACCTGACCGAGGCCGTGGCGCTCGCCCACGACCTAGGCCACACGCCGTTCGGCCACTCGGGCGAGGAGGCCCTGAACGAGCTCATGCGCGAGCATGGGGGCTTCGAGCACAACCTCCACGGGCTGCGCGTGGTGGACGTGCTCGAACGGCGCTACCCGGATTTTCCGGGGCTCAACCTCACCTGGGAGGTCCGCGAGGCCTTCGTGCGGCACGTCACGCCCTACGACCGGCCGACGGACGCTCGAGGCGAGTTCCCGCCCGAGGAGACCGTCCACCTCGAGGGCCAGGTGGTCTCGGCGGCGGACGCGATCGCCTACAACTCGCACGACCTGGACGACGGCCTGGTGAGCGGCCTCGTGTCCGAGGCGGACCTCCGCGAGCTCAGGCTCTGGCGACGCGCCGAGGAGGCCGCCGGACGCGCCTCGGGCCGAACGGGCGGCAGGCCCGGCCTTCCGGCCGACGCCAAGCTCCGCCGCTGCGCGATCGTGCGCCAGCTCATCAACATCCAGGCCTGCGACCTGATCGAGAACTCCTCCCACCGGATAGCCGAGTCCGGCGTGCGCAGCCTCGCGGACGTGAGGCGATGCAAGGACTGGCTCGTCCGCGGGAGCGACGAGCTCGCCGACGAGGAGCGGGAGCTCCAGCGGTTCCTACAGGAGCGGCTCTACCGCCACCATCGCGTCATGAGGATGGCGAACAAGGCGAAGCTTTTCGTGGAGGAGATCTTCCAGGAGCTCGTGCGCCACAGGGAGGACCTCCCGCCCGAGCACCGCGCGAGGATCGACGAGGAGCGCGAGCCCGTCGAGCGCGTCGTCTGCGACTACATCGCCGGCATGACCGACCGCTACGCCCAGGACGCATACAAACAGCTTTTCCATCCTTACGAGAGGATGTAGCCCTCGCAGGGAACGCGGCGGAAGCAGGACGCCCCGCGTCACTGCGCCCGGGGGAGGGCCTTCTCGACCGCCTCGACGGCCTTCGCCATGCCGGCCGCGTCCGAGGCGATGAGGCTGAGGGCCTGGAAGCCGCCGACGAAAGGCGAGAACGTGCGCGCGATCCTGAACTCCCCCTCGGGGCAGTCGCTCCCGTCGAGGAGACCTCCGCGCGCCTGGTCGAAGATGAGCACGTTGTCGCGCGCGCTACCCAACAGGACGAGGTCCGCCTCCACGGTCCGCCACTGAGGGAACGCGAACGAGGGCCTGACGAGCTGGAGTCCCACGACGACCCCGCGCGGGTCGGCGGGGGCCGTCTCCACCCTGCGGCCGACGGCGCGGAAGCGCGCCGCGAGCCGCGCGGCCAGGTCTCTCGCCGTCGCGTCGGCCGATTGCGCCTCCGTGAGCGCGATGACGAGCGGGACTTCCCTGCGCGAGGCGAACTCGGCCACGTTTTCGCGCCCCGTCCCGGCCTGGGAGCGGGCCGGGGACCTGCGGGGCGGCGCGAGCCGTATCGTAGACGAGCGGCCGGTCAAGAGCTCCGTCGCCGCGAGCGAAAAACCTCGAGCGGCCTCCTCGGCCGTGACGGGGAGCTCGGCATCGAGCCCCGTCGCCGTGAAGACCCGCGCCGTGCGGCCAGCGCCGGAGATATCGAGCCGCACCGGCAGGCCGCGGCAGCGGCCGGCGACCTTCGCGACGAGGAAGCCGCGAGGCCCGCTCGCGAGCTCGAGCGAGGGCGAGGCGGGCTCCGCCGGCGGGAGCGCGTAGAAGCGGAAGCCGTCCTTCGTCAGGTCGCACTTGCGCGCCTCATCGGCGGAGACGAGGCGCCCGAGCCTCAGGTCGTAGATCGGTCGCTCGGTCCGCCACGAGATCTCGGCCACCTGCGGCCTCACGAACTTGCCGTCGTTGAGCGGCCTGCCGGCGGGGTCTTTCGGCGCAGCCATGTTGACCACGGTCAGGTACTCGACGTCCCCGGCGAACGTCGGGATCGCCCACGCCGAGGGGTCGTCGCTCCACGCGACCGGCCGCTCGAGCGCGCCCAGGGTCGCGCGCAGCTTGGCGATGTTCCCCGCGTTCCGCGCCGTGAGCCTCGCGATCGCGTCCTCGACGCCCTGGTTGATGTAGGACACGAACCGCATGCCCGTCCGCTCGGCCTCCACGGGACAATCGGACTCGTCATCTGCGAGTATCCTCCCGCCGCGCCGGAGGAACTCCCCCAGGGCGTCCGAGAGGCCCTCGTGCCAGGCCCATGTGCCGTCGAAACGGTTGAGGCCGACCAGAAGAAGCGCCTTCAGGGACCGGCGGGAGCGCAGCCCGTCGCGGAGGAGCTCCTCGGGCGTCACAACGACCGCCGGGAAGCCCGCAGCGTGGCATACGAAAAGGGCCTCCGTGACCTTGCCCTCGTGCGACCCGTCCGGCTTCCCCTCGCCGATGGGACGCGAGATCGCCTGCTCGTGGACGTACAGCACCCCGACGGTGGCGAGCGGCTCCGTCATGGCGAAGACGCCGCCGTAGGTCCTGACCCAGTCGTGGAGCTCCCTGTACCAGGCCATGGCCTCGGCCCGAGAACCGGCGTGCGCGAGGAAGTTCGTGCCGACGCCTGTCACCCCGCGCGTGAGCGCGAGGGCGTAGGCCCGCTGCATCGTCTCGCGCCCGAAAAACAGCCCGAAGTTGTCGATGATCGTCCAGCACCGCTTGCCGGGATAGTACGATCTCAATCTGTCGATCATCGCTACGCTGTGGAGAGGTTTCCACGCAGGGGTCTCGTTCCAGTCGTAGACCTGCATCACGTCGAGGTCCTTGTGCATGGGCCTGCCCGGGATCGTTGCCCAGGGCCAGCCGCCGGAGCCGCCCACCCCGGGCGAGGAGCCGTAAGAACCGGTAGTGTAGACCAGGTTCGGCTCCACCTCCCGCACGGCGCGGGCGAGGTCGCCATAGCGTTCGAACGTCTCGTCGTAACGGCGGATGTACTCGACGAACTCGCGCTGGGTCGCCCTCGCCTCCACGTCCTTGGAGGGGTTGAGCGCCGGTCCCAGCGGGACCCTGGGAGGCCTACCTGCGCACCAGGCGAGGAACGCCCTCGCCCACGGGCGGTTCATGATGGGGCCCGCCCAGTCCCAGTAGGGGACGTACCCGGCGTTATCGGCGCCGGTCATCACCCCGATGAAGTTCGGATACTTCGCGAAGCGCGAGGCCGCGAGCTGCACGTCCCTGATGCACGGCCGCCAGAAGGTGGGCAGGTTGTGCATGAAGAAGGCGATGTTGGGATTATTGACCTCGTTCGGTATCACGCCCGCACGGAGGCCTTTCGCCAGGAGCTCGCGCAAGAGACGGTCGGTCCCCTCCGGGTGCGAGGGGTCGGCGTCGTTCATGTTCGAGACGAAGAGCGCGTCGAAGCCGAGCTCTGCCAGGTGCGCGGCGAACGCCGCCGCGTCGCCGGCGAACTCCGGCATGTGGATCCCCCACTTCCACCAGGCGCCAGACATGCCGGCGTGGAGGTAGGCCCCGTATGTGAGCACGGGCGAGCGCGGGATCTCGACTCCTACTCGCGCCGCCCAGTCCCTCGGCGGCAGACTGCCCGCACGCGGCGGAGCTGCGGCGGCCATGGCCGCCAGGTCCTTCTCCCAGGCCTCGCGGTGGACGAAGGGCTCCGGCCTCGGCGCGTTCCTCACGCGGATCGGGGGCGCGCCAGGGATCGTGATATCGACCGACTTCGCGCGCTCGACGGGGGAACCGGGCGTCATGGGTTCGAGGCCGACGTCGAGCTCTACCGGCGCGCGGCCGTTCACCGAGAGCCGGTAGGGCCTCCCCCGCTCGTTCTGCGGCAGGAGGAGCGTGACGCTCCTCACGGGGCCGGAGGCGAACGGGACGAGGCAGCGCCCGGGGATCACCTCCGGCGCCTCGCCGGGCCTGCTCCAGGCCACGGACAGATGCGCCCCGCCGGTCCCCTGTTTCACCAGGGCCTCGACATAGTAGCGCCTGCCTGCCTCCAGGCGCACGGGCCGGGAGCGCTGCTCCGGGAAGCGATTCCAGTCGCGCGGGCCCGTCCAGTCGCGCACGGAGGCGATCTCGCGCGCGTTCGCAGGGGAGTCGTCCGTGCCGAGGAGGAGCCTGCCGTTGTCGTCGCTCGCCAGGAGGAAAACGTATTCGCCCGTCGCGGGCGGCACGAGCCAGCCGCGGACGCGCGCGCCGGAGCTCTCGCCGAGGCCCTCCGCCAGTTCGAACGACGCGAGCTCGAGCGTCTTGTCCGGCGGGCCGGCGAAGCGCTCGGAGCGCACGAGGTCGTCCAGGGCCCGGCCGGGCAGGCCGTACCAGACCTCCGCGGTGAGCGAGCCCGGTCCGCCGGTGGCGAAGTCCCTGGAGTAAACGACCTTGCCGCCCACCGATACCGAGACGCTGGAAATGTCGCCGTCTCCGGGACCCCTGAGCTCCACAGGGAAGGTCATGAGCTCGTAGCGGCAGCCGAAGCCGTTGGCCGTGAGGTCGGTCGTGTAGACGTGCTTCTGGCTCCAGTACCACTCGAGGACCCTGAACCAGTGGCCGCCGGGCTCCACCACGTGATCGTAGGGCTGCCTGAGGAGCGGCATGCGCTCGGCGCCCTGCCTGAGCGGAAGCTCGCGGTCCTCCACCGCCTCGGCGAAACAGGGCTTCCCGTCGAGCGTCATCGCCGGCCAGTCGACGACGTCGGGGCGCGAGCGCCGCTCCGCCGGGCGCCTGGTCACGGCGTCGAAGTTGCCGTCCCGCAAGGCCCGGAAGGCCTCGGTCGCGTCGAAGCGGGTGAGGTGGAGCCTCACCACCTGCGAGGGCGGCTGGAAGTCGTCGGCCCGCGCGGGGCGCGTCTTGAGCGTACCCGCTTTGTCACGCGCGACCTGCTCCGCCGTCAGCGCGACCGGGAAGATGCGCACCCTGCCCACGAACCCATCGAGCCACTCGCCGGAGTAGTCGTCCCAGCCGAATACGAGCGGGTCGCCGGTGGTCTCCAGGCCCGTGGCCGCGCGGATCGACGCCATCCTGCGGCCGTCGACGTAGTGCACGCCCTCCCTGGGCGCGTCCCAGACGAACGCGAGATGTCGCCACTCCCCGGGACGGATCCCGGCGTCACTCGAAAAGTTCGCCGGCCAGCCGAGGCCGTCGGAGCCTTCCGTCACGAAGCGGCCGTGGGCGTCCACGCCCAAGATGAACGGCGTCGGATGATAGCCGACGGTGCGCTTGGAGATCAGGCACGCCTTCCGCTGCCGCGGGAGCTTCTTCATCTTCGCCCATACTGTGACGGTGAACACCCTGCCCACGCGGTTGAGAAGCGCGCTCTCGACGGAGACCGCCTTCGCGCCCTGCGAGCCGTCGAACTCGAGCGCCCGAGCGACCCCAGGGGGGCCGGCGGCCACGTCGACCGCCCTTGCCCCCTTGCCCGCGGCGACGAGCGTCGCGGCCGCGGGTCCCCTGTCGAGGATGCGGTCCGCCCGGCCGGGCTCGGTCTCCATCGTGTACTCGGTCACGACGGGCACGGGCTCGTCGACGGCCGACGCGCCGCGCGCAAGAAGGCTCGCCATGAGCGAGAAGAGCCCGACTGCCGCCGCCCGGGTGCACCGTCGAGGCCGAGGCGCGAAGAGGCCCGGGCTCCTGCGGCGCGTCGAACGCTCGCGCATGGTTTCTCCTCCAGGACCGCGAATGTGCGGCTTGCCGCGGGCAGGGAAATCCGAACGCGGCTCGCCGCGTCCTGTTCCGAGCCAGTCGCCGCCCTCCGACCCGGCATACCGCCCGCGCATCAAGAGTGGCAGTTGATGGCGACACCGGGACTCGAACCCGAGTGGCGCATCGTACGGACTCAGCTCAGCATAGGGCCGGACCGGAGCCGGGTCAAGCGTGCGAGCGTCGAGCCAGGGTATGCGACCTGGTCCCCTGCTCGACGCCTGGCGAGCTTGCGCAGGTTCGCGAGCGGGCCTAGCATCCCCGCAGTCGCTGTACCAGGCTCTGAGAAGGGGGACGGCATGACACTGAACAGACGGGAGTTCCTGGCGGCCGGCGCGGCGGCCGCCTCGGGATTCGTCGCGGCGGGCCTCGCGGAGGGCGGAGAGGCCCCGGCGGGGAGGAGGCAGGCCGTGCTCAGGCTCTCGGCGCAGGAGGGCTTCGTGCCCGGAAAGTCGCTCGAGGAGAAGCTCGCCAAGCTGGAGAAGTGGGGGATCGAGGGCCTCGAGCCTGGCGGCGGGATCGTCGGGAACGAGAAGCACTACCTCGACGCCCTGCGCAACACGAAGGTGAAGATCAGCGCGATCTGCTGGGGCTCCGGGGGAGGGGCGCTCGTCTCGGAGGACCCCGCGCGACGCGGCCCGGCGGCGGAGGAGCTCAAGCGCGTGCTGAGCTCGGCGGGCGAGCTCCGCTCTACCGGCGTGATCTACGTACCGGCGTTCAACGGCCAGACCAAGCTCTCGAACCAGGAGATCCGGAAGGTCCTGACGGACACGCTCCCGGCCCTCGGCGAGCACGCCCTCAAGGCCGGTACTCGGCTGCTCCTCGAGCCGCTGAACCGCGGCGAGGCCTTCTTCCTCAGGCAGGTCGCCGACGCCGCCTCCATCGCGCGCGACTGCAAGAGCGAAGGCGTCTGCGTCATGGGTGACTTCTACCACATGTACATAGAAGAGACGAGCGACATGGGCGCGTTCATCTCCGGGGGGAAGTGGCTGCACCACGTCCACCTGGCCTCGCGGACCAGGGTCCTGCCCGGCCAGGACGACCGGTCGTTCGTCGACGGATTCAGGGGCCTCAAGTACATCGGCTACCAGGACTTCTGCAGCTTCGAGTGCGGCTGCCGCGGGGACAAGGAGGTCGAGATCCCCAAGGCGATCGCCTTCCTGAAGAAGGAGTGGGAACAGGCGAAGCTCTGAGGCGGAGCTCCCGCGCTCGGGGGCGAGTTCCGGGGACATGCCTCCCCGCGCTTGACGGCCTCTGGAGGTCGGGGCTAACATGAATCGCAGCGTGCCGTTCCTGGTTTCCCCTGGAAGGATCCGATGATGCAGACCGTTCTCTCCCGCCGCGCCCGTTCGGTCTCGGGTTCCGAGACACTCGCGATCAACGCCAAGGCGAAGGAGCTCAAGAAGAAGGGGATCGACGTCGTAGCCTTCGCGGCAGGCGAGCCCGACTTCCCGACGCCCGCTTACATCTGCCGGGCCGCCCACGAGGCGATCGACCGCGGGGAGACCCGCTACACGCCCGCGGCTGGCACCGCCGAGCTCAGGGCGAGGATCGCGAAGAAGCTCCAGGAGGAAAACGGGCTCTCCTACGCCCCCGAGGAGATCGTCGTCTCCTGCGGTGCGAAGCACTCGCTCGCCAACGTGATCCTCGCCCTGGTGGACGACGGCGACGAGGTGCTGCTCCCGTCGCCCTACTGGGTGAGCTATCCCGAGATGGTGCATCTCGCGGGCGGGCGCGTGTCTGTCATCCCGACCTCGGCCGAGTCGGGCTACAGGGTCAGGCCCGAGGACGTCGCGCGGGCCTGCACGGAGCGCACGAAGCTCTTCATACTCAACTCGCCCTCCAACCCGACCGGCACCGTCTACCCGCCCGAGGAACTCGAACGGCTCGGCCGGGTGCTCGTCGAGAAGGGCCTCTGGTGCATATCGGACGAGATCTACGAGAAACTCGTCTTCGGGAAGGCCGTGCACAGGAGCATCGCGGCTGTCGTGCCCGAGCTCAAGGGCCGCACCGTGGTCGTGAACGGGCACTCGAAGGCCTACGCGATGACCGGCTGGCGGATCGGCTACGCCGCGGGTCCGCGCGAGGTGATGGAGGCGGTCGCCAACATCCAGAGCCATACGACGTCGAACCCGACTTCGATCGCACAGGCCGCGGCCCTGGCGGCCCTCTCCGACGGCGCGCACGAGATCGAGTCGATGCGCGCGGAGTTCGAGCGCCGCCGGGACAGGCTCGTGGAGCTCCTGCGGCGGATAAAGGGCGTGAGGCTGCCCGCAGTCCCCGAGGGCGCCTTCTACGTCTTCCCGGACGTCTCCGCGCTCTACCACAAGGGCGCGATGAAGGACGTGGCGGATTCCGCCGGCTTCGCCAGGGTCTGCCTCGAGGAGGCCCACGTGGCGGTAGTCCCCGGCAAGGCCTTCGGCGAGGACAGGTGCGTGCGCCTGAGCTACGCGACAGGCCTCGACCGGATCGAGGAGGGGATGAAGCGCCTGGCGAAGCTCCTCTCGTAAGGGGCGGTCGGCCTGACAGCTCCGGCAGAGGGCCTGTGCGCTACTGGAGGAATCGGACTTGCCCGAGCTCGTACCCATGACGGCAGCCGGCAAGGCGAAGCTCGAGAGAGACCTAGCCGAGCTCGAGGGACGCCGCCCGGCCATCCAGAAGGCGATCGAGGAGGCCCGCGAGAAGGGCGATCTGAGCGAGAACGCCGAGTACCACGCGGCGCGCGAGGCTCTCGGCCAGCTCGAGGCCAGGATCGCGGAGCTCCGCGATAAACTCTCCCGCGCGCAGGTGGTCGACCTGCGCCGGGCCCCGCGCGATAGGGTCGCCTTCGGCGCGGAGGTGGTATTTCTCGACCTGGCCACGGGCGAGCGCAGGACCTGCCAGCTCGTCGGGGCGGGCGAGGACGACGCCTCGCAGGGCAGGATACTCACCACCAGTCCCATCGGCCAGGCCCTCCTCCGCAGGAGGGTGAACGACGAGGTCGAGGTGGACGTCCCCGGCGGGAAGACGAGGCTCAAGGTCCTGGAGATCAGGTATCCCACCTAGGTGCCCGGGCGGAGAAGAATGTGATATACCGCTGGTTCCCGGTGGCCGCGTGGGTGGGGCTGCTTCTCGTCCTCTCCCTCTTGCCGGCGGGCGTCGTCGAGACTCCGGCGGTGCTGGGGTTCGATAAGTTGGCGCACGCCGCGGTCTACGGCGTCCTCGCGCTGCTCGCCCATCGAGCGGTCCGGCGGCCGTGCCTTTCCTGCGGGCTCGTAGTGGCGGTTTCGTGCGGGGCCCTGGGCGCCTGCCTGGAGCTCGCGCAGGCGTTCGTACCGGGTAGGACGCCGAGCCTCGCCGACGCCGTGGCGAATCTCGCCGGCGCCGCGATCGCGAGCGCCGTCTACGTTCGATGCTGGGCCGGGACATGTGGATCGCACGCCGCGTGAAAGCCCCCGCGAGCGCCGGCGCGCTAGTATTGGTGTTGCTCGTCGGCTGCCGGACGCGCCCCCCCAACCCCGACTCTTCGCGCGCGACCGAGTTCGCCGTCCGCGAGGACGGCGAGGTCATCGTCGTATCGGCCGAGCGGACCGTCATGGGCGGCGTGCCGGCGCGGGTCCATGTGGCGCTTCCGCCGGGGGCGGATGGCGATCGCGCGCGACAGGCCGCCTGCCTCGCGCTCGACGAGATCGACAGAGTGGAGTCGGTCCTGAGCCCCTTCAGGACCGGGAGCGACATCGCGCGCCTTTCGGAGGCCCCCGCGGGCGAGTGGGTCGAGCTCGGCCGGGACGCGCTCGAGGTCCTGTCGCTAGCGCGCGAGCTCTGGGCGGGCTCGGGGGGCGCCTTCGACGTGACCGTCGGCCCGCTCATGCTAGTCTGGGGCTTCCACGGGAGGCGCGAGCCGCGGGTACCGACCCCTGACGAACTTGCGCGCGCCATGGAGAGCGTCGGAATGCAGAGGCTCGAGCTCGATGCCCTCGCGCGCCGCGCCAGGAAACTCGCCGAACGGATGCGGATCGACACCGGCGCCATAGCCAAGGGCTACGCCGTCGACCGCGCGGCGGAGGTCGTCGCCGGGGAGCTCGCGCATCTCGGGGCCGGTCCCGGCGGCCCTGGGGCGCTCGTCGAGATCGGCGGCGAGATCGTCGCCATCGGCGAGAAGGCGCCGGGCCGAGCGTGGACGGTCGGCCTGGAACGGCCGCGCACGCGCGAGATCATCGGGAAGTTCCCGCTCCCGTTTCGAGCCGACCTCCGGGCCGTGGCGAGCTCGGCCGACAGTTGGCAGTACTTCGTCCACGAGGGCAGGCGCTACAGCCACATCGTGGACCCGCGGACCGGGATGGCGCGCTCCGCGGGCGTGATCGGCGCGACGGTCCTCGCCGCCGACTGCGCGACGGCGGACGGCCTGGCGACGGCGCTCTGCGTGCTGGAGCCCGCCGAGGGGCTCGCGCTCGCGCGGGACTGGCACCCCGGTGCGGAGGCCCTCGTATTCGTCGAGGGGGCGGACGGCGGCGTCGCCCTCCAGGCCACGAGCGGCTTCCCCGAGGTGCCCGGCGCGATGGTCCGGCGGGGACCGACGGAGGAAACACCGCAACGATCGCCGCCGGCCGGGCGCGAGGCCTCACCCGGGGCTTCCGCGCGGGAAAGCGACAGGGTCGGAGGCGTCAATCGCCCGCAGGGGCCTTGAGGACCGGCTCGCCTCCGGACTTGGGATGCACCTTCCAGGGGTAGTACGGGCGGATGACGACGGTCCCCGTGGGCCACGGATACGCCCAGCCCCACCAGCCCCAACCCCAGAGCGGCCCAGGCGCGACGGCCCAGCCGCCGCCGACCGTGCCCGTGTAGTCGCGGACGAACCGCACCTGGCCGGTGACCTCCCTCCCGGCCCAGAGGGCGGACCAGGACACGGTGAAGTCCCTGAGGGCAGCGAGCGGTATCCCGCCGGTGATCGGCGGGACGCTAGTGATCGTCGCGATGGAATACGGCTCCAGGTCGAAGAAGAGGTCGAAGCGCGCGTGCGTTTGCGGCGCGACCTCGTCGCGCGAGGGGCCCGAGGCGGTAGAGATCCCGCCGCCGGTCCGGTAGACCCACTTCGGGGCGAACGACCGCCCGCCGACCTCGAGGCGGAAGCTGCCGGTCTCGAGCCTGGCGGGCGCCGCTGCGGAGTTGACCAGGTTCGCGGTCACCTGGACGATCGTCCGGCGATACCCGCGCCCGGCGTCGGCCGAGTAGGCCTCGCGCACGCTGAGGACCAGGAAGCTCTGCGCATCCGGCGCGTCTCCGGAGAGCCGCTTCGCGACGCCGAGCCGCTCGCCGTTCGTGACGAGCGAGCCCTGGCCCGGGGCGGGGTAGAACCACGTCATCTCGTAGCAGCCGGAGCACATGAGCACGGCGCCGGCCGCGAGCGCAGCCGCAGAAGCGCGCAGCGACATCATCACACACCTCCCGCCCGGCCCCATCTCTAGAATACCCGACCGCGGAGCGGCCAGTCAAGCCGCCCCATGTGCCGGTGACGCCCCCGGCACGGCTCTTGCGCTTTCGGTATCGCGCCATTCGCAACGGCTCAGAGCCCCGCGAGGGCAAGCGCCTCTCGTGGGGCCTCCGGGCGCCGCCGCGACAAATGCGGCGATCGCGCCACTTCGGGCCTCGCCCGCTGCGGATCCGCCCGGGGCGCACCGCGCCGCGGCTCAGCGCCACGCCTTCTCGGGGCCCGGTTCGCCCGCACCGTATATCTCCATCGAGAGGATGCGGCCCAGCTCGCGGGCGAGCTCCGGAGCCTCGGCGCTGAACCTGAGGCCCCCCTCGACGACCCAGCCGGCGAGCTCCCTCCTGCCGCCCGATTCGCGGGCGACGGCGAGGAGTGTCTTCTTCTCGGCCGCGGAGTCCCTTGCGCCCGCGGCTCGGGGGATCAGGGTGATCTCCAGCCGGGCCGCCTCGGAGTAGTTCGCCACCACTTCCGAGCCGACCTTCCTTTCGCCGAGCCTGACGCCGCCGTGCGAGTCGCGGAAGGTCATCTTGAGCACTCCCGCCGAGAGCGCGCGGCGGTCGGGCTCGCTGAGCGGGAGCGGCTCGCGGGCGCCGGCCCTGTAGAGCTCTACGCGGCGGTCCGCGGCGCCGGCCAGGTCCCTCTGGAACTCGAGGAACTTCTCCTCCTCGAGCGCCCTCGCGAGGACCCGCTTGAAACTAGCTGGGACCTCGTAGCCGGCCGCCTCGGCGAGCGCGAGGTGCTTGGCAGCGCGCGCGTAGTCTTTCTTCCGATAGTACGCTACGGCCAGGTTGTTGTGGGCGAGGCCGTAGCCGGCCCGCGCGGCGACAGCCCTCTCGTAGAACGCGATGGCCTCGTCCTCGCGGCCCTCGCGCGAGGCGAGATGCCCGAGCGAGTTGAGCGCCTCGGGGAAATCGCTCCTCAGCCGGAGCGCCGCCTCCCAGGACTCCCTGGCGCGCTCCGGCTCGCCCAGGACGTACTGGACCAGGCCCAGGTTGTACCGGGCCTCGGCGAGCGACGGGTCGAGCGAGACCGCCTGCTCCAGGGCCTCCTTCGCCCGGAGGGCCGCCTTTCTCCTCTCCTGCGGGGAGTCCAGGAACCGGCTCGCCTCGAGCCTCAGGTGCCCTAGCACGTTCCAGACAGCGGCCTCGCGCGGGGCGGCCCTCGCGGCGCGCTCGGCGTACTCGACCGCCCTGGCGAACGCGCCCTCGCGTGCCCAGAGCTCGGCGAGGTCGTAGGCCGCCCAGAAGAGCTCGCCCGAGGCCTGGAGCACCGCCTCGAGGTCCCGCCTGCGCCGGCCGATGTCTGGCTCCACCCTCGCGCGCAGGTAGCGCCGCAGCGGGTCGGTCACGTCTTTCCGCAGGAGCTCGTCATAGCGCCTCACGAGCTCGGTCGAGGCGCCCGCGGCCATGAGTATGTCCTGGGCCTCGCGATGGACGGGAAGCGTCAGCCGGAGGTCGCCGCGTGCGCTTTCGAGCGCCTCCTCGGCGAGCCTCCTCGCGCGCCGGGCGTCCCCGGTCTCGAGCGCCGCGCGGGCCTGCCTGAGGAGTTCGCCTCCTCCGGCCCCCTGGGAGGCTAGCGCCGCGGCCAGAGCGAGAGCGAGCGTGGCCAACGTCGATCCTCCCCGGTGCGCCGGGGTCTCGCACCCGACAGACGAGCCTGCCCATCGCGCATGCTAGCGCCGGGCAGGAGCGGAGGTCAAAGCCCCTTCCATGAGACTCCTCTGTCGTGCGCCGACCTGGGGAGTCGGATCGCGCAGCGCCGACTGCGGACGACGGACTTGCCGCGGTCGAGGAGCCGACGTATCCTGCCCCCGACGGATGCCTTCCGGACTGGCCCCCGCGCGCCGTGCGGGGCTTTGCAATGCCAGGTGGCCAGCGGGGCCGCCTGGTCGCGGCCGGACCTGCGACGGACGGGCGATGAAACAGCTCGTGGCCAGCTACAGGACGGGCGAACTCGCGGTGCTGGAGGTCCCGACGCCCGCGCCGGGGCGCGGCGCCGTGCTCGTCCGGAATCGTTCGTCTCTCGTGAGCTCGGGCACCGAGCGCGCCATGCTGGAGCTCGCCCGCAAGGGCCTCGTCGGGAAGGCCCGCGCGCGCCCGGACCTCTTCCGGCGGTTCATGGAGAAGGTCCAGCGGGACGGCCTCTTGCAAGCGACGCGGGCGGCGCTCGCCAGGCTGAACGAGCCCTTCGCGCCGGGCTACTCCTGCGCCGGGACGGTCGTGGAGAGCGGCGACACGGAAGGCGCCTTCGCGCCGGGCGACCGCGTCGCCTGTGGCGGGCTCGGCTACGCCTCCCACGCGGAATACGTCGTCGTGCCGGTCAACCTGTGCGCGAAGGTCCCGGAGGGGGTCGCTCTCGATGCCGCCGCGTTCGTGGCGGTCGGCTCGATCGCGCTCCACGCCTTCAGGCTCTCCGGCGCCGCGCTCGGCGAGCTCGTGGCTGTCGTGGGCGCGGGGCTCGTCGGCCAGCTCGCACTGCAGATCGCGCGCGCCGCCGGCTGCCGGACCGTGGCGGTCGAGGCCGACGCCTCGCGTGCCGCGCTCGCCAGAGAACTCGGCGCCGAGGCGGCGTACCTTTCGTCCGAGGAGGGCGTCGCCGAGAAGATACTCGCCGCGTTCCCCGTAGGGGCCGACGCCGTGCTCGTCTGCGCCGCGACGAGTTCGAACGAGCCCCTGAGTCTCGCCGCGGCGATCGCGCGGGACAGGGCGCGCATCGTCGCAGTCGGCGACGTGGGGCTGGATATCCCGCGGCGCGAGTTCTATCGGAAGGAGCTCTCCGTCGTCGTCTCGCGCTCCTACGGCCCCGGGCGGTACGACGCGGGGTACGAGGAACACGGCCTGGACTACCCGCCGGGCTACGTCCGCTGGACCGAGAAGAGGAACTTCGAGGAGTTCCTGGCGCTCGTGGCGGCTGGCAAGCTGACCCCAGAACGCCTCGTGACGCATCGGTTCCCCATCGAGCGCGCGCAGGAGGCGTACGACCTCGTGACGCGCGGCGAGGGGCGCTGCCTGGGCGTTCTGCTCGAGTACCCCGGCGAGCCCTCGGCGCCCGCGAGGAGCCGCGTCGATCTGGGGCCTCGCCCTCGCGGCGAGAGATTGGACGTCCTCCGCGTCGGTTTCGTGGGGGCAGGAGCGTTCGCGCGCTCGATCCTGCTGCCGGCGTTCTGCCGGTCGAGGGAGGTCCGCCTGACGGGGATCGCCTCCGCCTCGGGCCTGACCGCGCGCGACGCGGGCGCGAGGTTCGGCTTCGCCTACTGCACCGCCAGGGTCGAGGATATCCTCTCGGACGCCGAGACCGATGCCGTCGTGATCGCCACGAGGCACTCCACGCACGCGGAGCTCGCGGCGCGGGCCCTGGAGGCGGGGAAGGCCGTCTTCGTCGAGAAGCCGCTCGCCATCGACCGCGCGGGGCTCGAGCGCGTCGAGGAGGCCCTGCGGAGCTCAAGAGGGCTCCTCGCGGTCGGGTACAACAGGCGCTTCGCCCCCCTCGCGCGCGAGCTCCGGACCGCGCTCGCCGGCGCCGGGCCTCTCGCGATGCACTGCACGGTCAACGCGGGCCCGCTCCCGGCCGACCACTGGCTCCGCGACCCGGCCGAGGGCGGGCGGGTCGTCGGCGAGATCGGCCACTTCGTCGATCTCATGTGCTTCCTGTGCGGGGCGAGGCCCGTCGCGGTCTTCGCGGCGGGCGACGGGCGCGAGGAGGCGAGCGCGACGCTCCGTTTCGCCGACGGCTCGGTCGGGTCGGTCGCCTATACCTCTCGCGGCGACGCATCCTTTTCGAAGGAACGCCTGGAGGTCTTCGCGGGAGGCGCGGCGTTCGTGCTCGAGGACTTCAGGCGGCTGCTCGCAGTCAGGGGCGGCAGGACTCGGACCTCGAAGGCCGCGCAGGACAAGGGCCACGCGGCCGAGGTGGCCGAGTTCGTCGCGGCCGCCCGCTCCGGAGGGCCGGCGCCCGTCCCCTGGGAGGAGCTCAGGGCGGTATCACTCGCTACGCTCGCCGTCGCGGAGTCCGCCTCGACGGGCGCGGTCGTGCGGATCGACGGGGCCTGACGGCCACATGGCAGGCCCGCTCACCTGGTTCAGGACGCTGCGGCCGATCCCGCCATCTATGCTCCTCCGGAGGCTCGTCTTCGGAGCGAGGCGTCTCGTCCGTTCCGCGTTCCCGCGCCTGAGCGCGGCGCTGGCCGCAGGCGGCGCCGATGCCGCACCGATGGACCTGCGTCCGTTCGCCGGTTTCTTCGCGGCCGCCCGGGCGGGGAGGGGTTGGCCGGGCCTCATCGACGAGGGCGCGCTCACGATCCGGCTGCCAGGCGCCCGGGTCCCCTACGAGCCGGCCCCGGACTGGGCAGCGAGCGGCCTTTCGCGCCACGCGGGGCTCGAGCTCCACGCCTTCAGGTATCTGGAAGACATCGCCTCGCGGGCGGAACCGGGCCGCCGCTCGGAGGCGTGGGCGCTCGGCAGGAGGCTCGTGCTCGGCTGGCTCGAGGCCTGCGCGCGGCCGGTCGGCTGGGGCTGGGACCCCTACTCGGTATCGCTGCGAGTGGTCAACTGGCTCAAGTTCGCGGCGGCCTTCGAGCCGGAGCTGGGGGCCGAGCCCGCAGTCGCGGCTCGCATCGCGCGGTCCCTCCGCGCGCAGGGCCGCCACCTCGCGCGCAACGTGGAGTGGCACCTGCGCTGCAACCATCTCCTGGAGAATGGGCGCGCGCTCCTCTTCCTCGGCTCGGCCTTCGGCGACGACCGCGCCAGGCGCTGGGAGCGCGCCGGGCGCAGGATCGTCGACGGAGGCGTCCGCGAGCAGTTCTTCCGGGACGGCTGCCACGTCGAGCGCTCGCCGATGTACCACATGCTCGTGCTCGAGCTCCTCGCGGATTGCATCGAGCTCGTCCGCTCGCGCGGGGAGGAGCCCCCGGCGGCGTGGCTGGAGGCGCTCTCGCGCGCCTGCTCGTTCGCTCGCGCGGTGCTCCATCCCGACGGCGGGATACCGCTCCTGAACGACTCGGCCCTGGGGGTGTCCCGCGCGCCGGAAGAGCTCCTCGCGCGCGCGGCGGGGATCCTGGGCGGCGAGACTCGCGCGGGCGAGCCGTCCGACAGCGGCTTCCGCGTCGTCCGGACTGGGGAGCTGTTCCTCGTCGCCGACTGCGGCGCGCCCTCGCCCCCCTACAACCCGGCGCACTCGCATGCGGGGGCGCTCTCGTTCGAGCTCTCGGTAGGCGGCCGGCGCGCGATCGTCGACACGGGCGTGGCGGAGTACGCCCCGGGCGAGCTCCGGAGCTACTGCCGTTCGACCCGCGCCCACGATACGCTCTGCGTAGGCGGCGCCGATCAGTCCGAGATGTGGTCCAGCTTCCGCGTGGGCGGGCGCGCGCGGTGCGAGGTCTCGGCGATTCGCGAGGAGGCCGGGGCGATCCGCTTCTCGGCGAACTGCCGCTGGCACGGCGGCGCCGTCGTCCACTCGCGCGAGTGGATCATGTGGCCGAGCGAGGGGGTGCTCGTCGTCGATTCGGTCGAGACCGCCCCTGGGGCGCCTGTGGAGTGCCCCCTCCGCTTCGGGCCGGGCTGGCGCGTGGAGCGGCGCGACGGGCGCACGTGGCTATGCGAGGAGGGGGCGGCGCGCTGCTGGGTCTACGTCGGCGAACCGTGGCGCGCGGCCTGCGGCTCGTCTCCCGTCTGGCGCGAGTTCGGCAGGCGCGAGGAAGCGGCGACCCTGGCGCTCCAGGCCGCCGGACCCTTCGCGTCCGCCGCGTTCTTCGTGGGGCTCGGCCCGCCCCGCGAGGCGCGGGTCCTGCCGGCGGAGCGCAGACTGGTCGTTGACGGGCGCAGCTTCTCGTGGTAATGGGAACCGACCGAAAAGGAACAGGGATTGAAGATCGCGATGGTCGTCGGCGCGCGGCCGAACTTCATGAAGGCCGCGCCCATCTACAAGGAGCTGCGCCTGCGGCCGTCGGTCGAGGTCGAGCTCCTCCACACCGGCCAGCATTACGACCGCGGGATGTCGGACATCTTCTTCGACGAGCTCGGCCTGCCGCGGCCCGATCTCTGCCTGGGCGTGGGCTCGGGCTCCCACGCCGAGCAGACGGCCGCGGTGATGGTGGGCCTTGAGCGCGCCTTCGTCGAACGGAGGCCGGACCTCGTGGTGGTCGTGGGCGACGTGAACTCGACCATGGCGGGGGCGCTCGCCGCGGCGAAGCTCTGCATACCCATCGCCCACGTCGAGGCCGGGCTCAGGTCCTTCGACCGCACGATGCCGGAAGAGGTGAATCGCGTCGTCACCGACAGCCTGAGCTCGCTGCTCTTCACTACCGAGGAGAGCGCGAACGCCAACCTGCGCCGGGAGGGGCATCCGGAGGAGCGGGTGCACTTCGTCGGGAATGTGATGATCGATACGCTCGTCGAGCACAGGGCGCGCGCAGTCGCGCTCGAGGCCTGGAGGCGGTTCGGCCTCGCGGCCGGCGGCTACGCGCTCGTCACGCTCCACCGCCCGTCGAACGTGGACGACCGCGAGACGCTCGCCGGGATCGCCGGCGCGCTCCGCGAGCTCGCGCGGGAGCTGCCGGTGGTCTTCCCAGCCCACCCGAGGACGGCGAAGCGTCTGGAGGAGTTCGCTCTCGCGGGCGCGCTCGGCGGTCCGGCCGGCGTGCGCACGATCGAGCCGCTCGGGTACCTGGAGTTCCTCTCGCTCATGACCTCCGCCAGGATGGTCCTGACCGACTCCGGCGGCATGCAGGACGAGACCACAGCGCTCGGAGTGCCATGCATCACGCTCCGGACGAACACCGAGCGGCCCGTCACGGTGCAGATGGGCACGAGCGAGCTTGTCGGGAGCGAGCCTTCGCGGATACTGGCGGCCGCGCGGAGGGCGCTTTCGGGCGACTGGAAGCGCGGGCGGACGCCGCCCCTCTGGGACGGCCGTTCGGCCCCGAGGATCGCCGCGGTCCTGGCGGGCTGGGCGGGCCGGGGCTGAGGCCGCGCCGCGAAGGCGGCGGGGAGTTCGAGATGCAGGAGCGCGTGCTCGTCACCGGCGGGGCCGGGTTCATAGGTTCGCACCTGGCGGAGGCACTCGTCGCGTCCGGCCGGCGCGTGACGGCGCTCGACGACTTCTCGACGGGCAGGTTCGACAACATCGCGCACCTGCAGGGCGACGAACGCTTCGCCCTAGTCGCGGGCTCGATATGCGACCGCCAGCTCGTCGAGGAGCTCGCGAGGGCTCACGACAAGATCTTCCACCTCGCGGCGGTAGTGGGCGTGCGCAACGTGATCGAGGACCCCGTGCGCACGATAGAGACCAACATCGCCGGGACCGAGACCGTGCTCGAGTACGCCGCCAGGTACGCGAGGCCGACGCTCGTCGCCTCAACCTCGGAGGTATACGGAAAATCCGAAGACCTGCCCTTCCGCGAGGACGGGGATTGCGTCCTCGGCCCCTCTTCCAGGCGGCGCTGGGCGTACGCCTGTTCGAAGCTCCTGGACGAGTTCCTGGCGCTCGCGTACCGGCTCAAGACGGGGCTGCCGGTCGTGATAGCGCGCCTGTTCAACGTGGTGGGCCCGCGTCAGACCGGCCGGTACGGGATGGTGCTCCCCACGTTCGTGGGTCAGGCACTGCGCGGAGAGCCCCTGACCGTGTACGGCGACGGCACGCAGCGGCGCACCTTCTGCGACGTGCAGGACGTCGTGCCGGCGCTCCTCGCGCTCATGGACTCCGAACGGGCCAGGGGTGAGGTGGTGAACCTCGGCGGGACGCAGGCGGTGAGCATGAACGAGCTCGCGAGGCTCGTCCTCGAGGTCACGGGCTCGTCGTCGCAGGTCGTGCACGTGCCCTACGATCGGGCGTACCCCGCGGGTTTCGAGGACATGCAGGCGCGCGTCCCTGACATCTCGAAGGCGGAGCGCCTCGTGGGCTTCCGCCCCGGGACCGACCTCAGGCACACGATCGCCCGCGTCGCGGCGGCGATGCGGGATAGCGCCCGGTCGTGAAGGATATTCCTTGTCGGTCGCGCCAGGCGGTAGGTAGGCCCGGCGCCGCCGCCGAGAGGTTCTGAGGCTCGCACCAGCGATCCGCCGGCGATAGGCCGGGCTGTCGCGAGACGCTCCGTCCGGGACCGGGGCCCGGCAAGACCCGGACGAGCAGCAGAGGTCATGGAGAAGCCCGGGCGCCTCCTCCCGGGCATTGGGAAACCTTGGAAGAAACCGCCGAATCTCCAGGTCTTTCCTCGGAAACGGCGTCTCGGCGTGCCGCCGGCGCACCGGCGGAGGCCATGCCCCGGCCGACTCGAGTCGGACGCGACCTGACGAGCGGCTCCGTGACGGCGGCCATCTGGGCGCTCGCGCTCCCGATCATCGTCGCGAACTCCGTGCACGTGGTCATCAATCTCACGGACGCCAAGTTCGTCAGCATGCTCGGCGAGACCGAGCTCGCGGCGGTGGGGCTCTCGCGGCCGGTGATGTTTTTCGTCGGAGCGCTCTTCATGGGCATCGGCGCCGCCTCGACGGCGATGGTCGCGCGCGCGGTGGGCGCCGGGGACTACGACCGCGCGGACCACGTCGCGGGCCAGGCGATCATCCTGACGTTACTCCTCTCCGTGCTGGTCGGCGCCGCGGGTTACCTGCTCGCGCCGCAGATCCTCCGGGCCCTGGCCGCCCCGGGGGAGGTCCTGAGTCAGGCCCAGGGCTACCTGAGGATCAACTTCGTCGGGCTCGCTTCTCTCTTCACCCTCGGGGTCTCAGGCGGCATCCTCAGGGGCGCGGGCGACGCGAAGACGCCCCTCGTCATGAGCGCCATCGCGGCGGCGCTGAACGCGATCCTGGACCCGCTCTTCATCTTCGGCCTCCTCGGCCTCCCCGCCCTGGGCGTGAAGGGGGCGGCCGTCGCGAGCGTGCTCGCCCAGTGCCTCGGCGCGGGGCTATCGCTCGCCGTGCTGATCCGGGGAAGGCTGCGCGTGAGGCTCCGGCTGAGGGAGTTCTCCTTCGACGGCCGCGCCGTCCTGCGGATGATCTCGATCGGCCTGCCGGCCTCGGTCCAGATGGGCCTGCGGGCCCTGATGGCGAACTTCCTCGCCCGCTTCGTGGCGGGATTCGGCGAGGCGGTGCTCGCCGCCTATACCGTAGGCATGAGCCTGGAGCAGATCGCGTTCATGCCGACGTTCGGGATCGCCGAGGCCTCCGCGGCCCTCGTCGGACAGAACCTGGGCGCGCGCAAGCCGGATCGTGCGCGCAGAAGCGCCCTCATCGCGATGGGCTACTGCATCGGGGTGATGGGCTCGATGGCGATCGTGTTCGCGCTCGCAGCCCCGCATCTCATGGCGGCGTTCGGCCTGTCCGGCGACGGCGTCCGGGCCGGGACGCTCTTCCTGCGGATAAATGCGCTTTCACTCTCGTTCTCAGCGGTAGGGATCAGCCTGAACCGCGCGATGGGCGGCGCGGGGGACACACTGCCGACGATGGTGTTCACGGTCGTCTCGCTGTGGGTCGTGCAGGTGCCTCTCGCCTGGATGCTCAAGGGCGTTCCGGAACTCGGCGCGAGCGGCATCTGGTGGGCGGGGGTCATCGCGTCCTTCCTCCAGGCCGCGATGACCGCCGCCTATTTCCTCACGGGGCGGTGGGCGAAGAAGAAGCTCTGAATCCGGCCTGCGACGGCCGCTCGCCGAGCCCCCAGGCTACGGCATCCTGAGGCTCGTCTCCTTGCCTGGGGCGAGTCTCTTCCTCCGGCCCTTCCAGGAGAATACCCCTCGCACGCCCTCGGGCAGCGATACGCTCGCCTTGCAGGATCCGTCCGCGGGGAACTCCATCCTGGTCCTGATCTCCCCGCGCGGGTGGGGCAGCCTGGTCTGGAGCCACGCGAGGCCGCCCGGCGAGGGCGCGACGAGCACCTCCGAGAAGCCCGGCGCCGCGGGGCGCACGCCCGCGAGGCTCGCGTGCATGTGGAAGAGCGGGTGCGAGCCCCAGGCGTGACAGTCGGAGCGCGAGGGCTCCGGGGCCTCGACGGGCGTCTTGAAGCCCTTCGCGAGGAGATCCTTCCAGAAGCCCAGTTTCTCCAGTATCAGGTCGCCGCGGCCGAAGTTGTAGAGCGTCTCGAAGAGGTAGAAAGAGAAGTAGACCGTCCCCCTGGCGAGATCGCCCGCACTCAACAGGGCCTCCAGGCACCGCTCGCGTCTGTCCCCGGGCAGGATGTCCGAGAGGAGCGCGAGGACCTGCGCGTGCTCGCTGAACCGGCTCCGCGCGAGGTCGTCGGCGACAAGAGAGCGCTCCTCGCACCAGAACTTGTCGAGCACGGCCTTCCCGACGCGCCGGGCGAGATCCCTGTCGCGCGCCGCGAGCGAGCGCTCGCCGAAGGCGTCCTCGAGCTCGGCCGCAGCGAGCAGTGCGTAGGCGAAGAGCAGGTTGATCGATGACGAGACGCCCTGCCGACCGTCCGGCGGGTAGCCGTTCTCCCAGCCGGGCACCCAGTCCATGAACGACCAGCCCGGCAGCGGGCCGAGCAGTCCGTCCTCGCGCAGGAGCCGGCGGAAGTTCTCCAGGAGGCACCTCACGCCGACGAGCCGCTCCGCGACGAAGGCGCGGTCTGCGCGCCAGAGGGCGTAGTCGCGCACCTGCAAGATCCAGATCGTCGAGAAGGTGAGGCTGAGCTGGTACGGCGAACTCGGGTAGCGCTCCGCGACGAAGCCCGTGCGCCAGCGCGACCAGTCGAAGAGCTCTATGCAGCGCTTCACGAGCCTGTCGTCGGCCGTCATCGCGTGGGTCGTGAGCATCTCCAGCCGCGAGTCGCCCACGTAGAGAAGCTGCTCGTAGTAGGGGCAGTCGACGAAGGTCTCGTGCGAGCACATCTGCATGCCCCTCACCGCGAGCGGGATGATCGCCTCCACCGAGGGGTCGGAGCAGCGGAACTCGCCTTCGTTCTCGACCGGATAACGCGACTCGACGATGCCTAGCTCGTCGATGCGGAGAGGTCTCTCGCGCGTGGCGACGGTAATCCTGATGTAGCGCCCGGAGCGCCACCAGAGCGGCCGCAGCTCGCGCCGCTCGCCGCCGTCGGCGAGGAGCCGGTCGCCGTAGCCGAAGAAGACCTTCCCGAGGATGGCGTTCCTGTCGCCCTTCTCCCGAGGCGGGCCCTGTGGCGAAGGTTCGAAGAGCGACTCCGCCCACTCGATCGAGAGCTTCGCGCCCTCGCCGCCGGAGACGACCGCGCGCTCGTATCCGCAATGGTAGTCCTCCAGATCCCAGAGGACCGAGACCGTGGTCTCGGGCGGGACCTCGACCGGCGCGCGGCCCTCGATCAGGGCCTGCCAGGCGGGGATGGCGTTCGAGCGGCAGTCGGCCTCGCTCAGGGGCCGGTCGGCCGGGCCCTCGACGACGGCGCGGACGCGGCCGGGCCTCGCCCCCGGGGCGGACCTGAACAGGAGGTCCGGCAGCCGGCTCGGGTAGAGCCGCCAGCCCGCTCGCGCCTGGCCGTAGATGTCGCTCTCGAGGGGCCCGAGCACGACTGCGGGCTCGACCGGTTCCTCGCCGGGGCCGAAGAGCTCGCGGGCATCGGCGGTGTAGCTGGGGCCGGTCGCGGTCCAGACGCCCTTCAGGGCCTCGTCGGTGGACCAGCCCCGCACCCTCGAGACCTTCCAGGCGCCCCGGCCCGTGTCGAGGACGCCCTCGAGCGGGCCCTCGGCCGCGAAGATGAAGCCGCCGCGGTAGGTGATCTGCGCGTAGGGCGCCCCGCGCGCGTGATACCAGACCAGTGCCTCGAGCGTGTGTCGCCCCGCGGGGAGCCCGAGCCGGTACGACGCGAAGCTCCAGTGCAAGAGGTCGCACCGGTCAGGCCCTCGCGAGACGAGCTCGCCGTCGAGCGAGAGCTCGTATCGCTGGTCGGCGCTGACGTGGACGACGATCTCGGCGTCGGATGGCAGCTCGAAGGCGTTCGTGAACTTGAGGACCGCCTCCTCGTCGCCGCGAAGCGCCGGATGCCAGACCCACGAGGCCTTCTCTATCGCGTACTGACGGATGATGTTGCCGTCGGCGACCGGCTCCACGACCGGCGTCTCGATCCTCGCTACTCTCGCCATGGCGCGCCCCCCCTCTCGAACCGGAAGGTATATGCGCGCTCGAACGGCTCGTGTCAACCGGTCACGTGCGCCCCCCTGCCGCGCGGCGCGATGTCGGGGCCCGCACGATCGGGCTTGCGCGGCCCCCGGCGGGGGGATAGACGTGGGGCCGGCCTGGGCCTGCGGAGGGAGGCGCGATGGCCAACGACCTGTTCGACGCGGTGTACGGCTGCCTGATCGGCGGCGCGATCGGCGACGCGATGGGCGCCCCGGTCGAGGGCTGGTACTGGCGCGAGATACGCCAGAAGTACGGGAAGCTCGACCGCTTTCTCGACTTCGACGCCGGCTACGCCCGGGGCGCGGGCCACGTGACGGACGATTCGTACCTCCGCCACCTCCTGTGCATGGCGATCGTCCGCGTCGGCGGCCGGGTCACGCCCGACGACGTCGCCGAGACGCTCCGGGAGCACATGAACCCGGACCGGCTCTGGGTGAACGAGCGCATCGTGCTCATCAAGATCAGGCAAGGCATGAACCCCTGGTGGGAGACCGGGCGCGGCACTATTCCTGCAGGGTGCGCGTCGATGGCGATCGCCCCGATCGGCATCGTCAACGCGGGCGACCCGGCGCAGGCCTACCAGGACGCGTTCTGCGTGGCGAGCCTCGACCAGGACGGCTCGAATCGCGACGTCGCCGCGACGTTCGCCGCGGGCGTCGCCGCGGCGTTCGCCCCGGGCGCCACGGTCGATTCGACGATCGAGGCGATGTTCCGTCACAGCGACTACCTGACGCGCCGCGCGCTGACGATGGTCATGGAAATGGCGCGCTCCGCTGGCGATGTCGATCGCTTCGTCGAGCGATTCTACGAGTCGAAGCTCATGGACTGGACCTGGCCGCAGGGCAACTGGCGGCCGGAGAAGCACTTCTCGGGGAACAGCATCGAGTTCGTGCCGGTCGTGCCGGCGCTCCTCTACCTCTGCAAGGGCGACGTTGAGCGGTGCATAGTCGAGGGCGCCAGTTTCGGCCGTGATTGCGACACGATCGGCAGCCTCTGCGGGAATCTGGCCGGGGCGCTGTGCGGCGCCTCCCGCATCCGCCCGGGGTGGATCGCCGCATGCGAGACGGCCAACGCCGACGTCTTCCAGGAGCTCCACGGCGACCCCTCCGAGAACTTCCGCCGCATGGCCGAGCGGATGGTCGCTGCGATCGAGGGCGAGCAGCGGCGCGCCATCGCGCGGGCCGAGCGCCTGGGCGCGCTCCTGCGCGGCGGGGCAGGAAGAGCGCTAGCGAACGGGCTGACGGGTTGACTCCGCGACCCACCCTGCGCGCGGGATTTCTTTCAAGGCGACCCTCATCGTGCACGAAATATAGATCGAGGCGTCACACCGCGCGCCGGAGGGCCTCCGGCGCTCGTGGGCACAGGCGCCGAACGGCAACGCCATGGAGGATTTCGCCGGCAGACCGTCCGGTCCACGCGGGGGGGCGGGCGCTCAGGCCCTGGCCGTCGCCGTCCTGGGCCTGGCCCTCTCGGCGGGGGCGCTCGTGTGGGCGTTCAGGACGAGATGCGCGACTCCCCCCGCGGGGCCCGAGCTGGGCGGGGTGGCTGCGCGGCTCGATATAAACTCCGCCGACGCGCCGACGCTCGAGGCCCTGCCGGGCGTCGGGCCGGCGCTCGCGCGGAGGATCGTCGAGGACAGGCGCCTGCGAGGGCCCTTCAGGAGGCCCGAGGACCTGCTCCGCGTCCGCGGCGTGACCCGGGAACTCCTCGAGCGTCTCGCGCCGTTCCTCGAGGCGCGGCCGCTCGCGGAAGACGCGGACGCCGGGAGGCGGTGAGGCGATGCTCTACCGTTTCGTCCTCCGCGCCGCCGCCGCGATAGGCATCGCCTGCTCGCTCGCGGGCGTCGCTGCGGTCGTCTACTCGGCGACCGCGCGCTTCAGCGAGCCGCTCCTCGCGGCCGGAGGAGGAGCCCTGCTCGCCTCGGGCCTCGCCGCGGCGGTCTGCGCGCTGCTCCTCGACTCGGCCGAGGCGGAGCTCGCGCGCCTGAGGCACGAACGGGACGTGCTCGAGGCCGAACGCGACGTCCAGAGGTCGCGCCTGAAGGGCCTCGAGCGAAGGGCGGAGGGGCTCTCCCTCGTCCGCGAGATACACCGCTGCACGAACATCGTCGTCCGCGGCGAGCGTCTGAGACAGATCCTCTCCGTGATAGGCCGGCTCGGCGAGGAGGTCGAGGCGACCCTCTTCGCCAGGGAGGATCGCGACCCAGGGACCGCCGACGCGCCCGGCGGGCTCCGGCTCAGGGCGGCGGCGCACCTGATGACGAGCGCGTCGGGGAGCGTCTTCCTGAGGCTCGACAGGCCCCTCCCCGCGGACAAGGGCCTCTCGATCGCCTGCGCGAGCTCGACGGTGAACGGGCCCCGCCGAGAGCTCGCGGCGGACGTCACCTGCGACGCCGAACGCGTGGGGCGCATCGAGGCTTCGCTCACCGGTAGCGACTCCAGGGACCCCACCGAGGTGCTGCGCGAGCTCCTGGCGGGGCTCGAGCTCTCGCCCGGGGCTGCGGCGCAGGCGGCCGAGCACGGGCAGGTCGTGAGGCATTCGGCGCCGGGCGCAAGTGGCCCGAGGCTCGAGCTCCTCTATCCTCTCGCCGCGGAGGGAGCGGCCGTCGGGGCGCTCAGGGTGAGGCTGCCCCTCGATCCTCGAGAGTCGGCGGCCGGGGCGACTGCGCGACAATGCCTCGACGCGAACGATCTCGAAGACCTCCTGAGCGAGTGCGCCAGGCACGTGGCCCTCGCCCTGAAGAAAGAGGCCGACGCCGACCGGGCGGAGACGGACGGGCTGACGGGGCTCCTCGTCAAGCGCGAGTTCGAGTCGAGGCTCGGCGAGGCCGTCCGCGAGGCGGCCGAAACCTCGCGGCCGGTCTCCCTGCTCGTGATCGACATAGATCACTTCAAGCGGGTGAACGACACGTACGGGCACAGGTCCGGCGACCTGATACTGCGGGGGGTTTCGGCCTTCGTGAGGAGACACGTCAGGGCGTGCGACTCGGCCTTCCGATACGGCGGCGAGGAGCTCTGCGTCATTCTTCCCGGCTCGGGCGCGAGGGAGGCGAAGGCCACGGCCGAGCGGCTGCGCTCCGTGATCGAGGAGGCCTCTTTCAGTGGCGACGCGGCGCAGGAGATCAAGGTCACGATCTCCGCCGGCGTGGCGGTCTTCGATCCGAAGCGCGGAAAGTGGTCGCGCGCGTGCAGGACAGGTACCGCCGATACCGCGGCCGAGCTCTTCCGACGCGCCGACGCCGCCGTCTACTCGGCGAAGCGCTCGGGCAGGAACCGGGTCGTCGTATGGGGGAGCCGCGCGAGGCGCGCCGCCCCGGAGACCGCGCCCCGGCCGCAGTCCGCTCCGGAGGGGCCCGCGCTGCCCGCCGGGCGCGCCTCCGAGTGCGCACGATCGGGCCGGGCCGCGGCGTCGTCCGAACGAGCTGCGCGCCACCCGGCGGGCGCCGGGCGTCTCCGCGTGGCCCCAGCCGGGGACAGGATCGCCACCGGCCGCTCGAGCAGGCGCGCCGCGTGAAGGGCGCGAGACGGCCGCACCTGCCGGCCGGGCGCCGAATCCCCGGACAGCTTCGCTTCTTCGCTTGACGCCTCGAGTCCGCGGACGATAGGAGAAACTTCGGAAAAGGAGCGCTCTCCGCCACGACGCGCAGGCGGGTGCCCAGCAGGAAGGAGTCGCGAATGCCTCTCGTCCCGATGAAGCAGATCCTCGACGAGGCCATGAAGAAGGGCTACGGCGTCGGCGCCTACAACGTCAACAACATGGAGCAGATCCAGGCCATCATGGCGGCCGCGAAGGAGACGAAGAGCCCCGTCATCATCCAGGCCTCGCGCGGGGCGCTCAAGTACTCCAACTTCATCTACCTAAAGTACCTGATGATCGCTGCGGCAGAGGAGAACCCCGAGATCCCCATCGCGATGCACCTCGACCACGGGAACTCGCTCGATACCGTGAAGAAGGCGATCTCGCTCGGCTTCACCTCGGTGATGATCGACGGCTCGCTCAAGGAGGACGGGAAGACCCCTACGAACTACGACGAGAACGTGAGGGTGACGAAGGCCGTCGTCGAATACGCCCACCCGCTCGGCGTGACGGTCGAGGGCGAGCTCGGCACGCTCGGCGGGATCGAGGACGGCGTGGGCTCCGGGAAGGTCATGCTCACGGACCCCGCGCAGGCCGAGAAGTTCGTGAAAGAGACCGGCGTCGACGCCCTCGCGCTCGCCATCGGCACCTCCCACGGGGCGTACAAGTTCAAGGCCGAGCCCAAGCTCGCCATGGACATCATCTCCGAGGTCAGGAAACGGTTGCCGGAGACCCCGCTCGTCATGCACGGCTCCTCAAGCGTCCCGCAGGAGCTCGTGGACATCGTGAACAAGTACGGCGGCAAGATGCCGCACACGATGGGTGTGCCCATGGCGAGCATCCAGGAGGGCATCCGCCGCGGTATCGTGAAGATCAACGTCGACACGGATGGCCGCATAGCGGTGACGGGCGCCATACGCAAGGTCTTCGCCGAGAGCCCCGAAAAGTTCGATCCGCGCGAGTACCTGGGCCCGGCGCGGGAGGCCCTGCAGAAGGTCATCGCGGGCAAGATGAGGGACTTCGGCACCGCGGGCCACGCCGGCGACTACAAGCCCATGTCCCTCGAGGACATGAAGAAGGTCTACGCCGCGCGGAAGTAGCCGCGAAGACGCCGCCAGAAGGCCTGGCGGAGGGCGCGGCGTCTCCGGGGCACGGGCCAGACGTTCGGGGCGCCGCGACCGCGCGGCAGGGCTCGAGGCGGCACCTTCCCGCTGCCGCTCGAGAACGGATTCGGGAACGGAGCGAGTTCCGTGTCGCTCGTCGCGTATAACACGCTCACCAGGCAGAAGGAGCCCTTCGAGCCGATCGAGCCCGGCAAGGTCCGGATGTACGTCTGCGGACCGACGGTCTACTCCTCCTGCCACCTGGGCCACGCCAGGCACGGCGTGGTCTGGGACACGATCAGGCGCTACCTCGAGTACGCCGGCTTCCGCGTGACCTATGTCGTCAACATCACCGACGTCGACGACAAGATCATCGACCGCGCGCGCAAGGAAGGCGTGGACTGGCGGGAGATCACCTCGCGGTACATCCCCGAGTACTTCGAGGAGATGGCGGAGCTCCGAGTCCAGCGCCCCACCTGGCAGCCTCGGGCGACCGAGCACATAGCGGACATGATCGCGGCGGTGCGCGCGCTCATAGAGAAGGGCTACGCCTACGTGGTAGAGGGGAACGTCTACTTCTCCGTGGCGCGCTTCCCCGATTACGGAAAGCTTTCGCGGCGGAGCCTCGACGACGAGTCCGTCGCCCGCATCGAGCCGGACCCGAGGAAGCGCCACCCCGCGGACTTCGCCCTGTGGAAGGCCGCAAAGGAGGGCGAACCCTTCTGGGACTCCCCCTGGGGCAGGGGCCGCCCCGGCTGGCACATCGAGTGCTCGGTCATGAGCGCGAAGTACCTGGGGACCCCGTTCGACATCCACGGCGGCGGGGAGGATCTCATCTTCCCCCACCACGAGAACGAGCTGGCGCAGTCGGAGGCCCTGACAGGCGGCAGGCTCGCGCGCTACTGGCTCCACAACGGCTTCGTCACCGTGCGCAAGGAGAAGATGTCGAAGTCGCTGGGCAACGTGGTGGAGCTCGGCGACCTGCTGAGGCGGTATACGGGCTCGGTGCTCAGGTTCTTCTTCCTGAGCGCGCACTACCGGAGCCCGGTCGAGTTCTCGCCCGAGAGCCTGGCGGACGCGGCGGCGGGACTCGACAGGATCTACAATTGTCTCGAGGCCGTAGACAGGCGGCTGGCCTCGCAGCCAGCCGTCGAGAGTGCGGCCGAAGGAGGCGCGCTCGCGCGCTCCGCGGAGGCGGCGCGCGAGGCGTTCGTGCGCCACATGGACGACGACTTCAACACCGCCGGCGCCCTGGGTGCCATCTTCGAGCTCGTCGCGGACACGAACGTGGCGCTCCAGTCGCACGCCTGCGGCGCCGGCCTCGCCGAGGCGACGAACGTCCTCCGCGAGCTCTTGAGCGTGCTCGGGCTCCCGGTCGAGCGCGAGAGGCCGCGCGCAGGCGAGCTCGACGAGGCCCTCGTCGAGCTGCTCGTCTCTGTGCGCGCGGAGGCGCGGAGGCTCGGCCAGTACGCCCTCGCGGACCGCATACGCGAGGGGCTCGCGAGGCTCGGCTTGGAGATCGAGGACCTGAGCGGCGGGGCCTCGCGCGCGGTGAGGCGCATCAGGCGCCCCGAGGGGACGTAAGCCCGGCCGAACGCGTTCGCGAGCCGCTCGACGGGAATCGTTGATGGAGCCCGGGGCCGGGGGCGTCCATATCTCAGGGAAGCTTCGAGATGAGAGCTCGCGACCGCCTTCGCAGGTCGGCTGGTTCGGCAGCAGCAGGCGCGCTGGCGGTAACTGCGATCTTCATAGGCACAGGATGCGTGGAGAGGCCTGCTCCGCGCTCCGAGAGAGAGGGGAAAGCCATGTCCGGCGCGGCGGTCGAACTCACCGACGACACCCTGGAGCAGAAGACGGCGGAGGGCGTGGCGCTCGTCGACTTCTGGGCGAGCTGGTGCGGCCCGTGCCGCATGCAGGGGCCGATAGTGGAGAGGGTCGCCGCCCAGTACGCAGGCCGGGCGCTCGTCGGCAAGCTCAACGTCGACGAAAACGCCAACTCGGCCTCGCGGTTCGGCATCCAGTCGATACCGACGCTCGTAATATTCAAGGACGGCCGCGAGGTCGAGCGGTTCGTGGGCGTGCAGTCGGAGGAGAAGCTCAAGGCCGCGCTCGACGCCGCCCTGGCGGGCGAGTGACGTCCTGCGTCAGGCGCGGCAGGCGGCCCGCCCCAGTTGGCGACCTTTCGTGCAGCGGCGCGGCGTTCGGCTGCTCCTACCGGTCCGCCCAAGGCGGACTGCGAGTGGCGACATCGAGCCGGGGACGAGAACGGATGACCGACAGGTCATCTTTCTCACCATGGCCTGCTATCGATCACTACCTCGCCATCGCCGATGAGCGGGCCTTTCTTCTCGAAGATCATTGAGACCCAGGGGCAGGCGACGAGGCCGCTCGACTGCTGGAAGGTCACAGGGTTCGGCACCCGGCGGTAACCGGCACGGGCGTAATAGGGTACGAGCCCCTCGTCGCAGAAAAGCCATGCCCCTGCCGCGTCGAAAACGCTGCCCAGCAGGCCGTGCACGTATTCGAGCAGGCGCACCCCGAGCTTCCGGCCCTGAAACTCGGGGTGCACGACCACGGAGCCGATGGCGAGGATAGAGATAGTCCGTCCCCCGTGGCGGAGTCGCTTGATGTCGCAGGATAGATGCGCGGCCAGACGCCCCTCTTCTACGCATACGTAATGGTGAGCGAGAGGTTCCCATTCTATGTGGCGACCCACGGGGGCGAAGACGTGTTCGCGCCAGTGGAATAGCCTCTTCGCTTCGGCTTCGGTCAACGACGCCCGGTGTTCAAAGTGCACGCCGCGTTCTCCGAGCCTCACTCCGCGAGGGCAAAGCACACGATTCCTGCGACCAGGCATGCCGCACCCGCGTAGTGGGCAGGCGTGAGATGCGTACGGAAGGCGAGCGCGAGTGCGACCTGCGCGCACAAGACCGCACCGCCCACCCCCAGACCGTACCCCACCGAGACGTTCACGTGGCGATACAGGAGCATGAGCACACCCAGGCTCGCGGCGGAGACGATGTTGCCGCCTATGAAAGAGTACACACCCCAGGCGGGATGGCGGCCACCCCATGCGATGATCACGGCAGCCGCGGCCTGCATGGCCCAGTACGAGAGCGCCCAGGCCAGGGCCGGCGCCGTCAGGAAGGAGGTCATCGGAGCACCCTCCACGAATCAGGGGCGAGCGGGCCGTCGTCGGTCTCGCGGGGCCCGTCGGAGAAGTTGGCCACGACCCGCGTGCCGTCGGCGAAGGTCGTGCGCTGCACCGAGAGATCGTCCGAGAGGAACTCGAAGGCCACGAGGTCCATCATGCCGATGCGGCGGTGTAATCGGCACACGGGCAGGGCAGCGGAAATGGCGAGCTGTACCGAGGTGTCGTCTAGGGTCACGCGAAAAGACCGCGTAGTCCGACGGGCAAGGTCCACCCAGACGTATTGCTTGCCGAATGGGAATACGTTCGGCGGCAGGCCGTATAGCGCGTCCATCGCCGCCTTTTTCCGCGCAAAACCGCAGCCTGCATATCCGAAGCGGCCCACCCTACCTTGGAACGAGTGTTCGTTGTAGTTGTCGAGCTCCCACCAGTCGTGGATACAGGAATCGTGGAACACCAACATGGTCATAGGCACTGGCACGAAGCGCGCATCGCCCCAGGCCGGAATCACCTTGGTGGAACCCACGTCGTACGACACGGTGAAGCGATCCACGAAGCCTTCCGCGGAAACCACGCGGTTGCCGTTCAGCTCGGGGGACAGCAGCTTCAGGGACCAGGGGTGGGCCTTGGCCAGCCCCATGGGGGCGTTGCCGTGCGCCCCGTGGTCGGTGCTGAAGCAGACCTTGCCCAGGCGCATGGCACCCACGTCGTAGTGGAGCCAGTCCATGCTCGCCATGTCGCTCTCCAGCCGCCGGCGGGCGTAAGCGATTTCGTACGGCGTACACACTAGATACCATCGCTGCTCGTCGATCTGCCAGGTGGCACTCATGGCGCCGGATGCGTCACGGCAGGCGATGGCTCGAACGTCGGCCTCGGCTCCGTCAAGCGCCTCCACGGTCCACATCCACGGCGCGATGCGCGCGCCGGGGATCCGCCGGAGCTCGGCGAGCGTCTCGTCGGAGAGCCACACCGGGTCGTCGCCGCCCATCTTGAAATTCATGGAGTAGGCGCACATGCGCACCGGGTAGTAGAAGACGCGGTCAAAGCCCATGGAGGCGAGCCGCCGAGCGTTCGCCACGTAGTCCAGACCTTCGTCCCGGTTGTAGCCGGTGAAGGCGATGAGGGCGCCGAAGAGATCGGCCACGGCAGGCCTGCGCTCCATCTTCTCCTGCCACGAGACGAACTCGCCGCGTTCCTTCACGCGCGCGCGGTACCGCCGGCACACGGCGGTGACGGTGGGATCGGCAGGATAGAGGCGGACCTCTCTGGGCCTCCATCCCTCGACTGGGCACCGCTGCTCCGAAAAGAAGAAGAAGAGCCCCTTCCGATCCTCGCCGTATACGCAGACCCAGTCCGTAGCGGTCTCCTGCGTGACGAGCAGGGCAGCGCGGGAGGTGAGCGTCGCGGCCATCGCCATGGACATGGCGCCGTGGCCTCCAGCTCCCCGCGAGTCCTCCCATGGCCCCTGGCCGGGCCTGCAAAGTATTCCCTGGTACGCGGGCAGCAACATCTCGTGGCCCCCCTGCACAGGGAGAAAGGCCCCGGGGAGAGGTACGGAGGCCACGCCGTCGGGCGCCTGGGTGAGCGCGACCACGACGTGATCGTTGCACAATTGCCAGCGCGTGAGGACAAGCCCTCCTGCTGCGGAGTACGCCACATCTACGGTCTGCGGGGAGACGCGCGAGGCGATGCCCGCTCCCAGAGGCGTGCGCTTTCCTTCCGGGCAGGTCCACCACGCCAGGGACGGTTCCAGACGCCACTGCTGGCCCCGGCGTAGGTCGGTGAGCACGACCCCGGCATCCGAGGGGCCGAAGCAGAGGGCGAGCTCGCCGTTCTCCAAGGAGATCATCGGTACCCGACCTAGGGCGCGAGGCGAACCAGCGTCACGCTGTCCGCCGGAGCTAGCACCTGCATGGAATACCGCCCGTCCGGGGCATCGACCACGCGCCGTTCGACGGGGAGCAGCTCCAGGGCCGCGTCGTCCCATCTCCGCGCGTCGTCCACGCGCGCGACCGTGAGGCACATCGGTCCGCGGCCGGAGACCCGCAACGAGAGCGCGGCCACGACCTCCCGCGATGCCTCCAGGCCGTAGTTGGCGAGAAGCAGGGAGAGCGCCGTCCCATCCCGACCGGCGAGGACGTGCAGGTCGCTATCCGAGCAGTTCGCGGCGACCCGCTCGCTGCCCATCCGCGAGAGGGCCTGCAGCACGAAGAACTGCGGCCGGACCTCGCCGCCGGGCCCGAAGAGCCCCAGCCGATGAGGCAGCTCGTTCCAGTGGCGCAGCATGATGCCTGGGTCCGACAAGAACGGTGCGAGCTCGTCGTAGTACGCGGTCTGGTCCACGGCGTGGTAGTAGAACGCCCATGCAGCGGCGCTCTGCAGGTACGAGAGCGCTATCGCGGCTGCCGCCGCGGCGCGCCTCCCCGAAAACGCCTGCTCCCCCACCGATACCGGAGGCGACAGCCACGCGGAGGGCAGCTTGTTCCACTCGGTCACAACGAGTTGCGGCCGGGTCCGGGTGCAGTGTCCGACGAGCCCCGCATTGTGTGCCACGAGCCCCGCGTGCCGCGCAGGGTCGTCGCTGTAGCAGTTCCAAGCGACGAAGTCCAACGGCAGGCCTCTGGACTCGCAGAACCCGGCGAGTCCACCGATCACGGCATGACGTCCGTCGGCCGCGGAGGGGCCCCCGACCCTCGCGCCCGGACACGCCCGGCGGATCGCCCCGACCGTCATCTCGTAGTACGCGTTGTAGTCGTCGGGGTCGGGTATTAGGTAGGGACATCCGCCCTGCTCGCCTATGTCCACCTCGTTGCCGACACCCCAGTGAGTCACGACGCGCCGTTCCACGGAATAGCGCCGGACCAGCGCCTCGATCAACCGTTGCCACTCAGGCACGTCCGCAGGGCGCCACGCCGCCGGGTCGATTCGCGGGAAAAGGACGCGCGGCTTGATGGCGATAGAGGCCATGACTTCGGCGCCCGTCGCGGCGAGCGAATCCATGTACGGATCGAGTCGCGACCAGTCGAAGCGGCCATGGTCCGGATAGATCCTGAAGAACTCCTGCACGAAGATGCGGATGAGCCGAGGCCGGAGGCTCTTCAGTCCCTGCACCACGCGCGGGGAGAGGGGCTGCGCGTTCACGCCGCCGACACCGATTGCAAGACGCCACCATTCCAGCGGGCCCGTGGGCTCGCGCGCGTCCACCTCGACAGAAACCACGGGGCGGCCGGCACGGGAGCTCACGGATACGTCCTCCGCGCTCGCGACTGCGAAGGGAACGCGGGCGCACGCTGACGTCGCGTCCGCGCTCGCAGGACGGCGTCCCTTGGGGGTCGTCGCTCGGACGCTCCGCACGACGGGATCCGAGGCCGGCCCCACATCCTTGAGAACCGCCCCCCGCGCGGCGGGACGTCACCTCGCGTCCGGCTCCGTTCGCCATTGTAAGGTCCGCGATTCTCGGGTGCAACTCGCCACGGGGACAAGACGTTCCGTTGGGGTGGACTCTATCCTCTCGCCCACGCGCTCGGCGAAGGCCCCCGCGAGCCCGGAGGCGACCGGCCACCCACTCGCACGGCACTCGCCGCGCTGCATGTGGTCGCGATACCTCTCGACGATTCAAGAAGAACCGCACTTGCACGTGAAGCGAGCACGTGCTACATTACTAATGCTCGGATTCGGGGTGAGAGCCGGCACACCCCGGAGACCGACCGTCGCGGGTGTAGCTCAGTGGTAGAGCGCTGGCTTCCCAAGCCGGATGTCGAGGGTTCGAACCCCTTCACCCGCTCCAGTGATTGACCGCCGGGCGGCGCGCTCGCTTCCCTCGCTCCCGGCCCAACAGACCATGCGGCCCGAGCCTTTCGGACGGGGAGAGTTTCCTCGAGACTCGCCACCTCGCCTGCAAGCTCTCCCGCCGGCGCGTGATCGAGCAGCGGCTGGACATCGACGCCTTCCGCGAGGCGCTCCGACTGCCACTCGAGCGGTCTCTACGGAGCGACCCAGACCGGCATTCCCGCCTCAGCGCTCGAGGCGTTTAATGCGCAGGCGCTTGATGCGCCGGGCATCGGCATCGAGCACCTCAAACTCGGCGCCCTCGGCGGAGAACCGCTCGCCCGGCCTGGGGATTCGCCCCAGAGACGAGAGCACGAACCCGCCGATCGTGTCGTAATCTTCCGATTCCGGGAGCGAGAGGCCCAGGGCCTCGTTGATGTCGTCCACGTGGACGCGGGCGTCGGTCTCGACCACGCCCTCGCCCACGCGCTGCCAGACGGGCTCTTTCTTCCGGTCGAACTCGTCTCCGAGCTCGCCGACGATCTCCTCGACGATGTCTTCCACGGTGACTAACCCTGCGGTGCCGCCGTACTCGTCGAGCACCACCGCTATGTGGACGTTCGCCGCGCGGAGTTCCTCGAGGAGCCCCGAGACCTTTCCGCTCTCCGGTATGAAGTGCGGCTTGCGGAGAAGTTCCCTCAGTGTCGGTGGAGGGTTCCGGCCCCAGTGGCGCAGGAGGTCCTTCACGTAGAACAGCCCCACGATATTGTCCCGGGTGCCGTCCCATACGGGCAGGCGCGAGTGACCCGCCTCGGCGGCGATCCGGATCGCCTCGGCGAGAGTCGCGTCCGCAGGTATGGACACCATGTCGGTGCGTGGGGTCATGATCTCGGCGACGTCCGCGTCGCGGAGCCGGAGGACCGACTGGATCATCTTGCCCTCGTCGCGCTCCAGGACCCCCTCCGTCGTGCCCTCGGCCACGATGGCGCGGATCTCCTCCTGGAGGTCTTCTTCGCCCGACGCAGGTCCCTCGACGCCGCGCAGGCGGTCGAGGACCCGTGATGCCAGGAAGACGAATCTCCCCAGCGGCACGAGCGGCAGGAGCGCCCAACGCGCGAACCAGCCGAACCTGGTCACGAGAGGCACCGCGAAGCTCGTACCGACGACGCGCGAGAGGAACTCCGCACCGAGCACCCAGGCGGCGAGCCACCATCCCGCGGTGCGCCAGTCGATCCCGCCCGCGGGCGTGCGCGCGCCCACGACCGCGAGCGCGGCCACAGCCCCGCCGAAGAGGTCGCGTCCCACGGACGCCGCCTGTGCGAGCTCCTTCTCGCGCGGCGCCGGACGCGAGACCTTGTCGTCGGCCCCTCCGCGCCGGGCGGAGGCCGTGCGCCCGATCAACGCCTCGAGCCTCGCCCTGGAGAAGGCCGTGAGCGCCCTCGCGAAGACGCCGCACACGAACGAAGCGGCCAGACATGACGCCGAGGCTATCTCGATGGGTTGCATGACGTGTTGCCGACGGTTGCACCCACCCGACGGCGCCTGCGGGTAGGGCTCCGAGATGCCTGCTCCCACTCTTCGCCTTTGACGCGCAGGCCCGCCTCGGCTAGCGCCGAGACCTCCGCCCGGCGCATCCGGCGCCGCGCCGTGGGCGTTTCGTCCGTGAACCCGACGAGGTGCAGGAGGCCGTGCACAGCATAGAGCACCGCCTCGGCCTCCGCGCAGTCGCCCAGCTCCTGCGCGCGCGACGCCGCGAGCTCAAGGTTGCATATCACGTCGCCCAGCCTCGCCGCCCGGAGCTCCGGGTCGGGCGAACCGTCCTCGAAGGAGAGCACGTCCGTCGTACCGGTCCTGCCCGTATGCCGCCTGTTCAGGCGGCGCATCTCCGCGTCCGAGACCCAGCTCACGTCTACGAGATGGCGCGAGCCGGCCGGCGGCGCACGGCGGGCGAGCGCCGCGGCCGCCCGCAGGGCCGTGCGCAGCTTCGAGTTGCGCGGGGCCTTCGCGCCGGAGTTGTTCGTCACCCTGACCAGAAGAACGCCAGCACTCATCTCCCGCCCCTCGCCCCCGACGAGGCCGCCGACCACTTCGCGGCAGAGGTCCCCGCAACGGGGTAGGGCACCCGCGAGTGGAACATGCTCGTCAGGACCTTGACGAAGCTGTCGTGCAGGATGCGAAGGTCCCGCAACGTGAGGCCGGACTCGTCGAACTGCCCGTCCAGAAGTCGCTTCATGGTCAGGTCTCGGACGAGCTTCGAGAGCCTCGCCGACGTGGGCTCTTCGAGCGCCCTGGACGCGGCCTCCACGGAGTCGGCCAGGAGCACGATCGCCGCCTCTTTGGTCTGGGGCTTGGGTCCGGGATAGCGGAAGAGCCGCTCGTCCACCTTCTCGCCCGAGGCACGTTCGACTGCGGTGCGGTAGAAGAACTCGACGAGGCTCGTCCCATGGTGCTGGGCGATTATGTCCACTATCGCCTTCGGGAGCCTGTGCTGAGCGGCCAGGGTCACGCCGTCCCGGACGTGCGAAGTGATGATGAGCGTGCTCATCGTGGGCGACAGGCCCTCGTGGCGGCTGCGGCCGGGAGGCTCGTTCTCGATGAAATACTCGGGCCTGTCCACCTTGCCGATGTCGTGGTAGTAGCTGGCCACGCGCGCGAGGAGCGCCTTCGCCCCCACCGCGAGCGCCCCGCCTTCGCTCAGATTGCCGACTATCAGGCTGTGGTGGTAGGTGCCCGGCGCCTCCAGGAGCAGCCTCCTCAGCATGGGGTGGTTCTGATCGGAGAGCTCAAGGAGCGAGATGTCGGTCGTCACGCCGAAGGCTACCTCGGCGACCGGCAGGATGCCGAGCCCCAGCAGGCCGCACCCGAATCCGTTCAGGAGCGCCCAGCCGCCGAGCTCGAGGAGCGTGGCCGGCTCCTCCACGCCTGCGGCGAGCTCCACGCCGACCACGGCCACCAACTGCGCGATCCCCGCCAGTGCCCCGGCCCTGAGCAGGTCCGACCTCCTGCGGGAGCGGGCGACCGCGAGCGCTCCGACGACCGCCCCTGCGCAGAGCGAAACGGTCACGGAGAGCTGCTGTCCCGTCGCCAGGGTCACCGGCAGCGCGACGACCGCGGAGTTCAGAACTGCGAAGAGGGGAGACACGGCTAGCGCGAGCAATATCGCCGCGAGCGCGACAGGGGAAAGCATGACCGGCATCCCGGTCACCGCGAGCGCCCTGGCGCTCCCCACAACGACCAGGTCCATGAGACCGACGAGGAGGATCGTCCGCGAACGATCGAGCGCCCCGGGCTCGAGTCTGAGCGATAGCGCGCCCAGAAGCCCGACGCCCCCGCCGACGAGAACCAGCACGCCTGCCAGCCTCAAGAGGTGGGACGAAAGGGGACGCGTCGAGTAGTAGGCCTGGGCCTCGCGCAGGAGCATCTCGTACTCGGTCGTGCCGACGGGTCGCCCCTGCCGGACGATCACGTCCCCTTCGGAGACGGCGACGCGCACCTCCTCCACCGTCGCCGCGGCGCTGTCTCGGTTGCTGCTCGTCCGCTCTCGGTGGAAGACGAGAGACGGGCCCAGGTCCCGCCTGAGCGCCATGGCGAGCGCGCCGGCGAGCGCCGGGTCGGCGGGGAAGGCCGCTCGCAGGCCCGCCGCCGCCTTCTCGTGGGCGGCGGAGAGTCCCAGGACGCCCTTCCGCCCCGGGCCTCCGAGGACGACCTGCCTGTCCGAGCGGACGATGCCCAACCGGCCCGAACGTATCTCCGCGTCCATCTTCTCGTCGTCGATCACGCCCTCCGAGGCGAGTTCGTCGACCAGGCGCTCGACCGCGCCGAGGACCTGCCGGCGGGCCTCCGCCGGGGGGGAGGGTCCGGCGCGCAGGGCCTTCCACACCGGCGCAGGATCGATGTCGATCCCTTCGGCCTCGAGCCGCGCGGTCGCGGTCTCCGGGTCGGGGCTCTCCTCGGCCGCGCGGAGCAGCTCCACCACGGTCCGAAGCGCGTCCGATCTCCACCCCGGCTTCTCCACGTAGACGGAAAGGGCCCTGTCCCGTGCGATCTGCTTGCGCCTGTGCGTTTCGACCGGATCCACATAGGTGAAGCGCGTCCGGGCCACGAACGTCCTGGGGGCGCGCTCGCCACTGGAGACCTCCGGTGCCGGCACTCCTACATAGGCGATGACGGCGCAGGCCACGGCGAACACCGCGGCCAGGAGGAGTCGCGGGACGCGTTTCGACGCCCCCGGGCGCGAGGCAGCCTCCGTGCGAATGGCGGCGGTTATGGCCATGTCTCAGGCGCCTTGCGAGTCCGAGGACCCGGCTTCCGCGCGAGGAACGGGGTTCTCGCGGACCTCGCCGGCGGATGCCTCATGGTTCCGGCTGGCGGGCGCGCCGTCCCCGGGCGGCCTGGCGCGGGGGGCCTGCCAGTGCGCCCCTCCGGCCTGGTTGGGCCGGAGCGAGTCCGCCCGCTTCCGATCGGCCTCGTAGGCCTCGACGATGGCCCGGACCAGCCTGTGGCGGACTATGTCTCGCTCCCTGAGCTCGGCGAAGGCTATGCCGTCCACCCCGGCCAGTATCCTCCGCGCCTCGACGAGGCCGGACTCCGACGGTTCGGGGAGATCGATCTGCGTGACGTCGCCGGTCACGACGGCCCGCGAGTCGAGCCCGAGCCTCGTGAGGAACATGAGCATCTGCGTGGAGGTCGTGTTCTGCGCCTCGTCGAGGATGACGAAGGCCCGCCCCAGAGTCCTGCCTCGCATGTAGGCGAGCGGGACGATCTCGACTGCGCCCTGCTCGAGCAGACGCTCCAGGGCCGGGTAGCTCATCATGTCCTGGAGTGCGTCGTAGAGCGGGCGGAGGTACGGGTTCACTTTCTGGCGCTCGTCGCCGGGCAGGAACCCCAGACGTTCGCCGGCCTCGACGGCGGGCCTGGCCAGGCAGATCCTGTTCACCCGGCCGGCCTCGAGCTCGGCGAGGGCCATCGCGACGGCCAGGTATGTCTTCCCGGTCCCGGCCGGGCCTATGCAAAACACGATGTCGTGATTGCGCATCAGCCGGACGTACTCCTCCTGGCCATGCGTGCGGGGCCTGACTTCCTTGCCCCTTCCCACGAGGAGAACCTCCAATGACGCGGCGCGCCCGGGCTCGCGCTCCGCGGGCAGGGAGAGCGCGCGCTCGACGTCCTCGCGCGTCACGCGGCCCGAGAGCTCCGCCGTGCGCCGTAGCTCGACGAGGGCCGAGGCCGCGAGTTCCACGTCGCGCTCCGGGCCGTCCAGAAGCACCTTCCCGCCGCGCAGAACCGCCGTCACGCCGAGCGCCTCGCGGACGCGGCGCAGGTGCGAATCCCGCGGGCCCAGGACCGTACGCGCGAGCTCTCCGTCTTCGATGGGGACGACGCGCCGCAAGGAACCTCCCGCTCAGGCGGTGAGCCTGAGCACCAGGACCGAGAAGAAATACGCCGCAGGGGCGCTGAGCAGAAGGGAGTCTACAACGTCCAGGATCCCGCCGAAACCGGGTATGACGTTTCCGGCATCCTTCACGCCCGAACCGCGCTTGAGCAGGCTCTCGGCGAGGTCGCCGAGCACGCCCATGCCGCCCACTACGAGGGCGAAGACTCCGGGCGCCCACCAGTGACCCAAAGGCAGGAGTCTCATCGCCCACAACAGATAGGCCACGCCGGCGCTCAGTGCCAGCCCCGCCCAGAGGCCCTCCCATGTCTTCCGCGGGGAGATGCGCGGGATCAGCTTGTGGCGGCCGAACTTCCTGCCGAAGAGGTAGGCGCCGACGTCGGCGAACTTCGAGACCGCCAGGCACCCCAGCAGGAGAAGCGTGCCGGTCCTGTTCCAATCCTGACCGCCGAGTCTGCCGTCGGCCCCGAGGTGCCTGAGTTTGATCAGGAAGCTCGCCAGGAACCAGCAATAAAGGATGCCGAAGAGCGTACTCGAGATGCTCTCGAAGGTCCTGTCGTTGTCTCGCTTCGTGGCCTGCAGCCACATCGAGCCCAGGACCGCCACGACCAGGCCGAAAAGCACCGCGTCGTCGCTGAAGAATGGCCCCACCCAGTCCGGCAGGCCGAGCCGGAGTATAGTCCCGGGCATCGAGAGCCAGTGGAAGGCCACCAGGAGCACCGCGGCCACCGTGCCGAAGGCGCGGAAGGGCGTCGCCCCGCGCGCGTCGCACATCGCGTAGAACTCCCCGAGTCCCCAGATGGTCAGGGCGATCACGAGCAGGTTGAAGCAGGCGTCCAGCCCGATCAGGTAATCGACGACGAGCACGCCCGACCCGCAGCACATCATGAAGACTGCCGCGCAGACCTTGCGCCAGAGCAAGTCCGGCGCAACCACCTGCGGCCCCGCGGGTGCCCCCGGGGGAGTTTCGGCCCCGCTCAGGACGCTCGCGCCGGTGCCCATGCTCAGAGCCCTCCGAACCGCCGCTCCCTCCGCGCGAAGGCCTCCAGGGCCCTCGCGAAGTGGTCCCGCGTGAAGTCGGGCCAGTAGACCCGGGAGAAGTATAGCTCCGCGTACGATATCTGCCAGAGCAAGAAGTTCGACACCCGGACCTCGCCGCCGGTCCTGATAAGCAGGTCCACTGGAGGCAGTCCTGCCGTGTAGAGCCTGCTCTCGAAGGTTCCCCTGTCGATCTGTTCGGGCCGGAGCGAACCCGCCGCGGCCTCGCGCGCCAGGGCCCGCGCGGCATCCACGATCTCGTCTTGGGCGCCGTAGTTGAGGGCGAGGCACAACGTCATGCGGGTGCCGCCGGCCGTCGCAGACTCGGCGCTCTCGAGCGCGGAGAGGGCCTCGGGCGGGATGCCTTCCCTCCGCCCTATCGACCTGAGCCTGATGCCCTGCCGGACAAGCTCTGGCGTCTTCTTGGCGAGAAATCTGGTCAGGAGTCTCCAGAGCCCCTCCACCTCGGAGCGCGGGCGGGCCCAGTTCTCACTGCTGAAGGCGTAGAGTGTGAGCGTCTCGATGCCGTTCTCTGCGGCAGCGGTTACGACCTCACGCGCGGCCTCCGCCCCGGCACGGTGGCCGGCCAGGCGGCTCTTGCCCCGCTCGCGGGCCCAGCGGCCGTTGCCGTCCATGATCACGGCCACGTGTCTGGGGAGGCGGCTCTTCCGAGGCGAGACCGCAGGCGGTTTCGGCGCCCCTGGTCGGGCGGGATTCGCGTCAGGATAGGCGGATCGTGGCACCCCGACCCTCCCCCACGGAGATGAGCGCCGTCTGCGCCCCGACGAGACCGGTCAGCCGCTCGACGTACGAGCGCGCGGCGGGCGGGAGGTCCTCGGCGCGGCGGATCTCGCCGAGGGGGCCGGACCAGCCCTGATGCTCCTCGTATACGGGCCGGGCGGCCTCCAGGTCGTCGAGCGCCGCGGGGAACCTGTCGGTCCGGGTGCCGTCCGGAAGTACGTATGCGGTGGCGATCCTCAAGACGGGCTCCCCGGCGAGGACGTCGAGCTTCGTCAGGGCGACCTCCGTCACCGCGTTGAGCCTCGCGGCGAACCTGGTGGCCACGGCGTCGAACCAGCCGCACCGACGCGACCGGCCGGTCGTGGTACCGAACTCCCGGCCTCGCTCGCGGAGGCGCGAGCCCGTCTCGTCGTTGAGCTCGGTGGGGAACGGGCCCGAGCCCACTCTGGTCGTGTACGCCTTCATGACGCCGAGCACGCGGTCGATGCGCTGCGGCGCGATCCCGGTGCCCGCGGAGACTCCGAGCACCGAGGCGCTGGAGGAGGTGACGAACGGGTAGGTCCCGAAGTCCACGTCGAGGAGCGTCCCTTGGGCGCCCTCGAAGAGGACGCTCCGACCGCGGTCGAGGGCGTCGTTGAGAAGCTCGGAGACGTCGCCCACCATCGGGGCGAGCTCGCGCCCGGCCGCAAGGGCCTCCTCCGCCACCTCGTCCGGGGAGAGCGGCTTCCCCCCGAACACCAGCTCGATCTCCGCATTCACGCGCTTGAGCCTCTCCGCGAGCTTCTTCCGGAAGCTCCCCGGACGGAGGAGGTCTGCGACCCGGAAGCCTGCGCGCGCGGCCTTGTCGGCGTAGCAGGGGCCGATCCCGCGGAGCGTGGTACCTATGGCGCCCGTGCCGCGCGAGCGCTCATCGAGCGCCTCGAGGGCCTTGTGATAGGCCAGGACTAGGTGCGCGCGTTCGGATATGACGAGCCTCGACCGCACCTCGAGGCCGCGCGCCTCCAGGGCCCTGATCTCCTCCAGGAGCGCCACGGGGTCGAGCGCGACACCGTTCCCTACGGCACAGAGCTTGCCGGGATGAGCTATGCCGCTCGGGACCGTGTGGAAGGCGAACTTCTCGCCGGAAACCACCACGGTGTGCCCGGCGTTCGCCCCGCCCTGGTAGCGGCAGACGATGTCCGAGGCCTGGGCGAGCTCGTCCAGGATCTTCGCCTTGCCCTCGTCGCCCCACTGGAGACCCACGATCGCCGTCGCCGGCATCTATCCGCCTCCGCGCGAGAGCCGCCGCGCCTCCACCTCACGGGTGAGCGCGGGCAGTATCTGGAAGAGGTCTCCCACCAGCCCGTATGTCGCGACCTCGAATATAGGCGCGTTGGGATCCTTGTTGATCGCCACTATCACGTCAGAGGACTGCATGCCCACCAGATGCTGCACCGCGCCCGAGATACCGCAGGCGACGTAGAGCTTCGGGCAGACGGTCTTCCCGGTCTGACCGACCTGGTGGCTGTAGGGCTTCCACCCTGCATCCACCGCTGCGCGCGAGGCGCCGACGGCGCCTCCGAGGGCCCTCGCGAGGTCCTCCACGTAGCGGAAGTTCTCGGCCTTCCCCAGCCCGCGCCCGCCCGATACGATGATGTCCGCCTCGGTGAGCTTCACCGTGCTCTCGATCTCCTCGACGAAGTCGACGATCTGCGTGCGGCTCACGAGGAGCTCGGCCGGAGGGGAGATCTTCTCTATCCTCCCCGGCGCGCGGCCGTCGATCGGCTTGATCTCCCTCATCACCTTGTGGCGGACCGTGGCCATCTGGGGCCTGTGGTTGGGCGTCACGATCGTCGCCATGATGTTGCCGCCGAAGGCCGGCCGCGTCTGTAGGAGGAGCCGCGTCCCGCAACCCGGCAGATCGCCCACGGCGAGGCCGGTGCAGTCCGCGGTGAGGCCCGTGTGGAGCTCGACGGCTACGCGCGCCAGGAAGTCGCGGCCCACTGTCGTCGCGCCCGCGAGAACTATCTCGGGCCGGCGCTTCCTGATGAGATCGGCGAAGACCCGGCTGTAGGGCTCGCTCCTGTACTCGGCGAGCTCGGGGGCGTCCACCTGGAGCACGAGGTCTATCGGATACTTCAGGAGCTCCGCGCAGACGGAGTCGAGCCCGCTCCCCAGTACGACCACTGCGAGCGGGACGCCGAGGGAGTCCGCGAGCTTGCGGCCCTCGCCTGCGAGCTCGAGCGCGACGCCCTGGATGCGGCCGCGGCGCTGCTCGCCGAAGACCCACACGCCGCGCCAAGAGTCGAGCTCCGCCGCCGGAGGCGCGGCGCTTTCCTTCTTGAGCTCTAGCGCCTCGAACTTGCAGACGTCCACGCACGCGCCGCAGAGGTTGCACCTGGCCTCGTCGAGGACGACGAACCGCTTGGCGCGCTTCTCGCCGGCGGCCCTGGCCTTCTCGAGCTCCGCCGGGTCGCGGTCCCTCATGGCGAGGCACCCGAACGGGCAGGCCTTCACGCAGAGGCCGCAGCCGGAGCACTTCTCGACGATGACCCTGAGCCCCATTGGAGCTGACCCTTCCCCTTGCCCCTACCGCTCGCTCCCGTCCGGCTCGAGGAGCCGGACCGGAGCGGAGGGAGTCCCCGGCCGCCGGGCCGCGACGGGACGGGCGCGCGGGGACCCGTCAGGTGCTGCCTGCCCGCCGGCAGGGCTCCGACGCCTTCTGCGCAACCACGCCGCCTCAGACGAGCTGCCTCTTCGCGAGCTCGCCTGCGAGCCACGAGGCGAGCTCCGCAGGCTCGCCCGTGCGCTTCTCGCCGCCCTTGCGGCGCTCGGGCGCGAACACCTTGACTACCCTGGTCGGCGAGCCCTTGAGCCCGAGCTCCTCGGGCGGGAGGCCTATCTCGGCCTGGGTCATCTTCTCGATGACCGCGGACTTCGCCTTCATCTTGCCGCGGAGGCTCGGGAGACGCGGTTCGTTGATCTCCTTGACCACGGTGAAGAGGGCCGGGAGCGGCAGCGTCAGGACCTCGTAGCCCTCCTCGAGCAGGCGCTGGACGCGCGCGCGGCCGTCGGGCGGCGGCTTGAGCTCCTCGATCTTCCTGACGTAAGTCGCCTGCGGGATGTCGAGATGCGTCGCCACGCCCGGCCCCACCTGCGCGGTGTCGCCGTCGATGGCCTGCTTGCCGCATATGATGAGATCGAAGCCGATCTTTCTCACTGCCGACGCGAGGGTCAGCGAGGTCGCCCAGGTGTCGGAGCCCGCGAAGGCCCTGTCGCAGACTAGGACCGCGCGGTCGGCGCCCAGGGAGATCGCGTCACGGAGCATGGACTCCGCCTGGGGCGGACCCATGGATACCGCGACCACCTCGCCGCCGTGCTTCTCCTTCAGGCGCACGGCCTCTTCGAGGGCGTAGGTGTCGAACGGGTTCATCTGAGCGGCGACGCCCTCGCGCCTGAGCGTGTTCGTGACCGGATCGATCTGCACGTTCGTCGTCTCGGGGACCTGCTTCATCAGGACCACTATGCGCATCGGACGCCCCGTTCCTCGGACCTCGGCCAGGCCTGCCGTCGCGCAGCGATCATCCCGCCGCCTCTTTGATGAGCGCGCGAGCTATCTCGTCCCGCTGGATCTCGTTAGTTCCCTCGTATATCTGCGTGATCTTGGCGTCGCGCATCCGCTTCTCCAGGGGATACTCGCGCATGTAACCGTACCCGCCGAGGACCTGGACGGCCTCCGTCGTCACCTCCATGGCGATGTCGGAGGCGAAGCACTTGGCCATAGCCGAGTACTTCGTGGGCCGCTTGAAGCCGGCGTCAATGGCGCGCGCGACCGCGTACACGAGGGCCCGCGCCGCCTCGACCTTTATGGCCATGTCGGCCAGCTTGAACGCGAGGCCCTGGTGGTTCCAGATCGGCACGCCGAAGACCTTGCGCGTGCGCGCGTAGTTCACGGCGTACTCGAGCGCCCCCGCGGCGATCCCCAGGGCCTGGGCGGCCACCCCCGGACGCGAGACGTCGAAGGTCTCCATGGCTATCATGAAGCCGCGGCCCTCCTTGCCGATCAGGTTCGCGGCCGGCACACGGCAGTCCTGGAACACGAGCTCGCAGGTGGGATTCGCACGGATGCCCATCTTCTTCTCCTTCTTGCCGAAGGAAAAGCCCGGCATCCCCTTCTCGACCACGAACGCCGACGCCCCTCGCGCGCCCTTAGTGGGGTCGGTGATCGCGAAGACCGAATACACCTCCGCCGCGCCGCCATTGGAGATGAAATGCTTGACGCCGTTCAGCACGTAGTAGTCGCCGTCCTTCACCGCGCGCGTGCGGATCGCCGCGGCGTCGCTCCCGGAATCCGGCTCGGTGAGCGCGAAGCCCGCGAGTCTCTTGCCCTTGGCTATATCGGGCAGGTATCTCCGCTTGAGTTCCTCCGAGCCGCCGAGGAGCACCGGCAGCGCGCCCAGGGCGCTCGCGGCGAATGCGAGTGCTATTCCCCCGCAGGCCTTCGAGAGCTCCTCGGTCACTAAGCACATGTTGAGGACGCCGGACTTCCCCGCCATGCCGCCGTACTCCTCCGGGATGTAGACGCCGGCGAGGTCGGCGTCGGCGATCGCCTTCACCGCGTCCCAGGGGAGCTCTTCCTTCTCATCGTACTCGAGCGCTATCGGCGCGATGCGCTCCTCGGCGACCTTGCGAGCCACGTCGCGAATCATCCGCTGCTCTTCGGTGAGACCGTAATCGAGCTCCATCGCTCCCGCCTTCCGTTCCCTTCCGCGCCGGGGACGACACCGGTCGCCCGAGAAACCCGCCAGTGGTCAGATGCGCCCGTCGCGGAACTCGCCGACCGCCAGGGTCGCGTTGTGTCCGCCGAATCCCAGGGAGTTGATCAGGGCCGCTCGCACCCTCGCCTCGCGCGAGACGTTCGGCACGTAGTCGAGGTCGCACTCGGGGTCCGGCGTCTCCAGGTTGATCGTCGGGTGGAGTTTCCCCTCGTAGATGCTGAGCGCCGTAGCCACTAGCGCGATGCCGCCCGAGGCGCCGAGGGTGTGTCCGATCATCGACTTCGTGGAGTTCACTGCGATCCGGTGCGCCCGCTCCTCGCCCAGGACTTTCTTGATGGCCAGGGTCTCCACCCTGTCGTTGTAAAGGGTGGAGGTCCCGTGGGCGTTCACGTAGTCTATGTCCTCCGGGCGGAGCCGCGCGTCCGCCATGGCGGCGCGCATGGCGCGGATCGCGCCGTCCGCGTCCGGGCACGGCTGCGTGATATGGTAGGCGTCGGCCGAGGCCCCGTAGCCGAGCAGCTCGGCGTATATCCTGGCGCCGCGCCTCTTCGCGTGTTCGAGCTCCTCGAGCAAGACGAGCCCCGCACCCTCGGCTATCACGAAACCGTCGCGGTCGCGGTCGAAGGGACGGCTCGCGCGCTCAGGCTCGTCGTTTCGTGTCGAAAGCGCCTTGAGCGCGCAGAACCCGGCCACCCCGAGCGGAGTGACCGAGGCCTCCGAGCCCCCGGCGAGCATCGCGTCCGCCGCCCCGCGCCGGATGGCCAGGAGCGCCTCACCGATCGAGTGCGAGGCCGAGGCGCAGGCCGTGACGACGGACTCGTTCGGCCCGCCGAGCCCGAAGAGGATCGAAAGCTCCCCGCTCGCTGAGTTCGCCATGAGCTTGGGGATCGTAAAGGCCGAGACCCTGGACGGGCCCTTTTGGAGGAGCCTGGTATGTTGCTCCTCGAACTCCCCCAGTCCGCCGATCCCCGAGCCGCAGAAGCAGCCGATGCGGGTCGGCTCGATGTTATCTGGGACGAGGTGCCCCTCCAGCTCTCCCCCGCGGTCGCGGAGCCGGATGCCCGCGTCGTCGAGCGCCTCCCGCGCGGCCGCGATCGCCAGGAGCGCGAAGCGGTCCATGCGGTTCGCCTCGCGCTTGGAGACCCAACGCGTGTAGTCGAAACCGGGGACCTCTCCGCCGATCCTCGAGGTGTAGCCCGTCGTGTCGAAGAACGTGATCCGGCGGATCCCGCTCCGGCCGGCGAGCAGGCCCTCCCAGAGGGCCCGCACGCCTATCCCGAGCGGCGTGACCGCGCCGAGCCCCGTGATCACGACGCGCCGCGAGGCCTCGCACCCCGCAGAGGATGCCCGCGCCTGCATCGTCGCGCTATCCCTGCTTCTTGGCGAGCTGCTCCTGGATGTACTTGACCGCCTCGCCGACCGTGCGGACCGCCTCCTCGTTCTCCGGGATGTCGAGGTCGAACTCGTCCTCGAACTCCATCGTGAGCTCGGCCAGGTCCAGGCTGTCGGCGCCCAGGTCGTCGACGAATCTCGTGTTCATCGTGACCTGGTCGCGGCTGACATCGAGTTGTTCGACGACGATGTCCACCACCTTCTGCTCGATCTGCTTCGGGTCGATCTGCGCCATCTTGTCCTCCTTTCCCTTCCGATCCCTAGGTCACAAGGCCGCCGCATACGCGCAGGACCTGGCCCGTCACATAGGCCGACTCTGGTCCCGCCAGGAACGCCACGGCGGCGGCCACGTCCTCGGCGGTCCCGAACCGTCCGAGGGGAACGTTCGCCACGATCTGCTTGCGGGTCTCCTCAGGGAGCTTCTGGGTCATCGCGGTGTCTATGAAACCGGGCGCGACCGCGTTCACGCGGATCCCGTACCGGGCGAGCTCTCTCGCGCAGGTCTTCGTCAGGCCTATGAGGCCCGCCTTGCTGGCGGAGTAGTTCGCCTGGCCCGCGTTCCCGGTGATGCCCACCACCGAGGCGATGTTGACTATCGCCCCGCCGGTCTTGCGCATGGTTCGCGCGACCGCCTTGGTGCACAGGAACGCGCCCTTGAGGTTCACCGCGAGGACGAGGTCCCAGTCCGCCTCCTCCATCCGCAGGAACATCCCGTCCCTGGTGATGCCGGCGTTATTGACCAGCACCCCGATCTGGCCCAGGGTCTCGACGGTCTCGTCGGTCGCCTTCTCGACGTCCGAGGCGCTCGTCACGTCGACGCGCCGCGCGAACGTCTTCGCGCCGGTCGCGGCGAGCGCCTTCGCGGACTCGCGCGCGGCGTCCTCGAGGACGTCCCAGATGGCGATGTTCGCGCCGCGCTCGGCGAGCGCCTTGGAGATGGCGAGACCTATCCCCCTGGCGCCGCCGGTCACGACCGCCGTCTTGCCCGCGAGGACCGCCTGCCCCATGCCGAACCGCCTCCCGCGCTATGCGAAGCTTTTGAGGGCCTCCGCCGTGCCGAGCGACACGACCTCGGCGGAGGGCTCGATCCTCTTCACCAGGCCCGCGAGCACCTTGCCGGGCCCGAGCTCCAGGAAGCGCCCCACCCCATCAGAGACCAGCCGCCGCACGCAGTCCTCGAAGAGGACGGCACCGGTGAGCTGGTCGAGGAGCGCGCGGGCTATCTCCCCTGGCTCCCTGACGTAATCGCCCGTCGCGTTCGCCGCCACCGGGAACGCGCAGGTGCGTATATTGATCGCCGCGAGCTCTTTCGCAAGCCCCTCTCGCGCACTCGCCATGAGCGGCGTGTGGAACGCCCCGCTCACGCGCAGCGGGACCACCCGCTTGGCGCCCTTCGAGCGCGCGAGCTCCCCCGCCCGCTCGAGCGCCGCCGGCTCGCCCGAGATCACCACCTGTCCCGGCGAGTTGAAGTTCGCCGGGGCGACGAATCCCGCGGCCGCCGCCTCGCGGCAGGCCTCTTCCACCAGCTCCCGCGAAAGCCCTAGCACCGAGGCCATGCCGCCCGGGCGCTCCCTCCCCGCGTCGCGCATCAGCTCGCCCCGCCTGCGGACGAGCCGCAGCGCGTCCTCCGCCCCGATGCTCCCCGCCGCCACGTGGGCCCCGTACTCCCCCAGGCTGAGTCCGGCCGCCGCGAAGATCGGCGGCAGCTTCCCGCTCGACTCGAGGACCCTGAGGCACGCGAGTCCCATCGCGAGCACCGCCGGCTGACAGTTCTCCGTGAGGTCGAGCTCCTCGGCCGGCCCCTCGAAGGCGAGCCGCGCGAGACCGAAGCCGAGCACGCGGTCCGCCGTCTCGAAGACCTCGCGCGCGGCTGGGAATGCCTCCGCGAGGTCGCGGCCCATCCCGACGAACTGCGCGCCCTGACCGGCGAAAAGCAAGGCCGTTTTCACCTGCATCTCCGCGGACTACCAGACCAGCGCCGCGCCCGCCCACGTGATCCCGCCGCCCACCGCGGCGAGCACCACCTTGTTCCCGGGCTTCAGCCTTCCCGCCTTCTCGGCCTCGTGGAGCGCGAGCGGTATCGAGGCTGCGGACGTGTTTCCGTACCTGTCCAGGTTCTGGAAGACCTTCTCCGGCGGGATGCCCAACCTCTCGACGACCGAGTCTATTATGCGCGTGTTCACCTGGTGGGGGACCACGAGGTCGATCTCCCCGACCGCCCAGCCGGCGTCGGCGGCCGCCTGCTCTATCGAGTCCCTGAATCTCTGCACGGCTATCTTGAAGACCTCGCGGCCGTTCATGCGGATGTAGTGCTCGCGCGCGCGGACGGTCTCCTCGGTCGCGGGCCTGCGCGAGCCTCCGGCCGGTATCCACAGGAGCTCGAACCCCGAGCCGTCGGAGGCGAGGCGCGTAGAGACCACCCTATGGGCGGGCTGGCCCGCGTCTCTCGCCGACTCCGCCGACCTGACGACCGCAGCGCCCGCGCCGTCGCCGAAGAGTATGCACGTGTTCCGGTCCCGGTAGTCCACCACGGAGGAGAGCACCTCCGCCCCGACGACAAGGGCGTTCTTCGCGGCGCCCGTCCGGACGAACTGCTGCGCCACGGAGAGGCCGTAGATGAACCCTGCGCAGGCCGCGGCGACGTCGAACGCCGCAGCGTTCCTCGCGCCGAGCCTGGCCTGTACGGCGCAGGCCGTCGCGGGGAACGGGCAGTCCGGGCTGAACGTCGCGAGAACTATGAGGTCCAGTTCCTCCGGCCCCATCCGTGCGGCCTGGAGCGCCTCGCGGGCGGCGGCCGCGCCGAGCTCGCTCGTCGGCGTTCCGGGAGGCGCGATTCGCCTCTCGCGGATGCCCGTGCGCGTGCGGATCCATTCGTCCGACGTATCGACCATCTTCTCGAGCTCGGCGTTCGTCAGGGCGCGCTCGGGCACCGAGGCCCCGAGGGCCACTATGGCGGCCTCTTGGGCGCGGGGGGCGGCCTTCCCGGCAGGGACGGCCAGACCTTCCTGACGAACAGCGGCCCTGACCCTATCCATGTCCGCTCACCCCTTGCGCCTCCGCCGGGCCGCCCCGGGCCGGCACGAGCGAGGCCAGGCGCTCGCGGATCTTCCGGGTCACCCCGCGGGCCGCCGCGTCGCGCGCCACCCTGATGGCGTTCCGGACGGCCCGCGCGTCGCTCCGCCCGTGGCCCTTGATCACGACGCCGTTCACCCCGAGGAGCGGCGCCCCGCCGAACTCCGCGTAGTCGCACCTGCGCCAGAGGTCGCGGAACGCGCCCTTGCAGAGGAGGGCGCCCAGCCTCCTGCGGAGGCTGCGGGAGAGCTCTTCCTTTAGGAACGAGACCATGAGCTCCGCCGCGGCCTCGCTCGACTTGAGGATCGCGTTCCCCACCAGGCCGTCGCAGACGGCCACGTCGCAGGTGCCGCGGTAGATGTCGCCGCCCTCCACGTTGCCGATGAAGTTGATCGGGGCCTGCTCCAGCCGCGAGTACGCCTCACGCAGGAGTTCGTCGCCCTTCCCGCTCTCCTCGCCTACGTTGATCAGGCCCACCCTGGGGCGGGGCTTCCCCAGCACCTCTTCGACGTAGATCGAGGCCATGATCGCGTAGTCCACGTAGTGCTCGATCTTGGGCGACGTGTTCGCGCCCATGTCGATGACGACGGTGTTGCCGGATTTGCTCGGCAGAGGCACCGCTATCCCCGCCCTGTGGGCGCCCTCGACCAGCCGCAGCCGGAGCTGGCTCGCGGCGACCGCGGCCGCGGTGTTCCCGACGAGCACGGCGGCGTCCGCCTGGCCGTCGCGGACCAGCTCGACCGTGCGGAGGACGCTCGCGTCCTGCTTCTGTCTGATGGCGGAGAGCTTCTCGTCCATCTCGATGACCTGGGACGCGGGCCTCACGCTCACGCGCGGATGCGAGCCCAGCCCGTGCCTGCGCAGCTCGGGCCCCAGGATCTCCTCCCGGCCGACCATCGCTATCTCGGTGTCGGTGTCGTCGCGGAGGAACGCGGCGACCCCGCCAATCACCGCGGCGGGGCCGAGGTCGCCCCCCATGGCGTCGATGGCTATGCGCATTCAGGTCACATCCTGGCGCGGATGATCTCGCGGTTCCCGTAGCGTCCGCAGTTCGGGCAGACGCGGTGGGGCGGCACGGCAGCGTTGCAGTGCGGGCAGTAGGACCCGGCCGGGCGCGCGAGCGCCTGGTGGGAGGCCTTCCGGCCCTTGCGCGAGCGCGAGCTCCTGTGTTTCGGGACTGCCATGTATCCGACCTCCTAGGTGCCCCGGACCCGACCAGCCGAGGCCCTCGCCCGACGGGGCACAAGCCTCGTGCGCCCTCGGGGGACCAGATCCGGAACCCCGGAAGACTGGCGAAGGGCTGTATGCACGGGGGACCAACTCCCCGGACGCACGCACAGCTTACGTTATGGCCGTCCGCGGGGGCTGTCAAGAGAAAGCGCGCTCGAGGTTGCATTGGGAAGTTCTGGGCGCGAGCATTTCGAGGTGGACGCGCGCGATCTCCGCTGGCGCTAGCGCAGGCAGGCCCATGCCGCCTGGCCCACGACTGTACCTATGATGCCCGCCTGACACGGGCCGCCATGGAACGGGCTTCGCCCTCGCGAGCGCGACCGAAGGCGCGGCGCTCGCCGCGGCCGCCGCCGCGACGAAAGCGGCGATCGCGCCACTTCGGAGGGCCGGCTTGCCGCCTCTAACTCCGCCGGCGCACGCGACCCGATTCCCCTGGGGGACCTTCCGTCGGCGTAGAAGAAGCGCTGCCTCCTGTCGACGAAGCCGGAGGGACTCCAGAGGGTCTTTTCGTGTTTCGGCGCGCGCCACGCGCATTTTTCATTCGCGCTCTCAACGCCGGCGGGCGGCCTTCGGGACCTCGAACTCGCGGATCTCGACCCGGTCGACCGCCACGAGGAGTCACCCTCGCGAGGCCTTGGCCGCGAGCCTCACGAGGCCCCGGCGGCCCGCCTCCCCGGTCTTGCGGACTTGATCAATCTGTCGGCTGCCGGCGAAAAACACTTGACGCCTTGCCCGAACGGGTTATGCTATATGCAACAAAGCCGGTGCTATGAGGATCGGCCTAAACATTGGTAGGCGCATTCACAAAAGGGAATGAGGATATGCTAACCAGCAAAGAGAAGATCATTTCAAAGGCGATTGAGTTGCTTTCCGATTCCGAAAACTCAAACGGTATCCGATATTCTGACTTGGTCAGAAGGATACACGAGGAGTTTCCAGATATCCCCGTCAACACTATTCACGGGACTGTTTGGAATTTGGACACGCGAGTACCTGAGAAAGTATATAAGCCAGCACGAGGTTTGTTTCGCCACATGCGATTTAAAGAGGAGGGAGTAAGCAAGGAGGAACTTATTCCTTCTCCCGTGACCCCACACGTAAGTGAGGAGGATTTCTATCAGCCATTCGCAGATTGGCTTCGCTGTGAACTGGAAGAATGTACCAAGGCGATTCCTTATGGAGGGAATAAATTCAAAGACAAATGGGGAACTCCCGATGTCATTGGTGTTCGAGAACCACGTAAGAGCGATATAATCAAGCCACCTACCGAGATTGTCTCGGCGGAGGTGAAACTAGACGCTACAAACTTGATCACAGCATTTGGTCAGGCCTGCTCGTACAAACTTTTCAGCCATAAGTCTTACGTAGTGATCCCACGCGACTCCCCAGAGGAAGATATTGCAAGGCTTGACGCCTTATGTAGAATCTTTGGCGTTGGCTTAATCTTGTTTGATAGAACCAACCCTGAAGCCCCTGATTTCGAGATAAGGGTGAGGGCGGCGAAGCACGAACCTGATATGTTTTATGCAAACAAGTATATGAGACTTATAGAAAAGGATCTTTTTTGAGCGTGGGAGAGCGCAAAGACTAATTGCGCCTAACCCGCGCTTCAAGCCGACTGCGCTCCGCGCAGCGGCTTAAGCGCGATCCGTTATCCGATTCCGGGGCGCGCTTCCGGGGGCATTCACCGATCTCAGTCGACCTGCGGCCTGCGCGCTCTACGTCGCCATGCCCAGGCTCGCCAGGGTCGTCGCGCCGGGATGCCCGCACCACGTCGCTCAGCGCGGGAGCCGCCGCGAGGAGGCCTTCTTCTCGGACGAGGAGAGGCCGGGACACCTCGATCCGTTGCGCTAGGCGGCCGGGCGGTTGGGGGGGGAGGGGGGGCGCTCGAGAGGCCCCTCGCGCGGCGTCCGCCGGGGAGGCCGCGGAGAAATCGTTGAATGCCCCCGAAATCGCCCCCGATCCGCCCCGCGCGGGACGACAGCTCCGCCCTCAGAACGTGCCCTTCACCTCCAGGGCGCCTTGCCTCGAACCGCCTTTCTTCGAGGCGGAACTCTCGATCCTCTCCTGGAGCTTCTCGTAGAAGAGGCCCTCGTCGATGGGCAGCTCGACCCAGGAATCCGTCCAGCTCGACAGGAGCATCGCGTTCGAGAGCTCCAGGCTCTTGATGCCCTCCTCGCCCCTGGCCAGGAGGCTCGCGCCCTGCGTGATGGCGGAGACGAAGTTCCTGCAGATGCCCTGGTGCTGGTCGCCGCCGCCCTGGACGGGGATCTCGCACTTCCAGCACTCGGGCTCGCCGAAGCCGCCCTTGAACTCCCTGTTGAACCTGCTCACCGGGACGCGCGTCCGCCAGAAGGTGAGTTTCCCGTCCTCGATGACGACCTTGCCATTATCGCCGGTCACCTCCAGGCGGTTGGAGCCGGGTGACTCGCCCGTCGTGGTGATGAAGACGCCCGAGGCGCCGTTCGGGTACTCGACGTAGGCGGTGACGTCGTCCTCGACCTCGATGTCGTGGTACCTTCCGAAGCGGCAGAAGGCGCGCACGCGCCTCGGCATGCCGCAGGTCCACTGCCAGAGGTCGAGATTGTGCGGGCACTGGTTGATAAGCACTCCGCCGCCCTCGCCGGCCCAGGTCGCGCGCCACGTGCCGGAGTCGTAGTAGCTCTGCGAGCGGAACCAGTTCGTTATGATCCAGTTCGTCCGGCGGAGCTCGCCGAGCTCGCCCGACGAGACCAGGTCCCTGAGCTTCTGGTACACCGGCAGCGTGCGCTGGTTGAACATGATCCCGAAGACCTTGCCGCTCTTCGCCGCGGCCTCGTTCATCTCGCGGACCTGTCTGGTGTACACCCCGGCGGGCTTCTCGATGAGCACGTGAAGCCCTCGCGCGAACGCCGCGATGGCGATAGGCGGATGGTCGTAGTGCGGCGTGGCCACGAGGACCGCGTCGACGGAGCCCGAGCCGATCAGGGCCTCGTATCTGTCGAACTTCTTCACGCTCGCGGGGAGCTCCTTCGCGGCCCAGTCCAGGCGCTCGGGCCTGACGTCGCAGACGGCCGCGAGCTCGAGGCCCGGGACCTCGCCCCTGACCATGTACTTCGCATGATAGCTCCCCATGCCCCCGAGCCCGATTATGCCCATCCTGACGAGTGACATGTCTCCTCCCTCCATGCCGAGTCGAGGCACCCAGCGTAGGAGGAGCGAGGACCCTCCGCAAGGGCATCCTCGGCAGGCCGAGCCGCGCCCGCGGGCGCGCATCAACCTGGCCGGGAGAGCGCCGCGAGCCGACGCAAGGCGTCGCGTTTCTCGGTCCAGGCCAGGCGCGCCTTGTTCACCGTTTCGCCCAGGAAGGCGATCGTCCTGTCATAGGCCGCCCGGTCGACCGGGAACGGGTGGCCGTCCTTCCCGCCGTGGGCGAAGCTGAAGCGCGCGGGGTCGCGGAAGCTCACGGGCTCGCCATAGATGAGCTCGCTCGCCAGGGCGAGCGCCCTCACGGTTTTCGCGCCGACGCCCGGGAGACCGAGGAGCTCCTCGAAGCCGGCAGGGGAGCGCTCGCGCGCGACCTCGAGGACCCGCCTCAGGCGGGCCGACGAGAAGTCCTCGGGCGAGATCCAGTGCCGCTCCGGCATGACGAGCCGCCTCTCCGAGCCGAGCGCGCGGAGGCGCGAGGCGGCCTCGGCGACCCAACCTCCCGGGTCCAGTCGTGCGAGCTCCGCGCTGCGCTTGCGCGCGCCGGCGGCCTCGCGCGCGACCATGTTGAGGACCTCCTCGCGGCTGTCGGCGCAGACGGCGGCGTGAGGCTCCTCGACGAAGCAGCGGACGCCCTCGCCCAGCCAGTGGTAGCGCCTGGCCGTGCCGGCCTCGGCGTTCATGCCCTGCTGCACGACGGCCCACGCGCCAGAGCGCGCGAAGAAGAAGCTGTGGTGGTAGATCGCGTGGCCGCTCTGGACCGCGGAGGAATCCACCTTGGCGGCCATGCGGCTGGCGTATGCGAGCGGGGCGGAGGCCAGGGCGAGCTGCGAGGCGAAAGAGTCTATCTCGTCGGGCGTCCTCCTGCCCCGCGCGCCCTTGCCGCCGCAGACGGCGAGCCCCAGCTCGCCCCTGGCCGGCGCGAGTCCCTCCTTGAGCGCGCCGCACACGGTGGTCGTGACGCCGGAGGAGTGCCAGTCGAAGCCCAGGACGCAGCCGAAGGCCTGGAACCAGAAGGGGTCCGAGAGCCGCCTGAGGAACTCTTCCGGCCCGCCCTCCTGGATGATGTGGACGCCGATCGCGCGCGCGAGGCGCGCCATGCGCCTGGCGAGCCAGAGCGGGGCGCGGCCGCCGTGGAGGGGGAGCTCCGCCGTCCCGGTCCGGCGACCCGGGCCGATGGTCCCCGTCATGCCACCTCCCACCGCCGGCCGGGGGCCGGCCCCTGCCGTCCGCGAGACGCCTCGCCGAGCGAGCCTCCGCCGGTCGGCGGACCTGCCCAGCCTACCCGAACCCTCGCGATGTCGCAACGGCTCGAACTTTCGGCGCGTGGTCCGGTCCGGCGCGCGGTGCCGGCCCGGAAGGCGACGAACGTCTTCGCAGAGCTCCGATCTCACGACATGCCGAGTGCGTGTCGCGGCGGCGCGCCGAACGCGCTCGAGGCTCCCGGCCGTAGCGCCCCGCAGGGGCCTGGCTCGTTGCTCCCTCCCCCCTGGCGAAGCGCAGTTTCTTGTTGTCCAGATGCCTCCCTTCCGGTTGAATGCAAGTAATAGGACTGCTCGATGGACCGACGCGGAGCCGGTCGTCGCGACTGACGAGTACGCCGTGGGGGCGAGCGACCTGCCGCTCGCGCCCGGAGCGAGGGGGCCGACATGGAACGGGTCGCGAGGAAGCTCTTGGCCGGGACGCTCGCCGCCGGCGTCGCGCTCTCGGCGGCGGCCGGGACACGGCGTTCCGGGATACTCTGGGAGCCGCTTTTCGAACCAGGGTGCGGGGGCTGGATCACCTCGCTCAGGGTCTCCCCGCACGACTCGAAGAGGCTCCTCGTCGGCGGGGACATGCTGGGCGTCGGCCTGAGCGAGGACGGCGGCGAGAGCTGGCAGAGCACCTTCGGCTTCCACGACTGGAATATCGGCGACTCGACCTGGCATCCGACGGACCCCAAGGTCGTGTGGGTCGGCACGATGACCGGCCCCTATGTGAGCACCGACGGCGGGCGCAACTGGCGACTCAAGCGCCAGGGCTTCCCGCCGACCAGCGACGGCCACTACTCGGTGCCCATCGAGAAGGTGCTCTTCGATCCCCAGGACCCGACGCGGCTCGTCGCGTTCGCCGGCTCCAGCCGCAGGATGGGTTCGCCCGGCAGGCCCATGTGGGGTTCGGTCTGGGAGAGCCGCGACTCGGGGGAGAACTGGCAGCTCCTCTGCGTGATCACCGCGAACGGTTCGAGCCCGGATCCGAAGGCCGAGGGACGGAACGTCGTGGGGGCGACCTTCGCGGCGGGCTCGTCGAAGCGCCTCTACGCCGCGGTGGACGGCTCGGGCCTCTTCGCGAGCGAGGACGGCGGAAAGACCTGGCAGGTCCGCAGCCAGGGGCTCCCGGGCGCGGGGCGGAGCATCGAGCGGGTCGTCGCCCACCCGCGCGAGCCCGACACGCTCTGGGTCTCCCTGGGCAACTGGAGGCCCGAGGGGGAGCGACTCTGCATGCCCGGCGGCATCTTCAAGAGCACTGACGCCGGCCGGACCTGGCGCGACATCTCGACCGGCCTCCTCAGGAAGCGCCACGAGAGGGCCGAGTTCACGCCGCGCTACAAGGGCTTCGACGTATCGCGCTCGAACCCGGAGATCATGTACGCGGTGGACTCCGACTGGGACTGGGGCGTGATCTGGAAGACCGTGAACGGCGGCGAGCTCTGGGAGCCGGTCGCCACGAAGATGAATATCGGCCACGACGACGCCGACCCGGCGCGCCGGGATGTCCGCGAGAAGGCCTTCGTCGTGGAGACGGCCTATCCCGCCGGGCTCGGCCTGACCGGGATCACCGTGGACCCGACGAACCCTCAGTTGGCATACGGATGGGGGAGCGAGTACGTCGTCCGCACGCGCGACGGCGGCAGGACCTGGGACGATGCGACGGCCGAGAAACTCCCTGGCGGCGCCTGGCGCGGCAGGGGCTATTCGGGACTCTGCTCGGTGAACTTCGTCTTCGACCCCTTCAGACGCGGCCGCTCGATACTGCTCGCGATGGACGCGGGCAAGTGCTGGGAGAGCCTGGACGGCCTCCGGAGCTGGGTCTTCCGGGGCCGCGAGCCCTCGCCCTGGTTCGGCGGGAACGACGCCTGCTTCGCGCGCTCTGGCGCGGCGTACGTCACGACGGGCCAGTACAACTCCGGCGCGAGCGTCCTGCGGACGCGCGACGGGAAGACCTGGTCCGCGGCTCACGGGCAGAAGCACGGCCTGCCGAGCTTCGAGGGCGGGGGCGTGGCGACAGGCATCTACGCGCTCCCCGACGAGCCCGCGAAGGTCTGGGCGATCGTCGCCGGCCGGCTCTACCACAGCGCCGACTTCGGCGAGAACTGGCACGCGGTGCCCGGCGCCCCCGACGGCCTCCGCTGGCTCGCGGCCGACCCGCGGAGCCCGGGGACGATGTACATCTCGAGCCCGCGCGGAGTCCTCAGGACGACGGACGGCGTCCGCTTAGAGAACATCGGCGGCCCTAAGCCTGCCGACCGCGTCCGCGTGGACTCGCTCGGCAGGGTCTACGCGACCTCCTGGCGCGAGCGGTTCGGCGGGCTCTGGCGGCTGGAGAAGGGCACCTGGACGCGCCTTCACGACGACAGGTTCATATACGACGTCGCGATCGATCCGCGCGACCCCGGACGCCTCGCCGCAGCGACGAACGACCACAACTACCACGACATCTGCTTCGCGAAGGGCGTGTATGTCTCCGCCGACGGGGGTAAGACCTGGTCGCTCGAGAACGAAGGCCTCGCCATGCTCCGCGGCCAGGCGATAGCCTTCGACCCGTTCGACGGCGAGCTGCTCGTCTTCGGATCGCTCGGGAGGGGTTTCTTCAAGGCCCGCTGGCCGCGGTCCTACAGGCCGAGGGGCGAGTTCTCGTACACAACGACCCCCGAGGACGCCTTCCACGCCGAGCCGCCCGACCCCGGCGGCAACATGCTCGCGAACGCCTCGATGACGAAGGGGGACGCCGTTCCCCTCGGGTGGACGGGGCTCTGGGGAGAGGCGAAGGCCTCGCGCGACACGGTGGTCTTCAAGGAAGGTCCCGCGTCCCTGCGCGTGGACTGCGCCGCCGGGAAGAGCGGCCAGGCCTTCCAGGCGGTCGAGGGCGGCAGGGGCTCGCGGCTCGCCGTGAGCGGATGGGCCCGCTCGAGCGGCGCCGCCAGGGTCAACGTCGCGGTGCAGTCGTTCAGCGGCGACTGGAAGCAGAACAGGTTCGAGCAGGTCCGGTACCTAGAGGGGAACTCGGACTGGGTGGCCTTCTCCAAGGAGATCGAGCTCCCGCCCTGGACGGCGCGCTTCCACGTCCTGCTGCTCGTGGAGGGAGAGGGCTCGGCCTGGCTCGACGAGGTCTCCGTGCGCGAGGCGCGGTAGCCGCGGTCAGAGCGCCAGGACCCTCTGGAGCCAGAGCTCCGTCGCTTCCCCCGACTTCACCGTCGTCGCGATGTCGTGCGGGCCCTTCGCGCCGCCCTCTGCGCGGGAGAAGGTCGTGTAGCCGTAGGTCTCCCCGCCGGCGAGCTCCACCGTGACGGTTCCGTTTTGCGTGCCTACGATATCCGGCGCGACGAGCGTCTCGACCGCGAGAGGATCGTGCAGGATCGGACGGGCACCGCCCCAGGCCCTCGTGGCCGCAGCGAGATTCCTCGCGACCGGCCGCTGAGAGCCGTTGAGCCGCGCGAGCTGGGAGTCGTCGAGCAGGCACTTCGTCGTCACGTCCAGGCCGACCACGGTCATGGGTATCCCGCTATTGAAGACGATGGCCGCGGCCACAGGGTCGCAGAGGATGTTCCACTCCGAACCCAGCCTGTCGAAACACGCCGCCATCGAGACGATCCGTGGTATGCGCGAGCGGATCCTCGGCTCCTTGACGAGCGCCATCGCGAGGTTCGTCATCGGCCCGATGGTGACGGGGATCACGTCCCCCCGGCCGCGCATGATCGTGTCCACGATGAAGTCCACCCCGTGGAGCGTCGACAGCGGCGGGAGCTCGTCGGCCGGGAGGGCCGTGCGGTCCTGGCCCGGGCGGATGTCCTCGAGGAGTTCCCTTGCGACGAGGCCCAGCGACACCTGTCCCCAGGCCAGGTCCGGCTCCCTGTTGCGCACCCGCGGAGAGAGCACCGCGCCGCAGCCGGCCGCGACCGGCACGTCGGGCCGCCCGGCGAGCTTGAGGAGCGTCTGGGCCTGCCGCGCCCGCGCTGGGGTGTTCTTGAAGACCGTGGTCACCCCCACGAGCTCGAGTTCGCTCGAGCCCAGGATCAGGGCGAGCGCGTAGGCGTCGTCGATGTCGTCGCCGATATCCGTGTCAAGTATCACCTTCAGGGGCATGTCCCAGCTCCTCGCATCGTGTTGCGTCGGGTGCGCAGGTCACCGCTTCCGGGCCTGACGACGCCCCGCCCGGCCGCGTGCCTTCCGCGCGGCCTCCGGGCCCGCGGGCCTCACCCACTCGCGGCGCCTCGCGCCCTCGTAGAGGGCCTCCATGACGGCGCTCCTCACGGCCGCCTCCCGCGCGGTGACGAGAGGCGCGTCCTTCCTGCCGGCGACCGCGTCCAGGAAGAGCTCGAAGGCATGCGGCCATGCGGGGGGCAGCTTCTCCCAGCTCGAGCTGCCGTCAGCCCCCTCGACCTTGTTCGACTGGAAGAAGAGCTTCCCGCCCGCGACGTGCGCGTGGCCCTCCGTGCCGCTGATGATCAGTCCCACCGGGTGGGCGACATCGACCCAGCCGGCGGCGAGCGTCCCGACGGCCCCGCTCTTGAACGCGAGCAGGCCCTCGCCGTACTCGTCGCAGTCGCCGTAGCGCCCGGTCGCGACGCCGAGCCTGGCAGTGACCTCCTCCACCTCCCCCAGGAACCAGAGCATGATGTCGAGGGAGTGGGTGCCGAGGTCTCCGAACGCGCCGACTCCGGCGAGCTTCGGGTCCGCCATCCAGCGCCATTCCTTGTCGAACCAGCCGCCGAGCGATCCGGAGTGGCAGCTCGAGTGGCGCATCCGCGTGATCTTTCCGAAGGCCCCCGAGGCGATCTGCTCGCGCAGGAAGAGATGGATCGGGCTCCCCCGGGAGGCGTAGCCGGTCTGGAAGAGCACGCCCGCGCGCTCGATGGCGTCGGCCATGGCGTGGGCGTCCCTGGCGCCCATGCCGAGCGGCTTCTCGACGAACATGTGCTTGCCCGCCTCCGCCGCCGCGAGCACGAGTTCCTCGTGGCGGTTCGTCTCCGAGCACACGACGACCGCCGAGACCTCGCCGTCCGAGAGGACCTCCTCCAGGCGCCCGGCGACGCGCGAGCCGAGCTCCGCGGCGTTCTTCCGCGCGCGCTCGGCATCGTGGTCCCAGACCGACTTCACGCGCATGTCGGGCCGGGCCTTGAGTGTCTTCACGAAGCCCGGGGTGTGGATGTGAGCGCAGCCGACGAGGGCGAGCTGGATCACGGCTTCCTCCCTTTCCGCCTCGAGCGCGCCTGACCGGTCCCCTGCGCGGCCGTCTCGCGCAGCGCCTCCCAGTCCGTGTGGAACGCGCCGGGCCTGTCCACGCGCTCGTAGGTGTGCGCGCCGAAGTAGTCGCGCTGGGCCTGCGTGAGGTTCGCAGGGAGCCGCGCGCACCGGTAGCCGTCGTAGTACGCGAGCGCCGACATCATTCCCGGGACGCTCAGGCCGAGCCCCGCCGCCGCGGCCACCGCGCGCCTCCAGGCTGCGTCCAGTCCCTTCAGGGCCTTCGCGAAGGAGGGATCCACCAGGATGTTCGGGAGCGAGGGGCTGCGCGCAAAGGCCTCCGCGATCGGGGCGAGAAGCCTGGAGCGGATGATGCAGCCGCCCCGCCATATCCGTGCGATATCCGCAAGCCTCAGGCCGTAGCCGTATTCGGCCGAGGCCACGCGCAGGAGCGCCATGCCCTGGGCGTAGCAGGAGATCATCGAGGCCTCGAGGGCCGCCCGCAGGTCCTTCCTGAGCGCGCGCGCGGCCGCGGGCGTGCACCTGGGGTTCGGACCGGCCAGCACCTTCGAGGCCGCGACCCGCTCGTCCTTGTAGGCCGAGAGCACCCGCGCGCTCACCGCCGCGTCGATGGTCGGGATGGGGCAGCCGACGTCGAGCGCGTCCTGAGAAGTCCACTTGCCCGTCCCCTTCTGTCCGGCCTTGTCGAGGATCACGTCGACGATCGGCCTGCCGGTCTCGGGGTCGGAGCGCGAGAGAATCTCGGAGGTGATCTCCATGAGATAGCCGCCGAGTGCGCCCTCGGCCCATTCGGCCATGAGGGAGGATATCTCGGCCGGTTCCATGCGGCAGGCGACCGAGAGCACGAGATACGCCTCGCCGATGAGCTCCATCAGCCCGTATTCTATGCCGTTATGAACCATCTTGACATAGTGGCCGGAGCCCCGCGGGCCGATGTAGGCGCAGCAGGGAGCGCCCTCGACCTGGGCGGCGATCCTCGTCAGGATCGGCTCCACGGCCCTGTAGCCCTCCTCGGGTCCTCCGGGCATGATGCAGGGCCCCCGTAGCGCCCCAGCCTCGCCGCCGGAGATGCCGCTCCCCATGAAGAGAACACCGGAAGGCTCGAGCTCCTTCTGCCGGCGCTCTGTATCGCGGAAGTGCGAGTTGCCGCCGTCGATCACCACGTCGGCGCGCTCGAGCAGGGGCCGGAGCTGCTTCAGGACTTCGTCGACCGGGGGGCCGGCGTTGACCATGAGCAGTATGCGTCTCGGCCTGGCGAGCGAGCCGGCGAGCTCCTCCGGCGTCTTTGCGCCGACGACGTTCCTGCCGCGGCCCGGCCCGGCCAGGAACTCCTCGACCCTGGCGGCAGCCTTGTCGTAGACGCAGACGCGGGAGCCCTTGGACTCGATGTTCAGGGCGAGGTTCCTGCCCATCACGCCCACGCCGACAAGACCTATATCGCATTGCGCCATCGGCTCACCCTCCGGGACGCCCTCTGTAGGCGCGAGGATTCTGGGTGCCGGCCCCTGCGAGCGTCAAGCCGCTCGGGCGCTGAAGCAGTGCCGCGCCTCCCGTCCGTGGTCGCATCCCTTGCGGTGGGTGTCGGCGTTCCGACGACCGAACCCTGCGCTGGCCCTCAGGCGCCTTGACTGTGGCAGGGCCGGTGGTAGTGTGGTCGATGGCCGGAGAGGTGTCTGAGTGGCCGAAGGAGCGCGGTTGGAAACCGCGTAGACGGGCAACCGTCTCGAGGGTTCGAATCCCTCCCTCTCCGCCATGATTTCGTAAGCCCCGCGAATGCCAGGGGTTGCGCCGTTCGAGATCTCCGTCTGCGCACGATTTGCGCACGTGTTGCGCACGCGGGGGTCGAGATGGCGAGATTTGCGCACACCGCCTGGGACCGCAGGAGATCCCGCAGGTACGCCCACATCGGCAAGGTCTCGGTCTTCTTCCGGGGCGCCTCCTGGTGCATCTACTACCGCGAGGCCGGACGCGCCCGCCGCGAGTCCGGCCGCGCATCCGCGCCTCGTCGAGGAGCGCGCGCCCCTGATCGAGACGCCCGCCGCGCGCGTCGCCGAGGCCCTCGCCCAGGCTCATTCTCACGCCGAGGAGGTCGGGAAGACGCTCGCCGTCGTCCAGGAGGACCTCGGCCGGCCGGCGGCGCCCCCACCCGCGGACCCGCAGGCCGCCGAGGCCATGCGGATGCAGTACAGGGCGGCCTCGCGGCTCTGGAAGATGGCGGTGTCCTGGGTGCGCTCGCAGCTCCCGTTGCCCATGCGCCCGTCGGGTTCCGCGCAGCCCGGCCCCGGCGGCGGCTGGACGCCCGGTGAGATCGCCGGGCTCGTCACGGCGATCACGGCGGCGCTCGTCGGCCTCGGCGAGGCGACCCGGCGTGGCGTGAAGACCGTCCGCCGGCACATGGCCGAGAAGGACGCCGAGCTCGACGCCGCCCGCTCCGAGACCGATGAGGCCATGCAGGCCCTGGACGAGGTCAAGGAGGTCCACCCCGACGCGGTCAAGGCCGCGGCCGAGACAGGAAGAAGCGCCCGAACCTGCGCCGGGCATACGTCAGACGGGAAGGTGGAGCAAATGCTTCTACCTAGCTCGCGGCGGATACACGCCGTGCTCGCGGGCCAGGGCCTTCCACGCCTCGACGCACTTTTCCCTCTCCTCGGCGAAAACCCCCACCCCAGGCGCAAGGTCTCCCGGAGGTTTCCATATCTCCACAAGTGTCATCCCCGCGAGGTATTGGACGTGTAGGTCGGTGTCGTCGAGCCCCGCTGCTAGCTCCGGCGCGGACTCGGGCAGTCTCATTTCTCGGAGCCGCTCGAACACCGCGCGTCTCACGAGGACGTTGGGATGGCTGACAAGCGGCGCCAGTGTTCTCCACGAATCTGGACCGACCGCCTCCGCAATGGCTCTTGCGACCCCTTCCTCGTCGTATCTCTCCCGGTCGTCCCCCGCCCGTCCGGCGGCGAGCTCGCGGGCGGCGCGGTCTACTAGATCAACAGCGCCGCTCTTTATGAGCGCCGTCATGATCCACAGGTACGACCGATCCTCGCGGTGTCTCTCGAGAGCCACGCGCAGAACCGGGACTGCAACCTCGGACTTGATGCGCTCCACGCCCCACAAGCATTTCTCCACCGTCCCAACGTCCGACCCGCAACATGAGTACGCGAGGAGCAGTGCGACCTTGTCGGGAAGTGTGTCCGCAGATACCTGCGGCACACCGGCCGGGTCGTAATCCTGGAGCCTGAACTCGTTCTGCGGCTCGGGGCATGCAGCCGGTCTTCCCGGATCATCCTCCGAGCGCGCAAAAACGAATAGGTGCCGGTTCGGGCGCCCGAGATAGCGCCCGACCTCGGCGACGACCTCCGGACGAGGGGGCAGCATGATGGTATAGGTCATGGCGCCTCCCGGAAAGGGCCTGGCGTCCTTGAGCCACGCGTCGACGATCAATGGAAACTCGTAGACACCGAAGGGCCCTTCCGGGCTAGTCCCCTTCGGAAACCAGACGGGGCTCGCCCGCCGAACCTGTGACCACCAGAAGGGCCTCTTCGATGTCCTTGCGAAGGTCCATTGACACCGGCCCTGCTGTGCTGGCAGCTTCATACTGAACGTGCGCAGTGCAGGCTCCCAGCATGACGACGATTGTCAGGCTTTCCATTCTCCGCATGTCCTTGCCCTCCAAATCAGTCAACTGGCGACAGGATGCCATGAATCTCAGCATGATCGATGTATCGCTGAATAAGGTCTGTCTGCACTCTGCACCCTCGGCCGCGAGCCCGGCTTCCGGCATACCATGTCTGCTGCAAGTGGTTGATCTTCTCCTCGCGGAGAGGCATTTGCGGGTTCATGGGGCCGGATTCCGGGGGCATTCACGAATGGCGCTGACTTAAGCCTTCGCATGCGCGAGCCTCCACTCGGCACGCGGGCCGCGCAGGTGCGGGTAGTGCTTTCTCTCCCGGCATACCGCGCGCGGTTCGTCCCGGTCCGGCCGGTCG